>Ga0209544_1000091_pt1 | contig 133882 bp, 115 predicted proteins | sample MesohylPK_FD_187297 | JGI IMG/M metagenome (GOLD analysis project Ga0209544, IMG submission 187297) | Host-associated microbial community of the marine sponge Aplysina aerophoba from Gulf of Piran - sponge mesohyl, lysed by proteinase K... | ecosystem: Host-associated > Porifera > Sponge >... | reverse complement strand
TCGATAAGTTCTTGACGCTCAGTTGCACTCAGTTCAAGTTTATGGTGTTTTGCCATGATAAAATACCTCCTTACACAACAGTATAACACAAAAATAAAAATTACCGATTTAATAAATTAATCTTCATTTAGATTGTGCATCTTCCTTCAGCGTCCTCTGCGCCTTCAGCGATTCAGACATTTCCCTCTTCCTTCAGTGTCTTCAGCGTCCTCTGCGCCTTCAGCGATTCAGACAATCCCGCAATTCTGACAACTAAAAACTGAAAAATAAACCAATAATCTGAAACATACATGAAACATATTGTTCCGACCCCCACCTTCCCCTTCCAACCCACCCAACCACGTGTTATAATACTACCACTATGAAAAACAAAACAATCCACAACCCCAACATAACCGTATACGTAGGTCGGAGCGAGCAAAGCGACCTCCGACTTCTTTATCTCTTCGTAGGTCGGAGCGAGCAAAGCGACCTCCGACTTCTTTATCTCTTCGTAGGTCGGAGCGAGCAAAGCGACCTCCGACTTCTCATCTTACATTCTGTTGAAAAGCGACCTCCGACATCTTACATTCTGTAGAACCAATCTCCAACAAATAAAAAAGTTACCAAAATTATTTTTTTTCAACCACAAAAAACCGATGAAAACAACCCACAAACCCATACGGAAACTAACATTAGACCAATTCTACCAAAAGTTACCGTTATGTCAAAAAAAGTTACCATACGGTAACCTTTTAAGGAGGAATATTCCGATGAAATTCAATGACATACACAAACAATTCGCCGTCAAATCCTTCGCAAAAATGATGATACGATCAGAAACCCAAAGTAGGTCAAGATAAGAAAAAGACCAAAAAAGAGAAAAATAAAAAAAGCGAAATTCGCGTCACATTCCTTATCCTGACTGGATTCTTAACGTCACAGGTGACGTGCAAAACGTCACAATTTTTAGCACATACGGATAAACAATATAACGGTAAAATAACAGATATAGATTTCGCTTCTCTCTACACGACCTACAAGAGATGATATTGAATTGTGAAAAATATATCCGAAAAAACCGATAACTATGGTAAACCCTGATATGCGACCTGTTTTTACTTGACCATTATCTTAGGCTATGTATAATGGAATTCAACTTCTGATACATGGAGAAAAAATGCACACGCAACGTCCAAATTTACTATATATCCACTCAGATCAACATAATCCGTATGTAACTGGTTGTTATGGAGACAAATTAGTTCAAACACCAAATTTGGACAAACTCGCTGCGGAAGGTGTCCTGTTTGAGAATGTCTATTGTCCTTCCCCCATCTGTGTCCCATCTCGTATGTCTATGCTGAGTGGACGATTCCCGTATGAAAATGCTGTATGGACAAATAGTCATATACTTGACTCTGGTATTCCAACATTTGCGCATGCAATGGGTGCTGCTGGGTATGATCCAGTTCTCATTGGAAGAATGCATGCGTTAGGTCCTGATCAATTACACGGTTATACTGAACGTCTTGTTGGTGATCACGGTCCGAACCATCCGGGAGGCGGTGGTGTTGACCACGGTGAACTAAGTGGCACTGCTGGACCTGCACGTGTTAGTTTAGAGAAATCTGGAGTAGGTCAAAGTGCATACCAAGTTCACGACGAAGATGTAACAGCCTCGACAGTTGATTTTCTAAACCGTCTTGGAGTTCAGAAGAGAGCTGGACTGTTAGATAAACCCTTTTCTCTTTCAGTCGGTTTTATGCTCCCACACCAACCTTTTGTCGCACGTGAAGTGGACTATCAACTCTATGATGGTCGTATGACAATGCCAAACATCAACGAAACTTTTTCTGAAGAATTGCATCCATATATTCGTTGGTGGCGTGATAAGTGTGGAATAACCGAGGTAACGAAGGATGAAATTCTTCGCGCACGCACTGCATATTGGGCATTGGTTACTCGCATGGATATTATGATTGGGGAAATATTAACTGCACTTAGAGAAAACAATCTGGATCAGAATACGATGATATTATATAGTTCGGATCATGGTGAACAGGTTGGTGAACATGGTCTCTGGTGGAAACAAACATTCTATGAGCATTCTGTGAAAGTTCCAGCAATTCTCTCGTGGCGTGGAAACCTGCCAGAAGGTGTCCGCTGTGACAAGGTGATAAGTTCACTTGATTTAAATGCAACTATGCTTGATGCACTTGATGCGGAACCGTTACCTAATTCGCGCGGGAGAAGTGTCCTACCACTATTACAAGATGAGGATACTAAATGGGAAGATATTGCATTCTCAGAATACTGTACTTATGACGGATGCTTTCATCGGATGATTCGCAACGGAGATTGGAAATTAAATTACTATCATTTGCAACCTTCGCAACTCTATAATATATACGATGACCCAGATGAATTACATGACAGATCAAATGATTCAACATGTAGAGAGGTATTGATGGAGTTGACTGAAAAGGTATTAGACGGATGGAATCCAGATCAAATTGCTGTTCAAATGGAAACGAAACGCAAGGAAACACAAGTCCTTAGCAAATGGGCACGAAACACACAACCTGCTGACCAATTCCGGTGGAATTTGTTGCCTGAGATGGATTATTTAGTTAAAAAATAAATGATGCTGTAGATTTATATCAATCAGAATCGATGCAAATATGGAGTTAGCTATAATATAACGGAGCATAGGTATCAACTTAAGAATAATTGCTGGATTTTCTCTTGTAGGAGGGTTTTTGAACCCGATTAGTCAATACACCTTTCGCACTTGCCGGTACTGAAATACCATTGCTAAAGCCTCAGAGAGGCGATAGGTGTATAGAGTAGACACATGCTTCTCTGACTTAGTCCCAGCGGGGCGAAAGGTGTATCCAAATTACTGTTGTGAAATACTAAGTTGACACCTATGGCTATAATATAATGGAGGACCATATAATGACAAATCTTGTGTTGAAATCAGAAGGACAGGAACAACTTAGATGTGAAGGTCAGACTAAAAGCAAAAAACCAATTCCAGAACAACCTAATTGCGCTCCTCCACCTCCCGAAGAAGGAACACATGCAGATGGTACAGTTGTAAATTACCCGCAATGGGCACTCCCGAAAGGAGCGAAAATACGCTTGGGGAAAGGTGGCATGAGTGGAATTCAGTTTTCTCCCGATGGCTCTCAACTCGCGGTGCGTAGCACTATTGGTGTGTGGTTATACGATGTAGAAACATGCAATGAGATCGCATTATTCCCTGAAATACATGGGGTATTTGTTTTTTCACCTGATGGTCGTTTTCTTACAAATGATGAAGGAATGTGGGAAATAGCTACAGGACATAGGATTTCACAACACGATCCTCTTCCCGACGTTGATAAGGCATGGTTTTTGAAAGACCGCACAACGTTTGTCAGTATGGGTAAAGCCAAAGACACAATTAGCATACTAAAAATTGATACCAGACAGGTAACTACTACGAAAATTGGAGAAAGACCTGGTTATGCTCATCAAGAAAACTATGCACTAACAGAAGATAAAATGGTAATTGGAAGCAGGAACGGCTTGCTTGAGTTATGGGACATCAGAACAGGTGAGAAATTATCTACACTCAGAAATCCAACGAATAAGAAAGTACATTTCCGAATGGGAATAAACCCAGATAACCACTCAAATTCACTGACTTTTTCACCTGATGGGACAATACTTGCAAGCGGAAATCTGGATGGAACAGTGCAAATGTGGGATACCACCAGTGGGGAAGAACTGATTATCCTAAATAGGAAAGTGGAAAAAAGGAATATACTTATCCGGACTCCGGATGACAAATTATTGGCAAATGAACCATGGGAAAAGGATAACATCAGTAGACCAACAGCATTAGAATTCTCGCCAAATGGAAATATACTCGCCATTGGAAATAAGAATAGTTCAATTCAACTATGGAATTTTACTACAGGTGAATTAATCTCCACTTTTACGGGACACACCAGTAGTATAAGCAGTTTAGCTTTTTCACCAGATGGTAATACACTTGCAAGTGGGAGTTCAGATAGTACGATCCGGTTTTGGAATGTTAAGACGAAGGAACCTCATCAGTCCGTCATTGCTGGACACGCTTATGAATTTAACGCATCTTTCATGAAAAATAATTATAAACTGGCAAGTGTTTCGTTATTTGGAATAGTCACTGCTTGGGATCTTGAGAATTTCCAAAAAACAACTAACAAAACTAAAACGACTCTTGAAATGGCAAGGAGTTGGGATATGTATGTGTCTCTTGAGTTTTCACCTGATGGAACAAAACTCCTCACACACGGATTAGAGGATGACTCCTCAAAACCTAACTATGATGATTTTGTGCTTAGATTTACTGATGTTAATACAGGACTCGATGTGAAAACTTTTCCTGAAAGTGATGGACGGACTTTTTCACCTGATGGAAAAACTGTAGCTGGAACGGGAAGAAATAAAATATATTTGTTGAATACGGTAACAGGTGAAAAAAATAAGATAATTACTTCAGACCACGATGAGAATTCCGAGGAGCACATACCTCATGTCAGAACTACAGCATTTTCTCCAGACGGAAAAAAGTTGGCAAGTGGAACATCGGGTGGACATTTACAGATGTGGGATGTGGAAACTGGAACTGAGCTAAGTTCTTACTTTGAAGAGCAGCCTCCAGAAAATAATAGTTACCAAGAACCTATCCTAAATATCGCTTTCTCTTCAGACGGTTCTCTACTTGCTATCGGAAGCACGAAACGGATCCGTTTTATAGGAAGAACGGAACATACACAGTTTAAGGAAATCACCTATAATAAAAAAGAATCTGGCGGTACATTCATGTTCTCACCAGATAATACCTTTCTGATTGTAGGCTTAGGGAGTGGTAAAATTGAATTATGGAACATTTCTACCGGAGATAAACTCACTACGCTTGATGGACACTCATTATCCGTGCAAAAACTAATGTTTTCCCCTGATAACAAAACGCTTATGAGTGTTGGTGCTGGTGGTACAATTCTCTTTTGGGATTGGGACAATGTTGTCACGAGTACACGCAAAGAGGAACAAATACGTGAGACTGATATAGATCCTCATACGAAAGCACAATCCACAGAAAATGTGTTGCAATTTGTTGAACATTCATCACATATTGCGAAAAGTTCAAACCATGCTTTAACATTAGCAGAAGTATATCTTGCAAACGAATGGTATGAAGAGGCATTGGAAAGATATAAAAGAAATCTATATATCACGACGTCAAGAACTTTTCCAACTCGAGAAGGAGACTTAAAAGTCATAGCTTCACCAATCTTAGAACGTAAGTTGTTTGCACAGATTACCAAATCTTGCAAAAACGTTAAGGACAAAGACGGTTACATCAATATGTTGAATCAATTGATTGACATAACGCCTGATAAAATCAACATTCAGCTAAATTCATACATTGTTTTAGCAAAGTTTTATGCAGCAAACGGTATGCTTGAGAAGGCAGAAGAGAATATTCGGAAGATTGAATCCATAATTGAAGACATTAACTATGATAATTCGGATATTTCAATATATATCAACATTAGATTAGCAGAATACTATCGCGAAAATGGTCAGTTGGAAAAAGCAGAAGATTATATTCAGAAGTTTGAATCCTTTATAGAAAACATTCCCACTGACAATCCACAAAACGTAATAAATGCGAACTTTGCTTTAGCAGAGTACTATAGTGAATTTGGACTATCTGATAAAGCAGACGAACATATTCAGAAAACGGGGTTAATCACTGAAGACGCGTGGATGGTTCTTGGTCCTTTTGATAATGCCGATGGAATCGGACACGATACAGCATACATTTCTGAAGATATTACTGAGATTGATTTGACAGCAAAATATGATGGACTAAATGGAATGGTGAGTTGGAAACAGTTCAGGGATGAGGAATTAGATGGTTATATTCATCTCGGCGAGGACAATGTAAATTGGCATGTCTCTTATGCATTTACAACCGTTTATTCTCCTGATGAAAGGAAAGTTGAAATCCGATATGATAGTGATGATCAAGGGACAGTATGGTTAAATGGGAAAGAGGTATTTTCGCATACGAAAGCCTTTATGGCAATAGTTGATACCTACACAATTCCAGTGATGCTCAAACAGGGTGAAAACAGTATCCTAACAAAGGTGTGTAATGAAGAGGGTGGATGGGCATTTTATATGCGAATTACTGACTCTGATGGCAAACCTTTTTCTGATTTGAAATATGGGAATCGGTAAGAAATTCGCTTGCCGATATTCCTCAGAAACCTAAAGATAGTTGGAAAAATAGGAGACATATTATGACAACAAGTCCAATCTTAAGTGGCGAACCTTTTAGTCAAGAGAAGACAAGAGAGATTGCTGAACAGTTTTTCCGTGATGGGTTTGTTCATTTACCGGGAGTACTGACTAATGATGAAGTAACTGCACTCCGAGACAAAACGGATGCGTTTTTTGATGATCCAGAACTTGCAGAGAGGACTAACCCCGACCTGGCTGATGTTCGCTATATTCAGATGGGTACACATGCTGCATCCGGTGGAACGTTACCCTTTATTTTACGAAACACGATTGAATTAGATCCTATCTTTCGCGATATGCTACTTCGTGAACCGATTTTGAGTTTAGCTGAAGCTATAGTAGGTGAGAATTGCAAGTTTTGTGGTCAGAATGTACTCCGGAATCTTCCGGGATTGTCCATAAGTACTTGGCATGTTGACGGATCGGTACACTTCCCTGTTACTGATGAAATGCCACGACATGACCAACGCCTAAGAATGCCTGTGATGTGGTTTACTGTGCAAATGGCACTCAGTGATATTGATACACTTGAAGAAGGACCGACACAATATGTCCGCGGTAGCCATTATTCTGGTAGAGGACCAAACACACAAGATAATCCAGAATTTGAAGGGAATAAACCAGAATCAATTTACTGCAAAGCGGGTGATATTTATCTGCAGGATCCTCAATGTTGGCATCGTGGCGCACCAAACCTTTCCAATAAAACGCGTTATATCTTACAATCGCAGTATGCAGCATATTGGGCGTACTGGCGGTTCAGTCTCTGTAACGGAGTTCCTGTCGCTGATGCCGATCTTCAGAATTCGAGTGATCGCTTATTAAGCTTATTAGGACGAAATCGTCCAACAGCATAGAGTAAAAGAATCAAAAGAGGATTTATTCATGTCCAATACCCCTCTACACTTCAAGACAATCATAGAGATAGCGAAGCTTATTGAATCTAAAAAGTTGTCACCTGTTGAATTGACATCTGTAATGTTGGAACGGATCAAACAACACGATGTCAAGTTGAAGAGTTACGTAACAGTTATGTCTGAACAGGCAATGACAGCTGCACAGAAAGCAGAAAAAGAAATTACTGCTGGTGAATACCGTGGTCCCTTACATGGTATTCCTATTGGGGTTAAGGATCTATGCTTTACAAAGGGTGTCCGCACAATGGGTGGGGCAAAAGTCCTGAGAAACCATATTCCAGATTATGATTGCACAGTTGTTGAAAGACTAAAATCTGCGGGTGCAGTATTGCTTGGCAAACTCAATCTCACAGAAGGGGCAATGGGTGGATACAATCCAGAATTTGATATACCTGTAAATCCATGGAATGCTGATCGGTGGACAGGTTCATCGTCAAGTGGATCAGGTGTTGCAACGGCTGCAGGATTGTGTTCTGGTTCAATTGGTAGTGATACGGGTGGTTCAATTCGTTTTCCCTCTGCAGCGTGTGGCATCGTCGGTATAAAACCAACGTATGGTAGAGTCAGTCGATATGGTGTACTCGCACTTGCTGAATCTATGGATCATGTCGGTCCAATGACACGATGTGTTACAGATGCAGGTATTATGCTTGAGGCAATTGCAGGATACGACACTAATGATCCGACTTCGTTGCCTAATCCTGTGCCAGCTATGTTGGGAGGAATAGGTAAAAGTATCAAGGGAGTACGTATAGGATTTGACGAGAATTATGCAACTAAGGATGTTGACACAGAACTATGTGAAGCCGTGTGTACTGGGGTAAAATTACTACAAGAATTAGGTGCCACTATAGCTGAGGTGATTTTACCTGATATGGATGAGTATGCTTTGGCATGGCCTACAATCTGTTCTGCTGAAGCAGTGGCTGCACATGCAGCTACCTATCCTTCAAAACGGGATGATTACGGTCCCTGGTTTCAAGGATGGCTTGATATGGGAGCGAAGGTTACAGGTGCTGAATATGCTGAAGCGAACAAGTTGAGATCGGAATGTACAGGACATCTCACACGCATCTTCCAAGATATTGATGTGTTGGTATGTCCGTCAATGTCAGCACCACCCCATCAAGTTACACCTGAGTTGTTGTATGGACCTAAAGAAACAAGACCAGCACGGTTTCAACGATTCACTGCACCGTTTGATTTTAACGGTGTCCCGACACTTTCTGTTCCATGTGGTATGAATAGCGAAGGTTTACCGTTGAGTATTCAGTTTGTTGGTAAACATCTGTCGGAACCATTGTTGTGTCAAGTTGGACATGCTTATGAGAGTGCAACCGAATGGCATAAACTTTATCCGGATATCTGACTTATCAGCACTACTTTTGTGGTAGGTGATATCCGTCTTTTCCAACCAAAATTCTGAAGAGACTCCCACCTGCCGTGATATAGAGAACTTTACTTAATTCACTACGTCCAAAAGCAACATTAGTGGGTAATTCAGGTGTTGGGATGTATGCCAATTCCTTTCCGTTTGGAGAATATATACAGATACCGAATCGTGTTTTATCACGAACAGCGACATATAGATTACCTTCAACATCAACTTCAAACCCGTCTGGTCCGTGTTCTGGAGCATAGTCTACAAGTGTCTCCCGGTAAGTTGCTGTGCCGTCAGTTTTTAGATCATAGGCAAGCAGTGCCATGCGTCCCGTATAAGTTGGAATGTCCTCAGGCATTTCTCGTAACGAACCACTATCGTTGCTGCCAACATAGAGAGTTTTTTGATCTGGTGAGACTGCTATGCCGTTTGGTTTTCCTGAATCTGCTATGACAAGGTGAACTGAACCATTAGGATCAATACGATAGACACCCATTACTGGTTGTTCGACCGGTTCATACCCAACATAACGTGGATCGGTGAAATATATTCTTCCGTTTTCATCAATCGTTAGGTCATTAGGTGAATTGAATGGCTTACCTTCATATAGACCAGCGATTATGTCACTTTTTCCCGTGTTCATATTGGTTCTGGTAATACGACGTCCGCCAAAATCTGCACCTTCAGCGACAACTAAACGACCTTGCGCATCAAACTTCATTCCGTTAGACATTCCACTTGGTGATCTGAACACAGATGTTTCACCAGTCTCAGGATGAAATCTCATAATATGACCGGCTTGCATATCAGCCTGATGTGTAAAGGTAATATCACTAAAATATACTGTGTTGTCGGGGGCGACAGTTGGTCCCTCTGTAAAGTGTGCATCGCTGTAGACTTCTTCTAACTCAGAGGAATTTGGAATTATATCTTCTACATCTTTATCCATAGTATTAGTCATATTGATCTCCTTTCTAATGTAATTCGATAATTATCTATTGCATAAAGATATGTGGACAGTATCTAATGTTTTATCGTAGTTGTGGTAGTAATTTGTGCTGTTTTTGTGACATCACCTTCTGATGATGCTACAACGCTCACGGTATGTTCGCCAACGGTCCTTGGTATTGTCAATATTACTTCCGATGAAACGCGAGGTGCCAGTGAAACTGATTTATGACTTAATTTTGCCTCGTTATTTCCAGATGACACCAAATTTATCGTGTCGTTTATATTGCCAGAATTTGTAACTGTAAGGACGTATCGGATATCTACATTTGGATTTATAGTCTCATCAGTTATATCTGCTGCACCAGCAACAGAAACACCATAAAAACCTACCTCCGCATTTGTTACATGAGGCATCCGACTAATTTCTATTGCACTGAGAACTCTGTTGTAAAGTCTGACATCATCAACCAAACCTCTCCAAGCTATGTGATTCCCCAGACTTCCCTTTCCAATAACAAATCTATCAGACCCAACAAGTTTTCCTTGTTTTGCAGAACTATTGAATGTAGGTTGATCAAGGACACCGTTGATGTATAGTTTCAGTTTTTGACCACTTTCCCAAGTTAATGCTATGTGTTGCCATTTAGTGGTTTGGCTATTACTTGCACTCTCATAAGTCTGTACACCACCAGATGTTTTTATTGTTGCTTTGATAATGTCCGTACCACTACCCTTTGAACCAGTTGCATCGTAACGTAAAGAGAAAGACTGTTCTTTTTTGTTAGGTCTTTTTGATGAAATAAATCCTCTATCGGTGTTGATATTATCAGATTTTACCCAAAGTGAAATTGTAAAAGCAGAAAGATCATTTAGGAGCTCCGCACCATTTTCAATAGTTGCAGCATGTTTCCATTTTGTTGTTAATGCCCCTCCAATTTTTCCCTTGTTAGGTTGTAAGATAACACTTTCTTTTATTTTTCCATGGTATTTGTTTCCAATAGAATTGAATACATAAGGACCTTTTGCTTCATCCAACGTCCAATAACCGATTAATCCATCCTGAGGGTTATTTGCATTTATTGAGATGTCTAATACCATATTAGGCTGCACGCCATCTAATGATACCCACTTTCCCCAAGTTGCTCCTCCATTAATATCTGCAGTATTCACTTTTACTCTGTTGTTCTTCAGTGTTTCACCGTAGGTGGTGAATTTTGCTATCTCATTCATACCTGTTAAAAACTCACCACTATGTAGAATAGTAGCACCTGTGATAAATCTTGCAAGATATAGACTGTCTGGATCAGTAATTTCAAAAAAGTAATGAGGGTTGTTTGGTGGATATGCGATAGATGACGGATACATCTTGATCTGTGCTTCAGTATCACTATTCGTCTCTATTCGATTAGGGTTGAAGTATCTGTTAACGTCTAACCATCTTGCAGCATATTTTGAGATACCTTTTAATCCTCCATATCCGTGTGGCAGCCCAAATGCATGTCCGAGTTCATGTGCTGTGACTCCAACATTGAAACAACTACTTGATGCGGGAAGGATAATACGTTTTCCTGGGTATGCTAACCCGCATGCGTTCTTTAACAGGACTTTCTTACTAATATCTAATGCGACAAACACAATCGTTTTGTTATATTTGTAGAGATTTTTATCTATTTCCCTAAATGCTTTTGCTGGATTCTTCCAATAACTGGCATCTTCCTGTTTACCTAATACATGATGTACTACAGCATTTCCCGTTTTGTCAGTTTCATAGGTAAAAGTTTTTCTACCAAACCCGTTTTTTTCCATCTCATTTGCGTAAAATTGTTGTGCCTTCTTAATCAGATCGTCCATTTTTTCATTGATATTCGGTTGTGCAACACGGTCGTTTGGTAGGAAGTAAAAGAGCTTGACTATATTATCTTTTGAGGATTCTTGTTGCGCAAAACTGGACAATATTAAAATAAAAAACAGTGTAATGGAAAGCAACGAATGTTTAAATTTCAATGTTTAATCCTCACTGAGTATTCTTAATGGTTATAATGTCAATATGTTACTTTGTGCATTTTCTTATCTGCTATTATTGATATTATCCCATTGGATTAGGACCATTGGAGGTTAAGCTCTGTCTTGCATGTGCATAAACAGCATCCTGAATTTCAAGGATCCGAACTGCATCGACTACTGATGGTTCAAAACTGCTCCCCGTGGTGATTGCATCAAATGCTTTGCCCATAATACTTTTCATTCTTGCCCCATGGGAAATATCCTCGCTGAACTGTACGCCTTCGGTTGTATGTACTTCAATGAGCGGTTCTCCGTTCTTGCCATACTGTTCAAAAACGGATGCTTTTGTTCCGATAAATCTGAAGAAGTGGTCACCCCCGCGCTTTCCTGCAGGATAAGTATACCCTGACTCTATCATTCCAGTACAACCGTTCTCAGATCTTAGAACACCAATACCACTATCTTCAATCACACGACCATACATGGCGTTGGACATTACCGCGCCAACTACCGTTATCTCTTGATCTCCTACAAACTGAAGGAATGTGTCTATACCGTGGGCTGCTTCAACTGCCCAACACCCACCACCGGAGATATTCGGATCGTTGTGCCAATAGGAGGGAGTAGGATCGTAACGGGATGGAGGACCGTTGTTTAATCTACTGTTATATAGAACAAGTTCCCCTAAACTACCGTCATTAATCATCTCTTTCACAAGATTCACTATTTTACTTGCGCGATTTGGCAGCACAAGTGCACTAAACACACCATTTTTTTCAGATGCTTCTGCAATGGGTTTTAGTCTATCAGCACAATCAGCGAATGGTTTATCCAGAAGATATGGGATACGTCGGTCTATACATGCTTGAACGTGAGATGGTATTTCGGTGTGTTTACCTGCAACGAGTGCAGCGTCTGGTTTAATAGCGTCCAGACAATTGCTCGCGGTGTCAAATGCTGGACATTGGAAATGGTTTGCCAATTGTTCGCGTGGTGAATGTTCAGCATCCATGACACCAACGATTTCGTGTCCGAGTGATTGTGCAGTAAGTGCCATACTGCGTCCATGATGACTATAAGAGAGAACTACTATTTTCATTCATAACACCAAATAAGATTTTTGCGAATTGAAAAATATGTTGTATATTGTCAAGAAATTAATTTTGGAAATGTGTATCATGTATTATTCTGAACAGATATTAAGATCATTCAGACTCTGGTAGATTAAGAATGTAACGTATATCATCTTCACATATAAAATCGATTGTAATGCCATTTTGTTTTAGCGTGTCTCGGTAGTTCCACCATTTACTATCCACTGCTTGCAAAATGGGAGGTTTATCTGAGTGTGCGAAGGCAACAGCAATAAATTTACGGTCTGCTGGATCAAAAGCTGCGAGTGCATGGTCTCTTGGAAATTCCTGAAAATCATTTTCTAAACCATCAATAGGAGTAATAGATACAATATCACACATTTTATCTTTATTAATTAAGAGCCACCTGAGAAACCTATCACCTACATCTGCACCATTAGAACGAAGATTCTGCATGTATTCACCAAGAATTCTCCAATCATCATCAAGCACTAATTTCGTCTTGCCAACGATAATCTGCTGAAGTTTCTCGGTACAAATGCGTACACATTTTGCCGATGCTTGCTGGGAATTACCGTTGGCAACCACAACTACGTTTGTATCAACAACAACGGTCACAGACCTTGTTCCTCCTTACGTTTCATTTCTGCCATGGTCTTCTCCATTAAATCACCTGTTGCATCTCCGAAAAAGTTTTCAGGCCAATTCTCTATGTTTCCGTAATCATCAATATTAAGTTTATCTATTTCTGATGTGCCTTCATTCATTTCGCAAAAATAGAAAGCTGTATCCTTATTTGAGATTTTTTCTTCAGCGATTCGTCTCATTAAGCGCACAATAAGATTCTCGCTATGACTCTCAAGTATAATCTGTAAATTACGTTTATTTACGACTTCAATGAGAAGATCTGCTAATTCTGATTGTACCTTAGGATGGAGATGTGCTTCAGGTTGTTCAAGGATTAGGATACTACCTTCAGGAACGTAATAACAGAGAACCAGTACTGGAAGCACTTGTGAGACACCGAAACCGACATCTGTAAGTCGGACTTCGGGTCCGTCCTTATACTTTCTTACAAGAAATTCATAATCCTTTTCTGTAGGTGTGATTGGCTTAAGGCGATAAGAATGTATCAAATCCAAACGTTTCAACCACTTGGGAATTTCCTCTTCAAATGAACGTAGTTGTATTCGACCTGAAAATAGCGCGGTGACCATATCTTCTCCATGCTGACCCACACCTGCTGTATGTTTCCCTTGCCATGCGTAATTACGACGCGGATATTCTCGGAGAGGTCCCAAATAACGGATGCTACGAAACAAATTTTCAAATTGTGTTTGGAGTGTTGAAAAAAGTTGCATTCTGTTAAAGTCTCCATCCTGTATCCCATAGCATCGGAGTGAACGAATGTAACCTATCACTTCATCATCCTTAAAGGCAACATATCCGCCACCTCTTCTACTTTTTATTTCATATTTAGTATTACCAAATTTATAATTGAACAGTATATTAGAATCTGAATTCTGAACATTAAGTAGATTGAAATCATAAGAGAGAATATCTATCTCTTTTTCCTCCATCAAGTTTAGTTTTTCATGCAATTTCCACGATAGAGAGATACCCAGTGTAGAATCACGTTTGTGTTGATAAATTAGATCATCAAATGTTCCCAAGTAAACAAGTGAATTATCGTCTCCAAAATCAATTATTCCGTTCCAATTTTCAGGACGTTCCACGGTCTGCTTTAACATGAGCAGTGTTTGCAATATGCTTGTTTTGCCAGAACTATTCGCACCGAAAAAACCGGTTAATGGAGCAATCTGCAATTTACCTGTATTTTTCCACGATTTGAAGTTTTGTATACTGAGTTCGGTAATCATGAATTATACCTCTGTCTCATATAATACGGTTATTGTAATATGTGATTAACCAACTGCATAGTCATCAGGGTTATTCTTACGCCAATTTGGGAGATATCCTTCCGAGTGACCAAATCCGTAGGAAGGTCCAATTTGGTTTGGACTTGACCAGGGCCAAGCTTGACCGCCGATAAGATGGAATTCACCACCTTTTCCACATAACCAATAGAACATGTGCGCCACATATCGTGCAACACCGTGTCCACCATACGGTGCCATTTGAAAGTCAAATTCCGGTTCTTGTATCCAATCACGTGTCGGAGGGACTGTTCGCCAATAACTGTATTTCAACATGTGCCGTAAACCAATTGCAGTAGATTCACCTCGACGATGGAGGATGCTTTGGGAATGTATTACAAACGAACCTGCAGGACCATCACTTACGAATCCTTTCTCGGATATATCTCTATGTGATGGTGCAATGTGTGAACATGGCAGTAGTTCTGTTGGTCCCATCTCTGGTGGAGTGTCCTGTGGAAAATAAAAAACTTCAACGAAGTTGGTTTCAGGACCAAATACGTGATCTGCATCGTGATGCCAAGGTTGTGCTTCCATCGGACATTCAACCCGATGATTACTCACTAAGACAGGTAGACCAATATTCTTTCCTAATAGTGAACGCAATGCACCTGCGAGTTCTCGATTAAGAAGCACATGTTCAATATACCAATCCTCAAGCATAATGGAACTCGGTTCATGTGTATCACGCATTCTCTCTAAATCAGCATGTGTCATACCATCAGGAATATATACTGGGTTGATGGGTATTTCACCATTGAGATAATCACAAGTTAGTTTGTTAATCTCATCAGGAACAACACCCTTTAGTTGAAGATAACCATCATGACAATACTGTAATACCTGTGTGTCGTTGAGTGTTGGTTCACAATCAAATGTTCTGTTTGTTCTGTCGTGTTTCATTACTTGATACCATTGCTATTTTAAAGTAAGTTAAAAGCTCCAACCTTCTCTTTCCATGAAACCTTGTAACTTTGTGCATTCAATGTTGAAATATTCACATACGTTTGGTATATTTGGGGAATTCGGTTTTTTTGATTCTTCAGTTACAACACAACCGTCAATTACTTTAGCAGCAGCAATTATGAACGGATCAGCACACGGTTTACCCTCATATAGATGTTCGTGTCTAAGTATATCTTTGAAATTTTTTGTTGATAAAATCTGATTAACAAAATTCAGTTCATCTAAACTTGGTTCTCTAAAAATACTTCTATGTTCTTTTACCCAATTAGTTATATGAGCATGACGAGGACGAGTATAGAATTCTAATTCTTTGTAGACTTCTCTCACCGAAGTAATAATCTTAGTATTTTCAACTGCCCGATTGAATTCTATCCAAAATGATGGAAATTGATTTGGATAGTAACTTCCCAGTTCTCTAAAACTATTATTGTCAAAAACATACATCAAAAACGCGTAGCCTTTCGTAACATACGATCCTCAAGGTTCTCCAAATTTCTAACTTTGACATTTAAATGATCCGAGAGTTTCTCTATAGAACATAAATCTTGATAATATTTTTCAAATGCAAGGTTTGTGTATTTGTAACCTAAATATGTTAAATGGGTGTTATAATAATCACCTCCACCCGATCCTTTACTTACACTCTCATTTCGTTTTCGTGATTTATATTGGTTTGCCCATAATTTCACTTTTTGATTATATGTTTTTTGTGGGAGTATACCAATATTAATTAATTTCAATAGAATAACAGGTCTGCTGACATTATAAAATTTTGCCAACTTTCGAATTTCTTCTTCATCGTATTCAGAAAAATTGACACGTTTCTTAAAATCATTTGTTGGCACTAAGAACTCACTTGCGAATTGATTACAAAAACGCTCTAAATCTGCAGATTTTATTTTTATTGATCCTATAATATCGGGTGTGATACCATTCTTACCTGCTAAAATATGTGCTAATTCATGGATTAACGTGAAAATCTGTCTTACAGATGGTCTACTATTATTGAGATAAATCACTGGAAATACTTCATGCATTAGGCAAAATCCATCTACCAAATCATCTTTAAATGCATCCTTAAAGACGAAAACACCTTTTGCCTGGATATGGTAACGCCAATTCTCAAGTGCTGTTTTTTCATTTTCCCAACTCGATTGCCTTTCAACACTTATATCAAGATAGGCTCTACTTTCTCCTGCCAACTTATATGCATTATCATTATTGAAAGTATTATGAGATGTTAATAGTTTAAGTTCTCGAAAGATCAAGTCCTCTGAGGGGTTCCTACTATTATTCAATTCCATTAATGAAAGTTGTCGTGAATAGGCTTGTCGGAATAAAAAGAGCGTTCTTGGATTCAGTTTTTTCACATCAGAACTTCGCAGGGCAATTTTCTCTACAATATCCGGTTCTTCTGGTGGCTCAGAAAAGAAGAACATTGCAACAGGACGCTTGTATTTATTTGCTAACGTTTCCAGTTGTACATAAGTCATTGCGCGATCACCAGATTCACATGCAATGATGAAGGCTTCATCCTTGTTCAATGATTTAGCAGCTGCTTCTTCGGTATAACCGGAACGTTCACGCGCCCATTTGAGAATTTCAGGGTTGATCCCATTAATATATTCTGCCATGATATTAACCTCAATAAGTGTGTTGTATCTCAAATGCTATAGTAAAGTTCAACTTACACTTCACTACTCATTGCACATATAAACTTTAGTTAAATATATGATAACATAACAAGTTGTGTAAATCATTTGTTATGTTTTTATACGTTCTTATCAACTTCTGGTTGCATACCAAGTTTTTCATAAGATTCAGCAGTAGGGAAAATCTTACCCGGATTGCATAATCCAGTAGGGTTGAATATGTCTTTGACATTAGTCATGACCTGCATATCTGCAGGACTAAAGATCAATGGCATATAATCCATTTTTTCAACACCGATGCCATGCTCTCCAGTGATTGTGCCACCTACTTCTGCACATACCGTAAGGATTTCTTTGTTCACATGTTCTACACGTTCACACTGATCTGCATCCCGTTCGTCAAATAGAACAATCGGATGAATATTACCGTCACCTGCATGGAATACATTTGCTATCGCTATTTGATATTTCTCAGATATTTCGGAGATACGACGTAATACTTTTGGTAATCGTGTTCGTGGTACGACTCCGTCTTGAGTGATATAATTTGGTGCAAGTCGTCCGAATGAACCGAACGCACTCTTGCGCGCTTTCCATAATTCTTGACGTTCAGCATCGTCTTTTGCATAATTCACTTCACGAGCATTGTGCTGTTTGAAGATTTCAAGAATTTTATCTGTATGGTTTTGCATTCCCGCTTCTATTCCATCAAGCTCCACGATAAGTATCGCTTCAGCATCAAGTGGAAAACCGAATTGGAATGCCTCCTCCAGTGCACGAATTACGAGTGTATCCATCATTTCAAGGGCTGCGGGGATAATACCTTCACCAATAATTGTTGACACAGCATTTGATGCATCGTCCATTTTGTCAAAAACAGCAAGTGCTGTCTGATATGCCTGTGGATTCCGTGTAAGTCGGACGGTGGCTTTTGTAACAATCCCAAACGTCCCTTCAGAACCGATCAGAACACCGCGAAGGTCATATCCAGGAACTTCCTCAACTTCTCCACCGAAGTCAATTATTTCACCGTCTGGCATAACGACTTCCATGCTGAGAACATGGTCAGATGTAACTCCATATTTTAATGTATGCGGACCCCCAGAATTTTCAGCGATATTCCCACCGATTGTGCATGCTTTTTGGCTTGATGGGTCTGGAGCATAATGGTATCCTTGGTTCTGTACTGCTTGGGATAAAAGAAGATTTACGACTCCCGGTTCAATAACAGCACGTTCGTTTTCAATGTCAATTTCAAGGATACGATTCATACGATTGAGTGCAATTATAATTCCACCTTGAACAGATAGCATTCCACCGCTCAATCCTGTTCCTCCACCACGAGCGATAAATGGTGTATTATATTTGTTTGCTAATTTAACTATATCAGAAACTTGTTGTGTGGTATCAGCAAACACAACAACATCTGGAAGAGCCTTAAATGAGGGTGCTGCATCACACTCATATACAGACAATGCTGTTGGGTCTGTTAGGACATTTCTTGAACCAAGTAGTTCTGAAAGTTCAGCAATTAGTTCTTCTTTTTTTTCCATAGGACTTATCCTTAATCATTCTATGTAATGATATTATTGTAGATTACCACATTTTAGTATGTTTGTCCAATTAGAAACAGGTTATATTGTCAATATCTTTGCCTATCATTGCATGGTTATTTTGTTGTAAGACTTTCCAAGATTTTGTTTAACCATAAGTTTTGACCTGTACTCTGGTTAATATGTATGCTCAATTTCAGTGATATTTATGTGACTTTCTGCACGTCACTGTGACGTTTTGCATCCAGTCAGGATAAGGAATGTGACGCGAATTTTGCTTTTTTTTGCCGCTTTTTTCTGAACCAGGATTTTCAGGATAAGAGGTCTTTTGGTGTTTCAATGTTGTTGTCTGAACCAGGATTATCAGGATAAGAGACAACTTTGTGTTTCAATGTTGTTTTCATAGGATTAGCCTGTCTTTTGTCTAAATCGCGGATTACGCGGATGGAAGAGGCACAAACTAACAGTTTGTGCTACAAAGAGGTGTTGTTGTCATAGGATTGTGTGCTCCTTGATTTTGGTTAAGAAAAAAGGTGCATTTATACACACATGTCGTAGGTCGCTTCGCTCGCTCCGACCTACGAGATAGGGATTATGTTAGAAGCTTTTGCCCATGGTGACGGCACCACCAATGAATTTACCACTACCGACAGTCCGTGGACGTTGGAGACTTAAGATGAAATATGCTGTGCTGTCAATACCGTGATGGTCACGCGTTATTGCTTCGTCGTCTTTGTCTGTGCCGTCCGTGTTTTCTAAGTATTCACACGTTAGGAATTCATCGGTGACTTCAATGGGACGGTATGCCTCTTTCAACTCTTGATCCGGGGGATGTACAAGTCTGTTACGAAAGAAGAAGATTGAGGGTTTACCTGTTTCGTCAACTTTTAGTCTCTCTTTGACTACATCTATCTGTTTGGCACGAGACTTTTTTGGTTGTTCTACGCGGTAACCTGCATTTTTTAGTTGTTCTACCGCATCTTGATCCGCACTATCTACTGCAGCATAGGCGACATGTCTATCCTCATCTTGATTATCCTCTATCATCTTGATAAATTCGGGTTGTGTGAGTTTGGTTTTGTATATCTCTTTGTAGGCGTAGATTCGTTCGTCTTTAGTGAGAGTCCACCAGATACAACTTGACGGGTTGCGGTATCCCCAGTCAATACTGAGATAACGGGGCCATTCTTTGGGAATGTCAAAGTTGTCAACGATGTGGATATCGGGTTGAAATTCCTCAAATACTAATCCTTCGCCTGATACCCACAGACCTTCGTAACCTCGTTTATACCGTAGTCCTTCCAAGTCTTGTAGTCTATCTACTCGTCGCTTACCTTCTTCGGTTATTTCACCTGTCTGTTGATTGTAGATTTCAGGATTATCTCGGAAAGTCATCTCAAAGAACTGTAGTTTTCCTGCTTGGGTTTGCCGTCGAATCCAGTGATTTGGTGTGCTTGGATTGCAATCACCGAGTAGGAATGCAATGGGTGCTGTGCCTGCACGTTCTGAAACTCTTGCTCTGAGATGATCCCATGAGTCAAATTCTACTAATTCTGCTTGGTTGACGAATGCGCCATCGTAGAAGTCGGATAGCATGTTCTCAATCTTATCTAAGCCGTTGATGTAAATTCTTGAACCGTTCCAGTATTCGAAGAATTCGGGTAACTCTCCACCGTATTTTATGATGGGTGTGGGATTTTGGGATTTGTAGGTTGAGGGTTTAAAGCCGAGATATTTTTCGTAGGTTGGTATGATATTTCGGTAGACTCTGTTGAGATAGCGGTGTATGAATGTTAGTCTTGCACCGGGATACTGTCGTGCTAACATGTCCATGTATGCGACGCAGCTATAGGTTTTACCTGCATCGTAAGTGCCGCTTGCTATTTTGATGGGTTCGTGGGATTTGAAGAGGTCACGCATCTGTCCATAAGGTTGGAATCCGTTTGGATTGTATGTGATAATGGGTGGTCTGGTTTTTGATGAGGTGATGATACCGGGTGCTGGTTTGGTTTGCACCTTCTTTTCCTTTTTGTCAGTGTTATCATCAGTTTCCACACCTTCTACATTTTCCTCTTTTTTGGGTGGTGGGAGTGCCTCTTGGTATTCTTTGGTTACTGAATTCAGATGGTTGAGTTCCTGCGGTTTTTGGTCTTCTGGTTGGTCGGTTTGTTCTGATTGTTGCTTCTTTGAATTCTTGTCTGCCATGCGGACACTGGAGTCGTATCCTTGGGTTTCAATGTTGTAACGCCTCATGAACGTATTACATTGGTTAATGATTTTCATGGTGTTGTTTATGCATGGGGTCAGATTATTGGCTTCCTTAGCAGGTATAACACCTTCCTTTACATGTTCCCATATTTCATTTTGTGCGTTCAACAGATGGGTGAGTAAGTTACCCATTTGTTCTAACATTGGTTCAAATTTGGGATTAATCTGGTTTTGGGTTGTTTCGGTTGTCATGGTTATGCTCCTGTTGTTCTGTCAGAATGTCCGTAGATCGCGACCGGGAGGTCGCTCCTACAGAATATAAAAAGTGCAATGAAATCATACGGGTCGGAGGTCGCTTTGCTCGCTCCGACCTACGAGGGTATGATGTAATAGTTTAACGGATGGTGGTATGGGAAGTGAAATTAATCAAGTGAGTGGAACAATACATATCCAATAGGTTTTATGTGGTTTTCGGAATTGTCTGAACCAGGATTTACAAGATTATAGGATTTGCAGGATAAGAAACGGATGGTTCTGCCATATAAAATTAACGAATGTAATTAAATGCGATAGAAATATAAAAACTAAATATCCCCTGGTTCTGACATTAACTTAGTTGACAAAAATCTTAAAACATATATAATTGAATATACATCACTATCCATTTTATTTAAAAAAATAGATTACAGCACTTACGCGTTGATGAGTATCATACATTACTCATGCTAAGGAGTATTAAATGTCAAAACGGATCAAAATTGGTCTTATCGGATGCGGTATGATATCTGGTTCACATGTAAACGGATATTTGGCACATCCACAACACGCGGAAATCGTCGCTGTTTGCGATACGGTTGATGCAAACGCACAACGTAGAGCCGCAGAAGTCTTATCAGGTGCTGAAGCACGTGCCAAAACCGCTTCGGATGAAGCAAAAAATGCAGATTCAGCAGAAGCTAAAGAACGTTTGAAAGAAAACGGTGCACGTTGGTTTGAATATAAAGATAACGGTGTTGAAATCTTCAGTGATTTTAATGAAATGTTGAAATCGGTTGAATTAGATGCAGTTAGTCTTGCAACACCACCTTTTGTTCACGAACCTGCAGCTGTTGCAGCCGCGAATGCTGGCAAACATGTCTTCTGTGAAAAACCTATGGCACGTACAGCAACAGAAGCAAGAAACATGCGAGATGCCTGTGACAAAGCGGGAGTTAAACTTGCATATCAAAGCGGTGGAACCTGTCTCAATAAAACCAGTTATGGTATTCGAGAGGCTGTCACTTCTGGGTTAATTGGAGATGTTCACTACGGAAGACTTACAAGCTACCGTCTACGTGGTAGACCCAATATAGATATGTTCGGGTTCGGTAAATGGTTTCTCAATTCAGCATACAGCGGTGGTGGTACGATCTATGACACAGGTGTCTACGATATCAACCGTTCTATCTATTTACTCGGTTCTCCACAACCCGCAACAATCAGCGGAATTGCATATCGCGGTATGCCCCCTGAGTATACAGGGGAAGAGGTTAATGATGTTGAAGAATTCGTATCTGTGTTCGTCCGATTTACAAACGGTATGTCATTTACTTATGAACACGGTTGGTCAAGTAATATGGCAGGACAACCTCAAGGCATCTTTATCTTCGGTTCTAAAGGATCGTTCAGTGGGGACAAACTTTTCCTTGAGAAAGGGAAATGGGAAACCGACGACAAAGGCAACCGTAGACGTTATCAAGGTAATCTTGAAGAAACACCTTTAGAGTTGCCTGATAAACACTTCCCCGACAAATTCCGTGATTTTCTTGACGCATGCAATAGTGATGCACAACCTGCCAGCAACGGTGATATAGGTTTGAAGGTTACTGAGATTATGAGTGGTGCGCTTTTATCTGCGAAACTCCGTCGGGAAATCAGTATAGAAGAATTATATGAAATAGAAGCACTCCGTACTGAACCGACACCGGGGTGGCCCATCCCGCAAGGAATATAAGCAACCATTTATGAAGGAGCGACCTTAACAATATGGAGAATTTATCAAAATTTATCCGACATATACCTGATTATCCGAAACCTGGTATATTATTTAAAGACATTACGCCACTTTTAGGGAATGCACCTGTCTTCAATGCAGTAATTGAAGTCTATGCAAACCATTATAAGAATGAAGCAGTGGATGTAATTGTAGGACCCGAGGCAAGGGGGTTTATTTTTGCTTCAGCACTCGCGTATCGGATGGGAACTGGCTTTGCACCTGTTCGTAAAAAGGGGAAGTTACCTTACGACACTTATGAGGTAACATACGAACTTGAATACGGCAATGATACATTAACTATTCATCAAGACGCTTTTCCAAAGGGGAGTCGCATACTTATATGTGATGATCTCTTGGCTACCGGTGGAACCCTCGCTGCAACAATTGAACTTGTTGAAAAACTGGGTGGAGACATTGTTGGAATTGCGCTGTTAATAGAACTACCGGAACTTAATGGACGGGAAAAGATTGGGGATATTCCTATCTATTCAATCTTTGAATTTGGCAACAAGTAAGAACAATCTTTGAAAATGATAAGGAATGTTCGTTTGACGATGGAAATGAATAATTCCTATTCTTGTTATCATTTATCGTGGTATGTACTGTATCTAAGATATAAAAAACTCGTAAATTGTAGAAATGCAATTTGCTATTAACTTTATCAATTTGAGGTATATATAAGTCTACGAGATATCTCAAGAGACAGATGCTTTGAAAAGGGAGAGGGGTCTGTTCATGAAATTGAAATGTCAATTGGCGGGAATGAAATGTCCACCTTACTCACATAATGGAGAATTCCATCCAAATAACACAATAATTAAGGATCTTCTACCTGATTTGCGTCGGTGTGCGAATTGTATCGCCTATGATACACCATCGCTACCCGCGTTCCGAGACGATTTACTACAAATCGCTTCCATAACACTCATTCAAAAAGGTCCAGCTTACAATCCTACGCATGAAAGTGGGGCAAGTTTCGGAACTTTCATTCGTCCACGGATTTGTGGGAGTTTGATATATGCAAAACGGAGAGAACTCAAACACTTATCACGAGAAATACCAGAATCTTATATGATATCAGATCCAACCACACTTTTTGGTGTTGATGGCGAGAAAGATATAGGTATTATTCATAATTTTCCTGATGCCAATGCAGAAAATTTTGTGGATGAACTCGTTTGGGAGGTATCTATTGCCAATTTTGAGAAAGTCCTGCCCCAGCTCCAAAAAGCATTAACACACCGTGAACAGCAGGTTTTCGCCTACATTCGTGAGGATATACCTAATTGTGAGATTGCTAAGTTGATGAAACTAAGTCCGCCGCGGATCAGTCAGTTAGTACGGAATGTAGAACAGAAAATGCGCAAAGCATGTCAAAGGTTCAGGTTGATTGAATAGGACTTAGAGCAGATATTCACAATCCCACTCACAGAGTGTAGTCAGTCATTTGATTTCCCGGTCGTGACCAGTAAATCAACGGTATGAATGCCATTTAGGCATTCCCCGGGTCGCTCCTACAAGTAGTCCTCAGCAAATGGCACTTTATTTATTAGAAATGGTATAAGATGTCGTAGGTCGCTATGCTCACTCCGACCTACGAAGACCTTTATGTTTGCACCTACCACCCGCTGCTATCAATTCCCACTATTAGTGCGAGGTCTTCTGTTTCGCGTTATCCACTCTATACGAAAACATCACCTCGTAAAATAATTAGATAATACAGAATGTAAGATGTCGTAGGTCGCTATGCTCACTCCGACCTACGAAGACCTTTTTGTTTGAACCCACCACCCGATGCTATCAATTCCCACTTTTAGTTCAAGGTCTTCTGTTTCGCGTTATCCACTCTATACGAAAACATCACCTCGTAAAATAATTAGATAATTCTGAAGTTTGCTATTAACTTTTTCAGTTTAAGACATATATTAATACTATGGAGACAAATAAATATATATGTCCATATATGGCTTTTTATAGAAGAGTGGTGCATAAACCATTAGATTTATATATTAAAACTCACGCGATAAGGAGTATTATATGTCAACTACGTACCATAAAAAAGATGGTATTCTAATTTTGGAACCGGACAGTAAAATTATAGGTGATACAATACCGGAATTGCGGCAAATTCTGATTAAACATATAGATAAATCAGAAACCCCTTACATCCTTATTAACCTCAAGCGTGTTAATAAAATGGATAGTGCGGGACTTGGAACATTCGTCTTGATTTATAAAATGGTAAGGGCAAAAGGAGGACGAATAGCAATCATCAATGTCGGCAAACACATCAATAATTTGATCGTCCAAAGTCGTCTAATTAACATATTTGAGCATTTCAGCACGGAAGATTCAGCGGTCAAAGCATTTTCTAAAACCTATTAGGATTTATACATAATGTTGATATATATCGTTGTTATTGTATTGTTAGTGTTACTTGGTATTTTTATACGAAGTTTTTAATCTATCAAGTATACTGACATAACATTAACTAATTCACACCAAGCTGCTACAACGGGGAATCATACAATGTGATAGACATGGTAGGTGCATCCAAAAGCTATACGCAGACTGCTTTCAAACAGGTGGGAAACCGTTTAGTTACCCACCTGTTCTTTTCTATAAGTAACAGTTAATACGACAGCACTTAAATAAGTACGTAGAATGTCCATAAACGCTTGTTGAACATTTCTATATCATCCACCTCCAGTTAATGTTCAACAGGACAATAAAAATTACTATACCTAAAAGCAAACTTTACTTGAAACCTGTGTTATTTTAAGTTTGACAATTACGCTTAAATTCTGTATCCTTTTATAATAGAATATAAACAGATGTTCACGGAAAATAAAAGGTATACAAGGAATATATTATCTTGATAAAGCACAAAGTTATGGAGGAACAAATGTGAAAAGTTTTGAGTTTTTTGAACCGACTACCCTTGCGGAAGCGTCCAACCTGTTTGCAAAAGAGCATGCGCAGCTCCTTGCAGGTGGTACTGATCTTGTAATCGGGATGAAGGCATACACCGAAACACCAGCATCGGTAGTAAGCTTGGAAAAAATACCGGGGTTGACCGGCATAACTGTTGATAATGATAACAGCATTACTATCGGAGCGATGACGAAGGTACGGGAAGTAGAGTTATCCAATGATATACGGCAACATCACACAGCATTGGCGGAAGGTGCGTCAGAAATCGGATCTATACAAATACGTAACCTCGCAACCATCGGTGGAAACATTGCACACGCCTCTCCTGCTGCGGATACAGTCGCGGGTTTGCTTGTTGCTGACGCACAGGTCAACATTGCAAGTGCTAACGGAGAACGATCTGTACCGATTAATGAACTTTTCACAGGACCGGGACAGACAGTCCTAAAACCCGGTGAGATCATCACACAATTTCGTCTTCCGAATCCTGCATCTGGTTCACACTATATCAAGCATAAAATACGCGAAGTCATGGATTTAGCATTTATCGGTGTTGCTTCTGCTGTTGATGTACAAAACGGGGTAATTGAAGAAGCACGAATCGGACTCGCCGCTGTTGCACCTACACCAATTCGCGCGACAGAAGCAGAGGACCTTCTAAAAGGGAAAAGACCCACACCAGAACTGCTGCAACAAGCAGGTGAAGCAGCTGCAGCAGCAACCAGTCCTATATCAGATTTAAGATGTTCCGCAGAACACCGCAAAGAGATGGTTGATGTCCTTACAAGACGAACCCTTCAAAATGCTTTGGACAGAGCATGAAGAAATAGCACACATATTTAACACGCGAGGATTGAATCTCATACCTCACACGTAAGTCAAGGAGAGAAATATGGCAAAACACCCTGTCAGTCTAAAAGTTAATGGCGATGAACACGATTTACTCATTGAACCGCGCAAAACATTACTCGCGGTACTTCGAGATACGATCGGTTTGACAGGAACTAAAGAAGGATGTAGCACAGGGGACTGCGGCGCATGCACTGTCATCGTTGATGGAAAAGCAGTAACGTCCTGTATGGTATTGGGTGTTACGGCATCTGAAAAAGAGATAACGACAATTGAAGGTTTAGCCAGCGATGGTGAACTACATCCCATTCAACAAGCATTTATTGATACAGGCGGTTATCAGTGCGGTTTTTGTACCCCCGGATTTATCATGGCTTCAAAAGCACTTGTAGATGAAAATCCTGACCGGTCAGAAGAGGAATTCAGATTCGCCCTTGGCGGAAATATTTGCCGTTGTACTGGGTATACAAAAATACTTGAAGCCGTCCTACAAGCCGCTGAAGAAATACGAACTAATTCATAAACAACATGCAGAATAGCTCTGCATAAATGAACAAGGAGAAACATGGCAAAAACACGTCGAGGATCTGGAATCAGACACCTCTATATTGATCCTAATGGAGTTGTCCATGAAGGGGTATATAACAACGGACGCGGCACTTGTCCCGCTTGTAAGCGTACCGGTGTCAAAGTACTACCTGATCATTATAGCATAGAGGTTGGTGAAGATACCGTAGTAGTCTGTAAAAGATGTTATACTGCTATTGGACGTGGGAAAATAGAAATTCCCACTGCAAGCGCAGCTGCAGAATAATAACCACATACCAAGTGATACATAACATTATTTTTAGTGAAAGGAGAATTGCATGTCAGATTATTCTGTTGTTGGTAAAAAACTACCGCGCGTTGACGCTGTTGAAAAGGTAACAGGTGCTGCGCAGTATGGTGCGGATGTTCATCCCGCCGGCATGCTTTACGGAAAAATCGTTCGTAGCAAGCATGCACACGCCAAAATCCTCAGCATTGACACCAGTGAAGCAGAAAAATTACCCGGTGTCAGAGCAATTATTACACAGGATGATGTGCCGAGTGGACGCCGAGTCTTTGCTACAGATAAAGTGCTCTATTTGGGTGAACCGCTTGCCGCAGTCGCTGCTACCGATGCAGACGTTGCCGAAGAAGCCGCTGAACTGATTAAGATTGAATATGAAGTGTTACCTGTTGTGCAAGACGTTATGGAATCCATTAAACCATCTGCACCTCGTTTACACGGAGATGAAACAAAAGATGGACCACACCGTCGAAACATCAGTGCCGAAATCAAAGAACTGTCCAGCGATCAAGAAGAAGACAATAGCGATGAAATTCGTAAACTTCAAGCAGAATTAGAAAAGTATTCCGATGAAGTCTACTATAATATTTCCGCAGAAACGCACAATGAAGCAGGAGATGTTGAAAAGGGATTTGCTGAGTGTGATATCGTTGTTGAAGATACTTATGTGATTCCCCGTGTCCATCAAACTTATATGGAACCACACGTCTCAGTCGCAAGTGCGGATTCATCAGGTAAAATCACAGTGTGGGCATCAACACAAGGTCCTTTTGCTATCCGTTCAGGTATTGCCGGTACACTCGGTATTCCATTGACACAAATAAACGTCATTGGAACAACAATGGGTGGCGGTTTTGGGGGACGTTTTGGTGTTATAATTACGCATGTCCCTGCGGTATTACTCTCACAGAAAAGTGGTCGTCCTGTTCGAGTACAGATGACTCGTGAAGAGGAATTCCTTGATGGTAGACCTGCCCCTGGATGTGTCATCAAACTGAAAACTGGTGCGACCAAAGATGGACATATACTTGCCCGACAAGCACTCGCATTTTGGGATTCAGGTTCTGTGTCTGGTGCTTCCATTGGTAGCACAATCCGAGTACGCGGTGTATACAAGATACCAAATATTAAAATAGACGCTTATGGTGTGCATACGAACAAATCTGGTACTGCTGCATATAGAGCACCAGGTGCACCACAAGCGATTTTCGCAGGTGAATCGCAACTTGACGATATTGCTGCACAAATTGGTATGGATCCAGTGAAATTCCGTCTGATGAATATGCGTGAAGAGGGAGATTCTGTACCCGCAGGTGGCAGTGAACCGAAAGTCGGCTATAAGGAAACCTTAGAAGCAGTCGCAGATGCCGCTGGATGGTGGGACCGCGAAGCAGATGATAACCAAGGCTGGGGTGTGGCTGTCGGTGATTGGACAAACGGATGCGGTCCTGGTGGCGTTTATGTCTCCGTCCATGAAGACGGAAGTGCACGTATTTTCCACGGTTCAATGGACATCACAGGAACAGATACTGCAATCACACAGATTATAGCAGAGATCTTGACCGTACCTTATGAAAACGTAACCATACGTCGTGGTGACACTGATTCTGCCCCATATTCTACTGGTTCAGGTGGTAGCGTAGTTACATTCACAATGGGAAACACAGCAAAACTCGCGGCTGAAGATGCACGAAGACGTATTCTTGAACTCGCCGCTGAAAGACTCAATACCAATGAGGATAACCTTGAACTGAAAGATGGTGCTGTTCATATTGTTACCGCAGATCCACCAAAATCAATTTTATTAGGGGAACTCGCTGCATATAGTCTTTCAACAACAGGTGGTCCAATTGTCGGTAAAGGATCTTTCGCACGGCAACCGAGTACCCCTGCCCTCGCAGCGCAGATAGCAAAAGTTGAAGTTGACCCCGATACCGGTAGAACAAGAGTCCTGAAACTTGTTGCATCCCAAGATGTCGGGTTCGCAATTAATCCAATGGCTGTTGAAGGACAGATTGAAGGTGGCACAGTGCAAGGATACGCATGGGCAATGATGGAAGAGATGCAATACGGTGATAATGGAAACGTTAATCCGGGATTTGTTGATTACCGTGTGCCTACCTCTGCTGATCTCCCGACCGTTGAATCTGTCATCGTTGAAGTACCCGCACCTAACGGTCCTTATGGAGCAAAAGGTGTTGGTGAACCACCTATTACTCCGACATTGGCGACAATGGCAAATGCCGTCAAAGATGCTGTCGGTATACGTGTAACTGAATTACCGATCAAACCTGAAAAGGTGGTTGATGCACTGAAGAATAATGGACATGGCGCGTAGTATTCGACTTGTCAATGAAATCTTACAGAACTAACAACAGAAAATCAATAGAGTTTGTAGGGATGCGAAGTTTCAACTTACAACTATCAGCATACCTACAAACTCTATTGAGAATTGACAATGAAAGAAAAATAGATCCTATCCTTGAATAATCGTGAATCTGTTACTTAACACATTTTTATGAGAACGGTTCATACATTAGGAATACGAAGAACTTATGTTTGGTGAAATTAGAAACGAACAAGGCGAACGCCTTGATTATACATATCACAAAGGTAACGACAACAGAATCGTGGTTATCGGGCATGGGGTCACAGGAAATAAAGACAGACCCGCCCTCATCGCATTAGCAGAAGGACTTGCCGATGCTGGTATTTCTGCCCTCCGCTTCTCATTCTCAGGAAATGGGGATTCGGAAGGGGAATTTACAAATTCCACGATTACAAAAGAGGTTGCAGACCTCGGCAGCGTTATTGATGTCCTTAGCGATAATAGGATTTGTTATGTTGGACATAGTATGGGTGGCGCAGTCGGTGTTTTGCGTGCCGCTACCGATGAACGTATTGAAGTCCTCGTCTCACTTGCGGGGATGGTGCATACCAAAGCTTTCGCAGACCGCGAATTTGGTGATGTGACACCCGACCAAGGCTTTATGTGGGACGAACCTGATTGTCCACTTTCTCAAGTATATATGGATGATATGACAGCGATTGATAGTGTCGCAAAACACGCAAGCAAATTTGGCGGTCCATGGCTATTAGTTCACGGTTCAGAGGACGATATTGTACCAATCCAAGATAGCATTGATGTCCTCCAGTTCGCAAACGAACCCACAGAACTCCTTGAACTCTCCGGCGTAGACCATGTCTTTTCCGATGATGGCACTCCCATCATGGTTGAAAAAGTCGTGGCATGGATTAGCCAAAAATTGTAAATACAATTTATCATAAACGAATATATCGGAGTCTTTATATTATGGCATCACCCCGTCTATCAGTCTCAACGTGGAGTTTGCATCGGCAACTCGGTAAACCGGGATTTACAGGTCCCGCACACGACATGCAAATCCCTACTGAAACCCACAATAACGGACCTATTTCACTTTTAGATTTGCCTATGCGTATAGCCGAGTTTGGCATAAATACCGTTGAACTCTGCCATTTTCATCTGCCATCGGTTGAGAAAACTTTTCTCTATGAACTCCGTGCAGCACACCAAGATGCCGATCTTGAACTTTTCTCTTTGCTAATTGATGATGGTGACATCACACACGCTACTAATGCAGAACGTGACATCGCTTGGATTGAGAAGTGGATTGACATTGCAGGCGAACTTGGGGCAGAATGTGCACGCGTTATAGGTGGAAAAGCGGAACCGTCCGAAGAAACCATTGCACAAAGCCAAAATGCCCTTTCACGACTTACCGAACGTGCGGAAACTGCAGGTATCCGATTGATGACTGAAAACTGGTTTTCTATCTTTTCTACGCCAGAAAATGTCAACACCATTTTGGATAATTTAGATGGTAAAGTAGGGTTATGCCTTGACTTTGGTAACTGGCGTGGTGGAACAAAATACACTGACCTTGCCGCAATCGCACCGAGGGCAGAATCGTGTCATACCAAAGCACATTTTGCTGCCCCACGCGAAATTGACAAAGACGATTATATCCAATGCCTTGAACTTACACAGGAAGCAGGTTTTTCCGGTCCGCATACCCTCATCTACGACGGTCCAGGTGATGACGAGTGGGAAGGCTTAGATATCGAACGCAAGGTCGTGAACTCCTATCTCAACTAATTGGAGGTATTTACAATGGCTTCTAATGCTACTGCAACTATGACATGGATGATAGATGCGCTACCAGAAACGTTGCAGAATCAGGTCTTAGAGCATCTGCAAGAGTATGTCGTTAAGTTAGCGGACGAATCTGATGAAAAGTTACAAGAAAAGTGTGCTAAGATGTTACAAAGCGAAATAGAAAGACTACAAAGTCATATTAAGATGTCACAAGCGGAAATTGAGATGTTCACAAGCCAAATTGAGAAATTGCAGAGTCATATTGAAATGTATGAAAGTCAAATTGAGCAATTAGAAAATTGGCAAGACGAATTCCAATGGGAAATAACCTTTAAGAAAACACAAGACAAACTTATTGCAGCCGCCCAACGGGCAAAAGAGGAAATTGCTAATTCTTCAATCTTGTAGTTGTCATCTAAACTAATTAAATATGTTCTCACTATCAAAAACACAACACAGTCTCATTATCGCTTGGAACGACAAACAAGTTTTAGGCTACCATTTTCCCGAGGATGGCAACCGTCCTTTTTGTCACCCTTTGAACCTACCCGGTGCTCCTTCGCTTACCATGAACGAACCGGGAGATCACGTCCATCATCAAGGTCTATGGGTTGCATGGAAAAAGGTCAACGATGTTAATTTTTGGGAACAACCCGCAAAAGATGCTGACCCTACAGGTTTCGGAAAAATAGTCCATCAACGGATTGTTTCACTTAATACAACTACTGATAGCGCAAGTTTAACAACAGAAAATGCGTGGATCGATTGGCGCGGCACAACACACCTAAATGAAACACGAAGAATCACCGTGCATCAACCCTCTGCTGACACCATGCGAATATCAGTTGGATTAACACTTCACCCGAATGAACGGGAAGTAATGCTTGATCTTCGTCGTGGAGACCCAGGTGGTATGGGTAGATACTACAGCGGCATGGCAATCCGATTTGACAATATCATCACGCCGGGCAAGTTATTAGACGCTGACGGACGCACCGAACCGATGGACATCTTCGGCAAACAGAGCAAATGGTGTAGTTTCACTTCACAACACCCATCAGACAACGAAACCTACGGAGTCGCAATCATTGACCATCCTGACAACCCCCGTCATCCAACAACATGGTGGGTACGCAACCGAGAAAACTACTGCCTAATCCATCCCTCCCCTGTCTACAATGAACCATTTCATCTCTCCTCCGATGAATCCTTGACGTTACGATATAGTGTTGTCCTCTATCGCGGGCAACCGAACCCATTATACTTTGAGTAGATAAATATTCTCATCCCAAGAAAAATCAATACTTCAATAAGGGCAGCTCATTTATAGTGAGTTTTGAAAAGAATTGGACATTGTTCACGTAGGTCGGAGCAAGCGTAGCGACCTACGGCATTGGAAACGCAACATAATCATACGTGCCTGAGTTTGCAACAATCATTCCGACCTACAGACTACAACCGTCAAAGTAACCCAAAAATTCACTATAGCTATAGAAATCCAAATATAATAAAAAACCCCATAGGGACGATCTGTCATTAGCACCTCTTCCGTTCCCATTCTTTCGATCCGTAGGAACGAAAGATAAAGCACTAACACATAACGCCTCTATGAGGCTGCATGTTATATTTAAGTGTGATGATTCTTTAAAATATTACGATCTTATGTTATCAATCTTTGCTTTTCATTTTTAATTCAAGGTCAATAGACAGGATTTTTTTCGCATCTGCCCCTGCCTTGAATTCAAATTTCCCAAATTCCTTTTCCATCTTTTTCGCTTCTTTCATCACATTTTTCATGTCCTTCTGAGCATTTTTCATCAATTCCGCTATTTTTTTCTTATCTACCCTAGAATTAGTTGATTTAGAGCGAGTTCCTCTTTGGCTGCTTTTATCTGTGCCACTGTCTCCACCGTTTCGTGAAAAAGTGATTTCGCGAGATGCATTACCACTCTTAAGAAATCCCATATTATCACTCTTTAAGGTAATTATCTCACCATTTCTGTATAAAGTTACCTTTTTCTTTTCAATTTCTTTCACTACAGCATTACCAATTTCCTGACCAACACTGACAGTATAAAACTGATTTGACCGATTTTCCAAAACAAACGCCTTAGAACTGTCTCCTATGGTGTCAATTGCAGTGCCGATCAACTTATATTCAGGTTCATTCTTAGGGGGTTGCCAACCAAGAGGACGAAAAAGGCTATTATCAACGATTGCCTGATAAAATTCTGAATTATCATTCAATTTTCTATTAGAAACTTGTTTAAGGTTTTGATAATCTGTCACTTTTTGTTTCACTTGTGCTTTCGATTCTTTCATATTTGCATTACCAGTATCCATTTTAGCAAAATTTCCCCGTAGGTCTACACCAAAGATGAATAGAAAACCTACACAACAAACGATTCCAAATAAAATTAGGATTTTTGAATATTTCACTACAATCTCCTTATATTCAGCACAAGCGAAGCGTAGAAACAATGTCCGTAGAACTCAAATTCTGTTTATTTCATAGTATACATTAATTTATAGAAAAATTCAATAGATGGTACAATTTATCAGGATTATCTAATTTTATGATTAAAGAGTATTACTTATAGTTTATTTAGTTATGTTGGATTTCTTTCTTGTCTGAATCGCAGATTACACCAAATCAACGGTATGAATGCCTTATTGGCATTCCCCGGGTCGTTCCTACAGAATGTAAGAGTTGTAATGAATTGCGCGATTACAAACACAGCAAATCCTGTAAACATTTTCACTTAATTCTATAACCCACTATAAACAGGTTGATATACGGGAATCGGAGTTGCCTCCTACAATCGAATAGTTCAAAGTTATTTGGATAAGTTATTATAAATATATGCAACTAATTTTGCTTCATTCGCGTCACTATTATATAGCGAAGTGAGTTGACAAGCGTTTCTTAGCACTTTTATTAAGTGTTATATTTGAGAAACGCTTATTTTTTTAAATTCCTTTGATGAAAATGAACGTTATGGAGATGTCAAGTGAAAAGCGACATTATTGGGTTGATTCAGCGTACCCTTGCAGGTGATGAAGCTGCATTTGCAAGTTTGGTTGGTAAATACCAAAAGCAGGTTCACACATACGCATGGCGATGGACCGGAGATTTCCATATTGCTGAAGACATTACACAGGATACATTCCTGCAAGTGCACCAGAAACTGGAAACGTTGGAAGATCCAAGGCAATTCACAAGATGGCTTTATGCGATTGTGGATCGTTTTTGTATCGCATGGTACCGAAAAAATCGGTTGCGACCTGAATCAATGGAAGAAATCCATATCTCAAAAATCGAAACTGATACATATTCTCGATATATCGCATCCGAATATGCGAAGGTTACAACAGATGCACAGCGCGACCTTGTCAAGAAACTGCTGGCGAAGTTGAAAGAGAGAGACAAAGAAATAATTACTCTCCACTATTTTGACGAAATGACATCTGCTGAAATAAGTGCATATTTAGGAATACCAGAAAATACGACTAAAAGTCGGTTACATCGCGCACGGCAGCAGTTGAAGAAGTACGGATTTATGGTACAAGAGGAATTAGACATTACAATTGAAACGGAACATCATTCCCAACGACAATTGAAAGGAGAAATTAGCATGACAGACGAAGGAAGAAATGAATCCGAGGTTAACATACAATTAGCAGATATACAACGGCAGATTACAGATTTACAAGAGCAAGTTAATACCCTCGGAACTAACTTGGATATTTCTGTTGACTCCCATAAAAGGAAAATAATTAATACATTGTTCCAACTCCATCATGGAGCTAAAGACCCCATAACATGGTGCTCTGCAGGTGCCTACCATACCGCTTCCGGACAGAAATCAAGCCGAGGTTCAATTTGGACGACCAGCATTGATGAATTCCTCTCAAAAGCACCGGATACAGCGATTGCGAACCTTGCGAATATATTCACGGATACTACTGTGGTCGCGATACTAAGGCAATTGGTAGAAGAAAAGCGTTCGGTTGAAGAATTAGCAAAAGGATGCGACACTTCGGAAAGTGAGATAGAGAAAGCGGTAAAAACGTTAATTGAAGCGAAGTTAGCATCTCGCACAAAGGACAATTTCATTGTACCGGAAAACGATGCAGTTTTCTATTTCTTGAACTTCGTGGGGATGACAAGAGTTCATCTGGATCCAAAAGATCACTAATTCTTCTATTGAATTTTACATTAGATGTGTTATAATTTGAGAAATACTACTGTGATTTGAGCAACACACTAATGTAAAGGACCAAAAATGCCAATATTAACACAAGCACACCATGACCACTTTGATGAATACGGATATATGGTTATCGAAAATGCTGTCCCGATTGAACTCTGTGAGGCAGTCGTTGATGCGATTTTTGCGTATTTGGAGATGGATCCTTCAGATCCAAACGACTGGTATCGTGCACCGCACAAACCCGGTGCTGGTATGGTAGAAATGTATTTTCATCAAGCAATGTGGAACGTTTACCAACATCCACCGATCTATCAAATATATACCGAGGTATATGGCACTGAGAGAATCTGGGTTCATATTGATAGGGTCAACATGAAACCTCCTAAACATCCTGATTATCCTGAATGGGATCATCTTGGGATGTATCATTGGGATGCAGACACCTCTAAACTTCCGGTTCACTTTAGTACGCAAGGTGTTTTGTTCCTAAGAGATACAGCAGAAAATCAAGGTTCTTTTGTTTGTTGGCCTGGTGCGCATAAATCACTCATTGATGAAGAAAATCCATGGGTTCCTGAACTTACACCGGAAGTATATAGAGAGAAATTTATACAAGTTCCAGCGAAGGCAGGATCACTGTTGATTTGGCATGTGGCACTGCCACACGGTAACGGACGTAATACATCCGACAAACCCAGGTTGGCACAATACATGAACTATTATCGTGCTCCGAATCCGATGAATGAAGAACGTCGTCAAGAACGACTTACGTTATGGCGAGAACGAAGAGCATTAGGCAGAGGTCCCTATCCTGGTGATCCACGTGGTTGGGAAGCGAACAACTATGGATCACCGGAATTAACTCCTCTGGGACGAAAGTTATTAGGACTTGATTTGTGGGATTAGTATGACTTGATCATTCCCCAACTTGTTGCTAATTTTTCTTGAGGATCAACCCCGAGTGCGCTTTTTAATCCGTTATCACGGATTGCATCAATCTGTCTCAGACTCAACTCTACGTTGAATATAGCAACTTCATCTAATGTTCCGAGCATAAAGACATGGTTAGCCAATCTTGCACCAATATTGACAGCTTGGGTATCAATGTTAGTATCCATTGCAAATTCTGTACCCTCTTTTTCCTGAAGTTTACCGTCTACATATAGATCGTGATCTTTCACCGCATCTGACCTTTCAGGAAAAACGACAGCACAATGATGCCATTCACCATCGCACACGTTGTCAGTGCCAAAATTGTTTCCACTGTTGATTTCTACACGCAAATTGCACTCATTTCCTCTGACGTGTGCGCGGATGTAGTATTTTTGGCTTGGAGAATTCACTCCCCATTTGACCCAAGAATGTTCGCGTACTGTTGCTGATTTAAACCAAAAAACAGTTGTTCTTGGTTCAGTACCACCGATGCCGTTATATCCTGTAACAATGAGATTGTCGTCGGTTCCATCATATTCTAAAGCTTTTCCGAACACACCTTCAACGCGTTTTGCACCAGTGATTTCACCATGTCGTTCGTTTCCAGAAATATCTTTGGCAACATTACCGTCATTCTCATCAAGGAGATATGCTACCTCAATAGTCCCCTTCTCTATCGCAGCTGCATGGATAATACCGACAATTGACACCGATAAAATAAGCGCTGTTAACCATACTAATGTTCTTCTATTTTGACATCTATATTTCATTTTTCCTCCAACATAATTATGCAGCATAAGTGTATTTAACTCAGAAATATAATCAGATTTCTATTCGGAAATATTACCAAAATACCATTGTATAAACAAGAGAAAACATAAACTCAACCTAAATTCTAATTGCTATACACATTAAAATCAAGTAAAATTGAAAGCAATAATCTCCATTAACAAACACAACGTTTTGAAATGACTCGTATATTTTACAACGTATAATCTACTATGGCAACACACAACATTACATCATACAATAATCTCAACTTAGCAGTTCAGGCAATTCTGACAGAGAGATTCAGTGGATATATATATGATTAATTGCAACTTATTTTGTATAAGTTATCTGTATGAAAAACAAGGTTTGACAGGGAAACGGATAAGGTATTTTCTACGAAGTATGTTCTACATACTGATTATTGGAGTTTGCCTGTCGGGTTGTTCGGGTAAGCAAAATGAAGCATCTGATTCAGCGATGCCGATGTCAACGAAAATTGCTTTTGATCATCACGAAGTCGTTACAGGTACAGCGGATCACCAAACTGTATTGACAGGTTTCTTTCTTGGTAACTCTATTGCCGAACTTGCCGTGGTTAACATCAATCAAAACAACAACAGATTACTACGGATCTATGTGTTTGACAATTCCAAATGGGTTTCAAAACTCAACATAACATTGCGTCCTGAAATCTTATTTGTCGATGTTGCAAACATCAATGGACACGACCGATTGATTGCCTATGAACATGGTCGTTTGTATTGGATTGATCTTGAAACTGCAACAGAACATATACTGGTGAACGTTTCTTCTGATACACCGCCTCCCAATGAAGGTATTCCGCATGTAGACATTACTCGTGATGTAAACGGAGATGTCCGTGATGATCTCGTAGTACCGAACTCCGACGGTTTCTGGGTTTTCATTCAAATGGATGATGGCACCTTCGCCAATCCTATAAAAATAGGTCCTCCTACGGATGTGGATATACTTTATAGATTAGACGGATATAGACATACACCTTGGGATCAAAGTCGTATTCACCAAGCAGATTATAATCGTGACGGTCGTAGCGATCTTGTATTCTGGAATGGGGAACATTTTGAGGTATACCATCAGAACGAGAAAGGTCTCTTTTCCTCAAATGTGACGACTTTTACGACGGATGTAGTATTCGATTCCGATGACCTTACCACACTTGCTGCTCCGGAAGGGGTTCGCTATCGTCGCAAAGACCATCAACCGCTTGGAAATTTGACAGGAAGGGTGCTACATACGGTATCTGACATGAACGGTGACGGTGTCGCGGACCTTGGTGTTTTCTCGCTTAAGGGTGGTAATCTGTGGCACATGCACTCCACTTACGAAGTGTATTTTGGTATACCAACACAAGATGGAAGCACCACCTTTGCCTCACAAGTTAGCACTTCTATTGCGTCCGATGGTATTCCATTCGGTTTGCTGCAACAAGACTTTGATGGAGACGGACAGACTGACATTGCTATCACCACTATCAATCCCAATGTTTTTAAGGCAATCGGTATGATTATTGATTCACTTCTGACACATTCCGGTTCTTTGGATTTTGAAATCTACCGCATGGAAGGTGGAACTTATCCTGATAAACCCAATGATGTCCGTAAGATTAGATCTCGTCATCCAGATAAAACAGCGATTAGGACAGCATTTCCACCTGTGTTACTTGGGGATGTAAACGGTAATGAACGTTTAGATCTATTGGTAGGCAGAAGCGGTAAACATCTACGTATCTTTAGAGGGGTGCAAGGAGAGGAACTATTTTCTCAGCGATCCAAAAGAATAGCAGTCACCATGCCTACTTATGAAGAATACACTTGGCTTGCTAACCTCAATAATGACAAAAAGAGGGATATCCTTATGTATCATGCATCCTCAACTGAACCAAATCGATTGACTATATTGATTTCACAGTAAGCGAAAGGTAATTCTACATTTTAACCGGGTACCATATAGAACCCAATCAAGGAAAACAATAATGAAACGTTTTTTATTCGTCATAATTTGTACTTTTTTACTGGTAGCATTTAGTTTTTCAACTCATGCCCAAAAACCTAACCTCAATAAAGACTTTGGTATTGGACTTCAGGGCGCGACTCCTGAGTTTGGCGGAGTTAGTTTTCGCTATACAGGACTGGCACCGTTGTATCTTCAAACTGTCGGACGTATTATTCTTAATGACAAGGATAGTGATCATATGATAGGTGCTGGTGTTTCGTATGCCATATTCGAACACCATGGTACGTGGAATATATCCCGACTTTATTTCACCTTAGAAGGTGCATGGCAATATAAGAGTGAGGAAGACATGCTGACTACAACACTTGCAGCTGGTATCGCCTTTGGCGGTGAGCTTGTGTTCTCACTTGGAGGGATTCCTCTCGGATTAAATGTAGAAGTTGGTCAAGGATTTGGTAGGGAAACTTATGAATCAGATACCAAGGGTCTTGCAGGGGTTTACGTAGGTATGGGTATACATGCCTATTTTTAAACCGATTCAGGTAATTGTGATTGGTTGTGTTTGCAGGACCGTCAACTAATAACAGTGCGTTTATAAAAAGTACAGGTCTCTAAGATGATGTTAATCATCTTAGAGACCTGATTAATATTGGTATCTTATTCTATTTTAGTACTTTTTGATCCTTCCCCAACTTGTTGCTAACTTGTCTTGCGGGTCAACACTAACACTGCCGTATAAACCATTATCTTTGATATCGTTAATTTGATCCGCATCTAAGTCAGTGCTAAAAATAGCAAGTTCATCTATAGCACCTAACAGAAATCCGTGTCCTGTCAGACGGGCACCGATGTTAACATCTTGTGCTACTGAATTGGTGTCCATCACTCTATCGTTTCCTATTTTATCTTGTAGCACACCATCCACATAAAGGTGGTGGTCTTGCACGGAGTCTGCACCTGCGGGGAAAACAACGGCACAATGGTGCCACTCACCATCACACACGTCGTCGTTTCCGTAGTTTTGTCCTCCGTTTACCTCAATTCTTAAGTAACATTCTTGACCTGTGACATGAGCACGAATGTAGTATTTTTCACCGGCAGCATTCGGTCCCCATTTCGCCCATGAATGCTCTCTTGTTCCGTCGGATTTAAACCAGAAGAGAGTTGTTCTGGGATCTTGTCCACCGACACCAGCATATCCATCAATAATAAGGTTATCGTCTACTCCATCATATTGTAGACCAGTACCAAAGACACCGTTGACATATTGAGCCCCGATGATTGTTCCATTCCTCTCATTTGGAGAAGAATCTAATGCAACATCACCTTCTCCTTCGTCAAAAAGGTAGACAACTTCAACATTTGAATCTTCAATGACTCGTGCATGGATGATAGCAGTAGCCGACAGCACAAAGATGATGATACCTAAACAAAGTAGCACAGATTTACTCTGATTGTTAAATTTCATCTGTGTTTTCCTCCAATATATGCAGTTGATTCTACTCCCGATATTAAATGTATTTTTAATTTAGGAAGTAGTGTTAGTATTCTCAAGTCTAATTTCGGTTTATTCATTATAAAACAATAACGGATATTATATTTCGTAGTTGCAATTGGTCATAATTAATACATTAATACCTTGATATGTGATTAATTGTAGCAAAACTGTCAAAAATACACAACTGAAAAATAGTAATTTTAACCATATTCGGTTACCCTGGTAGTGCGTACTGGTAATTTACACCGGTAAATATACCGAGTACCATCCAAGCACCGACTATACCAAACTCACCAATTATTAGTCCCATAAACAGGGGTCGGAATCGTCGATAGTATCCTATTCCACCAGATTTTAATATTAAGAACTTCAGAAACCACCCAATAAACATACAAGACCAGAGGAAATAGGAGGAATAAACTGCACCCATCACATAGCCGATAGGGTGAATTTGCCACCACATAAATTGACGTTGCATGACGAGTAGAAATGAAGTGATACCAACACCTAAAAGCATGCTGTACGCCTCACCCAATTTCATATCTCTGGGATACTGAATTAAGGATACGATATGATTTAGGTATCTCGGAGCACCGACGAATGGTCCTCGCTGTAAGTTTACTCCCCCTTTTTCATATATCAAAGGTAGAGATGCTGCGAACGAAACACCAATAGCGACAGTAATCGCAAGCATCATTGCACCGAGTATCCTTTTACGATTCAAGTTTAGTGGGTCTGCAGCTTTGAACCCGTGCAGAACACTCGGCATTAGAATTCCTCCCCAGTCCCGCATCATGACGCGTTGAAAACCTAAGAGTGCTAAACTATTGGCATTGATGATCCTTGAACCGGTAACGATCTCAAAGTATTCTACGGGGTACATCGGTGCTTGAATCAGCAACATACCGCCATTGACCACCATCCACGATAGCGCGATAGAAGCAATCAGGAACAACGCAATAATGCTACAGGCAACCCATAGCGACATCCCAGCATAAGCACAGAGCATAACAAGTAACAGGAAACTAATAAAACCTCCAATTACTGCCCATCTATACGGTAACACTTCATTTGAATCGTCAATTGCTGTGGTTGAAGATTGTTGAAATGTTCGCTTTACAATATCCATGATGTGCCTTCGACTGTTAATCAGAAAAGCAATAACCATGACTACGTATGCAGCCATTGTCTGTCCCCTTGCACAAATCCATGGACTGATAGGGATTGCAAATGCGTTGATTATGATGTACTGCAACTTAAATACGAGAAAGAAGAACCAGCAACTAAAAGATACATCCATTGCAAGAAAGTAGGTTATACCGATGACAGAGAAATAGAGGAAGAAACGAAACTGGGGCCACCATCTCATAACAATCCATGGACGTTCCGTGAAGGGCGCGTAAAGGTCGTACCGATTTGGAATAGAAGGTAGTGCGGGTACGTACTCGTGCAATCCGTTGAGTAGATGAAATGCTGCAGCAATCCCAAACCCTATCCAGAGGATTTTTTTGTTGAAAAAGCCGTTTAATCTGCCTTGTGTTGCGGTTTGCTGTACCATTTCTACGGGAATGGTCACGAGGGGAAATATAAATCTTTCGCGCTCAACCCACTGTTTTCGTAAAATGATTGAGACACAGATTGTTAAACAATAGAGCAAAAGGATAAAAACTGTCCACACAAGTATCGGCTTTATCCAGAGCACCCACGGAACAAACGATTCTCCTTCATAGAAATTGGTGACTGCGTTTTTATCCCACACAATCAACCATTCTGGGAAGTGTGGGTGTAGTGTTTCTGCCCATTCGTTTTCAGGTGTGGCAAAATAGACTGGGGCAGCTAAATACGGCAGCAAGAAGCCAATCATCCCTTTTGATGGTATGGCTGAACTTACACCCATCATCACCCAAATTACAATCAACTCTGCAGGATTTAGCTGCGCTCGCGGTAATATCTTTTTTACAACAGGATTTATGACAAGCGTAAGAAAAATCAGTGTAAAGACTGCCCCTAAAGGGAAGTGATTACCGGATATGTCTGTCCCTTGAAGGTAGTAGTCGTTATATGGAGTGATTGCTGTTTGAACGATGACGAGTGCTAAACCGATGAGTATTGCCCTCAAGGTCATCTATTTATTCCTCGCTTTACAAACAGATACTTCTGAAATTGGAATAGGTTAGCCACTAATGTGAAGCGACTCGGGGTACCATTTGTGGATGTGCGTAGACAGTTGCGTCGAAACTCTTTTGCATCAGCTCCCACTTGATATCTTGAAAATCGTCATGTTCGGAGAGGTCGTTGTGTTCCCATGGGTCATTGTCAAGGTCGTACAACTCGCAAATTCCTTTTTGATGATATGTGACAAGTTTCCATCGTCTGTTGCGATACATGGTGGCATGAGTCTGGTCTGGCGTTGCGAGTGCCCCGAAGAATTCGCAACGAACAGCCTCGCGATGTTCATGAACAGGTGTATCACCGCGCAACAATGGCGTGATCGATTTACCCTGAACGTAATAAGGGATGTCTATACCTAATACGTCGTATAGTGTAGGAACGATGTCAAGTAATTCAACGAGTGCGTCGCTTTGCACGTTTTTCATGAAATCAGTCGGATAGGAAATGATAAGTGGCACACGGGATAAACCTTCATAAAAACGACACCCTTTGTATGCTAACCCGTGGTCTCCAAGTGATTCCCCGTGGTCGGAGGTAAAAATTACGATGGTGTTCTCACGTAGTCCTTCAGTATCAAGGTAGTCAAGTACACGTCCAAATTCATGGTCAAGTTGTTCTATCATAGCGTAATATGAAGCCTGCATCTGCTTATCGTCCCACTCGGCTGGTGGCTTTGCCTGAGATTGAAAATCGATTCCCGCATCTGTTAATTTTGCTTGAAAGGAGATATCGCTTTCCTGAAAGTGACAACCGGGCAGGGTTTCTGGGTCATACCGTCGATAATATTCCCAAGGTGCATCAAAACCTGGATGCGGGTCAAACGGATTGATGTTTAGCATCCAAGGTTGGTCTTTCTTGCGATTTTTGTTGATGAATTCAATCGTTTTTTCAGTACACCAATAGGTTTGGTGGAGATGGGGAGGGATATTGTCACAATCTGGTGTTGGTTCAGGAAAACGTCCTGTTTTTTTCTTCGGTTGTTGCACAACTACGCGTTGTTGCAGAAGTTTTCCAAGGTCCTCACCCTGTTCGCGTAACCAATCTGCGTATTCGTGTCCGAATGCTTTTGGTTTTCCGTGGTCATGGCTATATTGAAAGTAGCGATATCCGTCATTCACGCGATTTTCTTGCCCATCAAACGCACTTGCGAGATGGAGTTTGCCGATCAATCCACAGTCATAACCGTTTTCAGCAAGCACATGTGAGATTAGCCTATCTTCATAATATTCAGGAAAAACCGGATTGCCGTTCCCGGTAACGCTTATAGCTGAAGGATACATACCGGTCATAAAACTTGCGCGAGAGGGTGTGCATATAGGCGATTGGCAATAGGCGTGTGTAAATGATGTTGATTGACGGACGAATTCGTCAAGTCTTGGCGTGTTGATATGTGGATTTCCTAACGCACCAATAGTATCAAAACGTTGTTGGTCTGTGCAATACCACAGTATATTTGGACGTTTATCTTTTTCCATTGTTTTCCTTTCCGTGTTGTGCTGAATAAACTTGGGTGGTTGTAAAGTTGTGTATTATCTACTATTTTATCAAATGTTAGGGTTTTGAGTAAGTAAAATTTATGGAATGGCAGGGTAATTTAGTTTTTAGAATTCTCTGTAGACGAGTGTTACTTATGAGTTTATATCGTAGGTCGGTTTCGCACGTTCTACACATAAATCAACGCTGTGAATGCGCTGTTGGCATTCAGCCAAATCAACGCTGTGAATGCGCTGTTGGCATTCAGCGGGTCTCAACTTAAGAAAAAATTGCTGATTCTTGATTTGGTAAATCCTAGTTCAGACAAACACAATATAATATACCTATAAAATACCAATATATTTCCAATAAAACATTTCACTTTTTAATTTGACACACACAAAAAGATACTATATAATTAACATTTGTTTATAATTCAAGTGTGTATCAACGACACAAGTTAGATATACAAAGAGGAGGAATAACCTTAAATTAACACGGTTTGTAGTATGTGGTTTCTGTGACACAAAAGTTTTTTATTGGCTTCGCTTTCTACATAATCTGTAACTATTATTGCCATGTAGAACTAATTGTGAAGATAGGATTGAGCGGTACAAAACCGAAAAAGGAGCAAAATAAAAAATGTAAAATTCGCGTCACATTCCTTGTCCTGACTGAATTCTTTACGTCATATATGACGTGCAAAACGTCACAATTTATTGCACATACTGATAAACAATGTAACGGTAAATTAACAGATATAGGTTTCGCTTCTCTCTACCCGACCTATAAAAAATTATAAGGTGCTGGGGGAGCGGAAAACACAGGCAATATATTTACACACCCAATACTTAATTTCGCTTGACTATTTTCCATAAATAACTATCATGGAATAAAAAGGAGTATAGGGTTATTACCTATGAAAAACGTCAAACTTGCATCTGGACACGAAATGCCGATGTTGGGTTTAGGAACTTGGAGACTCAAAGGCAAGGAGTGTGAACGGGTCATCAAAATAGCGATTGAATTGGGATATACGCATATTGATACTGCGTGGATGTATGAAAATCAACGAGCGGTTGGCAAAGCATTGCGTGATGTTGGCACTGACCGTGATGAACTATTTATTACAACCAAGATATGGAATACGCATCTGAAACATGATGATGTGCTTTCGCAATTTGATGTGTGTATAAGTGATTTACAGATGGACTACGTTGACTTGCTACTAATCCATTGGCCAAGCGATTCTGTGCCGTTTGAAGAAACTTTTGCTGCCTTTCAAGAAATATATGATGCTGGCAAGGTGAAAAGTATCGGTATCAGCAACTTCAGTATCGCGCAAGTCGACCGTGCATGTGAGATATCCGACCTGCCGATTTGCACAAATCAAGTTGAGTACCACGTCCGTAGTCAAAAAGAGGAGTTACGTGCTCATTGTGAAACACGTAACATTCCTATCACTGCACACAGACCCCTCGCTGTGGGAAATCTTGCGGATGACAGAGAATTAACAGAAATAGGGGACAGACACGGGAAGACAGCAGCACAAGTCGCATTACGATGGCTTATACAAAAAGATATAATAACGATTCCTAAATCTGGTTCGGAGCCGCATCTGCGTGAGAATTTAGACATCTTTGAATGGCAGTTAACAGACAAGGAAATGCAGGCACTTGAAAATACGTAGGCTTTGAGAAAGGAAAAACATTATCGCATGAAATTCGGGTTATTTTATGAACACCAAATCCCGCGCCCGTGGAAAGAAGGGGCAGAACACAAACTATTCCAAGATGCTTTAGAACAGGTAGAATTGGCTGACAAACTTGGATTCGACTATATATGGGAGGTAGAACACCATTTCCTTGAAGAGTATTCACACTCATCTGCCCCAGAGGTATTCCTCGCTGCATGTAGTCAACGGACAAAACAGATTCGGCTTGGGCATGGAATCGTCCTGATGCCGCCTGCATATAACCATCCTGCCCGCGTGGCAGAACGTATCTCTACGCTTGACCTTGTGTCAAACGGACGCGTAGAATGGGGAACAGGTGAATCCGCTTCACACATGGAGCTGGGTGGATTTAACGTAGACCCAAAATGTAAACGTGAGATGTGGGAAGAATGTACGCGAGAAACTGCTAAGATGATGGTCCAATCTCCTTATTCGGGTTATGATGGGAAACACTTCTCAATGCCGGTGCGTAACGTCGTCCCAAAACCCTTGCAAACACCACACCCACCGCCATGGGTGGCTTGTTCCAGTCGAGACAGTATCCGATTTGCTGCCAAATACGGTTTAGGGGCATTAACCTTCGCATTTATTGATGCATCTGATGCTAAATTTTGGGTAGAGGAATATTACGAAATCTTTGAGAAGGAATGCACACCACTCACACAAAGCGTTAACCCAAATATCGCGATGGTTTCTGGTTTTTCTTGCCATGAAAACGAGAAGACCGCACTCGCTCGCGGTTTAGATGGATTTCGCTTCTTCCGATTTGCCCTTGCACACTATTATTACAACGGTTCACAGATACCGGGTGAAACAGATATTTGGAAACTGTATAAACAGTCAAAACAGGACCCAACTGAAGCACGTGCGGGGATCGGCACTCCCGAACAGGTGCGCGAACATTTAGAAATAATGGAAAACGCAGGTGTAGATCAGGTCGTTTTCATACAGCAGGCAGGTGAAAATCGGCATGAAGATATTTGTGAATCCTTACATTTATTTGCTGACAAGGTGCTACCAGACTTCAAGGCACGTGATGCAGTGCACTCAACACGAAAAGATGAAAGACTGAAGAATGCGATCATAAATGCAGAAAAACGTAAGCCTGCCTTAACATCTCTGAGCGAGACTCCAATAGTAGATTCTTACCCAGTGCTCAAGAAAAAACTTGAGGAGCAAGCTACAGAAGTCAGTAAACCTGAGATCGGCGACGACGGGAAAAATTTTCTGCTTTCAATAGAGGGTGGTCCCAGGAAAGAGAAGTAATGGACAAATTATCATGAAAAACGTGTTGGTAGTTGACGACGACGAGAAAATCTGTTGGGCATTTCAGCAGTTCCTTGAGAGTGAGGGATACTCTCCCAGTATAGCAAATAATGCCGAGGAAGGTCTGCGTCACATTGCTTCTGACAATCCAGATGTCGTTTTGCTTGATGTTGGACTCCCCGGAATGAGCGGCTTGGAAGCGTTAGAGAAGATTAAAATCCAACATCCGTCTGTCATTGTGGTTATCATAACTGCTTACGACGATGTTGAGACGACAATAGAGGCGATGCGTCTACAGGCGTTTGATTTCGTACCAAAACCGATTGATTTGGAAGTCGTCAAAAGTGTACTTGAACGAGCGTTCCGCACACAGTCCGTTCGCAGTACTTTGCCAATAGAAACACAACCCGATTCTCCAACTGAACAACGCGGGCATCGACTTGTTGGAAAAAGTGAGCAGATGCGTGAGATCTATAAACTCATCGGGGTGTTGGCAAGCAATACGACCACAGTGCTAATAGAAGGAGAAACGGGGTCCGGAAAAGACCTTGTTGCGCGTGCGATTCACGCAGGGAGTGAACGTAAAGACATGCCGTTCATTCCAGTTGACTGTGGCGCGCTTCCAGACGAACTTTTAGAAAGTGAGTTGTTCGGATATGAATCGGGTGCATTCACCGGTGCTAAAAAAGAAGGAAAACCTGGACGTTTTGAGTTAGCAAATGGTGGCACACTTTTCCTCGATGAGATAGCGAATATGACTGCGGCATTGCAGGTGAAGTTACTCCGCGCGCTGCAAACCCAAGAGATTGAGAGGTTAGGTAGTACACGAACCCTTAAGGTGGATGTGCGTGTCATAGCTGCTACCAATCAGGAACTGGGACAAATGGTCAACCTTGGGCTGTTCCGTGCTGATCTGTATTACCGCTTCAAACGTATCGCATTACATCTCCCACCGTTGCGAGAACGGAAAGAGGATATACCGTTACTAATCACTCATTTCCTTCAACTCGTACAAGATGAACTTGGAAAACCGATACGCGGCATTTCTGAAGAGGGCATGGAACTACTCCAAAATTATTCTTGGCCAGGTAATGTTCGTGAGTTAGAGAACTGCATCAGAAGTGCAGTTGCACTTTCACGTTCAGATGTAATCTTACCTGACGACTTGCCCGATGAAATCCATTCACCATCAAGCGCAGTCATAACAGGCGTATCAAACATGGAAACTTCCCTAAAATCAGTATTACATGATATTACGAAAAAGAGTATCGCTGAAGGTAACAATCAATTGTATGATGATGTTCTCGCCTTGTTGGATCAGACTGTTATTGAACTTGCCTTAGAGGAATGTTCGGATAATCAGAGCAGAGCAGCCGAGTTACTCGGTATTAGTCGAACCACACTCATCAAAAAGATAAAACAACACAAAATTGGAAATAATGAGGAATAGGGTAATATGAATTCGTGGGTTCGGATTGCACACCGTGGTGCTTCAAATATCGCTCCAGAAAACACACTTGCTGCATTCAATAAAGCAATAGAAATCGGTGTGGATGCGATTGAACTTGACGTGCACGGTACTGCTGACGGTGAGGTTGTTGTGATACACGACCCTTCCTTAGATCGCACCACAAATTTGCGTGGTCCAGTCAACCAAACAACCTTAGAGACTATCAAACAGGCGGATGCGGGTAGATGGTTCAATGCACAGTTCACAGGTGAACCCGTGCCAACACTTGCTGAAGCATTTGAATGTATCGCAGGCAAGGCTATGACTGTTTTAGAAATAAAGGATCCTTTGATTGCCGAAGCAGTTGTGGAAAAAATATGCGGCATGAATGTGCTTGAACAGGTTGTTATTATCTCCTTCCATATCTCCGTTTTACAAACCGTTCGTCAGTTGGAACCACGTATTCCAACAGGATGGCTTATCGGTAGTAACAATGGCAACACACATCCCATTCAACTTTGTCAACAAATCAGTTCACTCGGTAGTAGTCTGCTTAACGTCAATCACCGTCTGATAACCGCAGAATTCGCTCAGGAAGTCTATCGACGAGGTATCACATTATGGAGTTGGACAGTAGATGATGTTGATCGGATGGAAGAGATGCTTACGTTTGGCGTGCGGGGTATCACGTCTAATCACCCAGACCGTTTTTCCGATGTTTGACATTTGCGCCAAAATTCAATCGCAATAAACGCACAGATTGGATAGGAAAGTAGTGCAGTTGACCAAGCAATCCCTTCTAATCCCCAATACCGCATGAAAATCCAATTCAGGACAGGATTCAATATAAGTCTGATTAATGTTGTGGTGAGAACTGTGAAGTGATTTTGTCGGGCAAGATGCGCGCGGATAAGTAATCTGCTGATTAGCCGCGGAAGCATGCCGATTAGATAAATGCCTAACAGGGAAGCAATATGCTGTTGTCCCGCCGCTGACATTTGTCCATGTCCAAATAAGATTGCGACAATGTTAGACCGAAAGAGATAAAATCCCAGAAGGAACGGCACCATCAGAATGATTACTGCTAAAACGCCTCTCCACACACTTTGCTGCAACTTCTGAATGTTTTCGGACGACGATATCTTTGCCCAATGTGAAAGTAGCACTGGAAGTGTCACACCTGTGAGTGTTTCTGGTATTGCGCACAAACGGAACGAATAATCCAGTTTTGAGACCGAACTTGGACCGAGTGCACTTCCCATCCCTCTGTCAACAACAGGATTCATTCCATCTGAAATAGCTGCACCTACCATTACTAAACATTGTCGCAAGAATTGTTTGGTATATGGAACTTCTGATGTCTCTGTTCGGTTTCGTGTTCCTGTGAATAGACTGCGTATTGGTATGTTAAGGGTAGCACCGCAGCGTTGAAATAGAATAACTACTTGAAAAAGTTCACCGAGGATGAGTGCGATTGGGATACTAAACCAACTCACATAAGGTTTGCATAAGAAGATAGCAACGATAACAATAACTGCGCGGAGTGCATGCACAATAACCGGTATGTAAAACGCTTGGTATGTGTCTAAAATAGCCTTCAAAATCCAACGGACAGATGAAATGATTGTTAAACAGAGAAATCCGCAGATAATAGCGATTGTGGTTGATGCCGTGAGTCCGACATTTGGGAAAAAGAGTTGTGAGATTCCCCATGAAACTGTCCCTAAAATGCAACTGAGTAACGGCATAAGCATGATGTAACGAGTAAAGATGGATTGGACACAACGTTGTGCATCGGTTTCACCTTTCTGTCTTGCTTCAGCTAACAATGGGACAAGGACAGAATATGCAGTCGCTCCACTAAGCAACGCAATCAGGAATTCAGCGATACCCCAATAATAGTAGATGAAATCCATCTCCGCAGTATCACCGAACCAATTGGCGAGGGCGATGTAGATGAGTAATGTTCCACCTCGTCCTATAAGACTAAGTGGCGTAATAAGTAGGATATTTTTGAGGAGAGAACTTTGGGGATGAGTATCATTATTCGGCATGGAATGGTTGGGGTGGTGTTTTTTTCATCCAATATAGTTGCCCTGTGCATATAGGTTTATTATACGTCTGCTTGAGAAAAATGTCAAGGTGGGTATAAGTTATCAGTGTTATTTCGTTGTCAACTTTACACCGTTGTAAACTTAAGTTGGACATGCATTGTTAAATATGATACAATTCTACCAACTAAGTGTGGTAGATGGAAATGTGGATATTTCACATAAGATTACAGGTTAGACTCATCCTCATACTATCACTCAAGTTAAATTTTAAGGAGAGAATTAATGATTAATTCTGTTTTTCACAGACACTCACCCTATCTTACAGGACTCTGTGTCCTGTTACTGCTCACGGTATCAATACCTGTGTTGGCAGAAGGAGAAGAAGTTCAATGGGGAATGTCTATTGCGGAAGCTACTTCACAATCCGTTGAAACCGGTAAACCGATGATGATGGATTTCTATACAGAATGGTGAGGATGGTGTAAACGGCTGGATGCCGACACATTCACCGATGCACGCATTATCGCCATCGCTGAGAACTTCATTCCTGTTAAAGTTAACCCGGAAGATAAAGAACGTCCTGAAAATTTGGAAGCACAGCAAAAATACGGAATTAGAGGATTTCCAGCAATTCTTTTTATTAGTCCGGATGGGGGTGTTATAAAAAACCACTCAGGTTATATGCCTCCTAATGATTTTTTGCCTGTAATGGAAAATGTACTGAAAACAGAGTCGGAATTCCAAGAGAAATTGGCGGAATATAAAGAGAAACCTGATGATGTCAAACTGAACCGTGAGATTGCCATCCTCTTCTTACAACGTCAACAAGTTGAAAAAGCTCTTCCAATTAGTAAGAAGATGCCTGATGATGTTGAGTTGAATAGAGAATTTGGTTTCTATTATCTTGGTAAGGATCAAATTGATGAAGCACTTCAGATAAGCGAGAAGATGCCTGACGATGTTAAGTTGAATAATCAGATTGCTGTTACCTACCTGCAAAAAAGGCAAATAGAAGCAGCACTTCCGTACAGCAAAAAGGTTATTGAAAAAGATCCAAAAAACAGTTCGGGCCTGCTGCCTAACTTGCATATCCAAATTGGTCTCGCTTATGCAATGAAACTTCAGGTAGAAGCTGGAAAAGAAGGCACTGACGTGTCTGAGTTAGCAGAAAATGCAATAATGTATTTCCAAACAATCATTGATAAATATCCGAAAAGCACAAACTATGAAACTGCCCAATATTATCTTGGGATCACATATTCACTCAACAAACAGTATGATAAGTCTATTGCGTTGTTTGAGAAGTTGATAAGCCATAGTTCTGATGATCGGATAATACAGTCTGCTACGAGACAATTGGAACGTGTCAAAGGATTGGCTGCAGAAGCCGGAGAGACATCTGACAATTAATCTTGTAATTCAGCAACTTCCGCGGGGGTCAGTAATCTATACTTCCCCTGCGGGAGATTGCCTAACCCTAACCTACCAATGCGTGTCCGCTTCAAACGGATGACGTTATGTCCTACCGCCTTAAACATTAAACGGACCTGTCGTTTTTTTCCTTCGTGGATTATTACCTGATATTTTGCCACTTCTCCGTATCTAACTTTTTTCTTTTTAGTATTAGGTATATGTGCAGTTTTAACATTTAGTTGTTTGATTTTGGCAGGAGAAGTTATACCACCAGAGATATTGACACCACTTCGCAGTCGTTTAAGTGCCCGTCTACTCAGAACACCATTTACCCACGCCAGATATGTCTTTTCAATTTCATGACTGGGATGCATCATCCGATATGCAAAACTACCATCGTTAGTGAATAAAAGAAGTCCTTCAGAGTTCAAATCCAAACGTCCAACAGGATAAATAGATTTCGGGAGGTCTGCCAACAGGTCCATAACAGTCGGACGTCCCCGTTCATCATGTCGAGTTGTTAAATAACCTGTCGGTTTATTTAACATGATATAGATACGTTCGGTTAGTGGCTTAACCACTTTCCCATCATATTCAATATCGTCTGTTTCTATGTCGATCGGATGACCGGGGATGTGTATTACATTTCCGTTAACGGTCACAAATCCTTCACGAATAGCACGTTTTACTGCTCTACGAGAGGCAATGCCTGAGGTAGCGATATATTTTTCCAGCCGCACTATTACATTCCACCTGTACCTATAGTTCTATTTCCCAATTTCTCTCCGTTGCGATTCGTCGGAGTTCACGATCAGGATTTACCGCAACAGGATTGCCAAAGAGTTCCAGTTTATATACATCTGAGTGATGATTTCCGTAAGCATAAGATGCGTCAAGATCAAACCCATGTGTAGTTGCCAGTTCTTTTGCAAGGGCAGCTTTGTTCTGCGCATAAGGACGCAATCCAACACGGTTACCTGTAAATCTACCATCAGTCACTTCCAACTCATCTGCGACCATGAAGTCGGTTTGAAAATGATTATGAAAAAGTTCTACTAAAAACGATAACGATCCAGACATTAGGATAACTGCCCGACCCTCATTGCGATGTGTGCGTATGAGAGTTGAAATGCGGGGGACAATGCTTGCACGAAGAGAATTGTCAAAACATTCATGCGCAAGTTTAATAAGGTTTCGTTGTTCTAAACCACGGAGATGAATTTTGTTTGATTTTGCTACAGTGTAGGATTTGACTTTCAAAAAATGGGAGGTCCACGAAAGCAAATTTGATATAGGGATTTCCCCTCGGTTCAATAGGTGTTTGAGAAATATTTTCTCTGAAGATTGTCGAATTAGTGTTCCGTCAAGGTCAAAAATTGCACATGTTTTTTTCATTATATACTTTGTCCTAACGCTTGCCGATAAGCTTTAACTGCAGCTTCCAATCCAATATAAAGTGCATCTGCCATCAAATGGTGTCCGATTGAAACTTCCAGTAGTCCAGGTAATTGTTGCATCAAAGGGAGATTGTCAAGGTTGAGATCGTGTCCTGCATTTGAGCCAAGACCTAAATCAAGTGCCTTTTCACCAGCCTTTTTCAAGAGAGAGAATTCGTGCGTAATTTCCACATCAGTTTGTGCCATCGCATAAGGGGCAGTATAGAGTTCAATTCTATCTGCACCTATGTCAACTGTTCTTTCTATCTGTTGAAGATCTGTACCGCTAAATAGACTAACACGGATGCCAGCATCCTTAAGAGATTTGATTATAGGTTTTAACAAGTCTCCATCTTTTTCAATATTCCAAACGGTGTGACTGGTTATTTCACCGCTTACAACTGGGACGAGTGTGCATTGTGTTGGTTGCACTTCCAACACCATATCAATGAGTTCTGGACGCGGATCTCCTTCAATGTTATATTCAATATTAGAGTTCTTTTCTGAATTTATTTTATTTAAGTGATCAGAAATCTCATAAACATCCGTTGGTCTAATGTGGCGTTGGTCTTCGCGAGGATGTACCGTAATACCCTGTGCCCCTGCATCAATGCAGGTGTCAACAGCAGTTAGGACTTTTGGAATTTCACCTCCCCTGGAATTGCGTAAAGTTGCGACTTTGTTGACGTTGACGCTTAGAGCGATCATATTTTCTCCTTATTGCCGTATGTTGGATCAAGTTGATACCTACAGACATTATGATGTTCATTCCAACTTTTCTTATGGAAAAATGCCGAGCTGCATATACGATTGTGCGATTTTGTGAATGGCATTGATAAACGCTGCTGTTCTACAATCCACAATATCCTTTCCATATTTCATACGGGTTTCGCGTATTTCTTGATATGCATTTACCATTGTATCTTGAAGTCCAGAGTTGACTAAATCTGTCTCATCAGCACCGTGTACAGTCTGACGTTCTACGTCAGAAAACTGGTATCCTGTTGCTTTTTCAACTGCCCGAAACATGGCATTGTATGTGCTTTCTTCGTAACGTCTGGCAAGTCTACCGAATCCTACGTGTGATAGGTTTCTTATCCATTCAAAATATGAGACGGTAACGCCTCCTGCGTTGAGATAGGTATCTGGTATAATTAGCACACCCCGTTTTTGGAGTATTTCATGTGCTTTTGCAGTTGTTGGACCGTTTGCGGCTTCACCGATAATGCGTGCTTTTATACGCGGTGCAATCTCAGCAGTTATTTGGTTTTCAAGTGCAGCAGGTATAAGTATATCGCATTCTAACTCAAAAATGTCGTTAGGATTCTCAAGTAAGGTTGCATCTGGATAGTGGCGAATTGAACCTGTTTCTTTTCGAAACATAGATAATTTATCAATATCTAATCCTTTCGGATTATAGATTGCGCCATCTATTTCAGCAATCCCGATAACTTTTGCTTCCGTTAGAGTTAAGTATTTAGATGCATGATAACCAACATTTCCAAAGCCTTGAACTACAACAGTTTTCCCTTGTATACCGGGGTCAAATCCAATTTGGTTCATATCGTCAATATAACTACATACTTCTTCCAAACCGAAGACAACTCCGCGTCCGGTAGCCTCTTTTCGTCCATGGATTCCGCTATGTTTAATAGGTTTTCCTGTAACACAAGCGATAGCATCCAGTTTGTCTGGTGACATAGTAAGATATGTGTCAAAGATCCATGCCATCTCAATTTCGCTTGTTCCGAAGTCAGGTGCGGGTACATCTATGCCGGGACCGATATAGTTCTTTTGGATCAGTTCATAGGTATAACGGCGCGTAATTCGTTCCAATTCACTCTCGGTGTACTCGTTCCTATTGAGTTGGATGCCTCCTTTTGCCCCACCAAAAGGTACATCCACTACGGCGCATTTATATGTCATCAATGCAGCCAGTGCCATTATTTCATCTTCGTTCACCAGCATGCTATAGCGAATACCACCCTTCGTCGGGAGATTGTGATGACTATGTTCAGCGCGCCACCCGTGAATCGTCTCAATGGTATCATCGTCTCGTTTTATTGGAAAAGTAAAATGGCAGGAACTGTTACAGATCTTTATCTGTTCCAATAATCCCTTCGGATAATCTGTGAACTTCGCAGCTTTGTCAAAATTCTCGTTCACTTTCTGAAAAAACGATAGGTTTTCTGCCATATGTGCACCCTTGCAGTGGAAGTTGCAACGTCTTACTGATCAGTATATCCTTACATCGTAGGTTATTCCATGCATAACAAAGAACAGCGTAATATTACCTTTGTCGAATATATTTCTGTAACCTTGCATCTGCTTGAACTTCACCGACGTACATATCACCGTGCGAGTCTAACCAGATACCGTGTGGACATGCGAGAAATTCCCCAGGAACAGTACTCCCGCGTTCACTACCCCATTGTGAAACAACTTCACCATCGAGTGTCATAATAGAAATGCGTTGCTCCAATTCAGCAATGTATACAAGATCATCATCGTCAATAAATATCGTATCAGGTTGTAGGAGATCACCCCATTCTTCAATATATTCTCCATCCAATGTGAAAAATTGAATCCGATTGTTTTCTCGGTCAGCGACCATAACTCTATTTCGTGGGTCAATACGCACACAGTGGGGTAGGTCAAACTCGCCTGGACCTGTTCCGGGTTTTCCCCATGACTTGATCAACTCTCCATCAGGTGAATATTTGTGTATACGAGCGTTACCGTAGCCATCACTGATAAACATCTCACCGTCAGGTCCGAGTGCGAAATCTGTTGGTAGATTAAATGGTTCACCCTCTGCACCGGGTTTATCCATAGTTCCGAGTGTCATAAGCAGTTCACCATCGGTTGTGAACTTGTGCATAACATGCGTTTCTCGTTCTACACAATATATATTATCATCTGCATCAATAAAAATGCCGTGTGCATCCTTGAGGATGTCGTCTCCCCATGAGGTAAGAAAATTACCTTCGCGGTCAAAAACGACCATCGGATGTTCACTTCGACTATAAACATAGACTCGGTCTTGTGAATCCACAGCAACAGCAGGGATCCAACCGAATTCCCAACCGTCCGGTAGTGTCCACCAATTTTCTTCTACAGTATACTGATGCGTTCCTTGTCCAAATACCATTAGGGTCTCCAATTGTCAAATGAATTGTGAGTCATTTTAACAGATAGGTTTCGATATTTCAAGTAGAATTATTACCAAGAACGATAAATATCCATTGTCTGGATTTAGGAAATGTGGTATGATAGCAGTATGCATCACAATGAGCAAAGTGCGATTCGAGACGTTGAGAAACCTTCAACCCTCCGTTTTTTTGTAGGTACTCTCCTCTTCGGTTCTGTCCTCATCATTCTAACCTGTTATTGGATTATTTCTGCTGAAAACCGTGTGGTTTGGGAACTGACAGATTTCTCAATTTTTCCCACGGTGCTTTTTACATTTTTTATTCTGGCTGCACTTGCTCCTTTTCTGAGAAGAATATTCAAACACGCCGCCCCAACATCTCGTGAACTTGCAATGACGTATATCATGGTCTCGGTTGCAACAGCACTTGCTGGACATGATATAGTGCGCCAATTAGTTCCAATGATAGCTAATGCTGGGTGGTTTGCAACACCTGAAAATGAATGGGCAGACATCTTCTTTCGCTTCCTACCTACATGGTTGACAATAACCGATCGAAAAATTTTACAAGGTTACTTTGAAGCGGACGATTCCTTCTGGCAAGAACGTTACATGGAGGCATGGTTTTTCCCGATTGTTGCATGGAGTTTTTTAGTAATTGTTTTGCTATTTATGATGTTATGTATCAACATCATCATTCGGAAGCAGTGGATAGACCATGAAAAGTTGAGTTATCCGCTGACTACGCTCCCAGTGGAATTGCTTGGAAACACCTCCAATCTATTTCGTAATAAACTGATTTGGCTCGGTTTTGGAATAGCGTTTGGTCTTGAGATGTTGGCAGGACTGAATTATATTTACCCAGTTATACCATCACTAAAAATAAAATATCAGCTCTTTTTTCCAGATAGACCTTGGAATGCAATGGGTCGTTTACCGGTATACGTTTATCCATTTGCGATAGGTCTCGGTTATCTTATGCCGTTAGATTTAGCACTGTCATTTTGGAGTTTTTATCTGTTTTGGGGTTTACAACGTGTCTTTTTTAGTGCAACAGGATGGACAACGGCAATTGGATTCCAAACTGAACAAAGGACTGGTGCTTGGATAGGAATAGGTTTACTTGCTCTGTTTACAAGTCGAAGAGAGATACTAAGAGTGCTGGGAGGAGTATTCTCATTTAGAACAAAAGACCGTTTATATCAACTTGCTGTCTTCGGGTTGATATTCGGATTAGCGATAGTATTAGTATTTTGGTATTTGGCAGGTTTATCAACGTGGGTTGCCCTTGGGTATTTTGGTATCTATTTAGTATTGTGCATTGGAATGACACGTATGCGTGCTGAACTTGGACCTCCAACCCATGAGTTGCATGGTGTACATCCTGACCGTATCATGCTGTTGTTTTTAGGTAGTCGTCCATTGGGAGCACAGAATTTGACAAACACGACTTTGTTATCGTGGCTTGCATACGGATATCGATGCCATCCGATGCCTCATCAATTAGAGGCGTTTAAGATTGGTAGACATTTTCGCCTGCGAGAAAATCGTATAGTTATTGCCTTGATTGTAGCCTCAATAGTAGGGGCATTCATATCCATTATCGGACATGTAGCACTCTATTATGAGTACAGGTTTGCGCGCTGGGGAGTTGGTGAATTTAATCGTCTGCAAAACTGGATAACAGCACCGCGTACCCCGAACCTAACTGCTATTCAACACATGGGTTTTGGTTTCCTTTTAACTGGGGTGTTGACGATTCTCAAACGGCAGTTTTTGTGGTGGCCTTTTTATCCTGTAGGTTATGCAGTAGGTAACGGTTGGGCAATCGGCTGGATGTGGTTTTCAATCTTCTTAGGTTGGCTTTTCAAAAGACTACTTTTCACAGGAGGAGGGGTACGAGCCTATCGCCAAGCGTTACCTTTATTCTTAGGACTGATCTTTGGTCAATTCCTTGCTGGAAGTCTATGGAGTTTATTAGGTGTACTGTTGAATAAGAACATGTACACCCTTTTCCCATAATAACTTAAAAGTCTTCCAATGCCTCAGCTTCAGATGCATAGACACCGATGCTCTGTGTCAAGCCAATGGTATTAAAAATAGTGCGTACCTGTGTCGCAGGATGAGCAATTCTCATTTCTTGTCCTTTATCCCGCGTTTTCCACAATAACTTGATAATTGTTCCAAATCCACTACTTGTAATAAAACTTTGCCGATCAAAGTTAAGCAGGAGTTTTGTTGCCTTCTGTACTTCGTCGTCAGCATAAGCATCGTTTATTGCTTCTTCAGATTCGTTCGTTAAATATCCTGTAATATCAAAAATAGCTACGTCGTCTTCGTGTCGGATAGAGATCTGTGGTTGTGCTCTCACATTTTCCTCCTCAAGAACTACATCCATAATATGTTAATGAATCCCCTTATTTAATCAGTGTATAGGTGGGTTTATATCTCACCTTTCAAGTGCGGAAAATTAAGTATAAATCCTATAATTGCATATAATCATGAGCGTTAAGCTTCAGTGTAAGTGCGTTTTTGCGGAATATGTTCTTGTTGCTCATGCACTATAGTATTATCATGAAGATGAAGCCATGTATTAAATTGACGTTCACCTTCTTTTAATTCAATAACTCGTGCTCCACGCGGAAACCCATCTTTGCCATAGGTATTGTACCCAGTGGCTCTACCATAACAGAGACGAATTCCGTGTAGTTCTCCCCAGAAATCGTTGATATGATCATGCCCAACGAAGGTCCCTATAACATTCCCTGCTTCGTGTAGGGCGGCAAAAAAACCAGTATTAATCCGAGGCGGGCAAATATCCTCATATTTTACACCGTAGCAGGTGTGAAAATCCCAGACTTCATCGTATTCAGGAATTGGAATATGGAAAAATGCAAGAGCAGGAAGTTGATGTTCTGCTGATAAGGTGTGTTTTGAGGATTCACTGAGAAACCATTCTATTTGGTCGCGTTTAATCCAATCGTAACCACCAATATCTGTTGGTGCATAACTTCCAGAATCTATAAAATAGAGAAGTGCTGCAGGGATGGATTTATTTGTCTGATGAATTGCTAAGGCATAATTCCCAACACCAGAAATTTCTTCTGGTCCCGGTTCTACAAGTGCCAATTCACTTTCCTGCATCACTGCCATCAATTCGTGACGGTCTGCCGTGCCTTCGTCATCATGATTGCCGAAAACAGCTGCCCAAGGTACACCACACCGTTCCAATATTTGAACTATCTGTTTAAGTGATTTAACAGCATCATGACATCCTCCCCCAGACAAGATATCTCCGGTTAGTACAATCAAGTTAGGTGCTTCTGCACTGACTATACTTTCCATCAAAGCAGCAGATTTCTGATCGGGAAGTTCTCCATTGTGCCAATGAATATCTGTGAATTGAACGATCTTAAAATATCCGTTCTTATTAAACTTTAATTCATTTTCCACTCTCTATTATTTCCTTCCGTGTAATTATTTCCCCGTGTAACTATAAACATAATTCTAAAAAAAAGCAAGAAAAATAAGACACATCACGAATTTAATACATTCAATTACAAGACATCTCAGTATGAGGACTTTGTAATTTGTGATTAATTTATAGAGACACAAAAATTGAATAGGATTGCAAAACAGTAAAACAAACATTCATATTCCAGAACTACTGAGTAAGAATCAACGTTCCATACCAAGATTACATATATTAAGTTTGCAGTTTTGTGTTTACATTGCTTGTCTTCTTGAAGAAAATATGGAAAATTTACAACAAATAGAATAGTTGATATACATCTGATCATTAAAGAGAAGACCTATCCTGTTACCCAATTTTTGGTAACAGATATAAAAAAGAGACGTTAATCATTTCAAGTTAACGGCATGATTTTATAGTAATTATTGCACGCATTTTGATGCAGCAGATGGATAAGCGTGTTGATCGAGGGACTCAATATGAGTTAGAACTTTTAAATTAACATGCGAATTATTCTGACAATTATACCAAAAAAGCACATAGGTCTAATGTATTAGCAAAATACACAATCCAGTTATTTGCTGAATAGTCTATATGTGAATATTGACATACATATCATGCGACCCGTATGAGATAAACTTAGGTTTCCAAGACAGGATACTTAACAAAATCAGGTGATTAATTATGAAAAAAATACTTCTATTAATATGTATCAATTTCACTGTTTTTGTTTTTTTGGGAGTCTTATGGTATTACCCAATAATGCCATTTCTCTTTTATAACACGCTCGCAGATTCTGAAATGAAACAACAGATGGATGAAGATTTGATTGAATTCTATAGGATTGTCAACGAAACGCACGAACTTGCAAGAAAGGGAGTACCACTTACCGTTCCAGAAAAAGTGGTTTTGATATGCACTCCCGGAGGTGAATTTGGATTTTTACTATGGCCTATTGTTGGTATTTTATTGGGGCTGTGGCGCGGTATATTTTCCCATATCCGTTTGAGAAAACAGGTTCCAGTTACCCCTATTTTATAATATAAGGATTGTTGGAGAAAATACACAACGTACGTTAATTACACTCTTTTCAGTTCAAGCAATATCTTGCAGTAGAATTTGATAGTATATATCGCCAGTCTACACTAACATTTTACGCTGCATCTGCATATTTCAGAGTTTATAGCATAATATAAAGACACCTTGAATAAATTCACGGTGTCTTTATCTGTGCGTATGCTTTTTACACTTCTTCTGATATAGTGTAATCCCAATCGTTTTTTGTTGTGATTCCATACAAGTAGTGGTATAATTAGAAACCTATTTAATACACCACAAGAATTGAGTCCGTAACGGTTAGATCATAATCGTAGAACGTTCATCCAGCTGCATATATTGTCCATGAACACTTTTGATACACATACCACTATCATCTCAAATGAGAAAGTAGCGGAAGATCATTACCTATTACGTTGTGAGTGTTCTGAAATTGCTAAGTATGCACGCCCGGGACAGTTCATTCATGTCATGATTTCGCAAGGTAGTGGACTATTACTCCGTCGTCCCTTTACAATCTATACAGTTAATGGTAGAGAAATTACAATGCTCTATCAGATTATCGGTGAGGGGACAAAACAATTGTCAACAATGCCAAAAGAGGCGTCAATACAAGTGCTTGGTCCACTTGGAAATACTTTTGACATTGCCAACAATCCAGAACCAGCCATTTTAGTAGGTGGTGGGGCAGGAATCGCTTCTTTGATGTTACTTGCGGTTGCTTTGCGTGAACAAGATATACGAACATTTGGATTGGTAGGGGCACAACATAAGGACAGACTTCTAAGTGTGGATGATTTGGAAGAAATAGGAGTGAAGGTACATTTTGCTACAGATGATGGCAGCACTGGACACCACGGTTTTGTTACCGATATTTTAACAGATATGCTTCGTCAAAATGACCTGCATCACCCTTTAATTTACGCGTGTGGACCACATGGTATGCTGGCTACCGTAGCAAAGATTACAGAAGAATTTGAAGTTCCAACACAAGTTGCGATGGAAAATCGGATGGGGTGTGCAATGGGTGTTTGTCTTGGGTGTGTTTGTCCTGTCTATATTGATGACAATCGCATTGAATATCAACGTGTTTGCACAGAAGGTCCCGTTTTTAATGCTACTGACATTGCTTGGGAAATTGAATAAAGCATAATATTAACTGATAAAATGAAACGAAAATTCTATAGCGAATTAGTATCAACAAGTCTGGACAACGAACTTATTTCAGATTCTTGTTGTGAGAAGATTCTATCTTCCACAGAAATAGAGTTACTTCCATTATTGGACTCTGCGTATCAAATTCGCAAAACATACTTTCAAAACAAGGTACAACTCCATATTCTCAACAATGCACAGAACGGGAACTGTCCAGAGGATTGCTTCTACTGTGTACAAGCAAAAACTGCAACAACCGATATAGATACTTATTCATTAAAATCGGAGTCTGAAGTCCTTGCTGAGGCAGAACGTGCATATCAATCTGGTGCGTACCGCTACTGCATAGTTATGAGTGGAAGAGGTCCGAGTCCGAAACGCGTTGACCAGTTGGCGAACTTAATCCAAACGGTAAAAACTAAATATCCACTGGAAGTGTGTCTATCTGTCGGATTGATTGACGAACCCGCTGCGCATACTTTGAAAGATGCAGGACTTGACCGATTGAATCACAACCTCAACACATCGGAATCACACTATCCAAAGATATGTACGACACACACCTATCAGGATAGGATGGATACCTTACGCGCTGCACAATCGGCAGGACTTGCGTGTTGCTCAGGTGTTATTGTTGGGATGGGTGAACAAAACGAGGATTTAATCAGGGTTGCTAAAGAACTCCGTAGTTTAGAAGTAGAATCAATTCCAGTCAATTTTTTCCTTCCAATAGATGGCACACAACTTAAGGATACACCATCTATGACACCTGACTACTGTTTACGTGTTTTGTGTTTATATCGGTTTATCAATCCAAGGGCAGAGATTCGTGTGGCTGCTGGCAGAGAACACCATTTGCGTGGCATGGAGGTGATGTCACTTTATCCAGCGAATTCCATGTTTGTGGAAGGTTACCTAAATGCAACTGGCAAAGAAACATCACGCACGTTTCAGATGATACAGGATGCGGGTTTTACTATTGAAGCAAACGGAGATATATCTGAACTATCACATCATGCGAAGGTTGAGAAAGAAGGAGTGCTTCTCAAGGAATTGGAAGTGCTTCGTCCGCGAATGGGATCCAATAGTTAATAGACAAGTCTAACGAATGCGGTTTTTAACCGGATTATCTCACCCAATCTGTTTTAAACCACCCATATACGGCTGTAACACTGCAGGTACACGCACTGTCCCATCAGGGTTTTGATATGTCTCAAGGAGTGCAATGACGACACGCGGTAGTGCCGTACCAGATGCATTGAGCGTGTGGATAAATTCAGGTTTGGCACCGGGTTCTGGACGGTATCGGATATTTGCGCGACGCGCTTGGAACGCCTCAAAGTTGCTACACGAGGAAACTTCTAAAAACCTTTCTCTTGCGGGTGCCCATACTTCAATATCGTAGCATTTCGCGGCGGCAAAAGAAAGTTCTACCGTGCAATGTTGCACAACACGATACGGTAATCCGAGTGCTTGCAGTACACTCTCGGCATTTTCTAATAACGATTCATGTTCTGCATAAGATGTTTCAGGTGTGGTAAACTTCACCATTTCTACTTTATCAAATTGATGAATGCGTTGTAAACCGCGCGTATCTTTGCCATACGCACCTGCCTCGCGTCGGAAACAGGGAGTGTAGGCGGTATAATAGATAGGTAAATCTTCTGTCGACAGAATTTCACCTGCAAATAGGTTGGTCACAGGCACTTCGGCAGTCGGGATAAGAAATAGGTCGGTATCAGGATTTTCTTCGTCTCTATCACATCGGTACATATCTGCTTCTAATTTTGGAATTTGACCTGTACCTGTCATTGTTGGACGATTTGCGAGAAACGGAGGAGATATTTCGGTATAACCGTGTTGAGTGGTATGTAGGTCAAGCATAAACTGGATCAAAGCGCGTTCCAGTCGTGCGCCTAACGCTTTGAAGACAACAAAGTTGCTTCCAGCGACCTTCGCACCACGCTGAAAATCGACAATATCTAATTCTTCTGCAATCTCCCAATGTGGTTTCAGTTCAAAATCGTAACTCGGTAGTTCACCCCAAGTCTCAATTTCAATGTTATCCTCTTCACCTGTGCCAAAGGGTGTGCTTTCCTCTGGCATATTCGGAATCGTCAAAGAGATTTCATCTATCTCAGTTTTTAGGTCAGTGGCTTCTGCATTTCGTTCCTTTATTTCCTGAGAGAGTTTCCGCATTTCTGCAATCGTCTCTGATGCATCTTGCTTTTCCTTCTTCAATTGTGCAATTTGTTGTGATACTTGGTTCTGGTGTGCCTGCAGCGTTTGGGTATGTGTCAAATTTTCTCGCCAGCGCGTATCTAATTCAATTAGTCTGTCTAAATCTGCCTCAGTCTGACGGTCTGCTAACATTTTACGTACGGCATCGGTATTTTCTCGAATAAACTTGAGGTCAAGCACTTCGGTTATGCTCCTCTATTGTAAGATTTTGTTAGTATGCGCGTTATAGAAGTGAAATATGTAGTGTGTTCTGTAACGAAAAAACCACAGCATTGTTTAACACAACCTGTGGCTAATTCAATAAATTTAAACGGGCCCGACGGGACTTGAACCCGCGACCTCCTGCGTGACAGGCAGGCGCGCTAAACCAACTGCGCCACGAGCCCTTAAGATTCCTCAAACAAATAGGCGGGACAGGACTTGAACCTGTGACCTACAGCTTGTAAGGCTGTCGCTCTAGCCACCTGAGCTACCCGCCCAAAATGAGATTGATATTATCTCATCTCAAGGACGTTTTTAAGTATATCACATACTTTAGGATTTGTCAAGAAAATTTCCTTTTTCTCAAAATTATAACTTATTGTATCATTTTCCAGTCGGGGGTTCGTTGTGTATCACATTTCTTATCTAATATTATATTTGCACATGGTCTCCATTTATTGTATTGTCATTGCTGAATAGCACAATTCATTGAACACTCTGCAGTCAAACTTTTTAGTAACGAAAGTCATAGAAATATCGTTTTACAACATGGTAATAGATTGAAAAAACAAGAAAATAAAATATATCGGCAGGAGTAAAAAACAGTGAAATCGTGTTATCCATGGATGGTATTGCTCATCTTATGTACTATTTTCGCGGGGTGTGCTACCATCACAAGTTACAATGAATTAGCCAATCGACATTACGATTATACAAGCGGAGAAACACAGCCAACCCTTGATGAATGGCACAAATTAATCTCGGAGTTTGAGAATGTCATTCGCACAGATACGGAAAGTGCAACGAAGGATAAGGTTCAGTATGCGATTGCGTCCAGTTGGTTGTGGTGTATCAAAGTTGGAGATCCAGAGGCACCGAACCAAGCAATTTCAGCATTTCGAAGGTTGATTTACACCTATCCCGATTCTGAACATTTACCTCATGCGCACTACTGGATAGCCCGTTGCTATACACTGATTGGAGATTCTGCACGCGCAGCATATCATTACCAGATTGTTACTAATCAATATGCTGATACTGACATAGCGGCAGATGCGCTATTGGCATTAGGACGTTCTTATGCTGAACATGGTTACGAAACCCGTGCAGAAACATTATACGTTGAAATCGTCGAATCAGCCAAGACAAAAGAGATAGTTGACCTCGCCACAGAAGAACTAAAGGCGTTAAAGACCCCTAAAAATCACACGAAACAACCAGATGAAACTCCTTCTGAAGAACACCCCCAAGTTAAACCGAAACCTGAAATAACTGATCCAGAAACAATAACGCCTGGATCGCTTACACGTGAATTCGGATTAACCGCGAAGACAATAGTAATAGATGCTGGACACGGTGGAAAAGATCCTGGGGGTGGTGGCACAGGCAATCCCATCGAAAAACCGATTGCACTTAGCATCTCAAAGAAGGTCGGTGCTATCTTATCCGCAAAGGGTTACACTGTGCTGCTTACACGAGATTCTGACCGTTTCATACCGTTAAAGGAACGAACAGCCTTTGCTACAAGACACAACGCAGACCTGTTTCTGAGCATTCATGCCAATGCAAGTAAAAATCCAAAAGCTAACGGTATTGAAACATATTATTTAGATGTAACGAGTACAGATAAAAACGCAGAACTCATCGCCGCGCGGGAAAATGCAAACTCAGGTTATAGTATTCAAGAATTGGAAACCCTTTTGAAGGGATTGATAGTAGAGAGTAAAAGTGAAGATAGCCGTCGATTGGCTAAATACGTGCAGCAGGAATTAGTTGCAGCGTCAGGTGCAACAGACCGTGGTGTCAAACATGCACGTTTTGTTGTGTTAATCGGAACGCGTGTCCCCGCTATACTTATTGAGACAGGGTTCGTTACGAATCCTACAGAAGGACAAAAGCTAAATTCTGACAATTACCAACAAAAACTCGCCACTGCTATTGTCCGAGGTGTTGAAATGTTTTTAGATAACAATACACAAATTAGTCAAGACAACGCTGTTAAGAACCGTAGATATTTCGCAATTAGATATTAAGTTTGCGACAAGGATACTACAGTTGTCAAACCATTTTGCTGGGGGAAACCAGTTATGAATTTTTCTCTCCTTCACCAGAGAGATCAACTTTACAAGACCAACACTACTATAGTCATTATCTTTGTGTTCTTTTTCGTATACGGTATGGTATCAATATCGGATATTGCAGCTCAACAGGCTGATATTGTAATTCTATTACCATCAACGGCATCGGGTATTGCAGAAGGGGATGTCAACTATTCTCGAACTGTCAGTAAGCGATTCGTCCGAATGTTGAAAGGTATTGGTTTTTCTGCTGATCAATTTGATGAGACAACTGCAGTCAACCTTCCTCGTTTACAACATACATCTTCTAATCCATACCGTTTGATTATACTCCCGTTGAACGCTAAAATACGTGATGAAACAGCCACTCTTCTAAAGAATTTTGTCGCACATGGTGGTAAACTATTCGTAACTTACAGTCTTGCAGATGAGGTGGCACAACTGTTGAACTTGCGTGCCGTAGAATGGACACGAGCAGAAAGCCCTGGTCAGTTTGCTTCCGTTCAATTAGATGCTCCTGAGGTATTAGGTATTCCAAAGTCTATCCGACAAGAGTCGTGGAATATCACAGTTGCAGAGTCGACAAATCCCCATACAAAAATAATCGGTCACTGGTACAACAAGGATGGTGGGTCTACAGGACATCCTGCACTTTTCCTGAGCAATACAGGGGTGTTTTTCAGCCACGTGTTTCTTCCAGATGACATTCAAACTAAAACCCAACTGTTTGCAGCACTTATCACACATCTTGTACCGGAGTTTAAGCATGCAATAGCAAAACGTGAATTGGATGCGATGACAACTGTGGGACACATCAAAGACATTAACACATTAACGAAATTTGTAGCGTTTGGTGAGGTATCAGAGGCAAAACAAGCATTACAATCAGGAAAAACCCTAACAACTCAAGCGCGAACAGAATATGCCCAAAAAGATTATCATGCCTCTATGACTACTGCTCGTGAAAGCCAAAAGGCACTATCAAAAGCCTATTCTTTATCACATCTGAGTGATGAAACAGAAGGACGTGCGGTTTGGAATCATTCTGGTCTTGGTGCATATCCTGGTGATTGGGAACGTTCTGCGAAAGAATTGGCTGATGTTGGTATAAACATGATCCTTCCGAATATGGCTTGGGGAGGTGTCGCACATTATGATAGTAGTGTATTGCCGCGTAGTAAGAAATTCACGCAATATGGAGACCAGATTTCTCAGTGTGTCAAGGCAGCCCATAAACACGAACTGCAGGTTCATGTTTGGAAGATAACATGGAATTTGGAAGGTGCACCGAAAGAATTTGTGGAAGAACTACGAAAGGCTGGACGCACACAAGTATCTGATAAAGGCGCACCGATCAACTGGCTCTGTCCTTCACATCCGGAAAATGTAAAGTTAGAACTGAATAGTATCATGGAAATTGTGCAGAACTATGATGTTGATGGGATACATCTGGATTATATCCGTTATCCGGGAAGTCACGCTTGTTTTTGCGAAGGATGTCGTAAAAGGTTTATGCTCGCGACAAGACAATATATCACTGATTTTCCAGCTTCTGTTTTACTTAAAACTGGACAGTATGGGGAATCTTACAACAAATGGCGTGTCCATCAGATAACACGTTTAGTTCGTTTAATCAGCAAAAGGGTGCGCGAGATAAAACCTCATGTCAAGGTATCGACTGCCGTTTTCGGTGGATATCCATCGTGCGTTACCTCCATCGGACAGGATTGGATTTCTTGGGCAAAAGAAGGATATATTGATTTCGTTTGCCCAATGAATTACACAGAAGATTCCAAATATTTTACTGATCTCTTGGAGAAGCAACTTGCCTTAATGCCGAAAGAGGTGGCAATTTATCCCGGTATCGGTGCTACTGCCTCAAATTCTCTGCTAACACCGGATGGTGTCATTGGTCAGATTCATCTCACGCGGTTCTTAGGTGCTTCCGGTTGGACGATTTTCGACTATTCTGTGAACATTTCAGACAATATCTTACCTGCTATTCAGATGGGAGTTGGTAAACGAAAAGCAGAACCTACTCATTGACAAAGTAAATATCTTATCTATATCTACCATACCAAATAACCGAAAAACCCAATCAAAATTCAATCAGCAGTTGTGGTATTATAGTGGCACTTCGCGTGGTCTTTTCAACGTTATTTACTTGGTAAACAACACGTGCTGATGCCCCTTCTGCGAAATGCCATGTCAATGCCCCACCAAGTGTTGTCCAAACTTGTTCATCCTGTTCCCTATTGAATGCAAACGTATTATACTTTGCTGTATTCGGATTCCATATATCATACTTCAACCGAACATCTAAGGTTTCTGTTAAAGGCAATTCAGCGTGTAAATAATACCCTTCCACCGTTGCCTTACGGTCTTCTGCTGGTATTGGAATTTGTAAGTATTTCAACAGTTGTGTATCTTGTCCACGAACCCATTCCGCTGCCAAATCAAACCGCCACAACTTAAAACTTGTTGCGAGACCTAAGCGGCGTTTGTATAACAATGTTGACGGGTTGACATCCCCATTTATCGGATTAAACGGATAACTATTGCCATCAAAATAGGATGTTCCAAGCCATATCCGTTTACCGAAAATCGGAAGTGTGCCGTTCAAATGTAAAAACAGTGGAGGACTGTTATTGCGAATCGGTTTCAAAATGCCGCCACCGCTTCCGTGCGGACCGATTCGGATACCCGTTGTTACTGTGCCATCAGTAACTGTACGTAATGAATCTGGTCCATCTGCAAGTGATAATGTATATGATACAGGACCAACAAATCCGTTGAGTTGTAATCCGCGGTCAGAAATAAAACCGATATTTTTCCGAACAAGATTGTACAGTGGATTGGCTGCGGCATCTGATCTTGTGTCAATACCGAAACCGTGGCGAAACCGTCCAATCTTCAACGATGCTCCTTTTGGTATAACCGGCAATCCAGTCAAAATAGCGTAGATAAAACCGTGGTCGTCTGCAACCTGTGTCCCTAACGGAGAGGTAGTCAATAACTGCTCTCCTAATAAACTGACATGGTCACCTACATTAGTTGTTACCACGAACTCCGCAACATGGATAAGTGTGGTACCGGTATCCCAATTAGTTGCATCGGGAACTAAATCCTGTCCGCGCGTCGGACGACGTATATCCAAGGCACCACCGAAGACTAAGTTTCCGAATGCACCACTAAGAAAGTCTGACCCCTCAGAGTCTCCTGATGTTTCTACTTCATCAAAACTAAATACATCCTCATCATCGGTGTTAAAGGAATCTTCTGATTCAGAGAGTTCGTTTGGAGACTCCACATTTTCAGGAGTGCTTGCAGCATCTCCAGGGTAGGAACGAGCGATAATTTCAGCGATGTTGCTGAACCCATCTTTATCTGAATCCGCTTCAGCGATACGAATGAAGGTTGACAGATTCATACCGTTGTGTAGGAATGCTCTACCATAAGGGTTTGGAGAATCGCCTCCCTTCTTGGAAAAATGGCAAACATTACAACCACCTGCCCATTCATATTTTGATCGGAACATCTTGTAGAAAGCTGGCAGAGCAAAGGACTGTTCGGCAATTAGGAAAAAAGAGAAAGCAATTACAAAGGAGAAAATGAATTTTCGCATGGTAAATTCCTCATAAGCAATGATCGTGAGATGTAAACATCCACACTAAATGTTTGTGTGGTTAATACGATTCGAGGTCAATCTCTTCTTCGCTAAATCGTATATGTGCCTGTTTGATTAATGCGTCAATTTCTTTCCACTGTTTACGTGTCTCGTCTGAGATACCGTTCTCATCAATTGCTTCAGCAAATTGCTTGAGTATTTTACTGAATTTATCCTGCATTTCAACATATTCTTCCTGCTGATCGGCATTCTTCGGCGGCTCAAATTGAGAGATTGCCTTTGCATAGGTAGCAAGTTTTTTTGCAGCTTTGACAGCATCTGCTTTGCCTTCTTCTGAATCAAAATAATCAACAATCACAAAATACTCATCCACCATTAAAATCATGAGTTCCTTAAGGTCTTCAACTTCGGTTAACTCTTCTGGCGGTTCCTCAGGTTGCGGTTTCTTCTCCACATCTGTCTTTGGTTTGCGTTTAAGGAAAAGCGCATAACTGATGACCAAAGTCTTTTTCGGTATCAGTGCAACTGCTTTTGAGGCTTCTTCATGCCCCTTAACAGCCTCAATATCATCACCAACTTTAAAATCATCGTCTATGCCTTTATCAATAAATTGTTTGAGGAACTTATCTGAAACAATCGCTTCCGATTCCTTGTGTTCATAGACTGCAACTTTTACGACCTTTCCCTTCATGTTGAGACCAACAGCACCATCAATAGTCCCGCGCGGTCCCTTCACATCAACGAACAACACCAAACCGACAGGTTTCTTTTTGTCGTTCATTGCAATATAAAATATTGGTTTATGATCTTCTTGACGTAGTTTTGAACCGAGTTCCTTCTCAATAGAAGCGATTTTTTCTTTAGTAAGTACTACATTTCGTTGAACAAATTTCTTCGCTTTCGGGAAAATAGCCGCAAGTTTCTCCCCGGGCCATTCTGTTTCATGAGCTTCAGTCAGTATCGGTGAAATTACCATAAAGAAAACTAACGCAAACATAATGCCTGATTGAATGTAACGGTAGTGTTGGAAAAACATCAGTAATCTCCTTCTAATGTAGTTGTCTGCTGCCGCTGTTTGTTTAGCGACAGCAGATACGGAGTTTTAGTCTACAACTTCCACCATGAAAGTAGGAAACAGAATCTGGTCAGCATGTTTGAGTTGTCCGAAAATCTGATACTTTCCTGCTTTTGAAAAGGTGGTCATGAGCATCACTTTAGGTCCGAATTTATCTGGTGTAGTACCTTGATGTTGATGCCCTGTTGAGGCTTTCTTTTTCATTTTGTGTCCGGCATGCGGATCCTTCTCTGCCATCTTATCCATTTTTCCATTCATTGGAACTGTACCATGTGTATGCAGTATACCATCTAAACGGGTGCTGACGATAGCAAAATGCATCGGTGCATCTAAAAATGGAACAAGATCGGTGACCGGTTTTCCATCACGTGAAAAATGATAGATAATATGAACCATCTCGCCAACCTTGATTTGTTCAGGTACTTCTATCTTCACATGATATTCCGATGACCCTTTTCCATCGGCAGTGGAAACAGCTTTTGTAAACCTATCTCCCCCTTCTTCCTTATATCCGTAGACAGTTTTTTCCGTGCGAAGGTCCTCAGCAATATCCGCCATCTTCTTATCACCTGTGACATCTACATACAAGTATTTTGCGAATTCGTCATCTGCTGTCATCACATCAAGTGCTAATATGTATCTGCCGGCATAAGGAAATGTGAAGTGCACAGTATAAGTTCCATCAAGTTCTGCAATTAAATCGCGTGACTCAAAATCTTCTGGATGGATATGTCCAATAATCTGTAAATTCTCACTGACTATTAGCACGTGGAGAATCCGATCATGATGTATCATCAGATCGGTAAAAGGTTCACCCATTGCATCGGTGAGTTTGAACATAAGCGTTGCGGGTTTCCCTACCTCAATCTTTTGAGGTTCGGTGTTTAATGTAACATTTAAGTTACTGGTTTTGTGTTTGCTATGTGTGTCGTGCTTTGTATGTTGTTCAGCATAACTGAAGTTTAGAAAAAGCAACGTTACAACGATGATTGCTATGGCATTACGAATAATGTATAATGTGAAATTCCGGGATTGCATTTTGATTCCTCCAAATATAACCCTTAATAAAATAGGTATAATTATTATTGACAGTCAATTTCCATTGCTCGTGTAAGCACATGGAAAGAATAATCGTTTAATCTTCTGATTGAATGTACTCTTTAAGAACGGGTATTAGGTGGGCCGCGGCGGGAAAGATTGCGGTTGAGTGATGAGATAACTAATTTTGGTGGAAGTGTGAAATGAAGCAGTTGCTCCTGAGCAACTGGCTGAGTTGAAGATATTGGAACAATAGTAACAAGGCGTTGTTCAGCAAAATCGTTAACAGAGTTAGCATTGAATGTGTCGCTAGGTAGTATTACATCTAAATCTGAAACACAGCAAGAGTTGTCTTTCTCTGACGGAGTTTTAGACTTATCTGTGGTATTTGTTCTCGTATTATTGCAACAAGATGAACCAAATTCAGTAGACCCTGGCTGTTTTTCTGTGGACATACTGTTGCACACCGTTTGTTCAAATGCAACGCAAAAAAGCGGACATACGAACTGAACACAGACCAATGCACCAAGTATTATGTGAAACAGCCAATATTTACGAATCATTGCTCAATAACTCCACTCTTTAATTAATGACAGGAACAAATTTACTCTTATAGGGTATTATACACCATAGTCCGAAATAGTTGCAAAAAAAAATGTAACATCAGAACACATTCGTAAATATGGATTGCACTTTAAATAGTAAATCTGTATAATTTGTATCAACGAATTAACCTTAAAATAACATAGTTTCACAGTGTGAACACATAAGATATATTAGGGTATAGGAGAATCCGATGGCAAATATAAAGATTCCTAAGGGATGGGAAATCCCAGAAAACCGTGTAACTCCTGAATCAACTTATATTAACCGCAGAAAGTTTATAAAAGACCTCGGCATAGTAGGTGCAGGTGCTTTATCATTGTTTAGTTCAACCGCATGTGCACAAAATAAAGGTGTTGCGAAACAACTTGAAGCTTATCAAAAAGAAAAACTCTCAGCAGTAAAGAATGAGAATTTTAATGTCACAAGAGAACAAACTAAAGAAATCGTCGCAGCAACCTACAACAACTTCTATGAGTTTACATCGTCAAAAAGTACCGTTTGGAAACGTGTAGAAAGGTTCAAAACGCGTCCATGGGAAATTGAAATTACCGGACACGTCGAAAATCCTATGACGATAGATGTGGACGACTTGATTAAACAGATGCCGCTTGAAGAACGTATCTATCGTTTTCGGTGTGTTGAAACTTGGGCAATGGTAGTGCCGTGGGTCGGTTTTCCGATGAAAGCACTCCTTGAAAAAGTTCAACCGAAATCATCTGCAAAATATGTCCGGATGGAAACATTTTTTGATCCTGATGTTGCACCGCATCAAAACGATGCTCGTTTGCCGTGGCCCTATGTTGAAGGATTGACACTTGCCGAAGCCATGAACGAACTAACACTTATGGTTGTTGGTATCTACGGACATGTTCTACCACCACAACACGGTTCACCTTTACGATTGATTGTGCCATGGAAATATGGGTTTAAAAGCATTAAATCAATTGTCAGCATAGAACTCACCGATAAGAAACCGCGTAACTTTTGGAATGTTATTCTTCCGAGGGAATACGGATTTGAAGCAAACGTCAATCCAAAAGTTCCACATCCCCGTTGGTCACAAGCCTCTGAATGGATGATTGGCTCAATGGACAGACATCCGACAAAGATATACAACGGTTACGGTGAATATGTCGCGCACCTTTACTAAAGATAATGTTAAGTAGCAAATTACACACCAATATGGAGGATACAGGTGAATAGCAAACATATAGTCGGAAAAACCGTGCTAAGTTTGATGATGCTCGTTTTTCTGTTATTTGTTGGGTGTTTTGATTCAGTTGTGGATACACTAAACCAAGCGATGGAGGATTCTGTTGTTGCTCCCATAGATTCCAACGTTTCTTTAGGAAATACTGAATTCGGTTTTAACCTATTCAATACAATCTGGAATACTGAACAGAACCAGAATATCTTTCTATCCCCGTTCAGTGTTTCCACAGCACTTGCTATGACGTTAAACGGTGCAGCTGGTGAAACAGAACAAGCAATGATTGATACATTACAACTACAAGGTATTACAACGGATTCAATCAATTCCAGTTACTATCAATTACTCCAGACACTTCAGACATCAGACCCGAAAGTTACTCTCACAATTGCCAACTCGCTTTGGGGGCATGAAGGTGTTCCGTTCAAGCAGGATTTCCAACAGAGAAATAGCCAATATTTCAATGCGGAAATCTCAACGCTTGATTTTGCAGATCCAAATTCCCTCACAACTATTAATCAGTGGGTAAATACAAACACTAACGGCAAGATCAAAAAAATACTTGATGAAATTGAATCAAATGCCGTTTTATTCTTAATTAATGCTATCTATTTTAAAGGTACATGGCAAACAGAGTTTGATCCGTCAGCAACGAGTGATAGGAAGTTCCATCTGGTAACTGGAAGCACGAAACAGGTCCCGATGATGTCAAGGAAAGGTGATTTCGCCTATTATGAAAATAGCGAGGAAAATTTTCAGGCAATTAGTCTCCCTTATGGAGAGGGGAAGATGGGTATGTATATTTTCCTGCCCTCAAGTAAGTCCAACCTAAATACTTTTATACAGACTTTAACTGCGGAAAATTTGGAAAATTGGATTTCAGAGTTACAGGAACAGGAAGTGATGGTTTATTTTCCAAAATTCAAATTGGAATATGGCACAAAGGAACTTAATGACGCGCTGACAAGTCTCGGTATGGGTGTCGCATTTGATGAAGATAGTGCTGATTTCAGTCGAATGGCACATTTAGACGACATTGGAGGCAATTTATATATTCAGAAAGTAGCACATAAAACCTTCATTGAAGTCAACGAGGAGGGTTCGGAGGCTGCTGCTGCAACAAGTGTAGGAATTGGGGTAAAGTCAATCCTACGCACAGTATTTAATGCGGATCGACCGTTTTTCTTTGCAATCCGAGATAACCAAACACAAACTGTGTTATTCATGGGAACTGTTGTGGACCCGTAGAAGTAAAACAGGCGGGTAACCAATACGGATACCATAGATGTCAATTTAGTGAGTAACATTTATACATCTGATATACCTGTTGCCCCTCTGGGGCTTGGTAAACATAGACATCAGTTGCTATACACCTTTCGCCTCTCCGAGGCTTTGGCAAATCGCATCATAGCACCAGCGGTGCGAAAGGTGTGTAAACAGTGGAACAACAATAAATACCAGAAAAAACGGATTTATCACCTTAAATTGAGACTTATGGCTGTCGCTTAGCTCTCCCAACCTACGATATAACCTCCTTGTAACAACCATCAACTGAGTATTCTTAAAACTAAATGACCCTGAAACCAATTAGGGTATGTAAAGTTTTTGGCAAAATATGATCAAAATACTTGTAGGAACGATCTCCGAATCGCGCCTATCGGGAATCAGAGTTCCCTCCTACAATGAATTATACGGTTAATGCCAAAAACTTTAGAGTTTTTAGAGTCAATCGTAATTTTTCGGATTTTTGTATTTTGCTATAAATCCTTACCAGAACTGGATTTACGACTTATATATAACTAAAATAGTCAGGAATGACTCTAAAACTTTTAGATTTGGATAGTTATGTTTGAGAAAATCTAAAATAATAATTTATGTGTGTGAATTGAGTTAGGAAAATCCATAGGTGTCAACTTAAGGGAATGAAATGCGCTTGTCCGAACATATATTTACCTTAAGTTGACACCTATGGGGTTCCTATGTCGGAGGTCGCTTTGCTCGCTCCGACCAATAATACTGTTGTTATGTCTAATTTGTCAAGTAAGGTGGACACGCAGACTTGCACCTACAATGTAGAGAGTTGATCCGACAATACTTTACACACCCAACCGATTATAATGAGTTGCAATTTATGGTGTGTTGTATTACACTATAAATAGTATTTCATGAGACAGAATCATAGTTGTACAACTCACAAGAATTTATTCCGTACACATCAACTTTCGTAGAAAACACGATACAAAGGTTACATTCAAAAGGAAACCATTTCTGATGAAAACAAAAATTTGTAATGTCAATTTATTTTCCATTGTCCTGATGATGTGTGGACTGACACTGCTTATTGTCGCTGGTTGTGAACGTGAATTAGATCCGGAGATAATCAAAAGTGAACCGGGTGCTGTTGACCCAATAGTTGTCTCGGCAAATACTAAATTCGCTTTTAATCTTTTCAGTGAAATCCGCAAAATTGAGCAAGATAAGAATATATTCGTCTCACCTTACAGTGTATCCGTTGCATTGGCAATGACGCTTAATGGCGCAGCAGGTGAAACGGAGCAAGCGATGGTTAATACGTTGCAGCTACAAGGGATAGACAGCGACTTGATTAATTCTGGGTATTCACATTTGAATCAGAACCTTCAGTCAACTGATTCGGAATTGATACTTACAATAGCAAATTCACTCTGGGGGAAACAAGGGATACCATTCAAACAGGATTTCTTGGATAGAAACTCCCAATTTTTCAAAGCAGAAATTACAACATTGGATTTCTCTGATCCGAGTGCATCACAAACGATTAATATGTGGGTTGATACCCATACCAATGGCAAAATACAGAAAATCGTAGACGATAACATTGACCCCCAAATGGTATTGTTCCTAATAAATGCTGTCTATTTCAAAGGGTCTTGGCAAACAAAATTTGATTCCGAAAACACGCGTGATGCAACGTTCCATCTTGAAAGTGGAAGCACAAAGCAAGTGCCAATGATGAATAGGACAGATGAATACCTGCACTACGTAAACCACGAAGATGGTCTACAGGCGATTAGTCTCCCTTATGGAGATGGGAGCATAAGCATGTATATTTTTCTGCCATCTCGTGATTCCAATCTTACCGACTTTTTAGAGAGTTTGAACGCAGAAAATTGGGAGAATTGGATGTCGCAGTTCCAGAAACGTAAAATCTGGGTGCAAATTCCAAAATTCAAATTAGAATATGAAACAAGTCTAATTGATTCTCTAAAGTCTCTTGGTATGTCAGTAGCATTTGACGAAGGTCGTGCAGATTTCAGCCGCATGGCACAATTAGATAATTTAGATAGCAATTTGTATATTGCGAAGGTGAAACATAAAACTTTCATTGATGTCAACGAAGAGGGTTCAGAAGCTGCAGCAGTAACTGGGATCGGTATTGCCGTCACATCACTTCCACCTCAGTTTATTGCAGATAGACCATTTTTCTTTGCTATTCGTGATAATGAAACAAAGACGGTGCTGTTCATGGGCACTGTGGTAGATCCGTAGGCATAAGCATGTATGATGTTTCAAATGAAAAACGTTGTTTTTGTTTTATTATTACTTCCATCATTCTCCGTAGCTGCTTCATGGGAAACATCAGAAAGTACACATTTTCGCATATACTACAGAGAAAACACAGTAGATCCGGCATCTATACTCAAAATAGCGGAAGATTTCTATGCAGAATTGTATCGGATTACACGTCACATCCCTGACGAAACAATTAAAATTTATGTTTGCGACACTCAAAAAGCGTTTCAAGCCTTTGTACATGCACCGATACAAGATTGGGCAGTTGGATGTGCGTTTCCGTTAAGTCGGCGTATCATAATACAAAATCCTGCTCAGATCTCAGTTGCGAAACTCCAATTAGCACAAGTTCTTCGTCACGAAATTGCACATGTTCTTTTTGGACAATACACAAAAAAGTCGGTCAAAGGAATTCCGTTATGGTTTGTGGAAGGCATTGCAATGCATTTCTCAAAGGAATGGGTTCCCGGTCGACACGAAACCTTACTGAAAAATGTATTCACAAAATCTATTTTGCCGCTTCACGAATTAACAAGCAAATTTCCCGCTTCACAGAATGGTGCGGATTTAGCTTATGCACAAAGTCAAGACGCACTCCGTTGGTTTGTTGAGATTAACGGCACTGAACCTTTATGGACAGTTATTGACCGTCTCCACAACGAGACTAATCTAAACACAGCATTTGAATCTGTTCTCGGTTACGATCTCGCAACCTTTGATAAGCAATGGCGAGAATCACTGCCAAAACGTTATCACTGGGCATCTCTGCTTTCCAGTTCATACATTTTTTGGGGTGGTTTAGCAATGTTATTCTTGTTTTTCTATTTCATTAGTTGGAATCGTAGACGATTGCGACTAAATAAACTTGCACAACAGGAAGAAGTCGTTGATGTCTTCTTCAGAGAGTGAGAACCTATGAACACTTATCTTTATCCAATAACCTTTTTGCTCGTATGTTTCACAATGGTTGTAAATGCCCAACCGAAACACCTCTCACAGTATCCCAATGAAATTACCCGAGATGGACACATAATTGTCCTACCCGATCACGGCACTGCCTACATTGTTGCTGACCTACATGCACATTGGAAAGATTTTAATCAGTGGCTGGAACAAACCAAATTAATTGATCGGATTAAAGCAGATGAAGATGTTTACGGGATAATGCTTGGTGATGCAATTGATTATAAACCCGATGAACAACCAAAACCCCCGTACGGGGACATCCAAATTGTTGACCGAGTAATGGAAATACAGCAAGAACTTGGAGAAAATGGAAAAAGATTGATCTATATTAGAGGTAACCACGAATTCGCGGCAGCAGACACTTATGCTGTGATGAAAAGACACGGAATGAATGAAAAAAACAGACAGGCTTTCATTCATCGATTATACAACGGTATAAACGGTAGCTATTATAAACAATTTAATTTCATTGAACGAATGACTGATACACATTTCGATTTCATTATGAACCTTCCGACAGTGGTTATCGGTAAAAACGGATTTGTCGCCGTCCATGCAGGTCCAGCGCGCAGCATTAGCAGCCTATCAGACCTTGTTACACCAGCTAAAGACACACTTGACGAATTGTTGTGGGACCGTTCAAAATTGGTAATGTTTGGTGGATATACGTTGAAACATACCGAGAATTTTCTTAAAATTCTCAATGCGAATATTTTGGTTGTTGGACATACACCTGTAGGACTTTTTTCACCCAAATATATGAAGGATGGAGTCGTCAGACTCGGTGATAAGCAGCTCATCTTTTCCACAGGTTACAGTGGAACTAAAGGTGGACAAACTTATATAGAAATTGATTTAGCCAAAACGTATTCTTCTGTTGATGAATTGACATTTGGTGATAACATTCACCTTCTCTATCCGAAACAATAGAAATAGAATTAGAGTGTCCTGTATGCGTGCGTTAATCTACATAATGACCCCAATTCTAATTCTGACGATTATTCTTGCATCGCGCTTCGTATCATGGGAAAGACTAAAAGGGTTTGATAGTGAGGCAGATAAACACCTAACTCACGGAACACAATTGCTTGGAAAAGGGGAATTTTACCGATCCATAACCGAACTAACCCGTGCAATTGAGATTGAACCCAAATATGCTGAGGCATATATCAATCGTGGACGTGCCTATTATTATTTAGCACGTTATCAAGAAGCAATAGCAGATTATACCAAAACCATATCACTTAAACAGTATACAGCAGATGCATACGCAAGTCGTGGGGACGTTTATCGCACCATAAATGATGTTTCACGTGCTATAGACGATTACACCTTTTCACTTGAAAAAAGAAAAAATGCCCTTGTTTTGTCAAAACGGGCAAAATGTTATCTGGAGATAGGAAAACCAGATGAAGCAATTCGCGATTATTCTGACATTGTTAAGAACCGACCAACTGCGATTGCTTACAACAACCGTGGCAGAGCATACCATAAAAAGTATCTATTATCACACAAGAAAGACGAATTGCCAAAACATGCCTTAGCGGATTTTGACAAAGCAATAGAGATGCAACCACACTACGCAATAGCATATCTGAATCGAAGTTATATTTATGGAGATTTAGGACAAGAAAATAAAAAAGTATCTGACAATTCTCGGGCAATTGACCTACTCACGGAAGCAATTGAGAACTGGGAAATTGAACCATACCAATTAATTCCTATTTATCTATGGCGTTCCGTAGCATTTTATAAAAACAATCAGATAGACAAAGCACAAAATGATGTTAAGAGGATTTACGTGCTCTTTATCCAATTTTACTTGAATAATATAGGGAATTTTGATATACTATAGGATAGATTACAAAATCCACAACACACAACAGGAGAAACAGGTATCAATATGACTGGAGAAGCATTAGGTTTAGTTGAAACAAGAGGTTTAGTTGGCAGCATTGAGGCAGCAGATGCAATGGTTAAGGCTGCAAATGTTCGACTCATCGGATACCAACAGATTGGTGGCGGTTATGTCACTGTGATGGTGCGTGGAGATGTAGGTGCTGTAAAGGCTGCTACAGATGTCGGCGCAGAAGCAGCAGCACGTGTAGGAGAAGTTGTTTCAGTCCATGTGATCCCAAGACCACACAACGATGTTGAAACTATTCTACCAAGTTAATCTTAGTTTCATGAACAATCCTTAGGAATGTTTGAATACATAGAAATATAGTTAAGATGCATGACCAAGACTTAGTCAAACTAATTACCCGCAGAGTAGTGGATCGATTGTCTAATGACCAATCTTGTAGCGGGTGCGCTTTGCGAACTTGTGACGCAGGGAATCGTGCATGTGATGTTGTATTGGCAGAGCAGAAAATACCGGTCGGTGTTTCTGCCAGACATGCACACGTGACACAAGAAGACCTTGAAATCCTTTACGGACCTGGACATCAACTTACTGTCTTTGCCCCGCTTTATCAACCAGAAGCATTTGCTGCAAATGAAACAGTTACTGTCGTTGGTAAACGGATGCGCGCAATTGAACATGTTCGTATTCTTGGTCCGGTAAGAGATTATTCACAAATTGAGGTTGCACAGACAGAAGCAATCCGACTCGGATTGAATCCGCCAATTCGTGATTCAGGAGACCTCTCAGGTGCAGAACCGATCACACTTGTTGGTCCTGTTGGAAGCGTCTATTTAGAAGAAGGCGCGATCTGCGCAGCAAGACATATCCACATGACACCGGAGCAAGCTGTAGCTTTCGGTATCACAGAAACAGACCTATTAAAAATCCGTATTCCGGGTGAACGTGCATTAACGTTTGAGAATATTCGTCCGAAAATCCATGAATCCTATGTACTTCAGATGCATCTGGATACTGATGATTCCAATGCCGCTGGTTTAAAAGGTGGCGAGGCTGTTGAACTGCTACGCGACTAAACATGACACCCGAACAGATCGCACAAATTGAGAACATCGTTGAACGTGTTCTTCAAGAACATACCCGAAAGACCCAACAATCCGAAAAAAGTCTGCTGGCAATAATAGGTGCAACGCAGCTTCCATTAGAAGATGCACTCCAACAATTTCAAATATGTTTTCACGAAGGATGGAATATTCGAATTATTCTATCCGAACTTGCAACTAAAGTAGTAAATCTTGAAATTATCAATTCGACGTTTGGTGAAGAAAACATATTGCTGGAAAATAAGTTAACAGATTTACCATCTATTGTTGAAAGTTGTTCGCAGATTGTCTTGCCTGCACTTTCCTATCCAATGGCTGGAAAGTTGGCTTTGAAGATAGTTGATACTCCTTGTACCTATCTGGTCTACCAAGCACTTTGTTGTGGAAAACAAGTTATAGCAGCATCAGACCTTTCGGACACAAGAAAGTATATAGATAAAAAAGCTCGTACTCTTGACCAAATTGACCCGATTCATGTAAACGCATTAACCGAATTTGGCGTTAAATGGATAAAAGTTGATCAGATTGCGAAAACAGTTCGTGACGGTGCTATAACTAATAGTGTAGATGTTTCAACACCTGTTATTAGTACTACTGTTATTGCAAATCTGGAATCCAATGTCCAAGAGTTAGTTTATAGCAAAACTGCAATCATCACACCCCTAGCGCGCGAGCACGCACAAAAACGGGGTATCAAACTCACACCAAAGTCGTAATAAAATATGTAAGATTTCAGAAATATTTCTGTTATCTGATGTAATATATTTCTTGACAATTATGATAAGAAATAGTATAATTTTTATCAATATGATAGAAAATGAAAATTAAGACAGTCAGTCCTATTTATATTAGAACCAGAATAACTTAAACTAAGGATGAGAATTAAATAGAATTAAACGAGATACAAACAGCAGAAAAGATTATTATATTAACTGAATCTTGTTAACCATCGGTTATCCGTAATGGTTAAAGATCCGTTCTTAGGAGAGTTCTCATGATAAAACGAATTTTTACTTTGACAATCGCAGGACTCCTCAGTTGCATGCTGATTGGAACATTGGCAGCAGTAAGTTTCGCCGATTACGATTATTATGCAGATAGACTGAGTCGTGAACATAGAGTTGCAAGTGATGTAGATGAATGGATAGAACGTGGTAATGCGACAATCACTGCCAGTCCTATTTTTGAAAACGGCATGCGGCTTACCGCTTGGGCAAGTACACATCAGGATCCGGAGAACTATGAATTTGCAATTGCAAGCGGTGTATATCTTTTTGAAATACCGCGCAACGCACAATCTATTGAAATATTAGTGCGGTACAAAGGTGAACCAAACAAATTAGAAATAAATGACCATTATGAACCAATTGCAGGACGTGTGTGGATTCGGAATCTCAAACGTGAGACAACACGCCGTGGTTACCATGACCAAAGTGCATCAGAAACAAGATATGGTGACACCTTTGTCCTTCGCGCAAAAAATCGTTCTGAAACAATCAAGATACCGGTCACAGGACATGTTGACAAAGGATGGATGGAACTTCATATCGTTGCTGAAGGTGGTGAACAACTTGATGTTGAATATATTGAGGTATCAACTTATCGCAAAGCACCTAAAGTCCGTGTAATTCAGCACTATACACCAACCTACCGTTGGCGTCCATGGCATAGATATACATATCTATACTTTTACGATGGACCTATATTTTACAGTTCTGGATACGATTCATACTTGTGTTGGAGTTATCCAGTCTACGATCATCATTTCCTAACAATTCGTTCCCATTATGGCGGCTACTTAGGGCGTTACCGCTCATACTATCCTTCACGATATATGTATTACCATTCACCTTATTACTACGGTAGTTATGGGAGAGTTACACCTGTATATCGGAAGCGAACACAGTTAAATAGATGGAGTGCCAAACACGATACGGTACGCAAGCAATATTCGCGGAGCCGGTTAGCAACACCTTCACGAACTGCAGAACGCACGCAAATTCAGACTGATGTTCGTGCGGTTATGGAAAACCATCGTAGACAAGCACCGCCTTCGACAGAACGTGTAAGCCGATCAGCCATCATATCCCAAAAACAACGAGTGTCTGTTGCAAGGTTGTCATCTCAACGAAACGATGCAGTCCGGACATATAGTAGTCGAACACGTTCCTCTGTCCAGACAACAGACAGGCAGCGAAGACTTATACTTAATTCACGTTCAAGTATGAATACAAATAGGAGTAGAACGTCAGCATTAAATAATAGATCTTCTACATATCAAAGAAGATCGGTATCTTCTTCAAGCCGGACGTCCACTTCATCAAGTTCACGGACAAGCAGCAGTACCATTGACCGAACAAAACAACGTAACTCGTCACTTACGTCATCAAGATCTACGTCGACACGGACAGAACCACAAAGGGTTAGTCGCACTCCATCGTCCAGTTCGCGCAGTAAAACATCAACACCCACTCGAACTTCATCAAGTTCAAGTTCCAGTAATGATGATGACGATGACAAGAGCAATACAACTCGGAGTAGGACATCTACATCCGATAGGTCAAAACGAAGAAGATAAACCAGTGTAAGCAATATAGTGTTTATAACATATACGATGCCTCGTGTATTCCTTGCGCGAGGCATTGTCAACAATAGAGGAATTAATGCGTTTATTATTGACATTCCTAATATTGCTAATGAGTCTGCAATATTGTTTTGCACAGGAGGCAAGCAACATAACCGTCCCTGCTGAACCTGAAAAATCCATCAGGCTGATCTCACCTATTGGAACTATGGTCCGTTCAGCTGTTTTTCCCAGCTGGGGACAATTTCATAGTCGCAACTACTTTCGTGGAAGTTTAGTTCTTCTCGGAATTGGTGCTTCAGCAGTGGGAGCATATTACGCAAATCAATCATTACAAACGCAATATGACAATTACATACTTACTGCAAGTTATGAACCAGACAATTCTGACATTGTATTTGCAAGTTACGACAAGGCAAATCAGAGATATAAACTCAGAATGTTTTTTATTTATACAGGAATAGGAATCTGGGCATATAGTATTATAGATTCCTACGTAAGTGCGAACTTTTACAATGCTAATTCGCAAGTTCGTTCAATTCAAGAAGACGCACAAAATATTGAGAAATTGGGGCTCCAAGTTGGAATCAATCCATCACGACTCTATTTAGGAGTCGTCAAGACATTTTAATTTGGAGGTTAGATTACTATGTTAAAGGAATTAAGAAAAATAAGCATTATGCTCGCTTTAGTAGCATTATTTATTGGATGTGGGGATGTTGATAAGGTGAATCAAGTGCCACCCGAGGACTTTTTGGCTATTAATGGAGTTTTGAAACGGTGGCGAGAAGGTTATGAAACTGAAGACGTTGAAACCTATATGAGTGCGTATTGGGCACAAGGATTTCGCTACGAATCTGACATGGGAACTGATGGTGACAAAACTGATGATCTGTTGTTTGACGATATCAGAGACGAACGTGATTCTGCGACTCGCGTCTTCAGCAGGTTTCAGGATATTGAAATAGAACTTTCTGTACCACCAGAAATAGTCATAAATGAAGACGGCGATCAAGCCGAGGTAAGAAATCATTACCGAATCCAAGGTTTTGTGGCTGATGGTGAATCGCTTGAAGGTGGATATACTGGATGGTTCGCTGAAGGTGACAACTTGTTTATCTTTGAAAAAAGAGATGGTGAATGGCGTATCACCGAATGGTATGACGAAGCCTTCAACGATGAAGAAATTCGCATTGCTAACAATTTATAAACTCATTTAGTCTTAAGGAAAGAGGACAATTTTCTCTCGATTCTTCGATGAAAATTGATATTCATGCCTCAAAAAGAGGAACCGTTGCGTGACTACCTACATTTCGTTTGGAAGCACGTGTTTGTTATTTTTCTGTGCACATTCTTGGTTTTAGGAACTGCATTAATCATTTCACTTCGTATCCCTAAAACATATTCGGCTGCCACGTCGATACGCATAATCCAATCAAACTCCTCCTCCCCTATCTCTTCTAATTTGTTTCAATCGGTGTTTTCAGGTGGTGTGAATAGGAGAGATATGGCGACAATTAGTGAAAGATTTTCAACAGAATCGATGCTAAACGCTGCGGTTGAAAACCTTGAAGACAATTACTTGGGAGGTATACAACACCTCCCAAGTGTAGGAAACCTAAAGCGAAAACTAAAAGCACAAATACACCCAGAGGCTGATTATATTAAACTGTCAATTGAATTAACTGAAGACGAAGGAGGGGAACGTAATGCAGCACTTCTGGTTAACCAACTGGCACGAGATATGCAAACGCTACGTAGTGAAGATGAAAAAACGAAGTTGGCAAGAAGGCAAAAATTCCTACTGCAAAAACGAGAGGAAATTGATACAGAAATACAACAACTCATAGGCGATACCCTTAACTTCATACGTGAAAACAGGAGTCCTGAGACGTGGTACCCTATGTTAGCAAGTTTGTTAGAACAACATCGCAAATTGCAGGAACGTCTGGGAATCTCGGAACAGGCACTTCACACAGCCATTGGACAATTAACCCATTATAAATCCCAACTTGAAAACCTTCCAAAACAGACACAAATATCTGAAACCCACAACCTTAACCCGCTTTGGCTACACCAACGCGAGAAGTTACTTGACTTAGAAACCCAGCGTATTGGTGACAGTGAAAAGGTTGGAAAAAGTCCTCATGAAATTGCGGCTCTAAACGTGCAAATTGAGGATATCCAGAAGAAATCTGAAACTACTTCCCAGACTACCACTACCAGCACTTTTGGAACTTCTGCACATTATACCTATATACAAAATCAACTAATTGAATTACCGCCAATCATCAATGGTTATGAGAACGAAACAATACAACTCAGGAAGGAATTACGAGATAGCAACGGAGAACTGCAGAAATTATTAAACCAAATACCAGAAAATCAACATACCTTTACGCAGCTACGGACGAAAATAGAACTTGCTGGATCTCTGAAAGAAGAAATTGAAAAACGTTATCTTGAATCCGAGATTATAAGTGCTGAGACGGATGTTACACCTAACCAGAAAGGCGGAATTGAGATTGTTGATGTTGCTGTACCGAGAAAGGTTCCAGTTAGCCCTCAATACAAATTGATTGTTATACTTGCAGGTGTTGTTGGATTATGTATGGGTATAACTATTGCTTTGTTAATTGAATATATAAACCATACTACGAATAGATTCCAAAGTTGAAATCAATCCTCCCTTTATCATTATTGTTGATAAGGGAGTTTTTTATGTACTTTGGAATTATTTTATTGTTGCAAAATTTTGCCACTTTTGATATGATTTTATTGAATTATATAGTTATGACACAATTCATTTTCTCAATAACTTGACAAAAAATCATATCTTTGATATTCTAAACGCTTAATAAGAGTTTTTGGGAGAGTATCTCCCAAAACACCCTTAAACAATGGAGAGAACCAAATTTCTGCTAATCTTTACTATCAAGTTTCATAAGCAGATGTGAAAATATAACCGAATTGTATCCAAATGACTAAGAAACTTCGTCTGTTACAATACTTTAACGTGTATTTTCTCTTTCGGTTAACAAATATTATTGGTTTAATTCATTTTAAGGATTTCGGAAATCAGATTCCTGCAAACAACAATAACCGTTAAATACTAATGTGGGATATCTAATATCCGAACTAATATTTTCCTAAGGAGGAATACCAAACTAATGAACAAGTTAAAACGAATTATAGATGTTTTGCTTGTAGTCTCTTGCATCCTAAGCATAATTGTGCTGTACGGTTGTGGAGCACAGAGTCTTGGACCGCAGGAACCTCTCTTGCCAACTATTGAGGGGGACTCTAAATTCTCAGACCGTTTCCGATTAGAAGAAGAACCGAAGTTTTTCTACGATCTATTCGGTAAAGAACTACTGGAAGGTAGCGAAGTACATAACTATCGCGAACGGAAAGAGTTTAATCAAAACGGTGAATTGGTTGTTGGTTGGACTGGTCAACTTGATAGTGAACGTTTCACAATTCAGTTAGACCGTACCATCTTGACTGAAGATTCATACCGAGGTAGATATACCGAGTTTGCTATTGGTGACCACATACGTCTCAAACCGTCCACCTTATTCCCAAATCGGTATGCGATATACAAAACAGAATTTGACGGATTTCGGTGGGACATCTCTTTTGCACAGGAAAGACATCTCTTTACCTTAATCAATTCACGTATCTCAAACCCAGTGCAACTTGCAGATACAGCAGCGAACCTTGCACCTAACCTTGGTCGCAGAAATGGGTTAAACGAAGATGCGGGATTACGACATATTGAAAACGCACGTCTTGTAGGTTTCCGTGGACAAGGTCTTTTAGGAGACATTTTCCGTGTCGGGTTTACCTATATCAACTTGCATAAAGAACATCCAGAACGCGTAGAAAACCCGTTTATGGGAACCGTTGCAAATACCCCACCAGAAAGCATTACAGTTGTCTTCCGTGATGATTCTCCCGAAGATAATCACCTATACGAAACCTTTATTAATACGAATGACCGTGCTGCACTTTCAGGAGATGAACTCCAGAACATTCTTGAGGATAGGTTTCAGGGTGGCGTTGGTGCTGCTTTCAAAATGATGAAAATTACGGTTATTACACAAGCACTTGAAGAAACAAGCGCAGAAGACCTTGAAGCAGGATATGAACCAAATCTTCTGCCAGAAGCAAAACAGGAAATTGAGATATTCATAGATGATATTGAGCCTGTTGATCCTGCTACTGATCAAGTGCGTGATTCCGTTGATGGTGAATGGAAAATCGTTGACGGTTTCAGTAAAATGAAATACGACCTAATATTTGCTGATCATGATATTGACCCACGGACAGTTAAAGATGTTATGTTTGAAATGGTCGTTGCGGGTGATTACAACATCGCAGTTATCGGTTTTAGTGAAGCAAATCAAGCCGAATCCGATCCTGAAATTCAAGAATGGATAAAAACTGAAGATGGGCATTTACAAATGCCTTATCGTGATATCATTGAAGCTCCCGGAAACTATGGTCAGTCTCCAGATTATACTGACAACAGAGCAGTTCTCCTTGATAATCCTACTGAATGGGATGGTGAAGGAAGACCACGAAAGGTTACATATCGTTATGGTGCTGCAAGAGCTGCGCTTCTCTACGGCTTAGATCTGGAAGGAACAATCGGGAATGTATTTGTAAGAGCACACTATTCTATTAACGGCAAATATAAACAATATCCCACTATTCCAAAAGATCAGGTCGGATTTAGTCGTGTCAAAACCGTTATTGAAACTGAAGACGGGGAAGAAACGACTAATACCTCAATCGGTGCAGATGGAGTTGCCATAGATGCCAACGGTATCCCTACATATTCAGAATCCACGGGTGAACGTTTTGAAGCCATGCTCGGTGGAGATGGCACAGATGAAGACGGCGATGGTATGCTGGGTAGGGAAACCGCATGGTTCGTCCAGCTCAAATCACGTTTTGGTAAACTTTACCTTGAAGGTGTCTTATACCACATTGATCCTGGTTATACCACAACATATTTGAACTTCGGTGCAAATGGTGGACGTGACCAAACTTATACTCTTCCACCTGCCGGTCCTTCATTGGAGCGAGCCCCTTGGGATGATACCAATTATGCGCTGGTTGAAGATGATGATGATGATGACGATTGGCCTGACGATGTTGACTTTGATGGAGTTCTCCCTCGCGCTGATGATAGAGATCAGAATGGTATCTTAGACTACCAAGAAGATTTTCTCATTTTTGAGGCAGATCCCCCAGTCTTCACCGATTTAATCGACTTGAATAATAACGGAACAATCGATTCATTAGAAGATGATTTTGAACCACAATATGAATACGGTATTGACAGAGAAGGTTATCATATCAAAGCAGAATATGATCTACTTGATAATCTATCCCTTCATGTCGGATGGTTGAATGAAAGCGAAGTTTCAAGTCGTCGTCAAAATGACTCTAAATACCTACACGTCATTTATCAACGTGACATTCCTGATTTCGGTACCGTTCTATTCCAAAATAGATTCGTCCGCGTAAGAGACGATATCCCTGATTACACCATAACATTACAGGTTGGTGACTTGGAAGCAGAACAAACCGAGGACGAACTTGATTACTACAATGCCCGCGTAAACACAACAACACTGCAATTCCTCTATCAGGCTATACCAAACCTGACACTGGAAGCAAAACTCCTCGTCGTCTTGCAGAAGCAATTTGAACTTGATGAAGAGGATGCTATATTCTTAGATGTTGAGTACGATTCAGGGGCAGAGTTGTTTGAACCGGATGAACGTGTAGATTTCCTTGTTCCCGATGAACAAGTTCGGACAAGTGGACAAAGGAGAGAATATCCGTTCTACCCTGACCACGGTATTAATGCACTTGATCCTGCTGACACCGGTCTAATCTACGATGTAGATAACTGGAAGTTGCGTCGTTATCCCGAACGGAACATACGTAGCCAACAGACTATTCTCAAGGCAAAATATGAAATCCCACTCGGCGATCTTCCGTATGTTGATAGAATCGGTGAAGATTTAACGTTGACACCAATGGTCAAATATATTTGGGATCGTGCTTTTGATAGAACCGCAGAAGAAATTGGTGAAGTACTCAACGCACGACACTTCGTTCCCACAGACGATGAACCAGTTGAATATCTGCGTTTTAACCGTAGAAGTAGAGAGGATGTCCTTGGTATACGTCTGGATTACCAATTCTCACCGAGAATGAACATCTTAGGCGGCTTCCAATATAGGAAGTTTACGAACCGAGACAAAAACTTTAGAGACTATCTGTCTATTTTCGGACCAGATGAATCGGTACCAATTCGCTATAGACCAGATTTGCGAAAGCGAATATTTGAAATACAAGCAATTAACAGAGGTGAATGGCTCGGTTTCAATATCGTCGTACTGGCTGGTTACCGCAGAACAACCATCTTACTCAAGAACACAACCAGTAATACAACGTTTGTGCGAGCAATGATGGGTTTCTAAATACCTTAGCCTTATGCTGGGTGCAATTTTTGCATCCAGCATAACATTTCGAAATATATGGTTATGTTTTTGTGCCTATTATCAAATGAAGCGCAACTTCGTATCCATTCAGGTGTTACCTTATATGAGTATGTTGTTTAGGTTAATTATTTTAACATATAGCGGAGCCTGAAAGACACGTATCTATTGAAGTTATCAGGTGTTGATAATTCACATACTATAGCACATCTGGAGATGTGCTAATCACATTATTAGTTCTTATTGAATACATATTTGCCGAATAGGCATTTTACTAAAGGAGAACCAGGACGAATGACTCGTTTAAGTTTAATTTTAATGTTAGTAGCATGTATGTTTATGTCTGCTGGCATAGTTTTGGCACAAGATGAAGTTGAAGCACCTACTGTTGATGCTGCAGATGAAAGTGCAGAAACCCAAGATGTAGGCGATTCTATGGGAGTTGGTGCAACAATTAAGGGTGAAATTATAGATACTTCTACAGAACAGAAACCAATTGAAGATGTTACCGTTAAAATCGTGAATAGTGCTGATGGAGAGGAACATATAGTCACTACAGACAAAGACGGTATCTATGAAAAAACAGGTCTACCTGCTGGACGTTACACAATTAGTGTTTCAAAAGAAGGGTACGGTGACCGATTTGGTAAGTCTAAAGTCGTTGCAGCTGGTGGTGAAATTTTTGACCGCATCAAAATGAGAGAAAAAGATAACATCGTCTCTTTTTTCAAGAAATTTGGCTTTGTGTTCTATCCGTTAGCCATCTGTTCTGTTGTCGCATTAACTTTCATTATTGAAAGACTTTTCACTTTCATTCGTAGTCGTTCACGAATTGGCACTGAGCAGTTCATAGCAAGCATTGCCGATTCATTACGGAAAGAGAATATTATGGAAGCAGTCTCAACTTGCGAAGAAGCAGGAGGACCGCTTGCTAATGTCCTAAAGGCTGGACTACTCAGATATAGTCAAGCTCAGATTGAGGAAAGAGATATTACAAAAGAGGAAATCCAGGAAGCCATTGAAGAAGCAAGTCTCCTTGAAATTCCGGAATTAGAACGGAACCTACCAGTGCTTGGAACAGTAGCAGTGGTTTCACCTTTATTCGGTCTGCTTGGAACTGTTACAGGTATGATTACAGCCTTTACCACAATCGCGCTTGAAGGTACTGGTGACCCGCAACAGCTCGCAGGTGGTATCTCACAGGCTCTTCTAACGACTGCTGGTGGTTTGACAGTTGCTATTCCGTGCTTGATTTTCTTCCAATTGTTTGATAGTTGGGTTAATAGGCATATGGTCGAAATCTCACAGGTTTCTACTGAAATCGTCAACCAGTTGATTGTTGGTGAAGCGAACGCCTAATTATAGCCTGGCGCGGGCTTTTGCTCCTCGCCTTGCTCCTAAATAAGGGAGAATCTTGAAATGCAACAACTTGGTGAAGCCAAATTAAGCCTTATGGCAACACGAATACGTGAACGTAAACCGCCTACGCTCAGTATGGCTCCTATGATTGATTGTGTATTCCTGCTCCTGATTTTCTTCATGGTGTCCACAACCTTTGCTCCTATGCCGGGTATTCGGGTGCAACTTCCACCTCCCGGTGAACCTTCAAAGGACAAACCCAAAGGACTTGTTGTCAAGATCGATAATCCTACGGTTAGCGATAAAGACGGCACAATGCTTTTGAATGGGGCGGTTGTACAGTTTGATGAAATGTTTTCACTTCTTCTTAATGCACCTGAAGAACAGAAAACAATGCTTATTATCCAATCCCAACGTGATGTCCTTCACGAACAGATTGTAAGGGTAATGGATACAGCAAAAGATGCGGGTATTGACAAAATTGGATTCGCTATTACCGCGCGAGAATGACGCGTGTAATTTGATTACGGTTCCAACCATTTTGGAAGGAGGATACACATGGCTCTCCAAATGAGACGTAGACGAAATACCGGTAGTGACGACGATATACCGATGGCTCCTATGATTGATTGCGTATTCCTATTACTCATTTTTTTCATGGTTTCTGCCATTATGCGGGTTCCACCCCCATTTAGTGTCACTTTGCCAGATTCCTCGACAGAACACGAATTTCCGAGGAAAAAATATAACTTGTTTATCAGTAGCGATGGCAGAATTGCTATTGATGATCGTGAGATGCAAACTTTGGAAGAGGTAGGACTCTTTATAGCTGCCAATGAACACCAAATTAGCACTTTGATTATTAAAGCAGATAAACGAGCAAAACATGGACGTGTCATTGACGTGGTAGAACGAGCAAAGATGCGATCCGCTAAAGTTGAAGGACTTGAAGTTGCATTCGCTGTCGCTGAAGATGAAGGCGGCGGATCAGTTAATTGAAAGCACGATGCTAAGATGATGAGTTAGACTCATTATACCGAAATTGCATTACGTGCTACTTTCATACTTAAGCATCACTATTCAGTGAAGTTAGATTGACATAAATAGCATAAAGCCTCTAATGATAGTTTCAATTAGAGGCTTTATGCTTTTCTAACATTGCTAATGTTTTATTTTCAATCGGAAATAGTTACTTTTTCTTTCGAGGAGTCTTTCTCGTTCTGCGATTCAACGATGCCGGCGGTGGTGGTGGCGGTGTAACTATTTTCCAGAAAAGAGGTAAGAACTCATCCCAATCATCAAGGATATGTTCTGAACGTTGGCTTCCAGTCAACTCAAGATGCTTTTGTATCAATCCAACCAACGTGTCTTCATCCACCTTTTCGGTAATACGTTCTAACTTAATTAGTTGTGGATTGATTTTGTTCTCGAATTGTTGGTTTTCATCAAGGACATAGCCTGTTCCACCTGTCATTCCTGCCCCAAAGTTTCGACCTGTTTCACCCAGAATGACGATGGTACCACCTGTCATATATTCACATCCGTGGTCTCCTACACCTTCAACAACAGCAGTTGCACCGCTGTTCCGAACACAGAAACGTTCACCGGCTGTACCTGCAGCATATAGAAACCCGTTGGTAGCTCCGTATAGCACAGTGTTACCAATGATGGTATTTTCATGGGTTTTGAATCGGACATTAGGTGAAGGTTTAATTACCAATTCTCCTCCTGCCATTCCTTTGCCGACGTAATCATTTGCTTCGCCAGTCAAAACAAGTTGGATACCATTGATACAGAAAGCCCCAAAACTCTGTCCTGCACTACCCGTAAAGTAGATTCGGATGGTTTCTTTGGGTAAAGGTGTATCCCCATATCGATGGGCAATTTCACCAGACAACTTAGCACCAACCGTTCGATGCGTATTGTGAATTGGATATGAGAGTTGAATTGGTTCTTTCTTCTCAATTGCGGTTGCTGCATCATCTAAAATCTGATCATCTAAGGGAGTATCTACACGGTCATTACGTTCTTGTAAATGGTAGCGAGGCATCTCTCCTGTTGGATCAGCGGATGAGAGGATCTCGGTTAGGTCAAGGGTTGCTGCCTTTGGATATTCAACTAAGTCAGCAAGTTCCAGTAACTCTGGACGACCAATAATATCGTTGAGACAACGATGTCCAAGATTCGCAAGGATTGTTCGGATTTCATTTGCTACACCGAGCATAAAGTTGACAACCATTTCAGGAGTGCCAGGGTATTTTGCCCGAAGTGCTGGATCTTGTGTAGCAACACCGACAGGACAAGTGTTTAAATGGCATTGGCGTGCCATTACACACCCCGTTGCAACCATCGCAGTTGTTCCGAAACCGTATTCTTCGGCACCTAACATAGCTGCAATGACGATATCACGTCCTGAACGCATACCGCCATCAACCCTTAGTACAACACGGTCACGCAATTCATTTTCAACGAGTCGATGTTGTGTTTCCGCAAGACCGAGTTCCCATGGTGTGCCAGCATTTTTGATGGAGCTAAGTGGAGAAGCCCCAGTCCCACCTTCGTGTCCACTTATCTGGATCACATCTGCGTATCCTTTCGCAACCCCCGATGCAATTGTACCAATCATAAATTCTGACACGAGTTTTACAGCGACTTTTGCACGTGGGTTCACCTGTTTTAGGTCATAAATTAACTGTGCAAGGTCTTCTATCGAATAGATATCGTGATGTGGTGGTGGTGATATTAAGGGAACCCCAGGAATTGAGTGGCGAATCTTCGCAATCTCCAGTGTAACTTTATGTCCGGGGATTTGTCCGCCTTCTCCTGGTTTTGACCCTTGTGCCATCTTGATTTCCAATTCCCGTGCGGAAGCAAGATACTGCGGTGTTACGCCAAAACGTCCAGAGGCAACCTGTTTGAGAGCACTGGATGCCAGATCACCATTGGGTTGTTTTACAAAACGACCACTATCCTCGCCACCTTCACCACTACCTGATTTGGCACCGAGACGGTTCATTGCGATAGCCAAAGTTTCGTGTGTTTCACGGCTTAAGGCACCAAAAGACATACTTCCAGTGGTAAAGCGACGAACAATATCTTCTGCGGATTCTACCTCTTCAATAGGTATCGGAGTACTTGGCTTGAAATCAAGTAAATCTCGAAGGCTGGAAGGTTCTCCTACTTCTACAGCTTCAGCATATACGTTATAATCTTCAATATCTCCACTTTTAACGAATTTATGCAATGCTTTGAAAACAGTCGGATTAAATGCGTGAAATTCACCATTTCTCCGAAATCGGAAATAACCTGCTTCTTGTAATGTCTTTCTATCATCAACCCCACCAAAAGCTTTAGTATGGAAATGCAGTGTTTCTGCGGCAATATGCTCAAAACCGATACCACTTAACCTTGATGGCGTGCCAACAAAACATCGATCAATAACTGATGAATTGATACCGATAGCTTCAAAAATCTGTGCACCACGATAACTTGACACAGTGGAAATACCCATCTTTGCCATAATCTTCAAGATTCCCTTTTCAACCGCTTCTTTATAGTTATTAATTGCTTGTTCGGTTGAAAGATCCTCAAATTCGTCGTTCTCAGCAAGTTCAGCGATAGTTGAGAAGGCGAGGTAGGGATTGATAGCATCCGCTCCATATCCGAGTAGTACGGCATAGTGATGTTCTTCACGCGGATCTCCTGCTTCAACGATTATACTGACCTGTCTCCGTTTGCCTTCACGGATCAAGTAGTGATGTACTGCTCCAACAGCGAGTAGCATTGGGATCGGAGAGAAATCAGCATTGACATCCTTGTCACTCAAGACCAAGAGTGTATTCCCAGCAGTTACCGCATCTGAAACTGTATCACACAAAGTATCTAAAGCACTCTCCAATCCTTGTGTTCCAGAAGCAACACGGAAACAGACAGGTATAGTGGTGTACTTGAACTCAGGTAATTCTTGTGTTTTTAATGCTTCCAATTCTCCATTTGTCAAAATTGGTGAAGTCAATCGGATTACGTTGGAATGTTTTTCGGTTTCTGTCAGCAAACTGTGTCGTTTTCCCAGATACGTTGTCAGAGACATGACCAATCGCTCTCGCAAGGAATCAATTGGCGGATTGGTAACTTGTGCAAAAAGTTGTTTAAAATAGTGATAGAGTAAACGTGGATGCCGTGAAATGACTGCGGGAGGTGTATCATCACCCATTGACCCAATCGCTTCTTTGGCTTGCAAAACCATCGGTTTAATAAACCGTTCCACATCTTCAATCATATATCCGAATGCTTTCTGTTGTGTCTGCAAATTATCGGGAACTGGAGTTATCGTTCCTATGGGTTTAGGTTTTAGTTCATTTAAATGGATTATCTGTTTAACCCAATTGCTATAAGGCTTATGATTTGCCACTTCAGTTTTGATATCTGTATCCATGAACAATTGCCCGCGTAAAGTATCAACCGCGATCATCTGCCCTGGACCTAAACGTCCTTTTTTGACAACACGTCTATCGTCCAATTCAATAATCCCGACTTCAGAACCCATTACAACAAGTCCATCATCGGTAACTTTATAGCGAGCCGGTCTTAGACCGTTTCTGTCCAAACTGGCACCAACGATATTCCCATCTGTGAATGCCACAGCAGCCGGACCATCCCATGGTTCACTAACACATGAGAGGTATTCATAGCACGCTTTTAAAGCGGGAGGCATATCTGGTATCTGCTCGTATGCCTCTGGCAATAAACACATCATTGAATGAAGAATACTACGATCAGAATGTGTTAGCAACTCCAAGACGTTATCAAGACTCATTGAATCGCTGCCGTGAGGGTTGATAATCGGTGCAAGCTTCTTAATATCTTCATTCCATACAGGTGAGTTCATTTCTGCTTCACGTGCACGCATCCAATTCCTATTTCCCATCAACGTGTTTATTTCACCATTGTGTGCAAGCATTCGGAAAGGTTGTGCCAGTGACCATGATGGTGATGTATTCGTACTGTAACGCTGATGAAAAACTGCTAATGATGCTTCAAAGTCTATGTCTTGCAAGTCTGAATAGAACATTGCAAGTTGTGAGGCAACAAGAAGTCCTTTATAGACAATAGTCCGATGTGAAAAAGAGGTAATGTGGCAGTCGTCAAGGTTCTCATCTGTAATTTTATGTTCCAACTCTTTACAGATAAGATAGAGACGACGTTCAAACTGGTCGGTGTGTATGTGGGTTGGTCTGCCAATAAGCACCTGCTGAATTAATGGCAGTGTAGCTAACGCCTTTTCACCAAGAGCGGAAACATCAATAGGAACTGTACGCCACCCTAAGAGTGGACATCCGTATTGTTGTAAAATGTTAGCGATGATTTCTCGTCCCCGTTCTTGTGCAACAGGGTCATTCCCCGGCAGGAAAATCATGCCAACGGCGAGGTCGTTAATTGAATCCAGGTTTACTCCGAGTTTCTCTAATTCTTTATTAAATAGTTTCTCCGGAATCTGTGTCAGTATGCCTGCACCGTCCCCTGTTTTTGCATCAGCAGCAACTGCCCCTCGGTGTGTCAGATTTGTGACTGCTTGTATCGCCATTTTCAGGATTTCATGACTTCGGCTCCCTGAACGGTTTGCGATAAAACCGACTCCACAGGCATCTTTCTCATATAAATGTTCGTACATTTGTAAACTAATACTCCAAGTAATCAATTTATCAGGTATCCGTTAAAGTTGTGTATGATAATAAAAGGAAAAATATATGATTTGGATACCGAATTCATTAGCACGTATAGGCTTTTTTCGCTTTCAATTCTCTTTAAGGTAACTCTTTTCTCAACTTAATAGTATATCTTAAATTCATTAAATCGTCAAGTATATTTTCCTAATGGGTAGGGTAATTTAGTTTTCGGATTTTTCGGATATATTTTTCACAATTCAATATAATCTCTTGTCGGTCCGGTAGAGAGAAGCAAAACTTATATCCGTTAATTTACCGTTATATTGTTTATCCGTATGTGCTATAAATTGTGACCTTTTGCACGTCACCTGTGACTTAAAGAATTCAGTCAGGATAAGGAATGTGACGCGAATTTCGCTTTTTTTTCAGGGCTCCTTTTTTGTTCTTTTTCTTATCTTGACCTACCTTCATAATTCGTAAGATATGAAACTTAGAAAACCCATATACAGTCCCTTAGGCACAGAAACCATTCACTACAAAATAGGTGAATTTGTGTTTATACCTACCTCCTTCTAACCTAATCTTAACTCGTGTCACAGATATAACCCTATGTTATAACATACGTTAATTATATACTATCTTTTTGTGGATGTCAAATTAAAAAGTGAAATGTTTTATTGGATATATATTGGTATTTTATTCGTATATTATGGTAAACATTGAAATTAAAGAGACACATTTCTGTAGGAGCGATCTCCGAATCGCGACAAAACTCACTGATAGTCGGGAATCGAAGTTCATTCCTACAACTCAAAATGTCCTGTTAATTCTAAAGTTCACTACAAATTGTGTTTGTCTTGTCTGAACCAGGATTACAAGATTTTCAGGATAAGAAATCGCGACCCAGAGGATGCTCCTACAGAATATAAAATGTCGGACTTCGCTATGCTCACTCCGACCTACGAAGACTGGTTCAGACAATAAACGGTGAATCCGTTAAACATCTATCCATTCATAAGTAATCCTGACCTCAAATATTTGTTGTGTAAAATATATCGTTTTGTGTTATTATATATACTAAAATGAACAGGAATTAACATTTTGGAATTTGTACATTTACACAACCACAGCGAATATAGCATGCTTGATGGCGTATGCCGCATCCCTGATATGATGCAATGGGCGGTTGAAAACAGTGCTCCGGCTGTTGCCCTCACTGACCACGGCAATATGTTTGGTGCATGGGAATTTTACACGACCGCACAAAAGGCTGGTGTGAACCCTATTATCGGCTGTGAAGTATATGTCGCGCCTGGTGACCGAAGATCACGCGAAAAAGATCAGGGTAAACCGTACCATTTAACACTTCTCGCGGAGAATGCAATTGGCTACCGAAATCTACTCAAATTGGTATCACTTGGTTACATAGAAGGTTTCTATAGCAAACCGCGCATTGACATGGAAATTTTGCGGGAATACCGAGATGGTATTATCGCACTGACGGGTTGTATTCAAGGACAAGTACCACAACTCCTTTGCACAGATAGGCGTGAGGAAGGCATCCAATACTTCAAAACGCTGATTGATATAATGGGAACACGTAATCTCTACGTTGAGATCCAAAACCATCATATTGATAAAGAACTCAAAGCATACCCAATGATGGTTGATTTAGCGAAAGAATTCAATATTCCAATTGTCGGCACAAACGATTGCCACTACCTTCGCAAATCTGATCATCGCATACACGATGTACTCCTCTGCATCCAAACAAAAACCACCGTCAACGACCCAAATCGGATACGGTTTGATAATCATTACTATTTTAAGAGTACAGATGAAATGCGGGAGACACTTAAAAATTACCCTCCTGAAGCTATTAGCAACACTTATGAAATTGCTAAACGATGTCGTGACTTCAAACTTGATTACGGTAACCTTGTCTTGCCGAAATATGAAGTTCCCGAAGGACATACAAATGATAGCTACCTAAAAGAGTTGTGCTATCAAGGTTTGCGTGAAAAATTTGGAGATGAACCCGCACCTGCTGTTTGGAAACAGTTGAATTATGAGCTTGATATTATTCGTAAGACAGGTTATGCTGGTTATTTCCTAATAGTATGGGACTATGTCAACTACGCGAATAAGCAAGGGTATCCACTTTCCGCGCGCGGGTCCGCCGCAAGTAGTCTGGCACTTTATACACTCGGTGTTGTTACATTCAATCCGATGGATTATGACTGCATGTTCGAAAGGTTTTTGAACACCGAACGTGTTAGTCCCCCCGATATTGATATTGATTTCGCTGATCGATCACGTGACTACGTTATTGAGTATCTTGTAAATAAATACGGGCAAGATTCTGTCGGTAAAGTCGCCACCTTTTCCACATTAGGTCCAAAAGCTGCTATTACTGATGTTGGACGGACACTGGAAATACCTCTCAAAAATGTGAGAAAATTGACAAGACTAATTCCGGGTATGTCAAAAGTTACGCTTGAGGATATATTAGCACTTATTCCAGAGTTTCGTGAACTGGCGCAGTTACCTGAAAATAGGGAACTAATAGAGATTAGCAAAGCAATTGTAGGTATGAAAAGACATGTCTCGTGTCACGCTTCCGCAGTTGTTGTTTCAAGTGGTCCTCTCACCGATTATGTGCCGTTGTTCACAGATAAACACGGTCAAGTCGCAACCCAATTTGAAGGTAAAACTGTTGAAGATGTCGGTATCGTCAAATTTGATTCCCTCGGACTACGAAGTCTTACCAAAACGGATGATTGCATTCGGATGGTCAAGGAGAATCGCGGTAAAGACATCAAACTAACGGAAATTCCTTTTGACGATGAAAAAACCTATTCGCTTGTTTGTAAAGGCTTGATTGCGGGCTTATTCCAACTGGAAACCTCTCCTGGCATGTATCACGTTGTTACGCAGCTCAAACCGGATAACTTCTCGGATTTCACCGCAATTCCCGCGATTTACCGTCCTGGTCCCTTAGAAAGTGGAACGACGCGGCAGTTCATCGCACGGAAAAACGGTTTGCAAAAGGTGGAATATATACACCCATCGCTCAAAAATGCCCTTAAGAACACTTACGGTCTATGTGTTTATCAGGAACAGGTGATGCAGATTGCTCAAGATATGGCAGGCTTTACCCTTGGTGAGGCAGATGTGTTACGCAATGCGATGGGTAAGAGAAACGAAGGACTTCTGAAATCCCAACGGCAGAAATTCATCGCAGGTGCAGTCAAAAATGAGATACCCAAAGAAGAAGCTGAAAAGGTTTTTGACATACTGGAACCTTTTGGTGGATACGCTTTCAATAAATCGCACACTGTGGCGTATTCTATCGTAACTTACCGAATGGCATACCTGAAAACGCACTACCCGCACGAATTCATAGCAGCTATTATGACGGGAGAAGCAGACGATATTTCAAGAATCATCTGCTATCGAGAAGAAGCTAAAAGACTTGAAGACTTTTTGAATGTCCGCATCAACTTACTACCACCAGATATCAACAAAAGCAGCAAGTTTTTCACGGTAGATGGTGACGATATCTACTTCGGTCTTATTGTTGTGAAATACGTTGGTGATAGGGCTGTAGATGCGATTTTAGAAGCAAGAGAACAAGGAGGTCCGTTTACATCGCTACAAGATTTCTGTATACGTGTGAATACAAGAGTTGTCAATAAACGAACAATAGAAAGTCTTATTTTATGTGGTGCATTTGATGTGCTTGAAGGAAAACGTGCCCCACTTATTGCTAACTTACATACCATCTTGAAAGGCGCGAAAATCGCAAAATCGGAAAGAGAACGGGGGCAGTTGAGTCTCTTTAAGGATGCTGCGATAATATACACCATAAACCCAACCCACATGGATATTCCAGAATATGAACCATTTGAAAGGTTTAAGATGGAAAAGGAACTCCTCGGATTTTATGTGTCCGGACATCCCGTCCAAGAATATATGGATATTATAGAAAACTATACAACCGCGAATACCCAAACACTTGGCGTAAATCCTAATATGTCCGAAGTCTCTATAGCAGGGATGATAACTCGTGTGAAGAAACTCCTTACGCGGAAGGGGGACACAATGGCATTACTCGTTTTAGAAGACCTTGAAGGTACGGTTAGAGTTGCTGTCTTACCTGAAATATATAAAAAAGTTGGTGGACTCGTTGAAGGACAAATTGTTTGGATCAATGGAGAACTGAAAAATAATCCGCACACAAAAAACCGAAATAATCATGCCAGAAGCAGTATGGAAAAATACCTAATTCATGCAACTGAGATTATAGATATAGCGGATGTCCCTGAACGATTGACATCTACTGCAGAGGTGACAATTCCAGAATCGGATCTTAACAACTTTAACAAACTTAAGACTTTCAAAGAGATTGCACTTGCTAACAGAGGTGACCTGCACCTAATTTTGCGTTTGATGAGTCCGCGTTTCGGTGAAGTTATCGTGCATTGTGGTGCGAACTATAGGCTTGTCAATGAGGATTCCGTTTTCAAACAGGTGGAAAGCCTATTCGGACAGAATTGTATCAAACGCAGCAATCGCACGTGAACCCGACTTACAAGCAGTAGGGGTGGTTTCTAACCGCTCTGTATTAGGTGCGGGATCACATTCTCGTTCTTTTCCTCCGCTCTTCATCCAGAATTGCGTTCTCCGCTGCATCCATAACAAGTTGGAGTGAGTGGAGATACGCCATCTCTGCTTTGATAAGACGACTCGTCTCCCCTAAGCCTCCATTTTCACGCATTTTCACAAGCATGTTCCAGTTTTGTGCAAGTCGTTGATTTGCTTGATCAAGTTGAATAAAATGTAAATCAGAAATCATATTTTTTTCAGAAGCCATAGTCATGTATTTCCCTTTTCTGTTCTGACGGGACGGTGCTATTCATTATAAGGTAATATCCAGCCACAACAACCTGTTTTAGAGGTTTACCTTCCCGATTACCACTCCGGTAGTTGTAGACGAAATCATGTATCTTATCAAATAGTTCCCTTTCCACAAGAATTGCTATCACCTTCTTTTTCTTCGCTTTACTCACGACAGTTCCAGTGAAATATGTATTAAGTTTATTACGGTTTCCCTTGGGATAGGGACCCCCTTGCTTTATAAGTTGACATGTGATCGGATTTAGATGCCGTAATGGTGGTGGTTGCTGATATATGTCAACTTCGTTCCAGTTTATTGGCGGTCTCGGTTCGAGTTCTACACAACCGAGTTTCCAAATTGTTTGAATTTCATCAAGGACATCAGCATAATCCTTAATCATCATAGGTCCGTTGGCAAGTGGATCTCGCATGAATCCCCAAGGACAGGTTTCAGAATGCGGATTACCAGACAAGATATCACCGTCCACCGTGACAAAGTAGTCAAAAGCATATTTTTTGCCGTTTCGCGTTCCTGGATATACTTTCCGAAGACAGCGCGGACATTGTGCAAGTTGTATCATTTCAGTTCCCTTAGAAAGTATCTTTAGAACAGACCCACAACTCTATCCAAGCAGAAAGTTCAATAAGTGCTTTAGAAAGGTCTGCGTCATTTCGATTTATATACCTTGGAATAGCCAACATTTTCTCAGAAAGCAAACTCCACCAAAGATGATCGTTTAAGTTCTGACGACCATTTAAGTTGATTATCTCTTCCCGCGCTTGTGTGATTTTCTCAAAATAGATTTTTCGATCAATAGCCATGTTTTACCTCAATTAACTTTTAGAGTGATTAATTAATGATAACGCATGTTAATATATTTTGGCAACAAAAAAATAATAAAATATTAACATTAAGGGTGTTTTTTGAATCTCGGATATATTATCCGCAACGTGGATGGTGATGGTGAAAGGATCTTAGATATTCCGAAAGGTTGGTGGGATCATTCTGTCGCTTGGATGGATAACGACGAGTCGGTGCTTATCTGTGCTTTTGATGATGTTGATCACATAAGAGATCCGGATCGTTCTATGCAACTCTATAGGTATGATCTCGCGACAGATGAAATCACGCAGTTAACACAGGACCTTGAATCTAAAATGCATGTAGATTGGATTAGCGATGAGGTATATGCTGTTTCTCCAGCAGGTAAGTATCCAGTTCGGTGGGTGAACTCAAAAAGGTATATTCAAACACGCAGTGACGTATTGTCTAAAACGGGATTATTAGAATGCGATATCACTGACTGGTAGGTGCTGTTTTCAACCGCACAAGGTTTTGACAAATATGTTAGGATTCGGATGTTTCACCTAACATAGCATAAAAAGACGTATTCGCACAAATAAAGGACTAACGTTCTACTGGCTTCACACACCGAAAACCGAAAGAACGGCTGCGTTCTATCGGAGACTGTTTCGCACGTATAGAAACTCTTATCTGGTCAGGTCCAAAGACCCATCCATCACCACGCATGACACGCGGGCTTTTAACATCGTTATAGTTATTTATTATATCCATGATGTTATCGGCATCGGCAATTGGATTCCGTTTAGGTGGTTTCTTATAGAAATCAGTTTGATATACATCAAGACACCATTCCCATACATTACCTGCCATGTCATACAAGCCATAGCCGTTAGGAGGATACGATCCAACCGATACTGTGGAACGATTCACCTCATAATTTGCCAGATTAGTCGTAGGTCTTGAATTACCCCACGGGTAAACTTTATTTTTCAATCCGCCGCGTGCTGCTTTTTCCCATTCTGCTTCTGTTGGCAATCGCTTCCCAACCCATTTTGCATAAGCCATCGCTTCAAACCATGTTACATTAACTGGATGATGATCTTTCTTATACGGATAAGTGTTTCCATTCCAAACATCAGTGTCTTGGTTTTTGAGAAAGACTTTTTGGTTAATTTGTTCTTTTTGAAACTGCGGATTAGCATCAAGGAACTTTTTAAAGTCAGCATTTGTGACTTCGTATTTATCAATATAAAAAGCGTCTACATAGACGGTGTGCAACGGGAGTTCATCTTTTTGAGGTCCATACGGTCCATCTTCAACAGGACCTATGTTTCCCATCTCAAATTCTCCTGCTGGAATAAGAACCATGTCCTTTTCATCATTGACGTTGGAATCGGGTTGTGGGGTTTGGCAACCGATCAACAACGTGAGTCCCAAGCAAAAAACTGAGGCAAATTTGATTATTTTTAAAACGTTTATTTTAAATGCTGTATCACAGTTTGTCTCTGTTTTTTCGTAGAACATAATTACTTCCGTTTTGCTTTAACCGCATACATGGGCCAAGAAAAATAGAAATCATCACCGTCGGGTTCAACGGTATAATGTAATTTTGCCTCAAATGGTGTAAGTCGTTCGAAAGCTTCACGGATTTCTCGTACCACTTCTGGTGGATTGTTCTGGGGACGTACCCACCATAGAAATGACATCTGCGCATTTCGCGTATGTGCTGTCTTTTCAATTTCAAATCCAGCATCGGAAATCATTGTATCCCACTGTGAAGGTGGATACCCAAATACATGGGAATCGTCGCGTAATTTCTCAACGTAATTCTGCCACGTTATCATTTTTTCTGATTCAGGGGAAACGGAATCGACAAAGCAAAAAAGTCCGTCATTTCGTAGAACACGATGGACTTCGCTTAGAAATTTTGGGACGTCTTGAAAGTGGTGGGGTGCAAGTCGGACGGTCACTAAATCAAACGAAGCAGTAGCAAATGGCAAAGATTCCGCAGCGGCAACAGAAAAGGTAATGTTTTCTATTGCTTGTTCCTGTGCCAACTCAGATGCTTTGGAGACCATCTCTGGGGTTAGGTCTGTAGCAACAACATGCGAAACTTTGGGTGCCAATGCGAATGCAGTAAATCCAGTGCCTGTCGCGATATCCAGCGTTTTTTCTATTCCTTTAGGATCTGCGAAGTCAAGGATAACGTCAAGCGTATCACCTTTTGCATGCGCGCTACTCTGCGCATAGTACTCAGCATGTTGGCTAAACTGTTCACGGACAGATGTGTGGATGGACTTCATTTTAGTGTCCATTGATTGTTAGAAGAGTGTCAATTAAAGGTGATAACACCGCGTGCATTTTCACCGGCTTCCATATCAGCGAACGCCTCATTAATCTGATCAAGTCGATAGTGTTTTGTAATCAGTTCGTCTAACTTCAACTTTCCTTCGGTATAAAGATTGAGGAGTTTCGGCATGTCAACACGCGGTTGGCATGAACCGTAGAACGAACCGATTATTTGTCTTTCAGTTGCGACGAAATGTTGGGCTGGAATGCTGAATTCCTTTTCATGATGTGCCATTCCGACAATAACTGCAGTACCTGCAGCCCGAACCATACGATATGCTTGGACGATAGTATCTGGATTTCCGATTACTTCAAATGCGTAATCTACGCCACGACCTTCTGTCAACTCACGAACCGCTTCAACAGGATCATTGTCTGTAGCGTTGACGGCATGTGTAGCACCAAAACCTTTGGCGAAGTCGAGTTTTTTCTCAGCAATATCAACAGCGATAATCTTTTCCGCTTTTGCAAGCACAGCACCTTGTATAGCGTTTAGACCTACACCACCAGTTCCGATAACTGCAACAGAACTACCGGGTTCTACTTTTGCTGTGTTTAGAACTGCGCCGATGCCTGTTGTCACACCACATCCTACGAGTGCTGCTTTCTCTAACGAATAGTGGTCGTCAATTTTAACGAGATTTTGTTGCGGTACGACCATGTATTCTGCCATTGTTGCAATCCGTGCCATCTGAAGGATACCTTGCCCCGATTTGTTGTATAGGCGATATGTGCCATCTAATTGAAACCCGCGCGGTACGTCGTAGGTTTCGCACAGACACACTTTTTCCATTCGGCACATTCTGCAATCGCTGCAATAAGTAACAAAAGAAAGGATAACATGGTCTCCAACACGAAAGCCTGTGACATCTTTTCCAACATGCTCAATTATACCTGCCCCTTCGTGTCCCAGGACAACAGCAGCATCGTAATAGATGGCACCCGTAACGACCGATAGGTCAGAGTGGCAAACACCACTTGCAGCAGTCCGTACCAAGACTTCGTTTGCTTTCGGTTCTTCCAACTCTAAATCTTCAACAACCACAGGTTGGTTGTGTTCATACATAACAGCGGCGCGCGTTTTCATCTTTCCCTCAATTAGTTGTTTGCCATCCTATTATTCTTTCTCGGTAGCATTGTTGGGGTTGGGTGGCGGTGGTTCATTAAATGGCATACCTTTCTCAGCTGCTTCTTGTTTACGTTTTTCCCACTCAGTATACCATACACGGTAAACTTCAGCGCGTCCTTGTTCAATGCCTTGTTCAATGCCTTGTTTAACCCCTTGTTCAATGGCTTGTTGTATTTTGTGCGTGAAACGAAGCATGATTTCACCTCCTATTTCAAATGCCCCTATAATATAGATGAGTGCAAGTTGGAAGAAGGGCACAACTTCCTTTACAGTAACTTTAAATGTTTCTAATCCTGTTTGTGATGGTTTTCCACTTTCATCTATCCATATTATTACGGTATAAACAACCGTAACAATGAATAGAATCAAAATTTCCAGAACAATCCAATCTATCCGTGCGGATAACAAAGGCGATCTCGGTATTGGTTTCAAAGTTTTCCTTTATCCAGATTCTACCTGATTTCTTGACATATCAAGATAAGAATATAGATAGTGTGAAAAGTTTATGCCAATAGCCCTCTCTATATTGGATTTATTATTACATTTATATTTACAGTAAGGATTCCAAATAACTTCTTGCCTTACGCATCGATTCAATCGGATCGGATTGACCTTCATAGACGACTGAAAGACATCCATTATAACCGACTCCTCGCAATATTTCCAAAACTCTTGGATAGTCTAACCATTCCTCAACGCCACTATCAATTTGATAAAACTTAGTTCGGACGTAAACGGCATGAGGTGCTGTCTGTTCAATACTTGCATAGCAATCGTAATCAGGATGTGACGAACCTCGATGTCCACTTGCCCCTGGAGAACCTGCGTATTGCCCTGTATCTAAGATGTGTGTGAAATATGGATGATCAGTTTCATTTAGTGCACGTAGAACCGCATCTCCATCACGAGTTACATTATTGTGATTGTGATTTTGTAGACCAACAAGGATCCCTGATTCATATCCGTATTCAGCGACCTCTTTAAACCCGTCAATCATTGGTTGCCACAAAGTCTCCTCATCTTCACAGTCATCAGGAACATAAGCCGCAAAAACACGGACTATAGGACAACTCATAAATGCTGCTACGTCAATCCATTTCTTAATGAGAGCAATCTGTTCAGGGTGCTCCGCGACAGGTTTGCCAAAATTATTACTGATACCGATATAACCTAATGGTAGACCTTTTCGCATTAGGTCTTTCTTCAGTTCACGTAAGTAATTTACATCGGTGGATTCAAATGCTCTGTAATGCAGTTCAATCACATCAAAACCGAGATCATATACGATTTGTGCAAAATCAGTAGCTGTAGTGCCTTTTACATTCAAAGACATCGTACCAATTTTCATCATGAAACGGCACTCCTTTCAGATTTTATTTTGATTTGATCGGGGTTAATTATCTGGGTTGAAATCATCCGATTCATCACCGACTTCTTTCAACAATGCTTGTGTTTGCCGGGTAGACGTTTTAAAGTAGGTAACTATAGTCTGTTGCAACTTGTCAAATCGATGACGGTCAGTTTCAAGAGAATGAATACGTTTTTCAAAGTTATTCAAAAGGTTTAGTTGATCGAAAATGTCTTGTAGCAGTTTATCTTGTTCTTGGATACGTTGTCGTTCTTCTTCCAATAATTGGACTCTTTCAACCATTATAGCGAGATTTTCCGTTGTTTCTTTCAATTCAGACTGCAGTGTCCGCGTAAACGTGATTAATTTCTCCAATGTATTTGTTGTTTTATATACAGGTATTTCTGTATCCGTAGTAGAGAAATTTTTTGGAATAATGGATTTTTCACTTTCATTTGGTATCTCTTGTGTAGTATCTGTTTCAGAAACAGGAGTTTCAGTTATTTCAGTTTGTTCGGGAATATCAGTTACTGGAACCTGTGAATCTTCCTGTAAAATCTTAGTAGTACCTAACAATTTGATATTATATGAAGCTGGGATATAACTCTCTTTTCGTTCTGTATAAGTAATTTGGACACGAAGTTCCTGATCAATTTGTAGAGAATTCAGATGGGTGTGGATGTTTCTGATGGCAACTTCATTATATCCGAATGCTTTATTTGTTTTCGGATTTAATTGTCGAAGATAGCGGTAGAGTTCCATCACATCGGTGCTTTCTCGTGATATACCTTCTCTCGTTAAAACTCCAATTATATCCTCATCCTCAGAATTTGATGTATGTAAATTCGGTATGACAATGTCCAAGGGAACTTCCCCTTGAATTGCTTTCATTCCGATTGTCCATTTGTTTTCGGCAATCCTACCACTGAATGCAATGAAGTCATAAGTAATTGTCATAGTTTTTCCAATTTTATCTTTTCATAAACATTCTATAATTCAAATACAAGTTCCATTTGTGCCCACCATTCATTTGGTTGTGCTTCATCAACGGGTTCCTGAAAAGTTCGCATTAATTCATCCCACTCTCGACACTTTGGATGTTGTTCAAGATAACGTGGAAAATCGCGTTCTATATCAAAGGTATCAACGGTCTCCATTGCCATAAACAGTTGTCTTCCTAACAAGTATATATTCATTTTTGTTATACCTACGGCTTTCAGTCCAGCTAATGTTTCTGACCAAGCCTCACGATGATAAACTTTATATTGTTCGATGATATTTGGATCATCTTTTAGGTTTATTGTTAAGCCGAAGTGTTTCATTTTAGTCTTTTTAATGCGGTGTGAATGATTTCACTATGGTCAAAGGCAATATGGGGTAAATCTAATGTTGGAAACCATGCGACTTCCGATGCATCGGATCCGGCAATGGCTATATGTTGTTTTTCAGATTCTGCTATACCGAAATAAACCACGGTGATTACGCGTCCCCGTGGATCACGGTCTGGATTCCCAAAGACACCGATCTGTGTCAATAGAACATTTGATATATCTGTTTCCTCGTATAACTCGCGAAGCGCAGCCTCATCAAGGGATTCATCCATTTCCAGAAACCCTCCCGGTAAAGCCCACAAGCCTTTAAATGGTGGATTCTTACGACGAATTAATAGGACTTGTGGATGCGGGTACTCATCCGTGAAAAGCACAATATCAACAGTAACAGAGGGGCGTGGAAAATCATAACAATACACCTACAACATATAGTATCAGATTTTAATTGTTTTTGTCAATTATTTTTTCTGTTAGCCCAGAGGTATCAATTGTTGATATTCTAATTCGGAAAAGTATATTATTCTCTCAAAACTAAAAGAGGTGTAACGAATTGCGATTAAAAACGATTGTTATTAAATTAAGCTTACAAAGCCTTCCTACAATAGAACACCAAGACAATTGAAAGATTCTGGTTGAACTCTAATTTCACTTGCCTTAATCGTCAGATTAAACTATACTTTAATATTATTTAGATTTTCATAAATAGAAGAAGGAGAGAGATGTACGAGCTTGACAAATTAAAAATAAAAGACCTCCCTAAAGATGAACGACCAAGGGAACGGCTATACAAACACGGTCCTTCACATTTAAAAACATCAGAACTAATAGCACTTATTCTTAAAAGTGGTTTCAAAGGAACCACAGCACTCCAACTGGGTGAACAGATACTGACTGAATATAATAACGACCTAAAACGGATGGCAGAAAACCGTCCCAAACAATTTGAATCGATTAAAGGTGTTGGTGCTGCGAAGGCTGCACAACTCGTAGCTGCATTTGAATTAGGACGCCGCTTAGCTCGTTCACATGCTGATCGTGTTAAGATATCCTCTCCAAGCGATGTTGCTGATTTATTGATGCCGCTCATGCGCGACCTTCGAAAGGAGGTAGTTTGCGTGATGTGCCTTGACACGAAAGGTGGTATCACAACACGCGGCATTGCTGGTGACGCTGATAATGAGATTCAATGGGGCAAAAAACTTCTCGCTGAGAATACAGTATTTGAAGGAACATTGAACGCAAGCGTATTCCATCCCAGAGAGATCTTCCGATTTGCCATTGAGGAGTCCGCTAACTCAATTGTCTTAGCACATAATCATCCTTCAGGTGATCCAAAGCCAAGTCAAGAGGATATTCGAGCTACAAAGCAGTTGATTGAAGCGGGTAACTTTATTGGCATTAAAGTGTTAGACCATATAATAATAGGTGACGGTATTTTTTATAGTTTAAAAGAGGAGGGCGTTATTTAGCAGCACGTTGTCGGAGAACTTCATATAGCAATACCCCTGCTGTAACAGATACATTTAGTGAGGAGATTTGACCTAACATCGGTAGATGTACGAGATAGTCACATTTTTGTTTAACAAGCCTACGAATTCCTTCACCTTCGTTACCCAAAACGATGCAAGTTGGCACTGTAAAGTCTGCAGAAGTATATTGCATTTCTGCATCCTCAGCAGTACCTACAACCCATATTCCTACTGATTTGAGTTTTTCGATGGTTTGAGCAAGATTTGTTACCTTAGTAATAGGTGTATATTCAGTGCTTCCTGCTGCTGCTTTGTGAACAGTTGCCGTAATCTCTACCGAATTGTTTTTCGGTATTAGTACACCGTCTGTATTCGTAGCGTTGGCAGTCCGTAGAATCGCACCAAAATTTCTTGGATCATGGATCTGATCTAACATGATTAAGGTTGCAGGAATATCCTTTTTGTTCTGAATCTTTCCAAGTAGAAACGACAAATCCGTATATTGGAACTCGCTGATGTAGGCAATGACACCTTGATGATTCGGATGCATTCTATCAAGTTGATATCTTGGACAACGTTGATAAGGCACTCCTTTCTGTTTAGCGACATTAATTATTTCATGAAGCCGTTTATGTTCATTATCTTGAACAATCCAGATTTTTTCTATCTGCCGCGCACCACTACGGAGTGCTTCAATGACCGGATTCCTACCGACTATTTTTTTCGACATAAGGACTCCTCATCAAATAAGCTACAATAGCGGGTTGTGTTTAGTTAATCTCCACGAACAAATTTGACATCAGGTCCGCGCGGTGTAATCTTGATATCAGGATCGTCTGTTTGACATTGAACGCAAGTGATTGTACCTACACCTGCGTTTTCCATGTGAGGCGCGAGTTTTCCTAATTTAAAGGCAAAATTCATCATTTCATCAGCGGGAATTGTGCCTTCACAGTTGGCACATGGAATTTCTTCACCTTCCTTAAGTTTGGTCAACAGTTCTGATGCTTTCATACCGTCTGATTCTCCTTTCAGAAATATATAAGATTCACGACTTGTGCCAGTTACATGGTAGTTATGTTGTATTTCACATATATCCCATCTTTATAGGAGCGACCTTCGAATCGCGACTTGATTGTAGTCAGCCATCGGATAATTATTATCCAAGGAAATAACGCTCCTTCTGCTTTGCTTCCTCATAGTCTTGATATGCTTGTTTGGCAGTATCTACTTCTGACACCTCTGCGACAGGCACATCCCACCACGACTCATACTGAGGAACTCTTGTGTCAAAATGAACATCAATCTTGACGACGGTTGTCTGGTCAGCGTCTCTTGCATCTTGCAGTGCAGCCTTTAACATCTGTAGTGTTGATACTTCAATGACATTTGCGCCGAGACTTTTAGCATTTGCTGCAAGGTTAACGGGTAGAATGTCACCTTCAAGTTCTCCAGTGTTATCATCACGATAACGGAATCGGGTTGCAAAACCTTGTGCTCCAGTTGCATCTGATAATCCTCCGATACTGCTGTGTCCATCGTTGTTTATCAGGACAATAATCAATTTGTAGTTTTCCTGAATTGATGTGATGATTTCTTGCGCTAACATCAGATATGAACCGTCTCCCACAAGGACGTAAACATCACGCGTGGGGTCCGCCATTTTTATTCCCAATCCTCCAGCAATTTCATAACCCATGCAGGAATAGCCGTATTCCAAATGAAACTGTTTAGGATTGCGGCTACGCCACAGTTTATGTAGATCACCGGGAAGACTACCAGCAGCACACACAACAACATCTTCTGGACGCGAAAATTCGTTAACAATCCCGATTACTTCACTCTGACTTGGTAATGGTTGGTTATCAAGGTGGAAAAGCCGTTCAACTTCTTCCTCCCAAGCATCTCGATAATTTTCGATCTGTGTTGCGTAATCGCTATTAATCTGATATGTTCCAATAGCCTGTGTTAACTCTAATAGGGTTACACGAGCATCTGCAACTAACGGTAGGGCAGCGTGTTTTGCGGCATCAAACTCAGCAATATTAATATTGATGAACCGAACATTCGGATTCTGAAATGCCGTTTTAGAAGCAGTCGTAAAATCACTCAGTCGTGTTCCGATGGCTATGATTAGGTCTGCTTCCCGTGCAGCGATATTCGCACCCGGTGTACCAGTTGCCCCAATTGCACCGAGGTTTTGTGGATGGTCATAACGTAGAGAACCTTTACCAGCAAACGTTTCACCGACAGGGATTCCAGTCTGTTCTGCAAATCTTGCTAACTGTTCAGTTGCTTCGCTATAAATTACACCGCCCCCCGCGATAATCAATGGACGTTCACTGGATGAAATCCATTCTATTGCGCGTTGGAGAAGATTTTCATCAGCACGGGGTCTTGGAATGGAATAGACCCTTTTTTCAAATAGTTGCTCAGGATAAGGGTATGCCTCCGCTTGCACATCTTGCGGTAATGCTAATGTCACGGTTCCTGTTTCCGCTTGTGATGTGAGTACACGCATTGCTTCTGGAAGTGCGGTGATAATCTGCTCAGGTCGATTGATACGATCCCAGTAGCGAGAAACTGGTTTGAAACAATCATTGACAGAGAAATCTTGCGAATTAGGGGATTCTAACTGCTGCAATACAGGTGCGACTAAACGGGTTGAGAATATATCACCTGGTAATAGCAGCACAGGTAGACGGTTGATCGTTGCCCCTGCAGCACCTGTGAGCATGTTAGTTGCCCCTGGTCCAATAGAGGAGGTACAAGCAAAAGTGCTTAGTCGATTTGACATTTTTGCATAGGCTGCTGTAGTATGCACCATAGATTGTTCATTCCGCGTCTGATAAAATCGGAATTCATCTGAATATTGATGCAATGCTTGACCTATCCCCGCAACATTTCCATGTCCAAAGATACCAAACATACCTGCGAAGAATGCATTCTCATTTCCATCACGTTCAACGTATTGATGTCTTAGAAATTGTATTATAGCTTGCCCCATTGTTAGTTTTCGTATTTTCATTTTACTAATCCTCTATCATGTGATATAAATTATAATCCGCTTCTCTCTTCAACAAAGTCGTTGACTTCTGCCATGGTAGGCATGAAGTTTGCACATCCGTGCCGTGTAACGACTATTGCTCCGGTTGCATTACCTAAACGAGCTGCTTTCTGCCAACCCCATCCGTTTAAGATACCAAAAATAAAACCGCTTGCGAACGCATCCCCTGCACCGAGTGTATTATAGATTTCAACCGGGAAAGGTTCTGCATGTATGGTTTTACCATCTTTTAGATAGACATCAGCCCCGTCACTACCACGTTTTACGACAAGCGCATCAGCACCTGCATTCAGTATTGTGGCAACAGCAATATCCATATCTCCTTCAATAGTCGGATTTGAGATTTGGGAATGTTCTATTGACATCTGGGTAACATCGGTGAGAGATGCAGCCTTAGTCTCCTCTTCTGTTCCAATTGCAATATCAACATTACATAAAGTAGATCGAACACAGACACCGAATGCACGTGGGTCATGCCATTGGTCTGCCCGAAAATCCAAATCCAGAAATACTTGACATCCGCTTGCTTTTGCCTGTTCGGCTGCATACATCGTGGCACTTCGACTGGGTTCCTTGCTGAGACCTGTCCCAGATATCAACACAGCGCGACTTTCTGCAATCGGTGAAGCAATCACATCGTCAATTGTAAGTTCAATATCCGCACAGTTATCACGGTAATAAATAAGTGGAAATCGATCAGGTGGCTCAATTCCCAGTACAACTGCACTTGTACGATATCCAGGTTTATTGACAATGAATTGTGTCTCAACGCCTTCATCATTCAAGAATTTCAGCAGAAATTCACCAACAGGATCATTCCCTATTGCGGTGAGAAGGGCAGATCGAAGTCCAAGACGGCGTGTGCCAACACTTATGTTTGTTGGACACCCACCAACGAACGCTCCAAAACTTGTAATTTCAGGAAAAGGCTTCCCAACATCGTTGGAATACAGATCTATTGAACTCCTACCGATCGCAAGAATATCATACGTATCTACCATATCCTGCCCCATAGAAAACGGGTGTTACTCATACCTCATAGAAGATGTTTCCAGTTTTTACATTTGGTAAGAGATCTTCTTATCTCACTCACAGTTTATGTATTCAATGTCTTGTGTATTCTGAAACACCCATACAGGGTGCTTTACAAAAGGACTCAATCAGCATTTTCGTCCCAAATTTCTTCAACTAATTTTTGTGCCTCAATAACAGATCTTGGGGGATTTTGTAGATTCTCACCGATTGATAGGATCCGCATATAATAATCGTATGCGGTTTGAAAATCTCCATTGAGATGTGCGCTTTCGGCAGCGTTGAAATAGCAAACAGTAGCAGAGGATTCACACTTTTCTTCTTCCATTTCAAGTTGTGCAAAACGATAATTGTCTGCAGCGAGGATATATGATTTACCTGCTTCTGTCCATGAGCGTTGCATCTCTAATTGTCGTGCCAAATGGACATAATATACAGCCCCGTTTCTTGCGTTTTTCCTCGCGGTTCGGAGATTTTTTGAAGCGGTATAGGCAAATCGTGCCCGAGTATAACAATTTGCAACGAGTTCTACCTCGTTCATTTTGATGAAACGTCTTGCGTGTCTGTGGTAAAATGCACCTAATCTCTTATATTGGTTTAGATATTGACGTGTGTTTTCTTGCTGCATATATATTTGTGCTTGTTGGTAAATATAAGCTGCTTCTTCTTCATGTTGGTATTGAATATCTTCATGAACTTTATCCAACAGAAATTCAGGAGATGCTTCCTCCATAAGAACTCGATAATCACCTGAAGATTGTCCTCGCTGTTTGGATAAATAGGGTTTAACATATTCGTCTTGATCAAATTCATCTTCAAACTGCTCTTCTGATATAGGCTGTTCTTCTGGTTCAAGAAGTTCTTCAGATAAACTGAATCCGTTAAGAAGGTTCCGTTTATCTGATTCAGATAATTTTTCAATCAACTCAGCGATATCATTGACGGTCAAAGTATTTGGAGCTGGAACGATAGTGGTCAGTTCTTTAAAGAGTAATTCTGCTTGTGTAGCAAATTCAGCATCTTGAAAATAGAAGTTATGTGCTTTATGGAGTTCTCGAAGTGTTCCATCTATATCTTGGTTCCGCACGAATTCTAATGCATCCGTGTAGTGTTGTTTAATTCGTATCTGGACTCTTTCGCGATTTTCTTTTTCAACTTTACTCCGCATTTCAAAGAACAGGTTTTGATTTATTTGCTCAGCTATATCAATATGTAATCGGAATGTTTTTCGACAACGTTCAAGTGCACTTGCCAATTCGGTTTCAGGTGAATCAACACTTTCCGCAATCAGAACAGAGGCTTGTTGTTCATATTGCCAGCGTCGTATCCTATCAAGTTCGTTGTACATTTCCTGTGCAGTTTGGAAACGTTTATTCACCTCTCTATGAAGTGCTTTTATGGAAAAGTTTCTGAACTCCTCTGGACACCTTTCAAGGTTTTCTATTTCTCCAGAAGCTTTTTTTCTATCTATTTCATCGGCTTCACCGGAAAAAGGAAACTGCTTTGTCATGGCTTCATATAGTACTAAGCCTGTTGCATACAAGTCTGCCCGATAATCATAAGCACCATAATTTTGTTCTGGTGCCATATAGCGACGTGTTCCAGTCATTGTGACAGCAAATTCAGTAGATTCTCCGAAAATACGTGCGATGCTAAAGTCGGCTATTTTTGCTTCTTTCTTTGAAGTAAGCAATATATTTTGCGGTTTTATATCACGGTGCAATATATTCTGTGCATGTGCTGCTTTTAAGCCATTGCAGATATCAATACCTATATTGAGGACATCAGTTAAGGTCAGGTCCCCTTGTTGAACAAGTTGATGTAGATTAGTTCCTTCAATATACTCCATAACTATCCATGCGAGATAGTTATCTTGACCAGGTTCAACAGTATGGATTGAAACAATGTTTGGATGTCCCCAGATATCTGACATTGCTTGAAGTTCGGTTAATAAATAACGCATTCTGTCTGCTGGATAAGCATCTTTGGAAAGTGCTTTAATCGCAACAATGCGATTCGTCATTTCTTCGCGGGCACGAAAAACAGACGAAAAACTACCTGAACTGAGATATTCAAGCAGTCTATATTTACCTAATATCAATTCGTTAATCTTCATATCAGTATGGATTAAGAAGTATCAAAATTTAAATCTTGGTAGGTGTTGTGTGTAATTAATAAAATTACCAAAAAAAACCTTAACTGTCAATACAAAAATGATTGTCTTCCACATTTAATGTAAGTTATGCTTAAGGTATGTTACATCCTTGGTATTATTATTCAAAGAACACATTCAAAAAGCACGTACCATATTACAAAATATGTAATTTACTATGTGACGTTGACGCATCATTTATGTTTATCTATTACTTGGCGGATTTAACTGCATCAACTAATTTTTCTGCCCTTTCAGTTAGAATAGCAAAGTCACCTGAATCAATAATATTACTACTAACGAGTGCGCTTCCGACTCCCAGTGCGGCTGCACCAGCAATAAGGAATTCAGCAGCATTTTCAGCATTTATACCACCGGTAGGAATTAGTGGAATTTGCGGGAGCGGTGCTTTTATATCCTTTATGTAGGAGGGTCCGACCCCACTTGAAGGAAACACTTTAACATAGTCAGCCCCTGTTTCCCATGCATACATAATCTCTGTGGGAGTAAACGCCCCTGGAATAACGACCTTACCATAACGATTACAGATTTCTATGATGTCTGGTTTTGTAACAGGACTAACGACAAATTCTGCACCAGCAAGCATAGCTGCACGTGCTGTTTCCGCATCCAGTACCGACCCGACCCCAATTAATACCTCACTCCTTAAGCGCGCAGATACCTCCGCAATAACTTGTAACGCATCAGGAGTCGTCATCGTTATTTCAATAACATCAACACCCCCTGCTTGAATAGCTGCGACTGCTTCAATCAGTTCATTTGAGCAGTTTGCACGAATTATAGCAACTATGCCGCATTCCTCAATACGTTGCATCTGTTCTAATTTTGTCATAGACTTCCTCTCTTATTGTATATGGTGAATTATTGAATATATAATAAATTTGATACGGTGCGATTTGGAAACCGTACCTACCGTGGGTGAGTGTGTATAATTTCTTCAAAATTAACCATAGTTATCGTATTTTAGTATCTTCATTTGTTGTTTTAATTGCAACAACAATTTTTGTAGGTTTTGTGTAGATATTTTATTGTTGCGTTTACTATCTTAACATGTTATAATAAGCACATAATCGTTCTCTTTATCCGTGATCGCGCTATTTTATTAACACATGAAACTGAGGTTTAGCACCTAGGACGAACATCTTATCAACCATCGTCCATAAAAAGAATGGAAGTTCCACTACTATATTATCTGATAGGGTTGGTAGGTTTACTCCTCCTCTCCGGTTTTTTCTCCGGTTCTGAAACGGCTTTATGTGCTCTAACGCGAGTGCAGATCGAAAAGCTTCGTCTCAAACGGGGAAACACGTCTGCAATTGTCAATTTTGTTGACAACCCACGTCGATTATTTATTACCGTCTTATTTGGTAACAATCTGGTTAATGTTACCTTCGCCATCCTTATGCTACGGCTGGTGCCGTTAGTATTTTCAACATCCCTTGAGACTTTTTATCCGCATATAGCGTTGGTTCTTACTGTCATTCTGATGCTGATTTTTGGTGAGATGACCCCGAAAACGTATGCTATTAAGAACGCTGAACTGTTTGCAAAAATTACCGCACCCCCGTTATGGGTATTCTCCGTTTTCATTTCTCCTGCACGTGCACTTCTTCGCAAGATTATTGACAAACTAATCCCAATATTCGGTGGACAACCGCCACCTTCAGAAGAATTCACTACAACAGATTTACAAGAATTCTTCAAGACCTACCACGAAGAAACGCTTCCGCCCGATGAACGCGAAATAGTAAGCAAAATCCTTCAATTGCGAGACATTGAAGCAAAAGAAATTATGGTTCCCAGAACCGAAGTTATTGCGGTGCCCACATCAAACACTATCCAAGATACCTTAATACAGGCAAAAGAATCAGGTTTTTCGCGCATTCCGGTTTATCGTGAACAGATTGATAAAATCTGTGGTATTTTTTATGTAAAAGACTTCGCTCAGTGGCGCAGTGCAGAAGTAAATGCGCTTACGATAGATGAATTTCTTGAAAAAAGAGGGAAAATTACAAATACTCCAACGAACGCTCCACTTATTCGAGAACCTTTTTTAGTGCTCGAAACCCGAAAAATCGGCATATTGCTACTCCAACTGCAACGCGAGCAAACCAAAATAGCGATCCTCCGTGATGAATATGGCGGCATTTCCGGAATTGTTACAACTGAAGATATCGTTGAACAGGTAGTGGGAGACATCGCTGATGAACATGATAAAGACGATGCAGTCCCTAAATATATAAAACATTCAGATGATCCATTAGTAATTGAAACAACTGGACGTATCAGTATTCGCGAACTCAACCAACAATTTGGACTTAAAATTCAAGAAGATGATGCTGATACAATTAGTGGTTACGCTCTCGGACTTTTTGGACGAATTCCCGCTGTTGGTGAATCCCACGTTGATAAAAATGGTATTGAATTTGAAATCACTGCCACAGAAGGCAATCTAATCACGGGACTGTTTATCCGAGTCCCTACACCTGAAGAACCTACCAATGGTAATGTAGTCGGAGCTGTCGTTCCATTGATAATACTTCTGTTGTCCGTGTTTTTACTTGGTGCTGGCAGCGCGACACAAACTGCTATTCTCATCACTTCGTTTGCAATTGCAGTACTTGTTTGCCTTGTGTTATCCGCCTTTTACTCAGGTTCAGAAACAGCACTTGTCTCTGTAGATAAAATTCGCATAAATCAACTCGTTGAAACCAATGATTCAAAAGCAAAAATAATTCATCGTATAGTTGAATCTCCCGATAAAATGCTTGCACTCACCTTGGTAGGAACAAATCTTGCCAATGTTCTGATTTCGCAATTCGGCGATGGATTGACTAAAACGGTCCTGTCGGTTTCATCTGAATGGCAGACAGTTATCTCTATCGTTTACGTAACTGTTTTGCTGCTGATCTTCGGAGAAATCTTGCCAAAAACGATTTTCCGTGTGAAAGCAGATGTGCTTTCCCTGCGCTACGCGTATCCTTTACGTATATCTGAATTTGTATTAGCACCCTTAATTTACTTTGTTCAATCTGTGACAAAAATTCTTGTCAGAATTATAGATAGAGGGACATCTCCACCAACCCTTGATGCACAACGTGAAGAGTTGCGGTTACTTGCCACTATGGGTGAACGTTCCGGTAATCTACTGACAGAACAGAGACGGATGATACACCGTCTACTTAACTATCAAAACCGTACTGTCGCACAAGTTATGGTCCCGCTTGTAGATATTATTGCTATTGAAAAAACAACAGAATGTGAAGAGTTTTTGCAAATAGCTGCAGATGCCGGCTATTCCCGTATTCCAGTATACGAAGGACACGTATATGACATTATAGGTATTGTCAATCTATTAGATGTCATCTATGCGGAAAACCGACCTGGAACGGTTGAACCATTTATCCGTACAGATATACATGTTGTCCCAGAATCAAAAAATATTAATGCTCTCCTCAAAGAAATTCAAAACACCCAGTACACAATGGTATTTGCTGTTGATGAATACAGCGGTATTGTCGGTCTGGTAACCGTTGAGGACCTGATTGAAGAAATTGTTGGTGAATTTGATGATGAACGCGATGACCCTGATTCCATCCATTTGATTGCATCTGACATTCTTGAATGTGAAGGTAGAACCGAAGTTGACATTTTGAAGGAACATTACGGACTTTCTATTCCAGAAGGGGATTATGAAACGATTGCTGGCTATATACTTGAACGGACAGGTACTATACCGGAAACTGGCTCAGAACTTGACCTCGGCGATTCAGTTATCACTATTATAGATGCAGATACACGTGCTATTCGTAAAATACGAATTCGTCGCCGACTCGGCAGATTCAATACCTAACGGTGAATGCACAAAATTTTCGGGAATGATGCCCTTTTTTGATTAAAACAGTATCCGCATGTCTAAGATTTTGTAGGTAACAACTTGGGTTATAATATACCGAGGGGAGGCATTACAACTACCTCTTCCGTAACCATTCCTAACGGTTGTTGACATATAGACAAAACAACATTTGACACATGTTCTGGCTTGAGCATTTTTTCAAAATCGGGGTGTTGTGGAATATCATCCCAAAATGGCGTTTCAACGGAACCCGGAAGGATTGCTGTCACCCGTATGTTCTTATTCCGTACTTCTGTAGCGATGACTTTGGTTAAGGCAAGCGCGCCTGCTTTTGCAGCACAATATGCACTTGACGCGGGAAAAGCAACTTTCGCTGCGACTGAAAGCACATTGATTATTTGTCCACCACCATTTGCTAACAGATGCGGAAGTGCATATTTGACACAGAGAAAAACCCCTTTCATGTTGGAATTAACAACACTATCCCAATCTGCAGGATCAAACTCGTCAACAGTCCCAAATATACCGTTTCCAGCATTGTTAATCAGAATATCTATATTCTGGTAGGTGTCTACTGTTGTGTGTATGAGATTCTTCACAGCGGTAACATCTGTTACATCGGTAGGTACCGCGATTGCCTCTGCACCTGTCTCTCTGATATCTACTGCAGCTTGTTCAACAACATTGAGCGAGCGCGCGGCAAGGACAACCTTTGCCCCAGCATCTGCTAAGTCAACCGCAATTGCTTTACCGATACCTTTTGATGCGCCAGTTACAATTGCAACTTTTCCTTCAAGACTATAAGGTTGTACTTCATTGATACTACTTTGTGTTGACATGTTATATATAGAACTAAATAGAGATAATAAGGAGTGTCTACTAATTTTAGTTGACTTGAATACACCTCAAAAATTCGGAACGTGTTGAACTGTCTTCCCGAAAAGTTCCGCGCATAGCATTTGTTGTCATCTTTGAGGTTTGCTTTTCAACACCGCGCGCCATCATGCACATATGTTGTGCTTCCATTACTACTCCAACTCCTGTTGGATTCAGAGTAGTTTGTAGTGCCTCAGCAATTTCTCGTGTTAAACGCTCCTGTACCTGCAGGCGTCGAGCGAACATGTCCACAATTCTTGGGATCTTACTGAGACCGATAATCCGATTTCGTGGAAGATAACCGACATGGCATTTCCCCCAAAACGGTAGAATGTGATGTTCACAAAGACTATAAAACTCAATATCCTTGACAATGACCATTTCATCAAAATTTTCGTCAAAGATAGCATTATTTATTATTTTGTTAAGATCTTGTGTATAACCACTTGTTAGAAACTCTAACGCTTTTGCTGCACGGAGCGGTGTTTTGATCAAACCTTGTCGGTTAGGGTTTTCATCCAGATTTTCAAGTATCTGTGCGTAAAGAGATTCCAAATTCGCAGTCGTTCCATGCAAATCATGCTTATGATCAGCTTCGCTATCTTGCTCAGTATTCATAGATTATGATGATTCTCCATAGTAATCAAAGTGATTCTTGGGGGTTTCTCTCAAGCGGAGACGGTGCAAAACCACAGGTCGTAAATTCGGTTCCAGCACATTCCAGAGCACTTTTACAAAGTTCTCAGATGTCGGATTGAGAGTTTCAAATTCCGTTGTATCCAGATTAAGGTGTTTGTAATCAAAACGAGCATAAACCTGTTTTTCTACCACCTCGTCAAGCACATTCAAACCAACTACCAGACCCGTTTTCTCATCAACTTCACCTTTCACTGTAACTTCAAGGACATAGTTGTGTCCATGTCCAGCAGGATTATTACACTTTCCGAAGATGTCTTGATTCTGTTCATCAGTGAGCACTTGGCTGTGCAATCGATGCGCTGCACTGAATTCGTATACCTTTGTGTGATATACCATCTGATATTCCCCATAATAGTCGGCAAATGAGGTTGAACTTTCATACAACCGTACCCTGTGTAATAATCTCTCAGGAAGCGATGGTTCAAGCCTTTGCCATATATCAATAGCAATGTTTTCACAAGTCGGTTGCAAATGTGGGTTTATAGAAAAAACTGGGTGTTGTCTGTTTAAATGCTTATGGTCGTAATTGGCATTTACTTCAGACTTCAACAACGCATCTAAATCCGTTAGATTAATAACCATTCCATCATCTGCATCCACATCACCTTTCACCATTACCTCAAGCAGGTAGTTATGACCGTGGCTGTTTGGATTTGCTGCCGCACCGAACAGTTCATAGTTCTCAGCATCGCTCAATTCGGGAATCCGATTGTAATGAGATGCCTCAAAGGCAGTTTGCCGTGTTAGATAATACATCGGACATTGGAAAAAAGGAATTAATCAAAGGACACTTAACGTGTTTGTGTTGGTACTTTGAGTTCATCACCAACTGATTCGTATTGAACCGTCATGACCCATTCACCAGTGCCTCGTAATTGTACGTTGCACTTCTTTAACCACTCAATGAGCGTAAGTTTGTCGCGCGCTTCCCATTCGCAAACCATTCTACCGGATAGAGTATCACACAAGACACGGATATTGTTGACATCATCATTCGCTTCTTCCTGGAATCGTTTGAGCAGTCGTGCTACATCTTGGCGTGTCATACAAGCGATGGCATGTGCAGAAACAAATTTCATCATTTGATATATCGCAAATTGCAAGAAATTTGGGGTGATAGTCTTACCACCCCATCTTCATGTTTAATTAATCACGCGCAATAGGTGCACCGACCAGATTGCCCCATTCTGTCCAACTGCCATCATAGTTGCGAACCTTCTCATAACCGAGTAGGTATTTCAGTACAAACCATGTATGCGATGAACGTTCACCGATACGGCAGTAAGCGATGGTTTCTTTGGTATCGTCAACACCCGCGCCACCATAGATAGTTGCCAATTCGTCGTGAGACTTAAAAGTGCCATCTTCAGCGACCGCAGTTGCCCACGGGATATTTGCTGCGCCGGGGATATGTCCGCCTCTTTGTGCAGTTTCGCTCATTCCCGGCGGTGCAATCACTTCACCCGAAAATTCAGCAGGTGAACGGACATCAACTAAGTTGATAATACCTTGTTCAAGTGTAGGTAGGACGTTGTCCTTTGTAGCTCGGACATTGTCATCTGGAAATTTCGCCTGATACCCAGTGGCACCATAAGATGGAACATCTGTAACGAGTTCTCTACCTTCATCAATCCACTTTTGCCGTCCACCGTTCATCACTTTCAACAAACTCTCATCATGTCCATAATAACGGAATTGCCACAAAGCGTATGTAGCGAACCAGTTGTTATTATCGCCATAAAAAATAATGGTTGTGTCGTTAGCAATACCGCTATCGTTGCAGAGTTCCTCAAACTGTTCTTTTGTAAGAATATCACGTCGTACTTGGTCGCATAGCTGTGTCTGCCAGTCCAATCCGACCGCTCCAGCGATATGTCCTTCTCCATAAGCTGAGGTATCAACATCAACTTCAAGTAATCGGATACCAGCGTCACTTCCATGTTCCGCAACCCACTCCGTACTTACCAAAACATCTGGATTAGCGTAATCAGCCATATCTGTTTTCCCTCCTGTTACCGGTCCCTGTCCGGATAGAATCATAAGTAATCTATGCAAGTAAATATCACATTAACGTATTTATGCTTGTAGTTATTTATATTATACGCTTTTGATTTAGATTTGTCAAATATAGATGGTATTTGGTAGGGTTATTTAGTTTTAGGTTTTTTCGGATATATTTTTCACAATTCAATACAATCTCTTGTTAGGTCGGATAAAGAAAAACTAAACCTATATCCGTTAATTTACCGTTACATTGTTTATCAGTATGTGCTATAAATTGTGACCTTTTGCACGTCACCTGTGACTTAAAGAATTCAGTCAGGATAAGGAATGTGACGCGAATTTCGCTTTTTTTTTAATTTGCTCCTTTTTGCTCTTTTTCTTCTCTTGACCTACCTTGGATTTCTGATCGTGTCATCATTTTTGCGAAGGATTTGACGGCGAATTGTTTGTGTATGTCATTGAATTTCATCGGAATATTCCTCCTTAAAAGGTTACCGTATGGTAACTTTTTTTGACATAACGGTAACTTTTGATAGAATTGGTCTAATGTTAGTTTCCGTCTGGGTTTGCGGGTTGTTTTTATCGGTTTTTTGTGGTTGAAAAAAAATAATTCTGGTAACCTTTTTGGCTATTTGTCGGAGGTCGCTTTGCTCGCTCCGACCTACGAATACAGTTGTGTTGGGTTTGTTGTTTTGTTTTATCATAGTGGTAGTATTATAACACGTGGTTGGGTGCGTTGGAAGGGGAAGGTGGGGGTCGGAACAATATGTTTCATGTATGTTTCATGTATGTTTCAGTTTTTAGTTTATTTTTCAGTTTTTAGTTGTCAGAATTGCGGGATTGTCTGAATCGCTGAAGGCGCAGAGGACGCAGAAGGAAGAGGGTATTGTCTGAACCAAGATTTACCAAATCAAGAAATCAACGGTATGAATGCTATATAGCATTCCCCCAAATCAACGCCAAATGCGCCAAATCAACGGTATGAATGCCTATTGGCATTCCCCGTGTGGCATTTGGCGGGTATGAATGCCATTAAGGCATTCCCCGGGATTATAGGATTTGCAGGATAAGAAATCTCGACTGGGAGGGTGCTCCTACAGAATGTAATACCATTTCTAATATATAAAGTGTCATTTGCTGAGGAGTATTTGTAGGAGCGACCTCCTGGTCGCGACCGGTAAATCAACGGTATGAATCATGCAGAATACCAAACGCGTATTCTGCCAAAGGCATTCCCCGGGTCGCTCCTACAGAAGAAAGATTTCCAACTAACAACAATGGTTGAATTCGGTAATGGGATAATAATTATTAGAAACGGTATAAGATGTCGGACTTCGCTGTGCTCACTCCGACCTACGAAGACTGGTTCAGACAATAAAAGGGGAATCCATTATACATCTATCCATTCCAATTTGAAGTATTAACATTAAGTAAACTTGAATAAAAAGAATTCTTAAAACTAAATAACCCCGTTTCCCTTGTATATTACTTGCGTTAATGTTATTATAAACGCTAAATAGTGTGTATTAGGAGGACATTTATGAGACTGTCTGAAGAACAGAAAGAAACATATAAAACAGAAGGTGTACTTGTGGTCAAAAACGCATTGACTGACGAAGACACCCAACCGGTTATAGATGAAATTGAGGTTTGGATTTCCGGACGTGCTAATGATCTGCTTGAACAAGAAAAAATAGAAAACTTGTATGAAGATGAACCTTTTGATATGCGATTCGGCAAACTCCTTGCGCAGTCAGGTGAAATCGGTAGTGGAATGGATATAATGCACTATCGGGGAAATGCAATCTTTGAATTCATGAAAAATGACAATCTGCTTGATGTCATTGAGGGAATAGTCGGTCCCGAAATAACTTGCAACCCGATTCAACACGTGCGTGCCAAGCCACCTGTGGTAGATGGAAACGCGAGTTGGGCAGGTGGTGTACCATGGCATCAAGACGCTGGCGTTATGATGGAAGAGGCTGAAAATTCAAATGTCGTCACATGTTGGTTACCGTTAGGTGATAGCACAATCGAAATGGGATGCCTTGAAGCATTACCCGGTATTACCGAAGACATTGGATACCTTACACATCAGAAAGAAGGTGGAACCATGATTGTGCCAGACTTGATGCCAGACGTAGAACCGATGATGCTCGAATGCTATCGTGGGGATGTCATCCTACTTAGCCGTTTTACACCGCATCGATCACAACCTAACAAATCCGAAAGATGCCGTTGGTCGTTAGATCTGCGATTCCAAACGACAGGACATCACACTGGCAGAACAGCACATCCAGATTTTATCGTCCGCAGCCGTAAGAATCCTGATTCTGTTCTAAATGAACACGAAGAATGGTGCAATCTGTGGATAGACGCATTTGCGAACCCACGTGGTGTCGCTAAACATCGTTCCATATAGATGTCCTACAGAATTTGTATGCTGTGACACAATTTTGTTGCATTTAAATCCGCTATCGTGATAAATTACTGAATATCTTGATTTTTTCAATGTTGACGAAAATAATAGGTGAACATCAAAGGATAACCCCTTTCGGTTAATTCATAGGAGGTCGGTTTTGTTAAGAACTATAATATTTGTACTGAGTTTACTGCTGATCTTGGGTTTCAATATGCTCGGTTCTGCAGAGATTTCAGAAGATACGATTGTCGCTGCGTGGCTTTTTGATGGTGATGCTAAAGACATCTCTGTCAACGGTTTTGATGGTGAACCTCAGGGTGGAAAGTATGTTGAGGGTATGATCGGAGAAGCGATTGAACTAAACGGAACAAACGAATGGATTAACATTACCAAGAGAATGGGTTCGTTTGAAGAGATAACGTTTACACACTGGGTAAAATCTACTGGTAGAGATGGACAGTGGCGCGTTTTCTTCAATGTTAACGGTTGGAAAGCTGGTGATATCCATTATCAGCTGCATCCTGACAAAAGAGTGGAGTTCTCTATTCACACTAACCCTGGTGGAAATGATACATTTGCTAAGTTTGCAGTAACAGGTGATCAAATGAATAAGTGGATACATATCGCAACTGCGTACAGCGCAAAGGAAAAAAAGATTCGCTTCTATATTAACGGCGAACTTAATGCTGAAAACGATTGGGGTGGAAACCCTGGTGTCCTTGACCCCGGTAGAATTGGGGACTGGGGTGGTAGTCGTCAGTGGCAAGGTCTTATTGACGAATTCGCCATCTTCAATACCGTTTTAAGCGAGGGCGATATAAACTCTCTCATGAATGATGGTCTGGAAAGCGGACTTGCTGTTGATGCCAAGGAGAAACTGACTGTTACGTGGGGAAGTCTAAAAAGATAGACAACATTTATTTTTCCGATAACTTGTAGGAGGTGCATTTTGTTTAGAATCATATCAATTTGCCTTAGTTTATTAATTCTATCTGTGATTTGTCTACCCTTATCCGCAGAAGTGTCGTTAGATATGGTTGCTGCTGCATGGTTATTTGATGGTGATGCAGGCGATTTTTCCGGAAACGGGTATGATGGTGAATTACAAGGTGGAAGTTTTGTTGATGGTAAATTCGGTCAAGCAATCCAATTGAATGGGTCAAATGAATGGGTCAACATACCCACAAGAATTGGCTCATTTGAGGAAATTACGTTCACACACTGGGTTAAAGCCGCCGGACGTGTTGGTGGTTGGCGAGTTTTCTTTAACAACAACGGTTGGAAAGCCGGTGATATCCATTATCAACTGCATCCTAATAACAAAGTAGAGTTCTCTATTAATGGAAATTCTGGCGGTAACGACTCTTTCGCAGACTTTGCGTTCACTAATGAACAATTAGATAAGTGGGTTCATGTTGCCACTGTTTACAGTGCTTCAGCAAAAAAGATTCGTTTTTATATTAACGGTGAACTTGATGCTGAGAGGGACTGGGGCGGCAATCCTGGTGTGCTTGATCCTGGCAGAATTGGAGACTGGGGTGGAAGTCGACAGTGGCAAGGTATGTTAGACGAATTCATTATTTTTGATACTGCATTAGAGGAAGGTCAAGTTATGGATGTCATGGATAACGGTTTGGAAACAACCGCCACCGCTGTTGATCCGAAAGCAAAACTTGCTACTACCTGGGGCAGTCTCAAAAAATAATGTATCGGCACACCTAACCCATACATTTTCCCGCTAACCTCTACATTAAAGTTAAGGGTGAATCTCTTCTCACCCTTAACTTTGATAGAATTTCAATATATAGTGTTCTACAAACCTTATATTCTACCCTTTTCTACTAACAAATTATGAAAAAAGTACTTTTCACCATTATAGGAATTATAATTGTTGTAACCTGTCTTTCAATCATAGTTGATATTTTGCAGTCTATTGTCGGCTTTGCCATTTATATATCAATTATTGTCATTGTTGTTGGTGGTGCCTTCCTCATTCTCAGAAAGATTTTTAGAGGGTAGACGATTGGTAATATGGAACAAACATTCAACCTATTAATCAAGGATTACTAACATGATAAACTATATCAAATACAAAATCAATATTCAAGTCGTAGCAGCAGTCTTCATAGTGTTTGTGATGATGGTCTGTGTGATGGATATAACTTTCGCAGCGAAACGTGATAATGAGTATATCGCCAAACAGATTTCTAACATTAAAATAGACGGTGATATAAGCGAATGGGAACGGGCTGAAATAGTTGCTTTCGATCAACTTAAAGATGCTGGAGCACAACTTCCTCCCGCAGCGGATTTTAGTGGTCAAGGACGTGTGGCATGGAGTTCATCAGACCCAACACGTATCTACTTTCTTGTTGAAATTACGGATGACAAACTCCAAGACGTCAATCCAGCGAACAGTAAATGGTGGGAAGACGATAGCGTTGAATTTATGTTTGATTTTGACAACGATGTCATAAGAGATTCTCTTGTTCAATGGACACTTGGCGCAAATGGAGAAGATCTTTCTGCTGCAGCATCAAAGGATAACACCGAATGGAAGCTTGTTGTGGATGGAAATAATTACATCTACGAAGTGGCACTTGACCCGACAGAACCACGCGGACCAAACCCAGGGAATGCGAATAAAGGAATGGACTTTAAAGCACAAAACGGACTAACGATCGGGTTCAGTTTTCACATGAACGATTGCGAAAACGGAAGTCGTGAACACCAGATTGGATGGATAAAGGGTAACGCTTGGGATCCACTTGCCTTCGGTGACCTGACTTTTGATAAAGAATTTCTGGATGTGGAACCGTCAGGAAAACTTGCATTAACATGGGGTACTATTAAGCAGTAATTCCTATCCTGACTCATTTGTCATGAACATCTTCTCCCTACCGATGTATCAATGACAAAGGAAACTCTCCCAGTGTATAGCCTAAATGGTAAAGTTGCTTTGGTAACAGGTGCAGGTGGTAAGAACGGTATTGGACGGGCTATTGCGACACGTTTAGCTATGGAGGGTGCGGATGTTGCTATAAACGACATTACTGAACACCCTTATGCTTCCGACGATACGGCGTGGAATGGATTACCAGATGTCGTTACCGAAATCGAAGCAATGAACCAACGTGCAATAAGTGTTGTTGCAGATGTTTCAGATACAGAACAGGTTCACGGAATGGTAGACAAAACCGTTTCTCATTTCGGTAAAATAGACATCCTCGTCAACAATGCTGGAACAAAGGCAGGGAAAGACCGTGTGCCTATCGTTGACCTAACTGAAGAAGATTGGGATCGGGTGCAGCGTGTCAACGTGAAGGGTGTATTTCTCTGCTGCAAAGCGGTGGCGCGCCATCTTATCGCACAGGGAACTGGCGGTAAAATCATCAACATATCCTCTGTTCGAGGCAAACAAGGTGCAGCATCTTATGCGGCATATAGTGCCTCAAAGTTTGCTGTCATCGGTTTGACACAATCTCTTGCTCAGGAACTTGCACCTCATCAGATCAATGTCAACGCACTCTGTCCCAGCCTTGTAGACACAGAACGTGTATCACATTTAGCATCTGCATTAATGCCTGAAAATCTTTCAGCTGACAAGCAACGCGCTGAATTCGCAAAACAAGCAGAAGCATCTGTGCCGTTAGGCAGACTCGCTGCAGGTGCTGATGTGGCAAATATGGCAGCGTTCCTCGCCTCAGACGAAGCTGCTTATTTGACAGGACTGTCTATTACTGTCGCGGGCGGTTCATTGATGGATTAGTTAGAATCCACAGGAGTTTCAGATATTCCCGTTCCCATAGTAATTTGCCATGTCCAAGTTATAGATTCCTACAATGATTTTTTTCGAATGTTATCATCCGATTATGAATTCTGGGGAGTGAGTCACTAACGATATAGGTATTCTCCACCAAACTTGCCAACTCATAGATGGGGATAATGTAAAAATGACACCATGTGTATTAATCTGTTTCCAACTTGAACCTACTTGTTCCCATTGGAATGGATTAAGTCCTCGAAGGCAGACTTGTTCTACGTATACTATCTGATAAATATGATGTCTGCCCGTATCATCATCTACTTTCCTATACGGTAATGATAAAAAATCTGCCCTATCTTGGTTTAGATATGCTGTTATATTTCCCAAGTCACCTCTAAAACGTCCTAACCGATGCCCAGATAACACCAGATGAGGTGATCTTTCATTATCAGAATTGACTTGTTTTATCTCACCAGATTTGACTTGTAATGGATGGACTATCCCGTTCACTCGAACACGGATATCTGCTTGATCATCATGCCCACCTTCCTGCCAAGTCGCGTGATGACCAGCGGTACTATCTGATTGAATTGACTTGAATATAAGCTCTTCTAATTGCCATCCTGAACAACGCCCACCATCAGATAACTCGTAAAATTTTTCCAGATTATGTCGTAATGTCTGTTCCATTCTTGCTGTTAATCTATACATTTCTAATTCCATACTTTCGCTGCATGTTCAAAGAGTTTCAACGTCATCTGATCTTTACGTTCATATTCCAACCATTTCAATGCAAAATCGGCAAATTCCGGATTTATCTCTATACCCAGATAATCAACCTCCAATGCTTGTGCTACGACACATTCTGAACCGGATCCCGCAAATGGGATAAGCACCTTGCCCTCCCTTCCATTGATACGAGACAGTATAAGTCGTCTTGTTAATTCCATCGGTTTTTGCGTCGGATGTTTTAATATATCGTGTTCACGATGTTCGGATAGATCGACAGGTGGATAAATTTGAGATCCACATGTTTTACAAAGAAACCATCTTTCAGAACGACCTGCCCCACCAGCTAATGCGGGTATTTTGATAACATCTCTTGGTAAGGCACCATTTTTATGTGCATTATAAATTGTCGTTTTACCTTGTGAACCATAGCGGGAAGGTGTGTCTTTTCGTACTTTGCCTGCCGCGTTCTTTAAGAAACTTTTGGTGTAAGGTTCTCTTATTTGGTCTATCTCCAAATCTGTACGCGGCATACTCGGTTTCCACAAACACAATATAGTTTCGTGTGACCTTTGCCAAAACTTTAATGACGGTACCGTTTTATTGGTATAATGCCACACTAACCATCGCTGTTCATGGATTGGAAAACGTACAGATATTCTCGCTACAATTTCGGGGAACCCATACAAATATAGTAAGCCATCATCTGTCAGCAGTTGAAGACAGTCTTTTATCCACGTTTCAACCCATTGGACATAATCGTCTATCGGCATCACATCGGTTTCATTCCCGAAATCTTTTCCGATATTGTATGGTGGATCAGCAATAATCACATCAAATTGCTGTCCTTCCTCAATGAGTTTTGGTAATACCTTCGTTGTATCTTCAACGATAACTGTATTACTAAATATGTTTATGTCCATGTTTATTCTTGTCCTGCTGACCGTCTCATCTTCTGGTACACTAAGAATAATAGAAGTGCTTCGCAATGTTCCGAATCAGATAATATAAAGTATATCAGATTAGCATCAGAATTACAAACTTTGCCTTCCTACAACAAGGTTATTTATAGTGAACTTTGGAATTATAGTAGATTATAGAAATAAGTTGACAGTTTTTCATTTTTGATTTAATATCCATATTATGAGATATTCAATAGACTTACGTAAACGCGTTTTAGATTTTGTTGAGGCAGGCGGCAGTAAAGCCGA
>Ga0209544_1000089_pt1 | contig 134515 bp, 111 predicted proteins | sample MesohylPK_FD_187297 | JGI IMG/M metagenome (GOLD analysis project Ga0209544, IMG submission 187297) | Host-associated microbial community of the marine sponge Aplysina aerophoba from Gulf of Piran - sponge mesohyl, lysed by proteinase K... | ecosystem: Host-associated > Porifera > Sponge >... | reverse complement strand
CACTACAAACAAGTTGTACAGATGCTTGCATCGCCTTTACAACATCTACGGTGGGGCACACCGAAAGTCACGCTTGTGGAGTCCAAGTAAGACCTCACACCGAGGCACGAGAGACGGAAGCAGGAAAGGTTCCGTTTGGCAGCAACAAGTGCTCCCAATATAAGAGCTAAGAATCCCCCATGCTTTAGCAGGGGGAGTATGTCAAGACGTAGAATAATGATTTTCTGTCCTGTTTATCATAACGTGAGTTCGATAAATAAAGTCATAACGTGAGTTCGATAAATGAAATAGTATTGAATGATAAAAGGAGAACCCTTTGGTATAATGAGATAAGAAATCCATTATCAAAGGAGTTCTCCATGAACATTATACCACTTTTCTGCGAGATTGATGATCGCAGACCGGTATGTCAGATGACCCAATACCTCTGGTGTATCCTTGATAACCAAGGTTCGTAAAAACATGAAAACTGAACCTTTGTCAGTATCCGACGCACTGATGCTAAAAAAGCGGATTCTGATTGAGACTGTGATTGGACAACTCAAGCAGCAAACTGAACTTGAACATAGTCGACATAGGAGTGTTGCCAACTTTCTGGTGAACCTTGTGTGCGTTATATGAATAATACTTCTCAATTCATTACTTTGGAGTCTGCACCGATGCGCAAAATCTACCGATTGGTGGATCAGGTGGCACAAACCAAAGTAACTGTTCTTATTTCGGGAGAAACAGGGGTCGGCAAAGAAATTATTGCTAACCTAATCCATTATAACAGCCAACGATCAAAAAAACCTTTTACCACTATTAACTGTGGTTCGTTTACGGATAATGGGCTTTTGCAGAGCGAACTCTTCGGTCATGAAAAAGGAGCGTTTACTAGTGCCATACATCAACGGATAGGGGTATTTGAGCAGGCTAATACTGGCACACTGTTTCTTGATGAAGTGGGTGAGATGCATCCGGAAGTGCAGGTGATGCTCCTCCGCGCATTAGATAATCAAAAGATTAAGAGACTCGGTGGTAGTAGAGCTATTGATGTAGATGTCCGTATTCTCTCAGCTACAAACAAATGTATAGAAACAGAAGTAAAAAAAAAGCGGTTTAGAGAAGATCTATATTACCGTCTGAACGGATTTCATATTGAAATCCCACCGCTGCGCGAACGTCGTGAAGATATTTCGACTTTGGTAGATACGTTTATCGCTAAGTTGAGTGATGAACACAGCAAAACTATCACACGGATAACGCCAAAAGCACGCAATTGTCTTGAAACCGCAACGTTGCCCGGTAACATTCGACAACTCAAAAATGCTATTAATAGGGCAGTGATCGCAACACAAAACAGTGAGTTAGGATTGGAAGATCTACCCGCAAATATCGGTATGATTCAACAAGCAGCACCGGTGTCAGATCCACCAGACATTGTATCCCCTTCATCTATTCCGCCCGAAATTCAACATATTCTTGGGCAAATTTCGGTGAAAGAGTTTATCTTAATCTTTGGAGAAATACCGAATGTCGTCTGGCAAAAATTACCAGAGAAAACGCAACTTTCTATTATTCGAGAAGCATCGTATCATTTATCAAAACTATTAGGTAGTGGTCAGAATACGATTCAAATTGATGGTATGAATAAGGATCAAATACTTTGTAAAATTGCGCGGCAACGTATAGAAAAATACGGGTCCGCCACTAAAGCAGCAGCATCATTAAATATAGATCGCCGAACACTTAAAGTATATACAGAAGCAGATAGCGAGATAAACACGTAAAAAATAGGTATCAAAATAAATGCCGGATGTGTAGATACCTCTCCTACAAAACATCCAATGTTCATGCATTCGCACCAAATGTACGTTCAATATTGATCCTGATCCGAGTTACTATTGCCTCCGCTAACTGCTCAGGTGATTGTGAGTTCTCTTCATCTGTTAATGCAGTCACGAGTTCTGCAAGGTGTTTTCTATCAGTTGTATCACACGCTTTTAACGTCCCCACAAGTTCACTCATTTGTGGTAAAACATATGCTCGGAAACAAGGTGTTTCCCATTTGAGTTCTTCTGTAATGTTGTTTAGTTCCTCAACACTCGATTTTAGCTGCGATTCCAACTTCATCAACTCTTCTCGTTCGCTTGTTCGCGAAACGTTGTTCGTAGAGAGGTTTTGGACAGCATCACGTGCCGCCAGAACCGCATCCTCCAAATCCACTAATGTTCGCACCTTTTTTATAATCATATCTGCGCGTTCTTCCGCTTCTCTTGCTTCCTGTTCAGTCATCTGATATACTCCCATGAAGTTTAGACAATATTAGAACATATCTCATAAATCATTTGTAGGAAGAGGCACCTGTGCCTTGCCATCTCTCACCATGTAACTATAGTTAGAATAAGCCAATTTAATACATTAATCAAGTTAATTTACAAATAGGTTGTCTTACCCTGTATCTTTATCTTCTCGCGGGCAAGGGAGTGATTGTGGACACGGTTTATAGATCGGATTCAGTCGTTTTTATTCAATACCATGTTTGATAATTCACGTTCAAACGGGAGTAAAGGACGAGCGGTTATTGGGTTGATCCTTTCTTTATCCAGTCGACTCCAGATTTTTTCGTCAGTAAAGGACGAGCGGTTATTGGGTTGATCCCCTCTGTGAAGGTTGTCGTGAAACGGGTTGTTCTCGGAGAAATCGTTGTATCCGGCCATGTTAATTTTAGCAAATCGTTGGATCGTGCATGTGCGTAGGGGTTTTGATCTTCACGATCACAAATCGCCTGAAATATTTTATGCTGTGCCACTGCTGACTTGAGATAGGCAGGGGTGTCCGTCTGTCCTGTCCACTTATAGTATCTATAGAGATACAGCTCACGTGCGAAATCTGATGCCTCTGTATCATCGGGTGGAAATGGTGGAATATGGTCAGCACTCCAATGTCCCGTTTCTTGCGCTTGCTGACGAAGTGCCTCTACAGGATGCGTTTCTAATAGTTCCTTGTGGTATGTCAAAGATCCTTTGTATTGTCGCACTGGCGCGGGATCAGAAGGTAATACCTGTTGAACACGCGTATGCGGGGCATCCTGCCATTCATCTGGAGCATCCAGTGGCACTTCGTGGTAGTGATCACCATGCCGAACCCATTTAAAACCCTCTTTGGCTTTTGGGAGTTCAACTTCTGAGACTTGTTGATGAGTGACATCGGCTAACTGTTCTTTCCGTTCTCTTATCTCTGCTTGGTGTTTGGCAACCAGAAACACAGTCCCACCGATGATGAGTAGAATGAGGATACCAAGTCCCCAGTACATTCTTTCTTTTGACATCTCATCTCTCCTTGATTTCGCAATATGCGAAGGTTCGGATCATTATCTGCTACACTCGATCGTTGTGTAGTGTTTTACTCAGTGATAGTCGGAAATCTGAGTTCCCTCCTACAACTCAAAATGTCCTGTTAATTCTAAAGTTCACTATAGGTTAAGACAAAAAGATTTTTCTTTTATAGTATCCCTCGCAATTCGGTTTCTATATATTCACGCACTGTGTTCCACCTATGGTAATTGAAAATGTGAGATAACACTTCGCTCTCATAATCCGCGTAACTCGGATCCCTGCCTAACAACTTTCGTAAATCATCAACAACCCAAGATGCAAGACAGTTGTGTTGTTTGACGACGATCATTGATAATCTCCGCTTATACAAATTTTCACCTGTGGTCTTTTGATACCAACAAAGTGTGTTGGATATGCTACCCAACACACGATGCATATTGAGTGCAGCAAAACCACCTTCTACCCCAATTGCTTTGGCAAGTTCACCATATTGGATCGGTCCACCCCCCCTGTTTGCTTTCTCAATGAGAATGGGAAAGGCATTGCGCGCACGCGCTTGATACTTACACCGGTTACCAAACATATTGTCTGAGACTACTGCACAGTTATTGTAGATAGATAACATCAGATTTTCTCCTTTGAAATGACGAACATTGAAATAGCTTTTGATAAGAGTATATATCAGGTGCCAGAATAACGCAAATGTGTGAGGTATGTTATTATAGGGTGGCATCCACACAAACGCGACAATCCAGATGGCGACAGGAGAAAAAACAATGACATATCACATTGGACAATACGTGAGGTTTTTGTATCCAATAAGGACTGGGGGAGAACTCACCGTCTTTGGTGGCGTGATCAGAGCTATTGATGAACAGAGAGAGATTTACACGGTTGAACTTGACCGGAGATGTCAACTGCAGCATGCCAGAGACACGCCGACCCCAACCGATGAAATCATAATTGCAGGAAAAACCATAATTAGAGATCCCAAAGAATTTATTACCACTATGACAACAAATAAAAAGGTGAATCACCTCAGAACTATTGCGTCCACAGGAATGTATGCTATTTTCCTTCGTTGGAATAGTGAACCAATTTTTGCCTTATTAAAGCATAGTTATGGTGTTGATAGTTTAGAGGATGGCGTTGTCGCAATTCACGAACTTTGGAAGGAGGTGAACAAGAAACATAAAGGTGAATTTTACCATCCGCTTGAACCGATTGTAGAGGCATATCTGAAAGAGACAACAGCAAAACATATCACTGCTGAATACGATAGAAAGCACCCCGCAGCGATACTGAAGTCAGGAACAATGGGGAGTATTAAAGATGTCAATCTTAGTGATACAGACACAGTTGCCAGACTCAGAGAATTCGCTACACCCAAAAGTATTACGCAGGTTGAGCGACTACAGTTGATTGACGTTGAACAGGCACCTCAAACAGTATTACCGGATGTAACGTGTTTGGAAATCGCTTCACCGCTTGGTATTACTCCCAAAACTAGAAAAGGTGCCGTATCACATACTTTACGAATTTTCTACGAAGCATTGATGGCTCTTGAACCGAATCAGACTCAGGAAAACATATCTTTTACACTCGGGAACTTGATTGACTACCTTTATCCTAACGGTAAGTTCAACCGTACAAATCAACTTTCTTATATTCTTGATGCGTTAGGCATTCTACATTTCTATGCAACTGTGCCTTACGAAATTGAGTCGGGACGCATTGGTAAAATGAGACCCGTAGTCGTCCGTAACGCACTTGACAGAAACAGCAAATATGACGACAAAATTTTTCTTAACGTGCGATTACCACCAGACACTATACAAGGAATGCTTGTAGAGAAGCAGATACTCCGACTTCTCGGACAACAATCGGCACCTAAGTTCTCCGCGTACTTGTCTTCATGCACTGTTTTTGATAAGTATGGAACAGTAAAAGGCAGTATTATAGACCCTACACGTCCAAAGGTAAACCGGAACACAGAAGGATACATTGTTGATGTAGATGGAAACAAATTGCATAAACGTGGTGGCAAGCGAATCAAGAATCTCTATGATAGTGATGCGATTGCACAACTAGAACGCGAACCCAACCCAAATCGGGAAAAATATCCAATTCTATCGAATAGCGACTTGATTAAAGCTTGTAACCTTCAGCATCTTCGAAATCAAAGAGAAGCATTACGGCGTGCTAAACAATATTGGGAGGAATTAGAAAATGAAAACATTGTCAGAATTGAAAGATTCAGAGAAGGTTGGCGGATTATGCCGTCTGAGAGTCACGTGAACACATATCGGGCAGTTGTCCATGCTATTAAAATATCAAGGTAAATCTTTATTTGATGTGACAAAATCTTTATTTGATGTGACATGTAGGCGTTCTTAACCCTTATCACAACTGGATTCAAAATTTTACCCCAATTCCCAATTCCCAACTAAAGGAATTGGTGCACATCGCCCCCAATTTCCTTTCAGTTGGGTGCGTGTGCGACATGCAAAATACTGTACACAGCGATGCCCGATTTTGTGAGAAATCTGTCTCAAGTTTCCGCAGAAGATCAAGGAGATGATATGATGAAGAAAACTATTGAACAGGTTGAACAAGAGATTGCAGATGTCTTGTCAGGAACGGATACCCCGGTGCGTCCATCGGCGTGGTTATCTGCGCCTTATGCAGAGGTTGATGTTGATGTTGAGATCACACCCCCGATAGAGTTACCAGAACCTTATTCGAATGCCTCTTATATTCGTTTGCTTTATCGCGGTCCCTCTCGGTTTGTTTGGATGCGATCGAATCCGGGAGGTAATTATTGGCGTTGGTTGTGCACAACCTATCTGCGTAAGACGGACTTGTATAAGCGCGGCTGGACACGCGTTGATATTGAAGTGGGTCTTGGTGAGCCTGACCGGTATTGTTGCAGTCGTTTCGGTTTGGTCGACTTATACCATGTTGCGCATGTTGCAGCAGCCGAAGCGACGGAATGGTTTGTGACGCGTCCGTGTGTGGTGGCTCCAAGATTGTATCTACAGGGTCTGTCGATACGCCGTATTGCGAAGCTGCTGGATCAACCGGAGTCTCGGATAACCGTCTGGACAAAGACCATTCGACGTGATATTCGTGAGGGACGTGTTACCCGGAACAGATTACGATGGTGAAAACACAAAGGAGACCGCAAATAGTGACAGTTCATTTATTGAATTCATCGGTGATGCCGCAATCGGGTTCTTATCAGTTGTGGGAGATCACAGCAGAAACGTTTGCATCAGAAGTGAAAGCTGCTGCTGAACACCACGAGTTGAAACACTATATTGGGTATAAGTCAACCTTAACATTCATTGAACACCTGACATCGCTTGATCTGGGAGAACTGCGTTTTGAAAAAGCCGAGTTGAAAGATGGCGATATGTTTTTGGTTGTGAAGTTGAAATATAGACCGATCCTGAGTGAGAAGATTGCTGACGACCCGGACATTAGAGATTTTCGTTTTTACAAAGGAAATTATGCCCAAGCCTAAAAAAAGAGTTACGCGCTGGGATCTGATTATTTTTTCTGTTGGGAAGGGTTGTTAATTTGTTTGTTCGTATGTTATAATAATGTTGTATTTCTTCATTCGTAATGTTCGCATTGCATGAAGGTAGGTGATTGCATTGCAAGATGACATGGACTCTGTATATGATAAAGAGCTGGGGCACGAGTTGCTTTATAAACATGAGGAGTATCAACTGACACGTGCGGCGCAGTCGGGAGATGCGAATGCGCTTGAGAGACTTCTATTATTGAACATGCGTCTGGTTCGTTATGTGGCTCTGAAGTATGAAAAGCCGGAACTGGGTGTGTGTGCGGATGATCTCATGGCGGATGGTATTCTTGGGTTACACCATGCGATTTCGAAGTTTGATTTTAGTTTTGGGGCGCGTTTATCCACGTATGCGATCCTTTGGATACATCAACGTATTGCTCGCAGTTCGTTGTTGCATAGTTCTGTTCGTTTACCAGTGGGTGTTCAGCATGAGATTCGTGCGATAAATAAAGTGAAAATGGAGTTGCGTCTTGAGGGTTTGCCTGTAAATGTTCAATCTATTTCGGAGCGTATGGATATACCGATAGAGCGTGTGGAAGAATTATGTTCTGTTGATGTGAGACAGGATGTTGTTGAGGTGTGTTCCTTAGAAGATGAGATTGATATTGGAGATGGTCTCGTTCCGTTGCAGGATATGATTGCAGATGAAAGTGCTGAGGTTGCGTATGAAAAAGTGGATCTTGAGATTACGCTTGAGTATTTTCTGTCAAAGTTGTCGGAGCAAGATCGTTTTATTGTAGAGCGTCACTATGGTATCCCGATTAAGATGACGTATCCTGAAATTGGCAAGGTTATTGGGTGTTCGCACGAGTGGGCGCGGGTGCGGATGAAGTCTTCGATGGCAGCGATGCAGCGGTTAGCGCGTGCGTTGCGTGGGTCTGTTGACGACATCAAAGCGGCGTTAGAAAATCCTTACGTTGTTATGAAATATAAATCCAAGAGAGGTCAATCTATGCAAGGTCAATCCAAAACAAGTCAGTTGAAGACTATCCAGCTTTTCGCTGTATCTGCGGATCAGATAGATCTGGAAGCGGGTGCCGAAGCGGCGTGTGAAGATTGAGCGAGACACAAGTTCACAGATACCTTTATTTTGATCAGGAGGCGTTGGCATGAAGAAATCAGAGCCGCAGCAACAAGGAAAGTCAAGTAAGAAGTTCCTTGAGAAAAATGTCCTTGACACATTCGCGAAGCCGATTGTTCTTTGGACTTACGAGGATGGTGTTCTTGTCAACAAGAAACTATCGATTTTGAAATATGATCTACGGGTTGACGGCAAGCTCTATAAGAAATTAGATGTCCTGTTTGCTTTTGCGCGTAACGACTATGATGCGATTAGAAGTGGCATCCGTATAAACAAGCAGGTAAAGGCTGAGGATCATAAATCTATTCTGAAGCGAAAAGAACGTCCGATTGTGGCGAAGTCGGGCACGTATAGAAGTGGCACGGGTAAAGATGTCCAGATAACCTTGAGAACGGGTCATGTGCTTACGGGTCATCAAGTGGATGTGAACGACTTTAATATTCTTCTATGTATCAATGATAAGAAAGTTTTGGTGTATAAACATGGTATTCTGAACTATGAGATACAGTCCTCTGAATGAGGTTCAGCAGAAGTCGGCTGGAACTACAGTATGAGATAGAAAGTAGGAATGACATAACGGAGCAGCAATGAGCGCAGCTTTCTGCTGCACTGGAAACCGTAGAAACGGTTACGAAACGCTTTGAGGAACTTCCGCGTGTGACTCAATATCGTCTTGAAATCTGATATTTTATCGTGTAGACTCTAATAGATATATAGGTTATTTTCCGAGTATTCCGAGTTAATAATATTTTTAGGAGGGCTTTTAGATGCGGGCTTTGACTTTAGAAAAATTAAAAGATTTTGATTGGGTATTCTGTTCAGAAAGTTTTTCTGTGATGAACAGTGACCTGATCAAGGTGTTGAGAACGCGACAGGGTGTAGAACGTGTTGAAATGTTTTTAGAATGCTTACGAGAACATTTGAGCAAGGCTGCTGCGTCTTACTTTGAATGTGAAAGAGAGGAGATGCCCTACGGCGTGCAGGAGCTGGCATTTTCTCACGGGATACAAGTGCTCACCTACTATGTGATGGGTTTTGTTGAGGACGCGCATCGAGAGCATATTGTCCGGTGTCATGCACAAAACATGCCAACAACTTATGCTGTCTATGACTTGATAAAAACCTATCCACAACTTTCGCGACTGGCGGAAGATGACGCATTAGGAGAGGAACGGCTGGTATCGCTTTTAGTGCATCGGCTTGCTTACTTGAAACCGACGTCCAATAGATGGCCTGGGACAAAGTATAGTGAGGTATGGTTTGCAGCACGCAAAGCCTACAGAGAGGCGCAGCAAACGCTGGATTTACCTTATACTTCTATTGAGGAACACATCCTTGTGCTTTCAAGGGAAGCGGAGCGGATTGTTGATAGGTTAGAAACTGGTGACTATACTGAAAAACAACACCAGACCTTACTGGATACGTTACAGAAGTTATTTGCTCGGTTAGATACGCCCCATCGCCAACCGAGCCGTCTACTTGAGAATCAACCCCAGATTATCGGTGTGCTGGAACGTCTCACACTGGCACTCACATCCACAGAAGGTGTATCGGATGAGGTTGTAGAAAAGCTGAAGGAACTGGCACAACCCACAACTATAGAGGAAATAAGCTAATGTATTTTTACTACAACCAGAAAGCACGCGAGCAAGTTGAGCAAAATGGCACTTTGATTGCAACACTACCGATAGATACAAAAGTCATCCTTCGCGGCGAACGGGATCAAATCACGCAAAAATATAAATGGGAGATCTATGTCCCACAAATTCAGGAACAACCGATTGCACCTCTCACTTGTGCATATTCACAGCACGATGTTGTTTCTGTTGACAGAAGATGTGAATGTGGCGCATATTGTAGGGTGTTCTTGAAGAAATACAGCAACAAATGGGAACTTCATCGGGATGTTACGCCAAAAAATTTGGGACAAGTGGATCCTGATGTACATATCGTGATTGAAGATACACAGAAACACGGACCAGAGCACCAGTTACCACTCATTACCGATGGACTTAAGCTACATATTGCATACTTGAAGTGTCCGCGGTGTCCAGGTCCCTACTTCACTTTAAACGACGAAAATATAGAGAAAAAAGGAAAATGTGAAGCACATTGCTTCTATATCAAAGTGTTTTTAGTTTGGAGGAACGGGGAGGTATGGGTAGAACAGCGCGCTTATGATTATACTTTAGACATGAGCCACCTACCGATGCTTGATATACCTCTTGCTAAACTCGACTGTCCCAGGTGTGACCGACCTATAAAGGATAAAAACTTGAAGTGTCTGTACTGTCAGATTATTATCGTGGATGCAACACTTAAGACATACACAAATAAAAAAGATCCACGAAACATTATACAGATCGCTGTAGAGAGAGAGCTACGATGGGTATCGGAGGTGCAACGCCCACTCCATGTCATTCCAATAGACTTTTCAAAAGAGGAACACACGGATACCTCCAGTGCTTCTGGATGGGATGATACCATACCCCATAATACACCATTACCGCCTTTGACCGATAAAGAACTTGCAGACAGAGAAAGAAGATTACCCACGCCACAAAACAGAGCTGCCTTGCGAAATAGAGTCATTCAAGTGTTACAAAACAACACTTATGACAAAACGATGGAGATATTCGGGATTACACGTGGCAAACTTCAACAACTTGTAAAAGAGTACCGTGAACAAAACCAGAATAAATAAGACTAACTCTATTCTAAATATTCTACGCGTTTGAACCTACCTCTCAAAAAAATGTGCCTCACATGCAATTTCTAAAATTACCTCACAAAAATACGGCACCGTATTATAATTCACTAGCGATTCCTGCGGTCTTTTAGTATAAAAAAATAAATTTTCGCAGCGACTTTTTTTTTACAAAAAATATAAACATAGATATAGCAAGGGTTCTCGGTATATAGCCGTAATTTAGCTGCCGTTTTAGGGTGATTTTGGGTGCATACAGACACTCACACTGTATTATAAAAAAGTCCCATGCTGTATTTTGTTTATTTTCTTATGACTTTGCATGGGACTCTTCAGTGTTAATCTATGTTCGGCTGTGTTATACTATAGATAAATAAAAAAGAGAAGGATCGGCGCGTGTACAAGACAATTTTATACCAATCAGACATTACTCAACGACTCGGCTACAATTTTAGACAGGAGTTTGTATCCGACAAATTCTTATACCTGCTCCACAAAAAGTTAGAGGCAGCAGCGGATAATCCAACTTTGTTATTACAAGCATTTGACACGGCACTCTCAACCTACAAAACTGATTTAGAGAAAATCCGGTGGGAACTCGCACGTTGTCCAGTCAACTTTATGGTTGTGAATGAAATAAGATATGATCCTTATAGCTATCCACAGAATAAACCTTATGTCGGATTACAACGCCCAAGGCGCGCTTTTTCTGTGAAAGATCTACAATTTGAGGATGGTGCCTTACCGAGGGATATATCCGAATACCAAAATGGGAGTTGGGTCTGGTTCTTATATTCAGCAGAACAAGCAAAGATTATACAGCAAGATACGCCATCGTGGGCTGAAGATAACTCATTAGTGGATTGGATGATAGAGTTTGTCAAGACAGACAGAGAAAAGAAAGTCCCGCGTATTGTTCAGCAGTCTGACATGCTGAACATTCGGGTCACGTCGTGGGCATTCTATCGTGCATCTGTAGAACCGCTATCTGATTCTGCACCAGATGAAACTGTAAGTTCAACAGATCGGATCTACCATTTCATCAAAACTAATGCTCCTGTCAGGACACGGGATATATTAGCACAAGCGTTCGCTGGACGGAGTCATACCCATCGTATCCTGAAATCACTGGAGGCTGCCGATAGAATAGAGAAAGCAGGACACGGGATATATAAAGCAATATGAGGTATCAAAAACGGCAGTTTTCGGCAACTATTACCGGTAGTAACCCCTGCTGTATTTCTCATAATAATCATACGCGCTATCAAAGGATTCTACAAATGCTGTCAAAACGCGCGTATTTTCGTTTTGCATCTTGCACACAGAAATCAGGGTTTTGATCGCACCCTGAACTTCCTTTGTGGAAATCGTATCGGGCGTGACACCCGCAAGGTACGTTTTCAGTTTCTCTGCGGTTTGATCCAGGGTCTGTTCTGTTGAGATCATCGTATCTATGCGTACACTCAACATCGTTCGCATCCTGGATTGGAGCGCATCTCTGAGAGTCTTCAGTGTTTGAATATAACGACTTTTATACTTACTGGCAAACTTCGTGCTATTCGGGTCCGCTTGACGGAGACGACTGCATAACAAAGCCTTCGCCGCTTTTCTATCCATAGCCTGTAGTCTATCAAGGTCTTCCGGTAAGTTATCAAGCAGTTCATCAGCGATTTGTGCACGGGTCTTCCCCATCACAAAGCCTTCAAGTGCTTCAAACATAATACGATCGGGTATCTTGATCGGTTCATCTTTTACAACAGCAATTGCAGTTGTCTCATCGCTCTGTTCCTCTACAACTTCGGTTTCAACGACTTGCGTCTGTTCACTCATCGTTACATCTTCCTTTAGATTGCAGGATAATTATCCCTACTATTATAACACCAAAACTCGCATATTAAAACAGAGATTGTAAAATAACTTCAACAATCTTGGTATCTGGCACGGTAAAAACATGGGACTTTACTGACTATATCTATATCTACACGATTATATGCGGGTGAAATAGGACAGATGTTATATTTATTCGGCGTGCTGATATACCAACACCTAACTATTGCTTTTGCCAGATGATGACAGCGAATTATTTTTTTTCCTTTTCACCTTACCATATCGAATCACAGTAGAATAACTGATACCGAGTTCAGCGGCGATGGCGGCTCTATCTTTCTGCTTGAGTAGCCTGTTAATTTTCTCAACCAGTTCATCGGAAATTGGCATTCCCTTTTCACCTGCCCGCGCGTCCTTCCGCATCTGTTTAGCCACATTATAGTCAAGTTGTAGTGTCTGTGCGACAACCTTTATAAGAATGCGATTGAGGTAGCCCTTGCTGATACCGGTGGATTGCTCTATTTGTTCAAAGGTAAAGGTCTGCCACGCATGCTCTGGTGTGTTTGGGTCTATAATCCATTCTGATAGAATTTGTTCCGCAGATTTCTTTTCCATTGAATATCTCCTGTTTTGCAGTTTTTGTGTTTTCATCTGTAGTAATATATGACTTGTAATCATGGGGTATAGGGGAATCAACAAATTCCCCTACCTTTTCACATTTCACCTTTTCACATAATGCTCACGTTGCCGTCTAACGCATTCTTTGAGAGTTTAGTATATTAGGACTCACAGGATTTTGTAGGATGTTCACCTTTTCACATTTCACCTTTTCACAATGATGTTCAGTGGCGTTTGATACCACGAACGCGAAACTTTAATCGTTCCTGTCTTCTGCGTCTTTCCTTTTCACTTATAGATGCGATATCTTTCCTTTTCACTTATAGATGCGATAACAGTAATCCTGTTGTCATCATGAAAATGAAAGTTATCAGCAATATCATTGCCATATTCGCTCCTCTTAGGTTTATCCTTATTCCGTTTCAAGCCGCGACCTTTTCAAACTGCAACCTTTTCCATGTTATCACCTTTTCCATTTAGTGCCGATTGGCTAAATCTGTGGTTTTCAAGACATTTCTCAATTTTACTTGTTAGACCTTCCGTAAGTTGTTCAATATCCAATCCCCTATGGACAATCTCTGACTCTACCTTTCCCACTTGTCTAAACTTTCTGGGGTCTACCTTCAACGCATAGTATAATAAAATAAGTGTTTGAGGTGTAGCCTTCTCCAAATTTATGTATAACATGAGTAATCAGGGCATGTTGCCATGCCCTGTCCTGTTTTGAAATAAATGAATCAAATCACATCTCCTGCATAACGACTTGAGGGAAGTTTATCGCTTTCTGAACCTGTTCTGGTGTTCCCTGTAGGTACTTAGCAAGTCGTTGCATCTTACGCATCGCTTTGTTGAATGTCATACCAACCCGTCCTTCGCTCAGGTTGATAATCTTGCCAATTTCCGCATTTGTCATTTCCTTCGGGATACCGCTACGTCTCTTTACAATAAACTGCTCCCGCTTGGACAAGTGAGATAAGAAGTAGTCTAAATCTATCTCTATATTCACTTGCTGATACGCATCTTCAGCAGATGTGTCTGGAATGAAGTGATAATAAGTCGTTTCAGTCTCGGTTTCCGTGTCAAGTGATAACAAGTCATCTACGAACTGTTGTGCATGTTGTAACCGCTTGACCTCATCTGTGCTAAAACCTGTCATCTTGGATAATGCCTTAATCGTTACGCATCCTTTGTCAACGAATAACCGAACTTCTGCTTCACGCAGTTTGCGAACACGACTCCGCTTGACCTCTGGAACGTTTATCGTCCTTTTCTGGAACTCTGAACGCATAATTGCTTTCTGAACTTTGAACTTGGCATAAGTTGAAAGTCTACACGGGTGATTTACCTTACAGGTATCAATCGCTTTCAGAAACCCGATAACCGCATCCCCGATAAAATCTTCTGCCAGCATATCTTTGGGTTTGAAACTGAAACACATCTTTATGAGAAACGGCATGTAGCATTCTACAAGCCGATCGCGTGCATACTGACTACCTTTTTTCGCTTGGATTAGCAACTGGTTCTCTTCATCGCGTTCTAAACGTGGATAATCTGCTTTCAAATTGATAGACACTTTTTACTCCATCAGTATTCTACATTGATTGTGAGAATCAATGATGGTATACTGTAACCTGATTAATCTATCGTTAATCGTTGTGGGAGTGTCTGCTCCCACTTTCCTATCAACCTATTTGGTAGGAAATACGCAGTCAAGGAATTGAACCTTGAGATACCACACCAATGCTGCGTATGGAGTAATGTTCTAACCTTCCATTTCGTAAGCCCTTCAGCGTCTACCCACTACTTCGGGAATACTGACTGACTTTTTTTATTCTGTTGTCAATGAACATATTTCAATTTACTGATGGCAGTATAGCAGAATGTCAAAATAATGTCAAGTATTTACTCAACTTTTTACTTATTGTAGTTGTGTGAGTTATGTCAAGCATAAAATGTTAAGGTAAGACGTCTTTAGTTATTAGCGATTCCTACTTATTTCACTTTTGTTTTGAATAGATGTTGACTTTTGAGACGGGATTTATTCTGGCATTTTGAAACTATGTTGTTGGTATATCATACCTCAAATTCATGTCAAGTGTTTATTCAAGTGTTTTGTAAAGTGTATTAAAATCATTAGTGAATCAAGCCCCTTTTCACTCCAGAATTCTGTGTTTTTGACAATCCACAGAATTGGGTTGTTTGATTTACCAGTCTGTATTGACCTACACATGCCCCTCAAAATAATTGTGGAGTATTACCTATATTTCGCTGTATTAAGTGTCTTGTAAAAAGTGTCAAGTGTTTGCGATTTTAGCGTTGAATAACAGACATTATACAACACTATTATTTACCTACCTTCACAAGACATTGCCAATCGTCAAAACCACAGATTTGTGAAATTGTAGCATTTACTCTCTTGTAAGAATTTTGTCATTCCTTTGGATTTTCACAGAAACAAAGGAATGACACTAACTTGACAAGATTTGAGATTGTAGACGCAGACTGCTCTCACGGCACTGAAAATCAGAAAATCGGGGGTCGGGGGTGGGTATAGGTCACCGATGCGGGGTGTCGGTGATTCGGGGCGATTCGACGGGACTAATGAGTCGGGAGTCCCAAAAATATATTATCAAAAAAATAAAATATTGACAATTATTTTTAATTTCTATAATATAATTCAGAGTGACCAAAATAAAATTTGAAAAAATATTTTTACAAAAAATTAGAAAATATGATATACTGATTCCTCGTAAATCTCACCTAAAAACCACCCCAACGCTAAAATTACCGAATTATGCCGTTTTTCTGTCTTTTTCTGCCAATAACTGCCAATCGTTGTTGTAATCAGATGAATAATCAGTTGCGTAATCACTTGATAAAAAAAGGGTAATCAGTTGACAATATTATATCGACTTTTGAGACAAGCGAGAATGAATGCGAACCTAACACAGACACAGGTTGCAAGAATTCTTGGTGTTTATCCATCTACTGTAAACAGTTGAGAGAGTGGAGAGCACAAACCTTCAATAATCACTTGCGTAAAATTAGCAGAATTATATCAGGCATCTCTTGAATGTTTTTAGGGATATAAGAATTAGATAAAATTGAGGAATTGGATCTGGGCAGCATGCAGCGTGAAATGTTGGAAGGAATGTTGAGTTTCACGGAGAAACAATTGGACTCACTTTTTGAAATATTTGATTTTTTAGAAAGAAAATATTGATTAAATTGAGTCACATGTGGTAATTTTAAAATTGTGTTCCAATATCTAATATTTTACTTCGTAATTGAAAAAACCACCCGGAGGTGGTAATTTCAGACAAAGGAAAAAAATGTCTTAGGTAAGAATATCATAACTTACCTAATAATGCAAGGAAAAAGGAGAAAATATGTCAAAAGTAAAAACGCACCCAGTTGCGTATGGTTACGACAGCATAATAATGGACTTAGAATATGGTAGAGCGAAAGCAGCAGATGTTATTTTATACATCGTTGCGAATTACTGCTCTACGTGGAAGTCTGGTAAAACGAAATACCTATCTGTTGATGGTCTTGCCACGATGATAGGTATATCAACGTCCTATGTCTCAAAGATATTGAGGCGAACAGGTAGATTCATACAGAGATTGAAATCTAACCGGAAAGGTACGATGTATGAAGTGATCAAACATGCTTTTGACGACTCATTAGATGATGAGTCCAAGTTGATAGGCACAAAGATGTTCGCAGTGCCTTATGGCGTTGGCAGTCCGATTGAAGCGATGATACGTGGTGTTATTTCTTGGAAGGCATGTCTTGTGTGGGTAATTCTCAAACGTTACTCAGATTGGACGACAGGCGTAACCTTACCGACAACGATGTTGGAGTTAGCACAACGTTGCCGGTTTGGTTCACAGACGATATGTGCGTGTATTGCTGAGTTGACAGAAGCCGGGTTTATTACTCGGTTATCTGGTAAGAATGAGAAAGCGATATATCAGTTGACTCCGACACCTGTAAATCGCAAGGGTAAAAAGGGCATGACACCGAAACAGAATGACGAGAGCCAGTACCCCACGACAGCAGATCACATCATGTCTTTCAACTGGCAATATCGCATCTCTAAGGTGAATGGCAAGATAGAGAGGCGAACAGGATATAAAGAGTGGAGGTTGGCTACGGATAAGGAACTCAACTTTGATGTGCCGTATATACGGAATGACTTACAGAGTGCGTTATTTGCGTGGAACCAGGCTCAAAATTTGCGGAGTCAACTCGCACAAATCTAACTCGGGCATCACGTACTATATAAGTACCTTTCCATAAGAGAAGACGTTATGTACAGAAATCAACCGACTACCAACGAAGGCTGTCAGGGACGGACTTCAAAACCTGTTTTAAAAAAGGTGAGTCACACTATGGATAATTGAGTATTCACTATGAATAATGCAGTATTCACTATGAATAATAGTGAGAATTTTCAGAATTGATAATAACTCGCAATTGATAATAACTTTTGCGGTGTCACTGAGAATTTATACTTTTTGAGAGATACGATGAAAATCGTGTTTCTCATTTTTTTTTCATTATTAGTTAATTTTAAGCCCAAAAGTTAACTAATAATGAAAAGTCCGCCCGATTCCTTGACAAATTTAGTCAATTTTCTGTATTCTACTTGATTATGCCTAAAAAACCAGATGATATTATTGAAATTCCAGAGTTCACAGAAGATGAGAATAAATGGATTGTTTGTGTTTTAGCACAACCCCGAATGAAACCCAAACGTGCAGCGACTCTGTTTGTCAATCGTTTTGACAGGTTTTTGGAACTTCCTGATCCTGATAAAGACTCTAAGTCTGAAGATAAATATTTCAGTGTTGATAAAGTGGTTGAGGCTGTCAGATATGAATTCTATTATTTCAAGTCAGATAAATGTGCTGCCTTGTATAAACCTATTCAAGCCAAAAAAGCGTTATACAACGAGGTGTATAAGGATCTCATTGATACATATTTTGTCACTGACTATTTCGAGTTGCTAAACTATATGGAAGAAGTCTATCTGGACATAGAGGATTACAACGCTGGGAATTAGAAAAAAATAGTACGGTATTTTCTTGTAATTTCATCAAAAATCACCCCATTCGCTAAAATTCACGATTTTTGTCATTTATCTGTCTATATCTGCCAATCTTTGTGGTAATCAGATGAATAATCAGTTGCGAAATCACTTGATAGAAAAAAGGTAATCAGTTGACACTATTTTACAAGCTTTTGAGACAAGCAAGATTGAAAGCGAACCTAACACAGACAAAGGTTTCAAGAATTCTCAACGTCTATCCATTAACAGTAATCAGTTGAGAGAGTAGAGAGCATGAACTCTCAATAATCACTTGCGTAAAATTAGCAGAATTAGATCGGGCATCTCTTGAATGTTTTATGGGGTATCAGAATCAGAAAATATTGAGGATTTGGAACTGGGCAGATGCAGCGTGAAATGTTGGAAGGCATGTTGAGTTTCACGGAGAAACAATTGGACTCACTATTTGAAATATTTGATTTTTTAGAAAGAAAATATTGATTAAATTGAGTCACATGTGGTAATTTTAAAATTGTGTTCCAATATCTAATATTTTACTTCGTAATTGAAAAAACCACCCGGAGGTGGTATTTTCAAAAAAAATTCACCTAAGTAATTTACCATACATTGCTAAATAATGCAAGGAAAAAGGAGAAAATATGTCAAAAGTAAAAACGCACCCAGTTGCGTATGGTTACGACAGCATAATAATGGACTTAGAATATGGTAGAGCGAAAGCAGCAGATGTTATTTTATACATCGTTGCGAATTACTGCTCTACGTGGAAGTCTGGTAAAACGAAATACCTATCTGTTGATGGTCTTGCCACGATGATAGGTATATCAACGTCCTATGTCTCAAAGATATTGAGGCGAACAGGTAGATTCATACAGAGATTGAAATCTAACCGGAAAGGTACGATGTATGAAGTGATCAAACATGCTTTTGACGACTCATTAGATGATGAGTCCAAGTTGATAGGCACAAAGATGTTCGCAGTGCCTTATGGCGTTGGCAGTCCGATTGAAGCGATGATACGTGGTGTTATTTCTTGGAAGGCATGTCTTGTGTGGGTAATTCTCAAACGTTACTCAGATTGGACGACAGGCGTAACCTTACCGACAACGATGTTGGAGTTAGCACAACGTTGCCGGTTTGGTTCACAGACGATATGTGCGTGTATTGCTGAGTTGACAGAAGCCGGGTTTATTACTCGGTTATCTGGTAAGAATGAGAAAGCGATATATCAGTTGACTCCGACACCTGTAAATCGCAAGGGTAAAAAGGGCATGACACCGAAACAGAATGACGAGAGCCAGTACCCCACGACAGCAGATCACATCATGTCTTTCAACTGGCAATATCGCATCTCTAAGGTGAATGGCAAGATAGAGAGGCGAACAGGATATAAAGAGTGGAGGTTGGCTACGGATAAGGAACTCAACTTTGATGTGCCGTATATACGGAATGACTTACAGAGTGCGTTATTTGCGTGGAACCAGGCTCAAAATTTGCGGAGTCAACTCGCACAAATCTAACTCGGGCATCACGTACTATATAAGTACCTTTCCATAAGAGAAGACGTTATGTACAGAAATCAACCGACTACCAACGAAGGCTGTCAGGGACGGACTTCAAAACCTGTTTTAAAAAAGGTGAGTCACACTATGGATAATTGAGTATTCACTATGAATAATGCAGTATTCACTATGAATAATAGTGAGAATTTTCAGAATTGATAATAACTCGCAATTGATAATAACTTTTGCGGTGTCACTGAGAATTTATACTTTTTGAGAGATACGATGAAAATCGTGTTTCTCATTTTTTTTTTCATTATTAGTTAATTTTAAGCCCAAATATTAACTAATAATGAAAAGTCCGCCCGATTCCTTGACAAATTTAGTCAATTTTCTGTATTCTACTTGATTATGTCAGAAAATACTGAAAAGAAAAAATCTATACTCCCCGAATTTGAGGAAATAGAAAAGACTTGGATTGTTGCTGTTTTAGCACAACCGAACATGAAACCTACCCGTGCAGCGAACCTTTTTGTTCATCGTTTTGACAGGTTTTTGGAACTTTCGCATCCTGTTGATACAGTCGTTAAGGCAGTTGTAGAGAAGTTTTATTATTATCGGAGCGATGATGAAGCTGCCTTATATAAACCTATTCAAGCCAAAAAAGAGTTATACAACGAAGTCTTTGAGGATCTCATTGATACATATTTTATCACTGACTATTTTGAGTTGATGAACTATATGGAAGAAGTCTATCTTGGTATAGAGGAGTATAGTTCAGGTAAATTGAAGGTTTTGAAAGATGCTGCGAATCTGCGTGGCTTATTGTATAAACCGAAACAAGAAGATACCGAAGATTCACCTTCAGAAGTGGGTTGGGTAAGAGAAAGGTCAATATCCAGAGAAGAAAAGAACAGAATCGATGCGGAACGAGACAGAATCAAAGCGGAAAAAGCCAATGCAGAAACAGAAAACTAATCTCGTTATTCTGCCTTTTCTAGCGAAATTAAGGCATTAAGTAAATTGGACAGATGAGCAAGCGGTTTATCAACGTTAGTTGTCCGTTCTCTGTGGATACGTAACATTAACTTGGTATTTCGATCCCATTGTTCAGGATTTTCGCTGGCAGCGTCAACCTTGCATTTAACATCATCATATAATCTTTGATAATCTAAAGCCGCTTTCTCAAGAGCTTCTACTTCAGCCAATACAAGTTTGTGAATACGATCTCGGAGTGCTAATCGCGCACCGTCTAAAGCTGCCTCATAGTGTTCTTGAAATCTTGTCCGAGAGAATTTATCGCTTTTATGATCGGCGACGCGTAACTTTTGGGAAAGCAAGTTGTCTGCATCTGTTTTTTCTTTATCTGATAACACTCCCATATCTGATATAGACCGCAACCACTCCGGCAACGGGTCTTGTGCCATCAATTCTTTGGCAACATCTATGCGTTTCCAACCACATGCCATCTTTTCAACCGCATCCCTTAACACATCATTAGGAATTTCACCGATATAAATGGGACGATCCGTTTCAGGTTTACTTATAGGTTTATCATCTCCAAGATCAGTATCAGATGCCCCCATTGTTTCTGTTTGATCTTTTGTTTCAGTGGTTCTGTCCGCAGGATCATCCAATTCCTCACTTGGTTGTTTTTCCTTTGTTTGTCCATTATCCATTGCATCACTACGTTCAGGGTGTCCTATACTATCCGCTGCAGTTTCATTCGTATCGGACTCGCTGGGTTTCGAAGTTATCGCACTTTCACCTACCGGACCAGGTTGAACCTCAACATCGGTGTCAAGCGTGTCGGTTCTTACCTTACCTTCCCTGTGAATAAACGCAGCACCTTCACTGCCATGCTGTTCAGTGGATGTCGTTTGGGATCCTGTTGCTTCAGTTTCAGCACCGGACAATGTGTTTTGCACAGTATCTGTAATCAGTTGTTCTGGTGGTGTGTCTATAGATTCAAGTTGCTTTTGAATTTCACGGGCTTTATTGCCTGCTTCATCTGCACTGTCCTGTAATTTTTCAACTTGATCTCTATAAGTTTTATCTTCATATTCGTCATATGCCAGACGATAGCGTATCTTGTGCCTATATTTTTTTGCTTCTTCATTGTTCTGTTTTTCAATGTCGAACAATCTTTTCATCTCGGCTTCCAGTTCTGCTCTTCTTGATTCATCCAATTTATCATCTCCTTCTCTAACCTTGTAGTCCTTCGCAAATTTACGAAGAATCCATAATTCTACATTGTCCTTACTTTGAATGCTAACGCATTTCTGCCAAGACCTTATACAGCTTTTCTTAAACTATTGTTATTGATAAATCTGTCTGATTTACTATCTCTATATACATATAAGTTTTCCAAATGTCTGGTGGTGTTTACTATTGTCAAGCCATGCCGCAGCACTTGTTCAGACTTCGGCAGATATGCACAGAAAATATAGCCTTCATATTTCTCTCTTTAGAATACACAGATGTATTATATCTGGCAAGTTTAAGATACCATAATGTCAGTATACCAGTAAGATAAAGTGAGAAATATGGGCATATAGAAATGTTCACTATACCGATACCGCCGTCTATAGAATAACATGATATTATCACAACTGCCACAACAAAATATAGCTACAGAACATCATATTGATGGACACGAAGTAGGTAGATATATACAGATAATAAAATAGATCATCAAGATAGATAAATGCAAAGTAGGCAGATATACACATAAAATATAACCACAGCGTATTATATCTGATACGGACGATACTGGCAGATACACACAGATGAAATAGTTTGTTTAACCCAACAGAACACCTTAGTTATTCCAGTCTAATTATCTGAAAATCCGTGAATCTGTCAATCTGAAAACAATGATTTATCAATCTTTAGAATAACATAAGTTTATTTCATGTAGTAATATATTTTTCAGATAAATGGGCAGAACATGCCATACAAATGATAAATCTATGCCAACAATATAAAAATAAGGTATAATATTATTATGTTTCCGACCTTTCACAGTCTATATTAACACGAATTCTAATTATTCCATATCAGTTGAGGTGACCATGCAAAACAATACATCGACCAAACAAACATCGTTCGGCACCCACACAAGGCTTAAAAGCAAAGGTATTTGGTAAAAATGGAATGCTACACCATGCCGTTGGGAATGGTTATGAACTTCGAGAAGGACAAATGTGAATGGCAGTTGAAGTTGCACGTGCTATCATCGGACAGAATATATTGCTCTGTGAAAAGGCTACAGGCATTGGAAAGTCCTTCGGTTATCTTATTCCAGCCTTTTCAACGAATATCCATAACAATCAATAGGAGTGTTCTTCCAATGAAAAACACTACAAATACACAACGTCAATCGTCAACCAATACAAAAAGTATGAGGGAAGTCGTTTTTGGAGAAAATGGGATGCTTCATACCGCTATCGGAGATAAGTATGAAAAGCGAGAAGGACAAATACGGATGGCAGTTGCCGTTGGGAAAGCAATTATGTCACGAAGCAAATTGCTTTGTGAGGGTGCTACAGGTATCGGGAAATCGTTTGGGTATCTTATACCTGCCTTTTCACCAGCAACTCGAAAGGCACGAGAGGCAATTGAGGGTGAAGGAAAGCCTGTTATTCTGTCTACATCAACGAAAATTCTACAAGATCAGTTGATTGAAACAGATGTCCCGCTTATCCGTAAAGCTACAAATGTTGATCTCAAGGTTCACATCGCAAAGGGACGTAATAATTATATGTCTTGGAGACGATTGGAGAACTTTCAATCGCAGTTAGCAGATAACACATTTCTGTTTGACCACATAGATGCTGCACAACATTCACATAGACAAACCGATGCTTTAGCAGATTGGTGGAAAGCTATTGTTGATAATAATCTTGATATAGATGGAGAGTTTGTAAACTTTACACCAGAGAAATACAAACAAGTTCTTAAAACAAAAACAGATCTTCACACTACAGACACATATCCATTACATCGAGAAATTATATCCGCAGTGCAGTCAGATCATAATGATTGTTTAGGTAAGGCATGTCCAAACTATGATAATATTTGCCCGTATTATACAAAACGACGTGATATGGCGGATGCTGACCTTATTATTGCTAACCATACCTTACTGGCACTTCATCTAAGACAAAACATACTGCCAGAGGCTAATACCTACATCATTGATGAGGCACATAAGTTTTATTCAGCAGTCAGTTCCGCCTTTCAAATTGAGTTTAGTCTACAGAAAGTGAAAATGTTTACAAAGGCAATCCTGAATAAATGGAATACATTTAAAAAAGAAGCTGTCATCGTTGAACCCATGCTGATTACAAAAGAAATTGATCGATTCACAAGGCAGATAGGTCAGACAATCAATATCACTACTAAGTTTTTTGATGATTACCATGCAATGCTTCACCAAACAGCATTATACGAAAAGAAAATAAATGATCGCAATCAGACATATCCGTATGTTACTTTAGTTCCTTTCGATGAGAAATTAGTAGAATTCGTCGGTGAACTTCAGAAATATGTTGATTATTGTAACGAGTTCGCAGAAAAACACTTCGCAAAATACTGGTTAGAAGAAACAGATGACCAAGATGAAGATATTGACGAAAAAGACAACGGACTATATAAGGATTGGCAATTGTTTTCACTTATATCCAAACTGGCTACGGATATTGTAAACGATGCTTACGCTGTTTTGAATCACACGGCACCAAAAACACACTGCTATTGGGCAGATATAGCCGCGTCGTTATCCGGGAAAGTTGTGGATGGTAATCGTGTCAAACTCATACGAACACCTATTGATATTACAGCTTACCTTGAACCATTGTTCGCACCAGATAACTCTGTTATTCTTACATCAGCCACACTGACAACAGGTCAACAAGGTTTCAATCGCTTGAAAACTCAACTCGGATTACAACACTATCCAAATGTGTCAGAAATGGTTGAACCTTCACCATTCCCATTGAAACAGAATGCTGCAATACATCTGTTTCCAACAATACTTTTGCCACCAACTTCATCAAGCTCAAATAAAATAGAAGATGCTTATTTTGAACAACAGGCTACACTTTGTGAGTATTATCTAAGACTAAATCATGGACGCGCACTTGTCCTATGCACAAGCAGATATTATATGGATAGACTTTACCAAAGTATGGAACCCGTGTTTGAGGATCTGGGCGTGCAAGGGCTTATTCAATCAACTGGTGTAAATCTAAAAGAACTTTTATCTGACTTCGTATCTGACGAGACTTCAATCCTATTCGGTGTAGATAGTTGTTGGGAAGGACTTGACGCACCAGGGGATACACTCAAAACAGTCGTTATTACAAGACTGCCTTTTAGTCCACCACATCCGGTAACTGAAGCAAGGATCAGGACATTACAAAACATAAAACAAGGGTTTTGGGAGGTGCAACTACCGGATATGTTGCTACGATTGAAACAGGGAGCAGGAAGATTGATCAGATCCACAACGGATATAGGTGTTATCGCTATACTTGACCCAAGAGCCGTAACAAAATCTTATAGCAAAGATATAATCAAATCGCTACCGCCAGCAAATATCGTGTATAACCCCAAACCCATTATACAACATATCAATAATCTGTAAATCAATCGCTTTTCTCATAAATATAACTCACTGAACATACGTCTCCTGCAACTCTACAATTTCTTGAGAGTTTAGGGGATAATTTTCCTGCTGCCCGGCGACTATTTACGCGATTTTTTCAGAACTCGCGCTAACTTTGGTAATTTTTGAAAATGCGAGCGTGAAAACCAGTCATCAGCATGTCTGATATGTTACCACCCTGTTTTTCCTTTGTTACCACCTGCGTTCTTGAATTGTTACCACCTAATTCTAAGGGTTGTTCGCCAACACTTATGGTTATTGAGGTTAGAGGGGTTATTTTTCCTGATTTTTTCGCGTACCATCTTTCTTGTGTTACCAAATCTATGTAACATCCGCGCGAGGCAGGTAAGTTTGTCATTTTTTGTCAAGTCTTCAACGTATCACCTAATCTGTGAAACTGTATAAGAATTTGTGTAAAGTCCATAAAATCTTTGTATATCTTAGAGTTGATACGTTTCAACTCATATTCACTGCTATTCCGCCATTTGCCGAAATCCCGCATCTGTATCATTAACGTGTCCCGGTGTAAACGCCACCGTTCATTGAAACTATAATAAAATCCATCTATAAATTTCATCGGTCGCTTGCGACGATATTCAGATTTACGCTTACGACGTTCTGGATACGGACTTGGATACAGCTGATACTCTGAAAGCCTAAACGGCTTGGATAACTTTTCAAGTAAACCAAGTTCCGTCATCTTCTTGGCATTCTCAGATATAGTCTTGGCAGTCATTTTCATCAGTTTAGAGGCGTATCGCACCGTCATACTCACAACGCCACTTACCCAACAAGAATGAACCTTACGAACCGTCCAATCCAAAAATATCTTCCAAGCTATCTTGCCCTGTTCTATCAACTGGCTCGGTGAACCTTTACCCTTCGGCACCGCACACTTCTGCGGTCTGCCATCTTTGTCAACAGGTATTTCACCTAACTCACATTTATGATGAACCACTTGGTAGAAGTACGCACCATCCGATTTACGCTTACCCTTAACGACAAGCCAACCATGCTCTATCAGCCATTTTATGCCACGACGCACTTGAGAATGACTGTTCACATTCAATAAGTCCGCAAGGCGACGAAGCGATAACGCATGCGATAGACCTGTATCCCAATCAGAATACTCGTTGACCTTCAAATAAACAGCACGCATAAAATTCGGAACTTGCTGATCCGGATCAAATATACTATGAATGCCACAAGGCACTTGCTGCGTTGTTTCTTGGACTTCAGGAATACCTAAATTACCAAAATATACTGACTTTTCAGAAACTTCGCTCTCATCATAAGATAATTCTGGGGCTTCTAATTGAATACACTGAACATTTTGTGGTATAATGCCATAAGACATATAAAATCTCCTTATTGGAGTAGTGATTAGCAAAGTTGTTGTAAATTTTGCTAATCATTGTTATTTTTTAATCTCCTACCATTTTTAATCGACATTAAACGTTGTAAACTTTGGTAATATTTGTTAGTAGAGGTTATGGAATATATAAGATACAAGGACGTCCATACCGAGTGGATTTAGGTAACTGCTTGCCCTTCTCAAGATCCTCGTAGGCTTCAGTTTTAAGTTTATGAACTTCATCTAAACATTCCAATAAATTACCATCAGAACTCTCTAATTTGAGTTTTGCTAAATCAAAATCAGAAATAGCTTCCTCAAAATCCACAAGCAGGAGTCTCGCAACACCTCGACCATTAAACGCCTCCACATAAGTGAAATCGCGTTCAATAACTTCACTAAAACAGCTAATCGCTTCTTCGCAATTACCATGATTACAGTTGTCTATACCTCGTTGATGATAATAATCCGTAGAGTATAAATCTGGTTTATACAACATAAAATGTTCTCCTTTACACCTGAAACGATAGCTGCAGAAAGCATCAAAATCTGTTGACTTTTCCTTTATTTTAGTGTATACTAAATAAATCGCTCATCTGTAGCATTGCTTTATGGCACCTCTGTAGATTTGAGTTGGTCTACAGTTATTGTGCCTTCTGCATCTTCGCTTCAGAGAAAATTTGTAACCCGCGAGGATTACCTCGTGGGTTCTCCCTTTAAGACTTACACCTATTTCCTGCTGAGTCGTTAAATAATAAATCAAGAAAATCACCTGTCAAGATAAGTAAAACCAATTTTAAGAATTACAGAAATTTAATCAAGTTAATTTTACTTGAAAAAAGAAATAAATTATGTTAGTATTTAATTAACGGGTTTTGAATGTCATATTGAGAACTTATTAGATCCAATACCTGCGTAAGATAGCGCAGGTATCAATTTTTAATTTTGAACTATGGTGAACTTTATCACTATTATTTACTGGATACACGCCCCTGTATCTTGCAAAGGCGTGCTATAAATATAACTACAGAGAAACAGATATGTTTATCAAGTTTCTAAGGGAGTGTATGGAATTATGAAAGACAGAAAAATAACTCTGACAAATATCTTATTATCTGTATATGGTATTCTATCTGAAGTCCATAGTAAAATAGAAGATGTTGAAGAACAAGCCAAATTTCAAAACATCCTAAACAAAGTAGAGAAAAAAGCACTTGCTGAACTTGTCAGTCTAACTTCAGACTCCTAATTGAATCAATTATATTAGGAACGCTGATTCCTGAAGTGTAGATTTGTAATACTTCGCCAGCTATCCTGGAAATATCTTCGTCAGATTTTGCTGGTGTTTCTATAACACGTTTCGCAAATTCTGTTAGCCGTGAATTAAATTGAGTAATAAGTCTGTCTTCAATCGCTTTGATGTCACTTTTGGTAAGTGTATCTTTCGTTTGAAGATCTTTTAGTTCGTTCATCGTATTTCTCCTTCGGAGTTACAATCCATGATACGGGTAGACATATCCAAAATGTGGCACGATTTATTCTACCTTTGAATGAGAATAGCAACTGTTTCCAGTTGATTTGAGTATCATCAACGACTAATTCCGTCATTTTATTCTCTATATCAATCCTGAAATTGTCTCTGAAATCAGTTACAATAAAGGACAGTTAGAAAATACAAATCTTCTGAGTAAACTGTATTTTGTTTATTAAAAGGTGCGTCTCCCGGCGCACCTTTTTCATTGAAACTATTACTGAACGAATTTTATAACAAAAATCAAGATTTGTCAAATTAATTGTTGCAAGGAAACGGTTAGTGTTGACATATCCGAAAATCTCAATTATTATATTTTATCCTCAACCGAAAGTGTTATTGACTTTTGTTTTAGCAAGGCACGCATGAGTGGGGGTATATCCTTCATCCATTTTAGGCGTAGTTGCAACGTCTGTTGCTGTGTAGCAATCCAACTCATCACTTGGCTTATATCGTATGCGTTTCGGACAGGGGCATAGGCACCGGGGACATCTTTTTCTGATCCATGTTTAAGTTTCAGATCGTCGTATCTAACTTTTTTCTTATTGTTTGATTTGTTCGGTTCAGCCTGAAACTCAGCATCTAATCCCGTTTTGGCGATATGGTATGCTCTTGCCGCGGCATGAATACCCCACTTTTTTGAAACAGCATATTCAAGCCAATGTTCAATACTTCCTGAACTCGGTTTGACATTGGATGTATTTTGGACAGCCACCGTTGTTGTATACCAACTCATAATTTTCGCAATTTCTGATTCAAAGAGTTCCCTGGAAAAATATCGCTTTAAGTATATTTCAATAGGATCCGTTTTCAATTTATTTGTCCTGTGTGCTTTTTTCAAGTCAACTATATCGTTCTTTATTATCATACCATTTTGACAAACAAGCCTGTGCCAACTCAGGTTAATTGTTAAGGTTGTGGTTTTATCAACAGAGTTGATTGCATTTAAGGTCAGTTCACCCCTGCAACCATCAAGGTCGTCTGGAGAGAAATCCATATATTCTGATGGGGCTAAGATAAGACTGATCCACATGCGTTCACCAAATTCTGTCATCCACAATCGTGCCTTAAGACGCTCAGCTTCAAATTCACTTTCACGCAATACACGTTCTAATGCGTTGAGTAGTTCTTGACATACTCCCCCTGCTAAAGCATGGGGGATTCTTAGCTCTTATATTGGCAGCGGTTGTTGCTTCCAAACGGAACTTTTCCTGCTTCCGTCTCTCGTGCCTCGGTGTGAGGTCTTACTTGGACTCCACAAGCGTGACTTTCGGTGTGCCCCACCGTAGATGTTGTAAAGGCGATGCAAGCATCTGTACAACTTGTTTGTAGTGTCCCAGATTTTTCGCACAAAGTCAAGGTGTTTCTTGACACAATACATGAGCAGTGTCTACATCCCCGTGCTAAAGCAACGGGGTTTTGACACCAAAGATGTGATAAATATATTTAATTTTAGGTGTTATTGAGTAAGGTCATGGGGAGTTGACATCCTCAGCAATCTCAAGTATACTGGAAAGATAAAAAAAAGAGAGGCGCATAAACACCTCTCTATCGCATAAAATGCGTAACCAGCGTGTATCCTATCACATTGTAGATATGATTTCAAGAAGCACATGAAACCCAAACGTCGTAAGAAAAGAAAAGTTGATTTACTTCCGAGCGAGATACGTCATACGGCTGTGACGTTGAACCCGTCTTATTGTAATATATCGCCAGTCCGTTTAGAGTCGCTTTTACCGCCCTTACCGGATGATGCTTTTATGCGTGGGTATTGTGGGTGGCAGCAGCAGCGAGATAGTGGTGATATATTTATATTTTTCCGAACGCGGTGGGTTGATAACCGTCGGGGGCTTCACATTCATCGGTATTTAGCATCGCCGCCATCGTTCTATTCACCTATTGTTTTTGGGATGACGCATGAATCGGAGCTGGAGACGTTCGATGAAAAACTGGGTTATGATGTGAGGTGGTCAGATATTTTAGAGATTGGGTGGGACTCGTTTTCGGAACTTGTTTCACGGATGTTATTGGAATCTCTTGCGGGTTTGCTGAATACCCCTGAATCGGTAGGCAGTGATAACATCACTTGTAGCGGTGATATGCGTTGGATACCGTCGCCATATCGGGAGGCGATACGGCAGATTGGAGAAAATCAGAGACTATGAAGTATGTATTTTTTGGCGGTGCGGGTGAAGTCGGGGGTTCTTGTATGCTGTTATCCGTTGCCGGTCGTTATTTATTATTTGACTGCGGGATACGTGTGAATCGGCGTGGCGTTGAGTCTTTACCGGATCTTGAGTTGTTGAAACAGAGTGCGCATGCGTTGGATGCGATTTTTGTGTCTCATGCGCATGCGGATCATATTGGGGCACTGCCGTTGGTACATGCCGCGTATCCACAAGCTCCGATCTATGCGACACTACCTACTCAACGTCTATCGTCTGTGATGCTAAATAACGCTGTGAATGTCATGAGTAGTGAAGGTGAAGATACCTTTTTCACACAGGAAGCTGTTGAAACGAGTTTGGGTCGGATACAGATATTAGAGATGGGTCAATGGATAGATTTATGGGAAGGCTGGCGTGTGTTGTTTATCCGGTCGGGTCATATACTCGGTGCTGTAAGTATTTACCTACAAACACCACAAGGCACATTCTTTTATAGTGGTGACGTGTCAACTTTTCATCAAAAAACGATTGACGGACTTGCGGATATATCGGGGTTACCTGCGCCAGATTTTATGGTGTGTGAAGCGACGTATGGTGATGGTGTTCATCCATCTCGTGCTGAGGAAGAGATGAAGTTAGCCAAAGCCGTTGCGGAAGTTATCGAGACGGGTGGGAATGTTTTAATACCGAGTTTTGCTTTGGGACGTGCGCAGGAAATCATATTGATACTTAGAAATGCGATGATTAGCAAAAACATACCGGTGTTTCCTGTTGTCACCGATGGTCTTGTGAATGCGATCTGCGAGGTATATGATACGCTTACGCCTTATCTGGGTGCCAGACTACAAAAACACCTTACCAATTCTCAACAACCTTTGTTTTACTATCGTAACTTTCGCAGGGCAAGAATGGGGGAACAGGAAGCGATCCTCAAAGACACGACACCCAAATGTATTATTGCGAGTTCTGGTATGCTAACAGGCGGTGCGTCTGTTACGTATGCGAAAGGACTTTGTAGTGATCCCAAGAATGCGATATTTCTTTCCGGGTATCAAGACGCTGAATCACCAGGGCGACGTTTACAGAAACTTGAACCGGGAGATACGATTGAATTTCCGAATGGGACTTCTGCGGTTGTCAAATGCCGGGTAGAGCGGTTTCATTTATCAGCGCATAGTGATCAGGGACAGCTGGTATCGTTTATCAAACAAGTAAATCCGACATCTGTAGCATTGGTACATGGTGAAGACATCGCTATAGGTTCACTCCGAGAAAAGTTGTGTAAAAAGTTTCCTGTGATTATACCTTATAATAGGAAGATTTATGAAGTGACGGATAATCCGGACTGGCTGCCGCCTTTGGCACGTGCGTATATGGATAAGAAAGCCGCTTTTAAGGTCGGTGTTGAGGTTCACAAGGACACGATACATATTGATAAATCGATCTGTGATTCTGAAAGGTGGCAAGCGTTTATTGAGGGACAGCATACCGCAACGATGAAGGGAAATCGTCTGATTATTCGTAAAAACTAAAAAATACTTTGACTTCATAATGAAAAAATAGTAATATTTGACATACTCCCCCAGCTAAAGCATGGGGGATTCTTAGCTCTTATATTGGCAGCGGTTGTTGCTTCCAAACGGAACCTTTCCTGCTTCCGTCTCTCGTGCCTCAGTGTGAGGTCTTACCCCGACTCCACAAGCGTTTTCTGTCTCGGTATGCCCTACCGCGACATTTCTTAAGTTTATTGCAGCATTAACATCTCTATCTATAGAGACATCACATTGACTGCAATAATACGTTCTATCTGAAAGCGTTAGCTCTTTCTTTTTATATCCACATCTGCTACAGGTTTTGCTACTCGCATAGAATTGCGATGCTTCTGTGACAGGTATTCCAAGCGTTTCTGCTTTGGTCTTGAGTTTAGAGAGAAACCCACCTAATGCTGCATCTGACAATGCTTTTGCGAGTTTCTTATTCTTTAGCATATTGGTAACCTTGAGTGTCTCAATACCGATAGCAGATGCTTTATTGACAATATCTGTAGTTGCTTTATGGTGTGCATCGTTTCGGATACAAGCAATGCGGTAGTGAATACGTGCGACTTTCCATTTCTGTTTTATCCAATTTTTGGATCCTTTTGTCCGCTTGCTGAGCCTACGTTGTGCCTGTCTCAACTTCCTTTCATATCGTTTTAGCGGTCTTGGATTCTCATATTTGCTGCCATCAGAACATGTTGCTAATGTGTTTATACCAACATCGATACCGACTACAGGGTGCGTTGAGTTATCAACTGCTTTGGTGTCCTCTGTGTCTACTGTTATTGATACAAACCATCGGTGCGCTGTTCTGCTAATAGTCACTTTCATGATTTTTCCTGTCCAGCGTAACGCTTGAAACATTTTGACCCATTCGATTTTGGGAAGTTTGATACGTTTACCTTCTACTTGAACAGATTGATTATTCGTCGTAAAAGAATCCTTTTTGCCACGCTTCTTAAACTTCGGAAACTTGGCACGCTTGGATACCCAATTCGCAATAGCAGCTGAGAGGTTCACAAATATGCTTTTGTTCGCAACAACTTGATCTTGTGTCTTTGTCCAAGCATAAGCTTTCTTAGCAACATTAAATCTCTCATTCAACTTTGATGTAGAGAGAAACGCATCATTCTCTAATCCTGACTTAAAATCTGCTAAGGCATAATTATAGGCAAAACGGGCATAACCACATTGCTGAGCAAACCAATTATACTGCTTGTTATTTGGAATTAAGGCAATCTTATGTGTTTTAAATGGCATATCACTATTTCCTTGAAAGGTCACTACTTCCCATTTGTGGTGGTGTGCAGATACCACAAATATCGGCACTGAAGGAGTCCTACAAGGATACCATATTTCACGCTAAAAGTCAGGTTATATGGCGGTGTCTACATCCCCGTACTAAAGCAACGGGATTTTGACACCAAAGATTGATAACTTGTATATTCTAATATACAGACAATTCTATCCAATTGACTGTGTTTAGCCTGTACTAACCATAAAGCAGAAAGGCGGAGAAGTCTCACTTTTCCGCCTTTTTGCTAATAATTTGACTTTAATTGTATATTTTAATCTGCAAATAGACGTCAATTCTATTTGTCAATAACAAAACGCAGAAAAGTGTTGTGAATTTTTCTTATCACATCTTTGGTGTCAAAATCCCGTTGCTTTAGCACGGGGATGTAGACACTGCTCATGTATTGTGTCAAGAAACACCTTGCCTTTGTGCGAAAGATCTGGGACACTACAAACAAGTTGTACAGATGCTTGCATCGCCTTTACAACATCTACGGTGGGGCACACCGAAAGTCACGCTTGTGGAGTCGGGGTAAGACCTCACACTGAGGCACGAGAGACGGAAGCAGGAAAGGTTCCGTTTGGCAGCAACAAGTGCTGCCAATATAAGAGCTAAGACTCCCCCTGCTTCAGCTGGGGGAGTATGTCAACTGGGGGAGTATGTCAATCTTGCAACGCTTTATCAAAATAATCGTAATATTAATTTGACTTAAAGAATATTTTATTGTATACTTAACAAATCCTGCTGGGTCAGTATACCACGCGGTGCAATCTTCGCACCGCCCTGAACCCACCCGAGTGGTATCGGAATAGCAGGTTGCAGGTAAAATCCCTGTTTGGTAAATGAATATTATAGATGAATATTAATAATAGGTTAGAAGATAGGATTGGTAGACATCATACTCTGGAATCTTCAAAGTAAATCTTATGTTTAAGTAAGGAGAGTTTTATAATGAGTTTATTCAATAAACTTGCAATTCTTTACAATACGGTGATTAGTTTGAACCGATGTGGTCATGGTTAGCATAGTTAAACAGGTTATCCTTGTTTTTTTGCATGACAATATTAATAATCGAAAAATGAAAAATAAGAAAGTTAGATTAACAGGATTTAATTTCCCTGAATCTTTAACTTGAATTCAACAATCTTATGAAGGAGAAATAAGTAATGCGATTGTTAAATAAATCGACATTTTCCTTAGTTTTTGCAGTTTTACTCATTGCTGGAATTGCATTTGTTGGAACAGATGTGTGGGCAAATACAATGAGTGCCACATGGTCTGTTGATTTAGACGAGAATACGGCTGATAATCAGTCAGGGTGGACAGTGACTCTTACGTATGCTACGGCACCTGCTACCCTTCCTACTGATGCTTCCATTGCGGTGGATGGTGGTACAGATGTTGGTACAGTTGTAGATTTCAAACCCACTACCACCACGGAACCTGCGGCTGTTGCTGGTACAACAAAAGTATTTACTTTTAATGTACAACTTGCAGATGTTTCTACGAATGCGGATATAACGCTTAGCGACCACCGCCGAGTTACCCTTACCAATAGTCAGAATTTGGCTTCAACAAGCATCTACACGCCGAAGTTGAAGAGTATTACAGCACCGAAGAGTGCGCGAGCAGGTACATTTGAGGCCACTATTGAATTTGAGCCTCCGGCTGATGCGGTTGCTGAGGTTACTGGTGCTAATCCAGTCGCCGCTGTCCCCGGTATTGGACCTGCAACTGGTCTCAAAGCGACAGATATAGCAGCTTCCGCCTCCGCTAGCGTCCTATCGGTGATGGATAATGGGGACAATACTTATACCGTACAAGCTGTACTTGTCAATGCCACTACGGATATAACCCTTGCGACCACTTTTCTACATCAGGAAGCTCCGGATGGAGATGACACAGGAACCGATAATGATGCAGAAAATCGAGCAAGAGTCATATATGACGATGAGCGTCCGACAATTGGACCAATAGTGTTCAAAAGTCTTACCAATAGGGATCTTGATATATCATCCGTAACGGGGGCATTTGATGTTTTCATTGACCACATTGATGCCACTGTCGCCTCTCCAAAATCAATTAATGACGAGCCAGATACTGTATCAAATGAAGAAATGTTTCCTTTGGTCGTTGAGTTTATGGTGGAACCCGCAGATAGGGGAGCAACTGTCTCTAATGTAGGTAGAATTGATGGGAAACCTGCTGCAACAATAACACCGAAAGAGAACACGACGTCAACGAATTGGCCTGCAACTAACCTTACGTTAACTGTTAAAGTAACAGATGGAGCTGGTAATTTTGCTGTAAAAAGGGCACAATTCACCGTTGCACCGAGAGCAGCCACCACTACTGGTCCGGTAGATCCAGTCAGTGATACAGATAAACCAACAGTAGTGAGCGTTACGGCACCCACAACCCCCATTGCCGCAGGTCAACCCAATGCGGGGAGTTTAGTCTTCACAATTATGTTTAGTGAGCCACTTAAAGCTGGGACTTTTACTATAGACGACTTGGTAATAACCAACGTGGACACACAGACTGCGCATTCAATGCTGGTTATGGATACGACAGATACCACGGGAAAAACCTACAAGTTGACGGTCACGCCGACGGATGATACTTTTCCAGTAAAAGTTTCGTTCAACGCTGAAGCAACAGTTACGGATCGTGCGAATCCGGGGAATGTATCTGAAAAAGGGATCGACAAGGAAGCCACATATACTCCGAAAGGGGTATTGGGTGTGGATATTAAACCGCCGGATAAACCACTTAATGGGTCACTGGTGTTTACGTTTGAGTTTGCCCAGGCACCTGTTGATGCTATGGTCAAGAATCCCACGACTGGAGAGGTGATCGGGGAAGACATCAGGGGTTTTGCGATTGGTGATGTTGACGCTTCTAATGCACGCCCGTTGGATAAATCAGATCTTCGGAAGTCCGTTTCTGATGATAAAGTTTACTATCTGACGGTCACACCAGTGAATTCTCGACTGGCAGTGACGGTAACTCTGTACGCTGATGCAGTGGTAGCAGATCCGACACCAGAAGATACGACAAACGACGATGCTCTTATTGCTGGGCAGGTGAGTGCAACATTTACGCCAGATATAACAGCACCCACACTGGAAATTACACATACTCCTGCTGATAGTGTCGCAGTAAGTTCCGGTGGAATGGTGACGTTTACCTTCACATTTACGGATGAAAATACGATTGAAACTTCAGGTGCGGGTGCGTTCACGACTAACGACGTTGCCGTTGTGGGCGGAATGAAAGGGACCTTCACAGCGACAAACAATAAGACTTATACGTTGATGGTTACACCTACTACGCCGAATACAAATGTGACAGTGACCGTTGCAGCAGGGAGTGTCACGGATACGGCAATCCCCCCAAATGCACTAGCTGCATCCGTATCAGAAACTTGGACAGCACCCACTATAGCAGATACGACAGCACCCACACTGGCAATTACACATACTCCTGCTGATAGTGTCGCAGTAGGTTCCGGTGGAATGGTGACGTTTACCTTCACATTTACGGACGACAATATGATTGCGACTTCAGGTGCGGGTGCGTTCACGACTGACGACGTTGCCGTTGTGGGCGGAATGAAGGGAACCTTCACAGCGACAAACAATAAGACTTATACGTTGATGGTTACACCTACTACGTCGTATACAAATGTGACAGTGACCGTTGCAGCAGGGAGTGTCACAGATACGGCAACCACCCCAAATGCACTAGCTGCATCCGTATCGGAAACTTGGACAGCACCTTCTGCACCGCCTATAGTAGATAGAACGCCACCAACGTTGACGATTACTAATTCACCTCTTGATGGCGAGGCACTTCCCACAAATGGTCATGTGATGTTCACATTCAGATTTACTGAGCTACTTGGTGCTGGTACTCACGCGTTTACGGTGGGTGATATTGCTATCCAAAATGGAAACCTAGTTGAATTCACAGGATCCGGTACGGTTTACATATTAACTGTCATGTCTACGAATCGGGCTTTGCCAGTGACAGTAACAGTTGCGGCGGGCGCAGTAGCGGATCCTACAGGTAACCTGCTGGCTGCTGCTGTATCAGAGTCGTATAATCCTATAGATAATCAACCGCCAACAGTAACTATTACTTCTGCTATGGGGACTGGTGTTAATGCTGGTAAAATTGTGTTCACATTCACTTTCAGTGAGCCACTTGGTATGGGTGATTATGCATTCACGCTTGATGACATTGATAGAGCAAATAGTAACGCTACGTTTGCGACTCAACCCGAGAAAGTCATGGGTACGTCTGCTCCAGCTGCTCCGCAGGTTGCTTATACATTAGCGGTTACACCTCGTCCTGCTGACGCGGATCCGGTTATTATCATTCTCAAAACATTGTCCGTAGCTGATGCGAGCGGTAATATGCTTGTAGGTGATCAAGTTGGTACCTATAGTAAACCTGTCATAACGCCTGAGAGCGATATACCTGTCGTTACGATTAGCGGTCCGAGTTATATTGACTCTGTAGATGGCGGCATGGTCACTATCACAGCTACTGATAATACTGCTGTTACAAACGCAGTGATGGATGCCGAGATTACCGTTACAAATGCTACGAAAGGTAATATCAGCAACAATCAGATCCAGGTTATGCCGAACACTGGTGCCATTTCAGTAACAGTAACAGTAGCCGCTGGCGCAGCTATGGATGCCGCTGGGAACCGCAGTGATGCGAAGTCAATGACATTCAAAGTTGGTCCGACATTTACGATTCCCACAAACACAATTTTGGTTATTACCAAAACTTATGGGATGACCTATCGTTATCTTTCAGACCAACCGAGACTGCCGGTTACCGAGACTCCACCTGTGCCTGTTTCGAATATTCGAACGGCTGTTTGGCAGAATATGCCAGATTTAGAAGTGCTCTTTAGTCTAACTGGCGGCGGTAATGGCGGCACAATTAACTTAACGGAGGCACTTGGTCAGGCTGAATTGCCTCAGACACGTGACGGAGATAAAAACCAAAAGAACTCTGTCCGTATATCTGAAGTGATGTGGGCATCCGATCTATACCTGCGTGGTGCACAAGACGACAGAGAAGCCGCTGAACAGTGGATTGAAATTACGAATGATACAAGCGGCCCGGTTGAAATTTTCTTGTTCGCCAGAACAGGACTTGATTCTGCTATTAACGTTGATAATGTAGAAGATAGAGTTGGTAATGCCTATAACGGTAGTCCTGGTAGTGCGGGATGGGCTGTTCCCGGTCAGAACGGTAATAGTTGGACAGGTGTAAACTTTGTCTCAATGCACAGAAAGTATGTAACCGGTGATAATCGAGGTTATGTGAGAGGCACAGAAAGTGGTAATTGGTCTGCATCTGATAGAGAGTATCTGACACAGTCGGCAAACAATCCGTATAACCGTGTACTCTATAATTATGTAGGTTCACCGGGTCGTCCACATAGTATTGGACTTCCGAGACCGAGCACGCGTGCTGGTGTAACACAAGTTCCGTCCAGTCCATTTATTATTAACGAGGTTGCAAACCGCGACTCCGGTAATGCTGATTATGAATGGATTGAGATTAAAAACGTTACAAATGAGCGACAAAATTTACGCAACTACCTCATTTCAATGGTAACAAAAGTTGGAGATGCCGATCCTACTGATGTTGTTTTGCTTGAGATTGACAATAAGGATTATTGGGTTGAAGGGGGAGACGTTATTCTTCTACTTGCCAGTGATCCGAGATATGATGACGATCACCCGATCGCAGTCGGTTACAACGTTGATGTGAATGCCAATGATCAGGTAGATGGTCTTGGACTTAATAATCCGGACGGCAATCGTAAGCCCCCGCTACAAAAAGTGACATCATTCAAAAATGGTGGTTTGCCTGATGGCGGTGATTACATCCTAATTCTGCGTAAACCGGACAACTACGAAGGTCACAGATCTGGTGCTCATGGTGGCAAAGGTGTTGCTGAAACATCAAACTTTGGCTCGAACCCAATTGATGTTGACAAAATCGTTGATATTGCTGGTTCACATAGAGGATTGAATAAATCCAACTATCCAGCAACGAATCCATCGGGTCTCAATAGCACAACACTTTGGCCGCTGGTCAACTTCAACGAAGACATGAGACCGCATTATGGACATGGTGATCTGAATCATAGACGTCATAATCGTCTTGATGTCAACCGTGTTCGTTATCGTCAGCACGTCATGACTAAAGCGAAAAATGATGCTGATGGTGCCACTCCTGGCTACCGTGCGGGAACAGGTGTAACACACAAAGATGAAGGTGTTCAACACTACGCGTTCCGTGATGCGATTTATACCGGTCTCGGTTACAAGCGCACAGCGAGAGCCCCCAGTATATACAACGGCACACCGGGATACGATGGTAATAGCGTTGGCAATACTGGCATTGTCAAAGCCACTGCTGCGGATGCTGATGTAACCATCAGTGAGATCATGTATTCAACGGGTCCCAATCCTGACAATCCGATATTACCACAGTGGGTTGAACTCTACAATAGTTCACCAACCAACGCAGTAAATCTGCGAAATTGGAAGCTGCGTTTTGAAACGCTTGATGCTGATGGCAATCCGATGGATAGTCTCATGGATCTTAATTTCAATAATAGCCGTTCGGTAAAAACGATCCAGCCCCAACAGACAGTCCTAATTGTTGCGGGTAATGCCAGACAAGCGAATAGTGATTCAGCGACTGGTATAGATGTCTTTAATGAGAACCGTGTTTTTAATGTCTACAGAGATGTGGGTGCGGGTAAGTTCGGTGCGAACACACGTTATATGTTCTTCAATCCGACAGCATTCAACATATCAGTTGTGGATAAAGATAACAAGGTTGTAGATGCTATTGGTAACCTTGACGGCGATTCTCGGACAAGTGATACAGCCAATTGGGATTTCCCCGCAGGCATAGCTAACGGCAATCGGACATCTATCATCCGTATCTATGATGATGGTGTGGCACGTAATGGTGTAAACACAGCAGAAAGTCATGTTCAGCCTATCTTCAAAAAAGGTGGCAAACCCACCAGTGGAAATGACATTGATGCCAAGTATAGCTGGATTCCTGCTGTAAATACGGAAAGAGATTTCAAAATCACCATCAAGTCAACTTGGTATGGTGATGAAGATGACTACGGCACACCGGGACATCGCTTAGGTCTTGTACTACCTGTCGAGTTGTCATCCTTCCGTCCGACACTTGAAGATGGTATAGTGACTATCCGTTGGACCACCGAATCTGAACTTGACAACGCTGGATTTAATATCTATCGTAGTGAAGAACGTGATGGTGAGTTCAAGCAGGTGAACAGTGATCTCATCGAAGGTGCTGGCACCACAGGTGAACGTTCCAACTATAGTTGGGTTGATCAAACTGCGAAGCCTGGTGTCATATACTACTACCAGATTGAAGATGTATCTTTCGCTGGTGAGCGTGAACCGCTTATGATAACGAAGCTGAAAGGCTTGATTTCAGCGAAGAACAAACTTACAACGACGTGGAGTGAGCTAAAAGAAGCTTCACAATAGGGTTGAATTTCAGGGATAATTTAACCAATTTCTCCTCACAATAAGGAAACTGCAGTATCCTTATTGAAGGAAAATCTAACTAAAACTATTCCTCATTTAGGAGACTGTTGTAATTTCCGGTGCAGCAGTTTCCTATTGTGGAATACTTAGCTAACCTAACCTATCCAAAAAAAGTAAGGACATTGCTTGCAATGTCCTTATTTTATATCTAAAGGAAGTGTGAGGAGATCAAAAATCCCTGTCCCTACTGTATGGAGACATACAAAATGAATACAACCTTTTTAGATTATATTGAGGAGATATAATAATGAATAATACAATTTTTAGGCGAAAATTCGTTCTTGGGGTGCTGATAGCACTTGTGTTGGGGTTTGGCGTGCAGAGCGTGTCGGATGCCGTGGTGGTTGTAAGCAGCCCCAGAGGTAATTTACAAAACAAACATTTTGCTGATAACGTAGCGTTTGAGTTCTCTTTTTCTATAAGCGGAGTCCCGGAAAGCAGACCTGATATTCAGGGGAGTGTCGATAATGAGCGAGAAAGCATAACGATAACTCCAACTGGCAGCAGTATCGTTGAGGTAAGGATGGATAGCAAGCACTACTCCTCACTAAGTATAGCTGCTGGAAGTGCTTTTACGCTAAAAGAATGGCATACCGATACTTCCAATGGTAGTAGATCGGGTAATGATGCTGCTCTTACTACTGGCACTCAAGGGGATCTTACCAACGGCACTGTAACTGTGAAGGTTGTTCCTACAGCCATTGGAAGTATTACGGTTACAGTAGCCGCAGCAGGCAATTCTGCCAACGATTTTGAAAATCTAACCTTTACGGCTCATGCGGTGCAGCCGGTTGCTGCTGTCCAAGCTCTCACGTTTAAGGATAGTACGAATGTGATAAACCCCACAATCAAGATCGTGTTCGATTTAGATCAGACGTTTACAGTAGATTTAGGAAACGCTGGGAGTTGGGTATATGTTGATTTTACAGTTGAGGGGCCCGGCTATCTCTATAATGATCTGGACGGTGATAACCAACCCGATAGTCAAATACGATCCTATAATACCTTCACAGGTGGCACTGGTGTAGCCAGTATAAGACTTCGGATGCAGGGTGGAACTAACAAAGTCAAAGCATTGATTCGTGGCACGCCAACAACCCACGTTACCACTTATATTTATCAAAGTGTTCAACTAAGCAAGGTTTCTGGTGATGCTCAGGTAGGAACACCCTCTGCACTCCTTGGCAATCCACTTGTGGTTCAGGTTCAAGATTCAAGGGGTGCGAGTATTTCCGAACAAGAAGTCCTCTTTTCTGCAAGCACGGGCGTATCACTTGCGACTGTTCCCGGCTATCCTGCTGATATTAATGGTGTTTTAAGGACAGTATTAACAGATTCCAATGGTCAAGCCAAGATCAACGCTGTTCTACCAACAGACAACACAGTAAGCACAGTTACGGCAGGCATTGATACTGATCACAATAAGGCTATTGATGACAATTATCGTGTTATCTTTACAATGACATCTGATAAAAATGCAGCCATAATAGCCCCACTAGAACAGCTGACCGTTAGCGCACCTGCCAGTGGAACTACCGGTCAACCGATTACTGTTACGGCGACTACCTCTGATCGCAGAGGTGAACAGCGCGTAACTTTTTCAAGTAATGGCGGAACTTTTTCACCAAATCCTACGTCGACGAGCAATAGTGGTATTGCAACAACACAGTTCACCCCGACCACTACTGGGGCGGTTGCTATTACTGCCACAGCGAACGGTTATACCGATGGGAGAGATACAGTTCAGGTTTCGTCAGGCACTACCGATAATCCCCTCAACGTTCTCACACAGAGACCTATCAGGGGAGCTCCAGGTGAAACGGTAGAAGTACAAGTTAGCATAGGGGCACAGCGATCTGGCGTACAAGTTTCAATCAGGGGCGACGCTATTACAACTTCCACCTCGTCAACGATTTCCAGCGGTGTTGCTACAATCCCTGTTGTGTTACCGAGGACTGCTGCTACTTATCTACTCTATGCAAATGCACCCGGATATGCGGAGGCGCGCATTGTAGTTATAGTTTCAGGGAGTGCAACGACTTCCACCGGGAACCCCCCAGTGCGGTTAGAGATCCCCAGTGGACAGACACAAACCGTGTCTATCGGAATTAGTGCTACATTGCAGGTACGCGTGATAAATACAAGGACGAATGCTGCACAATCAGGTGTTGAAGTCACGTTCCGCAACAGCAGTGGAACTGACCTTTCAACAGTTCGCACCAATAATAACGGTGGAGCCACCTATCAATTGGCTGTACGTTCAGACGCAAGACAGGTGATAAGGGCGGTTATTACGGATACTAACGTTGACAGGAGCAGCGCAACGCCTGTAGAGTTTTATATCACGGGAAGGGTGCAACAGCCAACGACATCCACGCGGCTCACAATTATCCAGCCAGTTAACAGTCTCGGTCAACCCATTAACACGGGCGGCCCAGGTGCATCATATCCGCTAACAATTTTGTTGAGTAATCAAAATAATACGCCGGCAGTCAACCAGGTTGTCACACTCACCATCAGGAACGTTGCGCGAGTCGTTCAGTCCTCAACTGTGCTGATAACAGATAACACGGGTAGAGCTGTTACACCAGATACTTTTAGGCTACCGATAGCAGCGGGACAGTACACCATCACCGCTGTTTCAGGGACACAAACCCGTTCCGTTACGATGACGGTGGTGGCGATTAGACTCTTGAAAGATGACAGTGATAGTGTTTCTGGCGATAACCAGGAAGGGGATAGCGGTGAAGTGCTTGACGATCCGTTTGTCCTCAAAGTCGTTCAGAATATCACTGCCCAAACACCTGTGCAAGGGGTGCCGGTAACGTTTACGGTGACAGATGGCGACGGTGAACTTTCTACTTCCAGCAATGCGACAAGTGGTAGTAGCACATTATCCGTTCGAAGCGATGTCAACGGTGACGTGCGTGCGTATCTTGTCTTAGGTGAAGACGATGAAGATAACAGGGTTCGAGCTAGTGTTGGTATTACAGGTGTTTCTGATGTCTTCTTTGATGCAACTGGCGCGGTTGTTCCATACGACCTTGAAATCGTTTCTGGGAATAATCAGCAAATAGCACCGAACCAACGGAGTGCGCTAATGGTCATTCGGGTTACCGATGAAGATGGTAACGATCTTAGAGGAGCTACTGTGACATTCAGTATGAGAGGGGGTCGTGGAACACTGACACCGCGGAGCATAGAAACAGACCGTAACGGTGAGGCGGAAGCGCAATTATTCCCGCGTGATACTGGCACCTACTTCGTAGAAGCCAGGGTTGTGGGTGTTACACCTGTTCGGTTTACGATTACGGTGGGGGATTTAGCGGATGATATTGAAATTGTATCCGGTAATAACCAACGTGGTGAACCTGGCACACAACTTGATGATCCGTTTGTTGTTGAAGTGTTAGATGAAGATGACGACCCTGTTTCAGGTGCTACCGTAACGTTTAGCGTGACAGCCGGTGGTGGTAGTCTTTCAGCCACATCTGTCGTGACGAATAATCGAGGACGCGCCCAAACGTATCTCACCCTTGGTAATGCACCGGGGCGTAACACTGTGCGTGCAAGTGTGTCAGGTGTATCAACTCAAGTTACCTTCACGGCAACAGCAGCACCCGCCGAACCTGATATTCGTCTGCCCGCATCACAAAGAGCAGATATGTATTGGATCCATACGGATAGTGGCACGCTCCACCGTCTCGTTGGCGATCGTGTTGAAAACATTGCTACCGGTGTCCGAAATGCAGTGAGTCTTGTCGCAACGAAGGATCAACTCTACTGGGTTGAAAATACAGGAAATAATAGTGGTAGAATACGTCGGTCTAACTTGAATGGTAGTAACGTTCGATTGATTCGTGACCTTTCAGCGAAGCCTTTAGGTATTGCCGTTGACACAGCAAACAGTAAGATTTACCTGACTAATGCTTGGGGTAAAGTGCAATCCATCAACGTTGATGGATCAGAATATAAACCGAACCTCATCAGAGATCTGAACGACCCGACAGACATTGCTGTTGGATCAGGTAAAGTCTACTGGATAACAGGCGACGGCACGGTGCAATACGCGAACGTTGACGGTTCAAATGTTACGCAACTCTCCAGAGGTTATGATACACTGGGGAGTATCACTGTTGGTGGTGGTAAAGTCTTCTGGACTGAGGAAATCAGCGAGTCTGATGGTAATATCCACAGTGCGAACCTTAATGGCACGGGTGTTCAAGAAGTTGTTTCCTTATTAGCTGCACCTTACGGTATATCTGTTGACACAAGTGCGAACAAGCTGTATTTCACAAACAGGCGGGGGCGTATCATGCAGGGTAACTTCGACGGTAGTGGTATCCAGATTGTCGCATCAAACTTGGTCGCGTTGGGTGATGTCTCAGTGCCTTCTGGCACAGCGGCACCTCGTCCTCCAGGCACCTTCTCTAAGTATGATGTCAATCGTGATGGTTCGGTAGACAACACCGATGCTTCGTTAGTCGCAGCTGCACTCGGTGAAAGTCCGCCAAGTAATCCGAGACTTGATGTCAATGGCGATGGTGTGGTGAACTTCCTTGATCTGCTGCTTGTCTTTGACAATCGCGACAATGCAAATGCTGCGCCAGTTGCAATATCTAAACTACCGAATGTTTCTCGTGAAGAGATACAGAATCAGATTGAGCAGTTGCTTGCTTCAGATAACCACTCTGCGACAGCACAGTTCACACTGGCTTATCTGCAGAACCTGTTAGAAGTCGTAACACCTGAAAAGACACGGCTGCTTGCGAACTATCCGAATCCGTTCAATCCGGAGACGTGGATACCTTATCAGTTAGCTACGAGTTCTCATGTGCAGATAACGATTTACAACTCAGCTGGTATGGAAGTGCGAACGTTGTCCCTTGGTCATCAGTCCAAAGGATATTACACCGACCGTAACAGTGCCGCCTATTGGGATGGACGTAACGCTATCGGTGAACAGGTATCAAGTGGTGTGTATTTCTACACACTCACTACGGATCGTATCTCTGCTACACGCAAAATGTTGATCCTAAAATAGGATCATAAAAACTCGCCGCCGCCAGTCGCGTGTACAAAATCACTGGCAATTGTGTTATTCATGAAACGTCCTGCGGGAGAGACGTTAAACCTCCCGCATATCGACCCTTCTTTTTTCAAATCCTTGCTATTATGGATACTTTTTTGTTTTTTGTTAGAATAATCCAAGTTGCTACCTACAAAATTTTAGACATTTGGATACTGTTTTAATGAAAAAATGGCATTATTCTTGAAAATATTGTAGCGTAAACTGTTAGTTTGCGTCTATTCGGACACAATCTAACAGATTGTGCTACATAGGTAGCAACTTAGGTTAGAATTATCATTATACAAATTAATCCAGTTAGGAGAAAAGTCATGTTTAATCCACTTACTCTTGTTGCACTGGGAGTTATTATTTTTTTCGTTGGTGCGATTCTTTCATTAATCCTCATTGGAAGATCAAAATAATATCAACATCTCCTTCACAATTATGAATAGAGGTAAACAAAGATGTCTATTGGAATATATGAATTAGTAATTTGGGTTAGAATATGTTCCCATGGCACATTCACCAGATTTACGAAAAAGCAGATAGCACCATCATGTATCATTTAGAAGATATTATTCAACGTTGCCACAAAAAGCATGCAGAGGAAAATATACTTCGGCAACGCAAAACAGTTATTAGACCTGCGTTATATAAGCGTGTTCCGTATCATATCAAGGTGCATTGTGTACGCAGCAATCCTCAGACACTGGATGCACTTGAAAATGCGTCTATCTCTTTTATGCCGATAGGACATGCCCCTGAAAATGACGAGGGACCCCAAGATTTAGGCGGACATCGGTTCTTAAGACGGCAAACTATAGAAGACTGGCAATTGAGACAGTGGGAGAACTCCTGGGGGATCCAGATATATACAGGCATTCCGTCCGAACGTGATGGTGCACGATGGCACGACATTGAATTTAGTTACCAATCGATTTGTCGTGCTCCAGGAACCGTTTCCGATTGTATACAAGCACTTCTCAACACGTCAGCAAACCCGTTGTTGACTCTGACCAAATCCGGTGGACTTCGTTTTATATGCCGAATCCAAGATTACTTGCATCCCGACAGCGATGCAGCGAAATTTTATATCTATAAACATTCATCAACCCAAGATAATCCGAATCATCGCGACATTTACCTCGAAATACGTGGAGACAAAGGGTACAGCCGTTGGGATATGCGGTATGAGATCTTAATCGGTAATCTGTTAAATCCACCTTACATTACAAAAGAGGTAGTTTTTTCACCTATTAATACCTTACGCGCTGCACTCCACGAACCCGAATCCTCCCCAAAAAAGTTCACACAATTCGCTACTGTTCCCCCTTCATTCAAGTCAGTTACGCTTGATCTTGCGAAAGAAACATTTTTGAAACGTGGTTTTTTCTATGAACGTGAGATAAATGGCTTTCACTACTGGCAGCGCAACGATGTGTCTGTTGCACTGTGGAAAGACCGAGACACTGTGTGGGTTCGGGCAGTTACACCAAATACAGAGATCCCAATTCATGCGACACCGATAACAGATATATGGAGCGATACCGGTATTCCAGAACAAACGTCTTTCAACGAAACAGTTCGCGCCATTCAGGAGGGACGTTTAAGTCCATTGGCAATAAAACGGATGCCGCCGACACTTCAAAAACAGCAAACACCTCCAAAGGTGTATCAAACACGCAATGAACGTTCAGCACAGTTACAACGTATATTGCAGCGCGACACGCGAATTCTGGCACTCACCACTTCCGATACAGACATATTGACAGATACCGATAAACAAAAAGAGCACCCCGACAGTCATCCAACTCGCTTACAGGAACGGAAAACTTCAATAGAAAACCTGTTTCTTGAATGTGAGTTATCAAAAAGAGTCGTTGAGCAATGGGTAGACGACTGGCAAGGACAGACTTTAGGCAACTTTGCCGTAGCCGTTATGAATGCTCTTGAAACACAAATCAATCCGTATAGCAATCCTATCGGACAGGTGCGTGCTGCTGTGAGAGCATTCCATCAATACGAAAACGAGATTGTCCAGCAGATGTGTTCTCCCAATATCTATGGCAGTGTCGTACCCAATAGAGCAGTTTGCCAGAATAAAAAGTGGACATATTGGCATCAGTTACAATGTTTTTTCAAGCATTACCCGCGTGATGATGATGCGCCGATGCAGTGGTGTGAAGAATATCTAAAGTTTTGGATGCCGCCAAAACTACCTTCAAACTTTAAACACCTTATGCGAATATCGCTATCTCTTTCTGACCCACAACTTCGCAACGTGTTCCCTGATGAGGACATGGATGTTATTCGTGTTGAACCGACAGCATGGGTGCCGGGCAACAAGGTTTTTCAGATCCGCTCAAGTGGCGATTCACGCCATGAAATTCTAAACTACGCTGACAACACAGGGATTATCGAGTTGTCTAAATTAGGAGAACGTTATTTTCGGGGTATCCGTTCAGAAATAGACAGAGATCCAAACATAAAGCACGCAATTGTCACAACGGGTTCAATTACGGATAAGTTAGCCGATCTGGGAGCAAGGCAGAACGTCCTTTTTGTTGCAAGGTTCAAAATGTTGCACGAGATTGAGACAGATTTTGAAGAAGCACAAGTCCTATGGATAGTCGGCACACCACATTTAGAGCAACATACAATCTGGCGAGAAGCACAGATGTTGTTTGGAAATGACGAAATACCTCTTAATTATGAAAAAGAAATATTGACAGAAAACTATAAAGATAAACGAATACAAGCGGTATTTAATCAAAATCTTTCAGGACAACTTACACAGATTGTCGGACAAATCGGATTAAACCGCAATAGCCGTAAAACGTTGATGCTGCTCACCGACTTTGAACTGCCGGACATTACCGATAGACCGGAAACACTTCTCTTTGACTGGGAAGATTTTGAGATTGTTGCAGGATTACATAAACTTGAAGAAGCTATACGTATACGCGAAGGTTTTGAAGCAGAACGGGCTAACATGACTGCCGAAACCAGTAGAGAAGAAGTAGAACGAATCTTAGGATGCTCCTCGAGACAAGCGAACCGCGTCTTGACTAAACTGCGAGGAGGGAACATTCCTCGCATTACTTTACAAGAACAGATACTCTTTCTGCTTGCTGCCGGACGTGAGAAAACAACGAAGGCACTCGTTGCAGCGATTGATAGTAGTCCTCAAGCAATAGGAAATACACTCAAGCAACTATTAGATGAAGGTGAAATTGTCCGAGTGCGGCGGGCAGTCTATGCCCTTCCAAAAGAGAATCGCAATACATATTTGTGAATCATATTTAAAAAGGAATTAGCCTTATGAAAAAACTTTTCCTTGCTTTTCTCATAGGTTTCCTTTTGCTGGCACTGCTGCACCCGGCACGTCCGCACGCTGTCAATGGTGTAGATAATCACGATATGGTGCCTATACTGGATCTTGAGCTCCGTAAAGTCATCGCAGCAAGTTTCTCACCCCCCAAGGCACCTACGGATCCGATCACCGCAGAGGATATGAAGTTATTGACGCGTATCAACGCAGACGGTCCAGACATTCGTCACCTCACCGGTTTGGAGCATGCAATCAACCTTGAGTATCTGCAATTACTTCGTTCGACTCCCCAAACCACCGCAGAGCTATTGGCACGTCCTCGTTTCAATCTGGAGCCTCTTGCAGGTCTAACGGAATTGGAAGAGCTGACCCTTCAGGGGGTCATCATTTTTCACATGAGAGACCTGGCGAATTTAACAAACCTTAAAAACTTAGCACTTCTCAAAACTTATGGCATCCGCGAGATCCCGGACCTATCGAAGCTAACAGGGTTGGTACACCTAAGACTTGACACGAATCGCATCACGGATATATCAGGGATTCGCGGTCTAACAAACTTGAGACAGCTCAATCTTCAGGGAAATCCGAACCTGTCGGATATATCGCCCCTGACGCAGTTAAGCAATTTGGAAATATTGCGGCTTGAGAATGCTAACATCACCCGTGACTCTCTGTCCGCCGTGCTCCGTTCTTTCTCAACAGAGGTTGATCAAATGGTCATAGACGAATATCCCGATGTTGTTATTACGTCGGGCATAGTCGGTTTTGGCAACACCAACATCTCGGACCTATCGGTGTTAGATAGCTTGCCCAACGTGTTTTTGTGGAGTCTGCATCTGCAATTTATGGGCACCGCAGCCAGAGAGACACTCTTTTTCCATCTGAAGGATCTTACTCCTTTGGTGGACCTTATGAACAAGGGGAAGGTCATAAATAACCAAACCAAGATTGAGTTGGAGCATAACTACGGATTGGACTATGCGTCTCTCTATGTAGACATACCCGCACTTATAGCGGGTAGTCGGGAAGTCGGATATGTGGCACCTGAAGCTATGCTTGAGAGAGCATTTCCGCAATCGGCATCTTCCACGGGTTACGCCAGAAAACCCTTCACGTTTCAGGTGCGTGCCGTTAATGGAAATCCCGGCTACCCCAGTGCTTGGTTACGTTTTGCACCAGAAGGCAGTGGTGGTGATAACCGGCAATTCGCGGAGGCACCTGTTACGTGGAAGGTTACCGCCCCCGATGGCACAACCGAAACACACGATCCGGTGCTGACGGGCGACGATGGATTGTCATCGTTTACGATCACCCTCGGCAATCATGGTGAGACGCACACCGTAGAGGCAATCGTCCCGGCGACGATGCCCGCGCAGGTGCCTTCACACCCCGAACTCAAAGTAGCCTTCACTACAACCGCCGTCGCACCGCCTACGATTACGTTGACGCTTACAAAGGAAACTGTTACACGGACATCATTACAATGGCACGCTGAAGTCGAGGGCACCCTCCCCAACGCCTACGTCCATTATTACAAGAAAAGTGCGGATACGGATTGGATAGAGGTCGGAGAGATTGGGCGAAGTCCTCGTCTATTCGGTTTTCTCCATACAGATCTTCAACCGGCGACCTGTTATGACTTCCAGTTGTTTGCGTTGCAAGACGGGAGTCGGGTTGAACCTGGTAGCAATGTGTTGAAAGGATGTACACTGGGTCGAAGTCGACCTGTAGAGCCACCTACTCCGGTAGACCCACCTGTCGAACCGCCCGTAGAGCCACCTACTCCGGTAGACCCACCTGTCGAACCGCCAGAAGCACCGAATCGTCCGCCTGTTTTCAAGAGTGCCTCTGCGGTAAATGTTCCAGAGAATACGACGGCAGTCGTCAGAGTTATTGCCGAAGACCCGGATGCCGATGATGAGATTACAGGTTATGCGATTACCGGGGGTGCAGATGCCTCGTTTTTTGAGATCAGTGGCGAAAACACGCCAGCAGACATGTTGACTTACCTGACTGTGCCTGATTTTGAGATGCCCATGAGTGCTGCGAATAGCAATGTCTATACGCTTATTCTCGCGGCAACAAGTGGTGTAGGTGACCGTGAGTTGACGACGAACCAGACGCTGACCGTCACCGTGACAGATATTGATGAACCCGTAGACCCCCCTGTTGATGAACCCGTAGACCCACCACCTGTAGACCCACCCGTAGAGCCACCTGTAGACCCACCACCTGTAGACCCACCACCTGTAGACCCACCACCTGTAGACCCACCTGTAGAACCACCACCTGTAGACCCACCACCTGTAGACCCACCCGTAGAGCCACCTGTAGACCCACCACCTGTAGAACCACCACCTGTAGAACCACCACCTGTAGACCCACCCGTAGAGCCACCTGTAGAACCACCACCTGTAGAACCACCACCTGTAGACCCACCCGTAGAGCCGCCTGTTGAGCCGCCTGTAGAACCGCCTACTCCTGTTGATCCACCTGTAGAACCGCCGGTTGCCCCATCCGTGGAACCGCAGTCATTCAGCAAACACGATCTTGTCTTTAGCGAGATTATGTTTGAGACTCAAAACACCCCAAGCACTCCGCAGTGGTATGAACTCTATAATACAACCGATAATTCTATTGATATAAAAGATTGGGGTATCCAGTTCCATAGAAATGAACCATACCTACATGTCCTAATTAACATCAAAGAGAGTTTTATTATAGACTCCAAGCAAGCAAAAATCATAGCAACTATAGGACACGCCAGAAGTTCCAGACACGAACTGCTACGCGCCGAAAATATCTATAGTCTATATGCCAACCACAGTGATGAACTCAAACAAGATGAGGATAGTCTGCACATGATTATCGCTCATAAAGGGTTCTATATGAGCCTCCAAGACCCATCTTACAATATTATAGATGAAATCGGTACTATGAAAGATTTTAATGTTGAACAATCTTGGGAACTACCTGACTGTATGATCGTAAAGGGTCGAAGTTCTCTCATACGTAGATTTGAGAATAAAGAAAAGCCCAGATATGGTACGAAACGTATAGGATGGATATGTGCGTCCAATACTCGTAACATATCTTCGCAAAGATGGTACGGTCACTCCGCTGACTTGGGGACACCTACATATAAGAGTTTTGATAAGCCATTGCCTGTGGAACTGTCTCAGTTTAGACCTGAATTAATTGCGGGTGAAGTTGTTATTTCTTGGACAACTGAGTCTGAGATAGATAATGCTGGGTTTAATATTTTGAGAAGTGAATCGAAGGATGAAGCATTTATGCAAGTCAATAATAAGTTAATAGCCGGTCAAGGCACAATAGGTGAACGTACGGAGTATAGGTACACAGACACCACAGCGAAGTCCAACACCTTCTATTACTATTGTATAGAAGATGTGTCTCATTCGGGAGTTCGCGAACAACTTGCGACTGTTCGGTTGAAAGGGTTTGTATCTGCGAGTGGTAAACTTATTACAAAATGGAGCGATCTAAAGCAGAATCAGAAGTTTTAGACGCAATAACATAATAATGACAAAGGCGTTCTCTATTTACAAGTTTTTAATTATCAAACTCACGTTAATTTAGGAGGAGAGCATGGAATGAACGAAGCAATAAACAGGCAATCGGAACTAGGTTTATGGTTGCTTAAAGACGCTATATTAGAATATCTGTATTCTGCCAGACGGGACAACAATAATAATGGATGGATAAAAAATATAACTATCCACGACGATCTTGGGTTGCCAAAGCCGAAAAGCAAAAAAGGCTATAACTGGTGTGGTACATTGACATCGGTAATTCTGGACTCGCTACGTGAAGAAAATCAAGTTGAATATGATTCTCGTGAAAATGCTCCATGTTGGAGACTTGCCGATTCAGAGTTTCATAAAAGAGACTCGCAGGAGAAGTAGAGTGCCCCCTATGTGTGCGGGTTTCTCCCTAATTCTTTCCGCACGCACCCACTCGCTACACGGGAGAACGTAATAACATAAAATAGGAGTATTTTATGAACACACAAGTTCTTAGACAAAAAAGTGTTTTATTCATACTGGTGTCTATTTTCATGATGATAGTGCTGCTATGTAGTGTGCAAACTGCAAGTTACGCTGGTATCGACTCAGTTACAGTTAAACTAGGTGATGACGACACTTCGCTAATCGTCACACTTAACTACTCGTATTATAGAAACACTTCGGGTAATTCAAGCCGCACCTTTCTCTTTGAATGGAGGCAAAAAACACCGCCAGGGGAGTGGAAATCTGGTAAAAAGGGTTTTTCAGATACTTATTGGTTCTACGTGGACCGAAAATATTACAAAACAATCGATTATACAATTAAAGGACTTATTCCCGATACTACGTACGAGGTGCGCGTAGATGCAGGTGACATTCACGAAGGGACAACAAACTTCATACCACTATCAATTTCAGCTGCGTCTTCATTAACAGAGGCGAACTTGGATAAGAGTGTGGTCACGTTGACGCTAAGTTATGATGATACTTACGAGGTGGACGTTGCCACGCTCATAAATGCCGTGTCGGTAACAGGTATTGATGGCGTAACGATAGACACCGCTACAGTGCAACGTCTCAGCGATAGAGAAATAACGGTTGGACTTAATTTTGATCGCACCGACTTTGATACGGATGCGACACTCTCCTTCACCGTGGCATCGGGTGCCATAGCAAACTACACGGACGATGACTTCACCACAGAAATATCTGTCGCTGCTATTAAAGAAGTTGTTTCTGCTTCGGTGGTATCTCCGTTGACAGAGGCGACTTTGGATGGAAGCATTGTCACGCTGCTCCTTACTGCTGCTGCTTTTGAACAGGACATCTCCAAAATCAGAGATACTGTGATGGTAACAGGTATTGATGGCATAACGATAGACACCGCTACAGTGCAACGCCTCAGCGATCGAAAGATACAGGTTGAACTTGATTATGATGGCACTGACTTTATCCGTGATACTGATCTGACCTTTACCCTCACATCAAAGGCAATAGCAAACCATAACGGAGAACTCACTACAGAAATACCTGTCACCGCAAATAGAAACGAAGACATACTAACTATCTTTTGGACAGATTCTATCACAAAGAAAATCCAACGCGCAAACTTGGATATAGCGAACCTGGAAGTATCAAACGTTGAAGACCTCGTCACAAGATTAGATTATCCACTTGCTATAGTGTTAGATGTTGAAGGTGGCAAGATGTATTGGACAGACTTTAACACAAATGAAATCCAACGCGCAAACTTGGACGGCTCAAATGTTGAAGACCTCGTCACAAGATTAGGCGTTCCAAAGGATATAGCGTTAGATCCAAAGGGTATAGCGTTAGATGTAGTAGGTGGCAAGATGTATTGGACAAATTGGAATACAATCCTGCGTGCGAACTTGGACGGCTCAAACGTTGAAGACCTCGTCACAGGATTAGATGAACCAGAGGGTATAGCGTTAGATGTAGACGCTGGTAAGATGTATTGGATTGATGAGGGCACAGATACAATCCTACGTGCGAACTTGGACGGATCAAACGTTGAAGACCTCGTCACACAAGGATTGCGGAAGCCAAACGGCATAGCGTTAGATGTAGACGCTGGTAAGATGTATTGGACTGATGAGAGCACAGATAAAATCCTGCGTGCGAACTTGGACGGCTCAAACGTTGAAGACCTCGTCACAGGATTAGATTCTCCAAGTTGTATAGCGTTAGATGTTGAAGGTGGCAAGATGTATTGGGGCGTTATGGTTAGAATAGGCGAGAATTTCCGGATAGACACCCCTACAAAGAAAATCCAACGCGCAAACTTGGACGGCTCAAATGTTGAAGACCTCGTCACAGGGTTGTCGTCTGTAGCGGGAATAGCTATCGTGATGAGTTCTCTTGTTAATCCGACAACAGAATCCACGATAGTAAAAGAGGATGTGAACCGTGATGGTGTTGTGGATGTCCAAGATTTGGCATACGTCGGACTGCAGTATGGCAAAACCGGCACCAATGCTGCCGATGTCAACGACGATAAAGTTGTCAACGTGGACGATTTAATCTTAGTCGCAGCCGCAGTAGATGCAGCTGCAGCCGCCGCACCCGCTGCCCGTGCACAGGTGCACTCCCATTTCACGAAAGCACAACTTCAAGGATGGCTTACTGAAGCACGCGCATCGGGAAATACTTCGCGCACCTACCAGCGAGGTATTGCTGTTGTAGAGCAGCTCTTGGCACTGTTCACACCGGAAGAAACTGCACTACTTGCGAACTACCCGAATCCGTTCAATCCAGAGACGTGGATACCTTACCAGTTATCCAAATCCGCAGATGTGACGCTGACGATCTATGCGATAGATGGACAAGTTGTCCGCACGTTAGCATTAGGGCATCAGATTGTAGGTCTGTATCAGTCTCGGAGTCGTGCTGCGTATTGGGATGGCAGAAACGCAGTCGGTGAACCTGTCGCGTCTGGTGTGTATTTCTACACACTCACAGCAGGTGATTTCACCGCCACGCGCAAGATGTTGATACGGAAGTAAAAGAGTTTTTTCTCACAGAGGATAAACTCAGGGCTTCAATCATTCTCAGATCAAAAACTATAAGGAAATTATTATGTTCAATGCAAAATGTTTACTAATTCTGACACTTCTCGTATCTGTTATCTGCTTCGGATGCAATGATCGAACATCTCAAATGATGAAACCTGTCGTCGAAGAACTTCTCGTTGAAGAACCTGAAGGTCCTCGCTTCTGTCAAGTCGGTGACGTGCTTCACCCCGGTGAGAGTTGCTACGACAACAATTGGGGCATCTTTTTCCAAGTTCTCGGTTCTGGACATGCGAAATACCTCATCCTCGGCGGCTCAACTGCGCTTGTTGCCGATTTTACAGCACCGGGTGACGGCATTAAACGAAACTTTTCAGCAGAAAAGCAAAATAACGGCACATGGCTCATCACTTCGGTTACGCCAGCTCAACCTCTACTTGAGGGCGACGGTGAACCTCTACCCGGTGTCAAACCCTGCGAAGTCGGTGACGTGCTTCAACCCGGTGAGTGGTGCTTAGACGGCACTGGCGATCTCTTTTGGAGTGGCGAGCCAGACGCACGCGGATACTACTCACTTATCAGCTGGAACAGAACTATCTCTTTTGAAGGTCCATCGCCACACGATGGCAGACATCTAAACTTTGAAGCAGAGCCAATGGGTGACGGCACATGGCGAATAAATAAGGTTTCGCCATTAGAACCTGTTGCTGAAGAACCTGAAGAAGTTGATGTACCTGCTAACGGCATATTAGTGTATGTGGACCCCGAACAGATTACATCGCCGGCAGTCGGTGAACACCTACAAGTCAGCATTCAGATAGCCCACGCAGCAGACGTTGTAGGCTATCAGTTCACTCTGGAGTTCGATCCAACCGCCCTCCGATATGTGGAAAGCTCACATGCGGATTACCTCCCCGGGGTTTTTGAGATCCCTTCAGTCATTTCCGAAAACAGCGTCTTAATGGCGGCTGCTTTAGATAGTGGCGCAGCAGGCGCATCCAGTGGGACGTTGGCGACCCTCACGTTTGAGGTGATTGCTGCAAAAGCCTCCACACTTACGCTAAGCGAAGTTATCCTCTCCAACACTAAAGCGGAGGGGCTACCACTCACAACAGAAAATGGAGAGATAAGCACGCCTTTTGTTCCTGACGAACCCGTTGACGAACCTCTTGTTGAAGAACCTGAACGTCAATTCACCCCTTTTGAAGGTCTTACGATTTCTGATGACGGCACTGTTAGTCTTATCGTGGGTAGAGCCGAAATGCACGCGGGGCCGGGCAGATGTATTATCTTTGATAACTCGTCTCTTAATGGTATTCGATATGATGTTCACGATTTTTTTTGGGCGTACCGAGCAGATGATAACTCTGATTTCCGCGCTATTGAAGGCACACAATCAGACCGTGGTATCTGCGGTTACGAAGCACTTACGGAACCCGGTCAATACCGTATCTTCCTCGATTTTAGCATGAACGGCAATAGGCATGACGCTGTGAGTCAGAATGTTATAGAGATCAAATTGGAAAACCCTTAACGTTCCATAAGTAAATGATGACGCGTCCTGCGGGGAGACGTAAAACCCCCGCACTTATAAAGGAGATCATATTATGAGGAATTTTGTTTTTACCTTATTAGTTGTTACGGTGTTAGTTGGCTTGAGTTCTTATGTTTATAGTGAAAATGTTGTGTCTTTACAACAGAACCCGGATGTAGTTTTACCACAAGTCAACGTTGATATTCATCTGAGTGAGGGTCAAGGCGTTGCGGGCTATAATAGTTTCATTGTTTTTGATGCGACTGTGTTGAAGTATGTCTCGGCAACTCTGGGAGATTTCCTATCCAGTGATGGTGTATTTATCCGTCCGTTGCTGCGTGAAGATGGCAGCTATACGCTTGCCCTTGATGTTGATGGAACGACACAAACCGGTGCGACCGTGTCTTTTGGCGAAGATCAGCTTTCATTGTCGGAGTTCTTTTATGAAATACCGCCGGAAGTTTTAGCGGAGTTTACCGGTGAAATATACCCGGAATTTCACGCTGCATTTTTGCGTCCGGGTGCGAAGTTGTATGGTCTATCTATTGTAGGGTCATCCCTGCTTGGTGAGGGTGGTGTTCCTGTTGCGACTGGTGGTGATGGTGCGCTGGCGACATTGACCTTTGAAGTGATGGATCCGACACATCCAGCGTTTATTGTGTTGGCGGGTGCGAGTCTTTTTGATAGCGTTGATGCGCCTTTAGAGACAACGCTCGTAGATAGAGTGATTAACGCCTTATCTGTGAAGTTCGTCACAGATGTGACTGGTGATGGTGAAGTCAATATCTTAGATTTAGTGGGTGTTGCTTCTTCTTTCGGACAGCCTATATCGGCGGAGAATGCTGCTGCCGATGTGAATGGTGATGGTGAGATCAACATTTTAGATTTAGTGGCAGTGGCAAATGATTTCGGTAAAATGATAGCCTCGGAGGATCCTGATTATCCTGATCCAGGACCCGGGATATACGAACCGCCACAAGATGTGATACTACCAGAACCGGTGGATCTTCTTATAGGAGTTGTTTTACCGTTGTCGGGACATTTAGCTGACATCGGTAAGCGAATGCAATCAGGGTTTGCACTTGGTTTCTCGGAAATCGCTGATAGTATACCTGATATGAGTGTAGCGTATATCTTCGTAGACGACACAGGCACAGCGGAAGGTGCGGTTTTAGCGTTTGAGACGTTGATACACGAAGAAGGTGTGTCCGTTATTCTGGGACCGGGTTCATCGAGTTCTGCACAGGCAGCGTTTCCGATTGCACAGGAAAATAGCGTTGTTGCTATCAGTGCGACAGCCGGTGCGCGTGGTCTTGGTGCGATAGGCGATTATGTATTTCGCACGGCACTGTCGTCAGATATTGTTATCTCCAAAGGTGTGGCAATCACGCAAAGAAAAATCGGATACCAACAGGTCGCGACCCTCTATGACGAAAGCGATCTGTTTTCAAGTGATAGTGACGCTGCGTTTTTACAAGCATTGTCGGATAATGGCGTTGAAGTGTTGGACACGCAAACATATATGACTGGGGATACAGACTTCACTGAGCAACTGACACAAATAAAAGCATTGAACCCAGACGCGCTTTTTGTTTCAGCGTTACCGCCAGAAAAACCTTTGATACTGATACAAGCGAGAAACGCTGGTATCTCTGTGCCGATTATTATTCGTTCATTGACCGAGTCCGAAGTGCAAGCTGCCGGCACTGCTGCTGAGGGAGCAATCACATTCACAGGATGGTTGCCTACAGATGAAACGATTGGCAACCAAGCGTTTGTCAAACAGTATCAAAAGGATTACGGCACAGAACCCAACGCGTTTGCCGCTGCCACTTATGCGTGTGTGCAGGTGTTTGCTGAGGCATTAAAGAATGCTGAAAATACGGACGCACAGTCCATGAAAGACGCACTGGCACGTATCCAAGACCTTGATACGATTTTAGGGAAGTTCTCTTTCAACGAAGATGGAGACGGTGTTTACGAACCGAATATACTGATTGTGGAAGATGGTGTTTTACGCTTTTTGGATTAGCCTATAGGAGACACATGTATCATTTTTCTAAGGTGTTGATCATAGTGGCACTCTTGTGCACGCTGATCAGTTGTGGTTTTTTACCTTCAAGTACTTCCACCATCGTGCCTATGGTTATTATTGATAGCAACATATACACCACAGAAATACAGGGACATTTTGAACAACCACATTACGCTGTTTTTGCTATCGTTACCTGTGTAGTCGGCGGATACATACACGTTTCACAGTATAAGACTGACCATCCCTTAGAAATACCCGATACGACATTTTCAGGATACCCTGTATACAACGAAGGCACTACAATCAAAGTCAAGATGACGGAACATCGGAAAACCGCTGCAGAAGGCGTGTTCATTAAAGATGTCGCGAAGATTCATCCCGAATTTGTATTTATCGGTTTTTGTGCCCCAGGGACATATAAGTTGAATGTAAATGGCTTTGAAAAAGCATTCAGTGTTGGACATATAAAATAACTCAGTATCTAAAGACTTATGTGTGGTGTTTTCTTACCGGAGTTGCACCACACACCTTCTCGCTTTGGTCATGCCGAAGAATAGCGAGGATACTTTACTTTGGGAGACAATAAGTTAGAAATGTTAGATTGGGATAACTGGTCAGTGAAAGAAAGGTGTGTAGGTGAACTGATTCTTGAGATGTTTGTGGATAAAGATCCATCAGGGAAAATGGGATTTGCTCCGAAAGACATCTATGAAGGCTACTACTATTGTCTCAAAGAGATGTGGATACCGAAAAGTAGTACCAGTGTCAGTAGACGACAAGGTGTTCAGCAGATATTCACATTTCTGAAATATCGTGGTGAACTGGTGCAGCCCAGCGGTCGCGCGTCAGCCTATTATCTTTCGTTAGATGGATGTTTGTATCAAGAACTACAGATACGCATTGCCAATAAAAGTCTTTAAGAGACATGTAAAACTCGTCGTCTGGTAGACGCGTGTAAAGAAAATATCTACCGAACAACATAGGTTTTCTTGATAGACAGGTAGATGCCGTTATGAGTGTCTGCCTGTTTGCTTTAGGTGTCTCGATACGGATTGCCGTCTTTGTTGTCAAGTGCGTTTAGGTATGCCTTACCTAACTTTGCTAAAGCGTCGTGTGTCAGTTGGCTCACGCGTCCTTGTGATATATCAAGGACTTGTGCGATCTCAACACCGTTCTGTTGTTCAAAAAACTTCAACTCTATGATTTGGCGTTGTTTCTTTGTCAACTTCGCTAAAAGTGTCGGTAATAGCTTTTGTAAAAACTCCACTTCAATCTGACGTATCACCGTATCTGCTAATTGTTCTCGCATACAAGCCTCTGCCGTTAGGCGTTCCACTAACAGATTTTGATCACATATTTGTTGTCCATCATCATATTCGTCAATCGGAAATGGGATAGATTGCAACACCTTTCGCCGTTCTGACCATAGCCGTGTGCAGACCTTTGCCTTAATAAATGTAATGAAACTCGCACCACTCGGATGGTTCGGGTCATACTTCGGTGTTTCCTCAAGAACCGTCAAAAACGCTATCTGATACAAATCTTCATGCAGGCTCGCTAACTGTGTATGCTTCCCTTTCACACAATCCACACAATGATTAATAGAATCTTCTGCTGAGAGCGGATCGTTTGCGACAATCTGAAATGGACAACTCCCTCGATTATGCGGACCTCTCTCGCGTGTCATGGTGTATCTCCTAATAGGTAAGTCGCGATTTCGCAACATCGTTCAACCCGTTGACACAAAATACATAGGAAATATATGTGCGCTTAATAGTATATACATTTCAGCGAAAAATCTTTAGTCTTTTTTTGTCATATCGCAATTCCGATACCTTATGGAAAAAATAACTAAAGAATTATAGACCAAGTTTATATTAACAGTAGAGACACCTTCTGGCGAATAAATTACTCGCTACAAAACAAGGGGGATACACCTATGATAACCACAACGCAACAAGAAAACGGCATTACTATCGTAGAACTCACCGGCAATATTATCGGTGAAGTCATACCACAACTCAGACAGGAAATGATAACACACATTGATAAGAACGAAACACCTCGCATTCTTGTGAATCTAAAAGGCGTTCACAAAATGGATAGTTCCGGTCTCGGCACGCTGGCAAACGTCTATAACTTAGCACGCGCAAAAAATGGACGGATCGGGATTATCAATGTCGGACGCAATATCAGTTCCTTACTTGTCAAAAGTCGTCTGATCAATATATTTGAACATTACAAAACAAAAAATGCTGCCTTATCATCGCTGGCACGCAGATTTTGAATCAAATATTGATGTTTCAATCTATCATACAATGGAGACAGCGTTATGAATACAGACTTCAAACTGACCTTCGGCGGTGTTGTGCTTTTTGTCTTTTTAGCGATATGTTGCTATCTTTGGTATCAATGGGAAACTGAACCGTATCGCAAAGACTATGCAAAGACACAGCAACTCATCCAAGAATGGACATCCCCTCTAAACACAATGGAGACTGTCCAAGTATTAGATGATGTTGAGATACAAGCCGTTGATGCTTTGGAACAAAAGTCGGTTTCCGCAGTAAAGTCACCCGCTCAAACCGACACCGGTATAGAAGATGTCAAGCCTCCTAACGCAAGCGTAGCTGCCTCCCAAATATCTGAACACGCGCGTGTCTCTCCGTATGGTTTGGGTCCTTATCCGAAAATACCTGAAGGATGGCCCAGCGGGTATCCGTTTAATAATACGACGAAAAATCATGAAATATTAGCCCGTGTCAAAGTAAAACTATTTGCGGAAACAGGTAAATATTGCGAAGGTATAAGTTTTAATCAGGATACAGGGTTGGTATATCCTATATATAGTAATACAGTTTACGCCAGGTGGAATACCATCACATCGTTCAATGGCACACCTATTAGATACATTACAGGAATGTCTACGACTCCAGAAATCGGTGATCAAATTAGAAGTAACGCCAAAACTCGACATGAAAAAACACCTGAACATCTTAGGTTTAGAAGAAGACCTATGATTATGGCGGAAGATATACCTGATGGTGTAGATGTCAGTCCATTTAGTAAAGGATTTGATCCATACAAGTTTCTTGGTATAAGCCACTAACATAAAAGGAAATATATTATGAAAAATCGTGTTTTCAAGGTCACTATAATTGGCTTGTCCATATTTTGCCTCATGCAAGTATCTATTTATGCTATTAATAACAATGGCTTTGGTGAATCCCCATATATGACATGGTTCACATCTGGTGTGATGCGCTGGGCGAATGATGTAGATGATCCGTTGCGTTCAGGAGCAGAAACAGATGCTTGGACTGTATACGATTGGTCAGATGAAGACTTAGATAATTTCGTAAAGTCCTTTAATTGGGATGCGTGGGCATGGGTATATTATCCAGACACGAATAAAGAATATGAATCGGAATATCATATTAGGGTTGAAGCAATAGGTTTTCCAAGATGGGTGTCAAATACGACAAATATTGGCAAACTGGATGAGATGCGTGAGATCACCATTACAATATCTCCGCCCGCACATGGACAATCCAATGACATAGATGACTGTAAAGCAAGCGGTTTGGCGATTGGAACAGATCCAACTACAAATGAAAAATCCAGAACACATTCTAAAATCCCGTTTCCGTAATACAATATTAGTGAATTGTATCAGTGATGATGTATTGTCTGTGTCTCCGCACGGCAAAAAAGAAGTCGCCTGGGGAACGCTGAAATCACAATGACAAGTTTTGGGGATTCACGCATGGGAGAGGATGCAGCAATAACGACATTATCAAGTCGGCGTTGATGCGTTTATACCGATTATGTTGATTTACATTGTTATATGTATCTTGTTTATATTACTGATTTTTTCAATAAAAAGTATCTAACGAGCTTGACAAAGGAGTGATAAGATGCTACGCGACTATTTAAGGTGCAGATATAATGAAATTCACGGTTCCTGTGGGAGAGACTAATCCAGTGACTTGAATTGTCAACTCTGTGAAAGTGGATTTCGCTGTCGGATAGAAGAATTTGAAATATGTTCCGTGTTCACTGCTACCCTGTTCAAACGAGACAATATCGTCATCAGTTATCTCGTTTCCATTTATTGTTATCTCAAGTCCACTTGCCTCCAGTGATAATATTCCTGCCTCAAATCTACCTTTTGGATAGTATAACCAGATATACCATCCGTTAGCAGAATTCTCATCTTGTGCTTTAACAGGCTTTGTAAATATCCCGCCATCACTGGTTTCATTATCATCGTCATCATCATTGTGGTCAGTCTGATCTGGCGTATTCCCCGTGTTTGTTGGGTCTCCAGCATTTATTGGATTACCCGTATCACCATTGGGCGTATTATCTGTATTTGTTGGGTCTTCACCGGTAGTTGGATCACTTGTGTTTGTTGGTTTTCCATTGTCATTCGTTGGCTCGCCTGTGTTTGTTGGATTGTTTCCATTTGTTGGTTTTCCATTGTCATTCGTTGGCTCGCCTGTGTTTGTTGGATTGTTTCCATTTGTTGGTTTTCCATTGTCATTTGTTGGCTCGTCTGTGTTTGTTGGATTGTTTCCATTTGTTGGTTTTCCATTGTCATTTGTTGGCTCGCCTGTGTTTGTTGGGTCTCCATTGTCATTTGTTGGCTCGCCGCCACCCACTTTATCAATGATCTCTGTGGTATCCATATCCTTTTCTACCTGCAGGATAGGTTCTTCATCGTAATAGAACACATAGACAAGTTTTTTTGGCAGTATGTGTATGATCGGTTGATTGCCATATCTTTGCGCTGCGCAAACGGAATCATAGTCTGTGCCAATACAAATACGACCGTCAATAGATGTGAACAGATATTTATCTACATCACCGGGTTGTAGCATTGAACCTGTATAGTGATTAATCATTGGACCCGTGTATGAGTTATCGGAGCAACCGGTTATGCTGATGAATATGATAAGGCAACTACCGACGACCGCTATCCACTTTTTTGTTCGCATCAATTTATCTCCTGTCTACTCTAAAAGGTCTAATTGGAATACATTTGTGCCGTCATCGGTGGCAACGCCATTTACATTGATGTAAAACTTCGCTGTATGTTCAGGGACTAATCCATTCACATGAATAGTTATCTGAGGTGCCTGCGTATCAACGGTGAATTGGACAGCACGCGTGCCATCGTCATTATTTGTTTGTCTGAAGTTTTCTATCTGGAGTAGGTGTTGCGGGTTAATCCGAAGTTTCATACCTGCTGCGATTTTGATGTTGAGTCCGCTGGTATCGAGTGTTGCCCCGCGTCTCGCTTCGGGGAATTCGGTTGGATAGTATACTTGGATTTTCCACTCACTTTGTTGCCTATATCTTACACCGTCTGGGCTGTATGCTGACGCCTGCAACTTTCCCGCAGCAATCAAATCCTGTATAATCTGTGTGGTATCCATAAACCTTTCGGCACGCAAAAGGAGCGTATCTCTATAATAGAACTTATAGACAAGACTTGTGGGATGCAAGTATATAGCCGGCACTTCGTCGGCTTTGGCACCTAAGTTCTTATCTAAAGACAGTTTTATACAAACCGAATCAAACCCGTCTTGCAGACAGATTGTATCCTCACCTGTTGAATCGAGATACCGGTCTACATCGTCCACTGTTAAGACAGGACCCGTATAAGGCACATCGGAACAGCCCGCAAGACTGATAAATATAATGAGAAGTCCGAGACACCGATAGATAATCCGTATCATCGTTTTTCGTTTTCCTTTTCGTATTTGTGGATATACAAGTAAAACGATAGGATATGATGATAGGTTTCTTTTGGTATGTAAACCTTTTGCTTCATCAGCATGCAGGCAGTAAAAAGTCTATAGACAGGTTTTTGCGCATTGCGCGCATGGGACCTGTGACCCAGTTCGGAGACTACAATGAAAAGTAAGCAGTTTATCGACTTGCTCAGGTCGTGTGTCTGCGATGCGCTTGTCAGTCATTTCTGGCAATCTTGGCAATAGGGGGTTTGCCTCTGTTCACAAATAGGTAGTCCAATGCTTCACCAAGTAGGTGTTGAATACTCAAATCTTCCTCTAACGCCATCAACTTCAACTGGTGATGCACGGCTTTGTCAAAATGTCCGCCAATGAGTTTTGTTTGTTGCCGGGACGCAGGTTTTTGTTCAGTCGGTGGTGTTGATACCTTCTCTGTAGCCGGTTTGTTCCCCGCAGAATGGTTCAACGCTTCTGTCAACTCCATATCATTGTTTGCCATTGGTTGATACTCCTATCTGTTTGGTAATATGTTTGTAAAGCAATAACATCTCCGCAGACGCTTTGCCTTTCGGATCAGACTCCTGTGCTGTCATGCCCGATGTCACCGAGTTGACAAACGCAACCCGATGCCCCAACTCAAATGGCGCACAAGGTATATTGTAAGTGGATATAGCACGTCTCGCCTCCGCCGCACGCTTGCCACGCGCAGGAACAGCATTGAGAACAATCATCGCAGGCACTTGGGCTAAATGCGTAATATCAATAGTCGTCTTGATTGAACGCAAATCAAATATCGCAGGACGACACGGGATCAACACTAACTCCGCCGCACGCGCCGCCGTTAATGCTGGTGTCTCCGCATGAGGTGCTGTATCAATAATCGTCAGTGCCACACCCTTCTCTCGCGCCGTGTCAAGTATTTCGGGTAGACGTGTCGCATGCGCAGATATGACCACCGGTGATGGCACATCCTCAGTACGTGTAGACTTCCAAGAAAACGCACTCCCCTGTGGATCCAAATCTATCAGCACCGTCGAATGACCCGCACATTGCGCAGCAACAGCTAAATGAACCGCCAACGTCGTCTTGCCCGCACCACCCTTCCCCGAAAGAATAGCTAAGGTCTTCATCTAAAACCCCTTTGTAATATGTATACATGTAAAATGTAATATGTATAATTATTATACGATGAACATAAGAAGACGTTACAAAATAAATAATGTCAATAAAATACGCAGCAACTCATACATGGGTAGAATAAAATACACCTGGAGGAAAATAAGCAAGCAGACCAATAAAGAGGAGTTGGTCTGCTTTGGTGTATAAGGAATAGAATGATTGACATACTCCCCCTGCTAAAGCATGGGGGATTCTTAGCTCTTATATTGGCAGCACTTGTTGCTTCCAAACGGAACCTTTCCTGCTTCCGTCTCTCGTGCCTCCGTGTGAGGTCTTACCCCGACTCCACAAGCGTGACTTTCGGTGTGCCCCACCGTAGATGTTGTAAAGGCGATGCAAGCATCTGTACAACTTGTTTGTAGTGTCCCAGATCTTTCGCACAAAGGCAAGGTGTTTCTTGACACAATACATGAGCAGTGTCTACATCCCCGTGCTAAAGCAACGGGGTTTTGACACCAAAGATGTGATAAACTGAGTTGCAACTCAACCATGTTCAAGCGAGAACAGAACAGAACATACATAAGTTATGTCGGTTAAATTTTACAATTATTTTATCTTTCCTTCAACTTAAAACGGAAATATGACGATACTTTCTGCTGTCGACCTCTGAATTTTGGTTATATTTTTCACATTTACATTTTCAGAATTTGCTAAATTATGGCAATGAACCCAGTTCTCATCTAATGCCGTCAACCTACCAGAGAATTTGCGCGATTGGGAGTCGACAGCAAATGACATTCATTTTGTAATTAAACTTGACAGGAACTGTAAGGGTTTATTATAGTATTAATGTTGTTTTGGAGTGCCTTCTAATCGAACCAGTATGGAATTGAAACGAAGAAGCCAGACACATAGGATTAAAACTAACATCGCCACTTCTAATCGAACCAGTATGGAATTGAAACTACAATAACACATACGCCTATGTTTTGACAAGGTAAACTTCTAATCGAACCAGTATGGAATTGAAACACTATCCGTATATGAGTTAACTCTTGACACGACACTCTTCTAATCGAACCAGTATGGAATTGAAACATTGTCCCCATAATGTCAAATCGTTCCGCATGGGTGCCTTCTAATCGAACCAGTATGGAATTGAAACAACACCGATCCGTCCACTTGTTTTCGCTTTCACGCGTCTTCTAATCGAACCAGTATGGAATTGAAACGGTTCTCTCATCGTTATTTGCTGAATGCCTAATACCTTCTAATCGAACCAGTATGGAATTGAAACGTCTATGTCGCGGGTCTTGATTGGGCTTAGGGCGTCAAACTTCTAATCGAACCAGTATGGAATTGAAACTGCAAGGCGTTGACTGGAAGTCATGGTGCAAGCAGAACTTCTAATCGAACCAGTATGGAATTGAAACAGTGCCATGTCCACTGCTATCTCCGGATTAACATCTTCTAATCGAACCAGTATGGAATTGAAACATAGAATTCCCAACGGCAACCCAGATACCAAAAGCACTTCTAATCGAACCAGTATGGAATTGAAACTGTCAAGGTCGTCATCCTTATCGGATGCGTTTACTACTTCTAATCGAACCAGTATGGAATTGAACGGGTGTGTTCGGGTGAGGAAGTGTGTTAGAAATGCGGTTGAATTTGTTTCGATTCCGGTTGGATATGACAGGAGTTTAGCGTTGAATAAGACGGGATATACAATGCTATTTTCAATTCCAAAATGGTGCGATTAGAAGGACGTATGATACATAATAAATAAGAAATGCTACATTCTATCGCCTCGCCAAAAACACACGTTCACAGGGTTGGTAAACTTGTATCTGTGTAATTACGTCTTAAGACAATAATCAATGAATAAAGGTGATGATACAAATGGCAAAAGGTAAAGGTTCTGGTGGAAACAAAGGCGGTGGCAAAGGAAGCCGTCCTGCTTATCCCGATAACAAGCCGTCTAAAACTGGTGGTAAGTCCGGTGAGGGTCGTAGTAACGCTCCGTCTAAAGGCAGTGGCAAAGGAAAAAGTAAATAAAACTAACATTTGAAAGTTCATTTTTCGGAATTGTTATCAGTCACCTGATTTGAAACATCTTTAACATTCCATATAGGAACACTGTCACGAATTGAATTCCAAAGATATTTTAGAGCGTTAGATGCTTGATCTATATCCGGATATTTTGAAATCGGATATATTTCTTTGATTTCATCTATTGCTCCACGAGAAGCATATAATTCCACATCCCTGAGGCTACGTCCGCAACCTTGAGATCGACACAATATTATACCATATTCCCACCCATCAGAAGAGTTTAATGCTTGTCCACTTTCTGTTACAATAACTGTATTCTTTTCCACGTATTCACTCCTTATTTATCAATAAACCTGTTAGATTTATTTCACTTTTTGCAACAATGCAAGTCGCATTAATTAATTCTATCTTTCTAATAATCTTCAGAATTACCAGTCGGATAAGTGTAGGTTACCTTTCCCTCTGAATCACCGCCCTCAACCATATATGGGGCACTTCCCCTTTTACTTTTATGCAAATGATTGTATAGATTTCCACTTTTGTTAAGATGATATAATCCATCTAAATATTTTTTGATCTCCCCTTTTTTTTGGAATTCGTATAACATTTTATTAGCTGCTTTTTCTGGTTCCTCACCTGGATCAATTCCTTGCATGTCAGGAACATACTCTTCTATGAGAATTTTAAGTTCAATTTTGATGTTCTCCAACTTAACATTTTTATGGACATGGACTTTTCGTAAATACTTATATTTATGCTCAACAATCTCAATGATAACATGTGCAAATGCCTGTTCATCTTCAGACCAACCAGACATAAAAGGTAATGTCTTTCTTTCTTTCATTTTTTAGATTCTCCTTTAGTTAAAAGTCTTTCTATAAGATTGCCGGTAGTTATTATCACGCGAAAAATTACCGCTTTCGTCAAAGAACGGAATGTCCCGTTCACTCAATTCAAAAGCAGCATAGACGCTTTTCAACAAACCATAGGCGGTCTGATCAGGATTGAAATTCGGATGATACACTTTTGTATCTGAAACAATTGGCTCCCAACTACCGCACCGATGCGCGCCATCTAAACAAAAGACTAAACTCAAAAAATCAGGAGACCCAGCAGGCAACGATAACCACAACAAATTATGGTATTCCTGCATGACTACAAATGGACAGGTAATACCAGCAGCAGCATACAACTCCCGCACCAGTCTTAAAAATGATACCGGATGTTCACAAACCACCAGAGGATATAGCCAATTCAAATCCTCAAAATCAGCGTATTGAGGCAACTTCTTGCCCCAAAAAAAATACGAGTTAAAAATAGGACACCGATATTCTAAATAGCCGTTCCATTGAAGAATAATTTCACCATGATCCAAACCTATATTTCGTCCCTTGATCCCGTTCAACTCTTGAGAAGTTTCACGTTCCAAAAATCCTCGCACACCAAAACCCCGCAGATGTTCATGCGTTGGATTAAACAGAAGTTGTTTTATATTCGGATCGTTCAATGAAATAGCATTCGGATTCAAGTCAAAAGGTATCGCCGTGATGCGGTAACAAGGTGAACTGTCCACTGATTGTATGAATCCATCATTCATCAAGTGACGAAAATCGTTTACATCGCCGAGCGCGTTTATTTCACGAGAATCTGTGTGTTCGTAATTCATAATAAGCCTTCCTATATACTGATTATTTGAACCACGTAATACGCTATAATACCAGTGTAGTGCTGGAATCATGTGCATTCACATGGTTTAGAATTTAGGGGCTTAATCGCCCCTATTTTTATTAGTCCTTATACAGATATGTTATTCTAAATTGTACGTAAAATCGCGTCAAATTGCAAACAAAATTTGCCTGATATTCAGTATAACTACCTAATTCTAAACGTGAGTTCGGAAAAAGATTTAGGGTTCTAAAGAAAGCATTGCTGTCGGGATCCGTTTGCATTCCGGCAAGTTCAACTGGTAAAAGGTAAAAGTTCTGGTGGAAACAAAGGCGGTGGCAAAGGAAGCCGTCCTGCTTATCCCGATAACAAGCCGTCTAAAACAGGTGGCAAGGACGGTGGCGGTCGTAGTAACAATATTTATCCAAAGGCAGTGGCAATAGGAAAAAGAATAGTAAGTGGGGCGCGCCGATGGTCGCTACCGGTGGTGCCGGAATCCCATACACATACCCTACAAGGAATTCAGACGATTATTAGAAAGGGTTTAGGGGATTGTCAAAGCAGGCAGGTAGCCGATGTGCCGCCTGCCCGACCATACCAACTCAGATAAATTATATAAGACTACTAATAGATTCCTTCTCAGGACGATCTATTTTCAATGAAACATTAAGAAGTTTGGCTATATCCGTAAGGAATTTTTCTTTATCGTCATTGTCCATATTTGTCATTATGTAATATGTTATACCTTCGTACTCATGAGGAAAACAACCTAAATTATTACCTCTACGCTTACCATCACGTTTACGTTCATATAGAGAGTGTTTATCAGTGTCCACGAGCGGAATTCCAAGATGATATAAATTCTTGTCTTTTACCTGTTCCATTACACGTGTTATACCAAGTCCTATGAGTGTTTTACTATAGGTCTCTGATGCATCTTTACAACCGATCTTTTTACCATTTGGCATTGTAACAATAAATTCGGTGTCAGAATGTATTCCATCGGATTCGTCCGAGGTTTTAGGATCAGGGTCATAGAGAAGATACTTGCCCCTTTCTTTTGCTTCCTTGATACGCTCCACTAACGCCTCTTGCTTCTTTATCTCTGTCTGTAGGAGATTTTTCAGTAAACTCCCTTCCGGTTTTAGGTCATGCTCCAATGTACGTATGTTCTGCTGCAATACAGGTTGCAGTTCTTCAAGTAATTTTACAATCTCTTTTAGCCAAGTTTTCGTTGGTGTTTCATTCATAGGTGTTCTCATACCAATTTGAAGAATGAATAATAGCGTTAGTAATCATTACCCTTTCGCTTACATATTCGTTAATTTCCCAAACCCATACGATATTTGATGTCATAGTTGATAATGAAGTCTAATTCCTCATCAGTGAAGCCATAGTGTTTGGCAAGCACTCGGTCAATTTTGTCTATGATGTGCTTGGAACACCCCGGAAAAAACTCATCATAGACGACACGACCCACTTCTCTCTTATTGATTTCCTTGCGATTTGAATGATGTTTCAAATCTTGCATTAAGTCAGCTGAAAATTCAGAAAGACAATACTTGAGATCGTCTTCCATTTGATTAACAGATATTGGGAAATTTCTTATCTCGCGCAAAGTCAGAGTACGACAACTTGAAAAAACAATAAACCACCAATAAAAAAGTGAACTGTTTAAAGTTGCTATAGTTACAGCTGCATCCAATTCAGAATCAAAATAAAATGATTTTATAGTCGGCGATCTTTTCTCACCATCCCGTTCACTCCAAAAATAAGGAATAAAATCCATAGCTCTGATCCAATATTGGGGTGAATTGTGATAATGACAGGGGAATGTTCCTGTTTCTAAACTTAATCTACTTTTTTTGACATTCTTGAGTTTCTCAATAAGACTTCTACTAATAGAAATCGACAATTTAGGAAACGAACCGTCAATACAAATATCTGTTATCTTTTCGTAAGATATGCCATCAAACAAAACAGAACGAACTTTAGAATACCATCTATTATATTTTGTAGCATACAATGTAACTTTATTAGATCTAATGTCTTTATGAGAAAGAAAAATAGAAACACGGCAATGTTGCAGATCTTTAAAGAGTTTTCCTGGTCTATCATCAAAATTTGAAAACCAACTTGTTCTATTAAAAGTCTTAAAATACGATTGTACAGGTTTCATACGATCAGTGCATACTAATGGAAGTTGAACAATCATTCCAATAGGTCCATTGCTCAAATCAAAAGACCTTTCAATGGTCATTGCATACATATTTCCACAATTCTCTGTTTTATATCCTATTACCTTGTAGTCCTTCTTAACTTCACTGTACTCCTTATAAGGCGGATTCCCAATAATCACATCAAAACCACCCTTCTCAATTATATCGCCAAACTCAACGAGCCAGTGGAAAGGTTTGTGTGAACGTGACCACTTCTGGTAAGCATTTGTATTGTCCGTAGTGACATTGTAATTTTTGGCAAGGTATTGGTTTAGTTCTACACCTAACGTTTGAAGTTGTTCTCGTATATTCTGTTTAGTATCAAGTGTTTCCTCACTTTCCAGTTCCGTTTGTGTTTCACGAAACGATCTTAACATTGATTTTATCTCGTCAGCTGCTTCCTTAACGCGCGGTCCCATGTCATTAAACAGCGTTGTAGGTACATCTTTTTTTAACTCATTATAGGTCGTATAACCCACGAGTGTATTGCCTGCTTTAACGTTGAAATCAATGTCCGGTAATGGTTCAATCTGATTCACATCTTCGATCTGTGCCACCATTTTAAGAAATAGACGCAGCTTGCAAATCTCTATGGCTTCATCCATGATGTCTACCCCGTAAAGATTGTTGATAATGATGGATTTGAGTATAAAGTACTTTCGATTTGGATGTTCATTAACGCGTATAAGTTCTCGGCGAAAGTAATCAATCTCAGTAGAGTCTATGTCCGATACATCGTCAACGAAGGCTTGCATTCGGTCTAACAACGCACTATAGAGTGGTTCCAGAATATTAAGGGCTGCAAACAGAAACGCACCAGAACCGCAAGTAGGATCAAGGATAGTCATCTCGGTAATGGCTTTCCAAAAAGCATGCAACAGTTCAGGCGTTTCACAATTTTCGATAACATTTTGTGCTAATTGGCGTATGTCAAGGTTGTATGTAATTATATCGTCTATGTTATCTATCTCACCTTCTTCGAGTTTTGATCGAATATCTTTGTAGCGTTGCCGACGCGTAACGGTCTCGCGCCATATTTCAGTGGGTAAAGCATATTCATCCTCCCCACTTGGCGCAAGTGTGTTCCACTCTGTGCGTTGGGACACATCATCAATTCCCGCAGCAATGTTTGAGGGCAACTCTAAATCAACACCTTTTTTAACAGAGGGATAGATATAGCGATCTGGATCGGCTTGTAGCAGTTTACATATTGCTGCGTCCCCCTTAAATGCGGTTTTACACGTCTTTTTTACTTTATCAAATAGAAATGGAATAATCGTATTTTTGCTGATATAATCCGTGATGTCCTCTTTGGTGTAGTAAGCCCCCATCTGTTTCTGGTTGATGTATTTCTCAAAAATATATCCAAGCACTTCCGGGTTAATTTCATTATCATTTTGTAGTAGATGACGATCATCAAGATGCCATTGGTATTGCTTAAAGAAAGTAAAAAGTTTCTTAAAAGCAGTATCTTGAATTTCAATAGCTTCTCCGTTATGTTCCTCAAGTTCATGTTTCTGAAAAATACCGCCATTGAGGTAAGGAACATCTCCCAGCAGCCGCCTTACATCTGCAGAACGATCGTTTTTCTGTTTAGCAAATCCTTCAAAGAAAAGTGGGCATAGAAACTTTTTGTAGTATTGATTATCTCCTTGTTCTATGCTTTGCTCAAGTTTGGTGCTCAGATAGTCTGTATCATTGTTCAGAAATCCTTTCTTCTGAATAAAATAGATAAACATCAAGCGGTTAAGCATTATAGAAGCGTACCAGCGATTCATCTCTTGATCAGGAATACCTTCAAGGAATTCAAGAAACGCAGCATGTTCCCTTTTGAAATGGTCATAAAATCGTTTTGTGACGCGTTCGACATAAAAACTTTGCTGAACGCGGCTCGCCACACCGAATAGTGTTAACTGTCCTTCTTCCTCAAAACTGAAAGCAATTGCTTCAAGCTTCTGAATTAGGGATTCACCTGATTGCGTTATATGGTATTGGTGTTCAGGACATGCTATTGGTCTTCCATGTTCTCGTCGAGCGACTTGCCAAATTTGCGTTGTTCTCTCCGCGTCTGTAAAAATAATAATATTTTCATAGACAGATTGCGCCACCCTGCCTTGAATCTTACGCCGAGTTGCGTAGTTAGGAATACCGCCATCGGCTGTCTGACACTCAAAGGCAACCATTCCGTGTTTTTTCTTGATTGCTGTGAGTTGATAGTCAAATTCACCGATTTGAACGTCAAGTGTTTGGTTATGATTATCCCAACCGAGTTCTTCCATAAATAGATTTTCAAAATCAAAATCCTTAAGGTATTGCTGAGTATTTTGCCTATTTATTCTCATCAGTTACCTCCATTTGATTTGTGCGAAGTCCTAAAGAACAAACTATCTGCGGTTCTCGTGTTTGTTGTTCTTCTTCAGCAATACAAAGATCGTATGTTTCCCATAAATTTATTACAGACTCTGCAAGGTTCTCGTTAGAAATTCCGCTACGAAGTTGTCGGTTAAGTGTCTCAGTTGCTTTCCGCTGCAGCGGACTGCGGTATATTGCTGCAATTGCTTTTTCAAGTGCTTGGGTATAAAATAGGGTATCTTTTATATCATCGGCATGCTGTTTAAGCCGTTCATAGGTTTTGAAACGCGCCCCGCGCGGACTTCCGAGTTGTCCACCAACAGACTGCTCCTCCGAGAGGATTAGCTTTGCTGCTTTTTGAACAAGCTCATGATGGTTTTCCAGTGGCGGTAATGGTGTTGTATCCGGTTCACATGCAGCAGCTTGAAGTATTGCAAACTGTGATTCTGTTATGCTTTGTCCATTTTTGTCTATCCATGCCAATGCATCATTATCTTGCGCTGTTCGGATATAGACCAATGTTCCATCTGGTGCTGTATCTTTCGGAACATGTTGTTGCGTTGAATACACAACAGCAGGGAGATCGGAAATAATTTTCTTTAAACTCGGATTCTCCGCGATAGCGTTTTCCCAAATCTGGTATGCATAAGAGGAAAGATCAACATCATTATCCACTTCATCATCGAGCAAACCCGCTTTTTCGTTGTAGAGATCTGCAACTTTCTGATTACCTACCTCCCCATCATCTTCGAAAAAGGCTTCATCTGTTCCAATCACGTCTGCACCCTGTTTTAGACGTTCTCGGACGCGTTGTCTTAACTTAATAATACGGTCTACACCTTCAGCGGGTAGAAATGAATAGCAGATAATATTTTCTGCTTCTTGTCCTATTCGATCAACTCTACCAGCCCTTTGAACTAACCGGACAATTGCCCACGGCAAGTCATAATTGACCACAATCGAGCAGTCTTGTAAATTCTGACCCTCACTCAATACATCTGTGCTAATAAGTATCCGCAACTCATTTTCTGACGATACATCACCTGTTTTGTTATTACTGATAGGACTAAAACGCATCACAACCTTTGTAGGATCATCTGAGCTGCCGGTTGCTTGAGATATTTGCCTTATACCGCGTTCTATAAGTGTTTCTGTTACATACTGGACTGTATCCGCAAATTGTGTAAAGACTAAAACCTTCTCGTTTTCATGTGTCAAGGTCAACAACTTCTCAAGAGCATTGAGTTTAGCATCTTTATCAGCATCCCATGTGCCATATTTTTGCAATATGTTCATGAGTGCTGATACGTCATAAGAAAGTGCTTCTCTAAGCCTAGCATCAAAGACGTTAGGGCTTATCCATTTAAATCGATTCTTATATTTTGTCGTATAGAGATGATAAACACCGGTGGCGCGCTGTTCATAGGTCTCTGGTGTATATGAAGTGTTTTTTGTGCATCCATCATCATTGATCAATTCATCATCACCATCAAGGTCGGATATAACATTAGAATCATCCACATCTCCGTCGTTAAAACGGGAATCAAGCATCTCAGCATTTTGTGAACCGATCGGTATAGGCTTATTGTTTTCAATAGCATGAAGGAAGATATAATTTCGCAAGATGTGGCGATCAACAGATTGAATAAACGCCATGCCACTGCTTTCAAGTCGTTTAAAAAGATTCGTTCGGCAAAAACCCTTCAATCGTTGTCCTGCACGCGATAAATTATCAATAATCTCTTCTTCGCCCTTTGTGAGTGTATCTGGAAGTTTATTTATGATGTAATTTGCAAGTCCATATCGTGAGAGTATGAGGTTGTTAATAACATTGACAACCGAATCTGAGTATAATTGTGCATAGGTATCATCAGGATTTTTATCGTCAATTGAAAACTTTAACGTCTTAGGAACTCGCGTAGGAAAATAGGAACGCTTTCCATCCGCAAACATAAGATACTTCCGTTTCGTATCAATATCCGTTTCAGCATAGTTTTCCATGATAAAACTTCGTGTCCGACGAACAAGATAGCGACGCATTAACTCACGCCAATCGTCAATGTTGTCACTCTGTTCTAATGCAGCGATCGTGCGCACTCCACTTTGATGCCGACGGATAAACTCCGTTTCGCCACCTATTTCTTTGATGTATTGCTCAGGGCGAATTCCAAGGTCTTGGTTTTCATGAACAAAAAGACGCAACTGATTAGAAAGATCATGATACGTTTTATTGTATGGTGTCGCTGAGAGCAGAATAACTTTGCTATCATTTTCACGGATATAATCCTGTATAACACCATAGCGTTTACTTTCACGGTTTCTAAGATTATGACTTTCGTCAATCATAATAAGTCCATAACGTCTAAGTTCTGGTAAACGATTGAGAACTTGGCTTAATGAAAGCACGTCCCCGCGCAGCCCGTACTCCGCTCGATAATGTTCCCACATACTGACGAGGTTTTTTGGGCAGATAATTAGTGTTTTAACACCATGATCGTCTTCGTATATGCGTGCCAATGCCGTTCCCATAAGCGTTTTTCCTAACCCAACAACGTCTCCTATCAGCACGCCTCCGCGCTTATTAAGATGATGTGCTGCGATTTTAACCGCTGCTGTTTGGAAATCAAATAGTGTGTCTTGAAACTCCCGCGGAATCCGAAACTCAGTCAATCCCGCACGCGCCTCTCTTGACAGATGATACGCCATTTTGATATAAATATGATACGGAGAAATTAACGCCTCACGCGCCCAGCTCTGCTCAATAATATCAATCAATTCTTTAGAAATATCAGCACAGAGCCGTTCATTCCATCTATCTTCAAACCATTCTTCTAACTTATCGCAAGTATCCTTATCAACGACATCTATATTGAGTTCACCTTGTTGCGATAGCCCAGCAAGTGTTAAGTTGCTACTACCCAAATAGCCAACAGTCGGTGAAATTTGATCATGGCGGTAAAGTAAATAAAGTTTCGCATGGAGCGGATGTTTTAGAAAAAGTTTTACTTTTACTTTCTCGTCACGAAGCTGCTGCACTAATTGTCTAAGATATATCTCATCTTCACGTGTCGGCACACCGACAGTTAACTGCTTACGGAAATCCTCAGCTAACTCCTGTTTAAGCCTATACGCTGTTTGGTTATCCATTGCTCCACCATGCTTATCAATTTGTCTCGAATACCGGAATATTTCTTCGGGTGGCTTTTGCATGCCAATAAGAACACGACAGCATGCACCTTCGCCTCCCTGTAAATTTTCAATGTGAGCAGCAAGACCTTTCCAACCCCGAAGATTAAAATAACCGACACAAAAATCAGCATGTGTAGCATGTTCAAGCGTGTGTTTAAGGACTGGAAGTAAATCTTGGTTGATGTTATCAAAAATACGAGGCATAATTACTCCTTTGCTCTATACCTGTCAATCTATCCTACCATTTTAAAACAAGTCCACATTTAAGTAGACCGTGTGAAATCCAATAATAGTGAGACACAAGCTCTACCAGTTGGAATTCCAAATAATATTGGCTATTACTTGCTTCCAGTATTCATATTCGTAAACAAGGTTGAGCAAATAATAGTCGTAATTTTCCATAGTCGGTTCCATTTTCATCTGTTCTTGCATTTGCATAGACATCCAGCCAATTTACCTAACTATTTTTAATTGTGTGAGTAGTTTGTCTACGTCTTCATCAGGAATTTGATCTACATTTGCGTATTTAACAATGAGATTCATCGGTACATTTTCATTATGATCAGCATACCCTGGAATATCAGGTTCGGAGCCGCCTCTCACAAAAAATTTGCCATTATCACGTTTATACAAACGCGATATTTTAGCTACAAACGGATTACAATCTATGATTTTTGCATCAGAAAGGTAGTCAAAATCTCTGAGGATTGAACGTAAGTTTGGAGTGATGTGTGTATTTCCTAAACTCTCTAAATCAATTTTATCAGCTTTGTTACACAAATTGATGATACAGAGTTGTTGATGGGTGAGTTCGTCAAGATACTTTAAAACTCGGTGATATGTATCAACATCAATATCAGGATTAAAATGGATATTCTCAGTTAGTTTCGCTTTGTATTTTATTTTCGGTTCCTCAATCGTGTCTTTAACTTTTTTAAATGTGGCTTCTATAACTTCATCTATTTTAGAGCGGTTTGTAGGCGTTTCCTCAAAGAACCCATCCTTACGAAATTCTTCCCCGTTTGCGCGTCTATATGCGATACCTTCTGCTGCTTGTTTTGCCCATTCACACAACCGATAAATCTCCCGCTTGCTAAATAGCGGTGAAATATATTTATCTAACCCCCACTTGCTAATTTCTGCAAGTGCAGTTGCAGATATACCTGTGAAATCGTTCATAAGAAGTCCAGCTCCTGCACCTAATAGTGGACCAATCAGATTTAGCCCAAGCGATGTTAAATTATATTCATCGGTTTCTCGTGACACATCCGAGTTTAATTTCGACATATTTTGTGATTTTTTGCTATTCATCACTGCTTATGACCATACTAAATTAAGCCTACAATCCTAATAACCGTAGGGTTTTAGGGTTTTGTGGTATAATTTAGTATGGTCAATCCTCCTTGTTAGGATTGATCTTCTGACGAACTGTTCATTCGTCAATCTCGTTGTGGATGTTAATCCACTCAATGAAGTTTAGCAAATAGGGTGTAACCCGAAAGGGCGGCACCCTGTTTGCTGTGAAACATTTTACCACCAGTATACACCATCTAAGCGTTTCTGTCTACTGGTTTTCACTTTAGGATTAGCATTTTCCGCTCCGTCTAATCCTCATCATCCGATCTAATTTGACATACTCACCGAGCTAAAGCTCTAATAAAAAAACAATACTACGATCCTGACGATAGGTAATACTTTCAGTATGCTTCCTATTAGAACCCAAACAATAAGATAGCTATGAGAATCAAGACTCCCGATACGATCCCGGCACGATTTAAGCCTTCTTCCCAGTTTATGCGAATTATTAACACGTTTCCTTTTTTTGTGGGTAGAGATTACACGTGCATATCTTCGTGAGTATACCCCAGCAGTCGACCTCCAATCGTGCAAATTCACTGGGAAATTGACGGCAAATTATATGGGATACGTCCAATACACTACAATAACTCCAGTTGCCTATGCTCAATGTAACGCTCCGATTTCTTTCTCGATTGTATCCACTCCAAAAGTAAATTGTATCTGTCTGTCTGAGGCATATAGTCCGATCAAAATCTACAATTCTGTTTGTTTCAGTAAGCATTCTGGCATTTTCTAATTATTCAAATAGGCTTAGCTGCATTATTCCATTGTCTGTTTGATCTGTCTGTCTGTGGGATTTTCTGCGTTTGAGTTCGCGTTTTTTCAACGGCACTTCCGCTGGCTCCATAAGTGGTATTATTTCTCCTGTGGCTGTCATAACTCTGAGAGGGTTTTCTATTGCTTCTTTTTGTTGTTCAACCGAACCGCGTAAGGCACGCGCCAACCTTTTCAACTTCGCCATTGCATTTTTTAGCATGCCCGTAATATCATTATGATGGTATCCGATGGCATCTGCGATCTCTCGGTTTGTCATGTCTATCGGGATACCGTAAGAGCGTTCCACAACGAACCTTTCGTGTGCGTCTAATTTAGAGAGAAAAAAGTCTAAATCCACTTCCAACTCCACTTTATGGTATGGATCTTCTCCATTTTCATCTGCGACAACATCCATGACGATCGGTGCATCTTTTTCATCACCGATTTTTTCATCAAGCGACATCACATACATCACATCGCTCTCAAGGTGTTTGAGTCGTTCTACTTGTTCAGGTTCAACTTGTGCGACCTGTGCGATGGCATCAATAGTGATGGGTTGTCCTTCGCGTGATAACGCCGCTTTTGCATTGTTGATGGCATACACCTCCGCCTTGACATGCTCTGGCAATCGGATCGTCCCGTTTAGGAACTTGCTACGTGCGACCGCATGATGTACCGCGAGTGTTGCGTAAGTTGAGAGCCGAGTTCCGAAGTTAAAATCGTAGTTTGAAATCGCTTTGCAAAGACCGACAATACCATCAGCCATGAGGTCATCCGCAGAGATACCCAACTCAAAGTTTTCATACTTTTGAACGACAGAACGGACAAGCCGTAAGTTGACAAGTATCAACTTTTCGCGGGCGTTTTCATCGCCTGCTTGTGTCTCACGTAGGAGCTGCTGTTCCTCATATACTTTGAGAATTTCATGGTTCAATTCTTTTGCGTAAACCGATTCATGTCTCACCGATGACACCCCCTGTAAGTGAAGATTAGAAAGGTACTTATTCCATTATTATACTTAAGATTTATGAGTATATCAACGGTTATATTGTGAGGCAGGTAACTGATATGACCCGCCTCTGATTTTACGAATAATCATTCTACGATAAATCTTCTTTTCCCTTTTCATATTCTTTGAAATGTTTGATCAAGGTGCGGTAACTGACTCTGAATTCTATTGAAATATCGTAGACACTCTTTTTTTCATAGTATCTTGCGTGATTGATGGCTGCCCAAGTTTGTGATGAAATCCTTTTCCCTTTACTGTTGATCTCTGTGGCATAGTCGTTTCTTATTTCCTTACAGTATGCGGGTTTTGTTTTTAATTTTTCTGCGATCAGATGTGGCAAGTTCATGCGTGCGGCGTGTTCGGAGATACCGGCGTGTTCAGCGATTTTTTTGTATGGCAGTATGTACCATGCGTCATCGGGTGTGCTTGGATGGTATAGCCATATTTTCAACTTTTCACGAGCGGGTGCTTTTTCTTTATTCATTTACAATCAAGGATGGTTGTCCATCCCAGTCCTTATTTAGGTTATTGGTATCTATACTTTAGTCATTTTATTGTTAAAACACAAGCAAGATTAAATTCTGTAGATGATACAGGGACGGTTGTCCGTCCCTGTTGTCAGGGGTTATCTATTTTCAGTGAGCAGGTCGTTTAGTCCGAGATCAACGAACTTTTGGCGTATCTCCTTATCACTGCGTGTGTCAATACCTATGAAGGCGTGTTCCATTTTTCTATTTGTCGGAGTTGAGAGATGAATTCCTTTTCGGTATCGCATTCGGTGAGGATGACATCGCCTTCCACGTAAGCGACAATTTTGTATTCAAAAGGGTTTACCCATTGTCCGTAGTAGTGTGCGTCTTGTGATGTATCTATTTGTGCGAACCCTTTCTTTGTATCACACATGCCCCTGTCAGTATCCACAACTTTGACAATGAAACCGCCATTTGCATTGCGTCCGTCTGTGCGAGTGCCTCTAAATACTTTCATTTGTTTCCTTTTGCATAAAATCCTTGACACGATGAGTCGCTGTAGATTATGCTTTTTAGACCTAATTTGGTTTGGTGGAGAGAGCAGAACCCTTCTGTCTCTCTCCCCGCCTACTCACCCGTTGCGAGTAGGCATACGCAAGCAGGGAGTTGAACCCCGATAGACGCACCAGCGTTGCGTTGCTAACCTAAATCTACGTCCCTGTTCTGTTTAGTGTCTGACGCGGATTATAACGTCTCCGTCACGCTTGATTTGATTCGTCTGTTCTAACCGTTCTAATACCTTGTTCAGTGTATCAGTATCATCTACACGGAGTTTTTGATATAAGTCACGATATTCAACTGCATCGTCATGGTTAGGAATGATTGCGAAAATCACCTTTTCCATGAATAATCTATTATGTGTCTCTGGTATGCAAGCGATGAAGTTATTTGCTGCTTGGACACATCGTCCTAAAACGCGCTCGGCTTCTATCTGTTCTATTGTCCGAAGTTTCAACTGATTTTCAGTCATAACCTGCGGATGAAGCCCGTTGTGAAACTCAATGGCTTCTCTGCTAAGCTGCGTCAAGATATGTAATGCATCAGCGAAATTCACGATTTTACACTCCTTTGCGATTGAAAAAACGCTCATATTGCGTTCTAACGCATTCTTTGATAGGAACAGGTAATATATACCACAGAGATTTGTAGACACTTACCTTTTCAATATCTGGTATCACGTTGTTCAGATTCAAGAGTTATACTCGTATAGTGATTGACTCAAGTGAGTCATCAGGTTATACTGGTAAAAGTAATTTGCATTACGATTGGTTTGTAGGAGTCTTATATTCTCCTACTTACTTCTTCCTTAGATTAGTGGGAGACTTTGATTCTCCCACTTTCCTACCAACCTGTTCAGTAGGAAATACGCAGACAGGGAATTGAACCCTGTCAAGCATACCAATGCTGCGTTAGAATTTCAGTTGTGGTATTACATGTAAGGTGTCGTGAACACCTTAACGAATATTAATCTACCACACCGATAATACTTCAGATTTACCTGCTTGCCTATGAGTTCGGATTTACAAGTATCACAGACACGCGTGACAAAAGTGAGGTTTTCCTTTTCGTTGTAGATATGATTCGGCGTTGATTTGGGGGAATGCCTAAATGGCATTCATACCGTTGATTTACCGGTCGCGACCAAGAGGTCGCTCCTACAAGTAGTCCTCAGCAAATGGAACTTTATTTATTAGAAATGGTATAATATATGACTGATAATCAGGTGGTGTCGGGGAATTCACCTTTTCACCTTCTCACCTTTTCAAATAATGCTCACGTTGCCGTCTAACGCATTCTTTGAAAGTTCGGCAGTATAACAAGAATTTGTAGGTTCAACCTTTCCCATTTTCACCTTTTCACAACGATGTTCAGCGGCGTTTGATACCACGAACCCGTTGGGAGAGTCGGTCTCGTCTCCTTTTCATTTCCCTTTTCACTTCCAGTTTCGTCAGCAACAAACCTGACACCAGCATGAAAGCGAAAACAACCAACAAAATAGTTAACATAATTCTGTCCTTTCTGGTAGAATACCACTGATAACTCTACTTGAATGAGGACAGTGAACGCTGTCCTCTTTTCATTAGCAACCCTTGCCAATGAAAATGCGGAAGGGGAGACTTACACTCCCCTGTAGGCTTATCCTATTCCGTTTCAAACTGCGACCTTTTCAAGCCGCGACCTTTTCCATTTAGTGCGGATTGGTTAAATCTGTGGTTTTCAAGACATTTCTCAATCTTACTTGTTAGACCTCCCGTAAGTTGTTCAATATCCAATCCTCTATGGACAATCTCTGACTCTACCTTTCCCATTTGCCTAAACTTTCTGGGGTCTACCTTCAACGCATAGTATAATAAAATAAGTGTTTGAGGTGTAGCCTTCTCCAAATTTATGTATAACAAGAGTCATCAGGGCATGTTGCCATGCCCTGTCCTTCTTATTTGTGATAATCATCCACATCAATGAGTTCAATGTTGAGTTGTTCAATGACTTCAAAGTCGCTGAAATCAAAATCCTGCAATTCCTTCACAACGTGCAAGACTTCATTCTCATCATAGTTGCCAGTAAGGTTGTGAACGCATTCCATCACACTGATTATCTTGTAGTAGAAGCCGTCCAAGTCATCTGTGTTGCCATTCCGAAGTTTTGCTATAGTATCCATAGAAAATCAGGGCATGTTGCCATGCCCTGTCCTTGTTATGCTGCTGACTCTTGTGAGAGCCGTTTAGAAATCAACTCGTGCATGTTTAAACCGCGCTTGTGGATTTCCGTAGCAATGTCGGAACGTATCCGTGCTTTATTGATAGCATTCGTTGCGTCCTGATTGTCTATCGCTTCTGGAATCTCTTTAGCAAGTCTCAGATACACATCTACAAGCACATCAACACTTGGCTTGATTTCTAACCGTGCTGGTGTCATAAAGTTGATGTATTCAATCTCAAGCATTCCGAACTGCTCTGGGACGTAGGTTATACCATCATACTCTATGAATTTGATTTGACCTTTGTTGTCAGTTTGTCCAGCACATTGTATAGTCGTTCCGTCAACAAATATCACTTCAAACATATCTTCAAATGCCCAATTCCGATTGTATTTCATATCCATTGAAATGAAATCAGGGCATGTTGCCATGCCCTGTCCTTTGTGTTGATTTACATCCCTTGCATGACGACCTGTGGGAAGTTTATCGCTTTCTGAACCTGTTCTGGTGTTCCCTGTAGGTATTCCGCAAGCCGTTGCATCTTACGCATCGCTTTGGTGAATGTCATACCAACCCGACCTTCGCTCAAGTTGATAACCTTGCCAATCTCACGGTTCGTCATTTCCTTCGGGATACCACTACGTCTCTTTACAATGAACCGCTCCCTCTTGGATAAGTGAGATAAGAAGTAGTCTAAATCTATCTCAATGTTGACGTTCTCAAACGCATCTTCAGCCGATGTGTCAGCAATGAAGTGGTAATAAGTGGTTTCCGTCTCGGTTTCCGTGTCAAGTGATAACAAGTCATCTACGAACTGCTCTGCATGTTGCAACCGCTTGACCTCATCTGTGCTAAAACCTGTCATCTTGGATAATGCCTTTATCGTTACGCATCCTTTGTCAACAAAGAGACGAACTTCTGCTTCACGCAGTTTGCGAACCCGACTCCGCTTCACCTCTGGAACGTTTATCGTCCTTTTCTGAAACTCTGAACGCATTATCGCTTTCTGAACCTTGAACTTGGCATAAGTAGAAATCCGACACGGGTGATTTACCTTACAGGTATCAATCGCTTTCAAGAAACCGATAACCGCATCACCAATGAAATCTTCGGCAAACATGTCTCTGGGTTTGAAACTGAAGCACATCTTAATCAGAAATGGCATGTAGCATTCTACCAGCCGATCGCGTGCATACTGACTGCCTTGTTTCGCTTGGATTAGCAACTGATTCTCTTCCTTACGGGATAAACGTGGATAATCTGCTTTCAAATTGATTAACACTTTATACTCCATCAGTATTTTCATTGATTGAAGACAATCAATCGGATATACTGTAACCTGTTGGAACATAGATTGTGGAAGTTATCGCTTCCACTCTCTCTCTAAACCTTTTAGGAGAGATACGCAATCGGGGAATTGAACCCTGATAAACGTGCCAACGTTGCGTATGGAGTATTTACCTTTCATTTCACAAGCCCTTCAGCGTCACCTGATACTTTAGGAATACTGACTGACTTTTTTTATTCAGTTGTCAAAGAACCATTATTTTTTTATAAACTGCCTATTTCTGCCCTAATCTTACCACATTCTCAAAAATATGTCAATAAGTTTTATCATAGTTTTTCAAAAATGTTTGTATAACCTGATTATTTCGTATATAAAGTAATATCTAATAGGTATCATCGTTTCTACAACTGGCAATATGTCAAGTGATTTTGCAACTAATGTCAACATTTTTTACATGTATTGCGTATTTCTCATTAGTGAATCCAGCCCCTTTTCCCTCCGACTCCAAAATCTCTAACTTCTGAAATACCTGTCTAAAATGCCCTTGTGGCGTTGATAGAGAGTAAATTCGATTGAACATGCTATAATCCCTTTAAATCGTCCAGTTGTGAACGATTTAGGTGTGAATTCGCTTATCTGGTATGAAGTTGTCGGTTGTCTGTTGAAACTCTTCTGATGTCGTTGTGAAATGTATAAGATTTTAGTGTTGAATAACGGTTGTTATTCAACGCTAAAAGCAACACTTTCACTGAATCTGACAAAACTGCACAAAACACAACCAATCCGTGAAATCTGGCAAAATCCGTGAAAATCACAGAATGCAGGCAAAATCACAGAAATCACGCAATTCACGCAATTCGGTCGGATTCACGCAAAATCACAGAAATAACGGAATTCACGGAATTTGGTCGGATTCACGCTCAAAATACACAAAATCGGGGGTGCGGGGGAGGGTATAGGTCACCGATGCGGGGGGCGACTCATTCGGGGCGATTCGACGGGACTAATGACTCAAGAGTCCCAAAAAAATAAAATTCAAAAAAATAAAATCGAAAAAATAACTATAATAAACTTTAGAATTAATGTAACATATAGAGATGTAGGAGGGAACTCCGATTCCCGACTATCAGTGAGTTTCGTCGCGATTCGGAGCTCGCTCCTACAGGGACTTTGTATTATTATTTTCAATGTTCACTATAGTTAGAACGAATGTGGGTTTTTACTCACATAATCTATTAAAAAGAGGTAGCAATGATTTTAAAAAGGTCGATTCTTATATTATTGGTTCTGACAACTATTATTGTTCTTCCACAGGTATACGCACAAGAATCAAGTTATGATTACCGTAAAGGTATAATGGCAGGTATTGGTATAGGTGGAACTAGCTTAGAAATAAGAGGCGATGTAGATTTCGGATCTATTAGTTTTTCTGATTCTGAAACTATAACAGGGCTATGTGTAAATTTGGAACTTGGATATGGAATCACAGATAGTTTCCTATTATACACCGAGTTGAATAGCGTTATGCCTAGAATTGGCATTGGATATAAATGGTATCCAAATCTGAATTTGGAAGACAGGAAATTTTACAACTTTACAAGTGTTGGATATGGAGGCATTGAATCAATATCATATACTGCCATAACTGAAGGCGTAGGTTATGAATTGGCGAAATTTGCTCACATAGATGCATCTGTAAGCTATCATAATTATTCATTAGATGATCAGTTATTGGATAAAATTATTAATTTTTATAGCTGGCAATTAAATGTAATGATCCGATTTGTACTTTGGTAATCTATGGTGAACTTTAGAATTAATGTGACATATAGAGATGTAGGAGGGAACTCCGATTCCCGACTATCAGTGAGTTTCGTCGCGATTCGGAGCTCGCTCCTACAGGGACTTTGTATTATTATTTTCAATGTTCACTATAGTTAGAACGAATGTGGGTTTTTACTCACATAATCTATTAAAAAGAGGTAGCAATGATTTTAAAAAGGTCGATTCTTATATTATTGGTTCTGACAACTATTATTGTTCTTCCACAGGTATACGCACAAGAATCAAGTTATGATTACCGTAAAGGTATAATGGCAGGTATTGGTATAGGTGGAACTAGCTTAGAAATAAGAGGCGATGTAGATTTCGGATCTATTAGTTTTTCTGATTCTGAAACTATAACAGGGCTATGTGTAAATTTGGAACTTGGATATGGAATCACAGATAGTTTCCTATTATACACCGAGTTGAATAGCGTTATGCCTAGAATTGGCATTGGATATAAATGGTATCCAAATCTGAATTTGGAAGACAGGAAATTTTACAACTTTACAAGTGTTGGATATGGAGGCATTGAATCAATATCATATACTGCCATAACTGAAGGCGTAGGTTATGAATTGGCGAAATTTGCTCACATAGATGCATCTGTAAGCTATCATAATTATTCATTAGATGATCAGTTATTGGATAAAATTATTAATTTTTATAGCTGGCAATTAAATGTAATGATCCGATTTGTACTTTGGTAATCTATGGTGAACTTTAGAATTAATGTGACATATAGAGATGTAGGAGGGAACTCCGATTCCCGATTATCAGTGAGTTTCGTCGCGATTCGGAGCTCGCTCCTATAGAAAATATGTATCTTTATTTACAAAGTTCACCATAAACACACTATCGCCCTGCATACATCCCGCACAGAAACGCAAAACCCTCGAACAATCCAAAAGGAGCCTGGAAACTATGGATACTTTTTACAAAATCATCAAAGGTGTATTCTGGACTGCTATTGTGTTTATAGTCATTTATGCTTATATTAATGAATTTCGGACGGATAAACCGATATATCTTATCAATAATACCCAACACACATCAGCAATAGATGTCAGTGAAAGGGTCAATCAGAGAATCGAAACAGAGAAAGTAACACCGGAGGAACAAAAGATATTAGACTGGTTGCAGAATAACGGATGCACAGTTCACGTAACAATCGCATTGGGTAAACCGATCTTATATGTAATCACTTGGACATACGCGCTACAAGCAGGGGAAGAAGATAACTTTGGGTTTCATAGGATACATCAGATAAATAGTGACATTATCGGAAGTTTTTATCATTCGTGGAGCCCAATTGTTCACACTTACGACACGTTGAAAAAGATCATGAAAGTAAAAATGGAAACGATGTAATGTTAACTCTTTACATAATATTGTTACTTCTCATAGCATATTTCTGGGTCATCAGCCTCTGTGACAACGATACATTCCTATTCTACATAATAGAAGCTCTGCTCATTATATGTGTCATCAGTCTCTTTGACGACGATACACTCCTATTCTACATAATAGAAGTTCTGTTCATTGTCGGAATGTTGCGTATCCGAACCCTCACGAGATCCTACTTCGTTAATAAGAACAAACATGTCTTCTGGAGTGAAGGGGATAGGATTAAGTTAGTCAGCACGTTCAAAAATCCTGCCGGAATATTTTATAGAGGCACAATTTTCAAAGTCATAAAAGTCTACCGTTCCACAACCAATACTATTGAAAAGTTTACGATACAACGTGAGAATGTGCCTCCCGTTGAACAACCCATAACAATCACCGCCACCGAAACTATGTACCACCACTTTAGCAATATCACAGAAAACTTGTAATCTGTCCATACCGCTAAAAAAGGAGTAAAGTATACTTTGAACCATAGGAGACACAAACTTGAAAACCAACACTGACAAAACAAGCTTCTTTATCTTTGTTGTAGCAACACTCATCAGTTTTATACTCGGATGTGGAGAAACGGATGATAGAAACGTCATAAGTGTGAACTATCTGCCAATAGAAGTCGGGAACTCTTGGACTTTTATCAATCCAAAATCCCCTGCGGATACACCAGATATTTTCTTCATCAGTGGCAAAACAAAGTTGGATGACGGCACCACTGCATTCATCGCAAACACACAGGACGTTGCACAGGGGTATGTGTCGCGTGTCGCAGACGACTTGGTATTGTTCCATCAAACACTCAATGACATCGTTGGTGAACTCATATATACAACACCACTAAACGTGGGAACAACATGGCAAGCACAAGCCGGTGAAGCACAAGTGGTCGCCATAGAAACAGTCCATACGCCTGCTGGCACATTTCTAAAATGTTTCCGTATCCATGTACAGGTGCTTGATGAAAATACAAAATACGCTGTATGGCTCGCAGAAAACGTGGGACCCGTGAAAATTGTGAACATTGATACAGAGACACAGAAAATAATTGATACGCGGGTACTACAAAGATATAATACAAAATGAGCACATAAAGGAGTTAATCAAAACCGCTTAAAGGAGCAGATAGTTATCTGTCGTGTGAAAAAACAGTGCAAAAACAACAAAACCCAACGCCAGAAAAACAACCGCTAAAACTTACCGAGATATTAGACGCAATGTTCAATATCTATCGGAAGCACTTCAATATCTTCCTTAGAATCATTATCGTCTTCTGGGTGGGCGACTTTACAATTGATATGATCACAATGTATCTCATAAAATCAGAGCCTACACAACTCATGTTCCTACCGACTTACAGGATATTACCTTATCTATTCTTGTTCATTTTCGTTTCAGGAGCCGTATCTTACGCCAGCGCACAAATCTATTTAGACAGAAATATTACCGCAGTCCAAACATTACGACATACATGGCAACGCTATTCAACACTCATCGGATGCACCATAATATACGCGCTTGTTGCGACAGGATTAGTAATCACATGCATCGGCATACCCGTCGCAATCTATTTCTTTATCCGATGGGGATTACACGGCTTACCCATTTTAGTAGAGGAAACGACTGCCACAACTGCGCTACGAAGAAGCACAGAATTAGTAAAAGGCACTTGGTGGAGAGTCTGTGGAATCATAACAGCACTACTTCTCATTTATCACGCAATACAACTCATAACCTCTACTTCTATCATTTCACTCTTATTCCTGATACCAGGGGCTGTAGAAATACCACAAGATGCAGACATGCTTCAAACTATCAACGTTATCGTTGACCCAGCACCCCATCACGTCGGGTGGATTGTCTATACAGTCCGCACTTGCCTTACAAATGCAATAGAGACACTCACATTGCCAATTCCAGCCATCGGATCAACACTCCTTTATTACGACCTACGCATACGAAAAGAAGCTTATGATATTGAAATACAGGCAACGAACGAACGAACAACTCAACAAGAATAATAACCCGCCACTTTATGCTAAAACAGCACCCCACCAACTGGATCGGTATCATAGATAATGCGTTCGCTGTCTATCGAAAACAGATACGACTCTTTATCGCAATCGCTCTCATCTATTCCATCGTCATTTGGATAAAAGGATATTTATCACGATATTACTGGGATAAGAACATCTACGATTGGCTATCATACATTATCGGTGAACTGCTACATGAATGGACGTTAGGGGTCTTGGTTGTCGCAGCAGCACAAGCCTATTTCAACAAACAGATCACGCCGAAAAACGCATTTATACAAGTGGCACACGTCTATCCGCGCTATCTCACATCTCAACTGATATACATCGTCCCTTCTATGCTCCCATCCGTTGCCGGTGAGATCCTGACGGAACTTCCAATTGTTTCACTTACAGTATACATAATCGCTTATGTGCTAATTTACCTTGTTTGCATCTATTTTCTCACCACGTGGCGATTGTATCCACCCGTCATCATCGTTGAAGGCAATATTGAAAGTCCCATGAAAATCAAACCGCTCCGCCGAAGCAACAAACTCGTCAAAAACGCTTGGTGGCGTATCTTTGGCACGTTCTTCGCTCTCAAAACACTCCTGCGCGCAATACGACTCGTCTGTGTCGTTTCGGCTGTTCTAATCATAGGTGCCTGCGGGTTCATAGAAAACACACTGATAGTCGCAGAATACGCCATCAGATCTGAGACAGGGCTCTTCTGGGGATATACATTCCCTTCTATCAAGTTCACCACTCGCACCCTCTTGTGGGGACTGAAAACGGCTACAGGCATCATTACAGAACCTATATTCGCAATCGGTATCACACTCATCTATTTCAACCAGAAAAACAAACAAGAAAGTCAAGATAGACATAGGTGACATACCCATAAGCTATAGTTTTACCTTCTCAGGTAGACTTCGTAGATCCGCCCAGACATTTATATAATCTGTTTTAATTTTTTCAACCCTATATATTTTTATAGTAAAGATGTATTCATAAGAGTCGCTGTTTATATTTTCTCTTATACTATCGGGACAAATATCATCGTTTGAAACGATACGAAGGACAATATGCCCAAAATCAGGACTTTCACCATGAATAGCTAAAACAGGAACAGAGCCTAATTGAGGTTTTCTGGTTACGGTGAATCTAAGTTCATGTTTGCTTGTTAGACGGAATGAATACTGTTCTTCCTGTTTTGATTCAAATGCATACGGATTATTCAATATCTCATTAAAGGTTACTGGGATAGGTGCTTCAATCTCTGTTGTTTCGGTATCAGTTAAATCCGAGACTTCTACCGGGTCTGTGTCAGATGCTAATGGGTTCGGATTGGTGTCTTGTGTATTACATCCAGCACAAAAACAGACAATCGCAATGATTATAGATAATATCTTCATAATGGGTCGCTCCTTCAAAAAATTAGATACTTGCAAGTGTAGATAAATACACAACTAAAAGTCAAGTCAATAGGAAAACCTGTAGACGCACCCCTCCTGCAACTCTACAATTTCTTGAGAGTTTCGAGGGATTTTTTCTTGGGAACCGCGGCTATTTACGCAATTTTTTCAGAACTCACACAAAATCTGGTAAATTTCGGTTATTTTCAAAAAAACAATCGTGAAAATCAGTCATCAGCATGTTTGATATGTTACCACCCCGTTTTTCCTTTGTTACCACCTGCGTTGTTGATATGTTACCACCCGTTTTTGAGTGTTGTTCGCCAACCCTTATGGTGATTGAAGTGAGAGGGGTTATTTTTGCTGATTTTTCCACGTACCAATTCCTTGTGTTACCAAATTTATCTATCACCCGCGCGTGGCAGGTAAATTTGTCATTTCTTGTCCAGTCGTCAACGTATCACCTAATCTGTGAAACTGTATAAGAATTTGTGTAAAGTCCATAAAGTCTTTGTATATCGCTGAGTTGATACGTTTCAACTCATATTCACTGCTATTCCGCCAACTACCCGCATCCCGCATCTGTATCATTAACGTCTCCCGATGTAAACGCCACCGTTCATTGAAACTATAATAAAAACCTTCTATAAATTTCATGGGTCGCTTGCGACGATATTCAGACTTCCGCTTGCGTCGTTGTGGATACGGACTTGGATACATCTGATACTCTGACAATCTAAACGGCTTGGATAACTTCTCTAATAAACCAAGTTCCGTCATCTTCTTCGCATTCTCACATATCGTCTTTGCCGTCATTTTCATCAACTTCGTGGCGTGCCGCACTGTCATACTCACAATACCACTCACCCAACAAGAATGAACCTTCCGAACCGTCCAATCCACAAATAACTTCCAACTTATTTTTCCCTGTTCAACCAACTCGCTCGGTGACCCGTTACCCTTCGGCACCGCACACTTCTGCGGTCTGCCATCTTTGTCAACAGGGATTTCACCCGGCTCACATTTATGATGAACCACTTGGTAGAAGTACGCACCATCCGATTTACGCTTGCCCTTAATGACAAGCCAACCATTTCCTATCAGCCATTTTGTGCCACGACGCACTTGAGCATGACTCTTCACATTCAATAAACTCGCCAGACGACGAAGCGATAACGCATGCGATAGACCTGTATCCCAATCAGAATACTCGTTGACCTTCAAATAAACAGCACGCATAAAATTCGGAACTTGCTGATCCGGATCAAATATACTATGGATACCACAAGGAACTTGCTGTGTCGTTTCTTGGACTTCAGGAATATCTAACTTCTCACCTAAACTACCGATTGTGCCAGCATCAAAATTATTCATCTTTCTCCTTTAGACAATTTTGTTGATTAACTGACATCTGACATGATAGAATAGTTTTTGGTAGTATTCTATCAGTTCAGATGTCAAGTACTGATGTCAGTTACTTGCCAGTTACTGATGCCAGTTAGTCAAGAAAATTGAACTTGCGATTAACCGCTTCCGGGCGGTTTTTCGCTTTTAATAGACCCTCTATATTTTCTTGAGACGTTAACATCTTACTGTTTTGTTATAAAATACTCTTAAATTAAATCATGAATGCAATTTAAAGTCAAGAAAAAAATATCGACTGGAATTAATAGAAATGGTATTACTTGACACTGATAGGGAATGGGAGTTGTTTTATCGTCCACCCCCCTTTAGGTTTTAGTGTGGCAGTAAAACACTTTTCACCCGCACACACTCTGGCAACGACAGGATTTACCTCTATTTTCAAATCAAACATACTAATCAGTATATTCCCGCCAACGATTGACCAAGAACCGCCTTCATGCACATAATTCACGGTAGGGGTTTTGACGGCGATACGCTTAAAACTGGCATCCCCGGTTTTGGTAACCTGAAATGTCACATCAAAACTTATTCCTTTGTCGCTTGCTGTGTAATTACATATTTCTCCAGGATTTAACATCAATCCAACAACTGCTGCCTGCGGAGGTCTGGGCTGACTACCCAACAGTGTTGAAAGACATCCTGTAAAGCAAAAAGAGGTTAGAAGTAGAAGTGGTAATGTGGATCGCAGATAATACTTAGTGAGTTTCATGATTTACCTTCCAATAAAAATAATTCGCAAAGTGAAAGCATTTCAACCAGATCGCCTCTGTTTAGAATATACGATTCATCAGAAATTCTTTAGTCTTTTTTTGTCATGCACGAAATCTATATTTGTTCCTCATGCGGTTCACTTTAGAATTGTGCGATACATGCTCCGTTAGCTCATGTTCACTTTCTATTGCTTTCTTGGACGCGTGTGCTTAGCTCTTGAAATAACCAACCGTTTTCATCAAGAAAATATGTATTTGTCAGTTCGACGGGTTGGAAAAGTTCACCGCGACACCAAAATATTTCAAATATCTCAATAACCTTTCTTCGCCGCTGGGTGCTAAGGCTGGGTTTGGGGACCCACAGGGCTTTTAGTTGTTCATAGTAGCCGTCGTAGATATTCGCCGGACAGAACCCCTTTTTGCCTGACGGATCTTTCTCCTCAAACATCTGAACGATAAGTTCGCCAACACACCTTTCTTGCACGGACCAGTGCGACCAATCGGATCTATTCATAAAAATCGTCCTTTTTATTGGTAGATAATGGTTCACATACGGCAGGAGTATACCAGCAAGTGATTTGTATGCTATTCAGCGATCCGTGAATGTCCATGTTTCTCAAACAGGTCATTCAGTGCTTCAGCTAATAGCGCATGGATTGTTATGTCTTGTGATGCAGCCATAATACGCACCTGTTGCGCAACCTCTGGTGAGAAATGTCCACCGACAAGACGTCTCGATGGTTTGGGAGAACGCTTTTGTGTCTGCACCTTCGCGAGTGTCTGTTTCAGGTCATTCATTCTAATACCTCCGTCATGATCCATTGATATAGGTTTTTTACTTCGCCTGCGGCTTTCCCTTTCGGTTCATATTCTTGCACTGTGATCCCGTTGACAATCGCATGCATATAAGCAACGCGATGAGAAAGTTGATAAGGAGCCGGTTCAATATCGTAAGTGGCAATCGCTTCACGTGCCTGTTGTGCGAAACTGCCGAGCGGTGGGACGGCATTCAATATCACTTGAGCCGGTTTCTTCGCTAACATCGCTATGTCTAACGTCTCACGGATCGCATGTAAGTCAAACAGCGTTGGACGGCACGGCACTAACACTAAATCCGTTACTCTTGCTGCAGCAAGACTGGTGGTTTCGCTATGTGGGGCAGTATCTATGATCGCAATGTCCGTACCATTCGCATCCGCTGCCGAAAGCACACGCTCCAAGTGACGGGCATGGGTCGGCACAACCGCAGGCGGCTTTTCATCTCGCACCTCACCCCACGTTGTCGCACTCCCTTGCGGATCAAGGTCTAACACTGCCGTTTGCAAGGATGCCTGTTCGGCGGCAACAGCAAGATGGATCGCAAGCGTCGTCTTACCAGCACCCCCCTTATTACTCAAAACAGCAATCGTTTTCATAGATGATATTCCTATACAAATATAGAACTATATACTTATATTAATATGAAACTTATTAAAATATAGGACTATAGGGTTATATAACTATATACGGATAAGATTATAGGTGGGTTTCAAAGACAATTCAAATGATAACAAAGGAGCATTGGGCTGCTTCGGTGTGGGTGTGTATATGTCATAAATTCTGCATACATAGGGTGCCTCCCTGTGTCTTTTAACCTAATGTTCTTTGGCAGGTGCGTCGGCTTTGGGTCTTATACCGAACTCTCCTTGAGCGATATTGCCATGCATATCAATCATCCGGAACATAACAGCCTCTATTCTGGGATCCGTGATTCTAAAGACAGCATTTGCGCTCTTTTTACCATTTATTGATTGGCACTCGTGAAACTTCTTTCCCGACCGTTGATTCTCCATGTTTATCGGCACAAACAGTTGTGCGTGGTGTATACCATCTTCATCTGTGACAGCAAACGTGAAAAGTCTCGTATCCGAATTGTCTTCGTTTGATACAGTCATCTCAACATCGGGGCGTTTATCAAAGAAAGGTTGGTTCGGATTAAAGAAACGACTTTTATCTAACCATGCCGCCTCACATCTGGTGAGTTCATACCATTTTCTTGCCCACGGCATCATATTGTTCACACGATGGAAAAAACGTTTCAAAGCGTTTCGATAAACATAATGAAGGGGTCTATAAGGTAAACCGAATGCCTCTCTGAAAAGATACATAAGATGCTTCCGATTGAGATTGTTTGCACGTGCAGTAACAAGTCTTCCAGGGGTATATCCTTCAATCTTGTCGTCTCTAACTTCTGCATGCTTGGTAGGGAACTTAAATGTTTTATTACTGCCTGAAATATGGAGTTTATGCGTAAATCTCTCTGATCTTTCATCAAAAATCACAAACCAAATATCACTGGATAAATCAGGAATATAACCCCTACTTCCTTTGACAAGATAGACTTTCGCAGTTCCATTGGCATCGGTTTCATACGTAAATGTTTTTCTACCGAACCCATGACGTTCCATTTCGTCCGCATATAAGTCTTGAACCTTTCTAAGGGTTGCATCTATTTTACGTGTAATGTTTGGGGGTGGTGTTTTACCTTTGGGCAAATAGTAGAGTATTCGCACGGCATCAAGGGGTTTGGTAGCAAGGGATAACTGCTGAGGTGTCAGTTCCCAGACTCGGATCATACCATCATCTCCTCCACTCGCAACCAATCGTCCATCTTGTGAAAACGCAACATCGCTTGATAATTTGCCTTCGACAATCGAAGTTATCGGAGCACCGTCGGTAATGTCCCAAATTTCAATGCCACGCCCCGAATAAAACCAGTGATTCGCCGTGGCACATAGCTTTCCATCCGGGAAGAACGCTATATTTTCAACATGTCCGCGTAGCACCTCACCCTTACGCTCCCAACTTGGCAACTCCCACATAATATAACCCTTCGCAGAACGATTCTTATACTCCTCCATTGTGTGACCGCCTACGACCATATATGTATTGTTCGGAGAAAACTTTAGATAATCCATCATATATAGAGATGTATCTAAGGTCTTTACCAGCTGCTCTGTTTGTAGATCCCATACGTTAACAGTCCCATGAGCGCGACCCACGGCGATCCATTTACCATCTGGTGAAATGTCTACAGCACAGGCACCACTTCTAACTTTATGTGCTTTATCAAAAGGTAAAGTATCAAAAGGTAAAGTCGCAACTTCTGTGATTTTTTGGGGATCTTGAATATCCCAGAGTTTTACGCCAGCAGGTATTGTTGCCAGAAGTTTGCCATCCGGTGAAAAAGCGAATGCATTGAAATTCGTATTCAGTGTATTGATTTTCTTCCCGGTCGCAACATCCCATAAGATAAGCTTCCATCCAGCACTCACCAGTATATCACCTTTCGGAGAAAATCCTATGGATGAAGAATATATTTCTGGATCCCCCAGCGTTCTAACGGGTGCTCTTCCACTGTTTAGCTGCCATAACCTGATGGTACCGTTTCCGTCTACGCTCGCAATCATAGAGGAATCTATCGGAGAAAACGCTACGTAATGAACAGAGGGACCATGATGGAAAGTTTCAATAAGTTTCGCTTTTTCTGGCACCTGGGCGAATTCCTGTGGAATAGCAGAAACGGGTTCTTGTGGACGAAACTTGAAAAACGCCACAATACTCAAAACAACGACACAGAATACAACGGATAATATAATTAGTCGATGAGTCTTCATAGAATATACAAGAGATACCATTCATAGAATATACAAAAGATACCAACAAAAGTAAACATTTATCTTTATCTATAACCAGTTATACTGTATAATCCTACGCATATTTTGTATCAATGGAGATGATGGCATGTGTAGAAAACGCGCTCTAATCCTCTTTGGCACGCTTTTGCTTGTAGGCATTTTAGGTGCTACCGGACTCTATGTCTATTTCAGTCAACACAAACTTTCTCCCATAAATGAAGAAATCTGTTACGGGGGAGACCCAATACCAGAGCACGAGATTTCACTTGGACCTGTGGACACACGTGGATTTTCAATAACAGGCGTAGGCGGGCTCACATTTTACTATACACGTCCAATCACTGAAACTATTTATAACCGACAGACCCAAAAAACGGAAATAGAGGAAATCATGACAGATTTGAAAACAGGAAGTATCAGTGTGGAGAACGCAGAAATGCTATTGACGGCGTTCTACCAGGCAAAGTATACAGACAAGCCTGTTGACCCAATAATCACCACCGGTGCAGAACAACTACGCACCGACACGTTGGACTATGCCCTTAACGCTTATGAACAATACCTCTACTGGCATACGATAACTCTATATCATTGGGTAAGCTTACAGGCATTAGAAATCGTGGAGGCAACTTTACAAATCCAATGGCGTAAAAATAAGAAGTGGATGTGTGAAACAGCGTTAGCCCTGGCAGAAGAAGCAGGGTTTTCGTTATACAGAAAAGCATCGAAGGATACTTCATTTCTCTATCTGCCAGATTTAGAACTGGTGAAGAAAGCCGCAGTGAGATTAGCAGTAAACTATGAAAATAAGGAAGCACTCACACAAGGACGAGATGACACTCAACGCCAAATTGATCAGAAAAAAGAACGTTTCAAACAACTCCTAAAGAACCAAGATGACGCCTATGCACATTATGCTGCATACATACAGGCATGCAATCAGAGAAATCCGACAGATGCTGACAACATAACGATCATTGATAAAAGAGATACGCCTAAACTATTACGCGACATGTATAGATAACGTATGCGAATACAAATTATTGCAGATGTAGGCAATGGAATCACACTGCCCATCAATTATAATCATATCCTTGTTGGCACAATCTACCGATTTCTCGCTGAATCGAACCCTGAATACGCTGAGTTCCTTCACGACGAAGGATACAACGCTGCGGAAAAACGATTCAAACTCTTTACATTTTCACAACTCATGGCTGAACACAGACGCATCACAGGCGAACAGATACATTTTCATTCCGCATTAACATGGTATGTGTCTTCCCCTGTTGAAATGTTCTTGTCACATTTCGCAGATACACTGCTCACACAAGGCTGGTTGACGTTAGAAACGCAGCAACTGAAAATCATAGATGTAACAATCCCACGAATGCCACGTTTCCAACCCAAAATGAAGTTTAGATGCCTGTCTCCCATCGTTATGTCTACTGCGCGAGAACACGAAGGAAAAAGACGCATGCACTATTGCCTGCCAGACGATCCACAACTCTCACAACTCGTCCGTCAAAACCTTATGCGTAAATACCAAGCAATATATGAGAAAAATCCAACAGATGAAAACTTCACCTTTCGATTTGATGCGAATTACATCAACCAACGACAAGGACGCGTAACTCGATTGGTAGACTACAAAGGAATAAAAATACGCGGCGTGATGGCACCATTCCATGTGTCAGGAAGCATACCACTCATTCAGGTTGGCTATGAATGTGGGTTTGGCGATAAAAACAGCGCAGGGTTCGGAATGGCAACAGTCTAAGTATATTTTATACCATATTTCATAAAAGCTGCTGTCGACCTACAGAAATAACCCAATTTCATCAATGTATAATTTCATCGATTTTACGAAAATATCAACAAAAACCCTTTCATATAGCCATCCGTCAACCTCCCAGAGAATTTGCACGATTGGAGGTCGACAGCAGATTGGACTCAAATCCAGTGAAAATAAAAATTAACTTCACAGGAACTGTAAGGGTACGCTATCATATTATTGCTGCTTTTGAATAGGGTTCTAATCGCACCAGTTTGGAATCGAAACTTGCCCTAATGCGTCTTCTGTAATCCCGTGCCAAAGGTTCTAATCGCACCAGTTTGGAATCGAAACATGGAAAAGGACGCTGGAGTTGTCAATCCAAAGGAGTATTCAGTTCTAATCGCACCAGTTTGGAATCGAAACCGTTCTGTGAGTGAGGCACCGCGTCCACGCATGTTCAGTGTTCTAATCGCACCAGTTTGGAATCGAAACTATTCTATGCAATTCGTCACGTGTTCAATAATCATAGTTCTAATCGCACCAGTTTGGAATCGAAACCTGTCTATTGATTATCTGCTTGAAACCTAACAAGATAGTTCTAATCGCACCAGTTTGGAATCGAAACCTACCAGAATAGTTTAGGTCGCTGTAAAATGTTTTAGTTCTAATCGCACCAGTTTGGAATCGAAACTTTGAAAGCGCGGCGCGTTCGATATTAGATGCACGTCGTTCTAATCGCACCAGTTTGGAATCGAAACTTTCCTAATGAGGCGCGACACATAGGATATAAATTAAGTTCTAATCGCACCAGTTTGGAATCGAAACAGTATAGCATCATTAGAACCTATTTTAAGACGTTATGCAGTTCTAATCGCACCAGTTTGGAATCGAAACTTGTTTGATGCACACCTGTAAGGTTATACTTACGTAGTTCGTTCTAATCGCACCAGTTTGGAATCGAAACTTGCAAGTATTATACATCAGAACGACATATAATGTCAGTTCTAATCGCACCAGTTTGGAATCGAAACTGAAGTGATTCTAACAAGCGATCCCGTACTTGGCGACCGTTCTAATCGCACCAGTTTGGAATCGAAACGTTTCTGATTCTCATATTGCGGTGTATCTTCTTCGATGTTCTAATCGCACCAGTTTGGAATCGAAACGCCTTTATTGAAAGGTGATTAGAAGGTGCTTTGAGAGTATCTAAGTTCTAATCGCACCAGTTTGGAATCGAAACAACTTTGCTTGAATGACACGGCAGGTATCATATTTGTGTTCTAATCGCACCAGTTTGGAATTGAAACCGAAAAGCATTGCGTTGGTCAATCGTTAACCCAGTAGTTCTAATCGCACCAGTTTGGAATTGAAACACAAGTTTCTGTCACTGAGAAGCACTTCGTATCTTTGTTCTAATCGCACCAGTTTGGAATCGAAACGTCTTCCCCGCCCGGGTGGTCTCCGTCTTTATGACCGTTTTAATCGCACCAGTCTGGAATCGAAACGTTGTGTAAGCATCTATACATGTGTTCATAGAATAACTTTTAATCGCCCATTTCGAATCAACCCTGGCACATTACTCTCCTCACTGACATTATTAACTTGTCATTCCTGGTGATAAATATTAAAATTGTCATAAACCCATTTCGCAGTGGGTCTCCTACGGCAATTTTGTTGTCTAAATTGGGCTATTTCGGCTCAATTAGAATTAGGTCTAAATAGGTTTGGATTGTTTTCGTGTGTGTCAAAATGGCAGACTAAGCTTGAGATCCGTGTTGGCATCAAAATTGCTATACTTACTAATCAAATCCAAGCAGATGAATTTATTGAATCTGAGCCCACAATGGAGGTGCTTGAAAGTGATTCTGAAAATTAGTCTCGCTTTCCGACTATGCCGGCGAGCGTTTGTTGTAAGTACGATAGTTTACTATAAAATGAAATGAGGGGATAAATTCCCCTCAACATTTGGCAGTGGCAGCTTTTCCTGCCACTGCTCCCTTAATTTCTATCACCACCTTTTCCTTGCCACTGTAAATCAATGATGTGCTATGATGTTAATATGTAGCAATCCATTTTAATCGCACCACTTTGGAATCGAAGCTTCTGCCGCTCCTTTCATAGTAACCTATTATACTTGTTCACTTCTAATCGCACCAATTTGGAATTCTAAGTGTGGAGCAGAGACCTGCTAAATACCACACGTACAATGGCGTTGAATCCGTAATTACGGCACTATCATTTATTTATCTACAAGGACAGATACCGTTGAATATACAAGACCAATTACATCTCGCTGCGTTACTACACGACATTGGCAAGTTTCGTAGACGTGCTATTGGCAGCGACATATCACATCAAGAACATAGTTACGCATTCGTCAACTCAGATTTTTCGGATTTTTTCGCGCCTTGTGGCGACTTTTTTAAAGCCGCGATACGCCATCACCACCCCGAAGGCGATCCGCCCCAACTTCAGCATCTGATCCAAAAACAGCTAATTTTAGCCGACCGTCTATCCGCCATAGAAAATGAAAGTGAGGAAACTGAAATACCGGCACTTGTCTCAATCTTCTCAACTATAAAGGGAGCAGACAAGAAACACTATTACAAACCCACTGCACTCAGTTTTGAGCCGGACACCATTATTCCAACAGACACCATAAATGTAGATCAGGCAGCATACGAAAGTTTGTGGAAAGAATTTAAGGATGCGTTTGGTAGGGCAACAGCGGATAAACCTTATAAACCAAAGGTGCATTATCAGACGATTGTCGCACTGCTCCATAAATACACATCACGGATGCCGTCCGAACCAGCAGATAGCGTGGATTCTGATATTTCACTTTATGATCATCTCCGAACAACCGCAGCCCTTGCAGCGTGTATTGGGCGCGAACTTACTAATGAAACCGATATTGATGAACGACTCAACGGTGAGGGATTAGACAAACCTATATGTGCGCTCATTAAAGGTGACCTCTCTGGCATTCAAGATTTTCTGTATCATATTCTTTCTGAGGGAGCTTCCAACCAACTGCGCGGGCGTTCATTCTACCTACAGCTGCTCACAGAAGCAATTGCGCACAAGGTATTAAGGCGACTTGATCTCCCTGTAACAAACCTGATCCTTGCCAGTGGTGGACACTTCTATATCATCGCACCCTATACGGACACGGAATGTTGTATGCCTGATCTGTGCAAAGAAGTATCTCAGCGTTTGTGGAGATTACATGACGTTGAGCCTTCTTGTATTTTAGATTATGCGCCGGTTGCAGCAGCTGATCTGAGGACACAGAACTTAGCAAACAAATGGGCTGAAGTATCAGATAATGTGCAGCAGGGAAAACAGCAGAAGTGGACAGAAATGGGTGACAGCCTCATGTTTCAAAACCTATTTAAACCGGACGAAAAGAAAAAGGATACTTGGAAGTTTGATGATCTCGGCAAAAAACTGCGTAAAGACCCGCGAGTCCCGGCATATCTCATTACCTTTGAAGTGCCAGAATCAGATATACCGCCGAAACCGACTTGGCATGATGCGCTGAAGGCTTTTGGTATGGAAATCTGTATCTGTGAAGACACAGGTGGTGCATCGACTGAACAGACAAGGGCAGAACGCGCCACCGCCTACCGACTTGGCAGCACAGATTTTCTTACAGAAGAAGCGATCACAAACTTTCAATGGAATGAAGTGAGTTATGATTTCCGATTGTTCCGCCCCGTGATTGCCTACACAAAGGATGGTACAATCGCTGACTATGATGAACTTGCCGACGCTTCAGAAGGCGTAGGATGGCTTGGTGCGTTACGGATGGACGTTGACGATCTTGGCGATGTTTTCATCCATAAACTTGAAAACGCAACTATCTCGCGCTTAGCAACTTTAAGCGAAGCCCTTTGTCTCTTTTTTGAGGGGTATGTCCCGCAGCTTTGCCATCAATATAATGTAAATCAATATAATGTAAATAAGAACCCGATACTTGAACTCATCTATGCTGGCGGTGATGACTTGTTCCTTATCGGTGGTTGGAGTGCGTTGCCAGATATAGTTGAACAGATCCGCACCAAATTTTACGATTTTGTCACGGGTAACCACGTCACGCTTTCTGGTGGTATTGCGATTGAACACAAAAAATATCCGATCTATCAGTTTGCGCATCGGAGTGATGAGGCGGAGAAAGCCGCGAAAAACTATAACTATCCCAAAAAGAACGCGATCACTTTTTTACGCAAAACGATGTCGTGGGAAGATTTCCGTTATGTTACGGAATGGCATAAAAAGTTTTTAGATGCATTAAAGGGTCAAAACCAGTTGCCCCGTGATATTCTCACCCGATTAAGTCAGATATACTCGGAGAAAGAGCTGAAAGAGCATCGATGGGGATGGCGTTCAATATACTACTTTCATCGTTTGCTGGAACGAAATAAATCGCAAGCACAGTTTATCCATGAGTTGCGGTGCGAACTTAACAATAGTGATGGACTTGACTTAAAGACGTTCATTCAGATTATTACCAGATGGACTGCTTTACGTATTCGGAATTGATCCGATAAACAGAAGGAGATACAAATGCCTGCAGGAAAAATTAAAACCTTGGGGAACGGGTTTGGATTTATACAACCCGATGGTGGTGGTAAAGATGTTCACTTTAGTGGTAAAGCACTAAAGAATGCTCAGTTTGATGATCTTGTAAAAGGACAACAAGTTACCTCTTTTGAAATTACACAAGGTCAGAAGGGTTCTACTGCGGCTAACGTTGAAGTGGAAGCCATTGCAGAATATGAAGTGGATATTACGGATATTATTGAAAATGGTGGAGATGCACTTGTAAACGCAGCAGAATCTTTAGGACGGAAACTCGCGAAGAACCTCAAAACTGCCCAAATACGACGGATATTTAGTGCGGTCAAGAAGATACAGATGAGCACAGATTTTCAACGCAACGAGTTGATCTTGTTGAAACCGAAATTAGCTTATGCTGCAGCTCGTAACCCTGACGTAGAAGTTCTAAAAGATACCCTAACCCAAGCCATCAATCAAGTTGATAACAGAGAGAAGTTTACAAACTTCGTTGAGTTCTTTGAAGCAATCCTTGCGTATCATAAGGCGTTCGGCGGTGAATAAGGAGAAACACATGGCAAGTATTCAACTACAAGGTAAAATATTATTGGAAGGCACTATCAATGCCTTAACAGGTTTACACATTGGTGGAAACTCTGGTGAGTTAGACATCGGTGGTATTGACAACCCCGTCATCCGCAATGTGCTTAACCGGCAACCCTATATACCGGGTTCTTCTCTGCGAGGAAAGATGCGTAGCCTGCTTGACCGATATTTTATGAACCCTTTGAATAAGTCAGTTGGTAGAGATGTTAGAGTCCATGAGTGTGACAACCCCACGGATTACTATGCGTGCCCAGTCTGCCAAGTCTTTGGTGCTGCACCGCAGAAGGCGTTACGTGGGGAAACGATGCCGGGCAGATTGCTCGTCCGAGACACGCCGTTAACCGATGAATCATTTACAGCATTAGACGAAGCTGATACGGATACCGATTTCACTGAAATAAAAACAGAAGTTGCTATTGACCGTATTACTTCTGCTGCAACGCCACGTCAGCAGGAACGCGTGCCTGCTGGCGCAACTTTCGGCCCCTTTCAGATCATCCACAGTCTTTACATACTGCATGACACTGGACAAAATAATAAAATTGACGATGAACTCAAACTTTTTGACACCGTGCTTAAAGGTATGAATTTATTAGTTGATGACTATCTTGGTGGTTCTGGCTCTCGTGGTTCTGGGCAAATAGCGTTTGAAAACTTGACGATGACCTTCAAATCTCGCAAATGCTATGAAGATACAGATGACCCTATCATTATCGCTGAAGATGTTGATATTGAAGCCTTGCGTCAGACAGACTATACTACGCCAATTTTGGAAGCCATAAGCGGACAATAGGAGCGGATATGAAAACTTATACCGTCTATCACTTAACATTCAATACGCAACTCCATCTTGGACGTTCCACTGGTTCAGCACAAAAAGGTAATCTCGGTTTAGAAAAGACTGAAACCTATATTTCCGCAGATACGCTTTTTTCTTCTATCTGTCAAACATGGGCGAACTTCTACGATACCGCAAGCCTCACTGATTTTCTCAAGCCTTACACAACGGACAATGCCCTACTGCCATTTACGCTCACCTCAGCGTTCCCCTTTGCACATAATGTCTACTGCTTTCCAAAACCGTTGACGTTTCAAGTAATGTCAAAGAAAAGCAAGCGCGTCCAGTTCGTTTCCAACAACATTTTCCGACAGATTATCAATGGTAACCAGCCAAAATTTAAGGAAAAAAACTTGATTAACAGTGAATACGTCTGGATAAGTCCTGAAGAAAAAAAGCAGTTGAAAAAGACTATGGATGAGGAGATATGTGTTTGGAAAACTGATACACGCCCACGTGTTACCATCGGCAGCCAAAACGCTGGCTCCGAAATATGGTACGTTGAAACCGTTGAATTCAATACGAACTGTGGACTTTGGTTCGCAGCTACTTTTGATTCAGAGGAGACAAAACAGAAAATAGATACTTTGCTCCGAGTGATGGGAGATAGCGGTATCGGTGGAGAAAAGAACGCTGGATACGGTATGTTTGATTTTTGTAATGAAGATCGTATTGAACTACCGACAGCACAAATAGGCGATCAATTTATTACACTTTCACCGATATGCCCCAAATTAGAAGAGCAACTCACTGTGCTTCGCACAGGCAAGACCGCCCATGCACTCAATACGGTGAACGCACCCGGCAAAACAAATCGTAAACGGATCCATCTGTTTTCGGAAGGCTCTGTCTTCCACAAAAGCGAGGAACAGATCGGGTGTTTAGTTGATTTAAAACCTGATACTTCAGCGATTCCTAAATATCGCTACGGGTTCGCATGGCAGGTCGGTATCAAAGGATCGGAGAATGAAACAGAAATATCAACTTGAAACCATCACGCCTGTCCACATCGGTTCAGGTGAAATACTTAATCAGATAGACGGCTGCTATACGAACGGCAGATGGTATCACATCGATTTAGATAAAGTCTTGGCACACCCAAGCACTGATATAAACGCACTCACATCCGAAATGTCACATCAGGATTTCAGATGGCAACGCTATCTATCTCAACGCAATCTGAATCCTGCGGAACTTTCTGCCTACAGTCTCCTGTGCCAACAAAGCCCTGAAACAGTCGAAATTCGAGAGGCGATCACATCGGTTGGAAAACGCCCCTATATTCCGGGTAGCACACTCAAAGGTGCACTGCGCACCGCGTTTTTATCGCATCTGATTGATGTAGATGACACCCTCTTTCAAGATAAACTGAAACACCTTGTAAATCTTACAAAACGATTTGGGCGCGGTAATCCTCGCAGAGAAACACCAGCAAAGCAGATTGAACAAGGTGCTTTTGGCAAAGATCCAAACCACGACCTACTTCGTGCTTTACAAGTGAGTGATACCGAACCGATTGGTAGCGATGCCCTTGAAATCGGTGTGGCGTGGACGGTTACACTCAATCAAAATGACCAGCTTGTGCAGAAAATAGATAACGGACAAGAGTATAAAAACTATGTTCAACAATTCCGAGCAAAACAGCGTTTGACGTTTACCCTCAAGATTGATGAACTTCTTTTCCGAAACCGAGAAAAAAAACAGCTCGGGTTTAGCACGCAACAGACAGAAATGCTTACAGATATTGCGGAAGTGTGTCGCACCGAAACACAAACACTTATGGAAAGTGAACTAAACTTTTTTGATGACTATAATTTGACAGAAATTGCTGACCTCTATGATAGACTTATCCGTCTGAATGGAACCCTACCAGAAGGTGCGTTCATTTTGCAAATCGGATGGGGATCAGGATTCCATGCCAACACGGTCACGTCTGCATTCACAAATGCCGATGAAGCATCTGAAGAACTATTGTCAGACCTACGCGAACGTTTTAAGTTAGGCGAAAGCCGTTCTCAGTTCGGACACTACGATTACCGAGAATTCCCGAAAACACGACGTATCTTATATCGCGGACAAAACCCAATCACACCACTCGGCTGGATCAAAATATCCCCAATTGAGGACTCATGATTTTATTACTTAATTCCGCTGTCATGCCCAATGTGGGTGTGTATACTTTAAAACGACTATCAGAAGCAACATTCACAAAAGAACTACAAGAAGCCGCCGCATCGGATAACTTCAAAAGTTATATCGGCTACCCGCAAACTGCACAACTGATTGAGCAGATAACAGGCGTTACGGTTGAGGTATCGCGTGAGCAGGCTACGTTGACACCCAGCGACATCATGCTGATTGTGAAGTTACGTCACCGAGTGGCAAATCCGGCTGACAAAGGAACACAACAACTCTCAACTGATGACTTTGAATTCTTTCAATGCGATTGGCAACCTTTAGATGAAAGGGGTTTATGATGAAAGCTTTTACATTTCTTGGACGGGGTAAACTTCACAAAAGCACCTACGTTTTCAATGGTAAAAAGAAAGAAACACAATTTTTCGCAGAGGCAATTGTTGAGTTTTTTGAACCAGAATCACTATTCTTCTTTGCTACCGACTCAGCAGCAAAGGAACCTGTTTCAGATGACAATAAAAAGGAGCGATTACGGCATATTACGGAATTACTGAATGGGAAAACAAACGTTGTTCACATTCCAATTGAAGAAGGTGCCGATGAAAAAGAATTATGGGATATTTTCAATACCGTTGTAGCCCAAATTGATGATAATGACAGAGTCCTTTTTGATATTACACATGGTTTTCGATCACTTCCGTTTTTGACGTTTCTCGCACTTGCCTACGTTCGCAACGTGAGAAGTGGTGTGGAAATTGAACGAGTCATCTACGGGGCTTATGAAGCAGTAGAACGAAATAATCCCGAAAAACCTGTCTTTGATCTGACTCCATTTGTCAGTTTGCTTGATTGGATGAACGCTGTCAATGTTTTTCAAAACTCAGGGGATGCGCGCCCCATTGCCCAGTTACAAAAAGTTCCACGCAATATTGCCGAAGTATTAACCAGTCTATCAAATGCACTTCTCACAAATTGCACCCTTGAAGCACAGGAAGCAGCCATGCAATTTAACACTGTCATGCAATCTGACAGTTTGAGCTTTGGTGAATCGAAACAACCTTTCCAAATATTGATCGAGCAATTGCATAAAAGTTATGCACACATGGCAGTGAATGAACCTTATAATGATAGAAGTAAGGTATCCAGTCATAAAAAACAGGTTGAGCAAATCAAATGGTATGTTGAGAACCAACACTATCTTCAGGCGATAACTTTGATGCAAGAATGGATCATCTCATGGAAATGTATCGAAGATGGCAAAAATTGGTTAAGTAGAGATAGGGATACTATTCGACAGGATCTTAATGAACGCGCAGAACTGATAGAAAGTCAAATAGCAGAAAGTCTTGCTCCACTTGCTTCGGATCTGCCAGCTATTGAACTTTGGAAAAAATGCAGGGGCATCCGAAATGACTTGACACATTGTGGTATGAGCGATAATCCTGAAGAAGCGGCTGAAGCCATCAGAAAGATAAAAAACCTTTTCGAAGATTTTAAAGAATTTGAAAAATCTGTCTATAATTAAAAAAGAACCCCGCAACACCAATGAATATGTTTACAACCTGAACGATTTTATGAGACACAACTTTAGCGATAGTCACTAGTATCTCACAATAGCACGGTTATGGGATAGTGCAATGTGTTTGTATTGACAGGTAATGTCAGAAGATATTATTTCATAAGACAATATTATAATCGAGGCAGTGGAGACTGGATTCCTTGGAAGAGAAGTTTTGTGCTTCCGCTGATATTATGAATTGAAGATTGGTGATAGGTATTCAAGATATACATCATCTGGAAAAAGAATGTGGTAATCTACTGCCAACTCTTGTTGACTTCTGCGTTCGATATTATGGCGTAGTCTATTGAAATGTGTCTTTGAGATAATAAAGGAGTCCAGTTCCACGTTTTTTTCACGGAAGCGTTCATCAGATGATAGTTTACGCAGTCTTCTGAAAAGGTTGATTTTTGGATTACGTTCGTCGATTTGTTCAAAAGCCATGCCGTGTGGCTCAATGAAAACAATGCGTTGTTTGTTTTCCTCAGATATTATCCACAGAATAAAGTCTGGATAAAATCCTTCGTTTTCATAGAACCCTATGCCTTTACCTCGACTTTGGTTGCGTAGTAGGTAAAACCCTTTTGCGTCAATAATTTGTTGAGGTTGCTGTTCAACGTACTGCTTCAAATGTTCAACAAATTCGCGTTCACTTTCTACCAGGGCTGGCGGTGATGAGAACCAAGAGGGATTAGTTTTACTTGCTGCGATAAGTGGTTGATAAAGATGCCTTTCATAATAGACGATAAGGAAAGAACTTGATCCCAGAAAAGCATGTCGTCCGCCATATATTTCGCCTGTTTCGATAAGACGAGTGATGTGTTGTGTAAGCCCTTGTGTGTCATTTTGTGAAACAGATACCTTCCAATTCGTAAAGTTATCATCCGTTCCGTCTAATTCACATAACTCCATATTACCATCATTCCACTGCTTTACAATGATGCGGTAGAACTTCGCTATATACTTACGGAGCAGTGTCAGAATTAACTCTTCTAAACGTTTGAGTTCTACCATTGATGTGGGAGTGACTTCAGACTCATCTACCACAGAAAGTTCATATAATCCTTTTTCTGGGTTAAGTATCTCTTTGAGAACATCGGCATCGAATACGAGGTTATGGAATCCCTTCTCCTGTTTGTATTCAAGAATGTGTAGGTAAATGCTTTCCCAGTCTACACATTCAAGGATTTCCAATTTTATGTGCGTTTTTAGGGCTGCGCCTGCTTGCCCTGCTTGAATACCTTCTTGCGACCTGCTGCCAATAACATCAAGGATTTGTGTTGTGTGTGAGATACTAAAGGCTTCACTATCCTTCGCCTCAAGTAGCACACATTGTCCTTCAGCGTATTTCTTATATTGCGGGGCTTTGGGCACAAGGAGCTTTCTCGGAACACTATCCAAGTTGGACACGATAGGTATATCTATTTCTATAGGCTCTTTGTGTGGTACACCTTCTCGCATGAGGTACTCTTCAAAATTCACCATGAAGTTGGCTCGAACAGCGAAGATGTTGAGTGTTTCCAAAAGTGGTAGATTGGATGGGCGTTCAGTATCAGACGATGTGCTGCGCTTTAGGCTCATATCTCGCCCACGCAGACGAACACCGCGACCGAATAACTGAATGATCTGTGAGCCTTCGGTTCTGCCGACATTCAATAGACCCATGGCAGTGACACGCCAACTGTCCCACCCTTCAATGAACTTTTTGGCACCGATGAGGATATTGATGGGACTTTGAGGGTTGTTGATGTCAGTGAATAGACTTTCTGCAAATACGTCTTCAACTTCAATAATGATGTCAATATCATCATCATTTTCAACAAGTTTTTTGAAATTAGGGGCATCACCAATGTTGATAAGACCGAAGTAGTCGCGTCCTTGTGTGGCTTTCAATGCGATTTCACCGGGGGCGTTTCGAACATCGCAAAGATGTAGAGCACCACTTTTTTGAGTGTGGAATACTTCATTGAGAATAAGGTCGTAAATTTGTTCGGACGTATTGCCGCTTTCTTTTAGGTAATTCAGACGGTTGTGAAAGAGATCATTCCTGTTGTCATCTAATAAACCGGAATTACCCGTGAGAATTTTCTCTATGGTTGAAATTACCCAATTGTTTTCGTTTTTCAGGAACCGGTGCAGAAACTGGATAACGTCAAGAATATCTGAGCGTAAGCGTCCTTTATCGGTGTAGACAACTTTGGCTTTGACACTACTCCCGACAAATGTCCAGAGGGGCGAGTCCAAGCCATAGACGTGCACTGCTTCTCCGATTTCGTTGAAACATCGTTTTTGTTCGTAAAAACTCAGCAGGTTGGCTAAAAGGAGTCGCTGCGTATGGTGATCAGTATGATCCTTGACATTGATAATGCGAAAGTTTTTTCCGTATCCATCACCATAGAAATATCTGTAGGAATAGTCAAATACAATGGATTTGCCGTATTCATCAATGAGGTCGGCATTACTTGAAGCGGCAAGTGCCTGTCCGAAGGTGGCACTATATTCAAAAGTAAAACCTTTTTCGGCAAGTTCTTCTCGTTTTTGTCGCCATGCTTTCCCGCCACTGCCTTTATGTCCTTCGTCCACAAAGATGAGGTTGTTCCCTTCAAACGCTTCAACTGGCACACTAACACCACTACCGCGTCTTTCTTCCACAATCTTGTGGATTTCTATGATACGCAATGTATTGTCATTATTTGATGAGTGGTTGCCATCAACGTTGAAACGTTCACACGAAATGTCTGAGGCATGAAGTTCACGCCTATGTTGCTCACTTAAACCTTCATTAGGTGTGATTAACACAATATTGTCTAACTTATCTTTACGGTAGTAAAGGTATTGATGGTAGTTGATGTGCATGATCAGCGTTTTACCAGCACCCGTTGCCATCCAAAAGGCAAGCTTTTCAATGTCTGTTTCTGTGAAAGGTGTATCCATTGGATCGCCAGGAGGCTTTGCTGCATTACCAGTATGAACAAAAGCATTAAGTTGACGCAAGAGTTCCCCAGGTTTGTTGATTTTCCAATCCAAGAAGATTTCTGTGTATAATAAGGCGAGGTATTGGAAATACCGGAGAACAATCGGTTGGGAGCGATTCGTATTTATTGCTGATAGGTGACGCTTGATATTTGCATCATAGGTGGAGAGTGACGCTTCAATCGCCGGAGGCAAATATTGACGGGACATAAGATATTCACAAATGAGAGAGTGTCCATCCGGCGTAAATCCTTCGTCAAGTCTTTGGATCTCTGTCAGTAAATCGTTAGTAGTCCTATAACCAAAGTGTCCATTCAACCACGCGTGAAGCGTAAGATGATTGTCAAGTCTACGGTGTGTTCGATTTCTTCGCATAGCAGTCCTTTCTTGCAGTTATTATTCTGAAAACATCAATCGTTTAAAATATGGATCTAAAAGTGTGGTCCTTGGATCAAGACAGTGCGTATTAACATACACATCTACAGCATCTTTTGTGAGTTCCTGATCTGAAATAAACTGGTAATCTCGTTCCCAGTCCGCATCTGACCACCCTTCTGTTTCTCGCCAGATAATAACGACACGTTTTTGTCCGACTATGCCCCGATAGACAAGGTAACGTCTATCACTATCAAAAAAGCATTGACGGGTTTTCACACACAAACCAATGAGGTAATTGAAGGTTTCTGGAATATCCACTGTCTCCGTTTGCCTCTGCATATCTTTGACAATATCCAGTTGATAACTGAATGGTGTTTGAAGTTTATCAATGTTCAAAAACGTTGAACTCTCACGAGTCTCGTTCTCTAATAGATAACTCAATCGGTGGTCGTTAAATAACGAAATGTGAGTCTCTGGCTTGATAAATTCAATATTGTTGAGGGCATCTTCATAGGACTCAATACGTTGATATTTGAATATGTGAGAGAGTTTGCTATCACGGGACACAGGTTTTGCATTTCTCCACTTCTCTGCGTAGATGGCTTTTTTCACACGAGGTTTACAAGTGGTATTGAAATGATGTCCCATTTCAATTAGAATGTATTTACGCTTTTCATTGTCTTGACGGTTGAGGTTGATAGCAGCGTGGGCAGTAGTGCCAGATCCTCCAAAGTAATCAAGCACAGTATCGTTCTTACTAAGAGAAGATACACGGAGGCAATCTTCAACAAGAAATATTGATTTAGGATAAGGGAATGCAAAATTGTCGCCAAGCATATCAGACAAAATAGTAGTTCCATATATCCCCGCAGAATAAACGTTTCTATCCCACCATGTTTTGGGTAAAATACCTTCTTCACTTAGATACCATCTCATACGAATTCTAATATTTCCGTTTCTATCTTTCCTCGGATACAGCTTTGATGATCTTAACATCTCTTTTACATTTTCAACGGAATAACTCCATGTTACTTCTATTCCGTTTGTTCGAATCGGTAATACCTCTGTTTCATCAGGGGTCGATAATTCTAATATATGCCATTCACGAGCTTCCTCATCCCATTCCATTTCGGGAATTCGTATGTGATCGCCACTGACAAAAAGTGGATAGAACAAACGCGGACTATTCTCCCTAAGTTTATTAGTGCCTCCAGCATCATTTCTGAGATTCACCCACTTAAAACGTTTACCATTATCATCAACTTCTTTATAATTTTGGAGTTGCTTTTCAGTCCATTCGAGTCTGCCTACTTTTATATCTGGTGTCATACCAAAAAACATAGCATATTCGTGGGATGCTCCTAATTTCTTTGGTGTTGCAACGCCTGAAATGTTAGTACACACTGCTGCAATTCCGAGTTCATTTTCTTTTCCGAATAGATGTTGCAAGAGATGCCAAAGATGAGGTGCTTCTACTTCATCTATAGCTGCACAGAGTGTCCCATTGGAAGTCAACAATTCGCGTGAAGTTGAAATCCGATCAGCCATTAACGACAACCATGACGAATCTTTATAATTATTTTTATACAGAATTGGAGAACCTTTTGTATTATATGGAGGATCGATATAGACACATTTTATTGATGCACAATATTTCTTAGTCAGCAGGTTTAATGCTTGAAAGTTCTCACCGTGAATTAGCAACCCATCTGTATCGTTATCCAAATCATCAAAATGTGCCAAGAGCCGATCCTTGAAATCAGAATCAAAGTGGCAGGTATCCAGAACAAGATTCGGATTTTCTTTTAAGAGATTATCATTTATTTCGTCAATGGCAAAAAGATCTTTCCATTCTTCAAGTTGTGCCTCGTTCTGTGCAATTTCGAGGTAGAATTCTTCTGGGACACGATCAAGTGTAAGGCAGTAGTTGGTGGAAAGGACAAACTTCTTTTTTAACCAAAGTCGTTTTTGGAATTCTTCAATGTGAGAGAGGAATTCAATAACTTGTGTGGCAATTCGGTGGACGAGTTTCGCTGTTTCAATCTCCTTTACCTGCATCACCCCGTCCGTTTGTGAATCGGTACTTGCGGAAATAAGTGAAGATAAAGGGATTACTTCGTTTTTGATGTAGGCATTAAGTTCGCGATCCAGAAACTGCTTGAGGGCTTTATGAATGAAAAAATCTGATGTGTTATGTCGTGTGTAAGTCCGTAGATGTTTTTTCAGGATGGAGGTGTCATCGTCTACTCTATGCTCAAGGGCAGATAGTGCTTCATAGTGGTTGGTGAGGCTTTCTACGATTCCTATTTCTGCAGCATCAATGATTTTTTCTTGTTTGTTTCTGCTTCCCATAATGTTGTTTTCCCCATCGGTGAGCGGTCGGTATTCAAACGGGATATGGATTTCATCGTTTTCTGATTCAAACCTTGTTTCTGAAGATAGTGGTATAAAGAAACGATTATTGCCTTTAACATTGTCTTTTTCAACGTCTACATTGCACAGATCAAAAAAGACGGTGATCCCTTGTGATTTGAAGTTATAGGTGGAGAAATGCTCACCACTTTTGACATAATACTGGTCTCTGTTTGCCCAGTGTAGATAAACTTCTTCACCGTTATAGGGGACAGTGTATCGCTTAGTTGGGGAGTAACGCCTGCGTGGAATGAAGTCCCCATTATCGTAGTAGCGAGAGAAAAATGTATAGAGATGATTGAAAACATTATTAGAGCGTTGATCTCGTGATTGCGGAGCCCCTGCTTGCTCTATTACCGAAAAGTATCTCTGAACAAGGTTAGCATCTCTGTAAGTTTCGTCAATAAGATTACCGTCAGCATCTAAAACATCATTGCCCAAGTTATCGTGAATCTGTTGCTGCAGGGTTTCAAGTTCTTGCCTTGCTGATTCAACTTCGGGGTTTGCATCAAGGGCTTCGGATACTATGGTAGGAAGTTCATCGTCAATGAATGATTGGTATTGATCGCGCCTATAGTTGATAATACGATAAATGCCAAAGTTCAATTCTGCAGCGTCTGCTCGGAAAAGTTCCTGGAGCAGATTTTGCAGTTTTTGTAAATGTTCTGACACGTTATGATTTGCTCCTTCCTATGGGATATTATCCTTCTTACCACCGACTAAAGTGGATGCAAGGGACTGAACAACCGTTCAGTAGCCGTCCCTTGCAAAGAAGGATTAGCGATAGTATGACAGACTTATGGATTTGTGTCAAATAATGCAAGTTGGGATGAGGGTGTTAGATAAGTCTCTTGAATGTGTTCTGATAGGTCTATGAGTATCTGGTTGATGACGATCCACATGGCTGTGTTCGCCCCTTCTGTTTCTAATAAGTCCGATAATTCTTTGTTTTGTAAGAGCCAACTCATAACTTCTGCGGGTTCCATATCCCATCGTAGTTTCTTTACCTTATCTTCAAGGTGTTGCATGAGGTGCTGTTCTCGGATCTCTTGTCGCTTCTGACGCATAGCCTCATCCATGCTCTGTAATCCGAAGTGCATCAGCTGATATATATAGAGTTCCGCGGTGAGCCTCTTGTAGTTCGGCTTTTTCTGTAGAAGGTGTTTGGCTTTCTGGTTCAACGGGTGGTAGTTGAAAGGGTTTTGTTCTATTTCAGTCTCAACAAATCCTTCAATGTAGGAGTCACTGTGTACCCGTATTTCTGTGTAATCGTTGTTCAGCCACGCTGCAAGAATACGTTCATTTTCATCAATAAAGTATGGATCCACATTCTTATGGTATCCAGAGCTTCCTATATACGCGCCCGGTAACGGATAATGATCTCCCTGTGTATGCCCACCCCGTGAAATCTCAAAGCAGTCTTCTGTAATACGATAGTCAATATATTCTAACCGATCTTTGCCATCAATACAGACACCGAACTCTACATGTACGCCTGGGGTTGCTATTGGAAATCTCTGTAGTGCGTAGAGGGCGTGTGCGAGTCCGACAATTTGATGTGGTGTGATACGGGGATCGCGTAATAATCTATGAGCAACATTTATTGCGCTCTGGGCAGCAAACTGGAATTCTTCAAAAACTGCCTCACTATATTCACTATATCTTGGGACGAATATATCATAGTCCATTGTGTTGGGTATTGATGTTGAAGATTGTTGTTAGAATCCAAGAAACCCATTTCTGTAACGCCAAAAAAGTCTTTACACCGGCATAAATGTTCATCCGTGAAGTGCTCCATCGGTTGCTGATACGGTTAAAAGAAGACGGGCACCCGTACAACTCATCAGCCACGATTAAGTTATGGGTACCCACAGTTGGCTGATGAGTTGTTTAGTTTACTATACTAACCATAAACGGCAATATTATATAAGGTTGGTGGGATTTCCACAAGCAGAAAAACTGCGTGTGTTTGGAATGTTGTTGCCTGCGTTGTCTGTCAAATACACTGTCAGGTGTCTTGACTGTTATGGTTCTAGGCGGTGTTGTGCGGTGAGAATAGAGCGAGTGTATGACAAGTTCAAGATATTTCTGTTCCATCAGAGATTGTATATTCCAGTATCGAGTGTCTGTAGAGTAGAACGACTTTACCGCCAATCCGCAGCACGAGATTGTATTGCCCAACGGTGAGTTGTTTCCCTCGTAGAATGTGTCCAGATCGCATGATAACTTTCACAGGGGTGTCATCCCCTTTTCGGAGTTGTTTGGTGTTTGCGATAATCGGACGTTCCCGTGCTTTGATTGCGGTGCGTAAGTTCTGTGCTTGGATAGTTTTGTCTATGCGTATGCCAGATTTAGCGGCTGTGAAGTTCGCAGCAGAGAGTGCGAATAGAATATCCGTCTTTTGTATTTCTTCATTTTCGGTTACGATGTCATAAGCTTTGAGCTGCTTGATATTGGCAGTTAGCCTGCCATCATAGGTGTACAAATAAAGGGGTGGTTTGAATACTTTTTCATACACATATTTTTCAAGTTCGGTGGGCTGTGGTGGTCTGGACTGTGGTTGAGAGTGGTCTTTCATGGATGTCTTTCTGCAATTCAACATGTTCAAGCAAGAATATACATACGTTACTTGGTTAAATTTACAATTATTTTATCTTTGCTTCAACTTAAAACAGAAATATAACGATACCTTCTGCCGTCAACCTCTGAATTTTAGCGATATTTTTGACATTGAAAATATCAGAAATTGCTAAATTATGGCGATAAACCCAGTCCACATCTGATGCCGTCAACCTCCCAGAGAATTTGCGCGATTGGAGGTCGACAGCAGAAGGTGTAAATATTGACATTTAACTTGATAGGAACGGTAAGGGTTTCGTATAATATAAACATCCGTTTTGGATAGCCTTCTAATCTTCTAATCGCACCAGTTTGGAATTGAAACCCACTTTGGCGCGGTTGGCTTTTTCTCGATCTACCTTCTAATCGCACCAGTTTGGAATTGAAACCCGACCACTCTTTGAAGTTCCTTGATAGTAACTCTCTCCTTCTAATCGCACCAGTTTGGAATTGAAACTCATTTGCTTTCTCTGCTGTAGACTCAATAATCACCTTCTAATCGCACCAGTTTGGAATTGAAACTTACAGGAATTTTCACGTTTTGCACCGTAATGACACCCTTCTAATCGCACCAGTTTGGAATTGAAACTCATACATCTTCTCGAATGTCTTACGAGTGTTTGGGCTTCTAATCGCACCAGTTTGGAATTGAAACAGTTTTATTGCGTCACTAAATAATAACCATGACCTTCTTGCTTCTAATCGAACCAGTTTGGAATTGAAACGGCTCAGATGATTGGTCAACTGTTTGGTTCGTCCCCCCTTCTAATCGAACCAGTTTGGAATTGAAACTCGGAATCAACTGGGACATTCTGTACGTTCTCACTTCTAATCGAACCAGTTTGGAATTGAAACGCTTTGCAATAATGGAAGTCTGTCAACGATTCAACACTTCTAATCGAACCAGTTTGGAATTGAAACATGACTTTAGACTTTATGATAATCGCTTTTTGTTCACTTCTAATCGCACCAGTTTGGAATTGAAACAAGTTTATGGCAAGATAATCGTCACTTGTGCGACAAAACTCTCTTCTAATCGCACCAGTTTGGAATTGAAACCTATCCAAATCAGGATAAATGGCAAGTGCTTTCGTGCTTCTAATCGCACCAGTTTGGAATTGAAACTGAATTCCGATTGCGTTTGTGAGTGCGAATTCCAACGCTTCTACTCGAACGAGTTTTGATGTTAGCATACTAACAACATCTGAAAAAGAGAGGATAAGACAATAGCTATAAAGGAAATTATTTATGAAACCCCGATTATTGATGATACCATTGCTTGTGCTATGTCTTTGCGGATGTTCCAAAACAGTTCTGCATAGAGGGCAGATTATAGAAACATTTGTAGAGGTAGAAAAAGGTGAAGTAGAATACTTACATTCTGTTGAATATAAATCTAAGAAGATAAAAATAATCGCATCTGAACCGATGGTTGTGGGCTATGTTGACCTTCTAAATAGTAGTGAAAATATAAAGTTAAGAATACTTAGAAAGTTAGAGAGTTCTGATTATGATTATGAAGCTTTGTATCCACATGACGACTATAGAGAATATGAAATAGGTGAGATAATAATAGGTGAACTCATAGGGGATACGACATCGGCAAGTATAACGCATCACAGATTTGTTAAGCGTGATGGCAATATCATTAAATTGGCATTCAATGATCCGACGACAGAGTATATCACAACGGAACACAGTATGTTTTTCCGCACATTGATAAGGGTCAAGATTATTGAGAAGACATTCAATAACGATTTTGATTATATAGGGTTATATCTCGGAACGATCCCCTCAGAATAGTGTTTTTACAGGGCATATATTTAACGTTGCTTGGTCATGAGGTTTTTGACATGCGAACGCTTTGATGGTATAATACCGGTAGTATAGCAAAACAGACAATAATAGCCATCTACCTGTAAATTGATTGGTTTTATACAAAGAGGGAACTTCATGCGTATTCAGAGAGAGGTTTTTGCCTTATCGAAAGAACTCAAAAAACCGGATTATAACCTTATCGGTATAATCAAACTCCTCAATAAAAATAACTTTGTTGATATTGAGATAAGCGAGGATGAACAGGTTATTACTGGCACCGAGCAAGATATAGTAACACTGTGCATCATAGCGGGAAACGTTAGCCTCCATCAATACGAGAAAGCTTTTTCTTTTACATTTATGCATATTGACGAAGCGATAAATATGATGAGAGTGTCTAAAGACGAGTTGATGGAAGCATTGGAAGGGCTCGCAGCCGCAGGTTTACAAGATCATTATATCGACGATTCAGGGAACATGACAGTCATACAGTTTCTTTCAGAAAAAGTTATAAAGAATCAGAATCAACGTCGCCGTAAACGGGGTAAAGTGAGAAGACCCAACCGACGCAAGAAGAAGTAAAAAAACACCTTGCACTATGCGCACCATAAGGGATCGGATACGTGGTTTCACGATTTATCTGGGAATACGAGGGTCGGGCGATGTATCAATCTCTGGGGCTTCTAAACGCATACACTGATTAGGTCTGCTGGATATTAACGCAACGGCTTGCATATTTTTCCTCCGGTTACACAGATTGACAAATGGAGTCATGATCACCTCAATCGTTTTCTGAGAAATGAAAACATTTCTTCAAATGAACTCTGGGCGTCTGTAGAAGATGACATTGCGTCCGACGATGAAGGATATTTGATCTTTGACGATGTTGTGCTCCGTTCTCAGTGCGGTTCAAAGATGTGTATACTTGCTACTTTCTCTCAAAGATGTGTATACTTGCTACTTTCTCATCCTCATCAATCTCAAATTCAATTCCTCTTTTCGAGTACCAATAATTGAACACACCAACCTCAAAACGATCTTCTGTAATCTTTTGTGCAAACCCAAATTCTCTCTCAACACTATCAAGAGAACTTCCAATACCATTACCTCCAGCCGTCTTGGCTTTATTTAGACGGTATAAAAATAAATTTTTTACCCGACCAGATACACCAATTACTAAAAAGCCTGCAAATCCCTTGTCGAAATATGAAAAGTATCCACTTTGGGTAGGCGGTTCGTCCGGTTTTCCATGAATTGCTTCAACTTTCTCAAACGGATCCCCCAATTTTATTCCAAACGCTCCCTTACCTGGTACAATACGGTTTAACGGTGGATCAGGAACTGTATCAAATTCTACAACAGGAGGAACAACAGGAAGAACAACTTCTTTAATCGGGATCGTCTCAAGTACGGTTGTTCTAGTTGTTCCATCACTGACAAACACACGGACTTCAACGAATTCAACATCTTCAGGTGCTGTCCATCTTAGAAATGTCCCAGTAAATTCCAATTCTTCATGATTTACTACCCAAGTGTAACCAAGTATATCTCCATCCACGTCAGAAGCAAAAATCTGGAATTCAAGTACATCACCTGGATTGAATTCTGCTGGAAATATAAAACGCTCGATTATAGGCGCACTATTATTTAGTTTGGTATCGCCACAACCCATTATATAAAATGTAAGTAAGCAACCAATTATGATGGTAAATAAACGAATGAGATATTTCATTTTTCTCCTCAATTTGTAAGGATTTTCGGTAAATTATAGTAGATTTTAGAATTACTTGAACATATCTATAATTTCGGTAAGTTCTTTCTCTGAGTTATATTTTCTGAGCCGCTTTATGGAAAACTTGATAATAACAAAGGCGTTCTCTATTTACAAGTTTTTATAGTAAAACCCATAATTATTTGGACACTGTGGTAGGTTCGGTTTCCTAACCGAACCTATGTGAATAGTGCGGTTAGAAACTGAACCTACCAGGGAGTGTTCACATATTTTTAGACTTTACTATAATTATCAAACTCACGTTAATATAAAACAGTGTTCGGCTTGGCAAAGGACTTTGGACTTACCCTTTCGTATACGTAAAGTAGACATACTTTGATTCACGTTCAATAAACTTACCCCTGTCTTGGTTGTGTATCTGAATTTTAAACCTTAAGTCCCATTTACCTTTTGCCATGTGAAGTTCACTATACGGCATAAAAAAATGGAGATCTTTATACGTTGAAGTGTCAAAACGAGGTTTAAATTCCTTAGATGTAGAAACGTCACCGTCTACTGTGCGAAATTTATTGTTATGATCCTCTAAAGGGTTACCATTGGCATACTGAAAGTATGCAATTACGCTGCCATTTTCATTGCGCATATTCCCTACAGTAAATTTAACATGAATTCTCATTCCTTTCGTCCTGAAAATTATGCCTTCTTCTTCGTTATGGTCAACCCACACATCATCTATATAGGCAATTGGTCCGTTGAAAACATTGTATCTTAAAACCTTTTTTCCGCCTGCCACTCTCGTGTTACCATCCCACTGGATTTCAAATTCTAAAATACCCGGATCCCACCAATTATTTGTTAACTTAACAGTATTACCAGTGACGGTAAAGTTAGGGAGACCAATAACACCGCCTCTTACATTTTTGGGATTTCCCGAAAAATAAAGCGTAATGTCATCTCGGGGAAAAAGGGTTGAACCCGCAGATGGATCTGATCTTTGATATTTTATTTTCAGGGAGTATTTGAGAGTTTTGGAACCCCCATCCCATTTGACCACTATGGTAAGTTCATTTCCAGAAAAAGGTCCTTTGATTCTATAGAACCCGCCCACCACAGTAACAAGTGTGCCTTTATTCACAGAAACATTCTTTGGGAGACCGGTGAAATTGAGGGTTATCTCAGACTGTGTATCGATCGTTGAACCACTTGATGGACTTACACTTAACAACGAAGGTTTAACTTCAGTTGGAAGTGTAACTTCAGTTGGAAGTGTAACTTCAGTTGGAGGTTTATCATCAACATCAATATCACACCCACAAATTGTCACAGTGAGTATACAAGTGAATACAACCCCGATCCAATATAAACGATTAGAAATAAACATTTTATTTCTCCTTCTTTTTATTATACTTACTTAAGTTTGATAATTATGGTGCAACTTCTTTGACACAACGGAACCCTACGTTAGTAAATATTTTGTTAGACGTGTCTTTTTCCCGTGCGCCAACTTCACACACTTCTTTCTCATGTGTAAAACCGCCGCCGCGAATGACACGTTGTCCCACAATATCCTTGTAACTGGTTATTATTTGTTGGATGTTGTGGATACCGGCAATAGGATTATTTGCGGGGGATCTGTAATAGAATGTTGCATCCCATTCATCTAAACACCATTCCGCCACGTTTCCTGCCACATCGTGTAAGCCGAACTTATTTGGTGCGTATGATTTTACAGGTTGTGTTCGCTTAATAGGATTATTATCATTTTTCATTTTATAGTGTGCGAATGCGGGATTAATTTCATCCGTTCCCCAGGGATAGTATTTGCCGATATGTCCACCGCGTGCGGCTTTCTCCCATTCCGCCTCGGTGGGTAGGCGTTTCCCTGCCCACAATGCGTAAGCCATTGCATCGTGCCAACTGACACCGACCATGGGATGGTTCTCTGTCGGAGAGATTTTTTTCACGGTTTGCCAGGGTGGTTTTCTATGTCCTGTTTTTTCAACGAACTCTCTATATTGTCCGACAGTCACCTCATGTTCGTCTATGTAATAGGCATTGAGAAATACTCGGTGAACAGGTATTGTTTCTCCTCCCTTTAGTCCTTCTGTTCCCATCATAAAGGGTCCCGCAGGAATAAGCACCATTTTTGTTGTCTGAACGCCTGCGGGCACTTGTGTTGATCTTTTCATTTCAACGTTGTTCCAGGTTGCTGTCTTCCCGTTCTCTAATGTTATAGATTTCTCGCTGTCCTGATACCCGGCATGCGATAAGGTTACCTTGACCTGCTTTGTACGTATATTTCCGATGTTTACCTTGTGAGCATGCATGGGTGTTATACCGATGATTTTTCCATCAACAGTGATCATTGCGCCGTTCGGTTTGCTTGTAACATTAAGCAATGCAGCGAATGTCCCCGCAGGTAGAGGAGTATCAGAGGGTTTCGGTGGTTCAGGCGGGACGGCTTCTTGCACTTTGACAGATAGCGAGTATTCTGTCCAGTTATCAGAGTCCATTTGCTCAAGAGAAGCAGAGACTTCAAGTGCTATAGATTTCGATTTCTCACCTTCCCAACGCCAAAAATCATTTATCGGCGATCCCGCATCACTTCTGAATATGTCCAAGATTTTTATATTGTCTTGTTTGCGAAGAAGCGCAATGATTTTGTAACGTTCCGTTCCCGGCGGTCCATAAAACTTGAGCATATCGGCATCATCTCTATTTTGGATTGTTTTGATCGTATCCGCTCTGACGAAATTGTCCTCCACAAATGTATTCGGCATCACCACTGTCAAAGCATCATTCACATCCCATTTCAAGAGAATAATATATACGTTTTCTGAAGATTCCGTTTGAAACGTGATCGTGCTGCCTCCCTGATAACTCGTGCGGTTGCCACGTAGTGTCACCTGAAAACTGCTTTCAGGGTTTGTTAGCGACCAGAGATCTGTTTCTGGTTTAGAGATATACTCACCGATCTGATCAATGGGTGGCATTGGCGGTGTTTTACTGGGTATATATTCTACATGAAAGTGTAGGTCTTCTCCATTCATTACGCCATCTATATTGAATCGGTGATTTTCATTCTTTGGAATATCGTAAAGTGTGCGTTCTGCTGCCGTATATTGGCGGGTGCCGCCGATTTCACGGAGGTGTTCTACAAGCAAGTCTCGTCCCGCACCTGACAGTGATTGTTCGCTGCTACGAACGAAGGTCACTGCCTCACCTGTTTGATGTTTACTTTGCAAGGGTGGACATCCTTCAAACCCTTGACTTGCCTTCACCCACGCCTCCCAACTCACGTGTTTTTCGTCATTTAGAGTCGCGATAAGACTCGGATTCTCACGTAGCCACTTCGCCCATTGATAGATATGCTGTTTGGGGGAACGATAGCCTACCTCAATCTTGAGAGGTTCCTTGAATAGCAGTTGAATCTCGTTGAGGAGATCCACAAGTTCCTGCCGTATGAGATGTTCCGGAGCATTGGTAGGTTGGGGTCCTGCGGAAAAAAGGTATTCACCGAATGCGCCTGCATCAATGATGACATCTCCTTCTGTTTGCACGCTTGTGAAAAACATCTCACGCGTCACAGGTGTTAATTCTACAGCGTTCAGTTTCGGTAGCGATGACAGCGACATCAGTGCAAGCAGCAATGATATAGGTAAGACGCGACGTGTTTGAGCAAAAATATATTTCATCTTCTTGTTCCTTAATAATTCGGGTTTGGGATGCGGATCTTATCCAAACCAATCCTACGTTCACCTGGAACAGATTCGGGTAGCAGATAGAAATCTTCAAATACAAAGACATCTGACACGGTTTCCCATGCTGTTCCGTCGTAGTATTCAATTGTAACCTTATGGCTGCCCCAGCCGTCCTTGGGTTTTTCACGTTTCGCCTGAACCGCATTCAACAAAACTCTGTTCCCTGCGATTATGTTAATCTCGTGAATAAAGAACTCTACTGGAACTTCTTTCGCGGATGTTTTCGTATCTTCAGCAACTTTTGCAAAGTATAGGTAATCTTTCACCTTTACCAATAAGGTGTCGTTTTTCTTGAAGCGATATGACGCTGGGGTTGGTGGTGTTTCAACTGGCTTCTTATCAGTCACTGAAGGGAGTGGTGGGGCAACGCGGCGGTGCTCCACCTTCTCATCTGATACAAAAGGAGGCGGTGTTTCAACTGCTGTTGGTTGCTGAGCCGTCTTACCCCAACCGAAATTAATCCCAAATTCAAAAACTACCTCATCGAATTCGTGAGATGTTACAGCCCTTCCTAACAGACTTATATTGTCTGAAAGGTTAAGGTGAGCACCGCCAGAAAAGATATGCCCGTTAATTGATCCGCCACCAAAATCTTCAAATGCTCTTGCATGGTAGAAGTTGTATAATACAAATGGTTTAAGTGGACCAAAGGATACATAGAGTCCTCCGCCAGCGAAAAGTCCTAGACCCACAAATTCGCTATCAGAAAACACTATTTCTATGTACTCATAGTCGGGTACAAAAAAAACATATTGGTATGGTTCGGAAACATATTGGTAGCCAATATCGATACCTCCTAAAAGGAAGTATCCATAATCTGAACTTCCAACACCTGAACCTGAAGACGTTAGCGAGTCAATGTGCATAATCTGATACCTTGAGTCAAACCAGAACACATCAGAGACATTTTCAAGAAAACTGATTGTTACCTGTCCAGTGCCTTTGATGTTTTCAGTAAAACCGTGATCACCCGTAATTAAGATATTATGTTGTGTGAAGGTCCAAAGAAAGTCAGGATGCTGACGATAACCTAATCCAAATACTCGTTTACCACTTTGGAGTTTGTTTATATCCAACTGCGCATAAACGACTATAGGTAGGAACGTTAGCATCATTATAATACAGACGAATAAGTTTCTTATTTTCATAGTTTCTCCATTTTTTTGAAAAGTGTATTTGTAGACATATTCACAAATCGTGCCAACGAACTATGGAGATTGTGCCATAAACTCACGGGCGTGTAATCAACCACATTAGAATAGAACAGAAGGACTATCACGGTACCATCCATAAGTGACAGAATCACCATCCTCCATAAATGTGAATGTTAATATATCTCCATCCAGAAAATACGGGAATGACACGGGTTCTGAATCGCTTCTTAGAGTCAAAATGTTCCCATCTACACTCCAAGATTGACCTGAACCCATTAATATTTCATCCAGGTAAGGGGACGTTATTGTCAGGTTCCAATTTGATCCATTGCTGCCAAGAAACATCGTTCCTGATACAACACCAGGACCTGCTGTTGCTTCCTCTCCATCAACAACTGCAGTAACTGAGTACAGTATCCATGATCCGGCAATATCCTTACGATCCTCACGATCTTCACCGCACCCAACGAAAACTAATCCAGATATAACAGTGAATACAATAAAAGCCGCAACGTATCTTTTTTTCATCGGATCTTCGGGTAGGAACCCCCGTTGCTCTACGCACACAGAGGAATACCCGCTCCTATCTTTGTTCTTGACTATATATCAAGTTAACATCTAAGACTCGCAAGGAGTGATCAAGCACCATATCCTTGATGGTAAGCTTGTGAGAACCTTGGTTGCTAAGGTTACCACTTGTTCTAAGGGGCAAGCAATTCCAACTCAACCCACTTATCAACGATGGTTGCGAAACTAATAACATCCGCATTCCAGCGATCCTCTGGTCATTTGATACTATTTCCGAATCAACATCTTCCGAGTCGCAGTATACTCCCCCGCAGTCAAGGTATAGAAATACACACCACTTGCCACAGGTTCGCCAAGTGTGTTTCTCCCATCCCAATGCGCAGCATGGCTACGATGCTGGTAGATACCAACAAGTTTATGTCCCAAATACAATGTCCGAATCAACTTCCCATCAGATGTATAAATAGATACGGAGACATCCGCAGACGATGCCAACTTATAAGGTATCCACGTCTCAGGATTGAATGGGTTCGGATAGTTGGGTAAGAGTGCGGTTTCTTTTGGGGTTAATGCCTTCAAGAGATTTTCAAGGATAAGTATGCCACGTTGAAAATCGGGGTCTGTCAGGTTGAGTTGCCGTGCTTCTTGTAGCCACTGTGCTACGGTTGATCGGGGTGGCATGTCGTCTGTATTTAGACGCCATAAGGAAGGTGCAGCATTTGAACCAAATGCAGCTGCGACAAGCGTTAGATCAATAATGTTCACAATACCATCTCCGTTGACATCGGCAACGTTTGTCCCGGTTTCTCCGAATTTGGAAGCCACCAACGTCAAGTCAATGATGTTCACGACACCATCCTGATTGACATCCTCTGGATGGTGTGTGGGTTCGGTTATTTCAGCGTCTTGGGTTTGTAGTGTTAAAGTGCCACCGATGTTATTTGTTAGTAGCACGTCAGATAGGCGCACGGTAGAGGCTTTGGCATTGATGATCTCAAACGTTATTGTTGCGAGTATACCTTCTCCGTTGCTTGCCCCGCCGATAGCCGTTGCGGCAAGTGTCACAGTATTTCCAGAAGCAATTGGTGGAAGAAAGAACGCACCTGAAGGCAGATACGTACCATTCTCGCTTTGCACATAACTGAGGGCTGTGGTGTCGTAGGATACCGTGGCTTGGTAGCCTGCGACGTTTTGTCCCTCTGCAATATTGAGAGAGAAGGTGAGTTGTTCACCAACATCCGGAGACGCAACACTGACAGGTGAAAGGCTGACCTTTAGAGATGAAGATGAGGGGGTGAGTTCCCACAAAAGCACTGTGCCGTCCCAACTCCCACTGGCGATAGTCGTGCCATCAGGACTAAATGATACGCTGGAGACCCCATCCGTATCTGCTGTAAGAGTGCGGATGTGGCTGCCTGTATCCGCATCCCACAAACGGATGGTATCGTCCTGACTCCCACTGGCGATAGTCGTGCCATCAGGACTAAACGAGACGCTGTTGATCCAATCCGTATGTCCTGTGAGAGTGCGGATGTGGCTGCCTGTATCCGCATCCCACAAACGGATGGTATCGTCCTCACTTCCACTGGCGAGGGTGCTACCATCAGGACTAAACGAGACGCTGCTGACATCATCCGTATGTCCTGTGAGAGTTCGGATGTGGCTGCCTGTATCCGCATCCCACAAACGGATGGTATCGTCCTGACTCCCACTGGCGATAGTCGTGCCATCAGGACTAAATGATACGCTGCTGACATCATCCGTATGTCCTGTGAGTGTGCGGATGTGGCTGCCTGTATCTGCATCCCATAAACGGATGGTCTTGTCCCCACTCCCACTGGCGAGGGTGCTACCATCAGGACTAAAAGAGACGCTTCTGACCCAACCCGTATGTCCTGTGAGAGTGCGGATGTGGCTGCCTGTATCCGCACCCCATAAACGGATGGTCTTGTCCCCACTCCCACTGGCGAGGGTGCTACCATCGGGGCTAAACGATACGCTGTTGATCCAATTCGGATGCCCTTGTAGGGTTCGGATATGTGCCCCCGTATCCGCATCCCACAAACGGATGGTATTGTCCGAACTCCCACTGGCGAGGGTGCTACCATCAGGACTAAAAGAGACGCTTCTGACCCCAGACGTATGTCCTGTGAGGGTTTCCCTACTCCCATTTGTAGATGACGCGTAAAACTCAGCGTAAATCGTATAGTCGCCAATATTTGTTTCATAACTTTCTACTTTGACGTAATACGTCCCTGGCTCCACATCGTGTGCTATGCTAAAATTGAAGTTACTATCGATACCGGAAACATCGTCGTCCATTGCTAAGGTGTTCCCCTCACTATCTTCCAACGCGCCCACAGTATCGAGATCACCTGTTGTCCAGACTGTCAGTTCACCCGCTGCCTCAACTTGGACGCTAAAGTAATCCACATCATCGCCGGGGGCTATCTCTTCAGTGAGTGAGCCATCTATAGGAAGCGGTGTCGCATCTGCTCGCGTGTTGTTCGTTTCATCCGTTTCTTCTGGAGGTAGCGTAAGTTCCCACAAAAACACTGTGCCGTCCGAACTCCCACTGGCGAGGGTGCTACCATCAGGACTAAACGCCACGCTATAGACCCAATCCGTATCTGCTGTGAGGGTGCGGATATGTGCTCCCATCTGTGCATCCCACAAACGGATGGTATTGTCACCACCTATACTGGCGAGGGTGGTGCCATCAGGGCTAAACGATACGCTATTGATCCAATTCGGATGCCCTTGTAGGGTTCGGATATGTGCCCCCGTATCCGCATCCCACAAACGGATGGTATTGTCCTCACTCCCACTGGCGATAGTCGTGCCATCAGGACTAAACAATACGCTTCTGACCCTATTCGTATGTCCTGTGAGAGTTCGGATATGTGCCCCCGTATCCGCATCCCACAAACGGATGGTATCGTCATCACCTCCTATACTGGCGAGGGTGCTACCATCAGGACTGAACGAGACGCTATTGACCCAACCCGTATGTCCTGTGAGAGTTCGGATGTGGCTGCCTGTATCCGCATCCCACAAACGGATGGTATTGTCCTCACTCCCACTGGCGAGGGTGCTACCATCAGGACTGAACGAGACGCTATTGACCCAACCCGTATGTCCTGTGAGAGTTCGGATGTGGCTGCCTGTATCCGCATCCCACAAATCGATGGTCTCGTCGTCCCCATTCCCACTGGCGATAGTCGTGCCATCAGGACTAAACGATACGCTATAGACCCAATCCGTATCTCCTTGTAGTATGTATATGTGTGCCCCCGTATTGGCGTTCCATAAGCGGATGGTATCGTCCTCACTCCCACTGGAGAGGGTGCTACCATCAGGACTAAACGATACGCTGGTGACCCAATCCGTATGTCCTATAAGTGTTCGGATGTGTGTGCCTGTCTGTGCATCCCACAAACGGATGGTATTGTCCTCACTCCCACTTACGATAATAGTGCCATCAGGACTAAACGATACGCTATGGACCCCACCCTCATGTCCTCTGAGGGTCTTCCTAATTTCATCATCAACACCATTAACCCCACCGTCAGGTATAGATATAGGTGGGGTTTCGATTTCCCATATTTTGACGGTCTTGTCATCACCTCCACTCGCGAGGGTGGTGCCATCAGGGCTAAACGATACGCTGTTGACCGTAGCCGTATGTCCTGTGAGGGTGCGTATCTGTGCTCCCGTATTGGCGTTCCACAAACGGATGGTATTGATCGAACGGGTTTCAGCACCTGTACTTGCGAGGGTGGTGCCATCAGGACTAAAGGCTACGCTATAGACCAGACCCTCATGTCCGTATAGTCTGCGTATCTGTGCTCCCGTATTGGCGTTCCATAAGCGGATGATATTGTCCCAACCCCCACTGGCGAGGGTGCTACCATCAGGACTGAACGATATGCTCTCGACATAACCCGTATGCTCGTATAGCGTGCGTATGTATGCTCCCGTATTGGCGTTCCACAAACGGATGTCATAACTCCCGCTGGCGAGGGTGCTGCCATCCGGACTAAAGGCTACGCTATAGACCTCCCACTCATGCCCCGTGAGTGTGCGTATGTGTGCTCCCGTGCGGGCGTTCCATAAACGGATCGTCTCGTCAAAACTCCCACTGGCGAGAGTGCTACCATCCGGACTAAAAGAGACGCTGGAGACCCAATGCGTATGTCCTGTGAGTGTGCGGATGTGGCTGCCTGTATCCGCATCCCACAAACGGATGGTCTTGTCCTCACTCCCACTGGCAATAGTCGTGCCATCAGGACTAAAAGATACGCTTCTGACCCCATCCGTATGTCCTCTGAAAGTTCGGATATGGCTGCCTGTATCCGCATCCCACAAACGGATGGTCTTGTCCTCACTCCCACTGGCAATAGTCGTGCCATCAGGACTGAACGATACGCTGTTGACCGTAACCGTATGTCCAGTTCCGATTTCCCATATTTTGACGGTCTTGTCAAAACTCCCACTGGCGAGGGTGCTGCCATCCGGACTAAACGCCACGCTATCGACCCAATCCGTATGCCCTTGTAGGGTGCGGATGTGTGCCCCCGTATTGGCGTTCCACAAACGGATGGTCTTGTCAAAACTCCCACTGGCGAGGGTGCTACCATACGGACTGAACGCCACGCTCCTGACCCAATCCGTATGCCCTTGTAGGGTGTGTATGTGTCTGCCCGTCTGTGCATCCCATAAACGGATGGTATTGTCCCCACTCCCACTGGCGATAGTCGTGCCATACGGACTGAACGCCACGCTCCTGACCCCATCCGTATGCCCTTGTAGGGTGCGGATGTGTGCCCCCGTATTGGCGTTCCACAAACGGATGGTCTTGTCCCAACTCCCACTGGCGAGGATGGTGCCATCGGGGCTAAACAATACGCTCCAGACCACAGACGTATGTCCTGTGAGGGTGCGTATGTGTGCCCCTGTATTGGCGTTCCACAAACGGATGGTCTTGTCCCAACTCCCACTGGCGATAGTCGTGCCATCAGGACTAAAAGATACGCTTAAGACCGGATCCGTATGTCCTATGAGAGTGCGGATGTGGCTGCCCGTATTGGCGTTCCATAGCCGGATGGTATCGTCATCACTCCCACTGGCGATAGTAGTGCCATCGGGGCTAAACGAGACGCTTACGACATTATGCTCATGTCCTGTGAGAGTTCGGATGTGTGCCCCCGTATCCGCATCCCACAAACGGATGGTCTTGTCATCACTGCTACTGGCGATAGTCGTGCCATCAGGACTGAACGAGATGCTCCTGATACGATACGTATGTCCGTTTAGTGTGATTGGTGTCTCTTGGGCAAAACTGATCGGTAAATAGATGGTTGAAACAAAAAGCAGTATCAATACAATATAAAACAGTGTTCTCTTCACGAGGAAATCTCCTTTACTTTGACATTTTACCACACAAGGGGGTGAACGGCATTTACTTGTTACTTTTTCAACATGTTGACTTCGTAATGGTAATAAGCAGTCATCACCTTACCTTGCCACATCCCATAAACGGATGGTATTGTCAAAACTCCCACTGGCGAGGGTGCTACCATCAGGACTAAAAGACACGCTCATAAATAACCACGCGCCCTTTACGCTTTTCATAAACATATTCGCTCCTCTGGAAATGCGAGGGTTTATCGTCTCCCCGCAGGACGACTCTAAAGAAATCTTTATGAAAATCAGTGCTGTTTTTTCTACGCGTTTAACGTAGCCGCCACCTGCACATTGGGCGAAATCGGTATTATTCACCATAGGGAGCGTCGCTTGAAAAGTGTTGAACTTTGTATAGTGATTGATAATCGCACTTGTCTGCAGCTGTCTATCGCAATTTCACGATCCTATTCTTTTTCTTCACCCAATTTCCGAATATCATAGTTTCCGTTTATCTGATTTATCAGGGTATCCCCAAGATTACGCAGGGCAGATTCAACGGAGGCTGAATATTCCTTTTTACCTGTGGTGATTCCTAATCCCTTCGAGTCCATTCCAATTCCAGTGGCTGTAACAGAAGTTCGCTGTATCAACGTTGGATCCAGAAAAACCATTTGAACAGATAATGACGTCGTGCCTTCTGCGTCTTTTTGAAACATACCTTCTTTTTGGTTTAGCGACACTTTTGCGGATGACACCTTAGCAATTGCTACAAGATCAAGTTGACTCCGATCCATTTGTTGTTGAGTTGGATATGTATCTAATCTTTCAACGTGGACAAAGACTCTGCGAGTTGATTTCATTATGATTGAATCAAGAGCAAGTCCTACATAAAAGTTGTACTTAGTTAAGTTAATATTATCGTTAATTTCAAGTCTTTGAGTATCTTCTGGAACAAAAACACCAATCCTTAACTTTATAGGATTGACAACATTTGTCGTGGGTTCTATGTTAGAATCCATCATTATATTGTAAGCACAACCCGTATGTATAAAGAATAACAACAATACGGATACATATTTCAAGATTTTCATAACTTCTCCTTTATTAAAACGCTCCATCATTTCTTATTATTCTGTATAAAGATCTGTCCACAGCAAAACAGCTACGACTGTGCCACCTAAACAACCAATGCCTGTATACAACAGACGCTTGGATTTTACTTCTCGTTGATAAGTCTCCGCGTAATGCGCTACATATTCTGGCGACTTCCCAATCAAACGGTGTATTGGAAGGGACGGTTCAATTATCTGTGAGGATAATATAACAACAGAACCCCCTAAACAACCACAGGCGGACGCAGACAGAAAAGTCCCAATGAACCAGCCATAGGGTTCCTGAACATCTGTTTTCGCATCTATTATTGCTTGTGTAGTCTCAGAATTCTGTCTACTATTCGTAACACCCTCTGTACTTCTTTTATTTGGTGTTGTCCGTTGTAATCTCACAGAACCGACTGAACCAGAGTTATGATAATAGTATCCACCGTTTATGCGGTCATAGTGTCCGCCGTATGTATCGGTTCTACCGGAATGGGTGTAAACTGACATAGCAGAGAATAAAAATACAATCAGGAGTGATAGTGCTTTAATACCATATTTTGTAATCATATTAACTCCCGTTTTTGACATACTCCCCCTGCTAAAGCATAGGGAAGCCTTAGATCCCTCACACAAATGAAAAAAGAAAATGCAAACAATTCCCGCCACGCTTCAGGGAGACGTTTCTCAATCTGCTTTTGTTTTACAATATTGACAAACGCGTATTTACATATCTTCATAACAAGTCATTAGCAAAAAACATGCCAAATTTACAGTTGGAAAAACGTCTTTCGTATTGCGTGTTGGGAGGGTATTTTCGTGATGACAAACCTTAGTATAAGGCATTTATCAAGGATTGGTAAGAATTGAGACTTATATCCATTTTATGAGTATAGGGCAAAAATTGTATAGGGCAAAAATTGTATAGGGCAAAAATTGACCAACTATATAAGATATTCTCTTGACTAATAATCTAAAATACTATTATAGTGATATTAAGATAGAATTAATACTTTATCACATCTTTGGTGTCAAAACCCCGTTGCTTTAGCACGGGGATGTAGACACTGCTCATGTATTGTGTCAAGAAACACCTTGACTTTGTGCGAAAAATCTGGGACACTACAAACAAGTTGTACAGATGCTTGCATCGCCTTTACAACATCTACGGTGGGGCACACCGAAAGTCACGCTTGTGGAGTCCAAGTAAGACCTCACACCGAGGCACGAGAGACGGAAGCAGGAAA
>Ga0209544_1000088_pt1 | contig 134776 bp, 120 predicted proteins | sample MesohylPK_FD_187297 | JGI IMG/M metagenome (GOLD analysis project Ga0209544, IMG submission 187297) | Host-associated microbial community of the marine sponge Aplysina aerophoba from Gulf of Piran - sponge mesohyl, lysed by proteinase K... | ecosystem: Host-associated > Porifera > Sponge >... | reverse complement strand
TCACCACCCGCGGTCAGTCCTACCGGACCAGACACGCGCGGCCAACCACCACGTCGCCGCAGCAGGCGGGAGGTGAGGCCTAGCAACCACCATCGGGAGAGACCACGTCCGCCTCCGAGTGGCCTAGTCTTAGACCGATCAACTGGCCTAGATCAAGAGCGATCAAAACACCGCCAGGCCCAGATCTTTCCAGGGCGTCTTTTCCTGTCTACTTCGACGCGGGGAAACGCTCCGGACATTGGCCGCCTGTACACGAGTTGGTGAGTCTTCAAGGTTCACAAAGAAAAGAGGACGCGGATAGATGTCAGCACCTTTTCTGGTTCGTTCTCCGTATGGTGATGAGTAGGCAGCAGAGGTATCCACAAGGGGAATCGCCTCACGTACAAATGGGCCTCCGACAGGTCCAAGCCAGGACTCCGCGTGTGGAGGCATCGGCTTACCCGGCGGGTTGGAACGTCTGAGGAAGGCAACGCATGCCGGCACGGGAAAGAAATCATTCGGCTCAATCGCCTCAAGGTCCCACGGAGCATGAAGGCTCAGATCGACTGACAGTTCACCCCATCGCCCGCTGCGCCACTTCTTGTATGGGCCAGTCTGCAGTGCGCTGTCTCGCAACACCATTCCGGCAGTCCCGCCGGGCCTGAGATACAAATCGACGCATCGAGCAAAGAACAGACCGGCAATGTCCTGATTCGCGGCGTGCCTTCCACCCACCCAGATTGAGTAGCGCTCCTTGCTTTGGCGCTCCAACTCGTCTCGTAAGACCGCTTGAGTTTGGCTGTAGGGAATCCATGGTGGGTTCCCGACAATCACGTCCACCGGGTCAGCTCGCAACGCCACCGGCCTCACCAGATTTCGCGTGTAGTACGCCCAGATGTGGTCTCGGCCTTCTTCGTGGAGTTGCTTGAGCAGGGCGGCGGTCTTTTCCAGCATCTCCCGATCTGGTCCGCTGCCGATCTTTTCGTCGTCGAGCGCCCAGGCTGGGTCTTCTTCGTTCTCGATCGCGTTAGCCATTCTGGTCATCAGGTTGTCGAACCAGTCGGCTTGCTCCACCAATGCGCGCGGGAACTCCAACTCGCGGTTGAACTCCAGCTCCGAATCCGGCGGATCGGGCACGGGGATCGTGACCGTTCGCTGCGCGAACATACCCGATGTCTCGGCCCGCAGTTGCAGCGAGTCGCCGAGATAGACGGGCACGGTCGCATTGGCCGGTTTGCCCTCCGCAACCGCGCCTTCCAGCGCATCGCGGGCGGCCAGCGTCCAGGTGGCGCGGGCCAGGTGTACGGCGACCGGATGCACATCAATCCCGCTCACGTGGTCCAGCAATCCGCCGATCGCCTGGGCGGAAGTGCGACCCTCAGCCTTGGCCGCTGTCAGGTACTTGCGCACGGCGGCGAAGATGAACGAGCCGGAGCCGCAGGCCGGGTCGAGGACTCGCTGGTTGAGCGGGTCGGTCACGACGGCGTCGACGATCTCACGCGCCAGCCAGTCGGGCGTGTAGTACTCGCCCAGGCGGCGGCGGTCGTCGGCCGGTATCACCGACTCGTAGAGGATGCGCGCAATGTCGGACTCGGCCTGCGACCAGTCGAACCAGCCAATCCGCTTGGCCAGGTCGCGGATCCACTCGTCGCCGCCGACTTCAGCGGGCCCCTCTTCTGCCGGCCATGTGAAGAAGTCCGACTCGACCACGCCGCTCACGCCGGTCTGATCGACGAACAGTTGGCCGCCGAGCAGCGCGACGGGGTCGCTGTTGGCATTCGCTTCGATCTTGATCCCAAACGCTGCCTGTACTGCCAGTCCGACCACCACCGAGAGATAGGTGTGTCGCACAAAGAGCCGGTCCAGGTCGGGTTCCTCTTCAACCACCTGTCCCAGCGCGGCGGCGAGCAGGCTGCGCCAGAGGTCGCGCTTGAGCGCGATCGTCGGGTCGTCGCGGTTCGCCTGGTAGAGCTCGCTCAGCGCGGCGATGTGTTGTTCGAATCTGGGACCTTCGCCGAGCCGCTTCTGGACTTCCTCCGCTGTCGGAGGGACGCCGCGCTCTTCCAGCGCCTGCGACTGATCGCGCAGCCACTCGAACAGTTGCAGGCCGTGCTCGGGGGTCGTCAGCGTGAACGCATTCGGCGATTGCGTACTGACCGGTCCCATCCCGGGCCATCGCAAAATCCAGTACTTGCCGTCGGTCAGGATGCCGAAACGCTGCGGCTGTCCGCCCGCGACGGCTGCCTTCAGGTAGTCGTCGAGCTGTTGCACATGCTCGGGATCGGGAGTGATCTGATTCCCGATGCGCACCTTGAACTCGATGATCAGGTCGCGCGTGCGCAGGTCCACCCGTCCTGACGAACTCTCGGACGGCGCCTGCTCCATTTCGACTTCATGCGTGTCGACCAGTCCGGTATTGATCAGGAAGTCGCGGATTGCGGCGCCGATTTCGGCCTCGCTCACGCCGACTTTGTTGTGACGCTCAAGAATCGGCGCTGCGTGTTCGGAGCAGAGTTCAGGGCTTGACATGTGCGAATCGTACAAGGAGGCCGCGAGAAGCGCCCCTCATACACTGACCCTATGAGCTCTCGTGAGGCTTCCTGTTATCGGCACTCGGATACCTGGGCTGGGGTGCTTTGTCAGCGCTGTGCTCGGCCGATTTGCACTCAGTGCATGGTTCAGGCTCCGGTGGGATTTCAGTGTCCCGAGTGTGTGGCCGAGGGACGCAAGCGGACTCGCGAGTGGAAGACAACGTCTCCGATTCGCGTGACGCAGGCGTTGATGGTCGCGAATGCGCTGATCTGGATCTTCGTCTCGCTGTACACCGGGTCACTGTCGCTGTGGGGCGGCGGCGTGACCGAGATTCACGTCGACTTCGCCCTGCACGGCGCATACATCCACGAGCGGGGCGAGTGGTGGCGGCTGGTGACCTCGGCCTTCCTCCACTACGGACTGCTGCACATGGCGATGAACGTGTTCATCCTGGTCTTGCTGGGACGGATGCTTGAGCCGGCGATTGGCGGCTGGCGGATGCTGCTGCTCTACAGCGTCTCGCTGACCGGCGGCGCGTTGGGCGCGCTGATGGTCGAGCCGAACGCCTTCACCGCAGGCGCGTCGGGCGCGGTGTTTGGCATGGCCGGCGCGGTCGTAATCGCTGAGCGGGCCTCGGGCATCCGCTTCCGCGACTCGGGCATTCTGGCGTTCCTGGTGATCAACGTCGCCATTTCGTTCCTCTGGCCGGGCGTCAGCATCGGCGGACACCTGGGCGGGATGATCGTGGGCGCGATTGCGGCGATCATCCTCTGGACCTTCCCGAAATGGACCGGATTCATCAACCTCGCATCGCATGTCAAGCTGCTGCGCCCGCTGCCGGAACTCATGGTGCTGGGGCTGGGCGTGCTCTGCGTATTCCTGGCGCTGTCGTGGGCAGCGCCAAACTGGCGGACTCCGATCTTCTGACGCTCTATTCTGTGCCGTGAGCAAATGAACATCGAGAGGACGGCTGACGATGAGTGACCGATTCGATGGCATGGTGGCGATTGTGACTGGCGCGGCAGGCGGCATCGGACGCGCGGCCTGCGTGCGGTTTGCAGAGGATGGGGCCAAGGTGGTGGCCGTCGATCTCGCAGGGTCGGACCTCGATGAGACCGTCGCGGCGATCTCCAACGCCGGCGGCGAGTGCATCACGGTCGAGGCGGATGTGACGCAGGAAGCGGATGTGGCGAACTACGTCTCGCAGGCGCTGTCGGCCTACGGTCGGGTGGACGCATTCTTCAACAACGCCGGCATCGAGGGCGTGCGCTCGGCGCTGACCGAACTGGACGAGTCGGACTTCGACCGCGTCATCGCGGTCAACCTCAAGGGCGTCTGGCTAGGCATGAAACACGTCGCGCCAGCCATCGCAGAGTCGGGCGGCGGCGCGATCGTGAACACAGCTTCAATCGCGGGGCTCTCGCCGACGCCCGGGATCATCGCCTACGGCGCATCGAAGCACGCGGTGGTCGGAATGACGAAATCGGCAGCGCAGGAGCTTGCGCCCTCGGTGCGAGTCAACGCGGTCTGTCCCGGCCCAATCGAGACTCGGATGATGCGCAGCCTCGAGCGGCAGTTCGACCCCGACAACCCCGAGGGCGTGCACGACATGTTCGCCGCAGCCAACCCGCTGGGTCGCTACGGAGAGCCGGAAGAGGTGGCGTCGCTAGTGACATGGCTGTGCTCGGACGACAGTCGGTACATCAACGGAGCAATGCACACGATCGACGGTGGCGGGAATCGAGGTCGCTAAGGTTGTTTCTGTTCGCTCAGTCGAGTTCGCTGCACGATTGCACGGTCGATCAGCCCATCGATGGTGGGATCGACGTTGCGTAAAAGAATGCGGGACATGAAGACTCTCGGGCCAAGCTCAACAAACAGCCGGCCGAAGACTTCGTCTGCGAAACTGCTTGATATCACGGACACCCCTTGGAAATCCAAGATCACATGGTCTTGATCTCGAAGCATGTTTTCCAAGGCCCGTCGGACCTTCTCACCACCTCTGCGGGAACCTAAGTCTTGCTTGGCGTGTTCCTTGACGGCGAATACCATCTCACCGTCCTCCGTTCCAAAGGTCCGTTCCAGGTAATCGTACAGAACATCGTATGTGCGCCCCTGGAATCTCAGCGCACGATTCAACAGCTGCGCATCAACTGGTCCAATCGAGCACCTAACCGAGGTGCCATTGAAAGGGACACGCTCGTGCCGAGTCTTAGGCGCTTGAGAATAGCGGTCGTAGTACAGATGTCCCCGCTGGGAATGAATCTCGAACTGCCCTTCTGACAGGCTGGCAACCTGAAGGCTCCCGAAGAGGCCATTTCCCGCGTTGGAAGTGGTGTCCCGGGTATGGCCCTCAGTGACGGCCTTGAGCAACGCCATGGCGTGGTCCTGAATTCCCAAGCTGGAAGGAATTCCAATCCCGGCGTCGGCAACGACGAACTCTATTCGAGATTCGTAGACGGTCGCCTGGACGAAGCCGCCAACAGAGGTCTCAGCGTGGCTGAGCACGTTGTCCATGATCTCGTTCAGGGACCATTCAACCGCACGCAGGGTGTCGGGCCCAACGCTTCGCTCCCGGGTGATGAATCTCAACACTTCATCGAGAAGGGCGTATGCCTGCTCCTCGGTACGGAACCGGCGGGTAGGAATGTGATCTTCGGAGTTAGGTGCCTTGCCGAAGTGATTGGGCTGGATGAAGTGTGCCCAGTTGGCATTGTCGAAGAGACGATACAAGTGGTTGGCGCGCGGAGGAGTGAGCCGAAAGTCGATTCCACTTTCGACCTGGTAACGCACTATCTGAGGAATGACCGGAAGCATCACCGCTTCCGTCACCGCGGCACAATCGGAGAAATCCAGAACAACCTCAGAGAATCCACGCTCCACGATCGTCTGGTGCAAACACGAGCAGAGCCTGCGTATTGCACCTGCCCTCGTCAGCTCGCCCCTTGCCTGAATCGCATTTCCACTACGAGAAATGTCAAAGGCCACTCTCGCGTCAACGAAGCAATCGGAACCTACTCGACCTGCCAGGTGGAGCGGCCTCGGAGGAGTTGGGCCACGTCCTGGTGGTTCTTGAACTTGGCCACCTCGATCTGGCTGTCGAGGTAGTCTCCGTAGGTTGGCGTCGTGACCTGGCGGATGACACCCATCGGAACAGGCATCTCGGGGTAGGCGCAGCGGGCCAGGAGCTGGTGCACGTCGGGCGCGGGGCGCGTCGCGTCGTGACTGAGGATCAGGCCGGCGTCCGGGCCGTGGGCGTCGACAACGCGCAGGCCGGTCGCGGAGACTGCGAGACCCTTGTTGTGATCCTCGCCGAAGAGCATCGGCTTGCCGTGCTCGAGGTAGAGCAGGCGCTCGTCGCGGACTTCGCGGTCGGTGTAGTCGGCGAAGGCGCGGTCGTTGAAGATGTTGCAGTTCTGCAGGATCTCGACGAATGCGGCGCCATGGTGGCGAGCAGCCGTTTCGATTGTCGCCGTGAGGTGCTGCGGGTCGGTATCGAAGGTTCGGGCGACGAATGAGGCTTCCGAGGCGAGCGCGACCGAAAGCGGGTTGAGCGGCTTCTCGGTAGTGCCGATCGGCGAGGACTTGGTCACCTTGCCGAGTTCGGAGGTCGGTGAGTACTGACCCTTGGTCAGGCCGTAGATGCGGTTGTTGAAGAGGAAGATCTTCACGTCGACGTTGCGGCGCAGGACGTGCAGCAGGTGGTTGCCACCGATTGAGAGCGCGTCGCCGTCGCCGGTGATGACGAAGACCATGAGGTCGGGACGCGAGAGCTTGAGACCAGAGGCAATCGTCGGGGCGCGACCGTGGATCGAGTGCATCCCATACGTGTTCATGTAGTAGGGGAAGCGCGACGAACAGCCGATGCCTGAGACGAAGACCATCTTCTCGGGCGCGATGTTCAGGTTGGAGAGCCCGCGCTGCATCTGGGCCAGGATCGAATAGTCGCCGCAGCCGGGACACCATCGGGTGTCGACGTCGGAGGCGTAGTCCTTGCGCGTCAGGTTCTCATCCGCGATCGGGATGATTGACTCGACGTGTTCTGGTGAGTGCGGCGTCTGGAGTACCATGTCGTGTCTCCTGTGGGTCTCTGTGTTCGATCCTACGGGAAATGTGGTCCTGGTCGGGGCTACTCAGCGGCGAGTTGCTGGATTGCTTCGGTCAGCAGTCGAACCGAGAGCGGTTGACCGGTGACCTCGTTGTAGCCCTGGGCGTCAACGAGGAACTTGGCGCGAACCAGCATGCGCAACTGGCCGGTGTTGGCCTCGGGCACGAGCACCTTGTTGTAGCGCGAGATGACATCGCCAAGGTTGCGCGGGAAGGGGTTGAGATACTGCAGATGCGCATGGGCGACATCGCAGCCGGCTTCACGGGCGTCGTTGACCGCAGTGAAGACTGCGCCGTAGGTCGAGCCCCAACTCAGTACGAGCAGGTCGCCCGAGTCTGGGCCGTCAACCTCGAGCTCGGGGATGAAGTTGGCGATTCCAGCAATCTTCGCCGCGCGCAGATCGGTCATGCGCTGGTGGTTTTCGGGCGAGTAGGCGACATCACCGCTGATGTCGGACTTCTCCAGGCCACCGATGCGGTGCTGCAGGTCGGCTTCACCCGGCGGGATGAACATTCGCGCCAGGGTGTCAGGATCGCGCTTGTAGGGCGCGAACTCTTCCGGATCGATGTATCTGAGCTTGCGGAAGGGGACTTCGATCTGGTCGAGCTGGGCGAGGTCGGGCACCGGCCAGGGCTCGGCGGTGTTGGCCAGGTAGGTATCTGAGAGCAGGATGACCGGCGTGACGAACTTGTAAGCCAGCCGGACCGCCTCGAGCACCATGTAGAAACAGTCGCCCGGCGTCTTGGCAGCCAGGACGCAGAGCGGCGACTCGCCGTTGCGTCCGAACATGACCTGCAAGAGGTCGGTTTGCTCAGTCTTGGTCGGCATACCGGTCGAGGGACCTGAGCGCTGCACGTCGAGAACGATCAGCGGCAGCTCGGTCATGATGGCGAGGTTGATTGCCTCGCTCTTGAGCGCGATGCCCGGTCCTGAGGTTCCAGTCACGCCGAGCGCCCCGCCATAGGAAGCGCCAATGGCCGTACCGACGGCGGAGATTTCATCCTCGGCCTGGAAGGTGCGGACGCCGTACTCGCGCAAGGCGGCGAGTTCGACCAGCACGTCGGAGGCCGGGGTGATTGGATACGAGCCGTAGAACAGCTCAAGGTCGCTCAGGTGAGAGGCCGTGATCAAGCCCAACACGAGCGCCTGGTTGCCGGTGATAGTCCGGTATTCGCCGGGGTTGAGCACGGCTGGCGGGACTCGAACGTGGGCGTCGGCGATTTCCGTGGTTTCGCCATAGGCGTGACCGGCGTAGAGGGCGCGGCGGTTGGCCTCGGCGATATTGGGCAGGCGGCCGAATCGATCCTCGATCCAGTCGAGTGTTGGCTGCAGGTCGCGGTCGTAAAGCCAGTAGACCAGGCCGAGGGCGAAAAAGTTTTTGGTCCGCTCGGCGTTCTGGTTGGAGAGACCGAGGTCGTCGGCGGCAGAGACGGCCGCGGTCGTGATCGGCGCTTTGATGATGCGATAGCCCTCAAGCGAGCCATCGGCCAGCGGATTGCTGGGGTAGTTGGCCTTCTTCAAGTTGCCTGCGGTGAAGGCGTCTTCGTTGACGACGAGCAGACCGCCCTTGGTCAGGGCTGAGAGGTGCGACTTGAGCGCGGCGGGGTTCATCGCCACGAGTGTGTCGGGCTCATCGCCGGGGGTGAAGATCTGGTGCTTCGAGAACGAGATCTGGAAGCTCGACACACCGGCCAGCGATCCGGCGGGTGCGCGGATCTCGGCGGGGAAATCGGGCAGCGTCGAGAAGTCGTTGCCGAAGATGGCGGTGGCGTCGGCGAAGCGATTGCCAGCCAACTGCATGCCATCACCGGAGTCGCCCGCGAAGCGGACGGTGACGCGGTCACGTTCCTGGATCGGCGCGCTCGTGCCGCCTGATCCGTTCGCCTGCGTTGATGTGGTGGTCATCTCTCAACGGCCTCCGCGGACGGCGCAGGAATGCGGTGCGCCGGCCTGATTACTCGGGAACGAGCCCTCGGTGTTGTCCACCAAGAACGGCTCCCGTCCGCACAATAGACCTGTGCTGGGCAAGATACGCAATGCCAAGGTGAACACTGTAGGAATCAGGGGAATTCGCGCCACGCGGGCTGATCATTCAGTAACCCTCGGTACATCCCCGACGCTTAGGACGCTACGCCCTAGATGGTGTTATCCGCAAGTCGTTTCGTAAACGCGAATGAAAACCGGGTGTCGGAAGCGGCACTGCTGAAGGCCAATGTGCACCTGGCTTGAAAGCCGCCAGGACAGCCGCAGCACCCGCTGACGTTTGCGCGTCAGCGGGCGCGTCTACGTTCAACCTCATCAGTTGTCGTCATCCGTGGAGCTGTCTCCGTCTCCGCCGTCATCCGAGTCGTCGCCTTCTGTGTCGACGTCGGTGCTTAGATAGCGGTCCTGGATTTCCTGCGGGATCAACGCATTGGTCACCCGTCGCATCTGTTCAGCGTCGGCGATCTGAGGATCAATCAGAATCGTCATGCCATTGAAGAGCGTGACTGGGTCGAGTCTCATGCGGTCAATCAACAACGAACCCATGACGCCCAGGTAGGTTTGGACGAGTGGGTGGTCGTAGATGGCGAACATGATCTTGCCCTCTTCGACCCACTTGGCGAAGCCGAGGTTGAAGCCGAACGTGGCCAACGGAATCTCCGGGTTGGGCCATTGCGCGAAGAGGATGCTGAGGCCGACCGAGTCGGAGAGTGCCATCACCGCACCGATGTCTTCTTCAGCGGCGCGTTCGAGCACAGCTTCAGTGGCATTTGCGCCTTCGTAGTTCCAGGTTTCAACGTCGCCATTGGCATAGGTCGCAGCGAGACCTTCACAGCGCTCAGTGAGACCGACGTTGTTCTTCTCGTGGATGACACAGAGGATTGTGCCCTCAGTGCCTTCCTTGTTGAACTGTTCACCAGCGATCTCTCCGGCGCGGCGGTCGTTGAGGCCGATGTGGAAGCTGGAGCCAACCTCAGCGGCGGCATGCGCGCCGGAGTTGAACGACATCACGGGGATCCCTGCGTCCGTGGCTTCAGCGATCGCCGGGGCGAGCTCGTCGGTAGAAACCAAGGTGGTGGCGATGGAGACGGCACCGTCTTCGACACACTCACGAATCGCTTCGGCCTGATCTGCAACGTCGCCGTACGACTGTGCGCGCATATTGATGCCGAGCGCAGCGGCCGCTGTCGTTGCCGAGTTCGAGGCGAGACCCCAGAAGAGGTCTCTGCCACCGTGGCTAATCATGCAGAAGAGGTCATCGGCGGCAGGCAGTCGCGGATCGACCGTTTCGAGCCAGTAGTGCACCCAGGTCCAGCCAAGGTCTGGATTGTTGAGCAGGATGTGATCGCGTGCGAAGACGGCTGTCTCAAGCAGTTGAAATGACGTAGCCATGATTTGCGAGATTTCACCGCCCAGTAAGCGGCGCTCCACCTCATCGGCGACAAAGTTGTAATCATCCGATTCGATGACTTCGACGCCGGTCGCGAAGGTCTCGCCGATGCCATCGCATAAGGCGCGCATTGCAGTCACGTTGGAGTCAACCAGGCAGAGGACAGGCGGCAGCGTCTCTACGTCGTCCTCTGCGTGATAACGCCAGAACAATCGTTGACCGAGGCGCCGGCCGCCATCGGACAGTTCAGCGCGGTACCCCTCATCGATGCGCTCCGCTCGTGTGACGAGGTCAAACGCGACCGGTGAGCTGTACTTCACCTTGCCGGATTCGGAATCGGCAGCAAGGAAGCGGAGCTCAGGCCGTTGCGTCTCGCCCCATGCTCCGTCGTCGCCGCGCTGCTGCAGGCCGATCTCGACGCGGCCGTCATCGAGCCGCACAGCGGCCACACGAACCTCCAGTTCTTCGTCTTCGTTTCCGTGTCCCACGGCCCAGACGCCTCCCAGGGCGGCTGCGCCGATGAGTGCGCCCAGCGCGAGCAGAATCAGACTACGCATATCGCAAGGACCTTTCTCTGTGTCTCAGTGTCGTCATGAGCGTGGTCGGCTGAAGTCACGCATAGGCGGGCGGCGTGTCCCTCGCCGCCCGCTGTTCCGGGCTTGAGCCGACAACTGCAACTGCTACTCAATCAGCGACTCACGCAGGGCTTGCATTGCCTCGGCGTCGGTGACCATCGGCTTGATCAACAACTGCGTGCTGTTGAAGTAGCCGGTCGGATCGACACGCAGACGCTCGACAAGTAGTGAGCCCACCGCGGCCAGATACGGCTGCAGTTCCGGATGGTCGAAGATCGAGAACATCATCCGGCCCTCGGACACCAACTCGCTGATCAAGCGGGTCCAACCGAACGTCGCCGCGGGCACGTCGGCGTCGGAAAGCCAGATCACGATGCGCACGGCTACTCCGCTGTCAGAAGAGAGCGCCAGGACTGCGTCGACATCGCCTTTCGCAATGCGAGCGTCAAGTTCCTCGACCACGGTGTCGTTGCTAGTCGGGCTCCAACGCTCGACGGTTCCGTTGAACTGCTCCTCGAGCCCGTCGCAGCGGTCGTGTAGGCCGATGTTGTTCGGCTCGTGGATCACGCAGAGTGCGTTGCCCTCAATGCCGCGAGCATTGAACTCGTCACCGGCCAGGCGGCCGCCTTCGCGATCGTCGAGTCCGATGTGCAGGGCGGCGCCTACGTCCGCCGCGACTTCGGCGCCGGAGTTGAACGAGATCACGTGGACTCCGGCGTCGATCGCTTCGCGGACCGCCGGCTTCAGGACATCGGGCTCAGCCAGCGTCGTGGCGATGGAGACGGCGCCGTCGGCGACGCATCGGCGAATGGCGTTGGCCTGGTCGGCGGCCACGGCGTAGGCCTCGGTACGGACGTCGATGCCCAGGGCGCCGGCAGCGGCCACAGAAGACTCGGAAGCCAGGCCCCAGAACAGGTCATCCTCTGCGCCGTGGCTGATGATGCAGTGCAGATCGTCGGGATCGGGCAGCTGCGGGTCGATCAATTCGATCCAGTAGGTGCCCCGCATCCAGGTGCGATTCGCCTCCATCGTCTGGTCGATGATGTCGGCAGTGGGAATGCTCGTGGCAAAGTAGCCGGCCAGATCGCCGTCCTCGCGAATCACGGTATTGATCTGGGAGCGGAAATCTTCGTAGTCGCTAGCTTCGAGGCGCTCAACCGGGACGCCGTAGCCGGACTCGAACCCATTGCAGAGTTGGCCAATGCCGGGATGATTGAGGTCGTCGATGCAGAGCATCTTGGGCAGATCCTCTGTCGGCAGAGCAAAGCGCTCCGCGAATCGAGCACCGATGTCCACACCGGACTCGTGTAGGTATGCGCCGTAGTTGGCGGCGACGGTTTCGTGTCGGCTGTCAGTGTCAACAACGATCACGGAGCTCTGCAACTTCATGCCGGGCTCGGTATCGGCCGGCAAGAAGCGCAGTTCCGGATACTGCGGCTCGCCCCACGTGCCGCTCGCCTCGAGATGCCGAAGCCCAACTTCGACACGACCGTCGTCGAGTCGCTCGACTACGATTCGGACCTCAACGTGTCCATCAGTTTCACTGGAAGTCGCCCAGACCGCTCCCAGAGCAGCCACACCGGCAACCATGCCCAACAGGAGCAATATCAATGTCCGCACTTGACAAGCCCTTTCTATCTGAACCGAGACAGTGTTGCCGCATATCTTATCGGGAACCTCTATTGTTTCCTCAATTGATCCGCGACAACGCCTATCCTGCCGTCGTCTATTGGCACTTGCACACTTCCGCATTGGGAGATCTGAGAGGCTGAGAACATGGCTGGAGCACTTGAGGGACAAGCAGCGTTGATCACGGGTGGAGCCAGCGGTATCGGCGCGGCCTGCGCAATTCGGTTCGCCCAGGAAGGCGCGGATGTCCTCCTGGCGGACCTGCTACCCGACCGTTCCGCGGACACCGTCGCCGCAGTGGAAGCGGAAGGGCGGCGCGCTGTCGTCGTCGCTTGCGATACGTCGACCGAAGCCGCAAACGACGCTGCGGCACAGGCATGCGTTGATGAGTTCGGTCGACTGGACATCGTGGTCGCCGCGGCTGGGATATCGAACGCCGAGTACGTCTCGGGCGAAACCACGGAACTGGGAGAGGATCCAACGGCCTCATACATCGCCAACCAGAACGTGGAGCACTGGGAGAAAGTGCTGGCGGTCAACCTAACCGGCGTGATGATGACAGACCGCTCGTGCGCGCGGAAGATGATTGAGCTGGGCAATGGCGGATCGATCATCAACATCGCCTCAATCATGGCCAAGTTCCCGCAACCGGGGGCGGCCAACTACTGCGTCTCGAAGGCGGGCGTCTGGATGCTGACCAAGGTGCTGGCGCAGGAACTGGTCCAGGACGGCATTCGCGTCAACGCGATCGGTCCGGGCTTCATCGAGACGCCGATGACGGCGGCGATCTCAGGTCACGAGGAGCTGAACCAGTGGGTGCTGAGCATGACGCCGATGCGCCGCTTCGGTCAGCCCGAGGAGATCGCCAAGGTGGCCTGCTTCCTGGCCTCGGACGAGGCGTCGTATGTGACGGGTGAGATCATTCATCCCGATGGCGGCTGGTTCACGGAGTAGCAGCAAACGCCTACCTAATTGGGAACCTGTCGTGGACGGGGAGACTACCAATCACCTGTTGGGCGTAGGCAACGAGGACCCCCTCAGCCTGCGGCAGCTCCCCCTGCAAGGGGGAGCAAAGAGACTTGGGTCGATGCGCAGAAGTTTGAAGGAAGGCTCAAATGTCGCTCTGGGACATCGCTTCGGAAACGATAGATGCGGCGTCAGAGTCGTTGCGGGCTCTGAGCCTGGACATTCACTCGCATCCCGAAGAGAACTACGAGGAAGTGCATGCGCACGCGGCGCTGACCAGCTTTCTGACCGATGTCGGATTCGACGTGACGCCCTCGGCGTATGGGATGGATACGGCGTTTGAGGCGACACGTGGATCGGGCGGGCCGACGATTGCCGTGCTCTGCGAGTACGACGCACTGCCTGGCATCGGTCATGCCTGCGGACACAACCTGATCGCGATCTCGGGCGCGGCGGCTGGATTGGCCGTGGCCAACGCGTTGGAGCGCGAGGGCGTTGAGGGAACGGTGCGCGTGCTGGGCTCTCCGGCTGAAGAGGGAGGCGGCGGCAAGATTCGCCTGATCGACGAGGGCGCGTTCGAGGATGTCGGCGCGGCGATGATGATTCATCCCGGCACAGGCGACATCGTCTATCCCTTCGTGCTAGCGATCGACACCTGTTTCGTCGAGTTCCGAGGCAAGAACGCTCACGCGGCGGGCGCTCCGTGGGAGGGTCGCAATGCACTCGATGCGCTGGTGCTGGCCTACCAGGCGATCGCGCTGCTGCGTCAACAGTCGCATCCGACGGTGCGGATCCACGGCAAGATTCACCACGGCGGCGACAAGCCCAACATCATCCCCGACTACGCACAGGCCGAGTTCTACGTCCGTGCGCCGCAGGAAGATCGACTTGACGAGATGATTGGGCGGGTTGAGGACTGCTTTGCCGGCGCGGCCCAGGCAACAGGCTGCGAGTGGTCGGTCGAATGGCAGGCAGGGGAGCGTTACAGCAACATGGCGAGCAACGGGCCGTTGGCCGAGGCCTACGGACGGCGCTGGTTAGACCTGGGCGTTCGAGCAGCCGACCTGGACGGCAGCATCCAGGGCAGTTTCGGCTCGACCGACATGGGCAACGTGTCGCACGTCGTCCCGTCGATCCACCCGATGTACCACATCCCCCACGAGAGCGGGAACCACACGCCGCAGTTCACAGCGGCGGCGGGATCGCCGGAGGGTCATGAACTGACGTTGACCGCAACCAAGGCGATGGCGCACACGGCGCTCGACTGGCTCACTGATCCTGATCTGCGGGATCGTGCATTGGCCGACTTCGAATCAACCCACAGAGACTGAGGAGACCAACGATGCTCGATCACATCGTTCTGGCGACGCCCGACGTGCAAGCGACCGTAGACGAGATCGCAGAGGCGATCGGGATACGAGCCGGTGTCGGCGGGCGATTCACTGAGATGGGCGCCTACAACCATCTGCTCGCGCTACAGGACGGCGCATACCTGGAGATCATTGGCCCCGATCCCGACCACCAGGGCGGGGGATCGATGCCGTTCGGCATGGACAGGCATTCCAACCCAGCCGCCCATATCGCGCACTGGTGCTGGAAGGGCAACGAGCGAATCGACGAACTTGCTGCGACCGCCAAGTCAGCGGGCTACGACCTCGGCGCGGTCGTCCCGCTGGGACGCGATCTGCCGGACGGTGGTCGCCTGGACTGGCGGCTCACAATCGGTACCTGGCCGCCTCATCTGGGCGGATTGATCCCCTTCCTCATCGACTGGGGGGATGCTCCGCATCCCTCCACGACCGCTGTCCAGGGCGCTAGCCTCGCATCCTGGCACGGCGAGCACCCCGACCTCGACGCCGTCCGGGCCGCCCATCGCTTGATGGACATCGAGATTGAGTTGCGCGAAGCCGACGAGCCCGCCCTGGTCGCCACGTTCCAGGGACCCGATGGCTCGATCACCTATCGCTAGAAGGGCCTGCCATGCTGGATCACATCGTTCTCGCCACGCCCGACGTCCAGGCCTCGGTCGCTGAAATCGAAGCTGCAATCGGCCTGCGCCCCGAGCTCGGCGGGCACTTTCCCGGTCGCGGCGTGTACAACCATCTACTTGCGTTGCAGGACGACGCCTACCTGGAGATCATTGGCCCGGACCCGGACCAAGCTAATCATGAAGGAACGCTGCCCTTCGGCATGGACGATTTCGGCGATAAGGGCGTACATGTGCCGCATTGGTGCTGCAAGGCCGGCGCCGAGATTAACAGTCGAGTGGCAGCAGCCAAGGAGGCCGGCTACGACATCGGCGAGGTGCAGCCGTTAGGCCGCGTGCTTGCTGACGGGACGAGGCTCGACTGGCGCCTGACTCGTACCATCTGGCCGCCACTGCTGGGAGGCCTGATGCCCTTCCTGATCGACTGGGGCGACGCCCGGCATCCGTCGTCGACGGCGGTCAAGGGCGCGAGCCTGGTGTCCTGGCACGGTGAACATCCTGATCTGGATGAGGTGCGTCGCGGGCACGAAGCGCTTGGTGTTGAGCTTGAGCTTCGTGAAGGCTCGACTCCTGCGCTCGTTGCGGTGCTTGAGGGTCCGAAGGGCCAGATCACGCTGCGATAGCTGAACTGAGACCTCCCCTTGCAAGAGACTCATGCATATCCTCCGATTCCCCTCTCCCCCCCTTGCGAAGGGAGATGTCACAGAGTGACAGAGGGGGTGGTCGGCTGGCGACGACCAGATAGGGCCAATAGGCAGGGAACCCCCCTCTGCCTTCGGCATCTCCCCCCGCAAGGGGGGAGAAGGGGAGTTATGCATCAATCTCTGCCAGGGGGAGGAAAGAGCAGGGCCAACACTTACCCTTGCAAACGCGATCAACGGGATCGGAGCGCTAGCTTTCCATTTGAAAGAACGAGCGCGAGAAAGGATTGAGACATGAAACTGGGACTGGCGCTGGGTTACTCCGGGGCGAATATGACGCTGCCGGTCGATATGGTTCGCAAGGCGGAGGCGCTGGGCTATGACTCGGTCTGGACCGCGGAGGCGTATGGCTCCGACGCGTTCTCTCCGCTGGCTTACCTGGCCGCGGTGACGGAGAAGATTCGGCTTGGTACGGGCGTGATCCAGTTGGCTGGTCGAACACCGGCCAATGCGGCGATGACAGCCGCGACGATCGACGCGCTGGCCGGCGGGGACCGCATGATCCTGGGCCTCGGCGTGTCTGGCCCGCAGATTGTCGAAGGCTGGTACGGACAGCCCTGGGGCAAGCCGAACACGCGGATCCGCGACTACGTGGCGATCATCCGCAAGATTCTCGCCCGTGAGGAGCCGGTCACGCACGACGGCAAGGAGATTGCCTTGCCCTACGAGGGACCGGGCAGCGCCGGGCTGGCCAAGCCGCTCAAGTCGATTCTGCACATGAATCCCAACATCCCGATCTGGCTGGGCACCGGCACAGAAATGAATGTGCGGATGACCGCCGAAATCTCCGAAGGCTGGCTGCCCCTGGGCCTGACGCCGTACAACGCCGACATGTTCGTTCCCTGGCTCGAGGAGGGGTTCAAGCGCTCGGAAGCGAAGACGGGCGAGCCGAAGTGGTGGCCCGACTTCGAGGTGCAGACATCGGCCGAGGTCGAGATCACCGATGACCTGCGCGACGCCTTCCGCAAGATGAAGCCAAACGTCGCGTTGTACGTCGGCGGAATGGGCGCGCGCAGCGTCAACTTCCACAAGATGAGCATGATTCGTCGCGGCTACGGCGATGCGGCGGAACGCATCCAGGAGCTCTACCTGGCGGGCCGCAAGGGCGAAGCCATCGAGGAAGTGCCCGAGGAGTTCCTCGACGAGCAGGCGCTGCTCGGTCCGCCGGCAAGAATCCGCGAGCGCTACCAGGCCTGGGCCGACAGCTACATCACCGGTCTGACCGTCAGAACCAACCAGGAGGAAGCCGTCGAGCTGATGGGCGAACTGGCGAAGGAGTCGTCGGGGGTGTAGACGCTGTCGATTGCAACGTTGACAACGCCAGCCCTCTGCTCCGTCATACCCGCGCTTGCCGCGGGTATCTCGCCGCGTCCTGCACTCACCACTGCGCTGCGGGCAGCGAGATTGCCGCGACGGAGCGCGGCAATGACGGAATGGTGGCTGTTGCTAGGGTCAATGAATGAACAGGATCCCTCCGCGCAGAGGCACGCTTGCGGTTGGAGTGGCTCGGCAACGGAAGAGGCAGATCCCCGCGTGAAGCAGGGAATGGAGCACCAGAAGTGCGCAACTGACCGCTACTCAATGCCCGCAATCTCGACCAGGCCCGCGTTGTACTGGTCGTGGCGGCTGACCCAGGCCATTCCCCAGGGCAGATTCGATTCATCACGACCCTTGGGCAGTACGTCGAGGAATCGGTAAGCGCCAATGAAGTCTTCCAGACCTCTCGCGTAGGTCGAGTAGGTGTGGAAGATTTCGCCGGTGTCGTCCCTGTAGAAGACGGACAGTCCCGGCGCTTCTGCGCCGTCGAACTGTGACTGCACAGTGTAGTTGTACTGCCGACGACTGGCATCGACATCATCAGCCGAGAACGAGACGCCGTAGTCAAAGTTGAAGTTGTTCGCGTGTGACGACAACCACTTGAACCGCCAGCCCATGCGCTCGCGGTACGCCTGCAACTTGTTCAGCCGAGCGCGGGAAATCGCGACGAAGGCGGTGTCCCGCTGTTCAATGTGAATCGTGATCGGATCGAAGTGGTCGGCCAGGAATGAACAGGAAATGCAGCCTTCGTCCCACTCGGGATCGAACATGAAGTGGTAGACGATCAACTGGTTGGCCTCGCCGAACAGGTCGGACAGTGACTCGTCGCCGTTGGGACCTTGGAACACGTAGTCAGTCTCCACGCGCTCCCAGGGCAGCGCCTGCCGAGCCTCAACGATCTCGTCGCGGAGGCGTGTGAGTTCCTTCTCACGCCGCAACAGGTCGCGCCGAGCCTCGACCCATTCCTTGTGAGTCACCACCGGTTGGTTCGGCATTGCTCAACCCTTCCCGCTGCGCCCACGTTCGCTCAGACGGAAGGCTATAGCGACTAGCGACCGCGTAGACTGCGCAGGCGCTGAACCTGCCAGGAAAGGAACATCTTATGTCCGACGCGGAAGCACTTGTCAACGCCTTCATGGCCGAGTTTGATGCCGAGCACCCCGACGCCGACACATTGGCGTCGTACTTCACTGACGACGCGGTCTACCACAACATGCCGATGGCTCCGGCCGAGGGGATTGATGCCGTCAAGGCGGCCCTGACCGGCGTCTCGCAAATGACGTCACGCGGCTGGGAAGTGCTGCATTCAGCAGCCAACGGCGATGTCGTACTGAATGAGCGAGTCGACCGCTTCGACATGGGCGGCACGGAGGTTTCCGTGCAGGTCTGCGGTGTGTTCGAGATCCGAGACGGAAAGATCGCGCGATGGCGCGACTACTTCGACATGGCCTCGTTCCAGAAGCAGATGCCGGACGGTTAGGCGTGCCTTAACTTCACTGCTTGAAGTTCGCTGACAACCCCTCTTGCCATTCTCCCCCTGCAAGAGACTGATGCATATCCTCCTATTCCCCTCTCCCCCCCTTTGCGGGGGGAGATGTCACGGAGTGACAGAGGGGGGGTCGGCTGGCGACGACCAGATAGGGCCAACAGGCAGGGAATCCCCCTCTGCCTTCGGCATCTCCCCCGCAAGGGGGGAGAAGGGGAGTTATGCATCAATCTCTGCAAGGGGGAGGAGAGTAAGCGGCTCGGGACGTTCTCGCGCAAACGAAGAGTGTTACCGGCTGCTCCGTACTAGTCCATTCCGAAGGTGGCGCGGAGTTCGGCGGCGATCTGGTCGAGGGCCTGGCTTCCCTCAGGGACTGCCTCGAAGGCGCTGACGAACCCGTGGATGACGCCGTCGTATCGGGTGCAAGCCGACTGGTTTCCGGCGGCGCCGAGAGCGGCCGCATAGGCTTCGCCTTCGTCCCTTAGTGGGTCGTATTCGGCAGTGATTGTGAGCGAACGCGGCAGATTTTCGAGGTCGGCGGCCTGCAGCGGTGAGGCGTAAGGCTGCGCTCCTTCTGAATCGTCGTTGAGGTATAGATCCCAGCACCTGCGCATTGCGGCTTCGGTAAGGCCATATTCACCGCAGCCGTTGACCCTGTAGGACTCGGTCTCGAAGTTGAAATCGGTGACCGGGTAGATCAAGATTTGCGAGTCGATGCGGGGGCCGCCGCGATCTCTTGTCATTTGCGAAACGACGGCCGCGAGGTTGCCGCCGGCCGAGTCGCCGGCGACGGCGACGCACTCGGAGCGAGTTCCAAGCTGGTTATTCGTGCTATTGATCCATGCCACGGCTGCATAGGCGTCTTCCGCGGCCGCCGGGTACCTGTCTTCAGGCGCGAGTCGATACTGGACCGAAAGGACGCTCATTCCGGTGCGGTTGCACAGGGCGCGGCATAGGGCATCGTGCGAGTCCAGACTGCCGCTCACCCATCCGCCGCCGTGAAAGTAGACGACTGTCGGGAGATCTCGCGTGTCGTCAGTGGGCAGATAGCTCCACGCCGGGATGCCGCCTGCCGGACCAGGTATTGCCATCTCGAACACCTGGGCGACGGGTTCGAGCTCGCCCTCGGGTCGAAGCACGGCCATCGCCTCGCGAGCCTTTTCGCGTGTCAATCCATTAAAGGGCGGCACGCCGGCGCGTAAGTCGAGGATGGCTTGGGTTTCTGCGGTGACGGGCACTGTTGATCGCTTCGGCCATTCTTGACGGTCAGGGCAGAGCCCCCTCAGTCCCTTCGGGACAGCTCCCCCAGAGGGGGAGCTTTTGCCTAGTCCATTCCGAAGGTGGCGCGGAGTTCGGCGGCGATTTGGTCTAGGGCCTGGCTTCCTTCGGGGACGGCCTGGAACGCTCCGACGAAACCGTGGATGACTCCGTCGTAACGGGTGCAACTTGACTGCACGCCGGCGGCGCTGAGAGCGGCGGCGTAGGCTTCGCCTTCGTCCCTCAGTGGGTCGTATTCGGCAGTGATTGTGAGCGAACGCGGCAGATTTGCGAGGTCGGCGGCCTGCAGTGGCGAGGCGTAAGGCTGTGCGCCATCCGACTCGTCGTTGAGGTAGAGGTCCCAGAACCAGCGCACGCCGACTTCGGAAAGCCCGAAGTCGGCGCCGTTCTGTTTGTAGGACTCGGTCTCGAAGCTGAAGTCGGTGACCGGATAGATCAGGATCTGCGAGTCGATGCGCGGGCCGCCGCGATCTCGCGCCATTTGCGAGACGACGGCGGCGAGGTTGCCGCCGGCCGAGTCGCCGGCCACAGCGATCCGGTCGTCCCGTCCGCCCTGCTGGTCGTACATGCTGTTCATCCAGGCGACCGCGGCGTAGCAGTCTTCGGCGGCGGCGGGATAGGTCGCCTCCGGAGCGAGCCGATAGTCAACCGACATCACGCTCATCCCGGCGCGGTTGCAGATAGCGCGACAGACGGCGTCGTGCGACTCAAGGTCGCCGATCACCCAACCGCCGCCGTGGAAGTAGACGAGAGTGGGCAGATTGCGTGGGTCATCGTTGGGCAGGTAACCACGAGCCGGAATGTCGCCGGCAGGGCCCGGAACGACCATCTCGTGGACCTGGGCGACCGGTTCAGGCTCGCCCTGGGGTCGCAGTGCGGCCATCGCCTCGCGTGCTTCCTGGGGCGACATCTCGTTGAACGGCGTCGCTCCGGCGCGCATATCGAGGATGGCCTGGGTTTCTGCTGTGACGGGCATGGTGCGCTTTCTTTCTGAATTGGTCGGCCGGGGGGAGCCCCCCTCTGCCTTCGGCATCTCCCCCCGCTCCGCGGGGGGAGAAATGGGTCAGGCCTTCGCTCTCCGTAGAGCAGAACCGACTAGATTCGTTCGTTGATGAAGGCGGCGGCTTCCTTGAGGCATTCAACGCCTGTCGGGATGACGGCGAACATCATGAAGGGGTCGTGAACGACGCCGTCGTAGCGATGCACGGTGACATCGCCGCCGGCTGCCTCGATGGCTGCGCCGTAGGCTTCGCCCTCGTCTCGCAGCGGATCGAGTTCGGCGGTCTGGATCAGCGCCGGTGCGAGGCCGGAGAGGTCTGCGGCCTTGATCGGCGACGCGTAGGCTTCCTGTCCCGCTTCAGCGCTTGGCAGGTAGTGGTCCCAGAACCAGACCATCGAGGCTCGTGTCAGGAGCTTGCCCTCGGCGTTTTCGGTGTAGGACGGGTAGCTGTAGTTGTGATCGGTGACCGGAACGTGGAGGACCTGCGCGGCGATCGCGGGGCCGCCCTTGTCGCGGGCCATCTGCGAAACCACGGCCGACAGGTTGCCGCCGGCGGAGTCGCCTGCGACCGCCATGCGAGAACCGTCGGCGCCGATCTCAGCGCCGTTCTCGGCGACCCAGGCTGCGGCGGCGTAACAGTCGTCGGCTGCGGCCGGGTACTTGGCTTCAGGGGCGAGCCGGTAGTGGACCGAGACGACAACCGCTTCGCCCAGCTCGGCGAGGAGTTGCTTGCAGGTGCCGTCGTGCGAGTCAATGTCGCCGAGTACCCAGCCCCCGCCGTGGAAGTACATCACGACAGGCAGATTGTCGCCCGCGGAGGCGTAGATGCGGATCGGGATGTCGCCACCGGGTCCGGGTACGGTGCGGTCTTCAACGCGCGCCGGCTCGGGAGCGCCAGCCTGCATCATGGCAAAGTTGGCGATAGCCGCGCGGGCCTCTTCCGGCGTCTGTTCGGAGATATCGGGTCCGCCGGCCTCTTCCAACATGGCGAGCAGTCCCTGGGTCTCTGGGGTTGGGGGCATGGTTCACTCCTTGGGGTGGTGTGTCTTGTTCAATAGTCGAGCGCCGAACGGCGCAACTCGGACAGGATAGGCGTTAGGCGCGAACTCCTACTTGAGCGAGGTAAAGACGCTGTTCACGCGAGCATGGTGCCGGAAGCTGGAGAGAGGGACCCCCTCAGCCTTCGGCAGCTCCCCCTGCAAGGGGGAGCGAAGAGGGAGGGCGGGACTGGTGTCCGATCAGCCTCGAGCGTTGAGCCACTGACGAGTCATCTCGGCATGGCCGACGTGCTCGGCGGTGTGGGCGATCGCTCGGTCGATTAGCTCATGGCCGGTCAGGTTCTTATCCATGAACATGTGATAGTGCGGACCGGCCCAGGCGTCGTCGGAGAGGCCGGCGAGCGCCGATTCTATTGCTGCCTTGGCACCGGTCCAACGCTCAGTGAGCACTCCCTGCGGGTCATCGAACGACTTCGCGGTCGAGTCGAACTCAGCCTGGCGGCTGCGGTCGAGCTTCTGGCCAGCCAGCACTTCGACGATGTTCCACTCGGTCGCCGAGATTGAGTGTGTGGCGAGGACGAACATCGTCGACGCGTCATCCCACGGCGCAGTATCGAGTTGCTCCGAAGTGAGTCCATCGGCGGCGGCGAGAATGCGTTCGACCAGATCGCAGGCGGTCTCGAACGCGGGCAGGGCTGGTCCCTCAAGCGACATCGGCATCGTCCAATCTGCTACCTATACTCCGACTGGTTGACTTGTCGGACGCAGACGCATTGTATCGCGACCGACGTTGATACTAGCACATACATCCTAGATAAGGAATTCGCCATGAAAGCCGATCCGCAGACGCAGGCACTCAACGCAATGATCGAAGAGGCGTCGTCGCAGGGCAAGCCCTGGCACGAGATGGAACCGCAGGAGCTGCGCGACGTGCTGGCCGAGGGTGGACCGTTCGGTCCGCCTCCGCCGAAGCTGGACGACATCGCACAGGAGCGCAGCGTGGCCGGACCGGTGGGCGAGATCCCCGTGCGTGTCTTCATTCCGCCTGTGGTGCGCGGCGTCTATCTGCACATTCACGGCGGCGGCTGGGTGATCGGCTCGCACGACGGTGCCGACGAGCGCCTCTGGGAGCGCGCCCAGGCGACCCAACAGGCGGTCGTATCGGTCGGCTACCGGCTCTCGCCCGAGCATCCCTATCCGGCGCCCAACGAGGACTGCGAAGCGGCCGCCGTCTGGCTGATCGAAAACGGCCAGTCGGAATTCGGCACAGACGCCTTCACGATCGGTGGAGAGTCGGCCGGAGGTCATCTTTCGGCAACCACGCTGCTGCGCATGCGCGACAACCACGGCTACACCGGCTTCAAGGGAGCTGCGCTGACCTACGGCGTTTTCGACCTGCGCCACTCACCCTCGGCCAGGCTCTGGGGAGAGCGAAACCTGATTCTCTCGTCGCCAATCATGGAGTGGTTCATCGACCACTACGTATCCCCCGAAGAGCCCGAACTGCGCGATCTGCCAGACGTGACCCCATTGCTTGCGGACCTGTCCGACATGCCGCCAGCGATCTTCACGGTCGGCACGCTAGACCCGCTGCTCGACGACACACTCTTCATGTCCGCCCGCTGGCAAGCCGCTGGTCACGAAACCGAACTGCACGTGTTCCCAGAGGCGCCGCACGGATTCGATGGCTTCCCGACTCCGGCGGGGATGGACGCGACGAATCGGGTGAACAACTTCTTGAGTGGGTGTCTGGGGTAGCAATGTGCTCCCCAGTTCAGGGAGCTGGCGCAACTGATTTCCAAGAGCTCCCCCTCTGGGGGAGCTGGCGCGGAGCGACTGAGGGGGCCGCCGACTACTACAGCTCAGACGCAACCCGCTCGACCACTGAGTCAAGATCCCGAAGTACGTCGTCGTTCCAGAAACGGAGTACGCGGAAGCCTAAGGCCTCAAGGTCGAGCGTGCGGGCCTCGTCCTCTTGGTTGCGGTCGGCGTGCTGTCCGCCGTCCAGCTCGATCACGAGTCGTTCGGCGACACAGGCGAAGTCGGCGATGTACGGGCCGATTGGGTGCTGGCGCCGAAATCTGTATCCGCCCAGTTGGCGTCTGCGCAGCCGACTCCAGAGCAGCACTTCAGCATCGGTCGCGTTGCGACGCAGTTGCTTCGCAAACTCAATCTGCTTTTGAGGCGCGTAGTTGTAGTCGCGATCTACCACCGGTGGCACCTCCCCGAGCCCCCTCCGCCCCTTCGGGGCACCTCCCCCAGAGGGGGAGGTCTTGGGAATGGGAGCTAGTTCACCCGCTTGTCGACGCCCTCCCAGTAGGCCTCCCTCAACTCGAACTTCTTCAGTTTGCCTGTCGCTGTTCTTGGCAGCGTCTCGACGAACTCCACTCTGCGGGGGATCTTGAAGCCGGCCATGGTGGCTCGGCAGTGGGCGACGATGTCGTCTCTGGTGACGTCGTGGCCTTCTCTGGGGACGATGAGCGCGAGCGGGGTTTCTCCCCATTGCTCCGAGGGGACTCCGATGACAGCGGCTTCGAGGACGGCGGGGTGGTCGTAGAGGACGTCTTCGACCTCGATACTGCTGATGTTCTCTCCGCCCGAGATGATCACGTCCTTGGCTCGGTCGACGATGTTGATATAGCCGTCCTGGTTGACGGTGGCCATGTCTCCGGTGTGGAACCAGCCGTCGACGATGACTTTGTCCGTCTCTTCCTGCTGCTGCCAGTAGCCGCGCAGGACGACGTTCGAGCGTGCAACGACCTCACCGACTTCCTCGTCGTCCCAGGCGACCTCGCGGCCGGAGTCTCGGACGACCTTGACCTCGACGCCTATTACGTCGTGACCGGCTCGGACCTTGGTGCCGAAGTAGCCGTCTTCGTCAACGCCCAGGTAGGGCTTGACCTCGGAGACGGTCAGAATCGGTGAAGTTTCGGTCAGGCCGTAGATCTGGATGAACTCCCAGCCGAGTTCCTTCTCCAGCCGCTCGATGAACGCCTGCGGCGGCGGTGCTCCGGCGACGGTGAAGCGCGGGCGGACGGTGATGTTGTAGTTGTCCTTGTGCTCGAACTCGAGGATCCGAGCCAGCACAGCGGGCGCCATGCAGGCGAAGGTACAGTTCTCGTCCTGGATCACCTGGTACATGTCGGCCGCGTCTGGGGCTCGCAACACGACGTGCTTGCCGCCCATCGCAGTGATTGCGTACGGACCGCCCCAGCCGTTGGCATGGAACATCGGCAAGGTCCACATCTCGGCGTCGTCCTGCGAGATGCGCAAGTGGGCGATGAAGTTGTAGGCGTTGATGTACGCGTTGCGGTGCGTGATCATCACACCCTTGGGACGCGCCGTGGTCCCGGATGTGTAGTTGATCGAGAGCAGGTCGGTCTCTTCCAGTCCCGGATCGGGCGGTTGAACGGTCGGCTGGCTGGCGATCCAGTCCTCGTAGTTGGTCCAGCCCTGCGTGATCGGAATGTCCTCAAAGGGAATGGCGATGAAGTGCTCGACAGAATTCAGGTTGTTGCGCACCTCATCAACCATGTGCGCGAACTCGGCGTCGACCAGTACAACCTTCGAGCCGGAGTGCTCGAGCATGTACTCGAAGTCGGCCGGGATCAGGCGGTAGTTCATCGGCACGATGATCGCGCCGATGGCCGCGGTCGCGTAGAAGGTCTCGAGGAACTGATGCGAGTTGGGCGCAATGATGCCGACGCGGTCGCCTTTGCCCACGCCGGCGTCGAGCAGCGCGTGGGCTTGCTGGTTCACGCGTGCGTTGAACTCGGACCAGGTGAAGCGCTTGTCGCCGTCAATGACGGCCTCGGACGGTCCGTACAGCTTGGCTGAGCGGCGCAGAAAATCATTGACCAGCAGCGGGACTTCCATCTTCGTCTCCCTCAGTCATTCGCAGAGCCGCATGTCTCAGCCGCCTGCGTCCTCGTGCAGATTCGGGAACATTATTGCACTCAAGCCGCGCCGGCCTCGGCGATTACTCAGCCGGGAACTCCGAGACCGGGAAGACATCGTTGACGATCATCAGGTCGTCGTTGGGACAATGGGGCAGAATGGTTCGCCGCCACTCGGCGTTGGGGATGTGGAACTGCAGCTCACCGTCGAACGAGATGTTGGCTTCAAGCTCGTAACGATGGTGCCGGCTGATTTCGACGCCTTCATAGGGGAGTTCGAACTCGATAGGGAACTCACCGAGGCCTTTGAAGCTGGCCTCGACCACGGCGAATCGCTCCTCTGGCTCGGAGACATCCCAGAGTCGGATTTCGAGGATCGCATCGTCGGGAAGGTCGCCCTCCCAGAAGGAGGAGTGGATCTGTCCGGGCAAAGGCTCAACGCACTGGTCGAACTCGCTGATTGAGATCACTCGGACATCGCGGTTGCGCGGATTGCCTCGGGTGAGGACGGGATGAACAGTGTCGTTGATGTAAAGCAGCTCGTCGCCAACTTCGACTCTGGCGCTGAGCGTGATTTCGGCTCGGCCCTCCACCTGGCCGGAGTCGTACTCGATGCTGAAGCGAACGGGCAGGCTGTCGACGTTCTCAATCACATCTCGACCGAGTTCGATTGCTGATGCGTCGGCGAGTGAAGTGTCCTGCAACCTGACCGTGACGGTCGCGCCATCGGGCAGATCGACATCGCGGTGAAATCGGACTTCGCCGCTGATGGTGTTGGAGGAACCACAGGCGATGGCCGCGCAAACAGCGGCAGCGAGAGCGACGATCGATATCAAGTAAGCGATAAACCAGGACATGGTTCGTCCTCCGAGGCTCCGCCGTTACGTCCATTAGATAGCATCGAGTCGCCGGGTAGTGCGAAGGAGTTGGGAGGAAACGATGGAAATTGTTGTTGGCATGATCATTGGCCTCGCGGTTGGTGGAGGCTTTGCGCTGATCTTCTATCGGCAAGCGTCGGCGGTGCGTTCGGAGTCGGCGGATTTACGTGCGGATCTCGAAGAGGTTCGGAAGAGGATTCAGGAGATGGAACTGGCACGAAACACTGCAGAGACGCGGTTGGCCGGCCGTGAGGAAACAGTCGACACGTTGACGATTGAGCGGGACGAGGCGCGCCAATTGCTGGACGAGCGAAGTGGCGAGTTGTCCGACGCCTCCCGAAGGCTCGCTCAAGCGGAGGAAGCCAGAGAAAGCCTCGCTGCCCAGTTGTCTGAGCGAACACAGGAACGCGACGCTGCGAGGGAGCAGTTGGATTCGGTGACTTCAGAACTTGGAGAGAAGACGGCGACGCTTGCCGAAACGGTGGCGGACCATGCAGCAAGGCAAGAGGAGTTGGAGAACTATCGAGCAGAGCTGGAAGAGCGATTCAAGGGCATCGCGACGAACGTCACACAGTCGACTCGGGAAGACTTCATCAAGGAATTCCGCGACTTGACCAAGCAGCAATCGGAGGTGAGCCAGGAAGCGGTGACCAACCTGGTAAAGCCGGTCCGCGAGCGACTGGCCGAGTTGCAGAAGTATGTTGACGACTCGGACAAGCGTCGGGCCAGCGATTACGCACAGGTCTCCGGCGGTGTCGAGCGCCTGCTGGAAGAAACCAGTGGGCTGCGCCGTATCTTGCACAACCCCGGCCGACGCGGCGAGTGGGGAGAGCAGCATCTGCGCAATGTGATGCAAGCCGCTGGGATGACTGACCACGTCGACTTCGTCGAGCAGCAGCAGTACGAATCGGAAGGTGGATCGGCACAGCCGGATGTCGTCGTGCATATTCCCGGCGGAGTGCAGGTCGTGATTGATGCCAAAACGCCATTCGAGGCGTACGACGCGGCGATGAAAACCGACGATGAAGTCGAGCGAACACGGCAGTTCGCCAACCATGCCCGCGACCTGCTGGGTCATGCGCGAACGCTGAAGGGACGCGACTACTCGAAGTGGGTGGAGGGATCACCCGACTTTGTTGTGATGTACGTGCCAACTGATCCAATGCTGGACGTTGCCATAGATGCGAACAGTGGAGTTTGGCAAGAAGCATGGGATCGGCATCGCGTCTTGATCGCGACGCCTGGACTGTTGATCGCGTTCCTGCGTACTGTGGCGCTGGCCTGGCAACAGCAGGCGATTCAACAGAATGCCCAGGACATCGCCGACTCTGCGCGCGAGTTGTACGACCGCCTTGGTACCTTCACGGGCCACATCATTCGTATGGGGAACCAGCTTGGGACCGTGGTGGATACTTACAACAAGTCGGTTGGTTCGTTTCAATCACGTGTGTTGCCGCAAGCTCGGCGCATTGAAGATCTGAGTGAGATTGAAGAATCTCGTCGATTTGATGAACCGGACTCGGTGCTCGCGGATATCCGCGAGTTGCAGGCGCCCGAAGTGCATGAACCCGAGTATGAAGCGATCGAGGCGGGCGACTAAGGGTTTTGCGGCTCAAGTAGACGTCAGGCGTGGGTGAATCGGCGTTGGTCCCTCTCAGCCTTCGGCAGCTCCCCCTTGAAGGGGGAGCGGGAGGCGGAGTCAGATCTTCAACCGACGGTGGCTGGTCCTAATCGTCGAACGATTTTCGGGTTACGGGACGCACGGCTCCGTACTTTCTCAGATCGGCGATGGTGACGATTCTGCCGGTCCACTCGGGGCCCTGGGCGACCATCCAGAGACAGGCATCGGACATGATGATCGGGTCTTCGAAGTCCATCTGCTTGGCCTGTTCACCGAGGGTGAAGGCGTAGCCTTCGCTCCACACCGATAGCTCCAGACGCAGGCAGTTGACGGAGATGCCGGTGCCCTTGAGGTCGCTGGCCAGCGACTCGGACATGGCCTCCAGGGCGCGCTTGGTCGTGGTGTAGCTGGCCCGGCCGAAGTCCGGGCTGACGGACGCGCCCGAACCGATGTTGATGATCGCGCCGCCGTCGCCCTCGGCCATCTTGGGCGCGACGGCGTGGGTCAAGTAGAAGGGCGCGTTGACGTTGATGTCAATGGCCAGGCTCCACATGTGGCGACCCGATTCGAGCGCCTTGCCTGGCGGGGCGATGGCGGCGTTGTTGATCAACACATCGATCTGTCCGAAGCGGTCGTAGGTTTCGGCGATCGCGCGGTCCAGGTCCTCGACCTTGGCCAGGTTGGCGCCGATCGGCAGACACTGCTGACCCGCCTCCTCGACCAGTTGTGCGGTCTCGTTTACGGTCCCGGGCAGCTTGGTCGGCGTATCGGCGGTGGAACGCGCGACGGCGGCGATGTCGTAGCCGGCGATGGCGAAATCCTGGGCAAGCTGTTTGCCAATGCCTCGGCTGGCTCCGGTGATGAATGCGACTTTGGCCATGTTGATGCTCCTTTGTTGCTGCGCTACGCGTGCCACCACACGGGTCGCACCTACATTTCTCGTAGGGGCAGGCCTGGTGCCTGCCCGTTCCCCGTTCCGCCCGATGTCACGATCTGCCTCTGCTTTGCGGATTGAAAGGCGACCTGAGGTCCGCGACCTTCGCAGAATACCTGCCATATAGACTTCCGCAGGAGGAGTACGACGATGCCCCATCACGTCAAGAGCAAAGCGCTCTCACATCTGCGGATCTGCGATTTCACCGGTCAACTAGCCGGCGCAGGTGCGACCAAATTCATGGCCGCGTTTGGCGCCGAGGTGATCCGGATCGAGGATCCTTCCAACCACGGTCGCTGGGACATCCTGCGCGGGATGCCGCCATACGTTGACGACCGGCGCGGACCTGAGCTGGGTGGTCCGTTCAACAATCACAACGTGGGCAAGCTGGGCATATCGCTGAACATCAAGACCGAAAAGGGACGAGAGCTGTTCGAGCGCCTGGTCGCGATTTCTGACTGCGTCACCGAGAACTTCTCCTCCGGCGTGATGCGCTCCTGGGGCTACGACTACGACGCGCTGAAGCAGCTCAAGGAAGACATCATTTATGTCTCCAACTGCGGCTTCGGACACTCGGGGCCGTACGAGAAGTTCAAGACCTGGGGACCGATTGTCCAGGCGACGAGCGGACTGACGATGTCCTCAGCCATTCCCGACCAACCGCCGGCCGGTTGGGGCTACTCATACATGGACCACACGGGCGCGTACTTCATGGCGATGGCGATCATGCTGGCGATTCATCATCGCAACCGGACCGGCGAGGGTCAGTATGTCGACGTGGCCGCGACTGAGGCAGCGCTGACGCTGAATGGTCCGGTCCTGCTCGACTACACGGTCAATGGCCGTCCGCTGCGGCGCGACGGCTATCCCGACGCTAACCACTCTGTCAGCCCAGCGATGGCGCCGCACAACATCTACGCAGCCAAGCCGATTCCCGGCTCGTTCGACGAAGCCTGGATCGCGATCGCCTGTCGCAACGACGAGGACTGGCATGCGATGCGTGACGTGCTGGTCGCCGACGGCTGCGATTGGGCGGCCGACGACGGCTATGGACAGATCTCCGGTCGGATGGCGGCCCAGGATGAGTTGGACGAGCACATTGCCGAATGGTGCTTGCGTCGCGACCCGTTCCAGTCGGCTGAGATGCTGAAACAAGCCGGTGTGCCGGCGAATGCCGTGCAGACTCCGGAGCAGCGCATCGACCAAGACGTCAACTCGGCCGAAGCGCGTGTCTGGCCGACGATTCGCCAGGCCGAGATGGGTCGTGTTCGGGTCGACGGGATTCCCGCGCACTTCTCGGAAACTGACTGGTCGATGACGCGCGGCGCCGCGACGCTCGGTGAGGACAACGACTATGTCTACGGCGAGCTATTGGGATTGAGCCAGGACGAGATCGCCGGGCTGCATGAAGAGGGCGTGATCTAATGACGACGAGTTCGAATCTCCTGGCAATGATGGCGCTTGACGATCTGCGAGTGCTCGAGATCGGTGATGAACGAGGCGCCTGGTGCGGCAAACTCCTGGCCGACATGGGCGCCGACGTGATCAAGATCGAGCCGCCCGATGGCGATCCTTCTCGCCGGTATGAGCCGTTTGTCGATGACGAACCGCATCACGAACGCTCGCTGTTTTTCTGGTACTACAACACGTCCAAGCGCAGTGTTGTCATGGATTTCAATGAGCGGTCGAATGCCGACGCGTTCCTCAAACTGGTCGAATCGGCTGACATCATCTTCGACACCAATACCTACGATCCAATCGGGCGGCTGGGCCTGGACTACCACCAGGTCATGGCAGACAATCCCCGCCTGATCTGGTGCACAATCACAAACTTCGGCTTCGGTTCCGTACGAGACGATGAGCCGCACACCGACCTGACCCTCGCCGCCAACGGTGGCTTTGCCTGGATGAACGGCTATGACGATCATTCGTTGCCGCCGGTGCGCGGCGGCGGACAGCAGGCCTATCACACGGGATCGAACTATGCCTTCATGTCGATCCTGACGGCGCTGCTGCACCGCGACGCCACCGGCGTTGGCCAGCACATCAACGTGAACATCAACGCGTCGGTCAACGTAACAACCGAAGCTGGGTCGTATTCGTGGCTGGTCGCGCATGCGACCGTGCAACGCCAAACCGGACGCCACGCCGGGGTCGCGCCGTCAATGCCGTCGCAGATCAAGTGCGCCGATGGTCGCTACGTAAACACCGGTATCCCACCGCGACGACCAGCCGAATTTGGTCTGGTCTATCAGTGGTTGGAGGAAGAGGGTCTGCTCGACGCGCTACCGGAGGCTCCCTTGTTACAAGTTGGTGGGCAGTTGGAGAGCTTCTCGCTGGCCGACGTGTTCAGCGGCGACAACGAAGAGTTGCTGGCGATCTTCGGAGCGGGACGTGAGGCATTCGACCTACTGGCATCGAAGCTGACGGCCTATGAGTTCTTCACCAAAGCGCAAAATCTGGGCTTCCAGGTCGGCGTGATTCATAGTCCAGAAGAGGCGCTAGAAGATCCGCATTTCGTCGATCGCGGGATGCAGGTCAAGGTGGAGCATCCGGAGCTGGGTCGGGAAGTGATCTACCCGGGAGCACCATATCAGTTGACGAAGGGAAGCTGGGGGATCACACGTCGTCCGCCGCTGCTCGGGGAGCATACGGACGAAGTGCTCTCAGGACTGGAGTAACCACATGTCGGAAGTGAACATTCCAAAGAACACAGAAGCCGTGTTGGCGGTGCTCAAGCAATGCGCCCGAGACATGCGCACTGTCACCTATGGGGAGATTGCCGAACGCTGTGGAGGTACAGCAGTGGGCGCTGGCTACCCGATCGGCTACGTACGAGATGAGATCTGCCGGAAGCATGGACGTCCCTGGCTAAGTGTTATTGCGGTAAGTGGGAGTGACATGCGCCCTGGTGGCAACTACCTACCGGAAGATGTAGCGATTCCGGAAGAGCTCAATGAGCTGTGGTGGCGCGGCATGGTGGCTCAGGTGTATGCATATGACTGGTCGGACGTTGAGATCGAAGACTAGACCCGCCTAAGCCTCTCGAGTCGTTGACGGTCGCGGGCATAGTCTCGCTCGATATCGCGTAGTGCCGTGGCGACGCGCATGCCAGTGGCCTGGGCGACGCGGGCAGCGTTGCGGTCATTGGTCGCAACTATCAGTCCAAGAGATCGACTCTGAGCCAGCATCCAGAGGTCTTCCCGTTCGGTTCCATATCGCAGTCCTAGCGCCACTGATGTTCGCTTCAGCCGAGCGAACTCTTCTATCCCCTCCGGTCCGAGGGGCGGTAGGTATCTGGCGGTTCGCAAGAACGCGTCGAGCTTGACTTGTTCGTTGACGGGCCAATCGCTGGCCCGGATCTCGGCCTGGACGAAGTAAGTGATCGCTGCGTCGCAACCTTCTAGCAGCCGTCGATACTCCGAGCCGGTTGGACCCAGGCCGACGATGAGGCCGATCACATTGGTGTCTACCGATATTGTCCGGCGATCAACGGAATCCGTCACCATGCCGCTCGGCTAGCGGTCTCGCCACTTTGGATCCAGAGAGTCTGCCAGCGCTTCTCGCTCAGATCGAGTCATGCCTTCAGTGAGCTGGTCGAGCGCTGCGACGAATTCGCGACCGCTCATTGGCGTCGCACTGTTGACCATCGTGACCGAGCAGTCGACGATCTCGCCATCTAGGCGGGTCACGTCGTACATCACCTCGGCCAGCTGGCCGTCGAACAGCAGCGCGCGTTCAAGGATCTGACCGGGTAGCCGGATGCGCTTCGAAGGCCGATCGTGCAGCCCCACGCAGAGATGCAGGTTGTCGGGCTCGAACACGATGGTCATCGGACCATTGACACGTTCGGTCTGGACCTGGCAGCCCCGTTCTGAAGCGGGTGCGGGCTGATTGGCCATTGACTCCGTTGTCATAGAGCCAGTCTACCGGTTTCGCAGCCATTTACCGACCAGCCGTTGGGCGTTCGGATTTACGATTAGGCCATGCCCTACGCCTGCGAGGGCCACCAACTCACCCTGCACCACAGTCTTGGTCAGAGCACGCCCGAATGCGATTGGCACCGTTGTATCGGCGTCTCCGTGGACGATGAGGACTGGGCAGTCTATGCCGCTCGCTTTACTGGACAGGTCGACTCCTCGCTGCGCCTTCATGTTGAGCAGTGCGCCATGCGCGAGACGAGCGAGCTCGCAGTCCGACACGTTCGCGAGGGTTCGTTGACGATTCTCTCTGAACGACGCCAGGGACGGATCGGGATCGGGCGGTTGAGGCGGTGACCGCCATTCCTCCTCGGATGCGGCTATTGCGGCTTCGAGTCCGGCTGCTTCGAGCAGATCCAGAAGGGCCAATCGTTTGCTCACGGTTTCCAGCCGATCGACGACGAACGGATCTCCGAGATCTACTCCACTTGGCTCAAGCGACATCAAAGACGCTCCTGTGTTGAGCAGAACCAGCGATTCCACCCTCTCTGGATAGTCGAGGGCCAAGCTCAGACCGATTGGGCCGCCTGCCGACGTTGCGATCACGGCAGTCTGCTCAATCTCCAGGTAATCGAGGACGCCGACTGCATCGTTGGCCAGGTCTTCGAGGGTGAATAGCTCAGCGTCGTACTGCGAGAGGCCGGCGCAGCGGCGGTCGTACCAGATCAGCTTGAGTCCGTCAGTCGGCGCTTGCCAGCGGATTCTGGGGCCGTTCCAGAGCGTCGAGGACGGGCCGCCCCAGGCTCCGTGGATGATCAAGACTGGTTTGCCGGTCGGATCGCCGGAGATCTCGTAGGCAACCCGGCGGCCGTTGATCAGCGCGAGTCGCACTCAAAATCCTGTCAAAATCATTGGCCAAGCAACAACAAACATTCCGTCATTCCCGCGCTTGCCGCGGGAATCTCGTTGAAAGCTTCTCAGTCGCAGCCTTTTGGCGTACTCGCTGCAACCAGCAAGCGGTCTCAGTCGCACTGACATTGATGGGACCACCGCGAGATACCCGCGACAAGCGCGGGTATGACGATGGTTTCGCCGAGGAGTAGAACGAAGCGACTGACGGTTAGTCGTACTTGGGCTGATCCTCAATGCCGGGCATAACCCAGGTGACGAGTTCCGTTGGCGGCTCGGCGAAGGTCAGGCCCTCCATGTTGGGCTGGACTCCGCTGAGGGTGAGCTTGTACTCCTCAATGTACTCAGGATCGCCGTCCACCATGCGAAATGGTCGGTCGTGGCCTGGGTAGAGGAGGTCGGAGGCGCTCATCACTCGAGCAATGGATTCGTTGGCCTGGGACTCGCTGTAGAAGACGAGCGGGCTGCGTCCCGCCTTGCCCACAGCGGCGGTGTGCATAGCGTCGCCAGTCAGTCCGGCGACCCCCGCCTCGGTCTCGACCAGCAGGCCGATGCTGCCCGGCGAGTGTCCGGGCAGGTGAATCACACGAACCCCCTTGGCCAGATCGTCGCCATCGTTGACCTCGGTCATTAGGTGAGTTTCAATCGCGGCACCGGTCCACTGCGGGGTGGCCCAGTCGTTGACGTGCGGCTCGGACGCGTACTTGCGCTCGTGTGGGTGGATCGCCATGGGCACGTCGGGGAAGGCGTCGAAGTTCTGGACGTGGTCCCAGTGGGCGTGGGTCATGAAGACAAGGTCGATGTCGGAAACGCCGAGCCCTCGCGCGGCGAGCTGTTCCTGGAGCTGGACGCGTCGTCCGACGTGGGCGGTATCGACGAGGATGCGGCGTCCGTCGGATTCGACCAGGATCACCGCGCAGAATGCGGGCGTGCCGGAGTCGGTGCCGAACGAGTAGCCGGGGAGCAGGATGTCTACGGTTGCCATTTCTAGGAGTCTTTCGTCTCATGTCGTATGGGGGTTGCGCTCGATCTTTGCTCCCCCTCGCAGGGGGAGCTGTCGCGGAGCGATTGAGGGGGTCCCTTCGGCCGTTGCCCCCCTCTGCCTTCGGCATCTCCCCCCGCAAGCGGGGGGAGAAAAGAGATCGGTGCGGCAGCTCCCCCAAGGGGGGAGCCCTTGTCTTGTCTAGTCGCCAGATCCTGCCGCAGCGCCAGCCGCGACGCGGGCCTGGGCGGCTTCGTCGTAGTTGATGCTGACGGGCGGTTCGGAGTCGAATGGGCCGTCGAGGTCGAGTTCGGCTCCCATGTCTCGGAGGGCGGGCATGACCTCGGTGCCGAGCAGCTCAATGCAGCGCATCGAGTCCTCGTGTGTGACTCGGCCGTCGTTGCCCCAGAGGGCGAGGATGCCGGGTCGGGTTTCTTCGAGGATGGTGCGCAGTTTGCGGATGCACTCGTCCGGCGTGCCGGCGATGATCTGCATGTTTTCGATCTGGTTGTCGAAGGACTGCGCGCGCGGCGGCGGGCGGCGGCCATTCATGACTTCGACCAGCGCCTCGCGGTTGCGCGGCGATGCGTATCCCGCGGGGTTTGACCAAACCGGGTGCGCGAGTCCGGTGAACTCGCCCTGCATCCACATGAACTGGGATGCGTTTTCCATCGCCTTCTCGGTGGTGTCGGCGACGTGGACGCGGAGCAGGTAGCCACGATTCTCGGGGCCCGGGTCGTAGCCGACCTCGTGGGCTGCGTCGTCGTAGGTGTTCCAGATGCGCTTGGTCGCTTCGATGGTGGTGTTCAGCGCGATGTACGGGTAGCGGTGCTTGGCTGCCCAGACCACGGTCTCGCGAGAGAGCACGCCGGGAATCCAGATGCGCGGGTGCGGCTGCTGCATTGGCAGCGCCCACGGGTTGACCACGCGGTGCTGGTAGTGCCGACCCTCCCAGCGGAACGGGCCGGGTCGCGTCCAGGCCTCGACGATCAGGTCGTGGGCTTCCTCGAAGCGCTCACGGTTGAAGGCCGGATTGACACCGGTCGCGAGCTGCTCGGTGCCGCCGCCGCGGACGAATCCAGAGACCAGGCGTCCTCCCGAGATCATGTCGATCATGGCCAGCTCTTCGGCCAGGCGGATCGGATTCTCGGCCAATGGCAGCGGATTGCCCAGCAAGACGATCTTGACGCGCTCGGTGGCGCCGGCCAGAACCGAGGCCCAGATGTTGCACTTGGCCTGCATGCAGAAGGGCGCGTTGTGGTGCTCGTTGAGCATGATCCCGTCAACGCCGACTTCCTCGGCCAGCTTGTACTCGGTCAGGCGGTCGTTGTAGAGCTGCGAGCCGGCGACAGGGTCGAAGTTGGAGTTGGAGAACAGCAGCGCGGTCACGCCCTCCTCGGCGGCGTGCTCGTCGTAGGCCGACATCGGCTGCTCGGTGAAGTACATCAGGTGCATAGGAGGCTCCGTTCGATGCGGTGTCGTGGGGCAGTCTAGCGGTCGGGCTAGGCTACGTCGGTGATCACACACTTCGCCGACCGACGGCTTCGAGACTTTCACCTGCGCGGCGTCGGACGCCGACTGCCGCCGCAGATGCTCGATGCGATTGAGGAGATTCTGGACGACCTGGACCACGCAGTATCGCCGCGAGACATGAACCGTCCCGGCTATCGACTGCACCAGCTGTCGGGCGACATGGCCGGACTATGGTCCGTTCGCGTCACTGGGAACTGGAGAATCGTGTTTCGCTTCGATGGACCGGATGTCCGCGATGTACGCTTGATTGACTACCACTAGGGAGATTTGCGTCGTGACTCGAGCCAACCCAACGCACCCCGGTCGCTCACTATTCCATAGCTGCATTGAACCGCTCAACCTCACCGTCGCTGAGGCGGCAGCGCATCTCAAAGTGGAAGTGTCCGCACTCCAAGCCATCTGCGATGGGCAGGCTCCGATCACCCCCGACATGGCGGTCCGCTTCGAGCAGGCCTTTGGCAGCACGGCAGAGTTCTGGCTCAGACGCCAAGCCAGCCACGACCTTGTCCGAGTCCGCCGCTCCTGCGACAAGATTAAGCGGCTGGAAGTCGCTGCGTAGTAGCTATTCGGTCTCGGACGCTGCAGCCTCGGCCCGATCGACCAGTTCCCAGATAGGTTCGAAATCGAAGCTGAAGCCGTCGATGGGTGTTTCGCCTGCGACCGTCGAGGGCCGCTCCAACTTCTCCGGCCCCTGGTCCGGCCGATAGATCCAAACGTCGCGATTTTGTGGGTCGATGAGCCAACCGAGATGGGCGCCAAATCGTAGCCAGTCGGTCATTCGTCCTTGCTGAGGTCGGAGATTGTCGTTAGGCGAGCGAACTTCAATCACGAATGCCGGACAAATAGGCCAGAATCCTCTGACCGGCGGAACTCCGCCCATTGCTTCAAGCTGTTCCCTGCTGAGCCACGAGAGGTCAGGATTCCGCATCGGCTCGCCGCCGTCCGGGTCCTTGACATTGAAACTCGAGTCTGCACCGAACGCGCGACTACCGACGCTCTTGGCCCATGCACCGAACGCAATAATCAACTCGGCTGTGATCCAAAAGCTTGCGCCGCCCGATCCCATGCTCACCACCAGTTCGCCGAAATGGCCGCGTTCGAGTTTCCACTCTGGATTTAGTTGGCACAAGTGCTCGAGCTGCTCGTCGGTCAACTCCCACTGGTCGGGCAGGCGCAGGGCAAGGATGCCCCGGTGCTCTGGAGCGGGTTCGGCCGAAACTGGCGCAGGCGCAGCGACGGTGGTGGTCATCCGGACTGTGTGCTCTCCTCCATGACCTCCATTGTATGGACTAACCCACGATCGCCTCGGCAAGAGCCTCGGCGGCGTCCGACTCCAGGTTGTGGCCTCCGGGGATTTCGATGAGTTCTGCGTCTCCTAGCAGTTCGACGTATTGCTGGGCGGCGGCAGAGGGGACGACGGTGTCTCCGGTCCCTCGAATCACTTTGCTCTTGACGGTCACATTCTTGAGCAGATGGGGGAGCGTCTGGCTGTAGAGGAAGGGCTTCCAGGCGACCCTGGCGGTCATTTCGCGGTTTGCGTCCCAGTCGATCAGTTGCTCGGTTGAGACTTCTTCTCCGTAGAGGGCGTCGAAGGTGGCTGGATCGGCGAAGCAGGATTTGACGTAGTCGGCGTGAGCTTCGAGGAACTGGTCGCGGATTTCGCCTTCGCTGGGTTGCAGACCCATGGCGTTGACCAGGACGAGGCTCGTGATTCGCGATTGGTTGGCCGTCGCCATCTCTGCGGCGATGTAGCCGCCGAAGCCAAGGCCGACGACCGTTGCGTCGCCGACGCCGAGTTCGTCCAGGACGAGCGAACAGACGGCAGCAAGATCGCGGACGCTGCGCATCCAGTCGCCGCGTTCGGTGCCGTCCCAACCTGGCAGCGTGGGCAGGATGACATCGTTGTTGGCCGACAGCGCGTTGTGGAACTCGAGCCAGCCGGGATTGCCCGTCTCGTGGTGAATGACGAGGATGCTGGGGCCGTCGCCGCCGCGGCGAACCTGGATCGGGAGGCCGGCGACCTCGATGGTGGACTCGGTGTACCCGTCGGACATGATGGCGGCCTCTCGCTGCTTCGTCAGAATTGCGCTGTCGTGCGGCATGGTAAGGCAGGATGACCGGTGACCTTCCGCTGGTAGGCTCGCTGCTATGGCGGGGTTGCCGGAAGCCCCCCTCTGCCTTCGGCATCTCCCCCCGCAGAGCGGGGGGAGAAAAGACAAGTGCGGCAGCTCCGCCCGATTCCAGTGGGGGAGAGTGGAACAGGGGATTTCGATGGCGAACGGAACTACGACGGACACACTGAACGTGTTGAGCGAAGCCGAAGCGCAAGAGCGGGCTGGGCGCGTGTCTGCTGTTGGGTACACGCTGGAGCTGAGCCTGACCAAGGGTTCGCCAAGCTATGAAGGATCGCTGAGCGTTCGCTTTGAGCTCTCGGATCCGTCGGCCGGTACGTTCCTCGACTGCACGTCGAAATCGATCAACTCGCTGACAGTCAACGGTTCGACGGTCGATGTGAAGCATGAGCGCAATCGCCTGTACCTCGACGGCGCCGACCTGGCCTCGGAGAACGTGGTTGAGATTTCGTACATCAACGAGTACGACCACATTGGCGCCGGGTTGCACCAGTTTGTCGACCCCGAGGACGGCGAGGAGTACCTGTACACGCACTTCGAGCCATATGACGCGCACCGCTTGCTGCCCTGCTTTGACCAGCCCGACATCAAGGCGTCGCTCGATTTGACCGTGACTGCGCCGTCGGCGTGGGAAGTGGCAGCGAACTATCCGGTGGTGTCGTCATCAGACGCCGGCGACGGGCGAACAACGCATGTCTTCACCGAGACACCGCGGATCTCGACGTATCTGTTTGCCTTCATCGCGGGTCCGTACAAGCGCTATGAAGACACGTGGTCGGACGCGTCGGGGGAGACGTCGCTGGGTGTGCTCTGCCGGGAATCGATTGCTCCTTACTTCGATCCTGACGAGTTCTTCCAGGTCACACGCGACGGTCTGACGTTTTTCTCGGAGTTCTTTGACTTCCGCTATCCGTTCGACAAGTACGACCAGGTCTTTGTGCCCGAGTTCAACATGGGCGCGATGGAGAATGTGGGCTGCATCACGTTCTCGGAGCGGATGATCTTCCGCGACCCGCCGACCGAAATCCAGCGGCTGAACAGAGCCGAAGTCGTGTTGCACGAGATGGCGCACATGTGGTTCGGCGACCTGGTCACGATGCGCTGGTGGAACGACCTGTGGCTGAACGAATCGTTCGCGACCTACATGGCCTATCTGGCGATGGAGCACGCGACGCGCTGGTCGGAGAGCGCCTGGTCGGCGTTCCATGCGCGGATGAAGGCCTGGGCGTATGAGCAGGATCAACTGCCGACGACGCACCCGATCGCGGGCGATGTGCCCGACACCGATGCGACGTTCCTGAACTTCGACGGCATCACCTACGGCAAGGGCGCGGCGGTGCTGAAGCAGCTCGTCGCCTTCCTCGGCGCGGACGGCTTCCGCGACGGGATGCGCGACTACTTCCAGACGCACGCCTGGGGCAACACGACGCTGGCAGACTTCCTCGCAGCGTTGGAGCGCGGCTCGGGCCGTGAGCTGGGGCGCTGGTCGGAAGCCTGGCTTGAGTCAGCGGGCGTGAACACGATTGCTCCGCAGTGGGATGTCGCTGAGGGGGCTGTCAATTCCTTCACGATTCAACAGACCGCGCCTGAGGACCATCCAACGCTGCGTCCTCACCGGACGCAGATTGCGGTCTACGACCGCTCAGAGAGCGGCCCTCAGCTTCGTGATGCACAGCCGGTCGACATCGACGGCGCATCGACTGTCATCGAGGAGTTGTCGGGTGCGCCGGCTCCGGCGGCGGTGTTCCCCAACCATGACGACCACGCGTTCGCGAAGATTGCTCTGGACGAGCGGACGCTGGCGTTTGTCCAGGAGGAGCTCGACCGATTTCCGGACGGATTCCAGCGGCTGCTGCTCTGGCACACGTTGTGGGACATGGTTCGTGATCAGCAGTTCTCGGCAGCCGAATACGCGGCGTTGGCGACCGACAAGCTGGCTTCGGAGAACACGCTGGAGATCGCACAGACTGTGGCCTACAACGCCTTGCATGCGGTCGGTTCCTATCTGCCGGACGACATGCGTCTCGAGAGCGCTGCCGGCCTGTTTGCCTTCGCACGGGAGCGTCTGTTCTCGGCGACCGAGCAGGACTTCCGCATCATGTGGTCGCGGGTGATGATCGGCGCGGCGCAGAATGTCGAGCACATCGGCGAGGCGCTGCAGTTGGTTGACGAGGGCACCGGAATCGATGGCTTCGAACTCGACCAGGACATGCGCTGGTCGCTGATTACCAAGGCGACGGCGTATGGCATGGACGGTGGCTTTGAGCGTCTCGATGCGGAGCTGGAACGCGACGGTTCCGACCGTGGACGTCGCGCCGCGGAACAGATTCGCACCTCACGTCCCGACGCCGAGGTCAAATCGGCCGCCTGGACTCGCTATCAGGAGGACACCGAGGCCTCACTGCAGATGCTGACTGCGTCGATGCACGGCTTCTGGTGGCGGCCTCAGGCGGAGCTGCTCGAGGGTTACACCGACCGCTTCTTCGATGAGGTGCGCTCGGTCTTCGACAAGCGCGACAAGGAGTACGCCTCGCGCTTCTTCGGCGCAATGTATCCCGGTCATATGTCGCCATCGGATCAACTCATCGAGCGCTCGGAAGCGTTGCTCGAAGAGTTGGGCGACGAGCTGGTCATCCTGTCGCGTCCATTGCGTGAGTCGTTGGACGAAGCAAAGCGGGCTCAGGCATGCCGGGCGTTTGCGGTTGCCCAGGCAGGGAGTTAATCATGCAAATCACCGCTTGCTACACCTATCCCGTCAAGGGGATGACGGCTCATCTGGCGCCTTCGTTGGCGCTTCGGCCTGGTGAGTCGGTTGTTGGGGATCGGGCGTTCATCTTTGCCTTTGGCAATGCCGATAGCATGGGCGCTCATGGTTGGGTGTCGAAGCGGCAATCGGTGACGATGCTGAATACTCCGTTTCTGCCCTGGATTGAGTCGGGCTGGGACCCGGACGCCCGTGTGCTGTCGGTGACGATCAAGGGACAAACCAAGACAGCCGAGGTCGACAGTCCGGCCTCGCGGCTCGAACTGTCCGACTGGATGACCGATGTGGTGCTCGGATTGCCTGAAAACCCGCTGCGCGGCCGGCCTGAACGTGAACCATTGCGTCTGCTTGGCGATGGCGCCGCTCGATTCACCGATCGCGGTCCGACGCAGATTTCGCTGGGCGGTCTGGCCTCTCTGGCGGACTTGTCAGCGAAGGCCGGCGTCGATGTCGACATGCGCCGCTTCCGGCTCAACTTCTCGGTAGACGGCGTGGACGAGTGGGGTGAGTTTGACTGGGTAGGCAAGCGAGTGCGGATCGGCGAGACAGTCGAAATCGACGTGACTGCGCCGATTCAGCGCTGCAACGCGGTCAATGCATCTCCGACCGGCGAAGGTCGCGATCTGGACCTGATGAAGCTGCTGAACGACGAGTATGGTCACCTCAACTTTGGCGTCGAAGCCAACGTGATTGTCGGCGGCGACGTGCGAGTCGGCGACGAGATCTCGGTCGTCGCGTGATTGCCTGATCGCGTAATCTTCCGCCATGGAGCGATTTCCCGAGCAGTCGTGGGACCCTCTGGACGAGCGTGTGCCGTCGTGGCTGGCGACCGCAACGGTGACTGACGGGGCGCGGATTCCGTATGCATCCAACTATGTGTTTCTGCTCGAGTTGCGACATGACGAGGCGCCGATCCCCGGGTATGCCGTCTACAAGCCGGGCAAAGGCGAGAATCCGCTCTGGGACTTTCCGCCCAACCTGTACCGGCGCGAGGTGGCGGCGTTTCGCCTGTCGGCAGCGCTCGGTTGGAATCTGATACCGCCGACCATCGAGCGTGAAACGGGCATGGAGTACGGCGTTGGATCGTTACAGTCATACATTCCCACGGACTACAGCAGTACGTTTTTCGAGTTACGCGAACAGTATGCCGATGACATGCGAAAGTTCGCCCTGTTTGACTGGTTGTCGAACAATGCGGATCGCAAGGGAGGGCACATCCTCAAGGGTGTCGGGGATCATTTGTGGGGAATCGACAACGGTCTCTCGTTTCATCAGGAAGAGAAGTTAAGAACCGTCATCTGGGACTACGCCGGAGAAGCGATTGCGCCTGATTTGATTGCAGATGTGGAGGAGCTGATTCCGACCCTGTCTGAGTCAGGCGAGACGGCGGCGGCGCTATCGGACCTGCTCAGCGAAGGCGAAATCGACGTGCTGCGCCGTCGGGCGGTGCGTGTGCTCGACGAGCGAACGTTGCCCGATCCACCGCAGGGTCGGCGGTCGTATCCCTGGCCGCTGGTTTGAGGTTGTCGTTGAGTGGGTAGAATCCACGGCATGATTCAGACCTTGTGGCTCTGGCGGAATCAAAGTCTCTGCTGCCTGAGGGTGTTGCGGCAGTTCGGCTCCGCTCGCCGATTCCTAGTCTCCGCTTTACGGAGACCTTTGAAATTTCCCCATCTCCCCCCTTGGGGGGGGAGATGCCGAAGGCAGAGGGGGGGTCCGCTGTTCGGGAGCCCTATCTGGTCATTGTTAGCCGACCCCCCCTCTGTCACTCCGTGACATCTCCCCCCACAAGGGGGAGAGAGGGGACACCAAAAGCGAGTGAGGAACAGAAGTGAGCACTCGAGCCCTTGACGGATTGCTGGTCGTTGACTTGAGCGCTGGTCTGGGTGGGGCGTACTGCTCCAAGTTGCTGGCCGATTTCGGTGCTCGGGTGATCGTGGTGGAGCCGTCTGATGGATCGGAGCTTCGGCTCTGGGGGACCGGCGATCGGGACTGGGGCGGACCGTGGGCTCACCTGAGCGGGGGAAAGGAGTCGGCGGCGCCAGCCGATACTGATGCTGCCTCGGTGTTGTTTGCGGGACTCTGCCGATCTGCAGATGTGTTGATTCTGGATGAAGGATCACGCTGGCGTTCGGCCTTGCCCAGCGTGTTACCCGAGCGGGTGGTCGCGGTTGAGTTGTCGCCCTGGGGATCGGACGGGCCGTACGCCGGATGGCGCGGGTCGGATATTGCGACCTGGGCGATGGGCGGGTACATGTTCTTCACTGGAGATCCGGACGGGGCGCCCTTGATGATTCCCGGCGGACAATCGGAGCTACATTCCGGTGTCCAGGCCACCATCGCCACATTGACGGCCATCCGCGAACGGCGGCGGTCGGGCCACGGGCAGGCGATTGAGATCTCGGCGTTGGAATCGAACCTCTCAGCGCACGCCTGGCTGGTTTCTTCCTGGATCGCGAGCGGTTCGCCGATGAATCGTGTGCCCAACGACTTCACCAAGACGAAGGACGGCTGGGCGCTGTTCATGCGCGCGGTGCCGAATCCCAACATCTTCCTGCTGATCGACCAGCCTGAACGCATGGAAACGGTTGAGATCAACGACATCGACGACTGGCGCAAGCAGTTGGGTCAGTTGTATGAGGATGTCGAGGTCTGGACGCAGGATTACGACTCGGTCGAGGTCGCCACCAGGGCTCAGGAGCTGCGAGTCGCATGCACGCCGGTGCTCGACGCGCGGGGGCTGGACAAGAACGTCCAACTGGCTACTCGCGACTGGTGGGAACTAGGCGAGGACGCCGCCTGGGACGATCTGCGATTCCCCGGTGTCGCGTATCAGTTATCGAAGACGGCGGCAGGTCGTCAGGGTCCCGCGCCGTCACTGGGAGAACACACCGCTGCCCTGGAAGCCGAATTCGCAACGTCTGAAGTTCCCAAGCCACCGCCGGCGATGGCGACGGTCGATCTGCCGCTAGCCGGTCTCAAGGCGGTCGAACTGACGGGCAACTGGGCGGGACCGATTGTGGGTCGGCATCTTGGCGACCTGGGCGCCGACGTGGTCAAGCTTGAATGGGCCGCCCGTCCAGCAACCCGGGCGCTGTTCATGCCCGGTCCGACACAGGATCCGCAGAGGTATCCCTACGACCGGGCGATGTACTTCAACCTGCTCAATCGGAACAAACGCGACCTTGTCGTCGACCTCTCAGCCGACGAAGGCAAGCAGATCTTCATGGAGTTGATGCGCGAAGCCGACGTGTTCGTCGAGAACAACTCGGCCCGGGTGATGCCAAATCTTGGCCTCGACTACGAGACGGTGAGCAAAGAGAATCCGGGCCTGATTTACGTGTCAATGTCTGGCTTCGGTGCGACCGGACCATGGCGCGACTGGTCGGCATATGGCTCGAACATCGAGGCATCGTCCGGATTGGCGTCTGTGACCGGATACCAGTCCGATCAGGTGCGGCGGACTCCGCTGTTCTATGCCGATCCGGTGTCGGGCAACCACGCGACGGTCGCCATCCTCGCAGCCTTGGAGCACCGCGAGGAAACCGGCGAGGGACAGTACATTGATGTGGCGCTGAACGAGGCGGGAGCTGCGTACTTCTTTGAGGCGTTGATGGAGTATCAGACCTCTCGGCAGATTCGCCGGCCCAATGGCAATCGCGATGCTTGCTTCGCCCCACAGGGCGCCTATCGGTCGATGGGCGAAGACACCTGGATCGCGCTGTCGGTGCAAAGCGACTCGGACTGGGTTGCGCTGTGCCGCGCGATCGGTCGTGAAGATCTGTTGGCCGACGACGGTCTGTCGGAACTCGAAGGACGTATTGCGCGTCACGACGAGCTAGACGCGGCAATCGAGGCCTGGACCAGCGAACGCGAACAGTATGAGGCAGCGTGGGAGTTGCAGCGCGCGGGTGTCTCGGCTGCGCCGATACTGGCCAACTGGCAAGTGCTGCACGACCCGCACATCCACGCGCGCGGGTTCTACCAGTGGGTCGAACACTCGGTGGTCGGCGTGTATCCCTACCCGTCCTGGCCCTGGCGATTCAGCCGGACGCAACCGTTGATCCGACGGGCGGCACCGAGGTTCGCCGAGCACAACCACGAGGTGTTGTCGGAGTTGGGCTACGACGAGGAACAGATCGCCGAGCTGTACGCGCTAGAAATCACGTCGGATGTGCCGACCGCGCCACTGCTGATATCGCGCGGGGGCCTCAGCGCCTCGGATGACTGACGGGGCGGCGCGATATGCTGGATGGCGTGCGAGGCAGCTGCGATGACGACCACAGCCAACGAACCCACGGCGGCAGGCGATGGCGATCTTGGGCGGCGGGACCAAGAATTTGGTCCTATTGAAAAACTTCGCGACCTCGTAGAGCTGGCAGGAAGACTCGCAGCCGAGATTCCGGAAGCACAGCGCAAGACAGAGCGGGCGCAGATGCTTGCTTATCTGGACGAAGTGGCGGCACGTAAGCCTAGTCGGCGTCCGGATGCACAGAAGGAACGAATCGTCAGCCCGCGGAATCGAAGTAGTCGAACTGACAACTGACTTGGTCAGTGAGGGCATCGCAGCGTACTCAGGCGAGTTCCTCTACACGCGGCTGAGTCTTCAGGACTGCATCTCGATTCTGGTGATGCGTCAGCGGGGGATATCCGAGGCCTTGACAGCTGATCGGGAGTTCACGTTGGCCGGAGTTGATGTGCTGATGCAGGCGCCGAGTGCCCGGCGCTAAGGCTGGCGCAGGATGATTCGAGAACTTCCGTTGCTGATCACTTTGACTGCCAGTGCGATCTTGTTGTTCTTGTCGAGGATGTCCCAATAGGCGTCTGCGACTTGCTCAGGGTTTCCTCTGAGTGGCAGCCAGAGTGGATCTCCGGCGTATGGCGGCAGTGGATTGCCATCGTGGCGGTAGGTCGTGATTCCGTAGCCGAGACCCTTCGGTGGGAAGGGGACTCGCCAGACGACTCGGTCGGTCTCTGCGTGGTCGGCGGCGTTGGCGCGGAGGATGGCCATGGACAGTTCGCCATGTCCGCGAAGGTCGAGCATGGCTGCGATGCGCGGCGTGTAGTTAGGCGCGTCGTCCTCTCGTTCCCGCACCGCGAGCGCGTCCTCCAAGCGGGCAGACCGTTCGATCGTGTATTGGATCGTGCGCGTGTGGTCGCCATTTGTGACCAGATAGATGTCTGGCAGTTGAAGCATCGCGTCGTAGATGATGTTCGTCGGATCGCTGACCAGCGCAGGATCGCGAGCCTCGGTGCGAAGTTCCTCGTTGTGAGCGCCACCGACGACAAAGCGGCGATTCCGGCTGTTCTCACTTCTCCCCATAATCCAATAGATCTGGACCCAGACGTCGGAATCGTCCGCCGTTTCCAGCCTTCCCACGACGATGCCGCGACCCGGGTAGCTGTTGGCGGCCAGATGTCGGCCGAAGTTCTGCTCGGCGAAGACTCGGAGCTCTTCGATTTGTGAAGTCATGTCCTCAGAGTATCCGTCTCAGCCGGAGGTCAGAGATAGACTCAGGGCATGTCCGACAGCGCACGGCTCCCGTCTCGTGTCTTGATTGCCAATCGCGGCGAAATTGCGACACGGATCATCCGGACTTGTCATCTCCTGAACGTACAAACTGTTGCCGTCTACTCGGATGCCGACCGGTCAGCACCGCACGTAGCGGCGGCCGATCAGGCTGGGCGCGTCGGCGCTGCGCCAGCGTCCGAGAGCTATCTCAACGTTCCCGCGTTGATTGACGCGGCTCAATTGACGGGCGCCGACGCGGTTCATCCCGGCTACGGATTCCTCTCGGAGCGCGCCGATTTCGCGCGTGCAGTGGTGGATGCGGGACTGATCTGGATCGGGCCGCCGCCTGATGTGATCGACGCGCTGGGCGACAAGGTGTCGGCCCGGCGCTTGGCGTCGCAGGCCGGTGTTCCCGTGGCCGACGGTATCGAGGGCGATCTCGGCGACGCTGCCCTAGCCTCGGGCATTGCCGAACTGGGCTTTCCGGTCATGGTCAAGGCCGCGGCGGGCGGCGGCGGACGCGGGATGCGCTTGCTCAGGAGCGCTGAAGATGCGCCGGATGGATTGGAAGCGGCCGTCGCAGGAGCTCGACGCGAGGCTCAGGCAGCGTTTGGCGATGGGCGACTACTCGTCGAACGAGCACTGTCGGACGGGCGTCACGTCGAGGTACAGGTGATGTTCGACGTACACGGCCACGGCATCCATCTTGGCGAACGCGATTGCTCGGTCCAGCGTCGTCGACAGAAGGTAATCGAGGAATCGCCGTCTCCGGCGGTCGATTCAGCGTTGCGAGCCAGGCTGGGCGAGGCGGCGCTAGGCGTCTGCCGAGCCGCTGGCTATGTCGGGGCTGGGACCGTCGAGTTCCTGCTGATGCCGGACGGCTCGTTCGTCTTCCTGGAAGTGAATGCCCGCATCCAGGTCGAGCATCCGGTGACGGAAGCGGTCACGGGACTTGACCTCGTCGAGCTACAACTCCGTGTCGCTGGTGGCGAAACCCTGGCAATCTCGCAGGATGATGTGCAGTTCGATGGACACGCGATCGAGACTCGAATCTATGCCGAGGATCCGTCGCGAGGATACATGCCCTCGACTGGCCGGCTGCGGTGGTTTGCTCCACTGGATGAACGAGCGCGGCATGATGTCGGTCCAGTGACCGGCGATGTCGTCACGGCTCACTACGACCCGATGCTGGCCAAGACAATCGTGCATGCCCCGAGTCGCGGCGAATCGGTCGAACGCGCTTTGCAAGCACTGGACGGATGGGCGATTGACGGAGTGACGACCAACCTGGCTCAGCTTTCGGCGATCCTGAGATCTGACGACTTTTGCGACGGCGAAGTCGATATTGCGTGGCTGGAACGAGTCGAGCTAGCCGAACGGTCAGTTCCGTTTGAGGCCTTGTCGGTTGCAGCGCGGGCTGAAGCCGAGCAGGGCGCGTGGAGATCGTCAGGCGAGCTGATGCGCAAGTATCTGCTGCATGGGCGATCGTATGAGATCAGCATCGCGCGGACGACTGCAGGGTGGCAGGCGACCGTTGATGGTGAATCGGTTCCGGTTCCGAGTGGTCGCGACTGGTCGGCCGATGTCGGCTCACGAGGCGTCGTGGTGTCGAACGGCGGACAACGATGGGTGTTCTTGAGAGCACGACGACAGCGGACCGCCGGCAGGAATCGGCGTGCTGGCGGAGCGAACGTGGTTCGCGCCCCAATGCCGGGCACGATGATTGAGGTACTGGTCGCAGTCGGCGATGAGGTGGAAGCGGGACAAACGCTCGTGGTGATGGAAGCGATGAAGATCGAGCACCTGCTTACCGCTCCGAACGGTGGGGTTGTGAGCGCGGTGCATACGTCAGCGGGCGCGTCCGTTGACGAGGACACGGTGTTGATCGAGCTGGGAGCAACCACATGAACGCTGGCGAACAGGCTGGAGTCCTGAGGCAGCGACGGCAGCGAGTCGAGACTGCTTGGTCGGGCATTGACGTCGATGGTCCTGTGTTGATCCCGGCCAGTCTGCCGATCCCGATTGATGGCACGGACCAATTCCACGAGTTTCATGCGCATCCCGAGTTTCAGTACTTGACCGGCGTCGCCGAACCCGGCGCTGCCCTGGCCTGGGAGCGTGAGCGCGGTTGGACGCTGTTTGCGCCGTCGCTGTCGGTCGAGGATTTGGTCTGGATGTCTGCGCCGCCTTCGGCTGATGCGCTGGCCAAAGCAACCGGCGTCGGGCGATCGGTTGACCGGTCGGAGCTGGCCGGCTGGCTGGAATCGCAGCGCGGTCGCGGCTTGGTCTTGCTGGGATCACGCGACATCGAGACGCGGGCCACGGAATATGGCGTCGAAGCCTGGTCGACCCTGGAAGCAGTGGTTGACGAGGATGCGACCGATCGGCTGGGCAAGGCGCTGGCGAAGTTGCGGCGGGCGAAGGATGCCGTCGAGATGGATCGGATGACTCGCGCTGTGGACGCTGCTGTGGAGGGTCACCTTGCGGCGCAACGGTTGGCTCGACACGGACTGACTGAGCGCGCACTGCAAATCGAGATGGAAGCGGAGTTTTTCCGCCAGGGCGGCGCGCGGACGGCCTATGGGTCGATCATCGGCTCGGGTCCGAATTCTGCGATCCTGCATGGGACGCCGGGCGAACGGGTGATGTCGGACGGAGAGCTGGTGTTGATCGACGCTGGCGCCGAAATTGAGGGTTACGCCTCCGACGTGAGCCGCACATTCCCCGTGTCTGCGTCGTTCACGACAATTCAACGCGAGTTGTACAACGTCGTGCTGGCCGCTCAGCAGGAGGCGATTGCAGCGGCAGGACCGGGTGTCGAGTACAAGTCGTTGCATCTGCAAGCCTCGGCGACAATTGCGCAGGGGCTGGTTGATGTGGGCGTCTTGCGAGGGTCGGTTGATGAACTTGTCGCGGCTGACGCCCACGCGCTGTTCTTCTCGCATGGTCTGGGACACATGCTGGGGCTGTCGACGCATGACTGCGGCGGTTATCTCGAAGGTCGCGTGCCCGAGGATCGGTTTGGGCTCGCCTATCTGCGAGCCGACCTGCCGCTACAGCCGGGGTATGTCGTGACGATCGAACCAGGCGTCTACTTTGTTCCGGCGCTGCTCAACGATCCTGCCCGCCGTGAGCGATACGCGGAGATGGTGAACTGGGACGTGGTGGATGGGATGCTGGACTTTGGCGGCATTCGGATTGAGGACGATGTCCTGATCACGACCGATGGTTGCGACGTGATGAGCGGCGCTCTGCCGTCGGCGGCGGCGGAGATCGAAGCGATTCGCCGGGATGCGTTGGGTGTGACGAGTGACTGAGCGACTGACGATCTCGGATGTGGCGACGTATCCGCGTCCAGGCATGGACGCGCCGGGGATGGTTGGGTTCACGCCCGACAGTTCTGCAATGACATGGTTGCACGCCGCCGATGGCGGACTCGTCAGGTCGTTATGGCGGATCGATGTGCTGAGCGGTGAACGCTCCGTAATCTCCGGACCTGGCGCTGATTCCCCGATGTCTCGCGAGGAAGAGTTGCTGCGCGAGCGCACACGAACACGGGAACTTGGAGTGTCGTCCTACTCGTGGGCACGAGAGTCTGACCTTCCTGTGCTGATGATTCCGGGTCCGACGGTTCGGGTTTCCATCGACGGTGAGCCGCTGCGCGAACTAGCCGGATCCGAGGGCGCGCTGACTCCCGCACTGAGCCCAGACGGTACACAGTTGTCATTTGTGCGTGGTGGTGAGCTGTTCGTAGTCGATGTCGATGGCCAATCGGAGGCGACTCAACTCACTTCGGGCGCAGAAGACGGCCTAACTCACGGCCTCGCCGACTACATCGCGCAGGAAGAGTTTGGACAGCTGCGCGGCCACTGGTGGTCGAAGGACGGACAGATCGCCTACCTACGAGTCGACGAGCGGCACGTCGCGCCGTATCCAATCGTGCACCAGGGCTCGACCGATGTTGATGTCGAGACGCATCGATATCCGTTCTCAGGCGAAGAGAACGCGCACGTGTCCCTCGGGATTGCGGACCTCCCTAGCGGCGAGCATCGGGAACTGCCACTTCCTGAAGAAGATGGATATCTCGTTCGCGTTGCATGGTGGGCCGACTCAAGCGACGGACAACGCCTGGTGGCGCAGTGGATCAATCGCGATCAGAACCGTCTGCGATTGTTGGCGTTTTCGGAGTCGGGCGAAGCAGCTGTGCTGATCGATGAGACGCAGGAGCCGTGGGTCAATGTGGCCGACGCCGCCCGCGGATTAGCCGATGGCACCTTCCTCTGGTCGTCGGAATCAAGCGGGTATCGGCACTTGTCGCTGCGGGCAGAGGACGGTTCGGAGATTCGCACTCTGACGTCGGGCGAATGGGTTGTTGATGGCGTGATCGGAGTGGACGAGGACTCTCGTTGGGTTTACTTCAGTAGCACTCGCGGATCTCCGTTGGAACGACGGGTCGAACGGGTCTCGCTGGATGGCGGTGAGATCGAAACGCTGTCGGAGCCGGGCGGCGTGCATGGCGCATCCCTGTCTCGCGATGGCAAATGGCTGGCGATGATGAACTCATCGCTGGGCGCTGCGCCGAACATTTCGCTGGTCGCTACCGATGGTTCAGAGCAACGATCGCTGTACCAATCAGAGGCTTCAGTTAGTCAATGGGGACTGGATGCGCCGGAGTTGCGCACATTCTCAGCAGCCGACGGTACGACGCTCTACGGGGCGCTCTATCGACCCGAAGGCAAAGGCCCCCATCCGCTGTTGGTCGCCGTCTACGGCGGGCCGCATGCTCAGACGGTGCTTGACGCCTGGGGGTTGACCGTCGATCTGCGGGCGCAGTACCTGGCGCAGCAGGGTTACCTCGTGCTGAAGCTGGACAATCGGGGAATGGCTGGACGCGGACTGGAGTTTGAGGCGCACCTGCATCGGCAGATGGGCACGATCGAGGTGGACGATCAGGCGGCGGCAGTGGAACAGCTCGCCATCGAGGGGCTGGCCGATGTTGACCGTGTCGGCGTCTATGGCTGGTCGTACGGCGGCTACATGACGGTGATGTCGATGTTGCGCCGACCCGATCTGTTCAAGGTTGGCGTCTCGGGCGCGCCGGTCTCGGACTGGGACGGCTACGACACCGGCTACACCGAGCGATACATGGGTACGCCGCAGAACAACGCCGAGGGATACCGCGAAGGCTCACTCCTGACCCACGCCGACAAGCTCGAGGGTCAACTGCTGCTCATTCACGGCGGTGTCGATGAAAACGTTCACTTCCGCCATACGGCAAGATTGATCACAGCGCTGACGGCAGCCGACCGTGACTACGACCTGCTGATGTTCCCCGAGGAGCGTCACATGCCCCGAGATCAGGCCGGACTGGAGTACCAGGAACGCCGAGTCGCCCGCTACTTCGAGCGCCACCTGAAGTGATCATCAACTGAGCATCCGGGAGGAATGATGCCGATTCCCAGCACTGCAATCGACGCCGCGACGCTTTTGGGCGTGGCTCCCTCGGCGGACCGCGACACGATCCGTGATCGCTACCGGCGGCTGGCCCGGATTTACCATCCCGATGCGAATCCCGACGACGAAGCGGCCGGCATGCGCATGCTTGAGCTGAACGCGGCAGTCGATTTGTTGCTGGGCTCGGATACGCCCACGGTTGAGATTGAGTTTGAGCCTCAGCGCAGTGACCGCGCGCTGACCACGAGGGAACGTCGCCGCGAGGCTCGCATCCGCGATGCGCTGCAACACCTGCCCTATGGCATCTATGTCATCGGCACGGTCACAGCCGACGGCCGGCCCAACGCAATGGTCGCTGACTGGGTAATGCAGGTCTCGTTCCGGCCTCGAATCATTTGTGTCTCGTTCGAGCGCGACGCCGCCTCGCTGCGCAATCTGCGCGAGACGCGGCAACTCACTGTGAGTCTGCTGCCGGAGTCGGGCATGGACCTGGCGGCGAAGTTTCTGCAGCCAACAGATCCGTCCAAGATTGAAGGTCGTTCGGCCGAGTTCGCGGCGCCTGACAAGATGCGAGGCGTGGCCTATCAGCAGCTCGAGCATGCTTCACTCGATGGCGGCGCGCCGGTGCTTGAGGACTCGCTGGCCTGGATCGCTGCTGATGCGCAGCAGTTCATTCCCGTCGGCGAGCACATCCTGGCGCTCTGCCGAGTGTTCGACGGCGATACGTCGATCATTGACGAAGGCCCGCTGACCTCGCTCTATACCGGCTGGCACTATGGCGGCTAAGCGTCGTACACACATCGAGCGTCGTCATTCAACACCCCGGAATCTCAGGGTCAAACAGCCGCTATTGGACACATACAAAGCTGATTCCGATGCCCCGTGCTTGACACGGGGCCCAGAGCAGCCAACGTTGTTCGCGAGATGAACGTTCGCTTCGCACAGTTGTCCAGGGCGAAGGGCTCCGCGCGACAGGTGAGGCAAGGGTGACCTACAAACTGCGCGCGACGTGCGAGGTCTGGGCCCCGTGTCAAGCACGGGGCAACGGAGATAGAGGCATTTGTGAGCAGGCCCGCTAGGCCGCCTGGATCGTCCGTCGTTGTCCGGCGGGCGGGCCAGCACCCATATCTGACGGACGACGCGGCCAACGGCACGGCGCCCAATGGTGTTCAGCCCCTCGCGGGGCCGGCGCCGCCCGCGCAGACGGTTGGCAGGCGGATGCGCACCTTTGAATCGTTCAGCGACTCGGCCTTTCGCTGGTTCTTCGTCTCGACCCTGGCGCAGATGTACTCCGCGATCGGCCAGACGTTTGTCCGCACTTTTCTGGTCTATGAGCTGACCGAGTCGTATGCGGCGGTCGGACTGGTGGCGCTGATCAGCGGCACGGTGCAGTTTGCCCTGGGGCCATATGGCGGCGTGCTCGCCGATCGCTTCCCCAAGAAGGCCGTGACGCAGATCTTCCAGTTTGTCGGCTTCCTCAATGCCTTCGTCATCGGCACGCTGGCGGTGATGGGGATCCTCGAGTTCTGGCACCTGTTGATTTCGGCGGTCTCGCAAGGCGTCCTGGTCGCCTTGATGGTGCCGGCGCGCCAGGCCATGGTTTCCGAGATTGTGCCGAGACATCGAATCATGAACGGCGTCGCCCTGAACACGGCGGCGATGAACATGATGCAGTTCGGCGCGCCGCTGATTGGTGGGGCACTGCTGGCAACTGCCGGCGCCGGTGTGACGTTCTACTCGATGGCCGGCTGCTATGTGCTGGCGATGCTGACAATGCTCCCGATTCCATCGGTGGTTGCACAGGCTGGTCGCGGCCGAGGCGGCGTGCGCGAGGCCTTCCGCGACATCGGCGACGGATTCCGCTACATCGCGCGTCACCGCGTGCTGCGGATGATCCTGCTGCTCTCGTTCTTCATCTCGCTGCTTGGCACACCGTTCCAGGGCTTGCTGCCGGGCTTCGTGCAGGACGCCTTCGACGCCGGACCGGCACTGGCCGCGCTGTTCTTGACCTTCTCAGCGGTCGGCGCATTCCTGGCCGCCCTGATCATTGCGTCGCTCCGACGCAGCGGCCGTGGCAAGCTGTTGATCCTCATGGGCATCTTCCTCGGTGCCGCGACGCTGGGCATGTCGATCTCGCCCTGGATCTGGCTGAGCCTGCCAATCATGATCCTGATGGGCATCGGCCAGTCGGGACGGATGGCGATGGCCTCTGCGCTGATCCAGGAACAGGCCGAACCGGCCTATCGCGGCCGCGTGATGTCGGTCCTGATGATGCAGTTCGCGGTGATGCAGGGCGGGGTGTTCGTCCTGGGGATCGTCGCCGAGCTGGTCGGCATTCGCCTGGCGATCTTCGTGGTCGGAGTCATGCTGTTAGGTGCGCTTGCGCTGTTCGGCGCATTCTCGCCAACCCTGCGCCGTCTGCAATAGTGCAAGCAGGCGATCAGCGCTGGGCTATCTTGACGCCATCGGAGACCAGCTAGCGAGCAAGCGCTGCAACGAAGGCAAGGGTGGGCATGATTACGTACCTGGATCACGTCGGGATCGTGGCGAATTCGCTTGAGGAAGCGGGCGAAGTGCTGGTCGACCAGCTTGGCCTGCTCTACGACGAAGAGCGCACACCGTTCCCCAAGGGTGGCTTCTTCGCGCCCGAGCGCACCAAAATCTTCTTCGTCAAGGTCAACCTGGGCGAGACGCGAATTGAGATCCTGCTGCCCGAGGACAACGTCAGCGGGATCGGAAAGTACCTTGAACGTCGCGGCCCCGGCCTGCATCACCTGGGCTACGGCTCGACCGATGTCGTCGGCGACACCAAGCTCTTCATGGAGCGCGGCCTGTCGTACATCGACTTCGGCGGTCCAATCGACGAGATCACGGCATCGTTCTTCCACCCCAAGACGGCAGGCGGCATCCTGACCGAGATCGTCCCGGATCGTAGGCCGCAGGCCTCGGGTTCGTAGGGAGTTGAAGCCTGTCGGCTTGCTATAGGGGCAGCCCTTGTGGCTGCCCGCTCTGCGGGCCGGGCGACCACAAGGGTCGGCCCTAGGCGAACGCTTGACGAGCGAGGGTCCACGCGTCAACAGTGATCAGGGCAGAGGGCGATACTGATGACGTCAAGCCGGCTGGCACTCCAGGACCGACGACTGGCACTCGTGCTCAGCGGCGGCGGTGCGTCGGGGATTGTCCAGGTTCCGTTCCTTGAGGAGTTGATTCGGCGTGGGATTCGGCCCGACCTGATCGTGGGATCGTCGGTCGGCGCAGTCAATGGCGCGTTCCTGGCCTTTCACCCGAACAATATCGAGGGACTGGCCGAGCTCTGGATTGCGCTGCGCGACAACCGGCTCTGGCATCGCAACCTGTTGCGCATCGGACGGCGGCTGCTCACCCGCGGCACCTCGCTCTATTCGAACCGCTTTCTGCGCGACCTGTTCAAGCAGCATGTGACCATCGATGAAATCGCGGCCTCCGAGATCCCGCTGTTTCTGGTTACGACCAGCCTGTCCAGCGGACGCAAACACGTGATGGCCAAAGGACAATTGTTGGCCACGGTCATGGCGTCGGTTGCGTTGCCGGGACTGTTTCCGCCCGTACGGCTTGAGGCCGACTGGTGTGTCGATGGCGGATTGTCCTCGGGTCTTGACCTGGAGACGGCGATCCTGAACGGCGCAAGCCATACGCTGGCGGTTGATCTCGGCGTGCATCCGTCGCCGTATCAGCCGCGCGGACTGGTTGACCTGTTGGCACGCTCGATGGAGATCGCCTCACAGGAACGGACCAAGTCGGAGATCGACCAGTTCGGTTCTCTCGTGCCGACGGTGATCTGGCGTCCGGGCCTGCGTGCGGCATCGTTTGGATCGTTTGAAGACGTGGATGAGCTCTATGCGGCCGCAAAGGACCTTGCCCCAGTGATGATTGACCAGGCCATCGGTCCCGACGGTGAGTGGCTGCCCGGCGTCTACGAGGGCGTCGTCTCGGTGGCGAGGGTTTAGCGCATGGCCGGTATGTCCGATCTGCGGGTGTTGGATCTCAGTGACCAGGTCTCGGGCGCATATGCCTCGCGATTGCTGGCCACGGCCGGCGCTGACGTGACGCTGATTGAGCCAGTGGACGGATCTTCGCTGCGTTCGCGTCCTCCGCTGCTGACGGCGACAGAACCGAATCGCAGCGCGGCGTTCGAGTATCTCTCGGCCTGGAAACGCGGAGTGGCGCTGGACTGGTCGTCGGAGGCTGGGTTCGATGCGCTCGGTCGATTGCTGGATCAGGCAGATGTAGTCGTGACCACGATGGCAGCAGCCGACGCGCTGGCCTTTGATCGGCGGATACGGGCAGAGCGACCACCGCTCATCCATGTCTCGGCCACCTCCTACGGACTGACCGGACCGTGGGCCGGCTGGAGATCATCCGACCTGACCGATTGGGCCGCGGGCGGCTATCTGTACATCACCGGTGATCCGCTGCGCGAGCCGCTGCAGGGCGCGGGGCCATGGGCGTCGTACGTCGGGGGCATCGCTTCAGCAGTCGGGGCGCTAGCTGCGTTGCATGCTCGTCGTAGAACGGGACGTGGTCAGTTGGTCGATGTTGGGACGATGGAGACGATGGCCTCGGCTCATCAGTGGAGCCTGGCCATGTGGTCGCACCAGGGACGAATCAAGCATCGCGCCAATAATCGCCATGCCGAGGCGCATCATCCAGTTTCATTGATGCAGGTCGGAGATGGCTGGGTCTGCATCGCCGCACCGTCGCAGGCGCAGTGGATCAATCTGTGTGTGGCGTTGGATCTGCCGGAGATGGCCGACGACCCGCGTTACGCGACCGCTGGTCTTCGATACGACGTCGCCGAAGAGATCGATGGTCGCTTCGCCCCGTTTCTGATGTCGCGCACCAGGACCGAAGTCGTCGAGCACTTGCAAGCGCAACACGTGCCGGCCAGCGCCGTGCTGTCGATGGACGAGGTATTGGTTGACGAACAGCTTGAGGCTCGAGCCTACTGGGCCTATCCCGAGGATCTGGGCGAAGGAGTGAAGATGCCCGGTGTGCCGTTCGTCCTACCGTCGTCGCCCACGCAATTCAAAGCCGCGCCAACGCTCGGAGCGGATTCTGCGTCGGTGCTCGATGAGGCAGGGATGCAACGTGAAGAGATCGAGTCGTTGGCAGCATCCGGCGTGATTGGTCTGAGCGGAGCGGACTGTGGCTGAGGGCATGTTGTCCGGAGTGCGTGTCGTCGAGTTCGGCTATGCCTGGGCTGGACCGCTGGTCGGCCGGACGCTCGGTGATCTGGGCGCAGACGTGATCAAGCTGGAGCAGGACGTGTCACGTGGCGGTCATCTGCCCGACGATCCCGTGTTGCGCGCCGCGCTCGACGACTGGCGGCGCGGAGAGGCAGTCGAGCCAATGTTGCGAGCGTCCGTCTTCCCCGACGGTGAGCCTGAACCGGAGCCGTGGAATCGGGCGGGGATTTTCAACAAGCACAATCGCAACAAGCGCGGATTGTGCGCGGACCTGAAGTCAGCCTCAGGCAAGAAGATCTGGCGACGGCTGGTTAAACAGTCGGACGTGATCGTCGACAACTTCAGTCCGCGTGGGGTCAAGAATCTGGGCATCGACTACGAGACGGTTCGCGAGTGGAATCCGGGCATCATCTCGGTCTCATGCACGGGCTATGGACACACGGGACCGTTCCGACAGCGAGTCTCGTACGGGCCGGTGCTGGAAGCGCACTCAGGCGCGGCATCGGCGACCGGCTACGTCGAAGGCGGTCCGATGAAGATGGGCCACGCATTTCCCGACCCAATCGGCGGTCTGCACGGAGCCTTTGCGGTGCTCGCTGCGCTGTGGGAGCGCGACGCAACGGGTCAGGGATGCTTCGTCGATCTGTCCCAGCTTCAGACCTACACATCGGTCGCCGGAGATCTCGTCCTCGAGACATCGGCGCAGGGCCAGGCGCCGGCGCGAGGCAACCGCTCGCGCAGTTGCGCCCCTCAGGGCGTGTATCGATGTCGAGACGAGAGTCCCGATGCACGAGAGTCGATGGATATGTGGATCGCGATCACCATTGAAGATGATGACGCCTGGAAGCGATTCACAATACTGGTCGGGGACATTCGACTTGAGGATGATCGATTCCGAGACACGTCTGGACGCTTCGAGTATCACGACGAAATCGACGCGCTGATCAATGAGTGGACACGCCCTCAGGATCGCTTCGAGCTGGCCGAGCGTCTGCAAGCGGCGGATATCACCGCCCTGCCAGCAATGACCAATGGCGACCTGGTGCAGTCGGCTCACCTGCGCGATCGGGGGTTCATCGTGGAGTGGGATCAGCCCGGAGTCGGCGTCTACGAGTACGGCGGCTTCCCCATCCACTTCAGCGATTGGGGTCCAACCGAGATGCATCCCGCGCCGCAGTTGGGCGGGGACAACCGCCAGATCTGCGAGGAGCTCGGATTCTCGGTTGAGGAGATCGACGGGTTCGTCGCGGATGGCACCCTGGTTGATCAGCCGCCGCTGACTGGTGGTCGGTAGCAGCTACTCGTCGGTCGATGGGGTGCGGACGTGTTGGTGGGCCCTGAGGTATTCCCGAGTCATCATCAGGGCGGTGATGCCTTCTCCGACGGCGGCTCCGAGCTGCTTGGTTGAACCGGCGCGCGCATCGCCGGCGGCGTAGATTGATTCGACGCTTGTCTGGAAGCGATCATCGGTTTGGATGAAACCTCGCTGGTCGAGATCAACGACTCCCTGGAGGAAGTCGGTATTGGGCTGCAAGCCGATGAATACAAAGACGCCGTCAGGGCTGGTTTGTACGGTTCCCGCGCCCGACTCCAGGGTCAACGCCGAGAGTTTGCCATTGCTCTCCATGGCACTGACCGACGTATTGAGGGACAGCACAATCTGTGGATGTGACTGCACTTTCTCCTGCAAGACTGCCGAGCCGGCGAGTCGCTCGCCGCGATGGATGATATGCACCTGCTCAGCGAACTGGGTTAAGTACAACCCTTCCTCCAACGCCGAGTTGCCTCCGCCGATCACGGCGATCTGCTTCGCTCCGGCGTAAAACGGGCCGTCGCAAGTTGAGCAAAAGTGAACCGACGTGCCAATCAGATCGTCCTCGCCCGGAACGCCGAGTCGTCGATACGTGCTGCCCGGAGTCAGAATCGCCGCGTGCGCTGCGACGCGGTCTCCAGAGGACAGCGTGACTTGGACGTCCGACGACACGGCAATCTCGGCCGCTCCCACTGCTGACAACAACTCCACACCGAATCGCCGTGCCTGCGCGACGAACTTCGACATGAGGTCGTCGCCGTCTACGCCGTCGGGAAAGCCGGGGTAGTTGTCAATCCGGTTCGTCACTCCGGCCTGTCCGCCAAGCGCGGAACGTTCGACGACGACAGTGTCGATGCCCTCGCGGGCGGCATATATCGAGGCTGCAAGGCCAGCCGGTCCGCCACCGATGATCGCGAGATCGTAGAACTGTCGCTGGGGCCGGACTTGAATGCCCAGCGCCTGGGCGAGTTCCTCATCGCTCGGCTCAATCAGCATGCCGCCATCGGGCAGAATGACGGTTGGGATCGAGCGACCGCCGTTCTGCAACTCCTCGACGTAGGCCAAGGCCTCCGGATCCTGGTCGATGTCGATCCAGTCGTAATCGAGGCGATGCTCGCTGAGGAATGCCTTGGATCGCCGGCAATCGGGGCACCAAGGCGCGCCGTAGACCTTCAGCTCAGCCATCTCGTCCCGTCCGAGCCAGCGTCGCGATGCCATCTTCGTCCAGCCTATAGAGCAGCCACTCCGACTCGTGAGTCATCCCGAGCTGGTGATAGAACTTACGAGCCGGATTCCAGTCAAGCACCGAGAGGTCGAGCCGAGCCCAGCCTCGCGCTTCGGCGACTTGCGCTAATGCGCGCATCAACGCGAAACCCGCTCCAGTGCCACGCGCTTCCGCGGTGACGAACAGGTCCTCGAGGTACAGCGCCGGTGTGCCGGTCCAGGTTGAATAATGCGGAAAGAAGAGCGCCATGCCGACTGGCTGTCCGTCACGCTCGGCGATTAGCGTCTCGAACATTCGATGATCGCCGAAGCCGTCGCGGCGGATGCTCTCGACGGTCGCCTTGACCGTCGAGAGCGGTTCGTTCTCAAACTCGGCCAGACCAACGATGAAATCGAGGATGGTCTGCGCGTCGTCGGGCGTGGCTTCACGGATGCGGATGTCAGGCACAGCGATCTCGACTACTCGCCGGTGAAGATGGGCGGGCGCTTCTCGATGAAGGACGCCTGGGCCTCGCGAACGTCGTGTTCCGAGCGAGTGGCGTGCGAAATGGCCGTGATCTCGTTGCGCAGCGCCTCGTCGAGCGTGGCGTTGAGATTGCGCTGCATCACGCGTTTGGCGGCGCGAGAGGCGAGTGGTGGCCAGAACGCGATCTCGGAGGCCAGCGCGCGAGCGCGGTTCATCAGCTCTTCGTGCGGCACCCGCTGATTGACTAGTCCAATCTGTAGCGCCTCGTCGGACTCGACAAAGCGGCTGGTCTGGACCAGTTCGACGGCTTTCGGATAGCCAACGACGCGAGGCAGGAACCAGGTCATGCCAGCGTCGGGGCTGAGCGAGCGCTCGAGGAAGACAACCTTGAATCGTGCCTTTTCGGAGGCGACACGCAGGTCACAGGAGAGTGCCAGGCTCATCCCGGCGCCCGCCGCAACGCCGTTGACGGCGGCGATGGTCGGCTTGTCGAGCTGGCCAAACGCGAGCGCCTGGTGGCCGACCCAGCCGAACTCGTCCATCCGGTCGTTCTGGGTGTCAGGAGCCGAATCCTTGGGACGGGCAGTCAGGTCGGCGCCCGAGCAGAAGCCACGTCCGGCGCCGGTGACGATCACGACGCGAACGTCATCATCAGCCTGGAGCTGGTTGGCAGCGGCGACCATCTCATTGTGCAGATCGCGCGAAAGCGCATTCAGTTTCTCCGGGCGATCAAGCATGATCGTCCCGATCTGGTCGGCGATATCGAGTCTCAGGTGTTGGAAAGTCATGATTCGCTCCGTTCGTTGAGCAGCGTACTGCGCATCGTGGCAATCTCTGAGAATCGGAAGCACGAAGCATCGTGATCGTTGACGATGCCGACCGCCTGCATGAATGCGTAGCAGGTCGTGGGCCCAACGAACCGGAATCCACGACGCTTGAACTCGCGAGACATAGCTTTCGACTCATCGGTCTGCGATTGCATGTCGGTGCGCGGCTCGTTTGCAGGATCGGCGTAGGCCCAGACGATGTCTGCGATTGACAGTCCCTGTTCGCGAAGCAGCAACGTCGCCCGCGCGTTGGCGATGGTCGACTCAATCTTGCCCCGATGTCGGATGATGCCTGTGTCATGGACCAGCAGATCCACACTTGCTTCGTCGATCTCGGCGATGGCTTCGACATTCCACTCAAGGAATGCGCGCCGGTATCCGTCGCGGCGCATCAGGATCGTGTGCCAGGAGAGTCCCGCCTGTGCACCCTCGAGTGTCAGCGCCTCAAAGAGTTTCGCCTCATCTTGTGTCGGGACGCCCCACTCGAGATCGTGGTAAGCAATCTCGTCAGGGTCGTCGCCGGGCCAGGAACATCGTTGGGGCATGGTCGGTTCCAATGGGTACCGCTTGGGTAAAATGGCATCACTAGACTAAGACCGAAGACGAGGGGAAAGCGTCTGTGGCCGACAAGCCGGGTAAGACACCACCAAAGCGTCCGGTCAGCAAGCCCGGAAAGGTCACGACCAGTGACCCGCGAAAGCCGGTAAGAGGGTGATCAAGTGAGGATCTTGAAGAGGTGGAAGCTCTCCCTTCTCCGAAGGATTCGTAGGATCTTTGTGCCTGAACCGCTGCACACAGACCAAGACCGCGAAGAAGCGAGACAGTTTCGCGAGCGGAACCCAAGAGTCCCTTTCTCGAGACCAGCTCGTTGGCGCTCCGGCCTCTAACCGGGGCTCGAGGCACTGGCCCAGACAACAGCGGCACTGATCAGCAGGGCCACGACGTGAAGCAATGTGCCGAACGCAATTACTCTGATGTAAGTTCCCTTCCGTTCGATTTCGTTGACGACGTCGTCTGACGCTTCACTGAGCGCTTCAATGTAGTACCAGGCCAAGAAGTGGTCGGTCCACCCTCCCTGTCTGTTTTGGAGGAGTCCGGCAGGCTCATTGAACTGCGAAATCGTACGTGGCTTTACGCAGAGCCATCCCAACGTCAGGAGGGCGCAAACGGCAAATCCTGGCGCCAGTATTGCCCAGCCTGATAGTGATAGACCGACGATCGCCCCAACGAACGCGGCAAACAACGCCAGATTGACTGCAGCCAGGAACATGGCCTTGCTGTCTAGTGTGTCAGTCGCGCTCAACAACGTTGCCAAGTGGGCGCTGGCCACCTGGAGGGAAGCCATTCCTTGAGACTCTGATGATTCGTATGGCCCTTGGGGCGGGATGATCGGCATAGCTCGAATATCCTAGTGCCATGGCCTTTGTTCTTGGCATCACCGGATCCATTGCCTGTGGCAAGTCGCTGCTTTGCCAGCACCTTGTCGAGGCCTACGGCGCTCGACACATTGACGCCGACCGACATGTTCACACCATGTACGAGCCGGGCAAACCGGCGTTCGACAGGATCGTGGCTCAGTTCGGCAACACTGTTGTTGGCACTGACGGATTCATCGACCGCAAGGCACTGGGTGACATCGTCTTTGGCAAGCCCGATCTGCTGGCGGCCCTTCGGACAGCGATTGGCGATATCGAGGGCGAATTCATGCGACTCCTGCGAGAGCTGAAGGACGATCCAGCGCCAATCGCGGTGTTTGAAGCTGTCCGGCTCTTCGAGGGGCCGTACATGGAAGTCTGCGATGCCGGCTGGCTGGTGGCGTCGGAGGACGAAACCGCGCTGACGCGACTGATGTCCCGCAAGAACTTCTCGCGCGAGGAAGCAGAACAACGGATGGCGTCGGCGATTCACTGGACCGAGCGTGCGCCCAAAGCCGACCTGGTGCTGCACAATGACAGCTCGGTCGAAGAATTTCTCGCCTCCGTCGACGACGCCATCGCGAGCGCACTGAAGGATCATCAATAGCCGCTAGCCTCTAGTCGCAACAACATCCCTTGCCACGAGTTTCTGATGGAGGCGAATATGGGCGCGCTCGACGGACTTCGCGTAATCGACTTCGGCCAGTACATGGCCGGCCCGTTAGCGGCGATGATGCTCGCCGACCACGGTGCAGACGTGATTCGTATCGACCCACCTTCGGGTCCGTTGTGGGACACGCCCGGCAACGCGGTCTGGAACCGTGGCAAGCGCCGCATTTCCCTGGATCTTAAGACCGCTGACGGCAGGCGCACGGCGCAGGAACTAATCGCCTCGGCAGATGTAGTCGTCGAAAACTTCCGCCCGGGCGTGATGGATCGGTTGGGTTTGGGCGCCGAAGAATCGACCAACATCAACGACCGACTGATCTACCTGTCGATGCCAGGATTCTCACCCGACGACGAGCGCGCCGGGATTCCGGGATGGGAAGGCGTGGTCTCTGCACCGGTCGGAACCTACAGCGGATCGTTGATGGCCGATGCGCCGCAGCCGGTCTATACCGCAGTCCCGATTGCTTCCTCATATGCGGCCTTCACCGGCTGTGCGGGCGTCTCGATGGCATTGGTTGCGCGTGAGCGGGACGGCTTTGGACAGCAGATCGAAGCATCGCTGCACGACAGCCTCTATCAGGCGATTGGCATTCGCGGGCTCAAGTATCTCGACCGTGACGCACCGCGCGGCCCGGTTCCCTGGGTTGGTCCCTACGAATGTTCCGATGGTCGGTGGGTGTTCTTCCATGCCGCATATTCGCACTTCATCCGACAGTTCTGCGTCGCCGCAGGCGTGCCGCAGTGGCTGGATGAGCCGTGGTCGAACGCATCGGAAATCCAGCAAGACTTCGCGCTCGCCGATGTGGCCAGGGCGCAGTTGACCAACATCTTCCTGACAAGAACCGCGCAGGAGTGGGAAGACCTGATCAACGAAGCCGGTCCACCGACTGTGCGATCTCTCGACTCGTCTGAATGGCTACACGAGCCTCACGCACGCGAGGCGGAGATCATCGTCGAACTCGACGATCCGCAGCTCGGCCCGATGTTGCAGCCTGGAATCCAGGTGCGCATGGGCGGCACGCCGGGTGAGATTCGTGGGCCTCGCAGGGCGCTGGATGCCGACCGTGCCGACATCATGTCGGAACTGTCAAGGACGGCGCCGTCCGCGATGAGCGCCCCTGGCGGCCGACTGTCGAAGGCGCTCGAAGGCATGACTGCGCTCGACCTCTGCATCATCCTCGCCGGCCCGACCTGCGGCCGGACCCTGGCTGAGTTTGGCGCCGACGTGGTCAAGATCGACAACCCGTCGCGCGAGAACGGGATCATGCTGCATGAGGACATCAACCGCGGCAAGCGCTCGATGCTGCTGGATCTGAAACGTGATGAGGGCCGTGAGGTCTTCATGGAACTGGCCGCCGACGTGGATGTGGTCGTCCAGAACTACCGGATGGGCAAAGTCGGCGGCCTGGGGGTCGACTACGACTCGGTGCGGCAGATCAATCCCGACGTGGTGTATGCATCGCTGAACGCGTTCGGCGAGATCGGTCCCTGGGCCGGACGCGCCGGCTGGGAGCAGTTGGCGCAGTCGGCCAGCGGAATGATGACCCGCTACGGCGACACCGAGCCGACGCTGCAACCATTCGCGATCAACGACTACGGCACCGGCATCAACGGTGCCTTCGGGGTCGGTATGGCGCTCTATCACCGACTGCGAACTGGCGAAGGTCAGCAGGTCTTCACAGCGCTGGCCCGCACCGCGAGCACGATGCAGTCCTCCATGCTGCACGAGTACGAGGGCAAGCGTTGGGACGAACCGGCCGGCCAGGATGCGGTCGGCGAGGGACCGCTGCACCGACTCTACGAGGCGTCCGACGGTTGGCTGTTCATCGGGGCCAAGCCTGAGCAGTCGGGCGACATGCCTACTCCTGAAGAACTCAAGACCAGGACGGTGGCCGAGTGGGTCTCGGACTTGACCGACAAGGGCATCGGCGCATCGGCCGTTGGCTCGGTTGAGGACGCCATGACCGAGGAACGCGCCGTGTCAGAGGGCTTCTCGATCACTCGAGATCACGAGGGACGCGGTCGAGTCCGGACCAATGGTCCGTCCGTGAAGATGAGTCGTACACCAGTCGAGGTGGGTCGGCCGGCAATGGTCCCCGGATCTGGGGCGTCCGAAGTGTTGGGAGACCGAACCTCGGAGCTATCCGAGGCAGGTGTGGTCGTCGCGGCGGACTGAGTCACTGGTAATGAAGACGACCAACCACTTCTGGGACGCCAGGTTCGAGTCTCCGGACCGCGGGCGCATCCAGCTCGCATGGATTCAGAGGGTGGTCGACCGACCCAGGCATGAAGTGGTGCAGTCGGACGGGCGAATCCTGCGCTGGGGCGCAGTTCCGGAGTTCGGCGGCCGTTACATCCGAGTGGTACTCTTGGCAGACGGCGAGACAGTGCATACTGCGTTCATTGACGGGAGATTCCGGCCGTGAAGCGCAAGTACTACGAAGACACCGACACGCTCTGGTTTGTGTTCTCCGACAAGCCCGTCGTTGACTATGTCGACCTTGACTTCCAGACCTTGCTCGAGCTGGACTGCAATGGCAATCCTGTGGCGCTCACTATCGAGCATGCTCGCGAGCGGAAGATCCTACCGGAACACTCGACTGACCAGATCCCTGCTTGAGTCTCACTCTGACCGGCCCGCATCTCCGGAGCAGTTATCCTCACGCCAGACTTGAGAGGGGCTGGATATGGCCTTGGCGTTGTCGGATGTTCGGATTTTGGATTTGACCCAGTATGAGGCTGGGACGTCTTCGACCCAGGCGTTGGGATGGTTGGGGGCTCAGATTGTCAAGGTGGAGCCTCCGGGACGGGGAGAGCCGGGACGACGTTTGGGGGCTGGGTCTGATGCGGTCGACTCGACTTACTTCATCACACTGAACAACAACAAGCGCTCGTTGACGCTTGACCTCAAGTCCGATGATGGGCGCGAGATCTTCAAACAGCTCGTCCCTAAGTTCGACATCGTGGTCGAGAACTTCACCCTGGGCACGATGGAGCGGCTGGGCATTGGCTACGACACGCTCAAGGAGATCCATCCTCAACTGATCTACTGCACCGTGAAGGGTTTTGGCACGACCGGTCCCTGGGCGCCGACAAAGTCGTTCGACATGGTTGCGCAGGCGGCCGGCGGCGCGATGGCGATCACAGGCACCAACGAGACGCTGCCGCTCAAGCCAGGACCGACGATTGGCGACACAGGAACGGGCGTGCAGGCAGCGATCGGCATGCTCGCGGCGCTCTGGCAACGTCAGCGCGACGGTGTGGGACAGAAGGTTGAGCTTTCGATGCAGGAAGCGGTGACCAACTACACCCGCGTGCCGATGACGCGCCGCGAGGTCTCGGGCGACCCTGCGCCGCCCTACGGCGACGGTCAGACTGCCCCGACGGGCCTCTTCCCTTGTAAGCCTGGAGGACGCTCGGACTGGGTCTGGATCGTGGTTGCCGGCGGCCGGATGCGAAAGGCGCTGATGGATACGATCGGTCGGCCCGACCTGGCCGAGTCCAACGGCGCACGAGGGATCACCCGCAATGAGGGCGACGACGTCCGTCAGGCGATCGAGTCCTGGACCAGGCAGCGCACCAAGTACGAGGTGATGGACGAGATGCGAGAGGTCGGCGTGCCCTCAGGCCCAGTGCTCGACTCGGGAGAGATCTTCACCAACGAGCACCTGCGAGAACGAGGCATGCTGGTCGATATCGAGCATCCAACCCGAGGTCCGATGACACTGCTTGGCTGCCCGATTCGACTCAGCGAAAGTCCCGCCGTGCACCGTCGTGCGCCACTGCTCGGCGAGCATACGGCTGAGGTGCTAGCTGAGGAGTTGGGGCTCGAGGTATCAGAGGTTGAGGCGCTGGCGATGTCGGGGGTCGTTTCTGTGTAAGGCCTCCAGTTCCGTCATTCCTGCCCCCGCCGCCAATCCTGGCCCCGCCGTCATTCCTGCGAAGGCAGGAATCACGAAGCACCCAGGCTCATCCGCGACTCGGCGTAACGGCGTACCGAGGAAGGCCGCGAGCCGAAGGCCCCGGGCACGGCTGGTGCTCTTGCTGCGGTCACCCGAAGGAGATCGGGTTTCCTGCCTGCGCAGGAATGACGGAGGAGCGGAGGAATCACGATGCCCCCAGATTCATCTGCGACTCGGTGCGAAGGCGTGCCGAGGAAGGCTGCGAACCGAACGCCCTGGGCACGTCTGGTGCTCTTGCTGCGATCACCCGAAGGAGATCGGGATTCCTGCCTGCGCAGGAATGACGGAGGAGCGGCAGGTAAGACGGAGAGTGGAGGTACGCGTGGGTCTCAGCCCAACGCGACATCCCAGCGCTCTGCGCAGTTTTGGACGACCAGATCGATGTCCTCAGGCAGAATCGCGCGATCCTCCGCGAGCTGGACTGCGTCTGACCTGACTCGGCTCAGATATGACTCTTTGTCGCCGTAGCGGGCGATAATGTCCTCGCGGCTCATCCACTGGGTCAGCCCGACGAAGTGACTGGTCAGGTCTTCGCCTCCGGTCTCTGGATGGCGGGGATTCCAGCCGGTATGCAGACCGATGGGCTGTGTGAGATCGGGTAGACGGAGACCGGCGACTTCATTGCCGTCGTCATCGACTGCGGATACGTAGCCCTGGTACTCGTCGCCTTCGGTCGCTGGCAGCGATGTCCAGTCGACCGTTCTCACTCGCGACAGACGGTCAGGGTCCGGAGTCGTCACGCGGTCGCTGAGCTTTGCGAGCACATCGTTCCGCCTGGCGGCTGTGCCGTTTGCGCAACTCGGGACGCTTGACGGCGGCGGCTCCGACTCTCCGGCGGCCCAGCGATCCAGATTGACCAGTGCCGCGCGCATCAACGGTGTCTGATCGACGGCGTTGTGCCGATACATGCTGCGCTCGTCGGTCAGGTAGAAGCTGTCCACCGGCTCGGCTTGTCCAGGGCCGTGCTGCGTGCAAGCGAGCAGGTAGTGCCGCGATTGCGGATGCTGGGGGATGTCCTCGTCGGTGGCGGGGTCGATATCGATCAGCGAGGCGTCGCCGCGCCAGAACTCCCAGCTCGTGTTCGTCTTCACGACCTTGGGCGTCACGCCTTGCTCGTCGGAGCGATTGAGCAGCCCATCGCGATCACCAGTCAGCGGATCGTCGCGTTCGACGTCGGCAAACGGGAACTCATGAATCGGCCCGGCCAGGAACAGTTGCGATGGCTGTCCGTAGCGACGATTGAACTCGCCGCGAATCCCTCCGGCCACGTGGATGTGGACTCCGTCGAAGGCTCGCTGCGTGAGCGCGTCCGGATCGCGGTTCAGCCCCAGATAGAGCAGGTGGCGCAGGAATCGCCCGCTCTGCGAGATGCCGAAGCCGTGCACTCGATCGTACGAGCGTTGCCAGTTTCGGAGGAACAGGGCAGCGTCGCGGAATGCGAGCAGGCCAGTGCCGACGACCGGCGAGCGATCGGTCGGGTAGACGATCTCGTAGATTCGGCCCGGCGTGAACCCTCCTTCGATCCAGAGGTCGCGGGTGCTCGGGACGACCCCGTCGTCGGTCTGACGAGCGAAGCGCCAGCGGTCATGTGGAATCTCGCTGGGTTCGTCGTCTTCATACTCACGGACGTAGAGGCGCGCGTTTTCGGCCGCGTCGCTCGAGACCGGGTATCCGGGTTGGCCCAGGTGCTCGATCGGCATCGAAGCGTATCGCTTGCTGGGTCGCAGGTCGGTGATCGCTTCACCGGAGATGGAATTGCCGTCAAGTCCGAGAGCTTCGGGCGCCTGGAACTGGAGCAGCGTCTCGATGTCCGGAGCATTCCACTGCCAGGCAACCGAAGCGACGCTGAATCCGTGGCGGAAGAGGAAGCCGTCACCCGGGTGTTGAGGATCGCTCACCGAGAGCTCGGCAGGAGTGCGGTTCAAGGCGCCCGGCAGCAGACTGCGTCCTCGGTTGGGCACATCAATCACCAGCGCGCCGTTACCGGATGAAGGATCTTGCGGGCGGATCAGCACTAGGTCGCCGCTAAAGCGAACGCAGCCGTCGGTCCCGCGATTCGCACATTCTAGGTCGGTGATGCGCTGGTGGTCTTCCAACATCGGGTTGACCGCGTAGCGCAATCGAGCGCGAATCAGCTCGAACGCGCCAGCGTCGCCGAACGCCTGGCCGTCGGCATAGGGTCCCTGGTGGGTGATTTCGATTCGTTCGACAGACATACTCGTCCAGCTTTCGTTACGTGATGCAGGGTAGGGCGACCACTAAAGGGGAGGGAGACCCCAGTCATCGCGTATTCCCACTTGGCCCTGCGTGAAGATGCGTGTGTCCATGGTTCGCAGATCGGATGAGATGACGGGTCGGAAATCCATCAGGCTCAAAATGTCACGCTGGAGTTCCACGCCCGGCGCGATCTCAGTGAGCATTGGCCCCAGTTTCGTCAGTTCGAACACTGCTCGTTCGGTGACGTAGCGAACCAACTTGCCTTGCTCAAACATACGAGGCCCGTTGAAGCAGACCGCCTGCACTTGCTCGACTGCGCGGGAAAACTTGCCTTCCCTCTCGATCCTCAGGTTGCCGTCCTGACCGAGCGCCTTGAGTCCGCCTGCTCGGAATGGTGCGATGAACACCAATCGTTGAATATGCGCGCCGATATCCATTGACCCGCCTGGACCAACAATGGTGTCGCCGTAGCGCAGCAGGTTGACGTTGCCCTGCGCGTCGAACTCGAGCATGCCCAGGCACGAGGCGTCCATGACGGAGGTCGTGTACATGCTGAAAATGTCCGCTGTTTCAAGAATGCTCGTCACGCCGGATCGATACCAACGGCCGTTCATGACCCCGCCAAGTACACCTGTCTCGACCGAGAACCGTAGCTCAGGGTCGACATCGTCGTCCACGGCAGCGGCAGCGACATCCCGCATCGGTGGGCCAAGTCCGAGATTGACGAGCTCTCCGCGCTTGAGTTCCATCAACGCCCGCCGGCCGGCAATGATGTCGGCAGTTAGCTTGCGTTCGCTCGGAGCCGGAGTTTCTCCAGCCTCCTGCCAGCGACGCCATACTTCCGTGTCATGGTCGAGCATTACTTGTCGCGGAGGACGCGGCAACTGAGCTTCCTGGTCCATCCAGTCCAACATCGGCGCCGACTCGTCCACGTGCGCTTCGGAATGAATCACGATCTGATCAACGAGTTCACCTGGCACGGCGACATGGCGAGGAGCGATCTCACCTTCGTCGACTAATCGGGCGGCCTGAACGATGACCTGCCCTCCCGGCTGACGCTTTGCGGCAAGCGCTTGATGTAGGACGCTCATCGTGACCTGCTCATCTTCGAGAGAGAGATTTCCTGCTCGATCAACAGTGGTCCCCCGGATTATGGCCACATCGACCGGCATCGGGCGGAACATTAGCTGGGGACCGCTAGCAAGCTCGACGCGCTCGACCAGCGCTTCAGAGGCCGCCATTCGGTTGAGGCAACCGCCAGCGTTGGCGCCATCGTGGGTCGGATCCATGTACGTATCAAGTCCCGTCTCGGTTAGCAGCGCTTGTCCAGCAGCGCTGGCCCGACACCAGAATCCCAGCGTGCCCAGGGGATAGCAGTAACCAGCGACCTGTTCCGCATTGACCATTTCACGCAGCCGAGGATGCAGCGTGTACCAACCGCTGAGCACCCGCTTCAGCAACCCATAGTGGGCTAACGGCTCGATCCCGCCGAGACCGGTCGGAAAGATATCGAACCAGGTGAGATCACACGGGTGACCGGTCTCAAGAAACCGACGCTCTAGCGCGTCGAGTACGGGGATCGTCAACATGTATCCGATCGTGCCGGAGATCGTGATCGTGCCGCCATCGGGGATCGAGGCGACGGCCTCCTCGGGCGTCGCGATTCTTGGGCGTTGGCTCAGCTCAGGCCCCACAGCTTCTGGGCGTTGCCTCCGACGATCTTTTGGGCGTCTTCGATCGAGTCGGTGGCATTGAAGACGTCCCAGAGGCTTTGCTGGGTGTAGCCGACGGCGCTTTCGGGGTGTGGGTAGTCGCTACCCCAGAGGACATTGTCGACACCGATAAGATCGAGCTGGCGCAGCCCGGACGGGTCCTCGATGAACGTTGCGTAGCAGTTCTCGAACCAATACTCGCTCGGTCGCTTGGCCAGCTTGGGCGTCATCTCGCTCTCGAACGAGGCGTAGACCTTGTCACAGTCGAACAACGCGCTGGGCACCCAGGAGATACCACCTTCGGTGAAGACGACGCGCAGTCCGGGGTTGCGCTCGAAGATGCCCGCGAAGGTGAGCAGCGCGAACAGGCGGCGGAAGGGCTGGAAGGCGACGACGATGGTCGTGGCCAACCCGCCCTGGCCGCGAGCGTCGAACGTCTCACCGACGTGGAAGCTGAGCGGCAGACCGGCCTCGCCGATCGCCTTCCACATCGGTTCGAGGGCTCGTGCGTTGTAGTAGACCTTGGCATGCGGCGGCGGCAGCGAGGGCATCAGCACGCCCTTGAAGCCGAGCGCCTTGATCTTCTGTAGCTCGTCCTCGGTCGCCTCGGGATTCCAGTAGTTGAGCAGCGCCAGACCGTGCAGCTTGCCCGGTTGCTCGGCGCAGAACTCGGCCAGCATCTCGTTGTAGGCGTCCATGCAGGCCTGGATGTAGTCGAAATCCTCGTTGCGGATCACGCCCAGCATGCGCTGCGGGAACATGATTTCCTGATCGACGCCCTCGCGCGTGATCTCTTCGACGCGCACCGCTGCGTCCCACATCCCAGCGCGACCCTCGATCAGCTCGCTGGGCATGCCCGGGTTGTCGGTCGACTTGCCGTCGATCTCCATGTGGAAACCGCGCTCGTTGAACATGCCGCGTGGCGCCCTGTCGCGGTACTTCGCCGGCATCCGGTCGACGAACTCGCCGGTCTCCAGCCAGTGGCTATCGGCTGAGATCACGGTGGTGCCGGCGGGCAACGGACGCGAGACCTCGGGCAGCTCACGCTGATTCGGCCAAGGCAGGGGACTGGTGCTGATACTGCTGAGTTGGGTGGTCATGTGGGGTCTCTCGGGCTGCGACGGATGTTGCCAAGCAGGATAGTGCTTTGGGGATCTGGCTCAGGCGGTGCGGACGATGAGGGTTCGCAGGGGGCTTCCAGGCTTGTCAGGCCGTTGTGCCGGAGTCGGAGAAGGAGCGGGTCCCCGCGTGAAGCGGGGACTGGAAACTCGGTTATGCATCGGACTTGGCTAGGGGGAGAGGGGAATGGCTGACGTCTCGTCAGGCTCAGCAGTGGGAGAGAGAGAGGGCACCCACAAGGGGCGCCCCTACAAGAATCTTTCGGGCCCCTGAAGTTGGTCCCGGTAACTCCGAGATTCCCGCGCCAAGCGCGGGAATGACAAGCAGCGTTGTAGGGGTAGCCTGCGATCTATGGCTGTCGAAGCGACGACGATTGAGCGGGGTAAGGCGAGCCGCTGGCGGATCAGGCGCATTTACTACGGCTGGTACGTGCTGTTTGGCATGGTCGTGGCGCTTGTCGTTGCGGAGGGATTGACGCTTGGATCCCTGAGCGCCTATACCGAGCCGCTGGAGCAGCGCTTTGGATGGTCTCGGGCTGAGGTCTCGATGGGCTTCTCGGTCACAGTCGGGACGATCGGCCTGTTTGCTCCGATCATCGGGCGGCTGATCGATGTGGTCGGACCGCGGCGGCTGATGCTGATCGGCGCGCCGTTGTGCGCGGTGGCGTTCGTGTTGCTGGCGTTCATGACGCAGCTCTGGCAGTGGTACGTCTACCTGGGCGTCTCATCGCTGGCGCTGGGCTTGGTCGCCTACATGCCGGCCCAGGCACTGGCCGTGCGCTGGTTCGACCGACGCCGCGCGGTCGCGCTGAGCATCATCGGCGCCTCGGTCTGGATGGGTCAGCTGATCATGCTGCCCCTGGTGCAGCTGATCATCACGAGACTCGGCTGGGGCGACGCGTTTCTCTACTCGGCGATGCTGATCGTGGGCGCATACATCGTGGCTTTCATCTTCGTCCGCGACCACCCCAGAGAGGGCGAGAGCGACGCGCCGGCGACCACACTTGCCACGGCAGCGCCTGCGCAGCCGGTCGTGCTCAGCGGGCTGACGATCGGGCAGGCAATCCGCACGCCACTGTTTTGGATGCTCGTGCTGGGGCTGATGCTGCTCTACTTCGTTGTCTTCGGCTGGTTGTCGCAGGGCGTCCCCTACTACCGCTCGGTCGGCTTCTCCGACACCTGGTCGGCGCAGATCGTATCGCTGACGGCGGGCGGCGCAGTGGTCTGGCTGTTGACGGCCGGCACGCAGATCGAGCGGTTTCGGCGCCCGGAGCGCGTGGCGTCAATCTGTGCGCTATTCGTCTGCGCATCGCTGATCGTGCTGTATCTGACCGGCGGCAGTATTCCTGGCGTCAGCGTTGCGGTGGTGTTGTACGTGGTCGGCTTCGCTGCGGCGCCGCCGCTGGAGGGGCTGATGCTATCGCGGGCGTTCGGACTGAAGAACTTTGCCACGATCATGGGTACGGCGTTCATGTTTCAGACGATCGCGATCGTCTTCTCGCCGTTCATCGCCGGCAGCCTGTACGACCGGAACGGCAACTATGACCTGGTGCTACTCATCTATGCGATCTGCGTCGCCGGGAGTTGCCTGGTCTTCATGTTGGCGAGTCGGTTGCCGCAGCCGTACCGGCACACGTAGATGTGTCAGGTGACGATCAGGATCGCCAGGGTGATGACGGCGAGCGTGAGGAAGAGAGCGTCGGGGAGAAGGCTGGTGCGTCGGGAGTTCATGTCATCCAGCGATTCCGTCGGGTCGTGAGAATTCCTTCGTAGGAATCCGAGCGTACGGCGGACGGATTTGCGCTGTTCGACGAGGATGTTAGGACTGTTACGGGAAGGTCAAGGGTGAGAGAGTTGTGGTCGGGGAGAGAGGATTTGAACCTCCGACCTCTTCGTCCCGAACGAAGCGCGCTGCCAGGCTGCGCCACTCCCCGACCGATTTAGCTTACTACCAGCCCCTACCAGTTAGTGAACGATCCGTCGCGCCGTTTGAGCATCGGGGCGAAGCCTGTGGCCGGTTCTGGATATTTCGATGCAGCCTCGGGGTCGAATGTGATACCCCAGCCGGGCTGGTCGGTGGGCAGCGCGTGTCCGTGCTCGAATGGAGTTTGCTGTGGGAAGACGTCCTCGAGCACGCTGCCCGGCGGCCTGGCCATTTCGAGCACGCCGGCATTGGCCGCTGCAAGCGTGAGATGCGCTCCGGCGGCCGAGGATACAGGGCCGAGCGGATTGTGCGGCGCAATCTGGATGTGGTGCGTCTCAGCCCAGCGGGCGATCTTGAGGGCTTCGGTGAACCCGCCGACGAGGCAGAGATCGATGCGCGCGTAGTCGATAAACTCTTCCTCGATGGCGGTCGCGAAGCCCCACTTGGTGAACCACTGCTCGCCAGCGGCCAGCGGGACGTTGGTGCGTTGACGCAGACGGCGGTACGATTCGGGCCGCTCGGAGCGAAGTGCGTCCTCAATGAAGAAGGGATTGACCTCTTCGACCACCTGGCAATAACGAAGCGCATCAGGCGGATCGAGACGGGTATGCACATCGACGCACAGCTCAAGTTCGGGGCCAAAGTGGGCGCGAACAGCCTCAATCGCCCGGACCGAGCGTCGCACAGCGTCTGAAGGCTCGAACGACTCGCCTGTCGTACCGCTCAGTCCCCAGCGAGCAAAGCGCCAGCCATCTGCGACGGTGCGCTCAATGTCCTCGATCAGGGCTGCCGGATCGTCCTCACCCTCGTTGTGCGGGTAGCAGTGGATGCGATCGCGGACGAGCCCGCCGATCAGGTTGTAGACCGGCTGACCCAGCAACTTGCCCTTGAGGTCCCAGAGCGCGAGGTCGATGGCCGAAATCGCGGCCGCGTTGATCCGGTCTGCGGGGAAGAACGAAGCCCGCGCCATGATCTGCCAGAGATGCTCCGTGCGCATCGGATCCTCGCCGATGACCAGCTCCGAGAATCGCTCAATGCAGGCGGCAATCGGTTGTTCCTGCCAGCTCAGCCCAGACTCGCCAACGCCGTAGGTGCCGTCGTCAGCGGTGACTGTCACAAACAGGTGAGGTCGCCAGGTCATGATCGGGTAGATGTCGATGCTGGCGATGTTCATAAGGACAGGCTCTGTCGAGAGTTTCTGGAGCTCCCCTTTTGGGGGACCTGTGGTTAGACTCGCTCCCCCTCGCAGCGGGAGCTGTCGCGGAGCGACTGAGGGGGTCCCTCGGTGCGCGACAAGCAGTGAGGTGGGGGCCGGGAGGGACCCCCTCCGCCTTCGTCACCTCCCCCTGCGAGGGGGAGGCGGGATTATGCGTACCTCCCTCGATGGGGAAGCACTTGAGCGTCAGCGACGGTCGTCGCGGCCGTCGTAGATTGGCTCGTTCAGATAGACGTCGCCGTTGCGGATCTTGAGATTGAAGAGGCACTTCGGGTCAGTACAGACCCATGCCTTGAAATGCACGGCGGCTCCCTGTCCGCCGAAGTCGGACAGGGGGACCAACACACCTTTCTCACACTGCGCGCACCTGGGAAATCCACCTTGAATCACGTCGACCGCATCGTTCGCCATCGCCCCACAACTCCCTTGGGCCGCGCCCGCTCACCGGCATCCACAGCACAGTCCCGCTCAGCAGCAGCCCACGATGTCCACTGCGCATGCTAGCGCTTGCGAGGTCGGGTCTGCTCAGGTGGCGGATGCCGATCAGCGACTAACCGGCCGATTGATCGTCGTCCTGCTGCCATTGCTCTCGATGCAGCAAGTAGTACTCGTAAGCGTCGGCGAGAGCGATCCAGGACGCCTCAATCACGTCGGCCGATGCGCCGACCGTCGTCCAAATGCGGTGACCATCAGTAGATTCGATCAGCGCGCGGACCTGCGCCTCAGTGCCGGCGTCGGTGTCGATAATGCGGACTTTGTAGTCGAGCAATGAGACCGCCGCGAGTTCCGGGAACGCCTGCTCCAGTCCTTTGCGAGCAGCGCCGTCGAGCGCGTTGACCGGGCCATTTCCGCCGGCGGTCGTGTGGAACAGGTCGTCGCCGACACGAATCTTTGTGGTGGCTTCGGCCATCATCAACGACTCGTCGCCACCATTGGTTGTCTGAATCGCGCCGGGACGGCGACGTTCGATGACGAGGAAGTCGTCCAGCACGAACGGTGCTTGATAGTCGGGCCTTGAGCGCAGCGCGAGCAACTCGAACGACGCGTCGGCCGACTCGTACTGAAATCCGCGCGACTCCATCTGCTTGACCTGGCCCAACAAGGCCGTGGTCTCCTCCTGGGTCAGTGGCAGGTCGTGACCGCGTTCTTCGAGCTTGAACTGGATGTTGCGCTTGCCTGAGAGCTCGGAGACGAGGACTCGGCGGTCGTTACCGACGGCGGCGGGTTCGATGTGCTGGTAGTGATTGGGATCCTTGACCACGGCGGCAACGTGGTATCCGGCTTTGTGAGCAAATGCGGAAGCGCCGACGTATGGCGACAGCCCGTTCATCGGTAGGTTGGCCAGTTCGGCGACGAAACGGGATGCGGTCGTGATTTCTTGTAGCTGATGGTCTTCGACGACACGCATACCCATCTTCAGTTGCAGATTGGGGATGATCGAGGACAGGTTGGCGTTGCCGCAGCGCTCGCCGTAGCCGTTGAGACAACCCTGAACCTGCTCCACACCCTCGCTGACCGCAGCGAGCGAGTTGGCCACGGCGAGATCGCAATCGTTGTGCGTGTGAATGCCCAGCTTGGCGTCTGGGAGCGTCTCCCGGACAGCACGAATCGCTTCAATGACTTCATGGGTCATCGCGCCGCCGTTGGTGTCGCAGAGAATCAGGTACTGCGCACCGGACCGATACGCGGTACTGACCACATTCAGCGTGTAGTCGGGATCCTGCTTGTAGCCGTCGAAGAAGTGCTCGGCGTCGAAGTGGACCTCGCGTCCAATCGAGGACATGTACTGGACCGATTCGCGCACCATCGAGAGATTTTCTTCCCGCGAGGTGTTGAGCACCGTCTTGACCTGCGAGGCGATCGCTTTGCCGACGAACGTGACGACCGGCGTCTCTGCCTCACGCAGCGCGACGACGTTGAAGTCAGACTCGACATCCGAACCAGGCTTGCGCGTGCCGCCGAAGGCGACCAGTTTGGCTCGCTCCAACGGCTGCGCTTTCATCTGCTCGAAGAACGCCTTGTCTTTCTCGTTCGAGCCGGGAAACCCGCCCTCGACGTAATGCATGCCCAGCGAATCGAGCCGTCGGGCGACCGTGATCTTGTCCTGCAATGAGAAGGCAATGCCTTCCATCTGCGATCCGTCGCGGAGCAGGGTGTCGTACAGGGCGATGGGGGAGTCGTTGAAGGCGGACATGGATTGAGGTTACAACCGATCAGCGACCGCCATGTTAATGGCGGAACAGGCGTTGACCGGTGAGCGCCATGACGATGCCGTACTGATTGCAGGCGTCAGTCGTGTCGGCGTCGGCGATCGATCCTCCGGGCTGAAGCATGTGAGTGACAGCCGAGGCCTGCGCGCGGTCGACATTGTCGCGGAAGGGCATGAACGCGTCGTGGCTGAGCACGTTTCGGAACTGTCCGATCCATGCCTGCCGATCCTGCTCGTCCAGCGGGCCGGTCCAGTTGGTGACCTGCGACTGCAACCGATCGCGCTCGGGTTGCGAGAGCTCGTTCCAGGCGATGTACTGTTCGCGAGCGGCAAATCGGTCGGGTCGCTTCAGCGCCGAATCGAATTCGAGCCCCAGCACCTGATCGTGCTGCTGCAACATCCATCGGTCGGCCTTGCCACAGGCCAGTCGCGAGCAGTGAATACGGGACTGTTGTCCCGCGCCGAGTCCAATCACCTGACCATCGGCGGCGACGCAGACCGAGTTCGACTGCGTGTAGCGCAGCGCGACCGTCGCAAGCAGCAAATCGCGTTGAACGTCCTCGGGAAACTCCTTCAAGTCAGTGACAGGATTGTCGAACGCCGATTGGTCAATTGTTTTGCGGTCTAGCGGCTGATCCATGCGAATGCCGAAGTGATCGCGGGATTCAACCTCGGGCGCAGAAACCTCAGGGTCGCCTTGCAGGATGAGGTATCGACCGCCCTTCTTCTTCGACAGGATGTCGAGTGCACTCGGTTCGTATCCGGGTGCGATAATCCCGTCCGAGACTTCGCGCCGGAGGAAACGGGCGAGTGATTCGTCAACCACGTCCGAAGCGGCGGCGAAGTCGCCATAGGCGCTGACCAGATCGCCGCCGCGCGCGCGGACGTAGGCTGCTGCGACGGGTGAGAGCTCCAGCTTCTCCACCTCATATGAGCGGGCCAGCCGGTCAGAAAGCGGCAGTCCGATCGCGGCGCCGGCGGGGGAGACGTGCTTGTAGGACGCGGCCGATGGCTGCTCAAGGGTCTGCCTGAGTTCTTGCACGAGGTTCCAGGCGCTCATCGCGTCGAGCAAGTTGATGTATCCCGGCTGACCGTTGAGTACTTCGAATGGCCACTCGGCGATTGCAGACGCCGACGCCGGGGTCTGGTGCGGGTTGATGCCGTAGCGCAGCGCAATTGATTCGGTCATCGTGTTCAGGCGGCCCAGCTCATGCAACCAGGTCCTGCAGTGCGGCGTCAATTTCGGTGAACTTGAATCGATAGCCCAGATCCAGTGTGCGTGTCGGCAGGATGCGCTGTGATGCGAGCAGGACGCTCGCGCCTTCGCCCAGCATCAGCTTGAGCGCGAGCGGCGGCACCGGCATCAGAGCCGGACGGCCTAGCGCTCGCCCCAATGAGCTGGAAAACTCTCGATTGCGTACCGGATTCGGCGCGGTGAGATTGATCGCGCCCTCAACTTGATTGTTCTCAAGCGCATGCAGGATGACGCCGACCGCGTCGTCGATGTGGATCCAGCTCCACCAGGCGCGACCAAGACCAATTGGTCCGCCCAGACCTAGCCTGAATGGGAACAGCAATTGCGGCAGCGCGCCGCCCTCGGTGGACATCACGATGCCCAGTCGGGCGTTGACCGTGCGTACCTCGGCTCCTTGCGCTTCCGCCTCCCAATCCACACAGAGTTGCGCCAGGAAGTCATCACCGGCGGGCGCCGACTCAGTTGACTCGCGTTCGACCTGATTGCCGTAGTAGCCGATCGCCGAGGCGCTGATCAGCACGCTCGGCTTCTCTCCCGCTTCCTGGATTGCTGTCACGACCCGTCGCGTCGTATCGATTCGGCTGTTGCGCAGGGCTTCTTTGCGGGCCTTGCTCCAACGCTGATCGACGATGCCCTCACCTGCCAGATGAACAACGCCGGCGGCGCCCGAGACGGCGTCGGTGAGGCCGTCCCAGTTGGTCCAGTTGACGCCCGACAAGGCGCTGTGAGCGCGAGGATTGCGCGAGACCGCCGTGACGCTGACGCCCCGCTGTCGAAGTTGACCGACGAGTGCGCCACCAATCAGACCGCTAGCGCCGGTAATGACTACGTGCATGTGGTCGCCCCTCTCGGAACAGCCGTTAGCCGCCCATGTTCGGTCGAACTGGATCGAGGCCGTGCATCCCGCGGATCAGGTTGATCTCGCCGCGATGCCCGTTCAAGTGCGTACAGAGGTGCAATGTGATCGACTGACCCAGGGTCTCGGTGTTCTCGCCAAGCTGGACCTCACGAGCCAGATCGTCGTCGGAGAGGGAGTCGAGAAACGCGTGCGTCGACTCATTGACGGCGTCCTGGTAGGCCCAGAAGGCGTCCATGTCGCCGATCGCCACGGCCGACGCTTCCTCAGTCGACTGTCCGGTGCCGAAGCCGCGCTCGGGAAGTCCAGTCTTGTCCGCCCAACTGCCCTCACGCCAGATCTCCTGCTTACCCTGCCAGGCGCCCTGCACCAGCAGATCCTCGACTCGAGCCGCGTGCCAGAGCACCCAGGCGACCGAGTGAGACTCGCCATCCGGGACGAAGTGAAGCTGCTCGGCCGTCTGCCCGCTGCGGGCATCGCGGAAGCCGCCGTGAATGAAACTGAGCATGTCCTTGATGTAGCCAACGGCAGAAGCGCTCATGTGGTGGGTCCTTTCAGTTCGTCGTCGGAGTCAGGCTCCGAGTCGGGCGAGGCAGGCGAGTCGGCGTCGTTGCGATCCGCATCGGCCAGCAACTGTTCGAGTTGTTCCATGATCTGCGGATCGAGCGGGCCCGGCGAATCAGGGTCATCCGAACGGCCGGCCTCGGTCTCAAGCTCTCCGGCGCTTGCCGGCTCTGCTTCCACGTCGAGGGCGTCTGCCTCGAAACCAAAGGCCTTTGACAGTTCCTCGGCGACTCGCGGATCGAGTCCACCTGCTTCAGCCAAGCGCTGCGCGAGCTCGCGCAATTGGTCCTCGCTCACGCCCATCGATGTCAACGTTTCGCGCACGAGTCGCTGCACTTCCTCGTGATCTTGCCGGATCAGTGCGTCGGCCAGCTCGAGCTGCGTCTCGATCGCTCGAAAGCCGACGCGCCGCTGCGCGTCGTCGCGCTGGAGCAGCGTCGACATCAGACGCGTGAACAGCGTCGTCGTCCGTGCGATGCGCATGCGGTCGTCGGGATGCTCGGGGAAGTCGCCGGTGACGGAGACTTCAAAGCCCGTGGTCTTGTCCCTGGCGACATATTGCTCGGCCATGACTCGATGTTACGCCAGTCAGATCGCGGCGGCGTCGGTAAGGAATTCCGACACGGCATCGATGAAGCCCGGTGTGTTCTGCGAGTGAACGTTGTGTCCACAATCCGGTACTTCGACTAGCCGAGCATTGGGCAAGTCGGATACGAATCGCGCAGCGGCGTCAGCTTCGAGGATGTTGCTGGATTCGCCGCGGACGAGCAGGGTGGGTCCGGCAAACTGGTGAAATCCGTCGGCGACGTCGCGTCGATCACCCTGAGGCCGGCGGAAGCCGGGATCGTGCAGGATCCTGTCCGACTTGGCCACATACTTGCCGTCGGATCGATGTACGAGGTTGTACTTCGCCGTCCGCTCCATGTGCTCGCGCGAGCGGAACGGATCGTAAGCCGCGACGCGATCGATGAACTCGTCGAGGTGTTCAAACTCGACATTACGCACGACGAAGTTACGAATCTGTTCTGCGCCACGCTGCGAGACCTCTGGACCTACGTCAACCAATACGACAGCGCGCGGCAACGAGGGTTCACGTGCGGTCAGGCTCATCGTGACCATGCCGCCCATCGAGTGACCCATCACGATTGGACGGTCATGCGCCTCTTCATGGATCAGCTGCAGCGCATCCGAGGCCATCTGATCGGGGCCATAAGCGGCGTCGCGGGCCCACTCGGAGTCTCCGTGTCCTCGCTGATCGGGCGCGATGATGTGAAATCGGTCGGCCAGGTGCAGCGCCACCAGATCCCAGCTATGCGCCGACTGATTGCCGCCGTGCAGCAGCACGATGGTCGGATTGGCTGGGTCGCCCCACTCAAGCAAGTGCAGTCGGAGGTGATTGATCACCGCGTTGCGAGAGACATAGCGAACCTGGTCGGTATGCGAGATACCGAGGTCCGCGGCGGATTCGCAAAGCGACGCGAACTCTTCCGTCTGAGTCAGGTCAACGGCGTCGGCGGTCGGAGCAAATGTGTTCAGGTAGGGCACGGTCGCGATTTCGTGGGCTGATCTGGAAGTACTGAGGCAGTCTACCGCGGGATGTAGCTAGCCTAGGGTTGCCATCTTCGTCATTGCCGCGCTCCGCCGCGACATTCTCGAATCGATGACACGTCAAGTTCCGAACTCAGCGAGATACCCGTGGCAAGCGCGGGTATGACGGATACAAGCGACAGGAGTCACTCATGACCTTCGAACACCCCGAATACCTGGTCTCAACCGACTGGCTGGCAGCGCATCTCAGCGACCCAGATGTCCGCGTCTTTGAATCGACCGTTTTCCTACGACCTCGCGACGGCGGCAGTTATCGCGTGGAGTCGGGACGGGCCGAGTATGAATCAGGACACATTCCAGGCGCCGGATACCTCGATCTGCAGGCCGACTTCTCCGACAACAGCCAGCGCCTGCGCTTCATGATGCCCTCCGCTGAGGAGTTCGCCGACGCTGCCGGCCGACACGGGATTTCCGAGACGTCGAAGCTGGTCCTGTACGACCGCCTCGGCTCCATGTGGGCGGCGCGCTTGTGGTGGATGTTCCAATCGATGGGTTGCAAGAATGCTGCAGTGCTCGATGGCGGTTGGAGTCGGTGGTCCAGTGAAGGGCGGGAAACGTCAACTGACGAAGCGACGTACACACCAGCAACGTTCACTCCAACCGAGGATGCCGCACGCTTCGCCGACCTGGCCGAGGTCAACGCGTTCGTTGAATCGGGCGGCAGTTGCCTGATCAACGCGCTAGGCCGCGACCAGCACTCCGGCGCCGACGGCGGTCGGACCTATGGGCGCGCAGGGCACATCCCAGGATCAACAAACGTCCCCGCGATGGAGCTGATTGATCCGGACACCGGCCTGTATCGATCGTCAGGAGATCTCGCCGAGATGTTCGCCAGCGTCGCGCCCGACAAGTCGCAGCGAGTCGTGACGTACTGCGGAGGCGGGATCGCGGCGTCGAACGACGCACTCGTGCTGAGTCTGCTGGGCTACGAGGATGTCGCCGTGTACGACGCGTCGATGTCGGAGTACGCGGCTGACGAGTCGCTGCCGCTTGTCGTGGACTGAGGAATCCGAGCACCTCGTCATACCCGCGCTTGTCGCGGGTATCTCGCTGTCACCTGCACGATCGTTTGCGTGGAACCCGCCAACAATGCACGACATTGAGCGGCAGTGACAACATTGAGGCTCGGCCGGGGAGTGGGACCCCCTCAGCCTTCGGCAGTTCCCCCTGCAAGGGGGAGCGGGGAGTAGGGGGCGGCGACTCAGATCGTTAGGCCAGGTCGAACCGATCGAGGTTCATCACCTTGTCCCAGGTCTCGACGAAGTCGTTGACGAACTTCTCTTCGCCGTCGCTTGAGCCGTAGACCTCTGCCAGGGCTCGTAACTCGGAGTGTGAACCGAAGATCAGGTCGACTCGCGTCGCCGTCCACTTTTGCTCGTCACTCTGACAGTCGTGGCCGGCGAACTCTTCTTCAGCGTCCGATGTTGATCGCCACTCAGTGTTTGGATCGAGCAGGTTGACGAAGAAGTCGTTGCTCAGGGTGCCTGGCCTGTCGGTGAAGACCCCGTGCGCCGATCCGCCGGTGTTGGCGTCCAGCACGCGCATGCCGCCCACGAGCGCCGTCATTTGCGGGGCCGTGAGCGTCAGCATTTCGGCTCGCTCGATCAGCAAGTCTTCAGCGCGGCCACGACGCCAGGTCTGTAGATCCTGTCTCATGTAGTTGCGGAAGCCGTCGGCGGTCAGTTCGAGCACCGCGAATGATTCTGCGTCGGTCCATTCCTCGGACGCATCGGTACGGCCCGGAGCAAAGGGCACGGTTACGTTGTAGCCGGCGTCGCTTGCAGCTTGCTCGACGGCGGCGCATCCGGCCAGGACGATCAGGTCGGCTAGCGAGACTCGCTTGCCGTCCGTGCGCGAAGTGTTGAAGGCCGTCTGAACTCTTTCCAGCGTCTCAAGAACGCTGGGGAGCGCAGACGGGTCGTTGACTTCCCAATCTCGCTGCGGGGCGAGGCGGATGCGTGCGCCGTTGGCGCCGCCGCGCTTGTCGGTGCCGCGGAACGAAGCAGCCGAAGCCCAGGCAGCGGCGACCAGCTGTGAACGCGAGAGACCCGAAGCGAGCACATCGGCCTTGAGCGAGGCGATCTCGGCGTCTCCGATTAGCTCGTGGTCAACGTCGGGAACCGGATCCTGCCAGAGCAGCGGCTCGGCGGGAACCAACGGTCCCAGATAGCGGCTGCGCGGTCCCATGTCGCGATGGATCAGCTTGAACCAGGCGCGGGCGAAGGCGTCCTCAAGTTCGGCAGGTTGCTCGTGGAATCGCCGCGTGATCGCCGCGTAGTCCGGATCCTCGCGCATGGCGAGGTCGGTCGTCAGCATCATCGGGGCGTGCTTCAGATGCGGATCATGCGCGTCGGGCACGGTCGCAACGGCTGCCGCATTCTTGGGTTCGAACTGAAATTTGCCAGCCGGGCTCTTGGTCAGTTCCCACTCGTGCTTGTACAGGTTCTCGAGGAATCCGTTGTCCCACTTGGTGGGCTGATCGGTCCATGCGCCCTCGATGCCGCTGGTGATCGTGTCTGCCGCCATGCCAGAGCCGTGGGCGCTGTCCCAGCCGATGCCCTGGCGCTCAATGCGCGCGCCTTCCGGCTCAGGACCAACGTGCGCTTCTGCGGCGGCGCCGTGCGCCTTGCCGAAGGTGTGCCCGCCGACAATCAGCGCAACGGTTTCCTCGTCGTTCATGGCCATACGCATGAACGTGCGGCGGATGTACTCGGCAGCCGCCTTCGGATCCGGCTCGCCTCCGGGACCCTCAGGATTGACGTAGATCAGACCCATATGGTCGGCGCCGAACTGTTCGTTCAGCTCGCCTTCGACGTCATGTCGCTCGTCACCCAGCCATTCCTCTTCCGCACCCCAGTCCGTGTCGTCCGCCTCCCACCAGTCAGGCCGGCCGAAGGCGAAACCGAACGTCTTGAAGCCCATCGATTCGAGCGCGCAGTTGCCGGTGAAGACCAGCAGATCGGCCCACGAGAGCCGGTTGCCATACTTCTGCTTGATCGGCCAGAGCAGGCGTCGAGCCTTGTCCAGGTTGGCGTTGTCGGGCCAACTGTTGAGCGGAGCGAAGCGTTGCTGGCCCGCGCCGCCGCCGCCACGGCCGTCACTGATCCGGTAGGTGCCGGCGGCGTGCCAGGTCATGCGGATGAAGAGTGGTCCGTAGTGCCCATAGTCGGCCGGCCACCAGTCCTGCGACGTAGTCATCACGGCTTCGATGTCCTGCTTGAGCGCATCGACATCGAGGTCCTTGAGCGCCTCGGCGTAGTCGAAGTCCGATCCCATCGGATCGGAGACTGGGGTGTTGCGTCGCAGTGGCCGGAGACTGAGTTGTTCCGGCCACCAATTCTGATTCGTCGTCACGTCGTTTGTCCCTTCAGCGGCGCATCAATGCGCCTCGCCGAGCGCCAAACTCCGCTCCAGTGATTTACTTCCGCGGCACGCTCGACGGTAGTTGTACTGACACAACGTGAGCTTATCTCAGAGTAGGCCAGAAGGCCTGAGTCAGGTTGACACTCCCTGGCGCTGGACGAAGGCCGCAGTTTCATATGCGAACCGTCCAGGCTCAGTGATCGGCGGCGCGTGGCCCGACTCCTCGAAGGTGACCAGCGTTGCGTCGGGAATCTCTCGAGCCATGAACTCGGCTGCGGGATACGGAGCGATTGGATCGTTGCGACCATGGAAGATGGCGACGGGAACATCAACGTTGGGCAACGTTGCCTCGAGATCACATGTCGAGCGCGACGCGTTTGAGCCTTCCCAGCAAGCCTCTGTCGAGGCTGCAAACGACTGTCCCCACGCTTCGCGCGGTGGTGCGTCGCGATTGGGTGCATTCAACGGCTGACCTCCAAAGTTGGGCGAGGGCGGACCTCCGACGAAAATCGCTTTCTTCACCCGGTCGCTGCCGTGTCGATCCAGATAGGCCAATGTCGTTCGCACGCCCAGCGACCAGCCAATCATGGTGATATTGCGGAAGTCGCGCTGCTCTATGAATGCGGCCTGATCGTCGGCGAACTGTTCGATGCTGTAGGCCGATGGATCTTCGGGACAATCGGAAGGCGCACGACCGCGATGGTTCAGCGCGGCGCAGTGAAATCGGTCGGAGAGCACGTCGATCATGTCGGCCCAGACGGCGGCGCTGCTCTGGGTTCCGTGGACGAAGACGATGGTCGGCACATCGTTATTGGGCGGGTCGTTGGGACCTTGTTCGTGATAAAACAGGTTAAGTCCGTTGATGTCTGTGAATGGCATGATGCGGCGTTTCGTTACTTTCGGCGGTGTTGTCGCGTTGGGAGGATGGTATGACCTACGTCTGGGAACTGGATACGCCTGCGCTGCTCGTCGACCTCGACGCGCTGGAGCACAACGCCTCGCTAATGGCGCAGCGCTGCGCCGAGGCGGGCATCGCCTGGCGTCCGCATGTCAAGGCCTGCAAAGCGCCCGCGATGGCGCTGCGGATGATCAAGGCCGGCGCCGTTGGTGTGACCTGCGCGAAAGCTTCGGAGGCCTTGGCGATGGCCCAGGGCGGTGTCAGCGACATCCTGATCGCAAACGAGGTCGTCGGCGAGCAGAAGGTTGCCAGACTGATCGAGGTGGCACGCCTGGCAACCCTGTGCGTAGCGATTGACGACGCCACGAACATCCGAGAAATCGCTGCCGCCGCCGACGCGGCAGGCGTCGAAGTCGACCTGCTGGTTGACATCGATGTCAACCTCCACCGATGCGGTATCACTCCTGAGGAAGCACCGGCCCTTTGCGCGCTAGTCGAGGACTTGCCCGGCGTGCGTCTACGCGGGCTGATGGGCTACGAGGGTCATGTCATGGGGCTTCCGGATGACGAAAAGGAACGCGAGACTGCGGCCTCGGCAGGGATCATCGAGCGTGCGCGGCAGTTGTGCGACGCTGAAGGGCACAGCATTGGCGTGATGTCCGGAGGCGGTAGCGGAAACTATCGATACGTTCTGCAGCAGGCAGTGCTCAGCGAGCTGCAAGCCGGAGGAGCAGCCCTGATGGACATGACATATGAGCAGATGGGCGTCGATGGACATCGGCGAGCGCTCAGTCTGCTTTGTCAGGTCGTCTCGGCGGTGACCTCAGAGCGCGCAGCGGGAGACGCCGGCTGGAAAGCGACGGGCCGACACACAGGCTTGCCTTCAGTAGTCAATCCGCCAGGCTGGGAGTGTGTCGGCCTCAGCGCCGAGCACACGCATCTCTCAAGAAACGGCGGCGAGTCGTTGGAGTTGGGCGATCGCGTCGAGATGATCCCCAACTACTCCGACAGCACCGTCCTGCTGCATCGAACGCTCTACGCCCATCGATCGGGCGTGGTCGAGGAGGAGTGGGAAATCACCGGGTCAGGCGCGCTGCAGTAGCAGTCAGATGTATCGGCGGAGCAGCGGCGTCATTCCGGCCAGCGCGAATTCCTGGTCTGCGGTCAGGATGTCGGTGATATCGCGGTCCCTCATAATCTGGATCGTGATGCAATCCTGCAGGCTGAGGCTAGTGAAGCGAAACTCACCGTCGTAGAGCCCGAGTCCATGTTCTATCAACCGGTCTGAATGGCGAATGACGGTCGCGGTTCGGTCTCTGCGTAAATCCCGCACAAGTCGAGCAGCTTCAACCCGAGCTCCAGCTCCGTGCCTGGATACATGGGCGAGGAACTCCTGAATAATTCCATCACTTGCGTAGCGATGGCGATCTTGGATGTCTCGGGCTGCAGCTAGGGAGGCACTTCGCCATTGGTCTCTCTCGACGAACAGCGCGATCAGGTGGACGCTATCGACGAACACCGGTGGATATTCGTTCATCCAGCGTCTGCGTCATCGGCTGGCACAAGATATTGGTCAAGGTAGGCTACAAGTTCGTCATAGCCTGGATCTCCTTTCTTGATGAACGGGCCGGGACTGATCTCATCAACGGGCTCGCCAGGTCTCAGAACTCTGCGGCACTCCTCGTAGACATCACCGAGGTACTCAACCATTTGGCACACGTAGGTCCGTCCGTCTTCAAAGACCTCATATTCCCCTGTCAGGTATGTGGCTTTAGTCGAAGACTCGCCTGGTCGTTCTGTCGTAGTCATGCTCTGCTCCCGCCCTCAGCCTACCTATCTCTGACCAAGCGCTCTCCGCTTACGATACCCTTCGATTGCTGAGCGGGAGGAGCGCAGGACGATGTTGTTGACTCCGTATCGCGTGTTGGATCTGACCGATCAACGAGGCATGCTCGCGGGACAGATACTCGCTGATCTGGGCGCAGACGTGATCTGTGTTGAACCGCCGGACGGGTCTTCTGCGCGGGCGGTCGGACCCTTCGCCGGCGACGATCCAGGCCCGGATCGGTCCCTGTTCTGGTGGGCCTACGCACGTAACAAGCGCGGCATCACCTGCAACCTCGATCACTCCGATGGACAAGCCTTACTGAGCCAACTGGCCGCCAGCGCCGACTTCATTCTCGAGTCCGATGACCCGGGCGTGATGTCGGCTCGGGGACTCGGCTACGACAACCTCTCAGCCGAGCACAGCGACCTGATCTACACCTCAATCTCCGCCTTTGGCCAGACCGGTCCCAAAGCGAGCTATGCCTCAACCGACCTGATCCTGATGGCCGCCGGCGGACCGCTGATTCTGGCCGGCGGCGCCGGTGAGGCGCCCGTCCGCGTATCGGTGCCGCAGGCATGGAACCACGCATCCGGCGAAGCTGCCATGGCGACAATGATCGCCCTGCGTGCGAAGAGCAAGATCGGTCGCGGACAACATGTCGACATTTCAGCCCAGCAGTCAGTCGCTGCCGCCACGATGTCGACGATCCTCGCCTCGTCGATCGGCGCTGCCGAGACGGCCCGCGTCTCCGGCGGCATGGTCGTCGGACCCTTCATGGGACGCCTGATCTGGGAAGCCGCCGACGGGTACATCTCGCTCACCTTCCTGTTCGGCTCGGGCATCGGACCGTTCTCACAGCGGCTGTTCAACTGGATGTACGACGAAGGCGAGTGCTCGCTGGAAGACCGCGACCTCGACTGGATCGGCCTCGGTGCAGAGTTCATCTCCGGTCAGCGGCCGTTGTCGGAATGGGATCGGCTGATGGGAGTCGTTGGCGAGTTCCTGATCAAGCGAACTCGCGCAGAGCTTTTTGCCGAGGCGCAGTCGCGCTCCTTGCTCATCGTGCCTGTGACCAGCGTCGATGAGGTTGCAGATTCCGAGCAGTTCGAGGCGCGGGAATTCTGGCGCGAACACGACATGCCCGGCTGGCCGGAGCCGGTCCGATTCCCGGGACCGTTCGTCAAACTGTCAGACAATCAGATTGAGTACCGCCGTCCGGCCCCGACCATTGGTCAGCACAACGCAGAGATCTATGCCGAACTCGGGCTAGACGCAGAAGCGCTGAACGACCTGCGTGAACGAGGGGTGATCTAAATGACCACAGTGATTCCCAACGTCCCAGCCGTCCCTACCGAAGGAGCTCTGGCCGGACTCAAGGTGGTCGACCTCATGTGGGTCGTCGCCGGCCCAACCGCGACGCGGGCCATGGCCGACTTCGGCGCCACCGTCGTGCGTATCGAGTCAGCGAATCGGATTGAGACGGCTCGTGGCATCGGCCCCTTCCACGACAACGCGCAGGGTCCCGATCACTCAGGACTGTTCAGCAACATGAACGTGAACAAGCTCGGACTCTCGCTCAACCTCGGGACGCAAGAAGCTCGCGACGTCCTGCTCGACTTGATCAAGTGGTGCGACGTGCTGACCGAGTCTTTCTCGCCCCGCGCGATGCGCGCCTGGGGCATGGACTTCGAATCGCTCAAGCAGATCCGTCCCGATCTGATCATGCTCTCGACCTGCCTCTTCGGACAGGAAGGTCCGCTCTCGCGTGTTGCAGGATTCGGCACGATGGGTGCGGCGATTGGCGGATACATCGCACTGGCCGGGAATCCCGGCGGCCCGCCGATCGGTCCCTACTCGGCCTACACCGACTACCTCTCACCACGCTTCGCCCTGCCGACCATCCTCGCGGCGCTCGATCACCGCGATCGCACCGGCGAGGGCGTCTACATCGACCAGGCCCAGGCTGAATCGTCGTTGCACTTCATGAGCACCGCACTGCTGGACTACACCGTCAATGGGCGCGTTCCGGAGCAGGTCGGCAACGCCGACCCGGCTATGGCGCCGCACGGTTGCTACGCCGCATCCGGCGATGACGACTGGGTCGCCATTGCAGCGCGAGACGATGGCGATTGGGCCAACCTGTGCGCGGCAATGGGCATGGGCGAATTGACCTGCGACGATCGGTTCGCCGACCTCGCCGCTCGCAAGGCGAATGAGGATGAACTCAATGGCATCGTCGCGGGCTGGACCGCGGAGCACGGCGCGATCGAGATCGAGTACATGCTGCAGGCCTTCGGTGTCCCGGCGCAGGCCGTGTCCAACAGTGCGGCGGCTGCCTCAGACCCACAATTGCAGCATCGCGGACACTTTATCCAGATGGAGCATCCGGTTCACGGTGTCGCCACGATCGAAGCAGCCAAAGGCCAGATGTCGGAGACGCCGCCCGACTATCGCTCGGCTGCGCCCTCGATCGGTCGCGACAACGATCTCGTCCTGCGCGAGATTCTTGGCTACAACGACGAACAGATCGCGCAGTTGGCAATCGCTGACGCGCTGACGTAACTGCGGAGTGAATCGCTCGCCTGCCTGACGGCTCAGCCCTCCAAGCTCTACCCTCCCTACCGAATGCAGCGGTCGCTGCGTTGACGTGTTTGTGAGGAGATCTCCTATGGCTGGACGACTGGACGGCAAGGTTGCGGTGATTACAGGCGCGGGATCAGGCATGGGCCGATCGACCGCTGAGCTGTTTGCCGAAGAAGGTGCTCGCGTGCTGATCGTCGACCGCTGGGCTGAGCGGGCAGAAGAAGCGGCATCAAGCATCGGCGAGGTCGCTGTCGCGTTTACCGGCGACGTTGCACAGGGCGAAGATGTACAGGCGATGTACTCAGCGGCAGTTGACGCCTTTGGTGGGGTCAACATCATCTACAACAATGCCGGCATCGGAACTCGCGAAGACAACGTGCGCGACTGTCCAGAGGATGTCTTCGACGAGATCATGTCAGTCAACCTGCGCGGCGTTTGGCTAGGGATGAAGTATGGGATTCCGCACCTGGAACAGGCCGGCGGTGGCTCGATCATCTCCACTGCCTCAGTTGCCGGGATTTCCGGCCTGGCAGGCATCGCTGCCTATTGCGCATCAAAGGGCGGCGTGATCGCTCTAACTCGAGCAGCCGCGGGCGAGTGGGCAGCCAAGGGTATCCGCATCAACTGCATCTGCCCCGGCGCGATCGCGACAAGAATCGGCGACGACTCGCGCGGTCCTGAAGACCCCGCAGCAATGGAGCGCCGCCGCGAGCGCAACGCAGTCGCTCACCCACTCGGTCGATCGGGCGAAGGCAACGACATCGCGCAAACGGCGCTGTATCTCGCCTCCGACGAGTCGTCATTCGTCACCGGTCAGGCGATCGTCGTCGACGGAGGTTGGACAGCCGTCGACAGCCGATGGTTCGAGTTCACCGGCAGGGACTTCTCGTAGCGGTAGCGACATCGGCATCGACATCGGCAGGGGCATCATGGCAGACCGACTGACAGGCAAAGTCGCAGTCATCACTGGAGCTGCTTCGGGACTCGGCGAGGCGACCGCCAGGCTGTTCACATCCGAGGGCGCCAGGGTCGTAATCGCCGATCGCGATACATCCCGTGGACCATGGGTCGCGGCCGACATCGGCAGTTCGGCCATCTTCGTCGAGACCGACGTGCGCTTCGGCGAAGACGTGCAAGGCATGTTCGCGGCCGCCGACGAAGCGTGGGGACGCATCGACATCATCTACAACAACGCCGGAGTCGGAGGCCCCGAGGGCAACCTGCGCGATTGTCCCGAGGAGCGCTACGACCTGATTTCGGATGTCAACGTCCGTGGCGTCTGGCTGGGAATGAAGTATGGGATTCCTCACCTGGAGCGTTCCGGCGGGGGATCGATCATTGTCACGGCATCGATCGCGGCGATCACCGGCGTCGCGGGAGTCACGGCCTATTGCGCGTCGAAGGGCGCAGTAGTCGCGATGGTCCGGGCGGCTGCTGGCGAATGGGCATCGAAGCGCATCCGCATCAACTGCATCTGCCCAGGCTCGATCACGACCGGTCAGGGCTCACGCAGCGAGGAACAGCTCGAGCAGACGCGGCAGTACTTCTCCAAGATCAACCCAGTCGGCCGCTCGGGCGAGCCGATTGACATCGCCTACGCAGCACTGTTTTTGGCGTCGGATGCATCTTCACTGATCACGGGGCAACAGCTGGTCGTCGATGGCGGCTGGACCAGTCTTGATGCTCGTTATGTGGAGGTCATGGGACCGGCAGTAACAGAAGAGTAGTAACAAAAGAGTAGTGAGGGGTAGAACATGACAGATCGACTGGCAGGCAAAGTGGCAGTAATCACCGGCGGTGCGTCCGGCATTGGCGAGGCGACGGTGAGACTCTTCGCGTCTGAGGGCGCCAGAGTCCTGATCGCCGACCGCAACGCAGAACGCGGACCGATGGTGGCATCTGAACTCGGCGATTCTGCGCTCTTCGTCGAGACGGACGTGCGCAACGGCGAGGATGTCCAGGCCATGTTCTCGGCTGCCGATGAGGCCTGGGGACGCATCGACATCGTGTACAACAACGCGGGAGTCGGACCGCCGGAAGACAACATCCGCGACTGCCCGGAACATACTTACGACCTCGTCTCGGATGTCAACATCCGCGGCGTCTGGTTGGGCATGAAGTACGGCATCCCGCACCTCGAGCGCGCCGGCGGCGGCTCGATCATCGCGACCGCCTCGGTGGCTGGACTGGTCGGCCTGGCTGGCATGGCGGCTTACTGCGCATCCAAGGGCGCCGTGATCGCAATGGTCCAGGCCGCCGCGGGCGAGTGGGCGTCCAAGGGCATCCGCATCAACTGCATCTGTCCCGGCGGGATCGCTACCGGCCAGGGCTGGTTGAGCGAAGAGCGGGTCGAGCAAACGAGGCAGAACTGGGCCAAGATGCACCCGCTTGGCCGCTCAGGTGAGGGCATCGACATCGCCAACGCGGCCCTGTTCCTGGCCTCTGACGCCTCAGCGCTGATCACTGGACAGAAGCTCGTCGTTGATGGCGGCTGGACCGGCCCCGACGGTCGCTACGACGATCTCACAGGCCGTGATTGGAGCCAGGTTTAGTGCTCAGCTGGGTAAGATGAGGTCCAAAGCCGCTGCGAAAGGCGCTCACGATGGTTCTGCAAGAACAGCAACCCACACTCGAAGAAGTTCAGGCTGAGTGGATGGACGCGCTGGAGCAGGCATTATCGGGAAGCGATGAGCAGTGGGCGAAGTTTATCCGCGCCGCCAACGACTCCGGACCAGACTTCACCCCCGAAGAGGACGCCGAAGACATCGCATTCATCCTGGAGTACGAAGCGAAGGAGAAACGCGGAGAAGTAGGCCCGTCAGTCCTGTGGGACGACGAGTACGACCGCATTCACGATCCTGAGCTCTATGAGTTTTTCCAGCGTCTCGACCGTGAGTTCCCCGAGAACGAGGAGATGTGGATGGACCGCAAGCTGCCCACTTCGGAAGGCAAGGAGTTCATGAGGCGGCTGAAGGATCAGTTCCCGGAGGCGATTCACCTGTACATGAAGGCAATACCAACGGAGGACCGTTGATTGGCGCGGTACCACGTCCGATTGTCTCGGGAGGCCCAGAGCGAGTGGGATCGGTTGGCTCCGAACCCAAAGAGCAACGCGAACCGATATCGGAAGCGTCTCGGCAGTGGGCCGTACATGGAGGAGTCCATACAGCTTGAACTCAGCGGCCGCAGCGACATCTGGCGGATTGAGTTCGGAGACTGGCGAACCGTCTTCCGACTCGACGAGTCAAACCGAGAGATTGAGATCATCCGCGTGCGACGCCGCTCTGAGGCCTACATCGGGCTTGAGCGACCGCCTCGTCAATAGTTGCCGGACGCCGACCAACGCGTGACCCGGTCGGGCATGAGCTTTAGCAGCGGCCGCTCTTCCAATCCCATCGTCTCGTACTGCCGATACTTCGCTCTGAGCGCGGCAATCGCTTGTGACGCTTCGTGCTGGTCCCATTCGCTCGGCCAGAGCACATCCGCCGGGCCGCGCAGCAGGATCCACCAGAGTTGATTCCAGTCGTCGTCGTAGCGATCAACGAGCAGCGCGAACCTCGGATTGGACTCGATATTGGTCAATCGCCGGAGTCTGAGCGTTGTTTTCGGTTTCTCGTCGATGGCGATGTAGATCGAGTCTTCCACCACCTGAAAGACAACCGGCTGCAGATGAGGCTCGGCGTCGGCCGACGCCGTGGAGAGGTATCCATGCCTCGCGGCTTCGAGCGTGGTGCGGACATCGTCGAGGCTGGGCATAGGATTCCTATACTCGCGACACGTCATTGGGATTCGACAGGGAGGTTGTCATGCCGGAACGACGCAAGCTGGATGATTCCGAGATTAGCGGTCGGCTGTCCGAGATTGCGGGCTGGTCCTACGAGGACGGCTCGCTAACGCGGGACTTCCAGTTCGACAACTTCGTGTCGGCCTTTGGATTTATGTCGTCCGTCGCTCTGCTTGCCGAGAAGATGGATCACCATCCGAACTGGTCGAACGTCTACAACAGCGTCTCAGTCGCGCTCAACACCCACGACGCCGGCGGCGTCACCGACTTCGACTTCGTCCTCGCGGGTCAGATCAACGAGGTTGCCGGTTAGTCGGCTAGCCACTTCAGCAACTGATCCCGCGTCGCATTGGCGCCGCTAACCACAATCACGACCTGCTTGCCGGCGATTCGGTCCCGCTCCTGATCGGCTGCAGCGACGCCGACAGCGCCCGCCGGCTCGGACATGATGTGCTGTAGATCCCAGAGTTGACGCAGACCCGCGAGTATCTGCTCATCGTCGACCAGGATGAAATCGTTGAGTCCGGCGCGGAGAATGCCAAGCGGCAGGTCAAAGACGACGCCGGTGGCAATGCCCTCAGCGAGCGTCTGATTGGGACGCGTCTCCATCTTGCCCGAACGCCAAGCGTCGTGCACCGCCGGCGACAATGATGATTGTGCCGCCCAGATACCGGCTGGATGCCCAAGTCCGTCTCGGACGGTGACCCAGCCAGAGGCGCCGGTGCCACCGCCGAGTGGAACAATCACGAGGTCGGTGTCCGGCTGTTGCGTCTCCAGTACTTCCAGGGCGGCTGTGGCGACACCGGCGATCAAGGTGGGTTGGTTGACCGGTTCCACGTAGAACGCGCCTCGCTCGTGGGCGTACTCCGCCGCGGCAGTGAAGCATTCATCGACCCGTTCGCCGACAAGTTCCACCCTGCCCCCAAAGCGTTCGATCGCCGCAATCTTGTCGGGATTGGCGTCGGTCGGCATGAAGACTGTGGCCGACGTTCCGGCACTGGCTGCGCCATAGGCGATCGATTGACCGTGATTGCCGGTCGAGGCGGTCACGAGTCCCCGCTTACGAACATCAGCGTCGAGCTGAGAGGCGAGATAGATGCCCCCCCGAACCTTGAAGGCCGATGTGGGCGTTGCCGCCTCCAGCTTGATCGAGACGTGCGCGTCAAGATGTTCCGAGAGACCGGGACTGTGAATCAACGGGGTCGGCAGAGTGATTTCACGCTTGATGATCTCATACGCGCGGCGGACTTCCTCCAGCGTCGGAGGCGCCAATCCGCCGCTCACGAGCGGTACTTCGCGATCTGCTCGGGCTGACGTTCGGCGATCGTCTCGGCGGAACGGAAGTAGATGTCGGGCGGATCCCAGCCATTCAGACCGGCATACGTGTCAATCTGCGAGCGATGGTGGATGTCGTGCTCCATCATCATCAGCAGTAGTCGCCAGCCGCTTAGCGTCGCGCCGGGTGTGTCGATCATCTCGATCTGCCGGGTCAACCCCTCAGGTCCAACTTCAGTCACCAGTCGACTGAACTCCTCGAAACTGGCATCGAGCGCCGGACCCCAGAGTTCGGGATGAGAGACATCGGGTGGCTCGGGCGATATCCAACCCTCGCGCCGATATGCGCTGGCGAAGTACAGCCGCGAACCGCACATGTGCCCGATCAACTTGTTGATCGACCACGCCCCTTCCCCCTCTAACGTGGCACCTTCACCGCCGATGGGAGCCCAACCGTCCGCCTCGGGAGGCAGCGCATTCACGTCCCGGACGGCGCGTCCGTTGACGGAGCGGAAGTAGCGGAGGAAGCCATCGATATCGGTAAACATGCGAACGCCAATCGTTGCGATTACTCGACCATGTCGAGCGTAGGCTGTTGCTCAATCTGCAAGAGAGTCGGATCATCGTTTCGCACTGCGTTGACCCGAGATGAAACGGGAACCGTTATGAACGAATCATCGGGCGGCAAGTCCAACAAGGACAGGACGGCATCGGACTCGAGATTGCCCCGATCGAGCCAGGCTTCGGCTCTGTCAATCGGCATCACCACAGGCATCCGCGCATGGATGTTGGCCAATGCCTCGGTCGCATCGGTGGTCAAGATCGTGAAGGTTGTGGCCGGTCGATCCAGCTCGGGATGCCAGATGTCGTACAGGCCGGCGAACACGAACGGTTCACGATCCTCGCGATGAATCCAATGCGGCTGACGATTGCCCTTCGGCCCGCTCCACTCGTACCAGCCGTCGGCCGGGACCAGACAGCGCTGACGTTTTAACGGTCGGGCATAGGCGCGAGACGTCGCGACCGTCTCCGAGCGCGCATTGATCTGACGCGCCGCACGCTTGGCGTCCTTGGCCCAGAAGTTGACCAGTCCCCAGCGCGCCGGTTGTGCGGCGAATTCCTCGCCATCGGCCAGGATGATCGGATGAAGCTGCGTCGGGGCGATATTGAATCGCGGCTTGAACGGCGGCTTGAATGGCGGATCGCCGAACAGCTTCACGTTCAGCCGCTTGACCGCTTCAATGAACTCCAGCGAGTCAACGGTGAGGGTGAAACGTCCGCACATGAGGTCAGTGTAGGCAGGTGTGGCTTTAGCATTGAGTGCATCCATAAGTTCCATGAGTCTCGCAATCAATGCGACACCGCACGTCCAGCAGCTTGAAGAAAGGCACCCTCGATGTCAGACAACAATGGTGAGCCAACGGTCATTCTGGATAAGCGCGACGACGGCGTCGCCCTGATCACCCTGAACCGACCCGAGCGCTTGAACGCCTTCGGCGACGACCTGCTCGACAGGCTGTCCGAGGCGCTGATCGACTGTGAAGACGATCCCGAGGTCCGCTGCGTTGCGGTCACCGGCGCAGGACGCGGATTCTCGGCCGGCGCCGACATCAACAACATGGGCCGACGCTCCGACGCGCCTCCTCCTGGACCAGGCGTGGTCAACCGCCGCAGCCATCGCAGCCAACAGCAGACCTCGGGCATGCTGCACCAGATGGGTACACCGACCGTGTCCCTGGTCAACGGTCCGGCCGCCGGCGGTGGCCTGGGACTCTGTCTGGCGACCGATTTCCGCATCGCCTCCGACCGCGCCCGCTTTGTCACCGCGTTCCGCAACATCGGTGTGTCCGGCGACTACGGCGTCGCCTGGTTCTTGAACCAGATGGTTGGCATCACTCGCGCTCGTGAGCTCCTGATCCTCGACCGTCGCATCAACGCGGATGAGGCAGAATCGCTCGGCATCGTGACAAAAGTCGTGCCGCACGACGAGCTGTTGACCGAGGGACTGGCGTTCTGCCGCGAAATCGCGCAGGGTCCAACCGCAGTGCTGTCGATGATGAAGTGGACGCTCAACTACGCGGCCACATCGAGCCTGAGTGATTCGCTCTACCAGGAGGGCTCGCACGTCATGCTGTCCTTCTCAGGCGAGGACAACAAGGAAGCCGCTCGCGCGTTCCTCGAGAAGCGCCCGCCGAACTTCGTCGGCCGATAGGCCACGCGTTCATCCCGGCGAAGGACTGATCGACCAGAAAAACCGAACCCCCGGACGCGTGTCCGGGGGTCGGCCAGGAAGCGGGGCCGGGCGAGCGAGAAACCCGTGCCCCTGAGTACGCCGGGCGGTCGCTCCCGGCGGGACTCTCACGTTTCGCGGCCGATCGCTCACTGGCAAAGCCTGTAGCGGGGCGAACCGTTGGAGCCGTGTTCAAGACACGGGTTCTTGATTCGCGCATTGGAGCGACAAGCGCTCCTGCGCAGATCTCCCTCGGTCGCCTACGGGGTTAGCTGACGGGTTCGGCGCGAAGGAGTGCGCCGTGCAAGACTCGAATCTCGAATCCTGCATTCACCCCAAGTGTTGGGTCCCCCGTTCCCTGCGTCGTCTTGCGATGTTGCAGGGATTCGGCCCGGATATTCAGTTGTGGTCCCCAGCGTACTCACTCAGGAACGGTTTTGCCAATGCCACTAGCAGAGATAACACTGCGTTGACATGCGTGAGCTGGAATGATGCGGCTTACCGCCGTTTTCCTGATCATCTTGAGAAGGAGGCCGAAAGCCACCTACAGCACGTCTGCGTTCCCCGCATCCCTTCGCAGAGACTGTTGCGCGATTCCCCTTTTCCCAGCAAGGGGGGAAAAGGGGAATCGCTGAAACCGTCTGGGGAGCTCGAGACCTCAGGGCTTGCAGCCCATGGCCAGCATTTCCTTGCGCAGATCGTTGATCTGGTCGTAAATCCGGCGCAACTCCGGATTCGGACGGCCCAGTGGGCCCTCGCCCGGCTGCGGGGGCAGTTTGCCCGGCATGTCGTCGGTGAGCTTGTTCAGCCTCGCGCGCTCGGCGCGCATCTCTTCACAACGTGCTTCGTCGGCCATCGGTGGCTCTCCTACTCGCTTCGTGCTCGATGCGCTTCGTCCAGCGCTTCCGCCTCGACTCGGGACAATGCTACGCGCGAGGCCAGCTCCAGTCCCAGATCAGACGCCTCGCGCGCGATGCGAAACAGCGACAGGTCGTCCGGCGTCTCGATCGTCAAAGACAAACCGCCGTCGACTTGCAGCACCTGGATCAGCTGGCCGCCTGTCCGCTGCACGAGCTCCTCAAATGTCGCAAGTGTTTCAGCGAGCGGCTGTGCGGCGTCCCATCGAGCTTCAGACTGATAGAGCGGCATGGGTCGTATCGTAGTCGCAATCGTCAGTTGAGCACCTGCAAGCGAGGGAGGCGGCGATGGAGCGCATCGGATTTATCGGACTGGGAATCATGGGCGTGCCAATGGTGGCCAATCTGATCAAGGGCGGCTTCTTGCCAACCGTTTGGAACCGCTCACAGCCCGGCATCGCCGCCTGCACCGCGTTGGGCGCGTCTGCAGGCGCTTCGCCGCAGGCTGTGGCTGAGGCTTCAGACATCCTGATCACTATCGTGACCGACTCGCCCGACGTCGAGTCCGTTCTCATCGATCGAGAGGACGCAGCGATTCATGGTCTGGCCTCTGGTTCCGTGGTGATCGATATGTCGACCATCTCGCCCGCCGTCACACGCGACGTGGCATCGCAACTCGCTGAGAGAGGCGTGTCAATGCTCGACGCGCCAGTATCAGGCGGCGACACCGGCGCAAAGGCAGGCACGCTCTCGATCATGGTCGGCGGCGATGAGGATGTCCTCGAACGATGCCGGCCCGTGCTTGAGGCGATGGGCTCCACAATCACGCATTGCGGACCGACCGGCGCCGGTCAGACTGTCAAGCTCTGCAATCAGGTTGCGATCGCCGGTGCGCTGCTCGGAGTCTGCGAGGCCTTGTCGCTGGCCGACAAGTCGGGCGTCGACCAGGAGCGCATGCTGGCCGCCATCTCGGCCGGCGCGGCGGGGAGCTGGCAGCTCACGAACCTGGGACCAAAGATCGCCGTTGAAGACTACGCGCCGGGCTTCATGGTCAAGCTGATGCAGAAAGACTTACGCCTGGCCCTCGAAGCTGGCGGAGATGTCCTCCAGCCGCTGCCAAACACATCCCTGGTCCAACAGCTCTACTACCAGCTGCAGAGCTCAGGACTTGGCGACGAGGGCACGCAGGCGCTCGCAAGAGTGGTGTCGGGGCTTGGCCGCGGAATCACAGAGTAGGAGTTTGCTGCAAACACGGAGATCCCATCTCCCCGTTGCGGAGACCGATGCGCAACCTCCGATTCCGCTCTCCCCCCCTTGCGGGGGGAGATGTCACGGAGTGACAGAGGGGGGCGGTCGGTGAGTAGCAGTTAGAAGCTGCGGACAGGACCCCCCTCTGCCTTCGGCATCTCCCCCGCAAGGGGGGAGAAGGGGAGTGTCAAGACGCCCTTAGTGTGCGTGCATCTCGCCGATCGTCTCGTCGGCGTGGGCGAGGCGCTCTGCGACGTGCTGGAGCATCGCCCAGAGGACCGGCACGGTGGCGTCTTCCTCGAACGTGTTGCGCAGGATCGTCAGGCACTCGGTGTCTTCCTTGGCAATGACCGTCGCCGATCGCGGCCGGCCGAGCAGTAGCGCCATCTCGCCGAAGAAATCGCCTTCGCCGAACGTGGCCAGATGCTGCTGCTCATCGGTGCCGTAGTGCTGCAACACATCCACCGAACCGGTCCGAATGATGTGCAACGTGGTGCCGAGCTCGCCTTCGCGGTCGATCACGTGTCCCGCCTTGAAGTCCTGGATCTGGACCCAACCGGCGAGGTGGTGCAGCTCCTCGCGGTCGACGTGCGAGAACAGCGACGTGTTGGCGAGCATGTCTTCAATAGAAACCGGCATTCTGAGCCTCCGAAGCTGTTCTTCAGCGCACTCGGCGCTGATCTATCTGGTCTTCAGATGCAAGATATCGCCATGAGTCGAGAAATGCAGGCAGAAACCGCCGATCGCGCCACGGGTTGTGACAAATGTTGCGAACGGAACGGCGTGCCGTTTACGCCAGATCGTCGCGGAAGTCCGGATGTGCGATTTCGCGCAGCGCTTCCGCCCGCGCAGACAGCGTTCGCCCCGACAGTTCGGCCTGTCCAAATTCGGTGACAATGCGGTCGGCGAGCGTGCGAGGAGTCGTCACCACCGAGTCGGCGTCTAGCCGCCTGACAATCCTGGAGACCTTGCCTCGCGCTGCCGTAGAAGGCATCGCGACTACAGAAATGCCGCCATTGAGTATGGCGCCCGTAGCAAAGTCAGGCTGACCGCCCGGCCCGGAAATCTGTCGGCTGCCCAACGACTCCGCGTTGATCGTGCCATCAAGCGCCACCTGAACCGCCGAGTTGATCCCAACAAAGTTGTGCTGCTGTGCCAGAATCTCAAGCGAATGCGTGTAGCCGGCGGGCGCCATGCAGACGGCAGGATTGCGGTCGATCCAGTGGAAGAACTCTGCGCTGCCTGCGGCCTCAGTCGTGATAATCAGCTCCGACGCCGTCGCTTTCTGAGAACCCGTCAACGCTCCACTCTCGACCAACCCCATGACGCCATCCGAGATGAGACCGGAATGGACCCCCAGATCTCGCCGCTCGCCGAGCATCCCCATGATCGCCTCGGGCACTCCGCCGATGCCAAACTGCAACGTCGCGCCGTCGGTCACGAGCTCTGCCACCGAGGCGGCAATCTCACGCTCCACCGCTCCTGGTTCACCACGCCTCAACTCGATCACGTCGCTTTCCAGCGGAACCAACCAATCGATCTCTTCACGCCGAAGCTCTGCCGCGCCAAAGGTGTAGGGCAGATTGGGATTGACCTGGGCGATCACCAGCGGTGCGGTCCGAACCACGTCGACAATCCCGCCAACCGATGTCCCCAGCGAGTACAGGCCCTCGGGACCGGGCTCCGACACCTGGATCAGAATCGCATCGGCCGGCAACGGACCGTCAGGCCTGAACAGCGTCGGCACCTGCGCATACGTCGCCGGGATGTGCTCAAGCGCACCAGCCGCCTCGACATCGCGCAACGGTCCGCTGGTCTGATAGGTCGAAAATCGAAACGGCTCGTGAGGATGGTCCAACGGCGGCACATGAGTAAACAGATTGCCCGTCGCCAGTTCGATGTCAGTCCAACCAGCGCGAATCTCATCAAGGGCATGCAACAACCCGACCGGAGTCGCCGACATCGGAGGAACAACTACACGCGAACCATCGGGAATCTGGCGCAGCGCCTGCTCCGCGCTCCCCTCATGAGTACCACGCGGTGCCGATCGCGGCGGCAGATAGTCATCGAAGTCGATCATTCATCGACAATCTTGAGATTGCGTGGGTGGCCTAAAACATATCCCCTGCCCTTCGGCTTGAGATCACCATGCAATTCGATCTTCACTTGACGTCGGTGTGCGTCGATAACCGTGTCATACTCAGAAGATGGAAACATGACTTCGACTCTTCTTAGGCGCTCGTCTAGTTCGACGAGGAGTACCGCGTGACCGTCAAACTCTGCAGGATCGCGAGTGAGGCGGAAGACGTCTGCGAGGATGTGTTCGTTCTCGAACGTGGCTCGAGAGCGAAGATGCTTCGATGCGTCGTCGAGAGTCTGAACATCACGCAAGGAGAAGGAAACGTGAGCGTTTGGTGAACGGTGAATTGGGTGTAGGGCGGACCACGCAATATCGGCCACGAGCCCGTCGCCAAACTCTCGAGCCTGATCTGACATCGCGCTCACTGCAGAGCAGAAGTTTGCGCTGACGCCAGCACTCATTGCGGCATCGAAGGAATCGAGCGCATCTGTCTCATGGGCTTTGGCGATCGCGGCATGGGTGGCATCCAGGGCACCGGCGAGTGTGCGAGTCGCCAATCGGGAGAACGGTAAATCATGAGAATCCGGAAACAGCTCGGCTTGTGCCGGTGGATCAGGAACTGGAGACAACAGGGTCAGCTCATATGTGTCAAAGTCTGAAGGTGCAACGGCGATGTGATCAATGAAATCGGTGACCTTCGCAGACCTTGGGCCGAGGAACGCTGGACGCGGCGTCTCGGCGGCCCGGGCAGCTGCGGCTAAAGCTGACACAGCACCAGCCATCAGGCCATTCGCGTACGTCAACGAGACGGGCTTTCCTTCAACTCCATTACGCGCTGAGATTCGGATTGTATCCGCACCTACAGAAGCGAGGGTACGAAACACGTCGAGTTGGGACCGGTCCTCCAACATGGCCAGGACCTCAACTACCTGGAAAATGTTCCGAGCGTAGCCTGGCGCGGTGGTCTTGATAGGAACAACGGCTTCCCATCTTTGCCCCGCTTCAGCCTTCTCGAGGACGACAGCGCGATCTGGCCATACCTCAGCCTCTTCCCAGCCGCTGGCCCTGAGGTGAGCCAACACGCTTGCCGGGGGAATCGTGCGCAGTGCCTCCGGATCTTGAATCTCAACGCGCATTAGAGATCCTCCGGTCTCGCGCTCTTCATTAGCGCATCAAGGTTCTCCTTGTTGAATACATTATCCAATGGAATGACCACGGTGCGGGAAACTTTGTTCTCCGTCCTTGGTTCTCCACGTAAGGACAAGAAGTAGCCGCAACGTCTGAGGCAAAGCTCTGTAGTCGACTGGCTGAGCCACTCGTCCTTCACCTTCGGCAAGAGGACGACGATGAGAACGAACGGCCAGACTTCGTCTGGATCTCGGAGGTCATTGAAGTTGTCCTTGTCGAGCGGGAAGTGGATTCCATCAGTCTTCACGAAATCCTGAGTCGTTGATTTGGCCTGAAAGTGGACAATCGGCGACCGGCGACCCAATGGCCGTAAGGATCCGTCAACGCTCTGATCGTCTACCTGCCAATCAGCCAGTTGGTACCCAGCATTCACAGCTACAGCCTGGATGTACGTAAGTGAGAACAACTCGTTCTCATCAAAGGACGTCATTGATTGACCGCACCGAATCGCGAAGAAAATAGGCACCAAAGTCGGCTTGGACAGACCGCAAGCGCGCCGCCACACTGCGGTGGCGGCGCGCTTGCGTTGGTCGGCTGGAGGACTATGGCTGGGAGATGTCCAGCACGCCGCGGGCGACTTCGCCGGCCTGCATGGCCGCGAAGGCTTCGTTGATCTCGCTCAGCGCGAAGCGCTTCGAGACCAGCCCGGTCAGGTCGAGCTTGTCCTGGCGGTAGAGGTCGAGCAGCTTCGGCATGTGCTCGCGGAAACGCGTCGAGCCGTACATGCAGCCAATCGCCTTCTTCTCCTGTAGGAACTCGGGACCGGGGAAGCTGACCTCTGAGCCGAGCGGCATCATGCCGACGATGCAGGCGGTGCCACCGGCACGGACCATGTCCCATGCCTGACGCGCTGCGTTGGTGTTGCCGATCGCTTCAAAGGCAATCTCAACGCCGACGCCATCGGTCAGTTCCTTGATCGCCTCAACCGCGTCCACCTCGGCCGCGTTGATGCGGTCGGTTGCGCCGAACTGCTCGGCGAAGTCGAGCTTGTTCTCGAGGATGTCGACTGCAATGATCCGGCTCGCACCGGCGATCCTGCAGCCCTGGATCACGTTGAGACCCACACCACCGCAGCCAATAACGGCCACTACGGAACCACCCGGCACCTTGGCCGTGTAGAGTGCGGCGCCGACGCCGGTCATCACACCACAGCCAACGAGCGCCGCCTCGGCCGGCGGGATGTCCTCAGGAATCTTGAGCACGCCGGTCTGCGAAGTCAGCATGTACTCGCCGAACGAGCCGACGCTGGCCATCTGCACCACGGGACGTCCGTCCCAGTTCAGGCGGTCGCGCGCCAGGGCGGCGCCTGCCGGGTCGGGACACAGGTTGGGCTCGCCGCGCAGACACCAGTAGCACTCGCCGCAGAAGGGGCGGAAGGACATGATGACGTTGTCGCCGGGCTGCACGTAGGTGACATCGTCACCGACGCTCTCGACGACGCCGGCGGCCTCGTGGCCGAGCACGGCGGGCAGTCCACCGAAGGCGGCGGCCCACTTGCCGTCAACGAAGTGGAGGTCGGAGTGGCACACACCGGAGGTCGTGGTGCGCACAAGCACCTCAGTCGGCTGCGGGTCACGCACGTTGATGTCGTGAACCTCAAGCACGGAACGGTCGCCGTCCTTGGCCTGATTACCGGGGTCGAAGATGGCAGCTTTCACGTCTGGTCCTTCCCAGTTTGCTCATACAAAGAAGCCGCACAGCGCTGCGCGGTCGGCGTTCATGCTAGGCGAGCACACTGACCGACACAACAAACAGACATTGGCAACTACGCGGCTAGGCGGCTACGCCGGTGGCAGCAATCCAAACAGCCGCCGTTTCTTCGGCGGAGGATTGCGTCGCTCCTGGACTCTCTGAGACGCAATCTGAACCAATTCAAGCATTCCCCGAGCCGACCAGCGCTCTTCCTCAAGCCAGGCCGCCAGTTTGGCGTCGGCCGTTGCCACACTTCCGGCGATGCGCCGCTCATGGAATCGCTCTAGCCGTCGCACGACGCGATAGGCAGTCAGCGACAACCTGGCCACGAGCAACAGGATTATGAACGCGACCAGCGCCGCTGCGCCACCCGCCAGGATCAACACGGCGTCGCGCAACTCCGCCACATCCTCAAAGACAGCCAGCTCGAGCATCGATTACCCTGTCCCACGGAGACAAGTCTGGAGCATCCGCCATGCCAAAGCGAGGCCCCGCCGAAAGCCTAATCCTATTCCAGCTCCTCCTCGGAGCCGGATTCGCGGCAATGGTCGTCTGGACGCTCCTCGCCTGGATCGGCGTGTTCTAGCTTGAGGCTAGTCACTCAAAGGTCTCTCGCCAATCGTTGGGTGGGAGCGCGTGATCGCTGTGATCGGAAGATCCGATTATGAGCCATGCGAGGCCATGAGGCATCCAACCCAAGAACACCTGAGGCACCGGCGACAATATGGCGCGGCCGCCGAAGAACACATCTGCAGATTCGGACTCCTGCGTTCGGTCTTCCAGATCAATCACGGAGAGGCTTCGACCGTCAACGTATGCGAACTGCCGGCTGTCTGGCGACCACCATGGGCCGTCGACCGGTGATCCGCGGTAAAGCCGCCGGTCTCCGTTTACGTTAGAGAGCAGGATCCCCCAGGGCCAGGCGCGAAAGGCGACGGTCCATTGGCCGTCGGGGGAGGCGACCTCCGGTTGCTGACGTTTGAGGGGCAGCTCAGCCGGATCGACTGTGCGAACTGTCAGTACGCGCCCGCTGCCGTCCGGGACGATGGCGTAGATAACCGGCGTCCAGGCGAGTTGGTCTTCGACTGCCAGGACCCATCTCCCCGATGGTGACTCGATGAGCGAGTGCGGTAGACCGTTGTCGTCCAGCAAGATGCGTCCGTCAACCTGGACGGTGTTGTCCACGACTTTCAACTGACCGGCAGCAGCGGTATCGGCGACGAACCCTGCGCGTTCGTGCAGCGGGGCCGGCAAGCGAACGATGCGCTCTCGATAGGCGCCATCCCAGTATGAGAACCGCGCCTGGGTTGGACTCTCCATCCAGCGCAGGGTTCCTACCTCCCTGCCGACCTCATACAGTCGGCCGTCGGACGGGTCTCCGGCGACCAGGTACCGGGTTGAGTATTGAATGGTCTGGAAGATCACCAGCTCAGGCTCGGTCGTCCAACCGATCAGCCCGAAGCGCGACCCTACCCACTCGGCGCGCAACTCGCCGTTGCGGTCGAAGAGGCGGAGCAGGAGCGGGCTCTGATGGGCCTGCCCGTTGGAGTGGAGCGGTTGCAGTCCGAGTTCGGATGCGGTCGTTGCGCAATTGGCCCCGACCATCGAGATCATTAGCGCCAGGGCGGCGATGAGATCGCACATTGCGCCGGCTTCCCGCTTACGGCGATTGTTGCGCCGCCGTCCGCCCGGTCGTTGGTGCGTTGCGCACTAACACTACGCCGGTATCGGCGAGATACCCGCGGCAAGCGCGGGTATGACGGCGCTGTCGGCCGGCGAACAGCGTCACGCGAAGTATCGATTCTGGATGTTCCTCGCGATCACCATTCTCTGGATTTGGTTGGCGCCCTCGAAGATCTGGAAGATCTTGGCGTCCCGCATCCACTTTTCCAGCGGCAGCTCTCGCATGAAACCCACGCCGCCGCAGACCTGGACGGCGTCGGTGGTGATCTTCATCGCCATGTCCGAGGCGAACGTCTTCGCCTTGCTCGCCTCTTCGAGGTCGAAGGGCTGGTTGCTTGAGGCCATTTCGCCGGCTCTCCAGGTGAGCAGGCGGGCAGCATCGATCGCGATATCCATGTCGGCCAGCATGAAGCCGACGCCCTGATGCTCGATCAACGGGCGCTTCATCGTCTTGCGCTCTCGCGCGTAGTCGGCCGAGTACTCGAACGCCGCTCGAGCCAGACCAACGGCAAAGGCGCCAATCCAGGGACGCGTCGCGGCCAGCGTGCCTAGCGCACCCTTACCGCCGGAGCGGTAGTCAGGGTCCGGATCGCCCAGCCGATTCTCCAGGGGAATGCGCACATCGTCGAAGGCAAGATCGGCAGTATGCGACGCGCGAATGCCCATCTTGTCCCACATCTTGATCTGCGAGAAGCCTTCGGCATCCTTAGGCACAACAAACGCGGAAACATCACGCCAGCCCTCCGAGTCGGACTCGCGAGCGAAGACGACGGTGATGTCTGCGATGCCACCGCCGGTGATGAAGCGCTTCGTGCCGTTGAGCACGTACTCGTCACCGTCGCGGACGGCGCGAGTCTTGATCATGCCTGCGTCTGAGCCGGCGTCGGGCTCGGTTAAGGCAAGCGCGCCGAGCCGCAGCCTGCCATCGTCAGATGTGCATTCAGGAATCCAGCGCTCGTTCTGCTCGGGCGTGCCAATTACGGAGATCGCCGTCGCGGCGAGTCCGGATACTTGAGTCCCCAGAGCGATCCCAGCGCAACCCCAGCTCAGCTCCTCGGCCGTGATCATCGCCGTGATCCCTGGCTCTGCCGAGTGCCCACCCAACGGCACACCGGTGAGCCCAATCTCCGCCGCCTTCGAGGCGACATCCCAGGCAAACTCGTTGCGCTCGTCATACTCCATCGCGACAGGCCGGACCTCGTTCTGAGCAAAGGCATGAGCCGTTTGCTGGACCATCCGGTCTGCTTCGGAGAGTTGGAAGTTGGTCATGTTGTGATCTCCTCGGTCTGAGTTTGACGTCGTGGTTGCTGCAGCGGCGGCAGATCCTGAAGCAGTTTCGTCGCCACGACACTGACTTCCTCGACAGCGCGCTGAAAGGCGTCTTCGGTGCGCGACGAAGGATGCTGTATCCCCGAAATCTTACGCACAAACTGCCGGGCAGCCTGCTGAATCTCATCTTCGCCCGGCTCAACTCCGGCAGGCTGGCGTAGACGTTTGATTGAGCGGCACATCGGAGAGCCCCCTCCGTTCGGCCCTCACCCTAGCCCTCTCCCAGAGGGAGAGGGGATCAGAGGGATAGGTGATTAGAAGCCGGTGAACTTGGGATCGCGCCGTTCGACGAATGACTGCACACCCTCGATCCGATCGAACGAGTTTTGCACCAGCGGCAACACGGCTCCGGACAGCTCCAGTGCCGACTCGTAGTCGAGATTCGCGGTGCGATAGGCCATTAACTTGCCAACTTTCTGGCCGATCGGCGGGCCGTTCTCGACTTCCTGAGCAAACTCACGCAGTTTCTGCTGGAAATCATCGGCCTCGACCAGATAGTTGCTAACACCCGCCTCGTGACCCTCCTCGGCGCTCATGAATCGTCCCGTGAACATCATCTCCATCGACTTGCGCCAGCCGATGATCTTGGGAATCGCCCAGAATCCGCCCAGGTCGGCGTAGAGCCCTCGCTTCACGTAGGCAACCTGGTATCGGGCATTCGTCGACGCGACGCAAAGATCAGCCAGGCAGGCCATGTCAAAACCAGCGCCAACACATGCGCCATTGACGCCGGCAATCACGGGAATGTCAATCCGGCGCAGTTCGGCGAACGTCTTGGTCTCGTAGCGGAAGTTGAGCCGCTGACCCTCATTGTCGGGGTAGCCATCCGGTGCCGGATTGCCGACCAGCGGGTCGGGGTTATCGTCCCAGAAGTCGATGCCACGACCGCCGCCGGCGTGGTCCATCCCGGCGCAGAATCCACGGCCTTTGCCGGTGATCACCAGCACACGAGCCGAGCGATCCATGCGAATCTTGTAGAGCGCATCGAGCATCTCGGCCAGCAACGGGAAGGTGAGCGCGTTCAGCTTCTCCGGACGATTCAGCTCCATCCAGATCGTGCCATCCTGATCGCCTGTGCGATCCACGGTGATGAATTCGTATGCCATCGAAAGTGTCTCCTCGTTAGGGTCCTGGACCTATTGGAAGTGCGGCATCACGTCGTTTGTGAAGCGCACGAATGAATCGTGTGAGAAAGGAGAAGCGATCAGGTAGTCGAGTTCGATCGTGTCGCGCAGCTCTTCGAGCTGGTCAATCACCTTGGACGCGCTGCCGTGGATCACAACCTGGTTGGCGTAGCGCTCGATCCGCTGCTCGTCTGAGAGCGAACGAGAGGGATTCGAGCTGCCGCTGGTCTTGTCGTTGGCGTACGAGCCGATCGTCCATTGCGCGCCGTTGATCGCGATCTGTTCGGCCTCTTCGTCGGTTTCCGCAACTGCGATCAATCGGGCCATCGGGATCACACGGTCTGCGGTCTCGTGGTCGTACTTGTCGAGGGCATTGAAATAGCTTTGTCGCTTGTCGCCAAGCTCGTCGTGCGTGGCGTGCGGGTCCATCAAGATCGAGTAACCCTGCTTTGCCGCCCAGTCGATGGCGTCGGGTCCGCCAGCGGCGACCCAGAACGGCGGAGTCGGCTGCTGATGCGGTTTGGGCAGCACTTCTATCTCGTCGAAGTCGAAGTAGTCACCATGCCAGGTGATTCGCTCATTGCGCCAGGCCTCGAGCACGACCTGTACAGATTCGCGGAATCGGGGATACGATTCTTCCAACTCGACGCCAAACACCTCGAATTCGGTCCGGTCGAACCCACGTCCGGCTCCCCAATTGACCCGTCCGCCCGAGAGGATGTCCAGCAATGCGACTTCTTCGGCAATTCGCAACGGGTGATAGAACGAGGCCAGCGTGACCGCAGTGCCGATGCGGATGTTCTTGGTCCGCCCGGCGACGTGCATGCCCATCAGGTGGACGGATGGACAGACCGAATAGGTCGAGAAGTGGTGCTCGGCCAGCCAGACGCAGTCGTAGCCACTCTCATCCATGATGTCGATGCGATTGAGCGCCCGCTCGTAGACGGTCGGCAGCGGAACCCGTCGTCCCGGCCAGCTAAAGAACTGCAGCACGCCGAACTTCATCTGGCCGTTGCCGCCGTTGTCGACTGTTGAGTCGTTGGGCATGGCACTAGGGTAACCGCCGAGCCCGAAACTTCGGCGCTACTTCCAGATTTTCGCGCAGTCCAGTTCAAACCCCTCCAACACGTCCTCACCCGACAGCGTCGCCGGACGGTCCAGTTCCTCGGGCTCCGCCTGTCCAATGCGATAGATCCAGACCTTGTCGCGCCTACGATCAATCAGCCAACCGAGCTGAACGCCAAAGCTCATCCACTCGCGCATCTTACGTTTCTGCGGAGCGACCGATTGCTTGGCAGAGATGATTTCGACGACAAAGAGAGGACAGGGAACCTCCAACCCCTCTTCGTAGTCCTCTTCCGCAATCCCATCAAGCTGCTCTTGCGAGAGCCAGGAGACGTCCGGTTCCCGCACTGGCTGCTTTTCTTCCTGCTCAGGCGGAGGCGCCTCACCAAGCTTGTATCCGCCGCTGGCATCTCGCACTTCTCCTCCACCACCGGATTTCACCCAGGCTACGAGTTGGTAGGAGATTTCTGGTCCCATAGCAGGACTTGGACCATGGGGTGAGGGGACGATGACGAGGTCTCCTTCCGCCGTTCGCTCAAAATTGAGTGAAGCATTGAGCTCATACAGTTCGAAGAGCGCGTCATCGGTCAAACGCCACTGTGGCGGCAATCGCAATTCGATTGGATCGTCGGCTTCGCGGAAGGACACGACAGCGTCGGATTCCGGCCGAATCGTCGTCTCGACGTCTGGCTTATCAGCAGTGGTGACCATGACTTGCTCCGTAATGTCGCTCGCCCAAGATAGCATTCATTCCGAACATCTGTTTCATATGAAAGACAGGTCCTGTCTTCGATCCGATACCAACAAGTGGACTCACTCTCTTGAAGAGTTCTTGCGGCTGACAGTGACACCCGAGAGGGTCTCAAGCACGACACGATTCGCCAACAGCGCCGTCACATCCGAGTGGTCATAGGGAGGCGCAACCTCGACCACATCCATGCCCAGCAGGTTTGATTCCATCCCGATCCTTCGCACCGCATCGAGAAGCTGTCGCGATGTCAGCCCACCCGACTCCGGCGTACCTGTCCCCGGCGCCATGCCCGGATCAACCACGTCGACATCAACCGAGAGAAAGACTCCGTCGCAATCATCGGCTGCCCGCTCCAACGCTTCGGTGAGACACTCGTCGAGGCCGCGATTCACCACTTCGGTCATCTCGTACCAGCGCATTCGCTGATCCGCCATCCACTCGAGAATCGGCGGGTCAGGCCAGTAGCCCCGCAATCCAATCTGCAGGAATCGATCACCGCGAATTGCCCCGCTCAGGATCAGTCGGCGCATCGGCGTGCCGTGCCCCCAGAGACCACCTTCCGAATCGCCGGTATCGGCATGAGCATCGAAGTGAACCAGCGAGACCCGACCGAAGCCGTGGTGTTGGGCAACACCCTGTGCGGTGGCGTAAGTGATCGTGTGATCACCACCCAGCACGACCGGAATCGCGCCGGCAGCAGACACCTGCCGACACGCCTCCATGAGGTTCTTGAGCCCGCCTTCGCTGTCCAGTTGCTGCATGTTGACATCGCCAGCATCAACGACACCCAGTTCGCCCAACGGATCAACTCGCAAGGCCAGGTGCGGCCGATAACCGGAGTGCGGGATGTAGTCAGTGGATCGAATTGCGTTAGGACCGAATCGTGCGCCGGGCCGATAGCTCGTACCAGCGTCAAACGGTGCGCCGAGAATGACTGCCTGAGATCCCTCCAGCGTTGCCGGATCGCTCAAACTGGCGTGCGGAACGCCAAGGAACGTGTTCGCTCCTCCGTAGCGATTTGGCGGTGGATTGCGCCGGTGAGCCTCGGCATAAGAACGGGGCAGATATGTCCGGTCAGTCATCACTAGCCCTCCCATCCGATCACCATCGGGAGCAATCAGAGTGGTATCTAGAATGGTATCCAGCACGTCTCGATGGGTGGAAACGATGGCCGACCCAATGGCCGGAAGGGCTTGGACCGGGTGGTAACTGAGACAGCAACCGAGGCGCGACTCACAGAGTTGCAAACAGCGTTGACGGCACTGCCGCGTCAACGAACCCAGGCGCTGCCGGCACTGCACCTGGTTGACGAAGCATTCGGCTTCCTCGACCACGCTGCGTTAGAGGAGGTCGCACGCTGGATCCATTTGCCCAGGGCCGAACTCTTTGCGGTCGCAACCAGCTATACCGAGTTCCGCTGGAGCCCCTTCGCATCGGACAGCGTTCGCGTTTGTCGCGGTCTGCCTTGCCAGATCGCCGCCGGAAGCAATGAATCAGGAAGCAAGGAAGCAGAAGGTGAAGCACACGAGTGCATGTTTCTCTGCGCGGCAGCCGAACAGGGGCCAGTCACAGTCTCCGGAGCAGACCGGCTGGAAGCATCGATACCCCAGGCCACCTTTGACAGCGCTCGAGCGACGGTCCCGGGAGGTCTGAAACGAGTCACAGCCACCCGAACTTCGGACCCAGTCCAATGGCGCGGGTGGGAAGCGGCTGCTCGACTCAGCCCTTCTCAAGCGCTTGCTGTTGTCGGCGAAGCCAGTCTGCTGGGCCGCGGCGGCGCGTACTTTCCTGTGCAGATCAAGTGGAGCGGCGCCATCGACGCAGCCGAACGCAATGGACAACCACTGCTCGTCGCCAATGGCGAAGAAGGCGAACCTGGCACGTTCAAGGACCGCTGGCTGATGGAGTCCGACCCTCAGCGCATTCTCGAAGGCATCAGGATCGCTTGTTACGTGCTCGGCGCATCGCATGCCTACTGGTACATCAACGGCATGGCCGACCGCTCAGCAGCCGCAGCGGCCAATGCGATCGCCTCAGCGAAATCAGCCGGATTGATGGACGGACTGGCCGTCGAGATCCGACGCGGCGCCGGAGGCTACGTCTGCGGTGAGGAGTCGGTAATCCTGGAATCGATTGAAGGACACCGCGCGGTGCCGAGGCTCAAGCCGCCGTTTCCCACCGAGCGCGGATTGTGGGGCCGTCCCACCGCAATCAATAGCGTTGAAACGCTATCGAACGTCCCCGACATCTTTGAGTTCGGACCCGACTGGTTCAAGGAAGTGGGAACCGATCGCGCGCCCGGCACCAAGCTGATCCAGCTCAGCGGAGCATTCCGAAATCGCGGAGTCGTCGAACTACCGCTCGGCACACCCGTGTCGGAGATCGTGGACCTGGGCGAACCGAGAGAGGCATTGGCCGGCGTCACGATGGGCGGACCATCCGGCGGCTTCCTCGCGTCCGAGAATTTCGACACGCCGATCGCACCTGGAGCAATGGACGGGCATGGAGCCTTGCTCGGCGCCGGCGGGATCATCGCGATCCCCAAATCGTTCGGCATCGAGCGGGCGCTGGCCGTCTGGGCCGACTACAACGCCAACGAATCCTGTGGCAAGTGCACGCCCTGCCGCGAGGGTTCAGCTCGAATGGCCACAGCCCTCGCCGAGGGCAACTGGGCCGATGTCGAAGAGCTCATCCCCCTGATCACAGCCGGCTCCCTCTGCGGCCTCGGCCAGATGGCGCCCAATCCCATCACCTCAGCTAGACACCAATTTGGCGGGAGCGTCACGTGACGACCAGCACATCCGCACAAGCGATCCACGCGAACATTGACGGTCAGGCAATCTCCGTTTCACCAGGTGCAACAGTTCTCGATGCCGTGCTCTCCGCCGGCATCGACCTACCCCATCTGTGCAAGGACAACGACGGCCCGGCGCTTGGCGCTTGCCGCACCTGTCTTGTCGAGATTGACGGCGTCCGGGGACTGCCTGCAGCCTGCCACACGCCGCTCACCGACGGCCAGGTCGTACACACCAATTCTGAGACCGCGGCCACAGCTCGCAAAGGCATCATCGAGCTCACCCTGGCGATGACTGAACGTGGCATCGACGCCGACGGCTCAGGTCAGACCGAGCTGCGACATCACGCTGCAACACACGACGCCAGCGGCGACCGTTGGACCGCACGATCCAACGATCACATCGACGAAAGCAACCACTTCTACAAGTTCGACGCCACCGACTGCATCCTCTGCGGACGCTGCGTCTCGGCCTGTAGCGATCGACAACACATCGGAGCGATTGGCATCGCCGGCGCAGGCAAGGCTGCGCGCATCGCGTCATTCGGCGACGAACCGCTGGGCGAATCAACCTGCACGTCCTGCGGCTCCTGTGTCGCCGCCTGCCCAACCGAGGCGCTCATGCCCAAACGCGCCGCTTCTGGAGTCAAGACGGTCTCAACGGTCTGCCCCTATTGCGGCGTTGGCTGCGGCATCAACATCACCGCCGAGGATGGCATCCTCACCCACGTTGACGACGACCCAAACAACCTCTCCTCGAAGGGTCTGCTCTGCGTCAAGGGACGCTTTGGCACAGCCTTCGTCAACCATTCTGACCGGCTGACCACACCGTTGATCCGTGGACCCAATGGCTTGCAGCCCGCTTCCTGGGACGACGCGCTCGACCTCGTCGCCGAGAAGTTTGCCGAGCATCGCGGAGCATTTGGCTCGTTCTCGTCGGCTAAGGCGACGAACGAAGACAACTACATGCTGCAGAAGTTCGTCCGTGCCGTAATGGACACGAACAACATCGACCATTGCACCCGACTCTGCCACTCGCCTTCGGTCGAAGCGATGCTGGCCCAACTCGGTTCCGGCGCCACCTCAAACAGCTACAGCGACTACGAGGCATCGGACTGCCTCTTCGTCGTCGGCGCAGACCCATCCTCGAACCATCCCGTCGCCGCCTCAAGGATGCGCACCGCTGTCGACCGCGGAGCCGCGCTGATCGTGCTCAATCCCAAGCGCATCGAGATGTGCGACCACACCGACCTCTGGCTGCGTCAATATCCCGGCACCGATGTCGCAGTGCTCAACGGCATGGCCAAAGTGATCCTCGACGAGGGCCTGGCCGACGAACCGTTCATCGCCGATCGCACCGAGGGCTACGACGAGTGGCGAGCAGAACTCGACGAGTACACCCCCGAACGCGTCGAGCAGATGTCCGGCGTGCCAGCTGACCTGCTAATCCGCGCAGCTCGCACCTATGCGCAACCCAATCCAACAGACTCCGGTCCCGGCGGCTCGTGTCTGATCTGGGGCATGGGCGTCACGCAACACACCAATGGCACCGCCAACGCCACAGCATTACTCAATCTCGCCCTGCTGACCGGACAGGTCGGACGCGTCGGCAACGGTGTATCGCCGCTGCGCGGCCAGAACAATGTGCAGGGCGCTGGCGACGCCGGCTGTGTGCCCGACGCATTGCCCGGCTACCAGCGATACACCCCAGAGGTGTTGCAGAAGTTCAACGACATCTGGCAGTCCGACCTGCCGCAGGCTGAAGGTCTACGCGCGACCGACATGGTCGAGAGCATGCTTTCGAGTGACGGCGTCCGCTGCATGTACATTGTCGGCGAGAACCCACTCCTGACCGAGCCAAACCTCGCCCACGCCCGCGAAGCGATCGGCAAGCTCGACTTCCTTGTCGTGCAGGACATCTTCATGCACGAAACGGCTGAGTTGGCCGATGTCGTCCTGCCGGCGGCCTCCTTCGCCGAGAAGGAAGGCACGTTCACCAATTCCGAGCGCCGCGTGCAGCGCGTCCGTCAGGTGATTCCGCCCATCGGACTGGCGCGAGCCGATTGGGAGATTGTGCAGGATGTGGCGCGGCGCACCGCCCGGCAGCTTGGGTTGACATCGATCGGCTTTGAACACGGCTCCGCCGCCTCGGTCTTCGACGAGCTGGCTTCCCTGACGCCGATCATGGCCGGACTGTCCCACACAAGACTCGACGCCGAAGGCGGCATTCAGTGGCCATGCCCCAGCGAGGACCATCCAGGCACGCCGCGCCTCTACGACGAGTCGTTCCCGCGCGGACTGGGCAAGTTCATTCCCGTGCGGCAACTGGCACCATCGGAGGAAGCACCCGATGAGCGCTATCCGCTCATCCTCAACACAGGTCGCGTCCTCTATCACTGGCACGGCGGCACGATTACGCGTCGCGTCGAGGGTCTTGTCGATTCCTGGCCGGAGCTTCGAGTCGCCATTCACCCAAACGACGCAGCCAGACTGGAGATCACCAATGGCGACTCCGTCTGGGTCGCCTCGCGTAGAGGCCGTCTGGAAGGCGTCAGTTTCGTCACCGATGACGTGGCCGAAGGTTCAATCTTCGTCCCCTTCGTACGCCTCGCCGAGAGCGCCGTCAACTGGCTAACCAACAACGTCTATGACGAAGTAGCCCGCATCCCCGAGTACAAAGTCTGCGCGGTCGCCGTCGAGAGAGCCGCCGACCCATCGGAGTGGAAAGACAGTGGAGCAGGGCGCAAGCGAGGCAAACGCCGCCAGTACTGGTAAGCCGCCTGGAGCGCTACGCGTCCGGCTCAGCAATCGCGTTGAGCAGCCCCACCACGACGATCCGCTCGTCGTAGCTGTGCGTGTCCTCGTCGAAGTCCCCCGAGCAAGTAATCAAGGTCACGACCGACTCACGAGTCTGGCTCAGATACTTCACGGCCTCCCTTGAGTCAGGATCGATGTGGGCAATATCGACCACGTCGTAGACGTAGTAACGATCAGTTGCTTGGTCGAACATGATCATCTGGTCGCCAACCCGCGTCTCGTCCAGCTTCCAACAAACACCGACATCGACGTGACCGTCCCGATCCTGGTAGTCCCGGTGTCCGCCCAGCAGGGCGTTGCCTGGTTCGCCGGGAATCGCGGAACGATTGAACCAGCCCACCACGAACGGATTGTCGGGCGATCCCATTGCGCCGTCCGGTGTCAATCCAACCTGCACCACCGCTGCCCGGATCCCTGCCGAGGGAAGAATCAGCTCCCAGGATGTTGAAAATCTCGGTCCGCTGGAAGGCACGACGCCGTTGTCCAACGGCAAGATGCTGCCCTCGGAGCCGTCGGACCCGAAGGTGAGATCCGAGTCGTTGAAATCTTCCTCCAACACCTCCGACAGTTTCGGCAGCACAACCCGCGGTTCCCCCGGCTCAGCCGGCAGACCTCGAGGATCCTCAATGTTCTCTTCATCCGAGTTGGCCAGCCCGTTGTACGGCACATAGCGAACCTCACGAGACCCATCGCCGGCCGACTCCCCGTTGGAGTCTGGCCAGGCCGATGCGTGAGATGTCGATGGCCTCGAGGCGCTGCCAAACCCAAGGATCGGAATCAGGACCAGAGCGACAAGCAGCAGGAATAAAGCAACGATGCCCGCGAAAAACCTCGGCCGCTGATAGCGAAGATCTGCGAGGTACCAGAGCAGGTCATAGCACCAGCCGGAGGCCTCCTGCAGGGTTCGCAGCATCCGCTTGGCCTCGACATCCTATGCGTCGGGCGACGCGACCGCTGCGAGCACACCCACGACGACGAACCGATGTGAGTATTGGTGAGTTTCTGCGTTGAATGCACCGGTACAGGTGATCAGAGTGATGACTGGTTCCTCAGTGTTTCTGAGGTAGCGCACCGCGTCCGGATCGTATGGATTGATCGTCACTGCTTCAGTGACCGTGTAGATGTAGTAGATATCGCTGTCGTTATCGCGCACAAGCATCAAGTCGCCTGCTTCGGTATTGACCAGCTCCCAGCAGACGCCCGTGCCGATGTTGCCCGACTTGTCTTCGAAGTCGCGATGCCCAGCCAGCAGGGTGTTTCCCGTCTCGCCCGGCGCAGCGCTGGAGTCCAACCAACCGATCACATAGGGATTGTCCGGCGAGCCCATCGCGCCCGACTGCGTCCTCCCCACGCGGACGATGGTGCTCTTCAGCCCGGCTGAAGGTACGAGCAACTCCCAGGTGGTCCGATGTTCTTCGCGACTTGAGACGACGACGCCATTGGAGATCGGCAGGATTCCGCCTTCGGAGCCGTCGGTGCCGTGTTGAAGGGCGTCTTCGTCCAGCTCTTCTTCCAGCACCGAGTCGAGCGGGACGACGACGAACCCCGCCACAACCAGCGGCCCGGCATCCTCCTCGACCACTTGCTGGTCAGGTTGGGATTGCTGTTGCTCGGATCCCTGATCTTGTTGGGCTTGTGCGGTCGACTCTTGCTGTGCTGACTCTTCGTCTGATGCGGTCGATGGCTGATCGGCGGAGTCTGCCTGTCGAGTTTGGCTGCTGTCCCGCTGATCGTCGCTCTGGGTATCCACTACCACAACAGGTGGTGGATTGGAGGAGGAATCTTGTTCCTGGTCGGCCTGTTCGACCTGAGCAGCAGCGGTGTCCGGCCCTAAGTCGCCGCTGTCATCACTGCCAACAGCCAGGAACAGCACAAGCAACGTGATCACGAACGCGATTGGCGCGATCACAGCGGCGGCAACGACCGCCGGTCGTTCCGTCCACAGGTCTCGGAGTCGGTCCAGCATGGCCGCCATCCCTTGCGCCACCCTCGACGCCTGTCAGGTCAATGTACGCAGCTACTGCCGACACCGGCAAACGGAATCCGCAATCTCAGTTAGCCCAGCGTAAATCGGATGAGACCTGGTGAGCAGCCAAGACGGACGCGAATCAGCAAACTGGAGCGCGCACAGTAGCGCGTCGGCAATGTCGGGCGTAGGCTGGTACTTCGCGCCGGACAGGATCTGTGGCGCACTGCGTGGGGCTGTAGCTCAGTTGGGAGAGCGTTTGACTGGCAGTCAAAAGGCCGGGGGTTCGAGTCCCCCCAGCTCCACCAAACTTCCTCCACAGTACTTCCCAAGGGCAAGAACTTTTGAGTTGGAAATGCCCCAAGGCCCGTACACCGGGTCTACAGTCGTACTCCGTACATCACACGGCGCGTAACAGACCTGATTACAGACAGCAGGATCGGTCGATCCAATAGTGATTGCAACGCGCTACTCAGGTGTTCGGAACCCGTTGCGCGGCGTCGAGGATGCGTGATTACCCAAGAGCCTTTCCATGATGCCTCTCTCACTCGCATCGATTTGATTGAGCAGGAAGTGTCGCTTCTGTGCAAATTTGGCGCCATCGGGATGTAGACAGCGTGTGTTTCGGGAGATTGGCCACCATTCGCTCTTCACAGCCCTAGGCTTGCGCCATGCCTACGGCTTGTCACAACTGCGGGTTCGAGCTAACGACCGAGACCGAATGCCCACAGTGCGGTGCGCGCACTGCTGAGGTAGAAGCACCGTCTCTGGACGCCGACTCGTTGGCAGTGCACCGGTCTGACCAGCTTGACCAGCTGCGGGTGATGGTTCGTGCCCAGGCAGCAGAGATCCAGGCGCTGTCGGAACGACTCGACGCGCTGGAGGGGAAGAGCAGGGCGGCGCCCCCGGTGCAGGCACCGACCCTTGAACTTAGAAGCACCGCCGTGTCTCAACCGCCTGCCGAATCCTCTGAGACACAGGATGCTCCACGGCCCACCGCCGACACACCAGGAACAGAAACAAAGCCGAACGAGGTGTACGGGTTTGTTCGCAATCGGGAACAGTATCGGGCGAGAGCCCCAATTCAAGCGGCCGACAGCACTGCACCATCCTCGCGATTGACGCCGTCAACAGGCCCTTCAGCAGAGGTGTCGGCAGACGATGCGTGGGAGTGGTTGGTTGGCGGCAACTGGCTGGCTCGCGTTGGGATCGTGGCGCTGGTCCTTGGTGTTGCCTTCTTCATCAGCCTCGCTATCGATCGAGGTTGGCTGGGCGAAACCGAGCGCGTGATCCTGGGAGCGTTGTTGGGCCTCTCCTTGTTGGCGGCTAGCGAGTACTACCGGACCCGCTACGGCATTTGGGCACAGACGGTGGGCGGTGGTGGTCTGGCCATCCTCTACTTGGCGGTCTGGGGCGGGTTTGCCTTGTACGAGCTTTACCCACCACTCGTGGCCTTCAGCATGTTCATCCTGATCACTACCGGGGGCGTAGCGCAGGCATTGCGCCACGATTCGGTCGGACTAGCGGTGTTTGCCACTCTTGGTGGTTTCGCGACTCCCCTGCTGCTGCAGGAGCGATTGCCCGAAGAGTGGACGTTGCTCGCCTATGTCTTGTTGTTGGACATGGGCGTCATAGCACTGGCAGCGTTCCGAAACTGGCGCTGGTTCACTCTGTTGGCCTGGGTTGGATCGCTGATCCTCTTCGGTTTCTGGTACACGGAACTTGATCCGTCGATCGGTCTGGCTCAGGGTGGCATCTCTGCAGTCTTCATCATCTTCACCGCAGCCACGGTCTTGTTCCACATCATCCGGCGACAGCCGACGGCTGACCTCGACCTGCTGTTCCTGACTCTCAACGCGGTCGGCTACCTCTTGATCAGTTACGAGGTCATGTTCGACGACTACCGAGCCTGGATGGGAGGCTTTACCGCCTTACTAGCCGGGTTCTATGCGCTCATGCTCCTTGCATGCCGGCTGCGGACGGACACGCCACTCCTACTGTCTCCTCTGGCAGCGGCGTTGGGAGTTGGCTTCGCAGCTCTGGCTGTTCCGGTCCAGTTCGATGGAGCCTGGGTCACTGTGGCCTGGGGTCTGGAGGCGCTTGCGTTGGTCTGGCTGTCGTTCCGGATTCAGATGCGCGAGCTACGTTGGTTCGGCGTACTCTTGTTCATCGTGTCCGGTGGCTGGTTGTTGGTGTTCGACACGCCAGACGCATTCCGAGCCGACCTCACTCTGTTGCTCAATATGCCCATGCTTGCATACGCGTCGGCAGTCGTCCTGCCGGCATTGACTGTTTGGCTGCTTCGACGGCATCGAGAAGAAATGGAGGCCATTGAACTGCTGGCTGTACCTGCGCTGGCAGTAGGAGCAGCTCTGTATGCGACCCTCGCGATTCCCGTACAGCTTCACGGTGTTTGGCTGAGCGTGGCCTGGGGGATCGAAGCGTTGGCGCTGCTGTGGCTTTCATTCCGGCTGGATATCAAGCAGCTTCGTTGGTTCGGCTACCTGGTCTTCGCGGTCTCGGCGGTGTGGTTACTGGCCGTGGACACACCTGATGTCATCAGCCAGGACTTGACGCCATTCCTCAACCTGCCCATGCTCGGCTATGCCGCATCGTTTGTGCTGCCGGCGTTGGCCGCCTGGCTCTTGCATAGGAACGTCCGAGAGCTGCGACCCCAGGAAGAGGTTGTCGTCCAGGTCTTTCCAGTGTGGGCAGCACTCTTCGCCGCGATCACCATTCCGGCGCAGGTCGGCGGAGTCTGGGTCAGCGTGGCGTGGGCAGGTCAAGCGGTGATCCTGTTGACATTGTCGGCGCGACTACGACTGGACGTGCTGCGTTGGTTCACTTATCTGCTTCTAGGCACGATGATCGTTCGCCTGGCTGCAATCGATACTGGCAATGTTGATCTGGAGACATTCCTACCGATTGTCAACTGGAGGTTCCTGCCATTCTTCACGGGAGTCGCCAGCCTGTACGCCGCGCAGTGGTTTGCGCGCCGAACGGGCGTTGACTTCAACCATCCGAAGGCAAATGACGAGGTTCGGTACGCTGCGCCGATCCTGTTTGCACTGGCCACGCTGACGACCCTATGGATCTTGTCGGCAGAGGTTCTTGCCTCAGCCGACAGCGCGCTCTTCGACCTGAGCTACAGCGCGAGTGAGAACGTCTCGATTCTGGGTCTGACGCTGCTTTGGGGAATCTACGGCGCCGCGCTGATGCTGGCGGGCGTGCTGAGGCGTTGGCGATGGGTACGAGTGACCGGGCTGGCGCTGTTGATCGTGGCGGTGGTCAAGTTGTTCGCCTACGACTCGCAGGAGCTGGAGCAGGTCTACCGGGTGATTGCGTTCCTGGCTCTGGGCGCGATCCTGCTCGCCGGCGGCTTGCTCTACCAGCGCCACCGCCACGTGGTCCGAGGCTTCCTGTTGGATGATTAGTGTCCGTTCGCACTAGCTGAAGCTCGCCCCAGCTCAGGCCCGGATTGCTGGTTCGACATCGTCCAAGTAGTGCTGCTACCAAGCCGAGGATTTGCGCCGTAGGTCGGGAGTTTCCTTCGTGGAATCGACGGACCGAAGCCGACCCTGAACGGTGAGGACATACTCGACCCAGGCCGGCCAGTCATGTCAATCCCGGTTGAACATGCACGCCAAGTCTGCTCCGAAGTTACCTATTGCGGGTGTTTTCTGGGGAATTGTGAGGATCTGGCGCTGTTGACTGAGAATTTGCGTTGGAGGTGTTCTGAAACGTCCAGACTTGTCCAGATCTGGATAGAAATGTCCGGATTTCGTGCTTGTGCTTTTGCGAGTTGCTGAGAATCTCGGGGGGAAGTCTGATGGGTTGTGTTTGGGTCCCGTGAATCTCCTGAGTAGTTCACGGGGATTGGTCGACGCTCACTGTAGGCGCACGGACTGTTGGCTGATCGTTGGCTGGATGATTCTTGTGATGGCGTGCCCAATTGGGGCTGTCTCACTCGGCGGCGTTGGTTGTCAATGGCGTGACCAGCGGATTCTCATCCATCGCTCCTCCCTTGCAGAGACCGTTGCAAAAGGAGGTGTCACGGAGGGAGAAAGGGGGATGCCGGCCGGTGACCACCAGACCTGAGTGACGGACAGGAACCCACCTTTGCCCCAGCATCAAATGCGGGGCAGGCTTTCGGCATCTCGCCCGCAACGGGGGGAGATGCGGAGTGATGCTTCGGTCTCTCTCAGGTGAGCGGGTATCCCAACAGTCCCAACTCCTAGTCCCCGTTTTACACGGCGACCCGATCTAGTCGCGCCCGAGACATCACAATCAGATGGACCGCGCCACCGAGCAACGCGGCGACGGTCAGCAGCACACATCCCGCGCACACGGCGATTGTTCTCGACAGCCATCGGAAGGGATGAGAAGCCATCAAGAGGCAACTCCTGCTTACATCGGCTCTGTCAGACGAATTGGTCCATACCAAGAGGGAACGCGGCAGGTTTGCTTCCGGGAACGCCACTCCCGACACGCTTCAGTGGTTCTTTATCTCTCGGCCCGACTCGATCTGCGCAAGGGTCAGACAGCGTAGCTGCCCTGGGCAGACCTCAATCGGTGACAAGCCGCAGCACGTCCGCTGAGGTCTGAACAGCCGCTGAGACTGGTCTTCCTTGGTCATCGATTGAACTTCAGAACCGCATGCTAAACGAAGGGTCGTCATGTTCCGGGAGACAAGACAGCTAGCGTTTCGTTTGCTTGTAGCAATGTGACATGAAACTTGGCTCCGACGTTGGTTATTGTTCTGCAGCGATGTGCTTGTGCGTTAAGTTAAGACTCAACTGCGGAGCATAGTTGAATCCTGCATGACACGTATCGCTTACCGTGAAGTCGCTGTGACGCTGGCTTTGCGATCTCAGCCGGATACATAGAATCTGTCAATGTGTGTCGGTGTGACTTTCTATGAGACATGAATATGCGTCTAACGTGAGTTCAAATTGACCGCCGGAGACAGCATGCCAGTGGATCATGGACACGAATCCCATCGCGACACCCTGCGGGCTCGTGTGTCTGGGCTAAGTGATGCCTGGCTGCAGATCAACGGGAGCCTTGAGCTGCCCGACGTCTTGTCCGCTGTAGCGAACAGTGCTTGTTCTCTAGCAGACGCGACTTACGGCTCAGTGGTCACCGTCGACGACGAGGGGGCAGTGGAGAGCTTGACTTCGGTGGGCATGACGCCGACGGAACAGGAGGTGGTCCTGGCGACCCCCGACGGCGAACGGTTTTTCCAGTATCTGTTGGCCCAGCAGGGACCGCTGCGAGTGCGCAACCTCGAGCGCTCCATGCACGCAGCAGGGCTGGAGCGATTTCGATCGCCGTTAGGCGTGACGTCATTCTTGTGTACCCCGATCAGGCAAGGAGAGCGTTCGGTGGGGTTTATCTGCCTGGCTGAACGTCGCGGAGGTGAGGCATTCACTGAGGAAGATGAAGAACAGTTGGCGATGCTGGCTCCTCACGCAGCGCTCGTGATTATGAATGCGCGCCTGTTTGGCATAGAGCAGTCCGCGCGCAGTGACCTAGAAACGCTGATGCACACTTCTCCCGTGGGGGTCGCGGTCATCGATGCCGAGTCGCATCATGTGACGTTTCTCAACCGTGAACTGCAGGAGCTATTGGCGGAAGTCCCGGTAGTCGAAGGCGAGGCGCCCAGCTACATGGACCTTCTCGGATTTCGGCTGTCTAGCGGTCGTCTAGTGTCGCAGTCGGACTACCCGTTGATGGAAACTCTGATGAGCAAGAAGGCAATGCGTGCCGAGGAGGTGATGATCCAGTTTCCCAGCGGCCGTGAATTGCCGGTGATGATTAATGCAACGCCGATTGTCGGCGACGACGGCGTCATGCACTCGAGCCTGGTGACGCTGCAGGACATGACGCCACGCGCACGGTTGGACGAGTTGCGGTCACAGTTGCTCAGCATGGTCAGTCAAGACCTGTTGACACCCGTCACCTCGATCAAGGGTTGCGCTGCGGCAGCGCTTAGCGATCTATCGCCAGGTGTTCAGGCTGAGTGGCGGCAGTTGTTTCACGTGGTCGAACAGCAAGCCGACCAACTGCATCATCTGGTCAATGGTCTGCTCGACCTGAGCCGGGTCGAGACGGGCACTCTCTCGCTCGAGCTGCAACCGGTGGACGTTCAGAATCTGTTCGAGCGGGCTCAAGAGTCTTTGATCGCCAGCGGCTGCAACCGGGAGCTTGAAATCGATCCGGGGCAGGGGTTGCCTCCGGTCTATGCCGATTCGGTTCGGATTCACCACGTGTTGAGGCAGTTGCTGACACTGGCAGCACAGTCATCATCTCGCCAGAGTCCACTCGTGTTGGCTGCCGATATCGATATGCCGAATGTTGCGATCTCAGTTGCCGGGGATGGGGAGTTGGCGCCGGTCGAGGCACTGCCCAGTCTGTTTGGCAACCATGGCGAGACAGAGTTCGGCATGCGCGGATCGGCGCTGGGACTGGCCCTGTGTCGAGGGATCGTCGAGGCCCACGGTGGTCGCATCTGGGCAAGCAGCCCTGGACCTGGGCAGGGAACACGGATCACCTTCACACTGCCGAGCCTCGACGTGACAACGATGCCGGCGTCGTCGTCACCACAGTGGGAGCGGGGCTCTGAGCCACCGGGGCGTCGCGCCTTGGTGATCGATGACGACCAGGCAATGCTGAGTTATGTGGGCGAAGTGCTTTCCGGCGCTGGCTACTACGTGACGCTCGCGGCCGATCTGAATGATATTGAGCATCTGGCTGCTGCGGCCGATCCCGACATTGTGCTGGTTGGCGTCACGTTTGCTTCCCGGGATGCGTCGGGGGTTGAGGCTGTGTTGGTGCGGGTGAGATCAATCGTTGAGGCGCCGATCGTGATGCTATCCGGATACGTCGATGATCGACAGTTCTCCGCGGTGCTTTCGCGTTGGGCAACGGACTACATTGTTCAGCCGTTTCTGGCGAACGAGCTGCTGGCTCGAGTTCGTGGCGCCATCCGTTCTGCAGAATCGTTGAACGAATCCGACAGACAGGACGAGTACTCCTTCAAGGCGCTGCGGATTGATTATTCGGCGCGACGGGTCACGATCCATGGATCGCAGGTGCGTCTGACGCCGACGGAGTATCAGCTACTGGTTGAGTTGAGCTCCAATCCAGGGCGGCTGATGTCCCATGCCGAGTTGCTGGAACGAGTCTGGGGGCAGCGAAACATGAATGACTCGAGAATGCTGCGCACGGTGGTGAAGAATCTGCGGCGCAAGTTGGGGGATCGCGCGACCCGTCCGACGTACATCATCACCGAGCCGCGGCAGGGATATCGGATGGAGCCTTCGGATCGGTAGGGGGCGTTCGGATTAGTGAGTTGCGGGATCACTCGCCATTCATGCCTCGCCTTTGCGAAGACCGATGCGTAACTCCCACTTCCCCTCTCCCCCCCCTTGCGGGGGGAGATGTCACGGAGTGACAGAGGGGGGGCGGTCGGTTAGTGCCAGATAGAAGCTGCGAACAGCCCCCCTCTGCCCCCGGGTCAAGCCCGGGGCAGGCTTTCGACATCTCCCCCGCAAGGGGGGAGAACGAGAGCTTTCGAGGATCTCCGCAACGGGGACAGGGGACCTGTAGGATCCGCACCAATCTCGTTAGAGCGGGACGGCGCAGCCGTCGGATCTTGGGTCGCTGCCTCCCCAGAGGACTCCGCTTTCGGGATCTCGGACGATGACCTGGCCTTTTCCGACAACTCCGGTTCTCATGGCTCCGGTGGCGGGCATGACCGGGTGACCGAGCAGGGCCAGCTCGGAGAGGACCTCGATGCCGAAGGTGTCTTCGACGTAGATGCGTCCGTTGGGCGGTTCTTCGTACATCGAGACACGTGGGGCGTCGATGGCAGTCTGCGCGTCCATGCCTCGATCGATCAGGTTGATCGCGACCTGGGTCTGTCCCTGGGGCTGGTTCCAGCCGCCCATGACGCCGTAGCTAGCGAAGAGGCTGCCGTCGGGGCGGGTGATCATTGAGGGCATGATCGTGTGGTACGGCCGCTTGCCGCCGGCGAGCGCGTTGGGGTGATCGGGATCGTCAACGACGAATCCTGCGCCGCGGTTTTGCAGGCTGAATCCGGATTCTCGGGGGACGATGCAACTGCCGAATCCTTCGTAGTTGGAGTTGATGAAGGAGCAGGCGTTTCCGTCGCCATCGGCGGCGGAGAGATAGACGGTGTCGGACTTGCCCGGCAGGAAGCCGGAGGAGGCAAGTTCAATGGCCTGGTCTTCACAAATCAACTGACGGCGTTTAGCGGCGTAGGCCTTGCTCAACATTTCCTCGATTGGCACATCGACTTTGGCCGGGTCGGCGACGAGCGCGCGGGCATCGGCGAAAGCAAGTCGCAACGCTTCGATGATGATGTGCAACACCTCGGGCGAGCGCGCTTCGTACTCGCCGATTTCGAAGCCCTCGAGGATGTTGAGCGCCATCAGGGTCGTGATGCCCTGTCCGTTGGGCGGGCATTCCCAGACTCGGTGGCGACGGTAGGTGGTGGAGATGGCTTCGTCGAGCGTGGAGCAGTGGTTGGCGAGGTCGTCGAGGGACATGACGCCGCCGTGCTCGGAGAGGGCTTCGACGATGCGCTCGGCGGGTCGTCCGCGGTAAAAGGCATCGGGACCGCCCTCGGCGATTTCCCGCAGAACGCGGCCGAGCAGCGGATTGGTCCAGACCTCGCCGGCCCGTGGGGACTTGCCATTGAGCAGCATGTCCTGTCCGGCAGGACCCTGAGCAGCGAGCAAATCGGCCTGGAAGGCCCAGCCTCTGCCGATGGCCGGGGTCATGACGAAGCCTTGCTCGGCAATCTCGATGGCGGGTTGCAGCACATCGGCGAGATTCATGCGACCGAACTGCTCTACGGTGTCGTGCCAGCCCATTGCCGATCCGGGGACGGTGACTGCGTGCGCGCCCTGGCGGTCCCATGCTCCGGCTCGTTCGACGACATCGAGATTGAGCGCGGCAGGCGCTCGTCCGCTGCCGTTGACGGCGCGGACGGACTGGTCGGAAGCGTTGTAGAACAGGCAAAAGCAGTCGCCGCCGATGCCGGTGGAGGTCGGCTCGGTGACGGCGAGGGTTGCGGCCGCTGCGACGGCGGCGTCGGCGGCGTTGCCGCCTTCTCGGAGGATCGTCAGGCCGGCCAGCGAGGCCAGCGGCTGACTGGTCGCGACGATGCCTCGACGCGAGAGCACGGGCGAGCGTCGGGATTCGAACAAGAACGGGTGATCAGGTAGGTCTGGCATGGGCACAGTCTAGGACGGTCATGAGCGGGGCTGAACATACGAATCGGCGTGACACGACCTTGCCGGTGGCCAGCGGGACCCCCTCAGCTTTCGGCAGCTCCCCCTGCGAGGGGGAGCGAGGAATAGAGTGTGTTTGGCATGGGTTTGCAACATCCCGCAAACAGGCTCGAAGACGGACGCATATCGCTTAGACTGACGCAGAGATTTTGATTGACAGGCCCGCTGCTGCAGGGAGTTTTGCCATGACCACCGCCGCCCTTCCGACCGTGACCCAGGAACACGTCGACTTCTACAACGAGAACGGCTTCCTGGTGATGCCGAAGCTGTTGCCGGACGACGTGCTACAAGCGCTACGCGACGAGACCGACCGGATCGTTGCTGAAGCGGCCGGCTTGACCGATCACAACGCGATGTACGACCTCGAGGACTCGCATACGGCGGAGGAGCCTCGGGTGCGGCGGCTCAAGTCGCCTTCGACGCACTGGCCGTTCTTCCGCGAGCTGGCTCAGCATCCGGTGCTGATGGAGGTCGTGACGGCGCTGATCGGTCCGAACGTCCGGTTGCAGAACGACAAGCTAAACATGAAGGCAGCCGAGTATGGCGCGCCGGTCGAATGGCACCAGGACTGGCCGTTCTATCCGCACACGAACGACGACCTCGTCGCGGCGGGCGTCCTGCTGGATGACTGCTATGCGATCAACGGTCCGCTGCTGGTGGTGCCGGGATCGCACAAGCGCGACATCTACGACCATCACCACCCCGAGGGTCGGTACTTCACGGGCGCAGTTGAGCCCGAGGAGTTTGACTGGGACATGGACAAGGACCTGGTCTCGCTAGAGGGTCCGGCTGGAACGGTCTCGTTCCACCACGTACGGACAATGCACGGATCGGCGCTGAATCGCTCGGAGAACCCGCGTCGGTTGCTACTGTTCGGCTACGCAGCCGCCGACGCCTGGCCGATCATGGGTTTGGGGAAACTGAGCCTGGAGGACTACCAGGGCTTCATGTGCGCCGGCGAACACGTCGAGCAGCCGCGTCAGACAGCGGTGCCGGCGTATCTGCCACTGCCAATCTCGCCGAAGCAGGGCTCGATTTACGAGAATCAGAAGACGGTGAAGACGCGGTTCTTCGAGACGTATGAGGATCGGAAGGGCTAAGGCCCACACATCATGAGGACAGTTAGCCAACGCAAATTGCCATTCCCGCGCTAGCGCGGGAATACCAATTCTCGTTTGGTGGTTGTCTCGGGCTCTTGACAATCAGGCCTATCTGAATTCGTTAGCCTCACGCTAAACGAGCGGGAGGTAGACATGTCAAGCTCGAACTATTGGTCCCGGATGCGGACTCGGCGGCTTTCTCGGAGGGCGGTGCTGCGATCTGCGGCGACGGCTGGAGTGGGCGCTGCTGGACTTGCGCTCGTTGGCTGTGGCGATGATGACGACGATTCGCAGCCGGCGGCCGCTCAGCAGGACCAGCAGCAACAACAGATGCAGCAGGGCGACCAGCAGCAGCAGGATCAGGCAGCGGCGCATGCGGCGGATCAGGCCGAGCAGCAGGACCAGCCCGCGGCGCAGCAGCAAGACCAGCAGCAGGATCAGGCAGCGGTTGCACAGGCTCAACAGCAGCAGGCCGGCCCGGCGATGGGCGGCGAGTTGCGAATTTCGGACACGTCCGACCTGGCCTCGTTCGACGGCTTCCTGACCTTCGGCTACAAGGCGTTCCTGCACGGTCACAACTGCTACCCGATGCTGACGCAGTTCTCGAACGAGTCGGGACAGTCGTCGATCGATTTCCAGCCTGAGCTCTGGCTGGCCGACTCGGTTGAGCAGCCTGACGACGCGACGTATTTGTTCGTGATCAAGGACAACGCGGTCTGGGAGGACCGTTCGCCGGTTGACGGACGCAACGTGACGGCCGAGGATGTGGCCTTCTCGTTCGCGGGCGACCGCTATGCGGGATATCCCAACCGCGGCGCGATTCTGCCCAGTCTGGGCGGGGTCGAGGCGACGGACGATCGAACTGTCCGGTTTGACCTGACGGCGCCGCTGGCTCCGTTCCTGCTCTACCTGGGCCACCACGCGGGACCATATGTGATGCCGCCGGAGCTGCTTGAGGACGAGATGTCCCGGCAGACGATGATCAGCGCCGGGCCATTCTTGCTCGACGAGTATGAGCCGGGCTCACGAGTTGTGTACAAGCGCAACCCCAACTACTTCGACGCGCCCAAGCCGTATGCCGACTCACTGGTGATCAACTTCATCGGTGACAACTCGGCGATTGCGGCGGCGTACCTGAGCGGCGAGCTGAATACGAGCTGGTTCGGTGTTGCTCCCCCGATCGTGGAGGAGCTGGAGAACGGTATTCCCGGCTCGACCTGGGAGTTTGAGCCAAGCCTCGTGATCGGCGGCGTGTTCCCGGACATTGGGATGGAGCCGTTTACCGATCCACGCGTGCGGCAGGCGATGTCGTCGGCGATTGACCGGGACTCGATCCTGGCGGTTGGCGGGGCGTTGGAAACCGGCAAGTGGTCGACGGCGCTGCCGCCGATGCCAGGCTGGTGGGTCGACCCGAAGGAGGACGCCGCACTGGGCGAGTACTACAACTACGACCCCGAGCGAGCGATGCAACTGCTCGATGCGGCCGGTATCGATGGCATTGATGCGGTGCCGCTGCATACGACGACGGCGTATGGGCCGATCTTCGCCGAGCAGTCGCAGGTCGTTCAGGCCAACCTTCTCGACGTGGGGATCGAAGTCGAGCTGGTGGTCAATGAACCGACGGTCCACTATTCGACGATCTTCAACGGCAGCACGACCGGTGTGATCGGTCACACGCTGTCGGTGGCGTCGATCGAACCGGATGAGGCGCTGCGTAACGTCTTCATCCCGGACAGTCCGCGCTCGCCGATTCCCAATGGTGAATTGATGGCGAGTGACGCTCGAATGTCGGAGCTGCTCAACATGCAGCGCACTGAGAGCGACGTTGAAGCTCGCAAGAAGCAGATCTACGACTTGCAGTTGCACATTGCCGAGCAGATGTACTCGGTGCCGTGGGTGAATGCTGCGATCTCTCAGATTGCCCGACCCGAGCTGTCGGGCGTGCAGTTCATCCAGACATTTGCACCGTCGCCGTCGTTGGAGGACATGTGGTTCAACAACCTGTAGCCGCCTAACAGGCGAGGTAGTTGAGGCCTCTTGCGCGAACTGACTCTTACTGACTGTTGATGGGCGGAGCGCGTGCGCGGATATCTGGTGCGACGACTGTTGCTGGCAGCCCTGACGCTGCTGGGGATCAGCATGTTGGTCGCAGGGATGATGCGCACGCTGCCGGGCGATGTCGTGGATGTCCTGGCGGCGGAGGCCTTCTACGACGACCGGGAGAAGGACCGCCTGCGGGAAGAATTGGGACTGGAGGACTCGTTCTTCGTCTACTTCGGCAAGTGGCTCGGCGATGCGCTGCAAGGCGATTTTGGCGAGTCTTTGCGGACGAAGCGCAGTGTCGGCAGCGACCTGGGGCATCGGCTTGATGTGACCATGGAGCTCGCGATCCTGGGGCTGATCATTGCGACGTTCATCTCGGTGCCCCTGGGGATTGTTGCGGCGCTTCGGCGCAGTCAATGGCCAGATTATGTCGCCCGTAGTATCGCCGTGTTCGCGCTGGCGATTCCGGGATTCTGGCTCGCGACGCTGGCGGTTGTGTTTGGCGCGAAGTGGTTTAGCTGGTCGCCGCCGCTGGGCTATCAACCGATCTGGGAGGCGCCATTCACCAATCTGCAACAGATGTGGCTGCCGGCGTTGTTGTTTGGGCTGATCCTGGCCGGTGTGCAGACGCGGATTCTGCGCACCGCGCTGCTCGACGTGCTGCGTCAGGACTACATGTTGACGGCTCGGGCGAAGGGATTATCTCGGCTCTTGCTCTTGCGTCGTCACGCGCTGCGCAATTCACTGATTCCGTTTGTCACCGTGATCGGAGTGCAGTTTCCAGTCGTACTCGGCGGCGCGGTCGTGTTCGAGCTGATCTTTGCGCTGCCAGGATTGGGCGCGTATCTGCTCGACGGGATCGCGAATCGTGACTACGTCGTCGTACAGGCGGTCAACGTCTGGATCGCCGGTGCAGTGATCATCACCAATCTTCTAGTGGACGTGTCGTATGGCTTCCTCGACCCCCGCATCCGCATCGGCGCCTGAGCGCACCGCGCCGGCCGCGCTGTCCGGCGGCCCGGGTCTGGCGCGTCGGTTCGTGCGAGTCGTCCGGCGCTATCCGTTCCCCTGTCTGATGGCGCTGGTACTGGTGCTGATTGGTCTGGGCTCTGGTCTGGCCGACTTCGTCGCGCCGGCGGACCCGTTGGCGATCAATCCTCGGGAGCGACTGTTCGGACCGACCACGGCCTACCTGATGGGCACCGACGCGCTGGGTCGGGACGTATTCACGCGGGTCCTCTACGGAGGGCGTGCGTCGTTGGGTATCAGTGTGGCATCGGTGGGCTTCGCGATTGTCATATCCACGTTCGTTGGCCTGGTCAGCGGCGCGGTAACCGGCTGGTTTGACGTGCTGACGCAGCGGATTGTCGACATCCTGATGGCCTTCCCCGGCCTGATCATCGTGATTTCGTTGACGGCGTTCCTGGGCAATAGCGTGGGGCTATTGATCGTGGTGATCGCGATTGCGCTGCTTGGTGCCGGGATCCGTGTGGCCCGCGCGGCGGCGATCCAGGTGTCGTCGCAGCCGTACATCGAGGCGGCACGGACGCTAGGTGCGGGTCAGGCGAGGATTATTGGTCGGCACATCCTGCCGAATGCATTGCCGCCGATCATGGTGATCGCGACGGCGCAGTTGGGCATTGCGATTCTGATCGAGGCGTCGGTGTCGTTCCTGGGCTACGGGATTCAGCCGCCTGCGGCCTCGTGGGGATTCATGTTGGGCGCCGAGGCGCGGATTCACATGATCGAGCAGCCATGGTTATCGGTCTGGCCGGGTCTGGCGATTTTCCTGACGGTGTTCTCGTTCAACATCATCGGGGATGCTCTGCGGGATGCGTTTGATCCTCGGCTGCGTGGGGCTGGGTAAGTCTGGTCGGCACCCTTCATTGGGAGACCAAGGGATAACTCAGTTTCCCGTCCTCGCCTCTGAGCGGGGACCAGATTTCGTCAAACCTCAGTAGCAACGACTGACTCCGGTTGTTCAGACAGCGGAGACAGATGTGGCCAGTGCTCAGGAGCCGGGGAAGGAGCGGGTCCCCGCGAAAAGCGGGGACTGGGAGTTTGGGTCTACGAGACATCCCTGGAGACGTGGGCGCTAGGACAGATCGAGCCATTGCGAAATGCCTAGACTTCGGGCACCTGGAGTCTGTAGAGGAGATTGATCATGGCTACCGGACGCGTTGTCGTTGTCAAGGAGTATCAGCAGCCGTTTGTGATTGAGGAGTATCCGGTTCCGGAGCCCGAGGCTGGGGCGATTGTTCTGCGGATTACCCAGGCTGGGGTTTGTGGGTCGGACTTGCATACCTGGCGTGGGGACATGGTGGAAACTCCTCTGCCGGGTGGTGGCCGGGTGATGGGGCATGAGGGGACTGGAGTGGTTCATGCGCTTGGTGAGGGGGTGTCGACGGACTCGCTGGGCAAGCCGATTGCGGTGGGCGACCGGCTGATGTACTCGGCGATTACTCCCTGTGGGCGCTGCTATCAGTGTTCTCGGGGTGAGCCGAACTGGTGCTCTGACCGCACCGCGTGGTCGCGGGAGGCGGGAGTGGCTCCGTACTTCACTGGGACTTATGCCGACTACTACTATCTGCGGCCGAATCATCCGGTGTTCAAGGTTCCGGATGAGTTACCTGATGAGGTGTTGGGCTTCGTCAACTGTGCGATGGGTACGACGACCGAAGGTCTGATGCGTGCGGGCTGCAAGGAGAACGACTTTGTCGTGATCCAGGGCGCGGGCGGGCTGGGACTCAATGCCACGGCGATGGCCAAGGATATGGGCGCGCACAAGGTGATTGTGCTCGATCGTCTGCCTCAGCGGCTGGCGTTAGCGGAAGAGTTTGGGGCGGATCACACGATCAATATCGAAGAGTTCAACACGCCGGATACTCGGAGGAAAGCGGTGTGGGATCTGACTGAAGGTCGCGGCGCGAACATAGTGATGGAGCTGGTTGGCCGGGCCGAGTTGTTGGCGGAGGGTCTGACGTACCTGGCCAATGGTGGGACGTTCGTTGAGATTGGCGACATCGTTCGCGGTCAGACGGTGGCGATTGACCCGAGCACGATGCTGAGCGGGAAGAAGATCATGGGATCGGTGATGTATCGGCCGCATCTGTTGCCCTTGATGATGGACATGTTGCTGAAGAATCAGCGGGATATCCCGTATGACAAAATCGTGTCTCATACGTATCCTCTGGCCGAAGTGAATCAGGCGTTTGAAGACAGTGAGTGGCATGAGCGGGACACGAATGTGTCGAGGTCGATGCTGATTCCGTAGGGGCCGTAAGAATCGGTCTCCCTGTGCAAGAGACCAATTCATTGCTCCCCTTTTTCCCCTTGCGGGGGAGATGCAGTAGGCAGAGGGGGTTCTCTATCCGTCGGCCCTATCTATTAGGGCCTGTTCACATTGCTAGCAGCATGTCGTAGATGAGGACCAGGTGGACGGCGGCGAGGTAGATTTGGTCCAGTTTGTCGCTGCGGAAGGCAATGCGATGGAAGCGCTTGAGGCGGCAGAAGAA